>OFIS01000075.1_pt1 | contig 132318 bp, 103 predicted proteins | sample 1775071 | NCBI WGS metagenome assembly OFIS01 (sample SAMN08195774, study PRJEB24354) | sludge metagenome | isolation source: sludge from phenol fed wastewater aerobic bioreactor C | place: India: Nagpur | collected 2016-09-17 | reverse complement strand
TTACATTCGGCGCAACCAATATACCGCGCACTGGCGTGGCAGGTGGCTGCTGCTTGTTCGGAATGACAGCCCGCTGCCAATAATACAGCTTGCTGCATGTGCAGCTTTCAGACCCCTCCCGTTGGTCGGGGTGACGCCCGCGGAGTAATTGCAGGCATACACAAAACTCACAGCATGCTTTACCTGATAGCATGCAGCCTTTACTTTGGGAGCCGTCATTCCGACCAAGCCAGTAGTAATGCTGCAATAGGAGCGATTAATGGCGCAGGGAGGAATCTGGTAGCACGAATGGCAAGGAAGCCGCCAATAATACGGCTTGCTACATGTTCAGCTTTCAGATTCCTCACTTCGCATTACAGTGTTGTAGGGGCAGGTGGCTGCTGCTTGTTCGGAATGACTGGCCCGCTGCATGTGCAGCTTTCAGACCCCTCCCGTTGGTCGGGGTAGCGGCCCGCGGAGTAATCCGCTGCCCCCACCAGGGCAACACAAAACCCGCTTTAACGGTTATTTCGTAAATTGGAGCATGGCATTTACCTGCATTTACCAGTTGAACAACGGAGCTATACAGCCGTCTGATGAAGTGGTGTTTATAGAATATGTAGAGGCGTCGTTTGGCAGTTATCAGGCCACGCCTGTTAAAATAGCCAAGGTGCTGTTCAACCAGCAGCCGGCTTTTATATACAGCAACAGCCCAGGTTTCCCATCTTCTAAAGGGGAGCTGCATGCGGGCAATAAGATCAATGCCGATACAAAGATTGCCTATTTCTCTGCCGATGGTGAAGATGTTCCTTACAATCGTCCCTATGCTGTAATAGGGTTTGAATAGAAGCGCAGCGTTCATTTGCCCGCATACTGCCTGTTCTTTCACCTTATACCTGGTGGGTGGTCCCTTACACCTTCTTTCTTTACCACTGGAAGTAAATTACTGAAATCGTAAATCTGTTATCCTGATGCCGTTTGCTAAGGGTTTCCGGGTAATTTGTTGTATTTGCTTTGTACGTTTATCACAAAAATGCCTTTTCTAATAGTTGGTTGGCCTATATTACCGGATATATTTATTTCACTTATGCGAAAACTATTCCTGCTTATGCTGGCTGCATTACCTGTGTGCCAGTTAACCGCCCAGATCACTCCGGGTTGGCTGCGTTACTCAGCCATTTCTCCCGATGGTAAAACTATTGTATTCACTTTCAAAGGCGATCTGTATACCGTGCCCAGCAGTGGCGGTACTGCCACGCCGCTTACACTGCATGCCGCGCACGATTTTATGCCGGTATGGAGCCATGACAGTAAGTCTATTGCCTTTGCCAGCGATCGGTATGGCAATTTTGACGTATTTGTAATTCCTGCCACTGGTGGCGAAGCCAAAAGAGTTACTTTCCACTCTGCACAGGAATATCCGTACGAGTTTTCTAATGACAATAAAAGTATTCTGTTTGGTGCTGCCCGGCTGGATGCTGCCAGCAACCGTGCTTTCCCTTCCGGTGCGCAGCCAGAGCTGTACAAGGTTTCTATAAACGGTGGCCGTGTGGAGCAGATACTGACCACACCTGCTGAAGAAGTGAAACTAAGCCGCAATGGTAAAATGATGTTGTACCAGGATAAAAAAGGGGGTGAAAATACCTGGCGCAAACACCATACATCCTCTATAGCCCGCGATATATGGGTGTACGATACTGAAAAAGGAACCCACCGCAAGATCACTACTTTCAATGGCGAGGACAGAAGCCCCGTGTTTACTGATAATGATCAGGCTTTCTATTACCTGAGTGAAGAAAGCGGATCGTTCAACGTACATAAAATGGGCGTGGATGGCGGTAAAACCCAACAATTGACCAGTTTTAAAAAACACCCGGTTCGTTTTCTCAGCGTGTCCAACGATGGACTGATATGTTTTAGTTACGATGGTGAACTGTATACGCAAAAGGGTAGTGGTAAGGCGCAGAAAGTGGGTATTTCCATTGTGGCCGATGCCAAAAGCAACAACGAACAGATCATACCAGTAAATGGTAATGTGCGTGATATGGCAGTATCGCCCAATGGTAAAGAGGTGGCTTACATTTTCCGTGGTGAAGTATTTGTAAGCAGTGTGGAAGGGGGCGTTACCAAACGCATTACCAATACACCCGGTCAGGAGCGTATGGTAAGCTTTTCACCCGATGGCCGCTCGCTGCTGTATGCATCAGAACGTGGCAATACCTGGAAGATATTTGAAACAAAGAAAGTACGTGCTGAAGAGCCTTATTTCTATGCATCTACCTTATTGCAGGAAACGCCTGTAATAGCGAATGAGAAAGAGAACTACCAGCCTTCCTATTCACCCGATGGTAAAGAGATTGCTTTTGTTGAGAACAGAACCAATCTGAAAATTTACAATGTTGCTACCAAACAGGTACGTACGCTGCTTACAGATAAAGAGCTGTTCTCCATGGGCGATAATGACCAGTATTACCAATGGAGCCCCGATAGCAAGTGGATACTGTTTGATTATGCAGTGCCCGGCATTGCTCCCGGCGAAGTAGGGCTGATACAGGCCGATGGAAAAGGCAAGGTGACCAATCTTACCGAAAGCGGTTTTAACGATAGCAGGGCTAAATGGATCATGGGAGGTAAGGCGATGCTGTGGTTCAGTAATCGTGATGGTTTAAAATCTGTAGCGCAAAGCGGCGGTGCACAAAGCGATGTATATGGATTGTTCTTTACACAGGAAGCATTTGACAACTTTAAACTGAATAAAGAAGATGCTACCCTGCAGAAAGAAATTGAAGAGCTGAAAGCCAAAACAGACACCACTAAAAAGAAAGATGTAAAGAAAGATTCTGTAGTGATAGACTGGGACAATCTTACGCTGCGTAAAACCAAACTTACTATTCACTCATCATCTCTTAGCGATGCGTTGGTAAGTAAAGATGGTGAAACGTTGTACTATCTTACCCGTTTTGAAAAAGGTACCAACCTGTGGACCACCAACCTGCGCACCAAAGAAACCAAAATGCTGGTAGCATTGAATGCAGCCGGTGGCAGCATGGTATGGGATAAAGATCAGAAAACGATTTTCCTGGCTACCAATGGCGGTATTTCAAAAATAGAAACTGCCAGTGGCAAGCGCGATTTCATCAGCATTAATGGTGAACTTACGCTGGATGTAGCAGCAGAACGCAGTTTTATGTTTGAGCACGTATGGCGCAGAACAAAAGAAACTTTCTATACTGCCAGCATGCATGGTGTAAACTGGGATAGTTACAAAGCCGACTACGAAAAATACCTGCCCTTTATTGGTAATAACTATGAATTTTCAGAACTGCTGAGTGAACTGCTGGGTGAACTGAACGTAAGCCATAGCGGATCATCTTACGGCAGCTTCAATGCCGATGGCGATGCTACGGCATCACTGGGTGCATTCTACAATCAGGATTATAGAGGCAATGGTGTAAAGATTGAAGAAGTGATCAAAGACGGTCCGCTGGACAGAGCCGGCTTTAATGTAAAACCCGGAATGATCATTGAATCTATTGACGGTGAAGCCATCACACCAGATAAAGATCTTTGCCAGTACCTGAACAGGAAGGCTGGTAAAAACACATTGCTGGTAATAACAGATGGTGTTACCAAAAAAGAGCTTACAGTAAAACCTGTTGGTGCCGGTGAGGAAAGCAACCTGTTGTACAAACGCTGGGTGCGTCGCAACCAGGATGAGGTAGATCGTGTCAGCAATGGTCAGCTGGGATATGTACATATTCCCGGTATGAACGATGGTGCATACCGTACTACTTACGAAGAGGTGATGGGTAAATTTGCCAATCGTAAAGGTATTGTGATCGACACACGTTTTAATGGAGGTGGCGACCTGGTGGCCGATCTGGCAATGTTCCTGAGTGGTAAAAAGTTCATGGACTATACAACTGATACCCGCAGCAATGGTTACGAACCTAATTTCCGCTGGACAAAACCCAGCATTTCCATTGCAGGTGAGGCCAACTATAGCGACGGACATTGTTATGCTTTCACCTATCAGGCATTGCAATTGGGTAAACTGGTGGGTATGCCTGTACCTGGTACCTGTACTTTTGCAGGTTGGGAATCATTGCAGGATAATACCATCCGCTGGGGTGTACCACCATTGGGTTGTAAAGATGCCAAAGGTCAGTATCTTGAAAATCACCAGACAGAACCTGATATTAAGGTGATGAATGAATACAACATGGTAAGCAAAGGAAAAGATCAGCAACTGGAAGCCGCAGTGAATGAATTACTGAAAGAGATTTTACAGAAATAAATATGTATTCAAGAAGCATGATGGGGTAAGTATCCCATTATTGTTATAAGAAAATGCAAAGCGCAGGAATAATTCCTGCGCTTTTTTATTGATGCCTATGTAAAAAAGTAAACCAGCGTGTCCCGATCTGGTACTTCGTATTGCTGGTAATTTTAATGTAATTGGCTGTAACCCTTGTCCCCAAAGGGTTTGGTAAAGTGGTAAATCTTACCGCCATTAGTATAAAACACCTACTGCTGAAAGAACGATGCCCAAAATTGGAATGGTGAAACGTATATCTTCCTTTCTTTGGACTGTTGATTTTTACAGTAGCAGGCGGGTACAAATACTTGTAATTATTACCGGGTATTATTGCTTTGCAGGTGTTGCGCAGTTGCTGTTATTTCAGCCCCGGATTGATGACGGTGTAATGTTCGTCATCACATCATTCAACCATTATTCAAAATAACCCAGAACTATGAAAACCATTCTACTTGGTTTAGGCCTTCTTATGGCCATGGCTCTCCCTGCCCAGCAGGTATCAAAAGGGCTCACCGCATCTAATGGCGTGTTTATTGGCTTCCTGGAATACAAGCCAACAGATTACAATCCCAACACAAAGTATCCACTGATCATTTTCCTGCATGGTATTGGCGAACGTGGTAATGGTACTACCGATTTGCCCAACGTTGCCAACAATGGTGTGCCATCCAACATCAAGAATGGCCATACCATGAAATTTACGTGGAACGGAAAAACAGAAACTTTCCTGGTATTGAGTCCGCAACTGAGTAACAGCTATGGTTCATGGCAGAACTTTTATGTTGACGAAATGCTGAACTACGCCAAAAAGAACCTGAGTATTGATACCAACCGTATCATATTAACCGGGTTAAGTCTTGGCGGAGGCGGTACCTGGTATTATGCAGGCAGCTCACTGGCCAATGCAAAGAAGTTTGCAGCTGTGGGTGTAAGCTGTGGTACCTGTCAGGGTATTAGCTGGTGTAACTTTGCCAGTGCCAATCTTCCTGTATGGGCTTTCCATGCTACGAATGATGGAACAGTAAGTGCAAGCTGTACCAATAATGCCATCACCAATATTAATAATTGCAGTCCCACTGTAAAGCCTTATAAAACCATCTGGCCCGACGGTGACCACTGGATATGGGGGCGTGTGTATGATACGGATTACAACTGGCAGAACCCGAACATTTTTGAATGGTTCATTGCACAGGATAAAAGCAAGCCAGTAAATAAACGCCCGGTTGCTGTTGCTGGCTCTGCACAGAATGTTACTACCACTGGTGGTGCTGCTACGCTGAACGGCTCACAGTCTACCGATCAGGATGGAAAAATAGTACGTTATGTCTGGAGAAATATTTCCGGTCCTGTATCAGTAGGTATGTCCAATGCAGTATCTACCAATGGTATTGCCTCTGTTACCGGTTTAAGTACTGCCGGTACCTACACATTTGAACTGAAAGCAATAGATGACCGTGCAGACTGGACGCTGGATACTATGCAGGTAAATGTTACCAACGGTACCGGTGTAAACCAGCCTCCTGTTGTAAATGCAGGTTCCAATGTTACCATTACATTACCCACCAACACGGTGGCACTGAACGGAAGTGCTACTGATCCTGATGGTGTGGTAGGGGCTTATGAATGGTCTAAAGTAAGTGGCCCTGATACTTATACACTGACCAATAACAAAAGCGCCAACGCTACCTTATCAAACCTGGTAGAAGGCGTATACGTGTTCAACCTGCGCGCATGGGATAACCTGTGGCTGCCGGGCGATGCACGGATCACCATTACTGTAAAAGCTGCTGCCGGCAGTAAACCACCGGTAGTTAGTGCAGGAAGTACTGCAACGATTACATTGCCTGCCAATACCGCATCACTGAACGGAACTGCTACTGCTGGTACCAATGCTATCAGCACCTACAACTGGAGTAAAGTAGCAGGTCCAACACAACATGCCATTGCCAATGCCAGTGTTGCCGTAACCAGTGTAAGCAATCTGGTGCAGGGTACCTACAGGTTTTGTCTGAAGGTAACTGATAATACAGGGCTGTCTGCTACTGATACTACTACCATTATAGTAAATGCAGCTCCTGTCGCGCCCACAGTAAGTGCCGGAGCTGGTAGTACCATTACATTGCCTGCCAATACCGCATCACTGAACGGAATTGCTGCTGCAGGTACCAATGCTATAAGTACTTACAACTGGAGTAAAGTAGCTGGTCCAACACAATATACCATTGCCAATGCCAATGTTGCCGCAACGAGCGTGAGCAACCTGGTACAGGGTACCTACAGGTTCTGTTTAAAAGTAACCGACAATGCTGGCTTGTTTGCTACTGATACTACTACTATTGTGGTAAATGCAGCACCGGTCACTGTACCACCTGTTGCCAATGCGGGTGGTGCCATCCTGATCACTTTACCTGCCAACAGTGCCACACTGAACGGTAGTGCCACTGCGGGTACCAATAGTATTGCCAGCTATAGCTGGACAAAAGTGTCAGGCCCTGCGCAATATACCATTGCCAATACCAATGCCGCATTAACCAGTGTAAGTAACCTGGTGCAGGGTACTTATAATTTCCGTTTACAGGTTACAGACAGTAAAGGACTGACCGCTGCTGATAGCATGATACTGGTGGTAAATCCTGCCACTGTAACTAAAACATCTGGTGTAAATGCCGGTGACAATGTAACCATTACATTGCCGGCGAACAGTGTTACACTGGACGGATCTTCTTCTTACGATCCCAATGGTAAGATCAATGCTTTTAAATGGACCAAAATATCAGGTCCTGATCAGTATACCATTGAAACGCCTACAGCAGCCATTACCAAGGTAAGCAGGCTTGTGGCAGGTGTGTATAAATTCCAGTTAGGTATGTGGGACAGCAAATGGTATCCTACCAACGATACTGTAACTGTTACTGTAAAAGGGGCTGCTGTATCTGTAACCACGGTAACCACAGGTTCTGATGTAACCATTACATTGCCCACAAGTACTACTATGCTGAGTGGGGTAGCTACGCCTGCTACCGGTGCTACCATCAGCAGCTATAAGTGGACCAAAATATCAGGTCCTTCACAGTATACCATTACCAATAGTGCTGTTGCTACAACCAGTGTCAGCAACCTGGTACAGGGAACCTACAAATTCAGTCTGCTGGTTACTGATAGTAAAGGTGCTACTGCGGCTGACACTACTACTGTAGTTGTAAACGCTCCGGCAAATCAGTATGCAGTGGTAAAACCTGGTCCTAATGTAACCATTACATTACCGGTAAACAGTGTTACACTGGATGGAAGTGCTTCTTATGATCCTGATGGAAAGATCAGTGCGTATGAGTGGATCAGGCTCAGCGGGCCTGCACAGTACAATATTACCAGCTCGCGTGCAGCTACTACTACTGTAACCGGTCTTGTGCAGGGCAGGTATGTATTCCGCTTAACCGTATGGGATAATGAATGGTATCCTACCGGCGATACTGTGGTGGTAACTGTAAATGCTGCTACCAATGCTGCAGCAAAAGTTACTGATACCATCAACACTGTACCTGCTGTAACTGTCGATGCCAAAGATGCTGTTGAGGTAAAGGCGAAGGCAACGGCCACTGAACAGGTTACTGTAGGTACTGGCAGTGTACAGGTATATCCTAATCCTGCTACTAATACTATTCAGATGGTATGCAACAGTATAGCTACAGGACGTACACAGGTAACTTTTTATGACATGACCGGTAAAGCAACCTGGAAACATGTGTTTACCAAAAACAGTACGGTAACACAGTTGCCGGTCGACATCAGTAAATTAACGCAAGGTGTGTATAATGTAGACGTGAATATTGACAACAAAACCCGTTTGTCTGCACGCTTCATTAAGCAATAGAGGGAATAGAGAGAGCCATAGAAAAGGTGGGGGCCATTTGGCTCCCCCTTTTTATTTATGGCAATATTGTGTTTAGCGCCAAACCGGTATTTTAATATAGCTGTTGTTAAACCACCTGATCTGGAGTGGCTCGCCGGCATCCTGTATGGTTTCTGTACTTACATCTTTACCTGTACCATAATTGATCTGCCAGCCATTGTTTTTATTAATACCCAATACTACCAGCAGGCGACTGCCGGGTTGTAATTTTCTGCTGGTAAAAAAGGTGGTATGAACAGGAATATCTGCAGTCTTACCGGGCACCAGTAATTGCCGTTTACTACGATCTTTTGTATAGCTGGCTCTTGCCAGGTATGTGCTGAGAAAAAGATATTTTCCATCGGCCAGCTGTTCGTATACATCAATGCTTACGTCCATATCTTTCTTATTGATCATAGTACGCAGGCTGCCAAAAAAAGAACCGTTGAACTCTATAGGTTTCTCAAACGGAGCAGTAATAAAAGTGAGTTTACCTTTGGTATTAATAACACTGTCCAGCAGTTTATAAGAGTTGGAAGCAGCCGTATCGCTGCGATCGCGGAAGTCTACTTCCTGCCGTATGTATTCACTGGTGGCCGGTGGTTTTGTTTCCAGTTTGTAGTGCTGTCCTGTACGAATGTCTCCTAAATACAAGGTCAATGTATCATTGTTCATCTTTGACAGGGAGGGGCGGTGTTTCCACTCATTACCACCCATTACCTGGTAATTGATCTTGTCTTTCAATAAAGCAGGTCTGGCACTGTCTTTTAAGATATAGTTGAACCATTTATAGGTAAGATCTGTTATGCTGATATTGGCTACGGAGTCAATGGTATATCCCTGCAATACAGCAGAAGCAATACTTTGCCCGCCTGCATGACTATACGGACCTATCAGCAAGTAATGATTGGGGCTTTTATGATAGCGGTGATGTTCGTTGAAATAGTACATGGCACCCAACTGGTCATCATCATAATAACCCGTAGTAGTGAGAATGGGGATATTGATATCGGCAAACTCCTGTTTGTAAGGTACCATCTTCTGCCAATAGTTGTCGTAGGAGGGATGTTGCAGCCATCGCTGAAAAATTTTACTGGGTCGTCCTTCAATCGTATCGAGGGCTCTGAAAGAACGACCGCTTATATACCATTTTGTAAAAACAGAATCCCAGTGCTGCGAGTTGTTGAAGTCTGTTTCATCTGTTTGTTTTGAATTGGTAACAAAATGGATCCATCGCAACATATAGCTCATGAATACATGGTTCTGCATCGGGTAGTCTATACCAATGCCAACCGCTACCTGTGGTACAATTGTTTTAAGGGCAGGATGTACTTTTTTAGCTGCAGCCCATTGACTGAACCCCAGATAGCTACCGCCATACATGCCTACTTTGCCATTGCTCCACGGTTGCTGGCTGATCCAGTTGATGATATCATAAGCATCACCGGCATCATGTTCAAAGGGCTCAATATCCTGCGTACTCAATTTTTTACCGCGTGTATTGGCTACAATGCCTGCATAGCCATTGAGGGCTGCATCTTTTGCGCGTGCCCGGTCAACACCACCGGTATAGATGTTAAATATAAAAATGGCCGGTAGTTTTGCAGGCCCCTCTTTGGGGCGTACCACCACGGCTGTAACAGTTGCGCCATCACGTGTAGGGATCATTACACTGTCTTCAATGATATACTTACTGTTATCCTGTTGTGTCAGCAATAGTTTACCGGGTGGTACTATTTTGTTGTATACATTCCATGAATTATAAGTCCTGCATAGCAAACGGGCATCTGTAATACTGATACTGTCTTTGCCGGTTTGCGCAGCTACCAGCTCATCCAGCTTTTTTTTCAATGGTGGTATTTCTGTTTCAAAATACATAGCAATGTTCGCGGTTGCTTTTTCAGGCAGTTGGTTGTATAGTGAAGTGAAAGTGCGGTTTAGTGCTTCCTCAAAACTGATGCTGCGCATTTGCTGTACCAGCCTGGTTCTGGCATACCATTCAAACTGGAAACCGATACCTTTAATGATCAGTGAATCACTTTTTTTGAACAGCTCGCGTAATGAATCCAGCGTGTTCACTGCAGCATTGTACTGACCGGCTACTATCTGCAGCCTGAACAGGTTGTCTAAACGTGTTTCCTGTTCTTTTTCAGTATACAGCGGGATCAGTTGTTGCGCAAGTATTTGCAGCTTTTGTTGCAGCAATGCACTGTCGGCGCCGGCTGGTATTGAAAGAGGCAGTAATTGTGCAGTACTGTGCAGACAGCTGATGGTTATTACTGCAGATAGCAGGTAAGGCAGGGGAGGAATTATTTTCATACAGAAAGGTTATGTCTATAAATTTAAATGATTTTATAATGTGTAGAGATAGGTGTCCTCTGAAAAGTCGACGTATAGCCAAAAAGTGCCCTGTCCGGGCAAGCATGGTTTTTGTATTTGGGTGTTGTTATGATATTGATGATCTGTACATTCGTTGTAGATTTATTATAAATACAGCTTGCTCATATCAAAATTGACCATTATGAAAAATGTTATTCCCTGTATATTGTTTCTCTGTATGGCTGCGATGTGTGGCGTTTCGTGTAACCAGGAACCATTGAAGGAGTCAGTCAGCCTGACCTCAGAATACTTTAAGCGTACTGATTCTGGTTTACAAACGGGCGGTGTCCGTATGATCCCTATCAATACTCCCAAGGGGACATTTAATGTGTGGACCAAACGTTTTGGCAATCACCCCTCTATAAAAGTATTGTTGCTGAACGGCGGACCCGGGGCCACGCACGAATATTTTGAATGTTTTGAGAATTTTTTGCCAACCGAAGGCATCGAATTCATCTATTATGATCAACTGGCCTGCGGTAATTCAGATAATCCCAAAGACACTTCTTTATTCGATCTTCCCCGATATGTGGAAGAAGTGGAACAGGTACGCAAAGCACTGGAGCTGGACAGTACTAATTTTTACCTGCTGGGACATTCATGGGGTGGTTTACTGGCTATGGAGTATGCATTGAAATACCAGCAACACCTGAAAGGACTGATCATTTCCAATATGATGTCCAGCATACCCGATTATGTAAAGTATGCCAATGATGTCCTGGCCAAGCAGATGGATCCGAAAGTACTGGATACCATTCGTAAGCTGGAAGCGAAAAAGGATTACAATAACCCGAAGTATATGGAGTTATTGTTACCCAATTTCTATGCACAGCATATCCTGCGTTTACCAATTGATAAATGGCCGGAGCCGGTAAACCGTTCTTTCAGTAAAATGAACAATTTGCTGTATGTTACTATGCAGGGACCCAGCGAATTTGGTGCTTCGGGCAAACTGGAGTTCTGGGACCGCAAGGCCGATCTGCACAATATAGCTGTACCAACCCTGGTAATAGGTGCATCGCACGACACCATGGATCCTGAACACATGAAATGGATGGCGAAAGAAGTAAAGAACGGTAGTTTTCTGCTTTGTTCCGAAGGTGGGCACATGTGTTTTTACGACGATCAGCAGGTGTACATGAGCGGGTTGATCAAATTTTTACAATCCGTTAATAAAGGCAAAAAAACAGTTTCCCTGTAAATGTGCATTTTGCAGGTGTTTGTGTACTGTATGTACAGTACAGGAATGGTGTGTGCTGTTCTCATTCTATACTTCTTACATTTGCTTATATGGCTACTTCTTCCGTTAAAATGATCGAATGTCCGCGTGATGCCATGCAGGGCTGGAAACACTTTATTCCTACTGAAAAAAAAGTAGAGTACCTGCGTGCATTACTGAAAACAGGGTTTGATACCCTGGATTGCGGTAGCTTTGTTTCTCCCAAAGCCATTCCCCAAATGGCCGATACAGCACAGGTACTAAATGCCTTGCCCCCGGATGAACTGACCAGTAAACTATTGGTGATCGTTGCTAACCAGCGGGGTGCTGAAGAGGCCGTGACCTTTGATAACGTTTCATACCTGGGGTTTCCTTTCTCTGTATCTGAAACTTTTCAGCAACGCAATACCAATAGTTCCATTCAGGAATCGCTGAGTAGGGTAGAAGGAATACAATCACTTTGTGTAAAATATACAAAAGAACTGGTGGTCTATATTTCCATGGGATTTGGTAATCCGTATGGAGATCCTTTTTCCGAAGAAATTGTATTTGCGTGGATGGATAAAATTGCTGCATTGGGCGTGCGCACTATTTCGCTGGCCGATACAGTAGGTTTGGCTACGGCCGACCAGGTATATCGTATGACCGAATATGCTATACGGCATTTGCCCCAATGCGAAATAGGTGTACACCTGCACTCCACAGCAATGAATCGCGAAGAAAAAACGGCTGCAGCTGTGCGTGCAGGTTGTAAACGTTTTGATGGTGCTTTAAAAGGTATTGGCGGTTGCCCTATGGCCGATGATGAACTGGTAGGTAATATGGATACAGAATGGATGGTAGATTACTTTGAACGCAATGGTCTGCAAACGGGTCTTGATAAAGCAGCATTGACTAACAGCAGCAGACTGGCTACTGAAATTTTTATATAACAGTACATCATCAGCAAACAATTAGCTAAACAATTACTGCATCAATTGCCGGGATTATCTTCCGGCAAAATGATGAACTTAACTTATTGAACTGAATATATGGATTTTCAACTGCCGATACAGTTACAGCCTTTGCAACAACCTGTTACTTATCGCGATAAATTATTACTGGCTGGTTCCTGTTTTACCGAACACATCGGCGATAAACTGCAGGAACTGAAGTTTAATGTATTGCAAAATCCCAATGGGATATTATTTGATCCGGCCAGTGTAGCTGCAGCATTGGTATCGTATGTACAGAACAGGCAATACACAGTCAATGATCTGTTCCAATTGAATGAAGTGTGGCAAAGCTGGCAGCACCACAGTCGCTTTTCCAATATTAACCAGCAGGAATGCCTGGCTGCTATCAATGCATCTCAGCAACGGGCGCACCAGTTCCTGAAACAGGCACAGTGGCTGGTGATCACACTGGGCACATCTTTTTCATACAGGCTTACAGAACAATCTCCTGCTGAAATACGCAAAGGGAATGTAGCCGTTGCCAACTGTCATCGCGCACCGGGCGGATGGTTTAATAAACACCTGATGACCATTGAAGAGATCAACAGTGTGCTGGACAATTGTATTCACCAGTTATTCCATTTTAACCCTTCACTGAAGATCATTTTCACAGTAAGTCCTGTAAGACATGTACGCGATGGAGTAGTGGACAATAATCGCAGCAAGGCAAGACTGATAGAAGTAGTACATCACCTGGTGAACAAATTCGACAGGTTGTATTATTTCCCGGCGTATGAACTGGTAATAGACGTATTACGCGATTATCGTTTTTTTGATGTTGACCTGGTGCATCCCAATTACCCGGCCACGCAATTTGTGCTGGAAAAGTTTATGGAATATGGAGTACATCCTGCAAGCAGGGAATTGGCAGAAGAGATCAGGAAACTTGTTATTGCCCGTAAACACAAAGCATTTCATCCGGCAACAGAAGCCCACGCAAAATTTTTACAGGCTCACCTGGTAAAAGCCCGTGAACTACAGGAACAATACCCGTTCTTGTCATTGCAGGAAGAGATTGAGTATTTTCAAGGCAGCAAGTTGTAAGTTGGATGCTGACGGTGTTTAGTATGCTAAAAGATAGTTTTGTATAAAAAATAATTACGAAAGCATAAATAGCTTGACTAACCTACAACTTATCCCTATAACTCATAACTGTATTCTTCCGATACAAACTCTTCCAGTTTCTCCAGCATGATCAATTGATTGAGCGCGCGGTTGAGATTCTGTTCGGGATAGGAGGTCTGGTAATAGATATCGTTATTCAGAAAGTCTGTTGTAAAACGCAGGCACTGCATAAACAGCATCAGTATACCGGAGTAATGGATGTGCTTTTTTTCTGCATTGGTCAAACTGTTATCTATACCGGCTAAATATCCATTCACAATAGCTTCGTAATAATCTTTACGGATGGCAATGTCTTCCCAGCGGGTACTGTTCTCGTCTGTGGTGCCGGCCATACTTCTGATCATATCTCCCAGGTCGGAAAAGAACAGACCGGGCATCACGGTATCAAGATCTACCGGGCAAACTACTTCCTGTGTGGTAATATCCAGCAGCACATTAGACATTTTACAGTCGTGGTGCATCAAGCGTGTAACAAACTCCGGTTGACTGCAGAATGATTGATAAAGATCAACCAGGTTTTTCCGTTGACGCAGTTCTGCAATAACGTGGGTGGATTTCAGCAAACGCTGAATGGTTGCCTTGCTGATAGCCTGTTCAAACTGTTCATACCGCAAAGCAAGATCATGAAACCCGGGAATGATAACCGCCAGTTGATTGGCGTCAATACCTGCCAGTGCACGGGTAAATGCAGCAAAACAATGTGCTGTCTTACCCGCTTCAGCAGGACTATCGGGAGATGATTTGGTATATGCATTGCTGACAAACATAATGGCCCGCCAGAAATTGCCTTCCCCATCGGTCCAGAACCATTTGCCGCTATGTGTAGGTATCAGCGGTGCAATACGTACATCGTGATGCTGATCGATCCATTGGTGGATAAGCCTGTAGTTGCCGATAATATTCTCCGGCTGTTTGAAGGTTGCCAGGTTGATACGCTGTAACACAATGGGAGCACTGGCATTGCTGCCTGTAAAACCTACCCTGAATGTTTGGTGGATCAGTCCTTCTGTTAAGGTGCTGATCACCGGTTCGCCGTACCCGAACTGGGCAGCAGCTTTTTGAATAGTTCCTTCCTGTAGCATATTGAGAATAGTGGTAGTCTTGCGTAAAACGTCAAAGTCTTAAACCCGCTGCAACTTATAAACTATTATTTATAATATTTTAAAACTGATCATTCAGGGCAAAATCATTTTTTCTGTGCATCCATTTCCCACTGGTGAAATCCGGGAAGTCAACAGTCTGGTTGCCCAGTTCGATGCTGATTTCACTAAGTGGCGTAATGGCACTCCATGCGGCGGCATCGTATACATCCAGCGGAGTAGCGGCTTTACGTTTGATGGCCTCAATAAATGCATGTAGTACAAAAAAATCCATGCCGCCATGTCCGGCACCTTCGGTCTCTTTGCTCCAGCGCTGCCACAACGGATGATCGTATTTTTCAAGGTATGTTTTGGCTTCTTCCCACAGGTGTGCTTTGGGACTTACTCCTTCAAGGTACAACGACTTATTGACATCCATCCACAAACCTTTGGTTCCCTGCACGCGGAATCCCAGTGAGTAGGGGCGCGGCAGGTTGGTATCATGCTGCAACAGGATGGTTTCACCGTTCACACAACGGATCATGGTTGTAACCACATCCCCCAGTTTAAATTCTACTTTGGCATTGGGATGATTTGCTCCGCCATTTTTTACAATGTAATCATGCAGTCCGCGCGATTTGGTAGCAAATGAAGACAGGGAAACAAAACGATTGCCACGGTTAATATCGATCATGGTTGCAATGGGGCCGATACCATGTGTGGGGTACAGGTCACCGTTACGGTGTACGGAGTGATCAGTACGCCAGTGTGCTTCGGAAAACCCTTTTTCACCAAACTCCACGCCGCCGCCATATGGTTGTTTCCCGTCGTTGAATTTCACATTGCGCAGATCGTGCTGGTAACCGCCCTGTAAATGGATCAGCTCACCAAACAATCCCTGTCGTACCATATTCAGTACGGCCATTACATCACGGCGATAGCATACGTTTTCCAGCATCATTACCTGGGCATTGTGTTTTTCAGCAGCTTTTACTACATCCCAGTGATCCTGTAAAGTAATGCCCAGTATCACTTCTGTACCTACATATTTAATTCCCGCTTCCAGCGCTCCGATGATCATGGGTGCATGTAGCTCCCATGGCGTAGCGATCAGAACACCGTCCAGGTCCTTTAATTCCAATAATTTTTTCCAGGCATCAGTACTGCCGGTAAAGATCTTTGGTATGGTTTTGCCCGCCTTTTTGATCAGGTCTGTGGCCATTTGCAGCATACGATCATCAATATCACAAATAGCCACTACGTCCACATCCTTACGGCGTAAAGCATTGTCCAGGTGATTCTGGCCACGCAATCCCGTTCCTATCAATGCAAGTTTTACTTTTGATTCGCGACTGAAGATCATTTCAGGTTGTATAGCAAAGCCGGTAACAGCTAAACCGGTATTTTTGACAAATGTTCTGCGATTCATGCTGGTAGTTTTGATTGGAAGATAGCAGGCAGCAAAGTACCGAATTTGAATTTATAATAAACTCATGAGTACAAAACTTACGCAATCGTATGCGATATTGAATTTTTACAAAAACCTGCATCCGCAGTTCGTTTTGCCGCCTGATGTAGCGGTGATGAATCCTTTTGAAGACGCGGAAGCATTGAAGCTGGCGGAAGCTTTTTACCATAAATTTTATAACGACAGTCAGCCGCGTGTCTTGATCTTTGGTATCAATCCCGGTCGTTTTGGTGGTGGTGTAACGGGTGTTCCTTTTACCGATCCTATTCGTTTGAAAGAGGTTTGCGGTATTGATAATGACCTGGCGAAAAAAGCAGAATTGTCGTCCATTTTTGTATACGAGGTGGTAAAGGCGTATGGCGGGCCGGAAACATTTTATAAAGATTTTCTCATCACAGCGTTATCTCCGCTGGGTTATACCAAAGGTGGTGTGAACCTGAATTATTATGACGATAAGGAATTACTGAAAAACAGTGAACCGTTTGTTATTGAGTGTATACGTGAGCAATTGGCTACTATGGCTGTGTATGATACCTGTTTCTGTTTGGGAGAAGGTACCAATTATAAAATATTCAGTAAGCTAAATGATAAACATGGCTTTTTTAAAAAGATCACTCCTTTGCCACATCCGCGTTGGGTAATGCAGTACAGACGCAAACGGATCGATGAGTTTGTGCAGGTATATGTAGAGCGGCTCAGGAGCAGATAGGATTTTGCGTTTCGGGTTGGGATCATGGGGCGTGAATCGGCAGTCGTCAATCGTGAGAGGATCACTGCGATTCATAACAATTCAACCATCAATCTATCTTGCTATTGTTCGTGGCTTGTTTCACGCAAAGACAGCGAAGTATCGAAAAAACGCAATGACTTTCGGTTTTTCTGAACCACACGAGACACAAAGGAGCACAAAGAGAGGTGTTAGGAACTAGGTTTTAGCTGCTAGCAGTAAGCCTTTATCAACTTTTCAACCATTTACTCCCTGAACCTTGTTGCTTGTGCCCTTTCGGATTTGTATTTGCTCGCCGCTCAAAGCTCACAGTTACTTATAACAATCAAACCATACAAACATTAAACAATTCAGCTATCTTTAATGCATCCTGTCTCCGCGTACGTCCAGTCTTTTCATCAGGTCTGCTTCGTAGTCAAGCCACTGTTGCCAGCGGGCGCGTACTTTGGGTTTGTCAAAATAGGTTTCTGCCAGCTCAATGAATAACCGGTAATGACCTGCCTCGCTTTCCATAAAACGACGATAGAAACTGCAGAGATATTCGTCATTCAGTCCTTCGCTCAGTCGTTTAAAACGTTCGCAGCTACGGGCTTCGATCAAAGCACAAATCAGCAATTTATCCAGCAAACGATCACCTTCACTACCGCCTTTCTGTTCAAATTTCAATAGTTCATTTACATATTCATCCTTGCGTTGTTTGCCCAGTTTGAGGTTGCGTTTGTGCAGTTCGGCCAGTACCAGGCGAAAATGTCCCCATTCTTCCGTTACGATGGGAGCCAGCTCACTCACCAGTTTTTCTTTTTCGCTGTATCGTTGTATCAGCGAAATACAACTGGTAGCGGCTTTCTGTTCGCAGTAAGCGTGGTCGGTAAGAATATCTTCCAGCGACATGCTGGCGAGATCTACCCAGCGCGGGTCAGTAGGCAATTGAAGTCCGAGTATGTTTTTTTGTTCCTGAACAGGTTCCATACGCACGAGCGGTTTGAAGGGCAAATATCCTGAAAGAAGTGGTAGTTTTGGCACTATGGCCAATGCAAATTTTTTACTGTCGCACCTGGAAGCACGGAAACAACAGAATGCTTTGCGTGAACTGCAGTTGCCGGCAGGGAAGATCGATTTTTGTTCAAATGATTACCTGGGACTGGCAGCAAAGCTATCACTGAATGGTGAGCATTATAAACACGGATCGGCCGGTTCACGTTTGCTGGCGGGCAATTCAGCCCTGGCAGAAGAAACAGAACGGTTAATTGCAGCATTTCATGTGGCAGAAGCCGCATTGTTGTATAATTCGGGATACGACGCCAATGTAGGATTAATGAGTTGTGTGGCACGGAAAGGTGATACGATTATCTATGATTTTCTGAGTCATGCCTCATTGCGTGATGGTATACGGCTGAGTGGTGCGCAGTCTTTTGCATTTCTGCACAATGATATGGCTGATCTGGAAAGAAGATTGCAAACCGCTACTGGCAATGTGTTTGTGGTAACAGAATCTGTATTTTCTATGGATGGTGATACAGCGCCACTGGAAACCATAGCACAGCTGTGTACACAGTATGGAGCACACCTGGTAATAGATGAAGCACATGCTACCGGCGTGGTGGGTGAAAGAGGAGAAGGATTGGTACAGCAACTGCATCTGGAACAGACATGCTTTGCACGTGTACATACATTTGGTAAGGCTATTGGGTGCCACGGTGCGGTAGTACTGGGCAGCGAGGTGTTACGCAGTTACCTGGTGAATTTTTCCCGGCCCTTTATTTATACAACAGCATTGCCGGAAAGTAGTATTGCTGTGATCAGGAAGGCGTATGAAATATTTCCGCAGCTACAGGAGGAACGCAGGCTGCTGCAACAGCTGATCTCACAGTTTCAACAAGCGACGATGAGATTTGCAAAATTGTTTTCCGAAACGCCCATACAAGGGGTGGTGGTGCCCGGTAATGAAGCGGTGAAACAGCTTGCAGCCACCTTGCAGCATGCGGGGCTGGATGTACGCCCGATATTATATCCTACAGTACCGAGGAACAGTGAAAGATTGCGGATCGTATTACATGCGTTCAACACCAGCGAAGAGTTACAGCTACTGACATCTTTGTTGTAACACATAAAAGCCGGTTCTGTATATGAACCGGCTTTTATCATATGTTGAAAAAAATCTTTACTGAGGAATGCCCAACTCTTTGCAAACCTCTTCGTAGGTCATGCTTTTATAGTCAGATTTTGCCATTCTGCCACCTGAAACCACACCGCCGGGAATAATGATGTAGCGGTATTGCAGTGATGATGAAAGATTGATGCTGTTTGTGTTGTCGTGCGTAAAACGTGTAATTACAATACTTTTGGAAGTAGGTAAAAAAGCAATGGTATTGATCTTTCCACCTGCAAAGCTGGTATAAGGCAATGGCTCAATAGTAGAGCCAAACATACAATATACCAGTAGTGTCCCTTTGTTTATAATACTATCTACCAGTTCAGGAGCGTTCACTCGGGCTATCTTTAAATTGGAGTTGTCAATGATACTGTCTTTGAAGGAGGTTGCAACTGCACTGGCCCAATTGGAATAAATGACGTTGGCAGTGCCGGGTTTTCCCTGCGGACCTGTATCTCCTTTTTTACAGGAGGAAAATACTGCAAAGAGACTGGTACAGAACAGGATTACTGTAACCATTAACTTTAACGGAGAGTGCTTCATACTTTTCATAATGTTAGATTTGTTGAATTGGTTAACGTTGTATGTTATTGGGATGAAAGACTTCACTTTTTTATTAAAAATACCCAGATTGTCTATATCACATTAAGATAAACAAAACCGGCTCTGTTAAGAGCCGGCCTGATGATGAAAGGCACCTTTTACAGTACCTGCCCATCTATTGACTGATCAACTGCACGCTGAATGATGTTACAAATGTCTGGCTGTTAAAACAAATAGTCAATACCACTTTCATGGTATTTTGATGTACACCTTGTAGTTATCATACATACCGGGATCCATAAAAATGCCGGTCCTTACAGAACCGGCACATAATACGGATTAGCAACCTCTTACTAATTGGGGCGCTGTTCACAACCACTACCGATAGTAACTATTCAGGGGAAACAACAGCAAAAATGTTCAGCATCAAAGTACATGTAATCTTCCTTTTTGTTAGTACCGGTTGTAAACAGCAGTATTTCATACCCCGTACAAATTTGACATTTATCAGTATGCCAGACAATACAATTTTGTGGTATTACCACTTCGTGGTATATGATAATTGTCAACCAGGGTGTCCGGGTATTATTGAATGGCATATTTTCCTACAATGGACCACTTGCTGTTCGCTGGTGATATCACATCCCCTTAAATAAAAAAATCTTCATTCAACTATATGGGCCTGGGTTCCACGTGCACTTATAAACATCTTGCCCACGTGCCGGAATGCATGTTGGAAAAATGCTTTATTTTTAAACGATTTTGATTGATCTTATAAGAATCAGACTGCCATGAGAATTGTTCCTTTTTTGTTCTCCGGTGTTATTACAACCGGTTTGCTGATAGTATTAGGCCGCTCACTGGGCGATGCACCGCCATTGGGTGAGCTTTTAAGTCCCCAGACCGGTTTCTGGCAGAATGCAGAACCCGCCGACAAAAACTACTCGGTAAACATCCAGTCTTCCTGGTTAAAAGACAGCGTATCCGTTTATCTAGATGAACGCCTGGTACCGCATGTATTTGCAAAGGAAGACGATGATCTGTACTTTGTACAGGGATACCTGCATGCCAAATTCCGCCTGTGGCAAATGGAAATGCAGACCTACCTGGCTTCGGGCAGGTTGACAGAAATACTGGGCGCCGGGCCCGACAATGCCTATCTCAATAGCGATCGGAACATGCGCAGGGTAGGAATGGTGTACAGCGCCATGAACTCGCTGCAGGCTATTGAAAATGATCCGGTTTCCAAAGCATGCCTGGATGCCTATACTGAAGGGATCAATGCTTATATCTCCAATCTTCCCAAACGAGAGTTGCCGCTGGAATACCGGTTACTGAACTATACACCGGAAAAATGGACCAATCTCAAAACAGCACTTTTCCTGAAATACATGAGTTACGAGCTGACCTCGTATGAAACAGATATTGAAAATACCAATGCCAAATCGGTACTGAGCAAAGAAGATTTTGACAAACTATATCCGCTGATACAGGATTCCATTTTCCCCATTGTACGGAAAGGAACGGTTTTTCCTCCTGCAACGGTGAAACCACAGGCTCCTGCATCTGTTGATTCGCTGTACCTGCAGTTTGGCAATGGCGGTGCCACCAATATTGTTCCGCTGGAAAAACCTGATAAAAACAATGGCAGCAATAACTGGGCGGTAAGTGGCATCAAAACCCGCAGCGGGCGTCCTATTTTGTGTAGTGACCCGCACCTGGGATTGAACCTGCCTTCGCTTTGGTACGAAATGCAGTTGAGCACTCCGCGCTACAATGCATACGGCGTAACTTTTCCCGGCGCACCTGCTGTGATCATCGGTTTTAACGATAGTTGTGCATGGGGCATGACCAATTCAAGCCGTGATGTAAAAGACTATTATGCCATCCGTTTTAAGGATGATAGCAGACAGGAATACTGGTTCAATGGAGAATGGAAAAAAGCAGATATGCATATTGAGACCTTTAAACTGAAGAACGGTACAATAGTGAAAGATACTGTTGCCTATACCGTATTCGGTCCTGTGCAATATGATGCTTCTTTCAATGGCAATGGCCGTGCCAAGAATTACACTAATCTGGCTGTAAAATGGAAAGCACATGAAGGCTCCAACGAACTGAAGGCTTTCTACCTGTTGAACCGTGTCAATAATTACAATGAATATGTTACGGCTATCCGGGAATTCCGTTGCCCCGGGCAGAACTTTGTATTTGCCAGCAAAAGCAATGAAATAGCCATCTGGCAACAGGGAGAATTTCCTGCACGCTGGAAACGGCAGGGCGATTTTATTATGCCGGGCACAGACAGTTCATATATGTGGCAGTACGATATTCCGCAACCGGAAAATCCGCATGTGCATGATACCATTGCACCTGCCAGCTGGACAGCCTCTTCGTCAGCGTCAGCAGCAAATGAAACACGTGTCAGCGACGAAAAGGCTTCACCCGGTTTTGTATGCAGTGCCAACCAGGTGCCTACTGACAGTACTTATCCTTATTATCTCAGCGGACATTATGATGTGTATCGTGGTTTTATCATCAACCGCTATCTGCGTAATATGAATGATGTTACGCCTGGGGATATGGAAAAACTGCAGACCGATAACTACAACGTATTTGCAGAAAAAGCAGTACCTGTGTTGCTGGACAATGTAAACAAGGCCGCACTGAACAGCGAAGAAAGAAGATATCTTGAAATACTGCGCAACTGGAACTATCGCAATGATCCCGAAGAGAAAGCACCTGGTATTTTTGTATTGTGGGTAGATAGTCTTGCCGAGGAAGTGTGGGGCGATGAAATGGCTACCATGCCCAAACCGGTAATGATGCCTGACGAACCACTGACCATACAGTTGCTGAAACATGATACTGCCAACCGGTTTATTGATAATATCAACACACCACAAAAGGAAACGGTCAGTGATGTGGTAACTGCCGCATTCAAAAAGATCATCCCCATGCTGTCCAAAGCTGATGCAGATCATCGTTTGCCCTGGGCTAAATTGAAAGACAGTGGCATCAGGCACCTGTTACGCCAGGAAGCACTCAGCCGCTTTCACCTGCCCATTGGTGGCGGGGCACATATTATCAACGCTGCCAGTAAATTTCATGGGCCAAGCTGGCGGATGGTAGTACACCTGACAGATAAAACCGAAGCCTACGGTATTTATCCCGGCGGACAAAGCGGTAACCCCGGCAGCAGGTATTATGACAATTTTGTAGACGACTGGGCTGTGGGCAAGTATAATACTTTATGGGTAATGACACCTGCAGAAACAAAAGATGCGAAAGTGAAATATACAATGCGTTTCAGCAGGTAAATGGCTACATACCGGTAATAACAATACGATCTGTAACATCCAATACAAAATATTATAATGAAGTTTATCATTTCCATCGTTTTAACCCTTCTGCTGAGTATGGCGTTAGGACTATTTATGGGCTGGTGGAGCATTGCGGTGGCGGCATTTATAGTAGCTGCTGCTATTCCACAGAAACCGGGACTGGCTTACCTGTCCGGATTTCTGGGATTATTTTTGCTATGGGGTGGCCTGGCCTGGTGGATCGATGTAAAGAACCAGGGACTGCTTTCGCATAAAATAGCTTTACTACTACCATTGAATGGTTCATCGTGGCTGCTGATACTGATAACAGCACTGGTAGGTGCTATGGTAGCTGGTTTTGCTGCACTGACGGGTTGTTATCTGCGACTGCGTAAACAATAAAACCAGTAATGATGGCTAACCTGTTGGACAACCTGGTTCCTGAAGCACATCCGGCAAGTGTAAGTACCCGGTGGACGGCTGCTTTTATAGACTACCTGCTGTTTGTAATAGTAATGAGTCTGCTGATGTATGTTTTTGGGGATGTTGTTACAAATGAACGGGGAAGTGTAAGTTACCATGTAGAAGATGCAAAGTTGCTGCTGGTAGTATGTATTCCGTGGATCGTACTGTTCCCGGTGCTGGAAACCATTAATGGAGGACAAACTATTGGCAAGGCATTTATGAAAATTAAAGTAGTAAAAGACGATTTCAGTAAACCTGGTTTTGGGATTTTATTACTGCGCCGTTTATTTGATTGTATTGACTACCTGCCTTTTTTCGGTCTTACAGGCGTACTGGTAGCAACAAATACCACAAAAAAACAACGTGTAGGCGACCTGGTGGCCAAAACGTTTGTTGTGCAGGCATAGGACCAACAAGATAACAAGCCTGTTAAATGTTCCTAAAATGTGAATGTTGTGTAAGGCTTGTAACTTTCTGGCGACTATTTTCGTTCCAACACTTATGAAAATAAATATACTCCTCACCAATCTGCTGCTGATTGCAAGCGTTGTATGTTATGGCGGTCGTGTAACCGGTCTTGTAACTGACGAAAACGGAAACACCTTACCTTATGCCACCATTCTTGTAAAAGGTACCACACGCGGTACCACTACCAATGCAGAGGGTAAATTCTTTATTGACCTGGAGCCTGGTAAATACACCATTATCTGTCAGTATATCGGTTACAGCAAGGCTGAAAAAGCAATAGAAGTGGGTAGTGGTACCCTTACAGTAGATTTTAAATTGTTGCAACAGCAAACTACCATGAAGGAGGTGGTGATCAATGCCAACCGTGAAGACCCGGCGTATGAGATCATCCGCAATGCCATCAAAAAAAGAAAGGATTACCAGGAACCGCTGGATTCATTTACCTGTGAGGCATATATTAAAACACTGGTAAAGACACGCAAACTACCCAAACGCGTGCTGGGACAAAAAATAGATGAGGCAGACAGGAAAGATATGGGCGTGGATTCTGCAGGAAAAGGTATCATCTTCCTGTCGGAGTCATTGACGAAAATTGCTTCCAAAAAGCCGGGTAAAATAAAACTGGAAGTGCTTTCGGGCAGAGAGAGTGGGAGTGGTGGATATGGATTCAATTTCCCTACATTCATTAATTTTTACAACAATAATGTAAACGTATTTCTCACCCAGATGAACCCGCGCGGTTTTGTATCGCCAATAGCAGAGGGTGCATTGAATTACTATCGTTACAAATACCTGGGTTCTTTCTGGGAAGATGGCAAAGAGATCAACCAGATCCAGGTTATTCCCCGCCGCGAATATGAGCCGTTGTTTTCCGGTACCATTAATATTACAGAAGGCGACTGGCGTATTCACAGTCTTGAACTGTTGCTGACCAAAACATCACAACTGGAACTGATGGATTCACTGCGCATCAAGCAGATCCATGTACCGGTAACCCGTGATGTATGGCAGGTAAAAGACCAGACTATATATTTCACATTCAATAAATTCGGTATTGATGCCACGGGCAATTTCCTCAATGTATACAACAAGTATGAAGTAGCACCGAAATTCTCCCGCAGGTATTTCAACAATATTGTTGCGAAATACGATACTGCTGTAAATAAGAAATCAAAATCATATTGGGATTCGATACGTCCTGTTCAGTTGGAACCAGAAGAGGCCAGGGATTATAAGATCAAGGACAGCGCCTACGAATACCGCCGCGATTCTGTATGGAGCAAACGCGATGTAGATTCAATAAGAAGAAAATGGAATAAACCTACGTTGGGTAAACTGGTGTGGTCTGGATATACCTATTACTGGTTTAACGGAAAAGAGAGACGTGCCTCTTCATCGCTCAGCTGGCATCCGCTGTTACAGAATGTGCGATATAATACCGTGGAAGGAATTGTTGCCACTGCCGGGCTTACTTATGCCACACGTATTGGTAAGACTAAAATGCCCATCAGCTTTTCGCCGCAGGTACGTTATGGTATAAACAATGGTCACCTGAACCCGTGGGGAACCATATCACTATCTAAAATAAAACGAACGTACAATGATGGTGAAAGCACCTCTAGTGTCGATACCTGGACATTTTCCGGTGGTAAGCGGGTAAGCCAGTTCAACAAGGACAATCCCATTACACCTTTGTTCAATAGTGTTACCACGCTGTTCTTCCATCGTAATTACATGAAGATCTACGAAAACTATTTCGCAGAACTGAATTACAGAAAGCGTTTTGATAATAGTCTTACCATTAGCGGCAACTTGTTGTATGAGGACCGTTTGCCAATAGAGAACACTACGGATTATTCTTTCTTCTACAAAGACAGGGTTTTCACACCGAACTATCCGTATGAAAAAATAGGAGCACAATTTCCACGCCATAAAGCGGTAACAGCGTCGGTGTATGCACAGTTCACACCGGGACAACAGTATGTTCAATTCCCGAACAATAAAGTACCGGTAGGTTCAAAATATCCTACATTCTCTGCCCAATACCAGAAAGGCATAGAAGGGCTGCTGGGTAGTGATGTGAACTTTGATAAATGGAAAGTATCGGTATGGGATGATGTGAACCTGAAACTGCGTGGTATGCTGAAATACCGGTTTAGTGTGGGCGGGTTCCTGAACGATAAATCCGTTTACATACAGGATTACCAGCATTTCAATGGTAACCAGTTAGTGCTGGCATCTACCTACCTCAATAGTTTCCAGGTAGCACCATATTACGCAAACAGCACCACAGCCTCTTTTTATGCTGTAGGTCACCTGGAGCACCATTTCAACGGCATGCTGACCAATAAAATACCGCTGTTTAAACGTCTTAACTGGCACTTGGTAGGTGGTAGCAATGCCTTCTATGTAAACAGGAATAACAACTATGTAGAGGTGTTTGCAGGTCTGGAAAATATCTTTAAAGTACTGCGTGTAGATGTGGTAGGCTCTTACCTCAATGGCAATAAAGGTACTGTGGCAGTACGTATTGGCCTGGGTGGATTACTGGGTGGCAGTATACAGATCAGTAACCAATAAAATGACCTGTTCTTTCGTTTGTATCAAAAACGATGCATGAAAATATTGATTTTGTTCCTGCATACTTTAATGGTGGTTACAACAGTGACCGGCCAGGAGTTGCAGGAACAATCTTTGAGTAAGGAAGATTACCGGCAGGATTTTATTGTTTTCAGAAATTTCTTACAAACCAGTTACCCGTCATTATACCGGTATGTGCGTAAAAAGAAAATGAATGCTTTACTGGATAGCTGCTATGCTTCGCTGAATGACGAAACCACCTCCCTTGATTTTTACCGCACGATCAAATACCTGTTAAGCGCTGTGGGCGATGGGCATTTATCCTGCAGGCCTTCAGCAGCCATAAAACAATACCTGGAAGAAGAGGCAGCCTTATTTCCCCTGTCCATTCATTTTACAGGGCATGAAGCTTATATGCTGCATGAGCTGGGAAATGGCATCACTGCAGGTACAGAAATCATTTCTATCAATAATGAACCGGTAGATCGTATCAGGCAGCAACTGTTCCGCTATATGGCGGCAGATGGCGCCATTGAAACAAAAAAGTATGTTATCCTCAATAATGTGTTCAGGTTCTATTATGCTTTTGTATACGGCGGACAAAATACTTTCAGTATCGTTTTCAGAACCGCTGCGGGTGAAACCATTACCAGGAAAATACATGGTTTACCGGAAAAAGACCTGGCAGTACAACAAACGGATACAGCGTCGGCAAAAAAACTACTGGATCTGCAATATACCCGGGATAGCATAGCGGTGCTGACCATTAAAACTTTCAGTAAAACGGAGAACAGCAATGCAGGTGAGGATCTGCCTGCTTTTCTGCATACAGCTTTTAGTGATATTACGCGGCGCAATGTGAACCGGCTGATCATTGATCTGCGGGGAAATGGCGGTGGTCGCGACCTGTATGGAAGCCTGTTGTATACGTACCTGGCCAATAAAAAATTTGCCTGGTATAAAAGCCTGGTCACAGCCACTACTGGTCTTCCATTTGCTGAATTTAGTAGTACCACTTCTTCCTATAGCGATCTTACGCCCACCATGCTTACAAAAACATCCGGTCATCAATATGCCATGACAGCCAATGCGCATGCCGGGTTACAATATTTTCAGCCCGATGCTAATCAATATAAGGGCCGCGTATGGTTCCTGACAGATGGAATGAGTTTTTCTACCACGGCAGAATTCTGTGCTATAGCACGTAGTCATAAACGTGGTAAATTTATTGGTACTGAAACCGGCGGTGCATACAACGGAAATACATCTGGTGTGCAGATCGACACATTGTTGCCCAAAACAGGCATCAGCATCAGTTTTGGTACAGTGCAGTACAATATGGCTGTTAAAAAAGTAAAACCTGCCAACAGGGGTGTTATACCAGATTACCCGGCAGTGCCTGCTATTGAAAATCTGTTGCAGGGCAGGGACGTGGTATACGAATATGCACTTTCACTGGTTCGTACAGGTAAACAACAATAATGGCCGGCAATAGTACCGGCCATTGAAAGCAATACATTACTATTTACCGATCAAGCCGAATTTCCTGTTCCTGGTATCCAGCACAAGGGTATGTTGCAGAAAGAGTTTATTGCCCGTCATACCATTGATGCCAAGTTGCATCATCTGTTTGATCTGCGTGCTGCTGGCTCCTTCCATATAAGTTACATGATTAAGAGGTAATGTGACCCCGGCAACTTCTATATGCTGTGAAGTGGCAATAGTATTGGCATACATGGTATTGTTCCATGATTTTACAGGATAACGAACGGGCGCTGCTGTACTGTCGGCCAGTTGACTCCAGGTGGCTTTGTCAATCAGCAGTTCAAAAGAGCTGGAACCGGTATCAAAATACAACACAGATCTTTTGCCCTGGAGTACTACAGGAAGTAATACACGACCTTGTATAAATGAAAAACCGGTAATGGCAATAGCAGGAGATACAGTGTCTGCAAGGGTAATAGTAGTTCGGGGATAATCGATCATTACCACTTTATTGTCGATCAGATCGGCACCGATGGTACCAATGATGTTGATGCTGTTGCGGGCGGTATTGAGTATGTTATTGCCAAATGTCTGCACCGGTATTGCCGTGGCCTGGATGTCAATATTGCCTGCTTTGAAACGTCCGCTAAAGGTTTGTGTGGTGGTATCCGTACGGATAGCACAACCGGGGTATTGATTGCGGATAGCTTCCAGCGTGCGACTATAGAAAACAGAGCGGGGTGCACCAAGATCAAATTGCATGTACCAGGTAACGGAACAGCCCGGCAAGCGCACCGGTATCAGAATAGCAGCGTGAGGTTCCCATTCCTGGTGCAGGCTATCGCCCTGCCAGGTAAAACTGATCTTTCCATTAGGGACTGTCAATGGCTTTTTGGTCTGTTGACCGCTTACATGAATTGCGCATAACAATAACAAACAAGATAGCCTGATGAATTTCATAACTAGCATATTTTACGGTTTAGAACAGTCTGCAAAGTAGCAGGTACAGACTTGCCAAACGCGTGTAAATACCCCGACATTCAGGCGACAATTATTGATAATCAATGCTTCATGTGGAGCGAAGGCCTAACAGCTTTTTAAAAAAAGTGCGGGTGTACACATTGTAATTTTCTTTATGCAACTGCCATGCAGCGGCAGCTACTACAATGGCATTGAGCAGATAAATGAACAATGCAGTCCACAGGTAGCTGATATAAAAAGAGGAATGGAATAGTTTTTTCGCTGCCAGGTTAATGGCCACAACACAAAGCATGCATACGTTGAGCACAATCGTCCACCATACCTGGTAACGGACCATACGCCGTCCGGTACGCATCACAAATTTATTGTCGCGGTGGTTTTTCAGCAAAAGCGATGGCACCAGGAAATGGATGTAGGGAATTGCTATAAAAGAAAAACAGGAGAGGTTCAGCATTTGCAGAAAATGATGCGTGTTCTCATCCGGTGTTTCTGTAGTTGCCGGTGTTAATACGGGAGCACGTGGAAAAAATATTGCCGGATCAATGTCCAGTGCGGCAGCAATGGCCTTTAATGTATAGTCGCGGGGGGCGCTTTCTCCACTTTCAATACGCTGGATGGTGCGCACAGTAACAGCAGCTTTGTCAGCCAGTTCTTCCTGCGTCATGCCTTTGCTTTTGCGTATGGCAGCTATGTATTGTGCTGTAGATCCGGTGGTCATGTAGGGTGACTGCAAAATAATCAGCGGTCATTGTTCCACGAAATTTCTTTTACATAGCGCTCATACCATTCAATCATTGTATTCAGGTATTTACATGTTGAATAAACAAGTCCGGGTTGTCGGGGGTAATAACAATCTTTTTATGGCTGGTGGTAGTGATCAGTAACATATTGTTGCGGCGGCTGGCATACCAGGTCATGTTGCCAATTTTACTATTGGCAAACTTGCCAAAATAGCCAAACAAACCACCTACACCAAAGGTGCGGATGGTCCATTTCATCTGCTCGCTGGTAAGGGGAGTAATAGTAAGTACTTCACTTTTTGGAATGGATATTTTGCCCAGTGGCCGGTGAATGACAATAGCTGTAGTGGTAACAGTATACTGTACAGGGTGCAGCAGGTAACAAACTGCATAGATAATGACCAGCAGTGTGCTGATGCCAAAGGCAACGCCTGCGCCTTGTCCTGATTTGATAATGGAAACCTGCAACAATACGGAGGCTCCGAACAAAAGAGTGATACCAATGGTAAGGATTTTAGCCACAGTATCTAATGACGCTTTGAATATCATAGTGTTTGGGGAACATGGTGTTCAATCAAATTTACAAAAAACAAGGCTGAATGGCGGTTGTTTTAGCAGGAAAACCTGTTTTTATAAGCCATATTTCAGTACCTTTGCGCCGTTCAGAAATTTTGTTCGTCAGGCATACGTCCTTAAAATTTCAATTTATGGCAGTATTACACAACCGCGTCTCCCAGAAGGAGCTGAAAGAGCTTTTATACCAGGAAACAGAACCTCGCACCACCATTTCCTTTTACCAGTATTTTCGTATTGAACAGCCGCAACAGTTTCGCGATGAACTGTACAAAGCATTGAACAGCCTGAAGGTATTTGGCCGTATCTATGTGGCCAATGAAGGCATCAATGCACAGATCAGTGTGCCGCAAAGCAATTTTGAGGCATTAAAAAAATACCTGTACTCTATTGAGCCCCTGAATGAATTGCGACTCAATATTGCGGTAGATGATGATGGTAAATCATTCTGGGTACTGAAGATCAAGGTGCGTGACAAGATTGTAGCAGATGGCATCAGCGATCCATCATTTGACATGAATAAAAGAGGCCGGTACGTAAATGCTGAGCAACTGAATGAACTGTTGCAGGATAACAATACTGTAATGGTTGATATGCGCAATCATTACGAATATGAAGTAGGGCATTTTGAAAATGCGCTGGAAGTGCCGAGTGATACTTTCCGTGAGCAATTGCCCATGGCGGTAGATATGCTGAAAGACCAGAAGGAAAAGAATATCATCATGTACTGCACCGGTGGCATCCGTTGTGAAAAAGCCAGCGCTTTTATGATGCACAATGGTTTTCGGAATGTGTTTCACCTGGAAGGCGGCATTATCAACTATGCCAAACAGGTAAAAGAACAGGGACTGGAAAGTAAATTTATTGGTAAGAACTTTGTGTTTGACGACAGGCTGGGAGAGCGTATTACAGATGATATCATTGCACATTGTCACCAGTGTGGCAAACCGGCCGATACACATACCAACTGCGTAAATGATGGCTGTCACCTGTTGTTTATCCAGTGTGAAGAGTGTGCTGCAAAATATGAAGGTTGCTGCAGTGCCGAATGCCAGGAGGTGATACACCTGCCGGAAGAAGAACAGCAAAAGATCCGCGCCGGAATAGACAAAGGGCGTCATGTATTTAATAAATCAAAATCAAGATTGCGCCCGCGGTTGAATGAGATATAATTTGAGAATGTACGAATTTGAAAATGAATAAAAATCTGTTTACTATTTTTCATTTTCAAATTCGCACATTGATTAATTCGCACCTTACTCACTGATCCACTTAATACAAACCGGGTTGGGAATACTGATCTCTTTACCGGTAGGAGTGAGCCTGCCTGTTTCCTGGTCGCGTTTAAAGATCACAATGTTGTCAGATGTCTGGTTAGCTACCAGTAAAAAGTTTCCGGAAGGGTCAATGCTGAAGTTGCGGGGTACAGTACCCTGTGTAGGTGTCAGGCTGATCATAGACAGCTTGCCGTTTTTAGGATTTACCTGGAATACGGCAATATTGTTGGCAGAACCACGGTTGGAAGCATATACAAACCTGCCATCGGCAGATACATGAATATCAGCACTGCCAACGGTGCCTTTAAAACCTTCAGGCAATGCATTCACACGCTGAATGGGATCCAGCTTTCCGTTGTTGTATTTGTATACTACTACATGACCGCCCATTTCTTCCAGCAGGTATACATATTTATGATTGGGATGAAAATCAAGATGTCTTGGTCCTGCACCGTCGGTGGTTTTGGCAAAACCCTGCGGACCGGGTACCAGTGAACCTTTCTCTGCATCAAATGAATAGATCATTACTTTGTCAATGCCCAGGTCTGGAACAAGTAACCACTTATTATCCGGGGTAAAAAAGGTGCTGTGCACGTGTGGTTTTTCCTGTCTTGATCTGTCGGTACCGGAGCCGGTATGTTCAATATGTTGTTTCATGGCACCAATGGCTCCATCGGGCTGAACAGGTAACAAGGACAGGCTACCGCTGCTGTAGTTACCGGCTGTAACCCATTTGCCGGTTTTGTCTACTGCTACAAAACAAGGATGATCACCGCCGGAAGGTTCACGGTTAATAAAAGTGAGCTGCCCGGTTTGTTTATTGAATGAATAGGCGGCTACATCTCCACCTTTGCCTTTATTGGCGTCTTCATATACTGAATAAACATACTTTTCATCGGGTGAAACTGCCAGGAAAGAAGGATTGGAAGCTGCTGCTGTGCTGACTTCCTGCACACTGCCGTCTGCCGTGTTGAATTTGTACACGTAAATGCCTTTGCTTTTACCGGATGTATAGGTGCCGGCCAGCATGTAATAGCTTTTGTTAACCTGTGCAGATACCTGTTGCAGCAAAAAGGCAACAGCAAGCAATAACAGAATTCTCTTCATATGACCGTGGATTGTGTTTGGTTGAGTTACGAACTTACAGAACTTAATTTATTTGACAACAGGAATCCGGCCGGGTGGTAACAGTGCCGGTATTTTACTGTATCCGGGTAAGCTTTTCTGCATATGTTTCTATGGTGATAAGCGGCTTGTCTAGTTCGTTCCAGGTAGTTTCAGAAACGAACTGTTCGGAAAAGTTATTCAGCGCTTCAGAAATTTTTGCGCCATACCCGATGGTAGTGTTCAGTGCACCCATCCACCGGAGCATAGCAGCAGGCACCTTCATTATTTTCAGTTTGCGTACAGTGTAACAACGGATAAAACGCTGACTTGCTTCATCCCAGTTCCAGGCAGCGGGTCCCTGTATATTGTATTCCCGGTTTTCTGTGGTCAGTTTTCTGAACGACCATGCTACCTGTTTGCCATAATCACTGCCGGCAATAAAATGCATGGGTGCAAGGGAACGTCCTGCCAGCATAATGCGGTTGCCCCGCAGCATTAACTGGTCAATGCTTTCCATAAAAGTGGAAGGGTAGAAGATGGTGTAGGGTATACCGCTTGCTTTGATCTTTTCCACGGCAGCCTGTTTTATATCAAATACCCACCAGTGAAAGCCGTTGGTATTGTTGTATTGCTGTATCAGTGATGATAACAATACGATCCGGCGGATGCCGGTTTGCTGTGCCGCGGCAATGATATTGTCAATACCTTCCCTTTCGGGCAGGATATGGTCCGGACGTCCATTGTGCGGAGGGGCAAGACTGATGTATACGGCATCCTGTCCTTTAAAGGCGGCAACAAGACTGTCGGTGTTAAACACATCACCCTGCAATATATTTACACCGGTAAAAAGCTGCCGTGCTTTTTGCGCATTCCGTACAAGCAGGGTAATATTAAAACCGGCGCTGATAAGTTCGCGGGTAACCGGTTTGCCTATCATTCCTGTTGCGCCAATAACAACAATATTCATGGACAATCATTTTAGCATTATCCGTTTTTATATTGTTGAGGGGAAAGGGAATATAAAAACCGAATTGTTTACAACTTTTCCAATGCATGCAGGATGCGGCCGGTGGTTTCGGCTTCGTCCAGATCCTGCGGTATAAAAGGTTCACCTATCACTTTTTCGTACAGCTCAATGTATCTTTTTGAAATGGTATTTACCCATTCGTCATCCATCTGGGGCATTACCTGTCCTTCTTTGCCCATAAAATTATTGGCAATAAGCCATTCGCGTACAAATTCCTTGCTGAGCTGTTTCTGGCGTTCACCGGCGGCTTGTCTTTCTTCAAAACCATCAGCGTAGAAATAGCGGGAGGAATCGGGAGTATGGATTTCGTCCATCAGGAAAATTTCATCGCCAATTTTGCCAAATTCGTATTTGGTATCTACCAGGATCAATCCCTGCCGGGCAGCAATTTCTTTACCGCGTTCAAACAACTGCAGCGTATACTTTTCAAGAACGGCCCATTCTTCGGCAGTGGCCAGTCCCTGTGCAATGATCTCTTCCCTGGAAATATCTTCATCATGCCCTTCCGCAGCTTTTGTGGAAGGAGTGATAACGGGAGTGGGGAAAAAATCGTTTTCCTTCATGCCCTCGGGCATCGTAACACCGCACAGTTCACGTTTTCCGGAAGAATAGGTCCTCCACGCATGTCCGGTAACGTTACCACGAACCACCATTTCTATTTTGAACGGAACACATTTGCGGCCGATGGACACATTCGGTGCGGGTACTTCCAGCAGCCAGTTGGGACAAATGTCTTTCGTGGCATTGAGCATGTAAGCAGCTATTTGATTTAATACTTGTCCTTTATAAGGAATGGGGCGTGGCAAAATTACATCGAATGCAGAGATCCTGTTGGAGGCTATCATTACCAGCCATTGATCATCGATCGTGTATACATCACGTACTTTACCTCTGTAGAAGTTGGTCTGGCGGGGAAATTGATACGAATTCATGACCCGAAGATACTGTTGGGGCATGAAATAACGCGGAAAACAAATATTGAAAATATTCACACTGTGTAATCATGTTGTTACAAATAAAATTTCCATTTGAAATTTACTATATGTATTTTGCTATTTAATCATCTGCTAACCAAAAATGTCCATATGAGAAAACGCTTCAGCATTCTGGCAGCTCTCATGGTTATGATGTTAACAACGATTGTTGCCCAAGCCCAAACCACCATTACAGGTAATGTAAAAAACAGTTTAACCAGGGAAGGGGTTCCCTCGGTTTCTGTAACCATCAAAGGATACGGAGGTGGCACTTTTACAGACGACAAAGGTAGTTTCAGGTTAACCACTACCCAGAAACTGCCATTGGTACTGGTATTTACTTCCATTGGTTTTGAAGCCAGGGAAGTAAATGTAACTGACGCTGCTACTCCCGTTAATGTTGACTTTGTTCCTGCCTCCACACTGGGGGTGGAAGTAGTGGTATCTGCCAGTCGTGTTCCGGAAAGGATACTGGAATCGCCTGTATCTATTGAGCGCGTAAATTCAGCGGCTGTGCGCAATACGCCTGCCACGAACTATTACGACCTGTTGGGCAGTCTGAAAGGTGTGGATATGGTTGCCTCCAGTCTTACCTTCAAAACGGTTACCACCCGCGGTTTCAGTGGCAGCGGCAATACCCGCCTGAACCAGATTGTGGATGGCATGGACAATCAGGCGCCCGGTCTCAATTTCTCAGTAGGTTCGGTGATCGGTCTTACAGAGCTGGATGTGGACAATATGGAATTACTGCCGGGTGCCTCTTCGGCATTGTATGGTCCCGGTGGTATGAACGGCACATTATTGATCAACAGCAAAAACCCTTTCAAATACCAGGGTTTTTCCTTCCAGGTAAAACAGGGTATAATGCATATTGATAAGGGTAAAGATATCATGAACCCGGCTCCTTATTACGACTGGAGTTTCCGTTGGGGTAAAAAGATCAGCGAAAAATTTGCGTTCAAAATAGGTGGTCAGTTTGTACAGGCCAAAGACTGGCTGGCTACAGACAGTACCAACTATTCTGTTACCACCGGTATGCCTATCAGCGGCACACGCGCAACTGATCCCAATTACAACGGTGTGAATGTATATGGTGATGAAACAACTACAGATCTTTATCCTTCGGTACCGGTTGCATATCGTCCATTGCTGCCTGCCGGCACTACTTCCCTTAACGTATCCCGTACGGGCTACAATGAACAGGATGTGATTAATCATAATACTGTGAACTTTAAGGTATCCGGTGGTTTGTATTACAAGATCACAGAACGCCTGGAAGCTTCACTGATAGGTTACTGGGCCACCGGTAATACAGTCTATACCGGAAGTGACCGTTATTCACTGCGCAACCTGAAAATGGGACAATATAAAGCGGAACTGAAACATGATAACTGGTTTTTGCGCCTGTATACTACCCAGGAAAACGCCGGTGATTCATACAACGCCACCGTTACTACCCAATATTTCAACGAGGCCTGGAAACCCAGCACTACCTGGTACAATCAATACCTGAATACCTACCTGGGTGCACTGGCAGGCGGAGCCAACAACACTGCTGCCCACATGGCTGCAAGACAGTTTGCTGACGGCGGCAGACCCGTAGCCGGTTCTGATCAGTTCAACCAGTATTTTGACAAAGTACGTTCCACACCCATTTCAAAAGGTGGTGGTCTGTTCCTGGACAGAACCAACCTGTACATGGCTGAAGGACAGTATAACTTTGGCAACAAACTGAAATTTGCCGATGTATTGGTGGGTGGTAACTGGAAACAATATGTATTGAACTCGGAAGGTACTTTGTTTGCTGATACCGCAGGCCGTATCCGTATCAACGAATATGGCGGTTATATACAACTGGCCCGCGCATTTTTCAACGATGTGGTAAAACTGACTGCTTCCGGTCGTTATGATAAGAACGAGAATTTTAAAGGACGTTTTACCCCCAGGGTAACCGCTGTATTCAAAGTTGCAAAGGACCACAATATCCGTGCATCTTTCCAGACAGCGTATCGTTTCCCCACTACACAGAACCAGTGGATCAACCTTGTGATCGGTACTTCGCCCAGAACCACGCTGATAGGCGGATTGCCTGCACTGCGTGATTTCTATAAATTCAATACCAATAAGGCCTATACTTATGAAAGCTTCCTGCAGGGACCTACTGCTTTAAAGGAAGCGGTGTTTGGCGAGTATAAACCCGAAACGGTTAATACGTACGAACTGGGTTATAAAGGTATTATTGAAAAAAGATTGCTGATCGATGTGTATGGCTACTTTGCCAAATACAAAAACTTCATCGGTCGTACTACTGTAGTACAATCTTCTACAGGCAACCCGACTGATCTGTATACCAACAGCGCTACCAGGTTGTTCTATTCCGTATCTGTAAACAGTACAGTAGACCTGGAAACCTATGGTTATGGTGCAGGTATTGAATACTTGTTGCCTTCTAACTTCAGTGTTACTGCCAACACTGCTATTGATAAGCTGAATACTACACCTCCTGCCGGTTTTAAAACCTATTACAATACGCCCAAACTGCGTACCAACATAGGTGTGTCTAATTCCGGTTTTGGTAAAGGCAAACACTGGGGTTTCAATACACAGTTCCGCTACCAGGATAGCTACTATACTGAAAGTGATTTCAGAAGTGGTCCTGTAGGTTCATTCATGGTGCTGGATGCACAGATCAACTACAAGCTGTTCAAAGCAAAATCAATGATCAAATTGGGTGGAACCAATCTGCTGAATCATTATTATATAACACAGTACGGTAACCCTGCTATGGGTGGCGTATACTATGTGAGCTTTGCTTTTAATGTGCTGTAAAAAACAGGTGTATTAAAGATAGTTTGTCCACAATAAATCAAAGGCCATCCCGCAGGGATGGCCTTTGATTTTATCATCAGCATCCCTCTTTCTGCCTTTTGAACAACAGGTTAACAGAAAGCTGGATGTATTTGGAAATACTATTGTCATCTGCGCCAATAACCGGGTTGGGTGATTGCTGGATAATATTCCATTGGCTTCCATCAATCGGAAATACAGCTTTTGCCCGGATACTGTCTTTATAGAACTGTATATCGGCCGGAAAACTGATGGGTATAGAGATCCCTTTGATGGTAAGTTTACCCTGTATATGGGATGCTGAAATACTTGCTGCTGAAATAGTAAAAAAGCTTTTGGGAAACCTGATTATTGAAAAGAAATCGTTTGATTTCAGGTGATCTTCCAGGTCTTTATTGCCTTTGCCGTCTTTCTGATCTGTAGTAAAAATGCTGTTCATGTCAACGGTAAAATTTCCGCCTTTGATAAGATGATCGTCTGATACCAGTAAAGTGCCTTCTGTAATCAGAATGGTTCCTTCATGGCCACCTCCTTTGGTATAACCAGCCTTCCATTGCAGACGGCTTGCTGCCATTGACAGATGCCAGGTACTATTAGTGTCTGATGGTGTATTAACGGCAGGTGTTAGTACAGAGGCGGTAGCTGCAGAACGGTGGGGTATAACCAGGCAGTAGACAAGAACGGCTATACAGCCCGCGCCTGTAATTTTGATAATGAGTGATGTCATTTTTTATCTGTATTTTTTAATGATGAAATGTTCTCATCAAACCTACGCCTGCCTTTGAGTGTGTTATGCAAAATGGAGGTAAAGAAGTGTAAACAGGGTGTAAAATCTATGTAAATCAGCATTGTACAGCCGATCGGGTTGATGTATTGTATTACTTTTAAACTATGAAGTGGAAGCTGCCATTAACCATTGTTGTGATGCTGATAGCCCTTTCCTGGACTATCGGTACAGGTCATAAGAGTGATGCTGCATTTGAAGATGCGGCCGATATGGTGGTAATGCGTACAATTGGCCACCAGGTATTGCTGGCATCGGGCGATTCTGTTTCCAGGGTAATGCCTGTGCAAAAAACAGGTGAGCATGAATACCTGCTGCGTTTTGAAAATCCTTTTGGTTTTAGCCCTGATTCGCTGGTAAAAGTGGTAACAGCACGTATTGCCACCAGCACATTACCCAAAAATTATGTTGTAGAGGTATTGGAATGTGGACGTACGGATGTTGCCTATGGTTTTACGTTCAACAGGGAACAACAACCAATAGCCTGCCTGGGAAGAGTACAACCTGTAAGGTGTTATGAGATACGGATCCTGTTTCAGCAGGAAACATCCGGTGGTTATTATATAACGGCAGGGGCATTAACATTAATGTTGTTGACCGGTATTGGATTATGGTATTTTCGCCGTACAATACCACAACAACAACCTGTAAACACTGCTCCGGTTAAAGCCGGGGTGTTCCGGCTGGGACAATATACTTTTCATCCTGCATTGCAGTTACTGGAATTGCAGCAGCACAAAGTACAGCTTACTGCAAAAGAATGCAACTTGCTGAACATCTTTGCCCGGCACATTAATGAAATTGTGGATCGCGACCGTTTACAGAAAGAAGTATGGGAAGATGAAGGTGTGATCACTGGCAGAAGCCTGGATATGTTTGTTTCTAAACTACGCAAAAGACTGCAGGATGATCCGGCTATCCGGTTGGTGAACATCCATGGCAGAGGCTATAAACTTGAAATCTCCGCTTAATTTACATTGTATGAAACTATTGCTGTTACTGATCTGCCTTTCAACTGGTTTGATGGCGTCTGCCCAGACCTGGCAGGATACTGTAGTACTGATCGATAAAATATTCAGCCGGTATGCTCCTGAAAATCCCGGTGCACAACTGGCCATCAGCCGCAACGGGCAATTAATTTATTCTTCAGTCAGGGGAATGGCCAACCTGGAAGATGGTACAGCGCTGACAAAAGAATCAAAAATTGAAGCAGGTTCTATTTCCAAACAATTTACGGCAGCCAGCATATTGCTGCTGGAACAACAGGGAAAATTATCACTGAATGATGATGTCAGGAAATATGTACCCGAAGTACCCAACTATGGATATACCATTACCATCCGGCACCTGATGAGTCATACCAGTGGATTGAAAGACTGGGGAAGCATAGCGGATATTGCGGGCTGGCCAAGAGGTTCCAAAGCGTATAACAATGATGATGCATTGCACATTATATCATTGCAAAAAACACTGAACAACAAGCCCGGCGATGAGTTTATATACAGCAATTCCAATTACAATCTCATGGCCATCATTGTACAACGGGTAAGTGGCATGAGCCTGGCGGCATTTTCAAAACAATATATTTTTACCCCGGCCGGTATGATGCATACCGAATGGAGAGACAATTACAGAAGGGTAGTACAACATAGAGCTATTGCTTACAGCAAAGGCAGCAATGGATACCTTACCAATATGCCCAATGAAGATGTATATGGCAATGGCGGATTACTGACTACTGCCGAAGATCTGTTGGCCTGGAATAATTATTATCTCAATGGCAAACTGGGCAATCCATCTTTATTGTCGCGCCAGATAACTTCTGTACCATTGAACAATGGAAAACGCAATGTTTATGCAGCCGGTTTGTTTGTGGATTCGGTCAATGGCTGGTTCTCTATTGCACACAGTGGTGCTACAGCAGGGTATCGCGCCAACCTGGATCATTTTCCGCAGTTGGGTCTTTCCATTGCATGGCTTAGTAATAACTCACAACCTGATCTTGGCAGTACACCTGCTGCGGTGCGTAACCTGCTGGTAAAAAATAAAGCGCACCGTGTTGCTGAACCGGCAGTAAAAAGTAATGCAGATATCAAAAAAATGTTTCCATACATGGGGGCATATAAGGATAATGTAACCGGTGCCTGTTATAAGTTCTACATGAAAGAAGATGGTATTTACAGTGAGAACAATGGCGGACCATTACCTGCAATCAATGATCATACTCTGCAGGCAGGTCGCGCACGTATTGTATTTACCAATGTTCAACCTCGAAGCGCTGCATTGATCAATGGAGCCGGTGATACTTTGTTACTGACCGGCGTTGATACGGTGCAATACAATGAACCGTTATTGAAAGAATATACCGGCACTTATTATTCAACAGAGGCAGAAGCTGAGACCGTTGTGACACTAAAAAATGGCAAGCTGCAGATATCTCCCAGGATGGGTATGGATGAAGGGTTGGTGCCCAGGTATAAAGACGGGTTTGTATTTCCTGGTGGCGATCTTTATTTTGAAAGAGATAGCAAAGGAAATATCAATGCTTTTTATGTCAGTGTTTCGCGTGCACGTAAGGTGCAGTTTGTGCGTAAGAACCAATAGAACAGTGATTGGTAAATGACATCGTTATTTAACAAAAGACCACCTCTTGCGAGATGGTCTTTTTCTGAAACCACAATTGCTATCATCGTCCTCTGGTATGTTTGGGTAAAGCAGTACCTGCTTAATTCTTAATAACCTTAAATGACTGAACAGTATTGTTGTTGGTATTTTCCAGTTTAATGAACAGGATACCCTGTGCTGCATTGTTTAAGTTAACAGTTACCTGTTGTGCACCACGTTGCAACAGCACTGTTTTAGTTTGCTGTATTTTACCATCCATAGAAACTACTGAGTAGCGGTATTGTGCAGCCTCATTATTGCTGATGGTCATTACCACATGATCAATAGCGGGGTTGGGGTAGCAGCTAACTTTTACATTGGCTGTGTTTGATGACATGTTTACAGTACGTATGTCTGAATAAGTAAAGCTGCCATCAATATCTACCATTTTCAGGCGGTAGTAGCCAACGGGAGACAGTGGGGTGCTATCAATACTGGCATACTGCGTAGAAGTGTTATAATTTCCGGAAGCACCAATTGTTTTCAGTGTGGTAAAGCTGATACCGTCAGCAGAACGCTCTACTACATAACCGCTCATATTTTCTTCCTGTGTGGTGGTCCATCTGGTAACAACCATATTATTTTGTGCCTGTGCAGTGAAAGAGGTCAGTTTTACCGGCAGTGCTGCATTTACGGGTACGTTCTGTACCAGCAGGTTGTCAAGGATAGCCACGTTATTACCGGTACCATCCATCTGGTAACCTATTGTAATGTCACCGGTGTTGTTCCAGCTTAAAACACGTCCTGCAGTACCAGTGTAAGTATATACGTTCTGACCATCTACAGTAATGTATGCTTTTCCGGTAGAGCTGTTGTACAGGAAACGGTAGCGGTGAAATTTATGATCGTTTGGAATGGCATACACATTACCGGAGTTTACCACGGTGGTGCCATTGCTGCCGTTGCTGATGGTAAATTTTGCAGTAAGATTGCCATTGTTCATACCGAAATCGAAATTGCTGCCGCGTTTGAAAAAACTGGCAACAGCTTCTTCACGACGAAAATCAACAGAAATATCAATACCCGGTACATCAAAGTAAGGTGAGCCCGGAATGATAAGGTTAATATCGGTAGTAGGTTTACCTGCGTTCAAACCATTATTGGTAGCTCCGCCAGGAGAAGATGTAGCTACACTGCTTACAGAAGTAGCATTGGGACCTACAGTAGCCTGTGTAACCGGGTTGCTGTCCCATGTAAAATTGCTGATAACCTGGCTATAACCAGTCAACATCATAAAAAGCACGATCAGGGTAAGTAACATTCTTTTCATACGCACGGATTTGAGTGATGCGAATGAATAGCCAAGCTACATGCCAATAAGATAAATTGTTTTATATCAATAGATTGCAAAATTCTGAAAAACTCCAATATTCCAGATATGGGATTTTTATTCTACCGGATACATAAATGGGAACCGGAAAGCGGATACGGAAAGAAGGTTATTCTACATAAAAAATGCCCCCGCATGGCGGAGGCATTCACTGATTTTATAGCCTGACATTTTATACGTTAAAGCGGAAATGCATTACATCGCCATCTTTTACGATGTATTCTTTTCCTTCAATACGCAGTCTGCCGGCATCGCGACAGGCAGCTTCTGAACCATATTGCACATAATCACTATAACTGATCACCTCGGCTTTGATAAAGCCTTTTTCAAAGTCGGTATGGATAACACTGGCAGCCTGTGGAGCTTTCCAGCCTTCCTGGATGGTCCAGGCACGTACTTCCTGTACACCCGCAGTAAAGTAAGTATACAGTTTCAGCAGTTTATAGGTAGAACGGATCAGGCGGTTCAATGCGGGTTCCGTCATTTTATATTCCTCCATGAACATCTGTTTGTCTGCGGGATCTTCCATTTCGGAGATCTGTGCTTCAATAGAATTGCTCATGATGATCACTTCTGCATTTTCGTTTTTTACAGATTCCTGCAGCAGGGCAGAGAATTTGTTACCCGTATGCATGGAAGGTTCATCTACGTTGGCTACATACAACACGGGTTTTTCTGTAAGCAGGAACAGGTCGGCAATAGCGGGTCTTTCTTCTTTGGTGATTTCTAAAGTACGGATGCTTTTACCTTGCTCCAGGTGTGCTTTGCAGCGAACCAGTACATCATATTCTGCTTTCAGCTTCTGGTCGTTGCGGGCCTGTTTTTCAATGCGGCTGATCTTTTTCTCAACACTATCCAGGTCTTTCAACTGCAGTTCGGTATCAATGATCTCTTTATCACCTACAGGATTGATGGGGCCTTCATCGCGCAGAATGTTCTCGTCTTCAAAACAGCGGATCACGTGAATGATGGCATCAACCTCGCGGATGTTGGCCAGGAATTTATTACCAAGTCCTTCACCTTTACTGGCGCCTTTTACCAGTCCGGCAATGTCTACAATTTCAATCTGGGTGGGTACAACGCGATCAGGTTTTACCAGTTCTGCCAGTTTATTCAAACGTTCGTCCGGTACATCTACCAGGCCAACGTTGGGTTCAATGGTACAGAAACGGTAATTGCTGGCCTGTGCTTTGGCACTATTGCTCACCGCATTGAATAAAGTTGATTTTCCTACATTGGGTAATCCTACCACGCCTGCTTGTAAAGCCATTGTATAATAATATGTTGTTTTGAACGCTTAATGCGATATGCTGAACGTTTAACGCTTGCACCTTGCACGGTTTCGGGCCGCAAATATAGGCTAAAGCATCCTGATTTCCCAGTTGAAGGGTTTGTACTATTACGGCCTGCTACCGGGGATATTTTTCGTGAAATGGACAATAATCGTTGACTTTCAACTATCTTCAAATCCCAAAACATTATACTCCTGCTATGGTTCTGAGTTACCTGTGGATCGGTTTTTTCCTCATCACCTTTGTAATTGCCTGTTCACGCCTGATCATGGGTGATGCAATGATCTTTAAAGTACTGATAGACGGGGTATTTGAATCTGCCAAAACGGGGGTAGAGCTTTCCCTGGGTCTGATAGGGATCATGAGCCTGTTCCTGGGGTTTATGAGCGTGGGTGAAAGGGCAGGGGCTATCAATTTCCTTTCGCGTATTGTAGGTCCTTTTTTACAGAAACTGTTTCCCGAAGTACCGCGTAACCACCCGGCCATGGGCCACATGATGATGAATTTTTCGGCTAACCTGCTGGGACTGGATAATGCCGCCACACCTTTTGGTCTGAAAGCAATGCAAAGTCTGCAGGAACTGAATGAAAAAAAAGATACGGCCTCTAATGCGCAGATCATGTTTATGGTGCTGCATGCTTCAGGATTAGTAATTATTCCTGTGAGCATTATTGCCATGCGCGTAAGCGTACATTCAAAAAATGCCACTGAAGTATTTATTCCCTGTGTTATCGGCACTTTTGCAGCTACTATGGTGGCTATGAGTATAACGGCCCTGAAGCAAAAATTTTCCCGCAGCCAGTGGGCCACCATTGCATTGTTTGGAGGAAGCATTTCTATATTACTGGGCTTTTTTGCCTGGTTTATGCGTCATATGCTCAGTAGCAGCGGTGCAGTGACATTTTCCAATGTGGTAAGCAACGGGCTTATCTTCCTGATATTTGTTGTATTTATTCTTGGCGGTTTGTATAAACGCATTAATATTTTTGAAGCTTTTGTAGAAGGCGCCAAACAGGGCTTTGAAGTAGCGGTTCGCATCATTCCTTACCTGGTAGGTATGCTGGTAGCCATTGGTTTGCTGCGCAACAGTGGTGCTTTTGATTATGCCATGAATGGATTGCGCTGGTTTTTTACCATGCTGGGCATGAATACTGATTTTGTGCCTGCCATCCCTACTGCGCTGATGAAACCTTTCAGTGGCAACGGGGCCAGAGGTTTAATGGTAGAGGCCATGAATCAATACGGACCTGATTCTTTTGTAGGCCGCCTGGTATGCGTAATACAGGGTTCTGCAGATACTACTTTCTATATAGTGGCAGTGTATTTCGGTTCTGTAGGTATCAAAAACACCCGCTATGCGGTGCCTGCTGCACTGCTGGCCGACCTGGCCGGTATCATTACAGCTATTATTGTTACTTATAACTGGCCCTGGAGCTAGCAGCCTGCAAACAAGAAATGCTTCTAACCTGTCAACGTTGTGTGGAAAGCATAGCATTTACAAAGAACGATTGACGGTTTAGGTATACATAAATGTTTTTAGTAAAAGAAAAAGAGGCTTTCTGAAAAGTAAAATGAAGGCCTTGAGAGTGCGTAAACAAAAATTGATTCCATCAGGTATCCGAATAAGAAGAGGCTGCTCATTACTTTGAGACAGCCTCTTTATTATTAATGTGCCTGATCTTAAACTAATACGTGATATACGAAGCCAGTGTTCTTACCAGTGTATTGGTGGAAGTAGTTTCTGCATAACGTCCACGGAAAACCAGTGTATAGCTGCGTTTTTTGGTGGGGCTGAAACTGTTTGCCTGCAAAATGGTAGTAGTGGTGCCGGCTACTCTTACATATAAAGTATCTATTGCCGGTGTAGACGGATATGCTATAAAATCTGTTATATCTGCCGGAGCTACGTTTGTAAAAATATTGGCATTCTTCCTGGCTGAAAACACGTCTACATTGGGAATGGGGGTAGATGAGTAGATCAAATTGGCAAATCGTACCCTTGCCGTAGTATCTGCCGGAATTTCAATGGCATCTTTCACCAGCTTATACTTTACAGCGTTACTGGTGTCGTAAGTAAACAGTGTATAGTGTTTACCTGCTTCAAAATTAGCTGAAAAGTTGAGCGGGTTTTGTGTAGATGTAGACAGGGTGTCTTTCACCAGCACAGTCCGGCTTCCTGAGTTTACGGTAACTCCGTATACGGATGGAAAAGAGGATGCATAGGCCAGTGTTGTATAACTGATAGGAGTGTTATCAATATAAACATAATTGCGTGATGTGTTAATAGCAGCATTAACCACTTTTAATACCGCTTTATCACCCAGATTGGTATCGAAAGGTGCATCATTGGTATGAGTGTCCTTTTTGCATGAAGCTGTTAACATAACAGATCCTAGCAGTATAGCTGCGGAAATTTTTTTATACCTGTTATTTAAATGCATATAATAAGTTATTAATTGATCAGAATATTTGTATAACATCTTTCAGCCGTTCAGTAATACTTCTGCTTACAGAAGTGAGCGTGTTATATCGTTTCTGTTGTAACTATTTAATCGAAAACCATTGTTCCTTGGTATGGTAGTCCAGGTCAAGTGCTCCCAGTCTTTTCAACTCGTCAACATTATACAGGTATTCTGAGTTATAACGTGGACGGGCTCTTTGCACTACCTTCAGATTGTTGTCCGGGAAAAGATCAGAGCCTGCCGGAGGAGTAAAGTCTCTGTATACCTGTAATCCGCCATCGGTATCCTGGTTGTAATGATATCTTCTCATATCAACCCATGTTTCTACAAGTCCCCAGCCATACATGGCTATATATTTTTGCAACATGATGTGTGAAAGTGTAAGATTGGCTTCTGTGGGTACTACAAGCGGATTGGCCAGGAAGCTGTTTTTAGTAGAAGCGTCCATGATATGTGCCGCTGGTACAGATACACTGTAATCAGCTATTAACTGATCAAAGTTCAGACCAATGCCTTCTTTGTATGCAGCAAGCGCGTTGGTTTTATCTCCCTTTTTAAAATAAGATTCTGCGCGTATAAACGCCATTTCGCTGGCAGTCATAATAGGCCACAACGGAGCATTTTTAAAAATATACCGGGAATCTACGTCAGTGGCAGGGGCTGCAGTACTGCTGAATGCGCCACCCCAGAAATTCTGTGGCTGGTCATTGGTGGTAAGGGCATCTGTTCCTTTATTGGGTCTGATGCCTTTAAAAGTACCGTTGGGATTTTCACGTATAATGTACCAGGCGCGTGGATCGCTTACACCAAGAAATGCATTGTTTACACCCGACATCAGATCTGCAATAAACCTTGTCTGGCGCAGTGTGCCAATGTTACCGCGGTAGGGAGCAAAATAGCTGAATGTTCCGGTGCCGCCAACGTTTGAAAACTTAGCAATTGTATTGTCTGCATTGGTTTTCATGGCCAGGTTTGAATAATAGATGGCAGAGTCAGGATAGTAGTCTGCTCCTTTATTGGTGAGATGTGCAAATGAGCGTGCATATACACCATATACAAACTTTTTCCATTTGTTCACATCGCCGCCGTTCATATACTGATCGCCTTTGGCAAGATTGGCCTGGCTGGCATTATCGCCTGTCTGGTTGAGATAAGAAAGGGCTACCCTGCAAAGCCTGCGTACTTCTTCATACACATCTTTCTGCTCATTATAATGAAATACCAACTGGCTTGTATTGAAGGCTTCTTTCAGAATCACATCGCCGTATGTATCGGTTAATGTTAACCAGCTCCAGGCCCTGATGGCATATCCAACGCCTACATAATCCCATTTTTTGTCTTCAATGCCCCACTCAACCATGCGATTAAGGTTTTGGCCTTGCCCAAAATAGTGCATGGCCCATATTGAACCCAGGATATCGCTGGTGCCGGTAGCGCCACCCATACGGTCGTACTGGTTGGCAGTGGTATTGGTGGCCCAGTATTGTACATAACGCCCTATATAAAGACCATCGTTCTGCAGACCATAGTTGGTACCTGCTGCAGCATAGCTGATGGTCATATTGGCAATGATGTTTGGCAAAAGTGTTTCAACCGGCTGCTTTACATCGGCATTGGGATTGGTAAATGCATCGTCAATTTTCTTTGCACATGACCCCAGCAGCAGCGACGTGGTCAGCGTTATATATGTAAAGGAATTTAAAATCTTTTTCATCGTTCAATAATTTAGAATGTTAGAATGTAGCCCTCAGACCAACGTTCACACTGATGGGAGTAGGCAGTTTGCCATAATCAAAACCAAAGGCTCCCACACCACGTACACCGGCTGTATTACCATTAGAAGAAGGATCAGCTCCTGAATAGTTGGTAATCAGTACCAGGTCATTACCTGTAGCAAAAACTCCCAGGTTCTTAACAAATTTTAATTTTCTGGTGGTTGCCTCGGGGAAGGTGTAACTCAACGTAACATCGCGTAAGCGGAACCAGTTTATATTTTTCTCGATGAATGCTTCTTCAGGCATGTAAGAGGCTGTATAAAACTCATCATTCATGCCGGGGATGATCACGATATTGTTACGGGTAGGATTGGCTGTATTCTGGTTGCCATCATTCAATACGCCTTTGATTACCCTGGGGGTCATACGATCGGCAGTGAGTGTGCTTTTGCCGATGCTGGTCATGAACATTTTAGTTCCGTTAAACACATCGCCACCTACTTTCAGATCCCACAGGAAGTTAAGTCTCCAGTTCTTATATCTCAAAGAGTTGTTCCAGCCCAGTGCAAAATTGGGGTTTCTGTCGCCCCGTACTTTAAATATCTGTTCTACTACCGGCAAGCCTGTGGTAGGGCTGATCAGGATATCGCCATTGTTATTCCTTGCATAACCGTAAGAAGTGATGGTAGTGGTAGGTGCTCCCAGCATTAAACCACCTCTTGCATTGGCGTATACCCAGGTATCAGCAATATAGTATTCTGAAACGTTGGCAGGCAGTTTTACTACCTTGTTCCACATTTTGTTGAAGTTGAAGGTCATATCCCAACCAAAAGAAGCTGTTTTCACCACAGAGGCATTCAGTACAATCTCAACACCTTTATTACGTGTACTGCCTGCATTCTGCGTGTTCAGAACGAAACCTGTACCATAGCTCAGACGGAAGTTTTCAACGATCTGGTCCTGGTTGAGTGTATTGTAATACGCTACATCCAGGTTAATCCTGCTGTTGAAAAAGCGCATTTCCGTACCGATCTCAAATGTTTTTTGTTTTTCTGGTCCCAGGTCAGGATTGGCATTGGTAAAGCCATAAGAAAAACCGCCACCGCTTGCCAATGAGTTTACGAATACTGATTGGGTAGAGTAGGGACTGTTCAGACGCGCAGTAGACGCTATTGAACCTCTTACTTTCAGGTAATTGAGTATTGAACTCTGACGCAACTGCGGTATCATATCACTCACAATCAAACTTAAGCTGGCTCCCGGGTAATTATAGTTCCTGTTCTTTTTGGGAAGCGTTGATGCTGCCTCAAAGCGGTGCGTATAGTTCAGGAATATCATGTTTTTGTAGCTGAGCGCTAATTCGCCAAAATATGCCTGCTGACGCAATAATTGCTGGTTGTATTGGCCATAATTATTACGGAGTAACCTGGTGCGGCTTGTAGCCGCTGTATTGTTACTGTCAGTACGCTTAGGATCTACCAGCGTATTACCTGTTACTGCAAACATTTCAGTGTTATAATCCTGCCACATAGTACCTACCATTAAACGGCTTGAAAAGTTTTTGCCAAAGGTTTTCCTGGCAGTTGCAGTTATGGTATGGTTGTAACCTGAATATCTTCTCCAGAAATTATCCTGTTGTCCTTTGATACCAGCAGAGATATAATAGGAGTTGGGATGGTATTGCAGATATCCGTAAGTGTTATATCGTTCATATCCAAATCTTCCAGATACTGTTAACCAGTCAAACGGATTGATATTGATACCCAGCGTTCCTGTGTAGCGCTTGGTTTCGTCGTAATTCTTGTTATAGTTTACGTTGAAAAGCGGGTTGTCGTAATCGCTGTTGGGGTTGGAGCTGAATAAAGGAAGTTTGGTGCCATTGTCATCAGCATAGTTCCTGATGTCGTTGGTACTGGGCCATAATAATAAGCCTAGCAAGAAGCCTCCCGCACTGTTCAGCACTTTATGGTTCTGGGTGCTGATATAGCTGAATGAGGGAGTAATATCTACGTATTTGCCAAACTTGGTTGTATTGGATATCCTTATTGTATACCTGTTGGCGGTATTGTTGGGTACTACGCCGTCCTGGTTGAAGGTAGAACCAGATACCCTGAAAATTGATTTTTTAAAACCAAAGTCTGCACCCAGGTTATGACTTTGTGTAAAACCTGTTTTGAAAAAATATTTCTTGTTGTCGTACAAGGTGGTTCCTTGATCATAAGCAGGTCCAAAATATCTGAAGATATTAGAAGCAACCCCATTGCTTCCGTTCTGGTATTGATCATACGTTTCAGGGAAACGTGTTATTTTCTGGTACCGGAAACTATTGTCGTACTGGAGAGCCAGTTTGTTAGATTTGGCTTTGCGGGTAGAAATAACAATAGCTCCGGAACTGGCCTGGCTGCCATACAGCGCAGTAGCTTCGGGGCCTTTCAATACAGTGATGCTTTCAATATCATTAGGGTTCAGATCGGCCATCCTGTTTGTGTAATCAGTATTCCTGTTGCTGGTATTGGTTAAACCTGTACGGTCAACCATACCAACTCCTTTGCCACCATCAGAGTTTTCATCAATGGTGCTGTTATCCATGATCACCCCATCTACTATAAACAGGGGTTGGTTACTCATTGAAAGCGAATTGAAACCTCTTAAAACTATACTGGAAGAAGAACCTGCAAGCCCTGATGAAGGGGTGATTGTTAAACCCGCAACGCGACCCTGCAAACCGTTGATAAAGTTTTCGCGCTGTGTCTGCGCTATTTCTTTACCATCTACTTTCTGTACAGAGTAGCCCAGTTCTCTTGGGTTTCTTTTAATATCCATCGCGGTAACCACCACTTCTCCCAATTGTTTGTCAGAATTGCGCATTCTCACAGAAATTGTTGCAGCGTCTCCAACGGTAACATCTTTTCGCTGGTAACCTACGTAGGAGAATTGTAGTACATCGCCCTTCCTGGCCTGGATAGAAAATGCGCCGGAAGGATCGGTTTGTGAGGCGCGGGTAGTACCTTTTACAGTAACAGTTGCGCCTATAACAGGTTTGTTGTCATCTTCATCAACAACAACACCCTTTACAGTTTTGTCCTGTGCATAGGAAAGCGCACAGGGCAGCAGTAAAATGCAGAGCAGTAGTAGCTTGGTAAATCTTCTCATAGCTAACATTTTTGAATTAATCGTTAACAGTCGTATAGAAAAAACATCTCCCTGTTACAGGGTAATTGGTGCGTACTGGTACAGAAGTTGGTCTTTCATCAGTATTGCATTCGTTCAAGTTGCCATCGCCACAATTATTTTGTTACAGCCTGCGGCTGCAATTGAATTACAATATTTCAATGCCTGCGTCACGGTAAGGTTTCAGGAGAGGATCATCTGGCGGCAGCTCAGTAATCAGAATATCAATATCACTGACGTTGCAAATATGGATCGGTTGTAATGTGTTGATCTTTTCGGCAATGGTGAGACAAACCACTTTTTGCGATGATTCGATCATCGCTTTTTTCAGTTGCACAATATCCCAGTCGTTGTCAGTAATGCCATGTTGAATATCAATGGCATTCATTCCCATAAAACACAGGTCGGCACGTATCTGCTTTATTTTTGCAATAGCTTCGCCACCAACTGTGATCTTGGAGTTTTTTGATACACGATCGCCGATCAGGATCACATCTATATTGGGGTGGTTCATATATTCCAGTACTGCCGGAATACTGCCCGAAATAAATGTAGCACGCAGATGCGGCGAAAGGGTGCGCGCCATTTCCAGAATGGTAGTACCACCGGTGGTCAGAACAAACATGCCATCCTGAATTAGGGCTGCAGCTTTTTGTGCAATGGTTTTTTTCTGCTCGTGTGAATAGATATTGTGTGTAGGATGATAGTACACCTGGCTGAAAGAGTGGGAAAGCGCGCCACCGTGTACTTTAATAACTTTTCCTTCATCGGCAAGTTCCTGCAGATCGCGGCGTATAGTATCTTCTGAAACGTTGATCTCCTGGCTCAGGCTGGACGACAGCACTTTGTTGTGCAGGTTGACCTGGTGCAGAATATACGCCTGTCGTTCCTTTTTTAGCATACGTTAGCTTTGGGTTGTATCCAAAATAAAGGAAAATCCTGCATAAAAACGCAGTAAGCTGAAAAAAAAAGATGAAAAACGCAGGAATGGCGCGGGTTTATAAGCCTATTCTGTTATCTTTTGCAGGTTTTAGCCAGCTTTGTTCCTTGTAAAATAATCTGTTGAAGGATAAAAAAAATGATAATAAGTGAGAAACGGGAAGGCTACTGGTTTACTATAATTACAGGGATAAAACCTGATAAACGGGGAAAGTATAGCAAAAAAAACGGGCAGCACACTGCCCGGTATATAATCCGTAATGTACCGGCACTGAAACTGCAGTCAGCAGAATATTGCAGGTAATGCTATGTGTATATAAATGAAATCAGCGTAGCGTGAATCGTACGGATACCGCAAAAGCATCCGGTATAAAGTTGATGGCTGGTAAAATATCCAGCTCCGGTTTCCAGTCAACCGACAGGTTCAGCGGAATGTTGTTGAATTTGTAATCAAGCCCGATGATGCCTGTTGGCCCCAGGTAAGTATCATGATCCTGGAAACCTACGTAGGCTCCGCCACCATAAAACCACGACAGGCCGGGTGCACTGGCAAATGGTTTGTACAATTCTATTAAACCACCTACACCAAACCGGGTACCGAATGATACCAGCCCTTCCACGGCGCTGCGGTCTGTTACAAAATATTTTGCTGTGAATGAGTTGCTGAGCGTAGGAGAGGCATTACTAAGTCGTATGCCCAATCCCAGCCGGTAATCCTGCGCATGTACCTTGTTAAAAGTGGCAAGCGCTATGATAATGAAAAGAATCCCCAATGTCCTGTTCATAGTTAACCGCTTTACCTGTAAAAACGAATACCATGCCGGGCCTATTGAAACCAGGGTGTTAAAGTTGTCTGAAAGCATGGTGGAATTTGAAAATGGGTTGCAGGATGGCTGAATGATTAGATTGTTTGATTGTTGAAAAAAGTCTGAAAGACCGGAAGTCAGAAAGGCCGGAAGAATAAGGCTCGCAAAGTTGCGGAGATGTAAGGAGTTTGATAAGTTGAAATGCAAGCTTACCGCTAACAGCTAATTGTTAATACCTGTTTTGCTCGCGGCTCAAAGCTCATGGCTCGTTGTTTTTTTGCTCTTCCCGGCCTGTAATTGCGAAGCCTTATGCTATGGCTGAAAGCCACCTTGCTCAATATTTCTCCCGGTCTTCTCTACCCTTTTTTTTACAGCCCAAACATTGAAACCCTTAGTTTGTACGCTTTAAACCGCAGGAAAGATGCAGGAAGGTGGGGAAGAAGGTACAAGGCAAAAGGATTCAAGGCACAAAACATCAGGCCATATTCCGGCAGAAGCGGCAAATACGGCATAAACGGCAGGGAAATTTGAAAACGCCGGGTTGACTGATGGTTGGATGGTTTGGCCGGGATTGCTTTGTACTTGCCCGCGGCTCAAAGCTGATGGCTCGTAGTTTTTTGCACGCTAAGGTGTAATTGTATATTGTTCAATCTAAGCGTGAATCATCAGTGGTGAAGGGTGAGTTGTGGGTAGTTGCTGCTGTACCTGCTTGTAGTGCAAAGCCGGCGGTCAACAACAATCAAAATATCGGGTCGTCAAACAATCAGGGTATCTCCCAGACTTCATCAATTCCCGAACAGCTCTGCTTTGGTTTTGGGACGTTTGGAATCCAGCCAGTGAAAGTTGCGGAGGCGGCGGTCTTCTGCTGCCAGTTTGGATACAGGATACATGGTAGCTTTGGGTTCACTGATAAATACCACCTGATCCAGTTCCTTGTTTTTGAAACGGAGATCTATAATGTCTGCCACTGCTTTATTAATGCCAACGAGGTAATTCTTTTCATCTTTCACGAAGTAGATGCTTTCTGCCGATCCTTTTGCACGCATGTAATCAATAGAGCCATCAATAAAATAGCCGTTCAGCCGGTTGCCTTTCAACTGGTTGAACATGGTGGCCATGCTGTCGCTTTTATTAATAGCCATGCCATTTTCAAAAACAGAGAGCCTGTCTGCTTTTTTATTTTTGGTGTACAGGTAAATGGTATCGCCGGTAACCTGGCTATTGCTGGCCCATAAAATAGGTTCTTTGAACAGTCTGAAAATAGAGTCCTTACCGGAATAGAATAAGCTATCGGAAATGGCCTGTAACGAATCTGAAAAAATGCGTACATGCGAATACGCCATAAAATAGCGATCAGTACTGTCGTTGGAAGCCGTGGTTTTAACGGAGTCCGTATTGATCACCACTGTATTTTTCAGTGTATCGTTAGTTGCTGTTGTTTTCGGAGGGGCGCCAACAACAGCTTGCAGAGAGTCTTTAGGCTCTTTACTGACAGCAGCAGTGGTGGTGATGGAATCGTTTTGCAGTACGGGTGCAGACACTACTGTGCGCAGTTTGCTCAGTCTGCCTGAAATAAGTGTATCTGCGGTAATGTACAAAGAATCCTGGTCCTGTTTAATGATCATCAGCGGATGCCGGGTAGCAAAAAATGAACCTTCTTTCTTATTGGCCTCAATATAGTTACCCATTACAGCAACACCCTGTGCAGTGTCTTTATAAATGGCGTTACCTTTTAATTTGTTGATACCTGTACTATCGTCTGTTTCCACCGTATTGGCAATAATGGTTACTGCGCCGTCCTGGATAATGGGGCGCTGTCCAAAGAATGCCGTCCTGTTTTTCAGATCATAAAATCCGTCGCGGGTGGTGATATTGCGATTGGCACTGTCTTTAATATTGGTCAGGGCAATGAATGTAGACACCTGTGTGCCGGTATTGTATAACAGTGAATCGGTTTTGAGACTGTATTTGGGATCTTTAAGTGAAACGTTGCCGTAGAAATAGGCGTCTTTCAGTTCGGTATAATACAATCCTTCTTTGCTGGTTAGTACAGATTGCTCGTTTACAATGCGGCCCCCTGTATGGTATTCGCCGATCTTATCGTTCACATTGTATTGCAGTTCTTCTGTATACAATACGGTTTTGCCATTGGTAAGCCGTACCTGTTTACGCAGGTTGGCAATACGGGTATCGGTATGATAGATGAGGTATTGTGAATAGGTGTGTACGCTGTCGTGATCATTGATATGAATATTACCGAACGCCTCAATAACATGCGTATTGGGATTCATGATAGCGCTATCGCAATAGAAAATGGTGTTATCCTGTATAAGCACCACATGCCCGATGAGGATAGTGAGCCTGGTAACAGAATCTTTCATTTCACTGCGAAACCTGTCTGAGCTGTGCTGTATCTCTTTCAGGGAATCTGTAGCCTGCATTGGAGTGTTCTGTGCAAATGCATTGCAGAATAAACCAGCTGTCAGCAACAGTAAGAATACCAGTTGTTTCATCGTTTTACTTTCTCTGGATTGGCGTGGAGTCAGTCAGCGGGGTCATCAACGGACCGCTTTTGTCTTTTTTGCCAAACACAGAAATATTTACATAGCGTTTGGGATGTACCCGCAGATCGTCGAGCAAGATAGTAAGGCTGCGTGCGGTATTGTTAAGCTGGTCGTATAATTGGCGATCATTTAACAGCAGACCCAGTGAACCATCTTTGCTATTCATTTTGTTAATAGCACCCTGCAGTTGGTGCATGGTCTGTTGTAATGATTCAATGGCTTCCGGAATTTTGGCACTGGCCAGGTTGCTGGAAGTTTTTTGCAGGTTATCCAGTGTAGCAGTGATCTTTTCGTTGTTTTTTGCCAGGTTGCCTGTAAATGACTCTACATTGGTGAGTGACTTGGACAACATACCGCTTTGCGTATTGAGCAGTTGTTCCAGTGATTTACTGGATGCAGACAGGTTGGCAATCAGTGTCTGAAGGTTATTCTTGGCCGTTGGATCAAAAATACCGCTCACTTTCTGGATCAGCTCGTCCAGTGATGCCAGCGTTTTATTTAAACTGTTGAGGGTAGGGTCGAGGCTGCTTTGCAGGCGATCAACCAGTCCCGGAGCCTTATTGGTTTGTATAGTATCTCCGTCTTTGATAAAGGCAGTAGGGTTGGCACCCATTGCTATTTTTACAGAAGAATTACCCAACAGGTCGCTGCTGATAGAAGCTACAGAATTATTGGGAATATTGATATTCTTGCTGAGTGTGATGGATACAATAATACCGGAAAGGTTTTTATCCTTTTCGGCCAGTTCGGCTACTTTTCCTACCTGCAGACCATTAATGGTAACAGGATTGGAAGAAACCAAACCCTCTACCGAGGGGAATACAGCATAAATGGTGCTGCTGCGGGCATTGAGATTTTTTCCTTTCAGATAATTAAATCCTAATATAAGAACGGTAATGGCTACGGCTGTTAATGCTCCTACCTTGGTTTCATTAGAAATTTTCATGCCTCAGAGTTTTGTAAGGGCTGTATCTCCCTTCTATAATAATCTGCCTGAACCCGTTTATCAGAAAGGCAGATTATTAACAAAAGTATGAAAATTAGGCCAACAGATATTAATATATGGCCTCAGCAGCAAAGAAGATAAAATTCTGCTGGTATGCAGATTGCATACATATATGCCCTAAACCGGAAACGAATCAGATCATTTTGTCTTGTGCGGGTTAGTGGGGTGCGAAACGGCTGCAGACCGTGGCTCGGTGGCTGTGCGGTACCGTTTGATAGCATTAAAAACTGCCCTGGCCACTTCTGTCTGCCCGTTCTGGCTGTTAAGATATTTTTCTTCCTGGGGGTTGGACAGAAAACCACTTTCTACCAGTATGCTGGGCATGGCTGTGGCCTGTAAGATCCAGATGCCTTCTTCATTGCGTTGTTTTACACCTCTGCTCAGGCGGCCTCCTTTTTTCAATTCCTCTTCTACAATTGATGCCAGCAACAGGCTTTTATCAAAATAACGTTTGGTCCACAATAATGATTTGGCCTTAAAGGTTGGATCGTTGATATCGGGTTTATAGTCGGTGGAATCTGTATCTTCTGAAAGCCGTTCTTCTACAAAATCACCTTTTGCTTCGGTGCGGTCGGCAGCCCATATATAGGTTTCGGTACCTTTTGCAGTAACATTGTTTATATAATGGATTTTGTATTGTTTAACCTTGCGGGTGTGTTTCTTTTTGTTTTTACCGGTGCCGGTATAATATACTTCCGTTTTGTAGCCGGCAAATTTTTTCTGTTCCAGTTTAGGCATGGCATTGGCGTGGATAGCCACATACAGATCGCCCTTGCTGGCATTGGCCAGTTCGGCCCGGGCGCGGTTGTCAACATGCACATCGGTAGTGCGGATATAAACCAACTTTACATCGGGCATTTCTTTTTGCAGCATTTTACCCAGCTTCAGTGTAATGCCGAGGCATACATTTTTTTCCAGTGAAAAAGTGCCTTTTGTACCGGTTTTAATACCTCCGTGTCCTGCATCCAGTATAATGGTTCTGACGGTATTTTTTCCCTGCGCGGTGGCTGTTGCGGAAATAAAGAAACAGATGATAGCACAAAAAAGGATACCGGGAAGTTTACTACAGGATCTTAATACCATAATGACCGGGTGTTTTATCAGCAAATAGGTTTATAATGTAATATGGTGAATTCTTTTACAGGTCAGTGGTAGCAGGTAGAGTGGTGGTAATTTGTTTAATGATGCGGTTAAAATACTAAAAAGCTTTTTTAGCCGGTTCAGCAGTGCTGCCGTTTTTGGATTCTTCCAGCAAGGCTTTGTATTTCTTAAGCCCGTCCAGTATGTTACGAACAATAGCATCCTGACCTTCTTCACTGTTCAGGTATTGTTCTTCTTCGGTATTGGTGATGAAGCCGGTTTCAACCAGCACACTGGGCATGCCGGTAGCCTGCAACACCCATATACCTTTTTCATTGCGTTGTTTAACGCCGGCGCTATTGCGACCTTCGGTGGCAAATTCATCTTCAATAAAAGTGGCCAGCTGAAGACTTTTGGAGAAATATTTTTTCTCATATAACTGGGCGCGTATCCGGGCTTCGGGCGAATTCAGGTCCAGTACGTTGCTGCTGTCCTCAATGGATTCTCCACCCTCTTCCTGTGTCTGGTTAATGGATTCGCCTTTAAGACCAACACGGTCTGCGGCCCATATATAAGTTTCAGTACCACGCCGGGTATTTTTTACATAGTAGGTTTCGTACACCGGTTCTTTAACAGTTTTTTTCTTCCTTTTGGCGCCTTTGCCTACATATACTGTTTTTGTATGATAACTCACAATGCGGCGGGCATTCCAGCCACCGGCTTTTACACCGGCTGCATTACAGTGTATGCTGATGTACAGATCGCCCTTTGACTGGTTGGCCAGTTGCGCACGGTAGCGCAGGGCAGCTTTTACATCAGTACCACCACCCGGCAATACGTCGGTAGTGCGGGTATATACCAGTTTTATCTGCGGAAATTCTTTTTCAATGGCTTTGCCCAGCTTCAGCGAAATAGCAAGCGCTACATCAGCTTCGGTAGAGATCTGGCCTGAGGCACCGGGATCTGCACCGCCGTGTCCGGGATCGATGATGATGGTGCCCAATACCGGTTTTTGCGGCGGCATACCTGTATTCTTAACACCGAATGCCAGTAATACAATAACCGAAACACCAAAGAATATTCCTGTTAAAAATCGTTTAGTCATAGCACGTTTCAGTAATTTATTTTCCTGCCTGCTTTCTTCACATATTCTTAATGCATTAATAGCTATTTTTGCCCCTTACTGCATATGATCAAGAAACGCAAAAATAGTTTAAAACAGGGTTCAGCGTGGTTTTTATTGTGTACACTTTTGCTATTAACGCAAGACCTTGCTGCCAATTATTCCCGTTCAACTTTTTTTGGCAAATTCTTAACGGCTTATCGGGACACTACTGTTCGCCCCCGGTTATTGAAAAATGATACCGTTCCTGTAGTGGACGGCAAAAAAGATACCACCATACATACTACCGATACATTGCACGTACAGATTTCGAAAGACTCGCTGGACGATAAGGTGGATTATGAGGCTTCCGACTCTATGGTGCTGGATATTCCCAACCAGCGGATGATCCTTTACAGTAAAGGCAAAGTGTCGTATAAAGATATGACCCTGACGGCAGACAGCATACTGATGGACCAGAAGACCAACCAGGTAACTGCTACCTTCCGCAGGGATACTGCCGGTAATATGGTTGGTCAGCCGGTAATGGAACAGGCTGGTACCAAAACCATATCGAACCTTATTATATATAATACCAAAACACAAAAAGGGATCAGCAGGGATGCCATTACGCAGCAGGGAGAGATGTATGTGCAGGGAGAAAAGGTAAAACGGGCATCGCCCAGCGTTTTTTTCGCCTTTCGCGGACAGATCACCACGTGTAACCTGGATACACCGCACTTTGCATTCCGCACCCGCAAAATGAAACTGGTAAATCAGAAACTGGCCATTTCAGGACCTATACATCCTGAATTTGAAAATGTGCCTGTGCCTATTTACCTGCCTTTCGGTTTCTTCCCCTTGTCGCAGGGAAGACACTCGGGTTTGCTGCCACCGCAGTTCAGCGCCAGTGATCAGTTTGGTCTTGGTCTTGAAGGATTGGGGTATTATAAAGTGATCAATGATTATTTTGACGTAACACTCCGATCGAATATTTATTCTTATGGCGGATGGGCATTGTTTGTAACGCCCACTTACCGGAAGCGATACCGGTATAATGGTACCTTTAATTTTTCGCTGCAGAACTCGCGCATCCTGAGCAGTGATGCCAAGCAGGATTTTACAACAGCAAGAACCTTTAACGTTACCTGGTCGCACACGGTAGACAGCCGCGCCAGGCCCGGTACTTCTTTTTCTGCCAACGTAAATGCCGGTTCTACCAAGTACAATCAATACGTTACCAATAATACCTATCGCAACTACAGCAACCAGTTGAACTCGTCCATTGCTTATTCCAAAACGTGGGGCACTAAATACAATTTAACCGCTAGTGCCAACCACAACCAGAATAACCTGAATGGCGTTATCAGCCTGAACCTGCCTACCGTTGCATTTACTGTAAATACACTGTATCCTTTCCAATCCAAAGAATCTGTAGGTACCGGCAAGTGGTACGAGAAACTGGGCATTGGTTTAAACACCAACCTGGCCAACCAGGTGAGTGTGTATGAAAAAGATTTTAAACTGAGCAAACTGCTGGACACCATGCAGTATGGTATTCAGCACAGTATTCCCATCCAGTTGGCATTGCCGCCACTGGGACCGCTGCAGGTATCGCCCGGTATCAGTTACCAGGAAAAATGGTACTCACGCAAACAATTCCTTACCTGGAACCCTGTAACAGAAAAAGTAGATACTTCTACACAGAAAGGTTTCTATACAGCGCGTGACATCTCTTTCAGTCTTAGTCTCAGTACTGCATTGTATGGTAAGTTCGACAGGTTTGGAAAGAAAAGTTTTATGAAGGCTATCCGTCACGTAATACGTCCTACAGCTTCCTTTTCGTTCAAACCCGACCTGGCGAAGGCTTCTTACAACACTACGCAGATCAATACCAAAGGATATACTCAACGCTATTCGTACTATAACGGAAGTATTTACGGTGCCTTTTCCGAAGGCAGGTTTGCAGGCATGAGCTTTGGTCTTGACAATAACCTGGAAGCCAAAGTGCGTTCTAAAAAAGACAGTACCGGTGAAAAAAAGATCAAGCTGATTGACGGTTTTGGTATTACCGGTTCGTACAACTTCCTGGCAGATTCTTTCAAACTGTCGCCAATGAGCATTTACCTGCGCAGTACATTGTTTGATAAGATCAATATTACAGCAGGTGCTGTACTGGACCCTTACCAGAAAGATTCGCTTGGGTTCTCCATTAATAAATACGCATGGCAGAAAGGTAAATTTTCACTGGGTGCTATTACCAGTGGAAACGTAGCCATCTCCACATCGTTCCAGAGTAAGCCAAAAGATGCAGAGAAATCGAAAAAAGAACGGGATGCGTTGAACAACAACCCTGTTTTAACACCGGAAGAGCAACTGGCGCAGCTTTCTTATGTACGTTCCAACCCGGCAGAGTTTGCTGACTTTAATGTGGAGTGGTCGTTGAGCATGTCATTCTCACTGAACTTTTCCCGCGCCATCAGAAGTGATTACAGCGGATATTATACTACTACCAATGCCAACTACAACTGGAATGGCGACTTTAACCTTACGCCACGCTGGAAAGTAGGCTTGAACGGGTATTACGATATTACCAACCGGTCACTGCAATCACTCACCATGTTTATTTCCCGTGAAATGCACTGCTGGCAGATGTCCATCAACGTTACCCCGGTGGGTTTGTTTCGCACATTCAACATTACCCTGAATCCAAAATCGGGTGTTTTGCGTGATCTGCGTATTAACCGCACCAGGTATTTTTATGGAATGTAGGGAGTCTGGGTTGCGGGTTTGTTGTTTAGAGTTGGGGAGTGTAAGTGGTCAATCGTGAATCAATGTCATTGAATTAAGTATTCCCAGAATACTGAGGTTTCTACAGACTTGGTTTTATAAATATATAGAACGCCCCAGTAATGAGGCGTTCTATATATTTATCTGATATTATTGCAATATGGCTTGAATCTGAGCGGGTGGCAGCCCTCTTCCGAGAAAATAGACTATCCTGTTCCAATACCATGTCGAGCAGGTTTTTTGATTGGTAGGTTGTCTTTGCGTAATACCTAGAGCAAATCTTACCTGGGCACAAATACAGGGAGACATTTCTTTTCCATCAATAAAAACTGGCATAATTGTATGATTTAAAGTAACATTCCAATCATAATTATAATTGTTTATAATTCATGCTAGGGGGGCTTCCTAATCTTTTTCCTCTCATTTTTTCGGTTTGGACGTACTGCTTCTACTGTAGAGGTAAGGATTTTATCAAAGATATTAAGTGCTACTTTTCCCATTTTCCTGATAAAGATCTTATAAGACATTTCCTTTGTCAAAGATAACGCATTTGTGCGGTTGACTTTATAACTTAACTTTTTGTTAGAATGCTCCCTCTTTAACCGCTCTTCTACCGGGAATTCAAACACTGCAGTGGTAGTCATAATAAATACTTTGGCATAGAAATCCTGCATCACAGCTACAGCTGTTTTCCCAGAAAAGGCTTCCAGATTGAGGCGACTTTTATAGAGCTTATAACCTTCCTCAATGTTCCACCTATAGTGATATAATGTAGCGAACTGATCGTAAGGAATACGCTGTTTGTCCAGTACAGAAGTACATAATACTTCTTTGGTTCCTTAAGCTAATGTTATGACCACTACCCGGCAGGTAATAGTCTTTTCCTGAGTGTTATATTCTTCTGATCAATCATAATCATCAGGTCGCAAAGTGAACGTGATAACTTTGTCTGTTTCTCCTGATGCGATTAATTCCTTTATTTGCAACCATCGGTTGTCCAGCAGCCGGATGCAGTAACCCCGGTAACGACTTCGCTAAAAATTACGATCACCAATAATCAAGGCCAGACCGCATCAGGTACTACCGTATACTTGTATGCTTCTGAGTCTGATTGGCGTGCTGATAACAACAGAAAGGGCACAGCGATAACAGACGGGTACGGTATCGCCATCTTTTCGGGATTATCTGCTATCCGCTATTATTGGTTTGCTGAAAGAGGCTGTGAAAACAACTCTTTTGGCACTGCTTACACTGTAAATGCATTAGCAGCCAATAAGGTCAATACAACCAGTTCTACTATTGCAGGTACAGGTTCTATTAAGCTGGTTAATAGCTCCATCAATCCATATAAAATATTCATCAATGGGCAGGAATATATAGATATGGTCGGTGGCACAAACAAGATTATCCAATATGCTGCTATTGCCACACACACTTTGCGAGTGCTGCAGATCAGTGGGTATGCTTTATATCCAACAGATAAAAACTATTCTGTGCCTGTAAGTTGCAGAGCAACAACTACCGTTACATTCCCGTAACTTGGAATCCAAGTTAATTATTTGGAAACAATAAGAAGCCTCTTCAGATTTGTATCTGAAGTTCTTTAATGTAGGCAGTAGTAAAAAGCGGTATGTTTAAACGTGCCGTTTCAATGCTAAATCAACAAGGAAATAAGCAGTTATGCATATTGTTATAATTGCAAATTTGCCTTGTGCATCAATATCAATGCAAGTTTCGCGTTTGCAGGCGCGAACGGAAATAGCGTTTTCATAATTTTTGGAAAGTAAACTTTTTCGCGGCTTACTCTCTTCAAAACTACTGCCTGCTTTTATTACTTTTTTGTTTATAATTTGGATTATAAGATATGGCAAAAGATATATTACCTTGCAGTTATTAATTCCTAACTCATTGTACAACAAAGCCGCTTCAGAAACAGAAGCGGCTTTGTTGTTTTTAATATTATGCTGAAAAGCTTAATTCAACGACATTGAATCGTGAATCATGAGACGTCAATAAAAACAGTTTGGGTTACGTGTTTCTGGTGCTGAAATTCCCAAACTCCTGATTAAAAGAAGCTTTGTTTCCCGATTCCTGGTTAACCTGTCAACTTTTCAATCCTTCCGGACTGTATTTGCTCACGGCTCGCAGCTTATTCATAACAATCCAACCATCCCGCAATCTGCTCAACCCATTTTAAATTCCCCCGGACTACTTCGCATGGGCCTTGTAGTACGTTTCCATTACCTGAAAGGTTCTTTCCTTCAGTGATTCGGTAGTATCGCCGGGTTGAATGGGAATGGGAGCGAGGAAATGCATTTCCAGTTTTTGAGGCCACAGGAAAAAGAATTGATCAGAGGGGACTGCTTTGCGTGTGTTGAAAATAATTCCCGGTACAATGGCTTTGCCGCTTTCCATAGCCAGTTTGAAGGCTCCATTGTGAAAGGACTTAAGTGGCTGATCGGTTTTATTGCGTGTTCCTTCAGGATAGATACACATGTGCAGCCCCATTTCCAATACTTTACGCATCTGTATATAGCTTTCCTTGCGACTGGCTTCACTTTTTCTGTTCACCAATACGCTACCGGTACGATACATGAGGCCGAATAGGGGAATGCGCGCCATTTCGATCTTGGCAATGGTTTTATTACCGCCGGGAATGGCCGGAGAAGAGATGGGAATATCCATCAGAGAGTTGTGATTACACACCACAATGTAATTTTCACCTGGTGCAAAATGTTCGCGGCCGCGTACACGCAATGGACAACCTGCCAGTGGCAGAAATACGCCCATCCAGATGCGCGACAGCCTGATGAAACGCAGCGTTCTTTTAGGATCTGTTGCAGTATAACTATACAATAAAAAAGGGATCATGAACAGCAGCATGGTGCTTACAAACAGGATCAATCCCCATACAGCCCAGATGCGACCAGCTATTGCTTTAAATACACGCATATTCAATCAGGATATTATAATGACCAGTCTATAGGTTCAATGCCGTTTTTAACCAGGTATTCATTCGTTTTTGAAAAATGATGACAGCCAAAAAAGCCATTCGATGCAGAATAAGGTGATGGATGTGCCGCCCTCAGCACCAGGTGTTTGGATGCATCTACCATAGAAGCCTTTTCCTGTGCAAATTTACCCCATAACAGAAACACTACGTGTTCTTTCTTTTCTGATACAGTCCTGATCACAGCATCGGTAAATGTTGCCCAGCCTATTTTTGAATGACTCATGGGTTCATTGGCGCGAACAGTAAGCGATGCATTGAGCATCAGCACACCCTGTTGTGCCCATTTGATGAGGTTGCCACTTTTGGGAATGGGAACACCCACATCTGTATTCAGTTCTTTATAAATATTGACCAGCGATGGCGGCGGTGTGATTCCGTCCTGCACGGAAAAACAAAGACCATGCGCCTGTCCGGGACCATGATAGGGATCCTGGCCCAGCAGCACAACTTTTACGTTGTCAAAATGAGTGGTATTAAAAGCGTTGAAAATAAGGCTGCCGGGAGGATAGATCACTTTACCGGCTTCTTTTTCTGTACGCAGAAATGTAACGATCTGTGGAAAATAGGGTTGAGTAAATTCATTTTTCAGCACTTCCTTCCAGCTATCATGTATTTTAACGTCCATATAGCAAATTTGCGTAAAAATAAGGGAAACTGGGAATAGGAATGTTTCGGGGGCGTGAAGTGGCAGTTGTGAATGATCGCGGCTATTGTTGCTTGCAGCTTTTTGTGAAAGGTGAAAAGTAAAATGTGAATTGAGCGTTGCTGTTCATAACAATCCAACCATTTATTCCTGGACCCTTGTCGCTTGTGCCTTTTCAGACCTCAGACTTCCGACTTCCTGCTTTTCCGCAAGAAACGGGTTGTACACCTTTCCGTGGCGGGGTAATTTTACAGTATTAAATGTGAAGATCATGGAAATACAATATTTCAGTAATTACGACAGGATAGCGGCAGCCATTGATTATATTAATAACAATTTTAGACAACAGCCTGCGCTGGAACAGGTAGCGGAGCAGGTACATCTGAGTCCTTTTCATTTTCAACGCATGTTTAAGGAATGGGCGGGAGTGAGTCCCAAGAAATTTCTGCAATACCTGACGGTAGAACATGCTAAAAACATTCTGAAACAACAACAGGCATCTTTATCGGATACTGCTTTTCAAATAGGACTTTCAGGTACCAGTCGCTTACATGATCTGTTCATTTCGATAGAGGGAATGACACCCGGTGAATTTAAGAATGGCGGTGAACAGTTGCATATCAATTACAGTTTTGCAGAAACTCCTTTCGGAGCGGTGATCGTAGCATCTACTGTAAAAGGGATCTGTTATATGGCCTTTGCAGAAGATGAACAGGAAGGCTTTGCCAACCTGCAGCAGCAATTTCCCAACGCAAAATACCACCAGGTGGTAGATATGATACAGCAACAGGCGCTGTATGTGTTTACGCAGGACTGGAGTAAACTGAGCGAAGTAAAGCTGCATGTGAAAGGCACATCTTTCCAGTTAAAGGTATGGGAAGCGCTGCTGAAAATACCAACAGGCAACCTGGCTACCTATTCTTCCATTGCTGCATCTTTACAACAGCCTACAGCTTCACGGGCAGTGGGTTCTGCCGTAGGTGATAATCCGGTAGCATTTCTCATTCCCTGTCACAGGGTGATCAGGGCTACCGGTGAATTTGGACAATACCACTGGGGCAGTACCCGCAAAGCTGCTATGATCGGCTGGGAAGCCGCTGCAACTGATCTTACTATGGAATAACAGGCATATCACCTGGCTGTTATCATTTAAAATCATTTTTATGGATGTAACAACGTCTGTGCAAACGGCAGACTGGATGGCCGTGCGGGAACAACTGAATAATACTGGTTATGCCATTGTGCCAAATGTGCTGGATGCTGCCTTGTGTGAAGAACTGATACAGCAATATGATGCCCCGTTGCGATATCGGAAAACAGTGGTGATGGAGCGGTATCGTTTCGGGCTGGGAGAGTACAAATATTTTCAATATCCTTTACCGGAACCAATACAGCAATTGCGGGAAACGATCTACCCACAACTGGTACCTGTAGCTGATGGCTGGATGAAAGTATTGCATCAGGAAAAACGTTTTCCCTCAACACTCATTGGTTTGCAGCAACAGTGTCATGCAAGCGGGCAGGATAAACCGACGGTATTGATCTTGAAGTATGGTAAAAGCGGCTATAATACATTGCACCAGGATCTGTATGGTGATGTGTTCTTTCCGATACAGGCTGTATTTTTTCTGAATGAACCAGGCATTGATTATACCGGAGGTGAGTTTGTACTACTGCAACAGGTACCCAGGGCACAATCGAAGGCCATTGTATTACAACCGCAAAAGGGCGATATGCTGTTGTTTACAACCAGTTTCCGGCCGGTGCGCGGAAGCAAGGGATATTACCGCGTGAATATGAAACATGGTGTAAGCGAGGTACATCATGGAACAAGACACACGCTGGGTATTATCTTTCATGATGCCGTAAGCTGATGAATATTATGATAAAGATCAATACCGGTACATTTGCAGGCATGCGGCAATTGGTGCGTATGCTGCAAGAAAGACAGGTTGCTTTTGCCGGCAACCGGCGACTGGCAATATATGGTACATTGCAATGCGCTTCCGGCAAAAGAATGAAACCGGAAAACAGGGTATTCTTTGCATCAGAAGCAGCAGCGATAATGATGGGATACAGGCCCTGTGCACATTGTATGTACGCACAATACCGTGCATGGAAACAGGCGAAACGTGCATTATAATGCGCGATCAGTTTAATGATTGAACAATGCAGTTTGATATTTTCAACCAGAACGGAAATATATTACCACAACAGGGCGATGTGCGGCTGTTCCCGCATTTTTTTTCAAAAGCAGAAAGCGATGATCATTTGAATCGTTTACAACATGAAATTGCCTGGAAACAGGAGCCTATAAAAATATTCGGAAAAGCAGTAATGCAGCCACGTTTAACAGCATGGTACGGTAATGCGGATAAGGTGTATAGTTATTCCGGTATTACCATGCATCCGTTGCTCTGGACAGGTGTATTATTAAAAATCAAACAAAAGATAGAAGCAACAGCAGGTGTACAGTTCAACAGTGCATTGCTGAACCTTTATCGTGATGGGAAAGACAGCATGGGATGGCATCGTGATAACGAACCGGAACTGGGTGCCAACCCCGTAATTGGGTCGGTAAGTTTTGGTGCCGGGCGCGTATTCCGTTTGCGTCATTATGTTTCCAAAAAGAGCCAGGTAGCGGTTGAACTGACACACGGCAGTTTTTTACTGATGCAGGGCGAAACCCAGCATTACTGGGAGCACAGTATTCCCAAAACGACAGAATCCATCGGACCCAGGATCAATATTACTTTCAGGATAGTAAAAGGGCAGAAGTAACAAAAAAATAAAAGCAGAAGTTTGTGAAACCTTTCTGCGCGAGCTTTGTTGTTGTACCTTGACAAAAAAATAACGCTTCCGGCGTGGGTTACAGCGATGTTCAACCATCAATTGAATGTCACGATATTACTGCCGGAAACAATTTGACAAGCCATACTAACAAACAATGCTTTTTCATGCAACAGCCAGCTTCACTTTCGTCTTACCAGAAATTTGTCATTTTCATTCTGGCCATTACTCAGTTTACGGTTATTCTTGATTTTATGGTAATGTCTCCATTGGGCGACATGCTGATGAAATCTATGGATATAAAACCATCCCAGTTTGGGCTGGCGGTTTCTGCTTATGCGTTCAGTGCTGGTATTTCAGGTTTTCTTACTGCAGGATTTGCTGATAAGTTTGACCGTAAAAAACTGCTGTTATTTTTTTACGCTGGTTTTATACTGGGCACACTGGCCTGCGGATTGTCTCATTCATATCATATGCTGGTGGCAGCACGTATTATTACCGGCTTATTTGGCGGTGTGATCGGTTCTATTTCCATGGCCATTATTACCGACCTGTTTGCGATTGAACAACGCGGTCGTGTAATGGGCTTTATCCAGATGGGATTTGGTGCCAGCCAGGTATTGGGTGTACCCATCAGCCTGTACATGGCCAATGTACGGGGATGGCAATCTCCTTTCCTGATGGTGGTGGGTCTTGCTGTAGTTGTAACCATCCTGATCATTACCAGGTTGCAGCCGCTTACCAAACATCTTGCTTTACAAAATGATAAAAGTGCTGTGCTGCACCTGTGGCATACCTTAATGCAAAAAGATTACCGGATAGGTTTTACAGCCAGTGCCTTGCTGATGATCGGTGGTTTTATGATGATGCCTTTTGGCAGTGCATTTGCCATTAACAACCTGCATGTAACCAATGAACAATTGCCATTGCTGTTTATGGTGTCAGGCCTCAGTTCGCTGGTGATCATGCCGCTGGTAGGAAGGCTTAGTGATAAAATTGATAAGTTTAAACTGTATACCATTGCATCTGTATGGTTGATGATCATGGTAGTGATCTATACCAATATGACAGCTCAACCGCTCTGGATCATTATTGGACTGAATGTATTGCTGATGATGGGAATTCTCAACAGGATGATCCCGGCTTCGGCATTAACAACAGCCGTTCCCAAAATGCAGGACAGGGGCGCATTTATGAGCATCAACTCATCTATCCAGCAGATGGCAGGTGGTGTAGCTGCAGTTTTTGCCGGTACCATTGTGGTGCAAAAATCAAAAGGCAGTCCGCTGGAACATTACAATACGCTGGGGTATATCATTGTGGTCATTTCGATCATCAGTATCATCATGTTGTCCAGGGTAGATAAAATGGTAAAAAGAAAACTGGCTGTTGCCGCAGACATGAAAAATGATACTGTATCATCAAAAGATGGGGCAGCCGGTGCGCCGGAGCCTGCAGATTACGCAGTAAGGAACATTGAAAGGTAGCTTCGGTACCGGAATATGATTGTTAAAATGCCCGGATAGGTATACTTTCCGGGCATTTTTGCGTTTGTTTATTAGCGAAATTGTGTGCTGATCACCTGCTTTTTACCACATCATACTATCTTCAACTGTTCCGGCGTTTATTGCATTACCTCAATTACAGTGTATGAAAAGTATTGTGTTCACCCTGCTGATAATTATTGGCTTACTGACAGCCTGTAAAAAGGGAACTGATATTCCTAAAGACCCTGATGTGTACAATTTTAGTGCTGTGGAAAAAGTACTGAATGATTCTGTTCCGGGTAAGTTCAGCGGGAAATGTTATACTGTCATTACTGTCAACGGGAAGATTGCTTACAAAAAAGGCTATGGTGGTTATGATGGCAATACGCGGCAATGGATCGCATCCTGTTCAAAATGGCTGTCGGGTGCTGTATTGATGAGCCTGGTGGATGAGGGTAAATTGAAACTGAGTGACACGGTGGGTAAATTTCTGCCCGTTTTTACTGCCTATGGTAAGGGGAATATCACCATTGCCCAACTCTTCTCCCATACCTCAGGATTTCCTGCCAATTCTACACAGGGATATGAAAACGATGTTCTCTCTACACTGGAAGATGCAGTTAACCTGATTGCGAAGAACGTAGCGCTGATCAATGCTCCGGGTACTAAATTCTATTATGGCGGTGTCAGTATGCAGGTGGCCGGCCGTATCTGCGAAGTGGTGAGTGGTAAAAGCTGGAGTACGTTGTTAAGCGAAAAGATCACCACGCCCTGCGGGATGCCAAATACAGATTTTGGTCTTTCACAAAATCCACTGATCGCTGGCGGTGCACGCAGCACACCGTATGATTATACCAAGCTACTCATCATGCTTATGAATAAAGGTGTTACCACCAGTGGTACACGTGTGTTGAGTGAAGCAGCCGTAACGGCCATGGAGCAGAATCAACTGGGTACAGCTACCGTGGAATATTCCCCGTATCCTCCGGCGCTGATCAATACAACCGGTATTTATGGCATTGGCAACTGGCGTGATCTGACCACTACCGGTGATGTACTGGTAGAGAACAGCAGTCCTGGTGCGTTTGGCAGTCATCCCTGGATCAACCGCAGTAAAAAAGTAACCGGTTTTGTCTTCACCTATATTCCTGTAAATGGTTATATCTCCACCATGTTCACCTGTTTGAAAATAAGAGGATTGGTAAGGGAGATTGTGCAGTAGATTGCTGGTTTCTTGTTTTAAGTTTATGGTGCTGATGATCGGGTGTTGCAGATTAATAATATGCTTCGTTTTTTGAATGAGTGGTGAATGGCCAATAGTGAGTGGTGAGTAGTTAGTAGTCGCTGAAACAATCGAACCATTAAGCAATCGCAGCAATCCGTTTTTAAATTAACCCATTCTCAAATTTTCAAATCGCCCTCAGACTTCTCTCGAAAAATGATGACAGGCCACTTTGTATCCTTTGTTCAGGTATAAACGATGGGCATCGTTGCGCTGATAGCCGCTGTCGAGATGTACAGCCTCTTTACCGGTTTCTTTTGCCAACTGATGAATATAATCCAGCAATATGCCTGCATAACCTTTACCACGGAAAGCGGGTAGTGTACTGAGATCATCAATGTAAATGATCTTGCCGCAATACAGCATCTGCATATTACGAAAACCGGCAAACGCAACGGCTGTTTCCTGTCCATCTATCTCACCGGTAATGAACAGCATCTGGTATCCTTCCTGTTGCATCTCTTTTACCTGCTGAACGTAGGTGGCGTATTGCAGATGCGGACGCAAAGCCTGTACTACCTGCCAGCATGTATCAATGTCTTTATCATGCTGAACATATCTGATCTGTTGCATATGGTATTTTATTATTTGCAGCGAACTGCTATGAAGCATATCAGATGCTGTGACCGTTTGCTAAGCGGTCACAGCATTGAATAATGCATGCTATACTTTCCCTTGTACAGCCTTTGAAATGTATTACAGTTCAGGCTGCATGTGCAGTGATACAGCGATACGGTTCCAACCGTTGATGGTAACGATGGCCATAATGATCTGTGCGGTTTTTTCTTCACCAAACAGGTTGATGGCTTTTTCGTACAGTTCATCACCAACTCCATGCTGATGTATCAGGGTAACGGCTTCGGTCATTTCCAGTAATACCCTGTCGGCTTCATTAAAAACATTGGGAGCTTCTCTCCACGCACTGATCAGGTAAATACGTTGTTCCGTTTCACCCAGTTTACGGGCGTCTTTGGTGTGCATGTTAATGCAATATGCGCAGCCATTGATCTGTGAAGCCCTGATCTTGATCAGTTCTTTTTGTAGCGGATCAAGACCTGTTTCCTGTGTATACTTTTCCAGAGCCAGCATAGCTTTGTATGCATCGGGCTGTGTTTTAAACATATTCAGTCTGGTGCTCATTGTTCGGGTATTTTATTGTGATACGTTAATGTTTGTACGGGTTATTTTGATACCTCAAAAGTATACTGCGTCTGGCCTATCTTTATGGTCCAGATACAAGAAATATAATAGTCCAGATGCTTCCATTCAGAACACTGATAGCGATCAGTAAAAACAGTGGTACACCGGTATACCTGCAGATAGCCAATGGCCTGGTGAACCTGATACGTGAGGGTATTATCAAACCGGGTACAGCATTGCCCGGCAGTCGCGAAATGGCTAAACTGCTGGAAGTACACCGGCAGACAGTAGTAGCAGCGTATGAAGAACTGTTTGCACAGGATTGGGTAGAAACTGTTCCCCGGAAAGGAGTGATGGTGGCACAGCATCTGCCGGATATAAAAGCAAGAACATTAAAAAAGACACCCGGTATTCCTGCCTATGCAATGAATGCCGGTTTTTCATTTCATAAAATGCCAGCAGCGGTATCGCCAATCCGGATGGGCGAATATCGTTTATTGATCAATGATGGTTTTCCCGATTCACGGATCGCGCCGGTAGAGTTGCTGATGCGCGAATATAAAAGTCTTTTCAATAAGCCTTCCATGAAGCAGGTGCTGATGTATGGCAGTACTGCAGGATCGCCCAATTTAAGAGCAGAACTGGGCCGTTTTCTTTCCGATACACGTGGTTTGAATATCAATGTGGGCAATATCATGATGACCCACGGGGCACAGATGGCTATTTTTATAGCAGCGCGTATGATACTGCAACCGGGGTCAACCGTGCTGGTAGGAGAGTCGAACTACTTTATGGCAAATATTATTTTCCAGCAATTGGGTGCTAAATTGATCCGTGTGCCGGTAGATGAGAATGGGCTGGACGTGGACGAGATTGCACGTATCTGCAAAAAGAAAAAACCGGATCTGTTGTATGTAATCCCGCATCACCATCATCCTACTACGGTTACCATGAGCTCTGAAAGACGGATGAAACTGCTGCAACTGATCAGGGAATATAAGCTGCCTGCTATTGAGGACGATTATGATTTTGATTTTCATTACAACAGCAGCCCGGTATTACCACTGGCCAGCGCCGATCATGGCGGACTGGTAGTATACATCGGTTCACTTACCAAATCATTGTCAACCTCTATTCGTATTGGCTACCTGGTGGGTACAGCAGATTTTATCCAGGAAGCAGCGATGTTCAGAAGAATGTTGGATACACGTGGTGATAACCTGATGGAAGAAGCATTGGCTGTGTTGTTTAAGAATGGTGATATGGTACGGCATCTTAAAAAATCAGTAAAGCTGTATCATGAACGGAGAGATCTGTTCTGCAACCTGATGGAAAAAGAACTGGGTGAACTGGTGAGTTTCAGAAAACCGGCCGGTGGTATGGCTGTATGGGCAAGATTTCATAAAAGAAATCCTTTGCCTGCCATTGCTGCAAAGGCTGCGGCAAAAGGATTGTACATCAGCGATGGCGCCTCATACAATTACCAAACTGATTCTCAGAACGCGCTACGCATGGGTTTTGCATCGCTCAATGAAAAAGAAATGGAGGAAGCCTTTTCGATATTGAGATCGGTGATGTAAAACTGTATTAAAAACAACAGGTTGCCTGTTGCCAGCCAACCTGGTAATCTTTATTATTAAGGTGCTGTATCAGGAAAATAGTTTACGCAAAAGGAAAATTGACATTGCTGTGACGGAACCGGTCATCGTCTGTCTGTTATCTTACCATGATTTATATTGAGATGCTATGCAGCATATTTTAACAACCGGATAAAGTGCAGACATACAAATTTGATGTATGTTCGTTGTGCGTGAGTATGGAAGTAAATACATTCCTGGGCAGAAATGGTTTTGCGGGTTCAGTAGAGAACTGTACCCTTGCACTGACCACGTATACCGGTGATCCTGTATACGAGGAATGGCATACACATGATAAATCCAGCATCAGTTTTCTGCTGGATGGTACTTATGAAGAAGAATTACATCGCAAACAATACACAAGAACAGCCGGCAATGTAAAGTTTATTGCCGCCGGCGAATTACACCGTTGTCACGGTTATACCAGCAGCACACGCAAGATCAATCTCGAATTCAATACTGCGTTATTACAGGCGCTTTCCGTAACAGAAGAACAATTAACGGAAATTCTGCCCGCCTCGTTACATACCAGGCATATATTGTTACAATTGTTTCGTGAACTGTCTGAAAACAGGAAGAACATCAATGCTGCTGCCCAGCAATTGCTATATGGTTTGCTATTCAATGCTGATGGTGAAAATATGACCGGTAAAACACAACCCGCGTGGGTGCCGGTGTTAAAAGAACTGTTGCACGATGAATGGAACAATAATCTCAGCCTGCAACAAATGGCAGCAGCAACAGGGGTGCATCCTGTAACTATTTCAAGATATTTTCCCCGGTATTTTTCTTCCTCCCTGGGCGATTATATGCGGATGATCAAAGTGGATAAGGCACTGGTGATGATCCGTTCTACACCGCTTTCCCTTACGCAGATCGCCTACGACTGCGGATTTGCCGACCAGGCACATTTTACCAGGATATTTAAGTCTGTAACTGGTTTTCTGCCCAAAGAATTCAGAAAACTATAAGGTTAATATCATTCAATTTGGTTTGGAGCACTGCAGGTAGTTTTGCACTGTTTAATATTCTTATTATGCTGTATTTGCTGAGAACAGGCTGTTTGCAGGCGTTGCTGGTGGTATTTTTTTGTGGTGCACAAACAATGGCCCAGAACAAACCCGTATTGGGAAATGATGCTGAAAAATTTCACGCTTCATTGTCGCGTTATTTTTCATCTGCCCAACAGGAGCAGGAAATGTTGACCAGGCTATTGGATACGGTGGCTAAATTTCATGCTGATAGCCAATGGAGCAGGGAAAACCTGGCCGGGCGACTGGAACAATACCAACGGCTGCTGGTTTCACTGAAACGGCATTATGTATACCGCAGACTTTGTGCTATGCGCAATACAAAAGATACTTCAGAGCAGGCACATGTATCAGTTGTGTCTGATAAAGTAAGCCTGTTACAATCTTTTGTAAACAGTGCATTGCAACAACCGGTCATTACAGCTATAAATCCTGCCGATTGGGAAAAATTACGGCTTACAAAATTTGCTTGGCTGCTGCAACAGGCCAGGGAGCTGGCAGCTCATCTGCCATCTGTACACGACCAGGAGATCGTTAACCGCATTGGTAATCCAATATACAACTCCTTTATTGACCGGTATGACAGGCTGATGGACGAAGTAAAAGCTGAGCCTGTCACCACTCCGGAAGGCAAACTGCTGGAGCCATTAAAAAATCGTTCAGCCATATACAGGCATAAGGATGCTACAGTTCGAGCTGCCGGGGCTGCCGCTTATTACAAGGCTTATGAACAACACCAGGAAGTGATTGCCGCTACATTGGTGAATATTGCTGTACAGGGCACTGCGCTGGCTAAACAGTATGGTTATAAAAGTGCCACCGAACGCATGTATGCAAAACGTTTGCAATTGCCGGAAGAAAGTGTAAAAGAGATGTTGCAGGGAATGACGCAGTATGCGGATGTATTGAAAAATTTTCAGCAGGTACAGGCTGCCAATGCACAGAAGATAACCGGTGTGGAGAAAGTACATAGCTGGGACCTTTCCGTACCATCAGGTTATACAGCTCCGGTACAAACTTTTGAAGAAGCCCGGCAAACCATGTTGCGCGCACTGGCACCATTGGGAGAAACCTATACTTCACATTTTGCATGGTTAATGGATCCTGGGAACGGTGGGCTGGAAATAGCAGGTGGCAAGAACAGGTTAACAGAAAATACATCTGTTGGTTTTCCCGGTGTACCTGTTAGTTTGTATATGACGGGATATAATGGCGAAACCCGCAGTACATTGGTATTGATACATGAAGGTGGACATGCAATTCACCAGCAACTGATGACAGAAGGAACCACTGTACCTTCTTACTCCGCCGGACCCGCATTTCTGAACGAAGCGTTTGCTATGTTCAACGAACTGCTGTTGCTGGATGAGTGGACAAAAAGCAGTGAAAACGTTGCAGCCAAAGCGTTTTATACGCAGTCATTTGCCAGCTACCTTGCTACTGAAATTTTTACTTCGGCAGAGGAGGGTACTTTCGAGCAGGCGGTGTATGATGGTGTAGCCAACGGAACCGTATATACCTGGCAGGATGTGGACCGTGTTTACGGACAGGTAATGAAGCAGTATGATTATTTTTTTGCCGATGAACCAGTAAGACATGGTGAGTGGATCAATAAACGTCTACTGTTTGATGATCCCGTATACAATATCACCTACCTGTATGCTGTGCTGGTTGCCTGTAAATTGTATGACATGGTACATGCTGATCCGGCTGATTTTGCTGTACGGTATACTGCTTTGCTGAAAAATGGTTTTGATGCGCCGGCGGCAACGCTGTTGAAAAAGTTTATGGGTTTCGGGCTTGACAGGGAGGCTTTGTTGAATGCAGCACTGGACCTGATGCGGAAGAAAACAAAGGATCTTCAGTCGTTGTACGCGCAAATGCCTTGAATGAACATTTTACCGACTGTTGCATTGGCGGTTACAGAATTAATGGGGTGGTATAGAAATTGATACATCGGAGTTTACCTGTTTCTGCGTATATTAAGGTAATTTCCCTATGCTCAAACTGATAGTAAACTGTTGTATCATTATCTGCATGGCCTTGCCGGCCAATGCTCAGCACACAACTGCTGTGCGATACAGGGACCAGGTTTTTCCTTCCCTGTTTATTCAAAGGAATATTGTTTATCAGCCGCACATTACCAATGGAAGAAAAGAACGGTATTACAAACTGGATCTGTATCAGCCATTGTGTGATACAATCCCCAAAAGACCACTCATTATCTGGATCCATGGTGGCGGATTCAAATTCGGTACCAAACGATCTGCCGGCACACCCTTATGGAGCAAAACATTTGCACAGCGTGGGTACGTGTGTGCCGCTGTGAATTACCGTTTGAGCAAAAAACATCCGCTGGCAAGATTTTCTGATCTGCTGGCAGGTTGTTATGATGCTGTTGAAGATGTACAACAGGCCATTGCTTTTTTTAAACAGCATAGTCAGCAATATCGCATTGATACCAACCGCATTATACTGGCAGGTAACTCTGCTGGTGCCATGGTGGCTATTCAATCGGTATACAGCAGTTGCTATGATCTGGCGCACCTGGCAAAACTATCTGATACACTTACAGCCAGTCAGCGTTGTAATGTTGCCGGTGTTAAGGCAGTGGTGAATTGCTGGGGTGCTATATTTGATACTACCTGGCTGCAGCATACACGTATTCCCATTGTAAGTATACATGGCGAAAAAGATAAGATCGTTCCTTACGATCGTACGCTGGTACCATTGTATGGTAGTCTGGCCATTCACCGGCAGGCTGATTCACTGCATATTCCCAATCAACTCAAAAGCTACCCCGGCTACGGGCATGAACTGCACAAACATTTTATTCCCTTCTGGGTTGGCCATAAAACAAAGAAGCGATGGCTGGAATCAGGACAGTTCATTGCCGACTTTTTGTACCGCCAGATTTTTTAGCAATGTATATTCCTGTCAGCACTCCAAATTGGGTATTTCTCCTTATCCGGCTTTGAATTGTAAACAAAAAGGCTGAATATTTGTATATAAGCAGGTGTGTGGCGGTGAAATACCCGCAAATGTGTTACCTGCACATATAAAGTAAGCTGTACAATGAAAATAGGCATAATAGGCGCCGGGTACATCGGTGGCAACCTGGCAAAATTGTTTGTAAAGGCACGACATGAAGTGGCGCTGGCCAATTCGCGTGGACCGGCTTCCCTGCAGCATTTTGCTGATGAATTGGGTGAAAACCTGCATCCCATGGAAGCGAAGGATGCGATTGTTTTCGGAGAGGTGGTGATTGTGGCATTCCACTGGCGTAACCTGGATCACATGCCTATATATGATACTACAGGCAAAATTGTAATTGATACCACCAATCCTTATAAAGCAGACGGAACCTTTTTTGATCTGCAGGGAGATATTCCCAGTACCAAAGTATTGGAACACTTTCATGGCGGTAAACTGGTGAAAGCCTTTAACGCCATCTGGTATAAACACCTGGCCGAACTGGGTAATACCAGCATACCTCCTGAAGAAAGACGTGTAATTCCCTTAGCTGGTGATGATGCTGATGCTAAAAAAGTAGTCAGCTCATTGATCGAAGACATTGGTTTTGGAGCACTTGATACGGGCTCTTTACAAACCGGCAGCAGACTGCAGGGCGTGGATGGCATTTTGTTTGGTAAAGAACTGCCGCTGAAGGAAGCACGTGGGTTGGTGGAGTAGAAGGAAGAGAGGTTAGTTTGAAAAATGGGGTGAGCTGATTGCTGGATGGTTTGATTGTGTGATGGTTGAGAGAAGGTCCGAAAGACAAAAAAATAGAAAACTGAAGCCGGAAGTCTGAAATACGAAGTACGAAATACGGCTTCGTTTCATTGCGGCTTTGCCGTTTTTGCGTGAAATAAGCGAGCAATAGCAGGATAGCTTGATGGTTAAATTGTTGGATTGTTATGAACAACAACACTCAATTCACGTTTTACTTTTAACCTTTCACGAAAAGCAGCAAGCAACAATAGCAGCCATCACTCACAATTGACGATTCACGCCTTACAATTTTCATCCCCCGAAACGCATCACTGCCCACAACGCTGTTCCGGCAACGGCTATCCACAATACAACACCTTGCAGCAAGGGTTTCCAGCCTACTGATAAAAGCGCAGAGCGGGAAAGTCCGCTGCCGATAAGAAAAAGCGTAAGTGTTAATCCTGCTTTGGCAATGACCGTTATATAATGATTGAATGATGTAACGCCCGGTACATAGGTATTGAACAACATAGCAATAACAAACAGCCCGATGAACCAGGGAATTTTGACCTTGCCAGAACCGGTTTTGAACAGGTAACCAGATACCAGTGCTACCGGGATGATCCATAAGGCGCGGGCCAGTTTTACTGTAGTGGCCACTTCCAGCGCCTGCTGACTAAACCGCGCTGCTGCACCGGTAACAGAACTGGTGTCATGAATGGCAATAGCACACCACAATCCGAATTGTGTGGGCGACAGTTGTAATACGTGACCAATAGCCGGGAATATGAACAATGCAAGCGCGTTTAATATAAAAACAGTGCCCAGCGCAACCGATACCTGTTTTTCTTTGGGTTGAATAACCGGTGTGATAGCGGCAATGGCACTGCCACCGCAAATAGCAGTACCGGCAGCAATGAGATATGCTGTTTTCTTTTCTATTTTCAGGAACCTGCCTGCTGCAACACCCAGCAGCATAGTGCCTGTTATAGATACAACGGTAAATAAAAAGCCTTCTTTACCGGCGTGCAGGGCTGCTGTTGCATTCATGCCAAAACCCAGTCCTACCACAGATGCCTGCAGCAGTATATGCGTTGCTTTGTGATTGTATTGTGCGTAGGGATGGCCAATGATCTGCGCAATGCCGATGCCCAGTAATAAGGCTACCGGTGGAGAAACCAGTGGGGTAAAACATACCAATGCGGTTGTCAGGAAGATAAATTTCTGTACTGTTGTACCCGGCGCCAGTAATGTTTCTTTGTGAGGAGCAATGCCTGCCTGTGTAGTTTCTTTCATGACGGATCTTTGTTACTGCAAAGGTCATCATGTATACTATGGAGAAGAAATTGCTATTGGTAATTGTCCATTACCTGAAGTTATAATGCAGGGCAAATTTCATAAACAGCGCAGGCAGTGATTCGGCCTGACCATGCGGAAGTATAAAATAAAAATACCGTTCTACCTTCAGTCCTTTTACATCTATAATACGACATTGATTATGCTGCAGTTCCTGTGTTATGGCGTGACGTGACAGAAAGGCCATGCTTTCGGAATGTTGCAGGTATAATTTCATACTTTCTGTACTGCTGAGCTGCATTTCATTCTGCAACTGGCCGATTTTAATACCTAATGGTTTTAATGCATGGGCAATCACTTCCAGTGTGCCCGAACCGGGTTCGCGCAGTAATAAAGGAATGTTTTTAAGCATTTCAGGTTTTATACTGCCTTTTGAAACCAGCGGGTGATGACTGCCGGCTACCAGCACCAGTTCATCTTTAATAAATTCAACATATTTCAGTGCGGCGTTCCTGGAACGTCCTTCAATAATGCCCAGGTCAATATCTTTTTGTTGCAGCGCCTGTTCTGTTTCTTCAGTATTGCGGGTAGTAAGTGTAACCTGTACTTCCGGAAATTTTTTATGAAACGCCGCCAGCACCGGTGGTAATACATATTGTGCAACGGTGGTACTGGCACCTATGCGCAGTTTGCCACCACGGCGGTGAGTAAGATTGTTCATTTCAAACTCCAGGTTGCGGTATACTGTGAACAATTGTTCGGTGTATTGCAGCAATACTTCGCCGGCAGGTGTAAGCCTGATCTTTGTTCCGTTGCGTTCAAACAGTTTGGTTTGAAAGGCATGTTCCAGTTCGTGAATGTGTTTGGTAACTGCCGGTTGCGTAATGAACAGTTCGGACGCGGCACGGGTAAAATTCAACCGTTTGGCTACTGTATGGAATACCTGTAAACGGAAATCGAAGGTCATAACAATCGCAAATTGCAGCAAATGTAAACAACCATTACCAGATATGTCTGATACAGGGCGGCCTGTTGGGGGCTTTTACCTTAAACTTTCTGGCTTACTGCTTAAATCATACCTTTGCGGCATGATTGAAGTGGGAAATTATAATACGCTAAAAGTAAGTCGCATGTTTGATTTTGGAGTATACCTGCAGGACGGGCGGGAAGATATCCTGTTGCCCAAACGCTGGGTACCGGCAGGTACAAAAACAGGCGATATGCTGAAAGTGTTTGTATACCACGACTCTGAATCGCGTATTATTGCCACCACCGAAAAACCGTTCGGGGTAGTGGGCGATATTGTACCGCTGGAAGTGGTGTCCGTAACTCCGCAGGGTGCTTTTATGAACTGGGGACTGATGAAAGATCTGTTTGTACCCAAATCAAAACAGTTGACGGGAATGCGTCCCGGTGGCAGGTACCTGGTAAAAATTTACCTGGACGAACAGACCGGCAGGGTAGCAGCCTCTGAAAAAATAGAACATTTTCTCAGCAACGAGATATTGTCTGTCAAAGAGATGGACATTGTAAACCTGGTTATTTACCGCCGTACGGATATCGGTTACCTTGTTATTATTAATAACCAGCACACCGGTGTATTGCATTTTAATGAAATCTATCGAAATATTACTGCAGGCGATCGTGCTGAGGGCTATATCAAACATATTTACCCGGATAATAAGATAGATGTGGTAATTGGTAAACCCGGTTACCAGCGGGTAGAAGATGAGCAGACTAAAATTCTGCGTTTGCTACAGGCCAATAAAGGTTCGCTTCCCTATAATGACAAATCCTCTCCGGATGATATCTATGAAGTGTTTGGCATGAGCAAAAAGGTGTTTAAAATGACCCTGGGGGCGTTGTACAAACAACGAAAGATCGCTTTTACTGATACTGGTATTGAACTGGTGAAATAATAATAAACATTGCTGTGCATGATAAATTTGCTTACCCACATCAGCAATCCTTGCTTCAGAACACTGTGTTTTTGTGATATTATTCATTGTGCCGGATAATGGTTGTTGCCGGATAAAGATCACTTTGTCTATCAATATTAATCATTACATTATGAGCATCCAGTCTAAAACCGTTATATTCATTACCGGGGCATTTGTCAGCAATAGTTCATGGGCGCCCTGGCAAACTTATTTTGAAAGCAAGAGGTATACTGCACCGGCCCCGGGAAAGATCAGGAATAGTTTATCGGGTGAATATGGCAACCTGTGATCGTTGATATATTGTATCCCTTCGCCCGAGAGAATGAATACCATTTCAAAGAATGTATTCCGGTATGGCTGGGCTATATATTCTTTTACATCCAGCACCTCAAATTCAACATGCTGATACAGGTCCCTGGTTTCCATTCCTTCAAAAGTACAGATTAATCCAAGGATTGTACAGGTATGGAATCAGCCGAATGCCCATTTTTGTGTTATCAATATCAAATCACTCACATGAATACAATCAGTTATGTGTTACTCAGACTTGCAGTTGCTGCAAGCATGTTTGGTCATGGATTGGTACGTATGCCCAAACTGAACGGGTTTAGTGCCTGGATGACCGGTAGTTTTGAAAAATCGATGCTACCCAAAGCGATGGTAGTACCTTTCAGTTACATGCTTCCTTTCGCTGAACTGATCATCGGAGCATTTTTATTACTGGGATTATTCACCAGGGTTTCGTTGATAACAGGTGGCTTTGTAATGATACTCCTGGTCTTCGGTTCCGCTATGATCGAAAACTGGGACGCCATTCCTTCGCAACTGATACATGTTGCTTTCTTTGCGGTATTGCTGCATTTTATTCAGTATAACGGGTATGCGGTGGATAGGTTGGTGAGTTTGGGATCGTGAGGCGTGAATCGTGAGAAGATCACTGCTATGGCTGCTTTTGGTGAAGGGTCAAAAGTAAAACGTGAATGAGCGTTACTTTTCATAACAATCAAACAATAGATCCATCAAACAATCGAAAAACTACGGGCCATGAGCTTTGAGTTGCGAGCAAAATACGAAGCAATCCCAATAATCAAAACATCCAACCATCAGGCAATCCATTTTTAAATTGCCCAGACTATTTCACCTGTCTCATTACCCTGGCATATTCCGCATCATCTTTAATGGTGCTGACAACATCCATATAGGCTTTTCTGAGGGCCTCATTGGCCGGCATTTTATCTGCTATGGCAATCAACAGTTCGCTTTTATCGGTATTGGAGTGGAGACCATCAACTGCATGTAAAAAAGCCATCCATTGATCATTGGTAATGTTATCAAGGGTGAGCAGTGTTTTATAGAAGAACATTTTATCTTGGTCTGATCCTGTTCTGGCAGCGGTGCCCATGGCTGCATCGAACATATTGGCGGTTAGCATGCCCTGTTGTACAAGATGTGTGAATACAGAGAGCCTGTCACCGTCTGAAGCCATACTATTGAGTATTGCGAAAAAGGCATCACGGGCGGAAGAATGTGTCAACTGTTGTGCTGTGATCTGTTTCAAGATTGCTCCTTTGTCATGATCTGATTCCAGGCTGGCTGTCAGTTGCAGGATGCTGGCCACAGAATCTGTCATGAGTGAATCCTGTAATGCTTTGTTCAGGTACATTACTTTAACATGCATGGCTTTCAACTTCCTGAATTCGTTCAGTAAGATATTACTGCCGCCTTTGGCATACAGACGTTCCATACGTGGTCTGGCATCAAAACCCCATGCAATCATTTCATGAATGGCTTCTGTTACCAGTTTATTGTCGTTGATGGAAAGTGAAGCGGTGGGGCGATCATCATTTACCTGGTAAACAAGTTGCTGCTGATCGTTTTGTTCAACCTGCAATGTATTGTCATTGATAGTATATTTCAGATAACTGCCCTGCGACATGGTTGCGATACCGGTTTCCTCTTCATTGAGTACAATCTTGCCTGCATATCTGATCTCTTCATAATAGTCTCCGCTGCTGATGGTCATGGAAACGGTATTGGATGAAAAACGGGTGCGTTGTGTCCAGGCTACATACGTACCTGCAAAAAGCAGGCAGAACAGTATTACAAAGGTTTCAGGCTTCATGGCTGTTGTTTTAAAAGTACAGGAATAATGGCAAGGGTTATTTTTCTGACTTTTCTGCTCTCCTTACAAAAAGGAAATAGGCAAGAAAGCTTGCAGCAATACTAAACGACATAATGGCCAGTGAGTGAATGCCAATAGGACGGGTCATATTTACCAGTGACAAGCCAAGACCAATACCAGCCAGTGTGGTAAACCATTTGATAGGGGCGTACTTGCTGTCGTTCTGCGCAGATGGTTTTAAAAACTGGGTCACCACGCTTTCCGGAACCCCTCTTTCAATCATTTTATTCTTGACCCGGTATTCAAGAAACTGGCGGATGAGTGTAATAATAAAAGCAGCTATAAAAAGTACAACCAGTAATACAGCTATAATGCGGCTTAATTCCATAACGCCACTTCTGTCCATTAAAGGAGCTTCGTTTTCCTGTGCCATTGTAACAGTGCCTGCCAGCAATGTAATAATGATGAATGCGGTTCTTTTCATTTTATATTTTTTAATGTTGTTATAGTTTATCAGACCGGACTGCAGCAATTTTGTTGCAGTTTTTATTGAAAATCCAGTGCATCTATTTTTTTTCTGTACTTCCGGTACATATCAATTACCTGGCATATCAGCAATGTAACAATGGTAATAATACCCAGGCTGGTCAGTATGGAAGTGATACCACTCATGAATGCCTGCAGGTATTCATGAAAATGATAAAGCAGTATCCCTGTTGACAACAGGAATGCTGTTACAAGCAGGTAAATACAAAACATACCCCACGAAAAACCGGGTCGCGCAGCCGGTAATTGTGACATCACTACCACGCTCAGGTCAAAATCGAATGTTTCAACAGGCAGTTGCCGGATATTGTTAAACATTGCCTGGTACATCGTTGCTGCTGCCTGGCATTGCGGGCATTGCTGCATGTGTTCAATGCTTACAGCATCGCTTTGCTGTTTATCCAGCACATATTGCTGAATAGCTTCTTCGGTCAGATGTTCCTTGCTCATAACTCTTCTCTTTTATAACTGAGCAGTAAATCATTTTTCAATGTTTTCCTGGCTCTTGATAAATAGCTTTTTACGGTTCCCACGGGTAATGCTGTTACCTGGCAGATCTCATCATAGCTCATATCTTCCTGGTGGTATAATGTGATCAGTGTTTTGTAAACAGGTGGTAACTTTTCAATGGCAGCCTGCAGAATGGTAGTGCGTTCTTTTTGCCACAACGGTTGTTCGGCATTGTGGTATTGCTGTTGGGCAGTTGTGGCAAACAGGCGCTCATCATCATCATTATCACCGTCATCATACAGATCGCCGGTAAGAACAGGTCTTTTCTTTTCCAGGTGATTCAGACAGGTATTGTAAGCGATCTGGCCGATCCAGGTAGATAATTTTGCCTGGAATTTAAACCCGGACAGTTTCTGAAATGCTTTGGTGTAAACATCCTGTGCAAGATCACGCCGGTCTTCAGAGTGTACGATCATTTTACAAACGATCTGGGCTACCAGTCTTTCGGTATTTTTTACAATAATGGCAAAGGCCTGCCTGTCTCCATGCAATACCCTGTCAACCAGTTGTTTATCTGTATCTGTATAGCCGGTTTTGTTGTTCACTGCGTAATTAGACAGGTCAATGTAATAAAAGTTGCAGAAAAAACGGGTTCTCCGCCAATGGTCAGAACAATGATAACTGGTAATTCAATGGAGGCTGTTTGGGAGTCAGTAAAGGAAAGGATGCAGGAATTTTGGAGCCGGTGACCCGGAAAACCGGTGAGGCTTCATACCTGGAGGCCACGGTGATTTGTGTACTGCCATTATCCTGGTTGAATAATTTCAGTGCCAGTTCCGGCGAGTTATTGTCTTTGGAAAGATGTGACAGCAACAGGTGGCTCATCTGCGGTGTTCTGTACCGGGTGAACAGCTCAAATGCCTGTTTATTAGACAGGTGACCCTGTCCGCCACGGATACGGTTCTTTAAAAAGATGGGATACCTGCCTTTGGTCAGCAACTCATCGTCATAGTTGGTTTCCAGGAAAGCGGCATGACAACGGGTAAAATAATGGATCAGCCGGTCGCAGGGCTGCCCAATGTCTGTAAAAACACCTACAGTTGTTTCGCCATGGGTAATGATAAAACTGTGCGGATCGATGGCATCGTGATATTTTGGAAAAGCAGTGACAGATAACTCACCCACCTGTACCGCCTGAAAAGCTTCAAAAGATTGTACACAGGTATCATCCAGCGTAAAACCACAATGTTGCCGCGTATTGCCGGTAATAAAAACAGGCAGACCGTATTTTTTTACCAGTGAAGGAATACCGGCGATATGATCGGAATGTTCGTGCGATACGAAGATGGCTTTCACATGTTCCATGGAAAGCCCCAGGCGCTGCATACGTCTTGAAATTTCCCTTCCTGAAATACCGGCATCGATCAGTACTGCTTCCTGTTCTGTACCGATATAATAGCAATTGCCATTACTACCCGAATTTAATGACGCAATGAATAATGACATCCGGACTGCAATATAAGTAAATGGTGTAAAGTGCAGATTTGCGGATGTGCAAATTTCAGCCTGTGTGCAGAATCGTTAACTAACTGTATTCCGGCAACCTGTTAAATAGTTTTTTTCAACCCGTTCACATACGCGGAAGGAGTAACACCAAATTGTTTATGAAAATCGCGTGAAAAATTGGTCTGCAGGCTATAGCCAACCATATTGGCAACTTCGTTGATCTTGTAGGTGCCTTCTGCCAACAGTTCGGCTGCTTTTTTCAACCTGGAAAGATTGATCAGTTCATTGGGACTGAGGTTCGACAATGCGTTGATCTTCCGGTACAGGGTAGGTCTGCTGATGTTCATCAGTCGTGATAGCTGGTCTACATCCAACCCTGAATCGGCAATGTGTTCGTTGATGATGTTGTTCAGTTGCTCCAGGAAATTTTTATCGGCAGCAGAACAGGCGATGCCTTTGAGATGTGTAAGCGGTGAACGCGCAAAATATTCTTTGATGATAGTTCTGTTGGTCAGCAGGTTGGTGATCTGTGCCAGCAGGTGTTCAAACGAAAATGGTTTTTCAATGTACGCATCTGCACCTACTTCCAGTCCTTCAATTTTTGCATGCAGCGTGTTTTTGGCTGTAAGCAGTATGATGGGAATATGGCTGTATTGCAGATCATTTTTCATTTTTTTACAAAGTTCAATACCATCCATTACCGGCATCATAATATCACTGATGACCAACTGGATATTTTCCTTCTGCAATATGTCCAGTGCTTCCAGGCCATTATAGGCTTTCAGTACATTGTAAGAGGTGCTGAGTTCTTTCTGTATAAAAACAGATATTTCCTTGTTGTCTTCCACCAGCAATATAAAAGGCTTGTCTGGTTTGATGGAGGCTACGTCGTCTGCTACTGATGAAGTGGTAATGGTGGTTTCCACCAGTTCGTCATCATGCAGGCTGATCTCTTTTTCCTGGTGTATGGGCAGTGTAAGTACAAATGTGTTGAAGCCCTGGCCATCCTGTTTTAATTCCAGTGTGCCTTTGTGTAGTTCTGTTAGTGAGCGGGAGAGCGCAAGCCCGATACCGGTGCCCGGTTGTTTCTCTGTCTCCTTCACACGGTAGAACGGTTCAAAGATCTTTTCTTTCAGCTCTGCGGGTATCAGGTTGCCGTCATTTTGTATTTCAATGGTAAACGTGCTGTCTTCACTACTGAAAGGCAACATACGTATGCTAACACTGGTATCTGCGTATTTGATAGCGTTGTTCACCAGGTTGCTCAGTATTTTTTTCAATGCTTCCGAGTCTACCCATGCATGCAGGGTGAGGCGTGGCAAAGCAGTTTTGAACACCAGTTGTTTTTGTTCTGCAGCCGGTTTAAAACTGGCTGCTGTTTCTTCAATGAATTCGTTGATATCTGTTTTGATAAAATTCAGACTGAATTTATTGGCCTCCGCTTTGCGGAAATCGAGCAATTGATTGGTAAGGTCAATAAGCCTGTTGGTGTTCTTTTTCATCATGTTCAGATTTTCACTGATTTCAAAATTATCCGATTGCTGCCGGATCAGTTTATCCAATGGCATTTTTATCAGCGTCAGCGGGGTTCTTATTTCGTGGGCAATGTTGGTAAAAAATTCGATCTTGGCATTGTAGATCTCTCTTTCTTTTTCAATTTCCAGCACTTCAATTTTCCGTTTGTTCTTTTCCGCCACGGCTATGTGATAATATCGGAAAATGGTGAAAGCAATAGCGGCTCCGATAATGATGTATCCGCACCATGCCCAGGCTGATGCCCACCAGGGAGGCAGTACACGTATGGAAAGTGTTGTTTCAGTATTGTTCCAGGCCTCACCGCCGCCAGCACCTTTCAGGTGGAAGGTATAATGTCCCGGTGGTAGTTTGGTATAGTAAATCTTGCGGTTGTTTTTCATAGAGGTCCATTCTTTTTCCAGGCCATCCATTTTGTACATGTAGGCATTGGTTTCAGGAATGGTGTAGCTTAATGCCGCTACGTCGAGACTGATGTTGGAACGATCATAAGGAAGGGTAATACGACTGGTATAGGTAATGGATTGTTGCAGGGGTGACCCTGTTTTGCCGATCGCTGCGTCTTTATTGTTCACCTGCAAACCGGTAATGTAGACCGGCGGTACAAAGGTGCTGCTGGTAAAGGTGGCAGGATTAAAACTGATCAATCCTTTTACAGTACCGAAATACAAAGTACCATCAGGAGCTTTATAGGCAGAGTTATAATTAAATTGTTCTGTCAGCAATCCATCAGCAGTGGTGTACACTTGTATATGTGCTGTTTGCGGATTGAAAGAAACCAATCCTTTGGCGGTTGAGATCCACAATATGCCATTGTTGTCTTCCTGCATGCGGAACAACTGGTTGTCCGGTAAACCATTCTGGATGGTATAGCTGGTAAATTTGCCGGTAGCCGGTTCATATTTGCTCAATCCGCCTTCGGTACAGAACCAGAAGTTTTTATTGCGGTCTTCAAAAAGATTGTTGACATAGTTGTTGATGATGGTATTGCCGGCGTGTGGCTGGTATTTGAATGTGCCGCTTTTGCCCGTAACAGGATTGTGATAATACACACCATTGCCATAGGTACTAACCCATATAGTGCCTTGTTCATCTTCATGAATGGCCTGCACCTGTGTATTGAAAAAAGGAACGGGAGAAAAATTATCGGTCTGCCTGTTATACCGGAAAAGGCCGTTCCAGGTGCCCACCAGTATGTCACCTGTTTTGGTTTGGTACAGTGTTACGATGAAATTGCTTTTCAGATCATGCGGACCATTGCCTGCATTGTAATGACGGAGCACTTTACCGGTCTGCATATTCATTACATCCAATCCATGCTCATAAGTACCTATCCAAAGCTCATTACCATCGGCCAGTAAACCATGAATATTGCGATAACTTAAACTGCCTTTTGTTTTGCCCGGAAGATAGTGGGTGATATAGCCTGTAGAAAGATCAAGCTTATTGATGCCGGCATCTTCTGTTCCGATCCAGATATGCCCGTTGCGATCGCTGCATATTTCATGCACCAGGTTGCCACTGAGACTATTGCTTTCTGCCAGTGGAAAATATTTACGGAACCTGTTATACTGTCCGGAATGATAATTGATGCCTCCGAAAAAAGTACCGATCCAGGTGCCGCCTTCCCGGTCTTTATAAAAAGCATAGATCACATTGTCGGTAATAGAGTAGGGGTTGCCATATTGTTTCTGAATGGCTGTTGCCTGGCCGGTTACATGATTATAGATATACAAACCGGTTTCGGTACCAAACCAGTATTCATCTGGCGACTGGCGCAGTATTTTATGGATCTGCACATCATGCATCCATTGATAATCATTAAAAATGTTGGTGATGGTATTGGTAACAGTATTGAAGGATAATGCGTGGTTCATGGTACCCAGCAGCAGGGTGGTGTCGTTTACCGGGAAAATATCCTGTACCTGTGTAAGCTGTTGTTCTTTGTGTGTAGCGGCAATATCCCATGAGGCAAATTGATCGTTGCTGCTGTTGTATTTACGGATCACACCATTGCTGGTGGCCAGCCATAGCGTTCCATTGTCTGACAAATGAATACAGACGGTTTGTGTATTGGCAAACGGGTATTGTTTTACCTGTGCAGTTCTTACATCATATTTATACAGTACAAAATCTGCAACAATCCAGATGGTGTGCTTGCCATCGCCTTTAATAAACCTGATCTCTCCGGCCGGTACTTTATTAAAAGGGCTGAACTGTTCTGTCAACGGATTGTACAGGTAAATACCTTTATAGGTTCCCACCCACAATTGTTCCTGCTCATCTTCATACAAACTAAGAATGGAGTTGCTGCCTATGCTGGTGGCATCGGTAATATTATTGCGGAATATTCTGAAAGTGTTGCCATCAAAACGGTTCAGGCCGTTGCGTGTGCCAAACCAGATAAATCCTTTTTTATCCTGTGTAATGCTGGTGATGGTGTTGCTGGATACACCATTGCTTACCTGGTAATTTCTGAAATAATAGAGCTGTGCCCTGGTACAGCAGGCAAGCAATATTCCTGTAAGCAATAACAACAAATGTTTGGTCCACGGACTATTCATAATACACCATCTGCTTCAAATGTAACGAAGGTTTGGTGAAATACCTGATAAGTATAGATTGTTGTAGCGTGCAGATAGTCATTGTATTATGTATTAAATTGCAACTATGCCGTACAAAATGATACAGATTGAAAACAAATTGAAACGCACAGATTATACCCCGGGAAAAATATTGGTTTCCTTTGAGCGAAGATTGTTGCGGAGCAATTATAAATCCGTAAATGATCCATATTAACCTGTGATTGTATTTATCAACTCTCCAAAACGATTGTACTATGCCATGTAGTAGAAGCTGCTATGTAAAGTACCTGAATTTCTTACTGCTTGTTTTTCTGCTCCCCTTTTCCCTTGCTGCACAAAATGGTAAGATCAGTGGTAAAGTATTGTCGCACGACGACAATAAACCTTTGCCCGATGTGTCTGTACAGGTAAAAGGAAAGACAGGAGGTACTGTTACCGATGAAAACGGAGTTTTTTCCGTAACCGCTGTTGCAAACGACACGCTCATTTTTTCCTATGTAGGTTATGAAGTTGCTGAAATGGTGGTAAGGAATACTAACAACCTGCAGGTGTTGCTGACGCCTGTGAACAAAGCGCTGAATGATGTGGTGGTGATTGGTTATGGTACACAACGCAAAGGCGATGTAACCGGTTCTGTGGGCTCCGTAAACAGTAAAGACATCAAATCTCTGCCAGTAACCAATGCTGGTGATGCCATACAGGGCCGCGCTGCAGGTGTACAGGTAGTATCATCCGGTGCACCGGGCAGCAATGCCACCATCCGCATCAGGGGTACAGGTACCATCAACAACAGCGATCCGTTGCTGGTAATAGATGGAGTACCTACCGATGTACCATTGAACACCATCAATACAGATGATATAGCCTCAATAGAGATACTGAAAGACGCTTCTGCAGCAGCCATCTACGGCTCCAGGGGTGCAAACGGTGTATTGCTGATCACTACTAAAAGAGGTGCTTCCGGAAGGAATAGTCTTGAACTGAAAGCGTTCGGCGGCGTGCAGAAAGCTACCAGTTTGGTAAAAATGCTCAATGCCACGCAGTTTGCTTCGTTGCACAATGAAATGATGGCCAATAATGGACAGTCTCAGAATCCAGCATTTGCTGATCCTACGGCATTGGGCAGTGGTACTGACTGGCTGGGAGCTTTGTTTGGCGCTGCTGCTTTACAGGGATATACTTTATCATACTCAGGTGGTAATGCCAAATCAACTTACTATGTTTCCGGTGGTGTACTGGATCAGAAAGGTATTGTGCTGAACACCAGTTATCGTCGTTACAATGTACAGTTTAACAGTGAATCAAAAGTATTCGACTGGCTGAAATTTGGTAATAATCTTACGCTGAGCAGTGATGTAAAGAAAAATGGTTCGTACGATATCCGTAACACCATGGCTGCACTGCCTACACAACCGATCTACAATGCAGACGGTAGTTATGCCGGGCCGGTCGGTCAACCTTCCTGGTATGGTGATATTGCCAATCCTATCGGAAAAGCAACTATCAACAGCAATACCACCAAAGGTTATAATATATTGGGCAATGCTTACGCTGAAATTACATTGTTCCGTGATCTGAAATTCCGTACTACAGGTGGTATCCAGGCTATGTTCTGGGACAGCCGCAGTTGGTCGCCCAAATACAACTGGCAGCCGATCCCGCAACCCAATTCATACCTGTACCAGCAATACAATAAAAGTTTTACTTACCTCTGGGATAACTATTTTACCTACGACAAAACATTTGATGGAGATCATCATGTAACGGTACTTGCCGGAACCAGCGCACAGAACAATCGCTACGATTATATGAATGGCTCCATACAGAATTTTGCCAGCGATAATACACAGCAACTGAACAATGGTACTGCGCAGCCTACTGTTGGCGGCAGCGGTAGTGATTGGGCATTATTGTCGTTCATGGGCAGGGTGAATTATGCGTATAAAAATAAATACCTGCTGACCGCAACAGTAAGAAGAGATGGTTCTTCACGTTTTGGAAAAGACAATCGTTATGGTACTTTTCCTTCCGGTTCATTGGCATGGAGAATATCCAAAGAGAAATTCTTTGAAAATGTACAGTTTGTCAACGATCTGAAACTGCGTGTAGGATATGGTATTACCGGCAACCAGAACATCGGTAATTATTCTTTTGCTTCGGTATTACAGACCGTGCAATACAATTTTAACGGTCAAACAGTGGCAGCCATTGTTCCGCTGGCTATTCCCAATCCCGGTGTGCGTTGGGAGCAAGTGGAACAGGCTAATATTGGTATTGACGCAAGTTTGTTCCAGAGCAGGATCAACATCACGCTGGATGCTTACCTGAAAAATACCAACGATATGCTGGTGCCGATGTCTGTACCCATCTCTACAGGTTACTCAGATATTTATGTTCCCAGTATCAATGCCGGTAAAGTACAGAATAAAGGTATAGAGCTGGGTATCAACTCACAGAATATCCGTGGTGGCTTTGAATGGAATACCAGCTTTAACATTGCATACAACCGCAACAAAGTGGTAAGTCTGAATGACAGCGTGCCGATGTATACCGGTAGTATTGGTCTTAACCAGAACCTGGCTATTCAGAGTGCCGGTCATGCAGTCAATAGCTTTTATGGCTTTGTTGCCAATGGTATTTTCCAGACACAGAAAGAGGTAGATGACTATGCTGTACAGGTACCGGGCGCCGATCCTTATAACCGCACTTCACCCGGTGATATAAAATTCCGCGATCTGAACAATGATGGTAAAATAGACGACAACGACAGAACCTATATCGGTGATCCCAATCCTTCTTTCATTTTTGCCATGAACAACTCGTTTGCATATAAGAATATTGATCTCAGTATCTTCTTGCAGGGTGTATCGGGCAATAAGATCTTCAATGCCAACCGCATTTACCAGGAAGGGATGGCAGTAGCGCAAAACCAGACCACTGCAACATTAGACAGGTGGAGAGGTGCCGGTACCAGCAATGATATGCCCCGTGCTGTATTCAATGATCCCAATAAAAATACCAGGGTTTCCAACAGGTTTATTGAAGATGGTTCATACCTGCGTATCAAGAACGTAACGGCAGGATATACTTTGCCAAAGCACATTGCAGCCAAAGCAAAAATGACATCTGTCAGGATCTATATTTCCTGTCAGAACCTGGTGACGTTTACAAAGTACAGGGGATTTGATCCTGAAGTACCTGCTAATGGTATAGACTTTAATGTATACCCGGTAACAAGAACACTGAGCGCCGGCATCAATCTTACTTTCTAACCTTCAAATTGTTTGCAATGGGAAAAACCAGCTATATAATCGCAATATTTTCTTTCACCCTGTTGTTTGGGTGCAAGAAGTTTCTTGATAAAGCGCCGCTCGATTCGGTGAATACTTCTAATTTCTGGATCACGGCCGATGATGCGGTGTCTGCCATTAACGGTGCTTACCAGCCAATGCAATGGCCCAAACTGTACAACCTGCGCATGTGGACCACTGATATATGGGCCGGTAACAGTGTTGTAGGCGCAGGTGGTGGTACCGATGGTATTGAAACCCAGGATATAGCCAATTTTGTTACAGCTACAGACAACGCGGCTGCACTGGATATCTGGAGAGGGCCTGCTCCCGGTATTTTACGATGCAACCTGGTATTGCAGAATGTGCCAGGCATGAAGATAGACGAGTCGTTAAAGAACAGGGTATTGGGTGAGGCAAAATTCCTGCGCGCTTCTTACTATTTTATACTGGTGCGTTTATTTGGTGATGTGCCGCTGATCACTGTACCGCAAACACCGGAAGGCGACCTGCGTCCTGTGCGTACGCCTAAATTGCAGGTGTACGACCTGATCATTGCAGATCTTACAGATGCAATTAACCTGCTGCCTCCCAAAACTTCCTATACAGGTACAGATATCGGGCGTGCTTCCAAAGGTGCTGCCATGGGTATGCTGGCCAAAGTACATCTGACGCTGGGTAATTACCACCAAACAGTGGACCTGTGCAAACAGGTAACTGCACTGGGATATACGCTGAATGCCAATTACAGCGATAATTTTAACCCACAGACCAAAAACTCCAACGAGTCGCTGTTTGAAGTGCAGTACTATGGTAAAACCAATTACAGTTTCTGGGATAATGAAAACCAGGCTTCTTGGGTAAGCACCTTTACAGGTCCGCGCAATGCTGATTTTGTAGGTGGTGGTTATGGATGGGATCAGCCAACACAGGAATTTGTAAATGCATATGAATCCGGTGACAAGCGTAAAGACCAGACTGTATTGTATGCTGGTTGCCCCAACTTTGATGGTAAAGCATATTCGGCTGCTTATTCAACCACCGGTTATAACCTGCGTAAGTTTTTAGTACCGAAATCTATCTCTCCTGATTATGATACCAATCCTGCTGATTTCCCGGTATTGCGTTACGCAGATGTATTACTGATGCAGGCAGAAGCAATGAATGAACTGGGACAAACGACCGATGCACAGGCGGTAGCTACCGATATCAATACCGGCGGCCCGCTGAACAGGGTACGTAAAAGAGCAGGTCTGACAGACGTGCAGGGGCTGAGTAAGGATGCACTGCGTGAAAAGATCTTACACGAACGAAGAATGGAACTAGCCTTTGAAGGACATCGCTGGTTTGACCTGGTACGTGTGAACAACGGACAGTATGGACTGGATTTCCTGCATTCTATTGGTAAGGTAAATGCCACTACCAAACATTTACTGTTACCCATTCCGCAGAAAGAACGTGATGCGAATCCGAATCTTTCACAAAACACTGGTTATTGATCCCATTCAACAACAACCGTAAAAAAGACGTATGAAACAGATAGATTGCTCCTTCCATATAAAGAATGTTTGCGGGTTGCTATTGCTGGTATTACTGGCGGCAACATCCTGCAAAAAGAAAAATGAAATGGAACTGTACAAAGGCGATGCTCCTTTGAACCTGTCGGCAGACAAAGCCACACTGGTATTGCAACAACAGAACGATGCAGCCGATGCGGTACTGTTTACCTGGACCAGTGGTTCCAACAAAGGAACCAATGCTTCTATTGATTATACCCTGATGATTGATAAACAGGGCAATCATTTCAGCAGTGCGGTAAAAGAAGATCTTGGAAAAGCTGCCCTGTCAAGAAAATATACAGTAAAAGACCTGAATGATCTATTGTTGTCGCACTGGAATCTGCAACCCGGTACGGAAACAATACTGGAAGCAAAAATAGTAGCTGTGGTATCGGATGCTACAGTGCCTGCGGATACATCCAATACCATTGTTGTTAAAATTACATCGTACAAACCTGTTACTGCTGTGTTGTATATGATCGGTGATGCAGCACCCAACGGATGGAGTGCCGATAATGCTACTGCTCTGCAGGCTGTGTCCGGCACACCCGGAGGTTTTAGCTGGCAGGGACAATTAAAATCCGGTGAACTGAAATTTATTACTTCGCTGGGGCAATTCCTGCCTTCTTACAACAAAGGCGCTGATGACCTGCATCTTGTATATCGTACAGAAGATAGCCAGGCTGATAATAAATTTGTTATTGCCACCCCCGGTCTATATGCTATTACATTAAACCTGCTGGATCTGTCCATCACCATCAAAGCGGCTACCACACCGGCCTATAAAAGATTGTGGATGCTGGGCGATGCCATCCCCACAGGATGGGATATACAGGCGCCTGCTGAAATGCGGGTAGATTCTTCCAACCTGTTTGTATTTACTTACAACGAGATACTGAAAGCGGGTGAATTTAAAATACCCACTGCTACCGGCAATTTCAGTACGGATTATTATATGCCGCTGACCAATCACCCGGCTATCACAGAAACAGGTGCACAACTGGTACCGGGTGGTACTCCTGATCTGAAATGGCAGATCACCAATGCCGGACCTTATAAGATCCGGCTGGATATTCAGAATAATAACATCAGCATCAAAGCATTTACACCTTATACCAAAATATGGATGGTAGGCGATGCCTCACCTGTGGGCTGGAATATAGACAACCCGCAACCTATGACCGTTGATCCTGCCAATCCGTATGTATTCACATATACAGGCGCCATGAACGTAGGTGAATTCAAATTTCCGCTCGCTACGGGCAACTGGGGATGTGATTATTTTATGCCTGTGCTGAATGGTTCAGGACCTGGCAGTACACAGATGAAATTTGTAGCAGCCGGTAACCCGGATTATAAATGGAAAATAACACAGGCGGGAAATTATAAGATCACGATCAATCAGCTATACGAAACTATTTCTATTGTGAAGCAGTAGTGCCGCAAACGAATGATTTAACAGTGTAAAACCTTATGAAACAAATTACATACAAACAGGTATTGGTAGCGGCAGTGTTGCTGATGACGGCATGTAAAAAGTATGCACCCAAAAATGATCCCATTACATTTGGTGCATCGTATACATTGAATATCGTTACAGACAAAGCTGCCTACAAACCTGGTGAAACAGTACACTTTAGCATTGATAAAACCCTGACAGGAAATATTACCGTTCGCTATCGCTATATGGGCGAAACCCTGAAAGAAGAAACGCTGAATGGAAATACCTGGCAATGGACAACACCTGCCACCGACTTTACCGGCTATATGGTAGATCTGTATGAAATGACAGATGGGAAAGAAAAAGTGTACAGTAGTACCGGTGTGGATGTTTCTTCGGACTGGGCAAAGTTTCCGCGTTATGGTTTCCTGTCAAAGTTCGGACAGTTGTCCAATGCGGATATTGGTAGCGTGATCAGTTCGTTGAACCGTTATCACATCAATGGCGTACAGTTCCAGGACTGGCATTATAAGCACCACATGCCGCTGGCGGGCACACCTTCTGCACCTTTCAGCACCTGGAAAGATATTGCCAACAGAGATACTTATGCTGCTACCATCAAAGCATATATTGACAGCATTCATAAGTACAACATGAAGGCAATGTTTTATAATCTTGGTTTTGGTGCGTTGAATGACGCGGCTGCAGACGGAGTACAGGACCCATGGTATGTGTACAAAGACAATGCTCACAGTACAAAAGATGTGCATGTGTTGCCCAAGCCTCCGTTTAAAAGTGATATCTATCTGCTGGACCCATCCAACACAGCCTGGCAACAATATATTGCCAACCGCAATAAGGATGTATACGCTGTATACAATTTTGATGGATTTCATGTAGACCAGTTGGGAGATAGGGGATCGTTGTACAATTACAATGGCAATGCTGTGAATCTTGCTGCTACTTATCAGCCTTTACTGCAAGCCATGAAAACTGCATCGCCTGATAAAAAACTGGTGATGAATGCTGTGAACCAGTATGGCCAGCAGGGTATTACCGCTTCTCCCGTAGACTTTTTATATACTGAAGTATGGTCGCCCAATGAAGGATACAAAGACCTGGCAACGATAATTCAGAATAATGACATCTATAGCAGTAATACCAAAAAGACAGTGTTGGCTGCCTATATGAATTATAACCTGGCAGATAACACCGGCTATTTTAATACACCCGGTGTATTACTGGCCGATGCTGTGATCTTTTCTTTTGGCGGTTCACATCTTGAACTGGGAGAGCATATGCTGGGTAAAGAGTATTTTCCCAACAGCAACCTGCAGATGCGTGATGACCTGAAACTGTCGATCACCCGTTATTATGATTTTTTGGTAGCATATCAAAATCTGCTGCGTGATGGTGGTACATTTAATACGCCACAGGCTAGCTGTACCAATGGAAAAGCAAGCCTGGCAAACTGGCCCCCGCAAAACGGGAAAGTAGCGGTGAATGGAAAAGAGTTTGCCAAACGGCAGATATTACACCTGCTCAATTTTGCCAATGCCACCTCATTCGACTGGCGCGATACCAACGGTTCACAAACCGTGCCCAATACCATACAGGATATGGCCATCCGTTTTACAACTACGAAAACAGTATCGAAAGTATGGGTAGCGTCTCCGGATATCAATTATGGGGTGGCAAACAATCTTGCTTTCACGCAAACGGGTAACGATGTTTCATTTACTTTGCCTTCATTGAAGTATTGGAATATGGTGGTGGTCGAATATCAGTAGGAGTGGGTGGTCAATGGTGAGTTGTGAATAGTGAATGGTCAATAGCGCTGCCAGGCCAGTGTTTTACATGTTGTCATCCCCGGCTGGTATCTTACCAGCCAGAACCAGGATGACTTGATCCAATAACGTGCCCCTGGGGCAGGATGTCACAGCTTTCGGATTTTAAACAAAGAATGTATGAAGCGTATTGTTCAATGTATTGCTTTTGTATTGTTGCTGTACGGAACCTGTTTTGCTCAGAAACCCGGTAATTGTTCATCGTACCAGACAACAGGCAATACTGTTGTGTTCAATTGTGATAACAATGCAAAAGTGTCCCTTTCTTTTTGCAGCGGCAGTGTAGTGAAAATATGGTATGCTGCAGACGGTAAATTCCAACGGCGTAATAATTCTTTTGCAGTGATCAATGAAGACCTGGGTGCTTTACATGATATCCATGTGGAAGAACAGGCGCAGGCGTATGAGATCTTTACCGACTGGCTGAGGGTACGGATCAATAAAGCTCCTTTCCGGTTGCAGATATTTGATAAGTACCAGAAACTGTTGATGAATGATTTTGAAGACAAAGGACTGGTGAAGGATTCCAATAAAGTGCTTTCCTGCAAAGCACTGCGTTTTGATGAGCAATTTTTTGGACTGGGTGAAAAATCGGGTCCGCTGAACAGGCGTGGCAGAATGTATACCATGTGGAATAGTGATAAACCCTGTTATGGTGTAACTGAAGATCCGCTGTACAAAAGCATTCCCTTTTTTGTGAGCAGCTACCGTTATGGTATCTTTTTCGACAATACCTATAAGAGTGTTTTTAAATTCGGTACCGAATCAAATGACTATTATTCTTTTGAAGCGCCCGGCGGTGATATGCTCTATTACTTTATTGCCGGACGTGATTATAAACAGATCATCGGGCAGTATACCCAACTGACTGGTAAACCCATTATGCCCCCCAAATGGGCATTGGGCTTTTCACAATGCCGGGGCATGTATACCAACGAAGCACTGGCAAGAAGCACGGCTGAAGAGTTTCGCAAACGCAATATTCCCTGTGATATCATTTACCAGGATATCGGCTGGTCTGACGGGCTGATGAATTTTGACTGGAGCTCTTCACGGTACAGCAATCCGAAAGGAATGTTGCAGCACCTGGATTCACTGGGTTTTAAAATGATTGTTTCACAGGATCCTGTCATTTCACAGAAAACTTCTCTGCAATGGAAGGAGGCTGATTCCCTGCATTATTTTACTACCGATATCCGTACAGGCAAGTCGTATGATATGCCCTGGCCCTGGGGTGGTAATTGTGGTGTAGTGGATTTTACCAAACCACAGGTGGCCGACTGGTGGGGAAGCTACCAGCAAAAACCGCTGGCAGATGGTGTACGCGGTTTCTGGACCGACATGGGCGAACCTGCCTGGAGTAATGAAGAAGCTACTGACCGGTTGTTTATGAAACATTATGCCGGTATGCACAATGAGATCCATAATGTATACGGGCTAACATGGGATAAAGTGGTGAAAGAACAATTTGAAAAACGTAATCCCGGTAAACGTATTTTTCAGATGACCCGCTCTGCCTATGCAGGTCTGCAACGCTATACATTTGGCTGGTCTGGTGATTCGGGTAATGGCTACAATGTGCTGGATGGATGGGCGCAACTGGGCAACCAGGTAGCACTGGGACTTTCGGCCGGTATGGGGCTGATACCATTCTGGACCTGCGATATTTCCGGTTATTGTGGCGATATCCCTGATCATGAAGCCATGTCAGAATTGTATATACGCTGGATGCAGTTTGGTGTATTTACTCCTTTAAGCCGCGCACATCACGAAGGTAATCATGCCGCAGAGCCGTGGGTGTTTGGTACACAGGCCGAAAACATCAGCCGCGATGCCATCCGTTTAAAATACCAGCTATTTCCATACATTTATACCTATGCGCGGGAAGCGTATGATAAAGGACTTCCCCTGATGCGCGCACTGTTACTGGAATACCCCGATGACCCTGAAGTATTTCATGCAGACAACGAATTCCTGTTTGGAAAAGAATTGCTGGTGGCGCCTGTATTGAAAAAAGGAGCCGTTACCCGTAAAGTATACCTGCCGGAAGGCGAATGGATTGATTTTAATGATGGAAGAACAGTGTATGATGGGGAGCAGACAATTATATACAAAGCACCGTTGAATGTAATTCCGTTATTTGTAAAGAAAGGTTCCATCATTCCCATGATGCCGGTGATGCAGTATATTCATGAGAAGAAAAATTACCCGGTGTTTTTACAGGTATACCCGGCCAATGAAAACCAGCCAGCTTCTTTTGAGTTGTACGAAGATGATGGAGAAACCAACGGTTATCAAACCAACCAGGGCAGCAGAACGTTGATCACTTGTATTACTAAAAAAGATCGTTATAACCTGGATATAGCAGCCAGGAAAGAGAATGGTTTTACACCGGAAAAAAGAAATTATGTACTGAAGCTGCACCTGGAGCGTAAACCTGCAGTAGTAAAAACAGCACAACAGCATATTACTTTGGTACAGGGTAACCTGTTGCAGCAGAAGATTGACAAAGATTTTGCAACCTTTGCATGGAGCTGGGATGAGGCTACTAAAACCTGCTCAGTAAAAATACCTGACATGGGAAAAGCCGTTCATGTGGAGGTGATGAAGTAGCCCGTTTTTCTGTAAAAAATTACATTATTACATCTATAAACAGTGGAGATGAAACTGAATCGTAAACCGGTAGTGTTTGCAATGTTATTGCTGGTTCTGAATGGTTATGCGCAACAGGCAGATAAACCGTTGTGGCAATCGGCAGCGTATAAAGTGTACCGGGATAGCGTGGTGCAGCAGCAATATACTGCCTGGGCAAAATCGCCGAAGGAGTTGGTGTCGAACTATCAGAGTCCTGTAAACTTATCCAAAAGCTCACTGATCGGTTTCAAATTCAGCATCAATGGAAAAGACAATGAAATGACCTCCGGTGTGGATCATCAGTGGAACTGTATATCTAAAAACGGTACTTGTGAAACACCCTTGATCACTTTTGGACAACAGTTGAAATATGACGGTAAAGAACCGGTTGGTTTCCTGGCTCCCAATACCGTTTTTAAGGTGAAGGTGGACATGCGCAAAGTACTGGCCGATTTTAAAAATACCGGTTACTATGTTGCTGTGAACGGAGATAAGATCTATAAAGAAGATTTTAAAGGCGTATTTATTGCCGGCGGTTCAGCCCCCATGAACTGGGACTTTGACAATCTTGGCCGCAATACCGCATTGAAAATGCAGGATGATGATGGGGATGGTATCTATGAGATCACCCTGACATTAAATGTATACGATGCCGATAAGGAAACTGCCGCACGCTGGATGCTGACAAAAGATATTTCACCTTATCCCCAATATGCTTCAGCATACCCGCTGACAGATGCGTTGTACAATATGGCGCTGGAAGAAATGCTGAATGCGGTGGAACCCGATAGTACTTTCAGAACAGGAAAGGAGTGGGCCGGTGTATGGACCCGTGATATCAGTTACAGCATCATTCTGTCAATGGCTTATTTACAACCCCGCGTGGCAAAATTCAGCCTGATGCGGAAGGTCAACAGAAAGAAAAAGGTAATACAGGATACTGGTACAGGCGGTGCATGGCCGGTTTCTACTGATCGTATGGTGTGGGCTGTAGCCGCATGGGAACTGTACAAAGCAACCGGCGACCAGGAATGGCTGCAGGAAGCATATACCATTATAAAAAACTCGCTGGAAGATGATTACAAGGTAGCATACGATCCGTCAACCGGGTTGGTAAAAGGTGAATCCTCTTTCCTGGACTGGCGTGAACAGACCTATCCCAAATGGATGCAGCCGGCAGATATTTACAGTTCAGAGAACCTGGGCACCAATGCTGTCCATTATGAGGCAAACCGTGTGTTGAGCCGTATGGCTGCATTGCTGGGCAAAAAAGCAGAAGCTGCAAAATACCTGGCAGTTGCGGAAAAGATCAAAACAGGTATCAACAAACACCTGTGGCAGGCAGAGCAACAGTATTATGCGCAATACCTGTATGGCCGCATGGATAAAATAAGATCACCCAGGGCAGAGGCATTGGGTGAGGCGCTGGCAATATTGTTCGGTATTGCGGATAGCGCGCGCAGCCAGGCAATAGTAAACCATACGCCCCAAACGGCTTATGGTATCTCCTGTATCTATCCGCAGATCACTGGTATACAGTCTTACCACAACGATGCTGTGTGGCCCTTTGTACAATCATTCTGGTTATGGGCAGGTGCAAAAGCCCGCAATGAACAATCTGTAACAGAAAGTATCAATGCCATTTACCGGCCTGCTGCTTTGTTTGCTACCAATAAAGAGAACTTTGTTGCAGGCAATGGTGACTTTGCCGGTACAGTGATCAATTCCAGCAATATGCTGTGGAGCCTATCCGGCAATATCAGCATTGTACATAAAGTATTGTTCGGAATTCATTTTGAAGAAAAAGGATTGCGCTTTAGTCCCCTGGTGCCGCAGGTATGGGCGGGTAAACGCTCACTGCACAACTTCAGGTATCGCAATGCTGTACTTAATATCGATATGGAAGGATATGGAGACAATATTGCGTTGTTTGAGCTGGATGGAAAACGAATGGCAGGCGCAGCAGTACCTGCTACATTAAAAGGTGCACACAACATTCGTATTGTATTGAACAATGGTTTTACAACAACCGGGAAGATCAATAAAATTGACAATCATTTTTCACCTGCTACCCCGGCAATGCAATACAGCAATGGCCATTTGTTATGGCAACCGGTGGAGAATGCTGTAAAATATAAGTTGATCCGCAATGGTGCTGTATGGAAAACCACTACTGCCTTAAATGAACAGGTTGCTGCCGGTGGTGTTAATGAATATACTGTAATAGCAGTGGATGCAGCAGGATACGAATCGTTTGCAGCTGAACCGGTGATGGTGGCCGGTGCTGCCAGTGAAGAGATCTATGAAGCAGAGCGTAATGCAGACAAAGCTGCGTTTAATTATAAAGGATTTTCGGGCGATGGTTTTACAGAGATCAGCACAACAGTAAACACTACCCTGAAAATACCTGTAGAGATCAAAAAGGATGGTTATTACCTGCTGGATTGGCGCTATGCCAATGGCAACGGGCCCGTCAACACTGAAAACAAGTGTGCTGTAAGAACATTGAAAGATGGTACTGCTACACTGGGAACTTTTGTTTTTCCGCAACGGGGTAAAGATGAATGGTCTGTATGGGGATATAGCAATTCATTGAAAGTGTATCTTACAAAAGGAAAGCACCTGTTGTCTTTACAATACCTGCCAGCCAACGAAAACATGAATGAAACAGTGAACCAGGCTATGCTGGATTATTTCAGAATTATCGAAGTGCGCTAAAATATTTATTGCCGGATGATCTGTTTACCTGATGGGTTTAGCTGTCACAACCAGGTCATCCGGATAGTTAAATGAGTGCTGCATTTCAAATCCGCACATTTATACGTTTACCAATCAGATCATCTTTCCGTCCATCATTTCAATAATGCGGTCGCTTTTGTGGGCAAAATCTGTATCGTGTGTTACGGTAATGATCGTTTTTTTAAATTCATCACACAGCGTTCGGAACATATCAAACACCACGGAAGTGTTTTTGCTATCCAGGTTGCCGGTAGGCTCGTCGCCCATGATGATGGAAGGTTCATTGATCAGTGCGCGGGCAATAGCTACACGTTGTTGTTGCCCCCCTGAAATTTTAGATGCTGATTTCAATGCCTGATCACCCACGCCCAGTAAATGCAGTTTTTCGTAAGCATTGTGCTCAACTTCAGCACGGCTCATTTTACCCAAACGAAGTGCCGGGATCATTACATTTTTAAGACAACTGAAATCGGGCAACAGGTAATGGAACTGGAAAATAAAACCAATATGTTCGTTACGCAGTATAGCCAGTGAATTTTGCCCGGAGCCGGTTACCGTATTATCCAGTATCTGCAAACTGCCTTCATAATCAGTATCCATGGTAGACAGGATATACAGCAGCGTGGATTTGCCGCAACCGGATTTGCCGGTAATGGAAACAAACTCACCCCGTTTTACTTCAAAGCTGATGTTCTTTAAAGCATGAAACCGTTCAGGCGTGGTGAAATATTTATTGATATTGTTTGCTTTCAGTGCAATGCTCATGTTTTGCTGACCTTTATGAACCACTCAATGATTTATCCCCGGATGATCTGTACCGGGTCTACTTTTGATGCCCGAACCGCCGGAATATAACCGGCAAAAAATGCAGTGGCAATGCCAAACACTGCTCCCTGTACATAATGTTTCAACAGGAACTCAATAGGCAGGTAGGCAACTGTACCTACTCCAATGTAAATGTGCGAAACAGCCACGGAAAGCAGCCAGCCAAAGATCATTCCGCCTATATCACCAATAATACCAATGAACAATGCCTGCCTGATAAAAATACCGATAACGTGTATGCCCTGGAAACCTGTCGCTTTCAGAATGGCAATTTCTTTGATCTTTTCATAGATCACCATGTTGAGGATATTATAAATACCAAAACCTGCTACCACCAGTATAGTGATCACAATAGAATTGGCAATGATATCCCGTATCTTTTTTCCTGCCAGTGATTGCTCATTGCTGGTTTGCCATGCTTCAGTGGTGTAACCCGTCTGTGCCTGGATGTTTTTGGCTGTTTCCGGGGCTGTAACGTGATCTTTGATATTGATATAAATATCGGTAATATAGCTTCTGTCCTTATGCAGCAGTTGTTGCACCACCGGTATATTGGCATAGCTCTGTGTGTTGTCAATAGCCTTGATGGTGGTTCTGAAAATTCCCACCACTTCCAGTGTTTTGGTAACAGACCCGGATGTGGTAATGGTAACATAGCTGCCTTTTTTCAGGTTCAGTTTATCTGCCAGTCCTGTGCCTACCAGTATGGCATTGGGATTACCGGCCAGTGCATTTACTGAACCGGCTATTAATGTAGAGTTGATGTCGAACATTTTGTCCTGCTCCAGGATGTTTACACCCAGTACCTTCCCGTTTTCCTGCACATTGCCATTGCTGTAAATAACATTGGTTGTAACCTGTTTGCTGAGTGAGGTGATATCCTTACGTTGCTGCAACAGCCTGATCACTTCATCCGGGTTGGTGATCCTGTTATCCTGCGCTACCAATTGAGGATTGCTGATAAGGTTAATAGTATTGGGGCCTATGTATCTGTCCAGCATTTCATGACCGCTTATTTTATTGTCGTTGTACAAGCGGATATGTGGTGTAGAACTCAGCATTATTTTTTCAGACCAGTTGTTGGTACCTGTTATCAGCGAGTTCATAAAAATGAACATGCCAATACCGAAGGTAACCCCCAATGCAGCCACCATAGTTTGTTTGCGCCTGGATACCAGGTAGGTAAAAGCTATTTCTGTATTGATGCCGATCTTCATGTTAAAAGGCTTTTACCAGTTTGTCCTGTACAGATATGCCACTCAATACTTCTACCCAGTCTGTAGAGATGATCCCTGCCTGTATGCTGACGGTATCGGTGCTTTTTTCTTTTTGTACCAGCACCTTGCCATCGGCACTGTAACAACTGCGTGGAATCAGCAGTGCTTTGTCTTTTTGTGCCACGATGATGTTTCCCTGCAGCAATGTGCCGTTGATAAGCCGTGCAGGTATGGTGTCAAAAGCGGCTTCTACAGTATAAGCCTGTGATGATGCATCGTACTGTGGATATATCTTGGAAATGGCGGCAGTATAGGTTTTTCCTTTTTCAGTGTTCAGCTCGATCAGCACTTTCTGGTGCAACTGTACTTTACTGATACTGGCTTCGTCAATATTCAGTACAATATGCAGATCATTTTTGCCCAATACAGCCACCGGTTCTCCGCGACGCACCAGTTCACCGTTCTTTTTCAGCAATGAATATACTTTATAACTACCCGGTGACTTGATATTGTAATAACCGGTATTTACAGCGGCTGTCTGTTGCTGACTGCGACTGTTCACTACAGATTGTTGCAGGGTGAGGTTGGTAGCTGCAATATTCTGTTCAATACCAGCTACTGCGTTTACAGAATTGTCGTATGCCAGCCGGGCATTGTCCACATCCACTTTTGCCACAGAGCTGGTGCTGAACAATCGTTGCATTCTTTCCCACTGTGTTTTGTCGTTCTGCAGTTTCTGTTTGGCAGAAACCAGTTGGGCCTGTAACTGCTGTAATACGGCAGAAGCAGGGGCTGCCTGTTCTTTTGCTATCTGCAGGTTTTCGCTGGCAGCTTTCTGTTGTATCAATGCATTGGCATTATCCTGTGCAAACAATACCTGCCCATTGCCAACATTGTCACCTTCCTGTACCGGTACAGATCTGATATACCCGTCATTCAGCGCGGTCAGGGTAAACTGGTCGGTAGCTTCAATATGTCCGGGAGCAAACACTGCTTCGGTAATAGGGGCTACTACCGGCGAAGCAGTGATCACTTTTTTCTGTTTGCAGGCAGTGCAATATGCCAGCAGTATACATACGGTAAAGATCCTGTTCATTGGATTAAATTTGTCTGCCTGATCTTCAGGCTGTATTGCCGGATAAAATAATCGCTCATACTCTGCAGGTACTCATTCTGGCTGGTGATAAGATCGGTATAGGATCTCAGCCGGTCGTCCAGTGATATCATACCTTCCTGCAGTCTTTTTTCAGCATGCATATCATTACGCCTGTACAGGTCCATGATACTTTTTGATTTTTCAAAAGCATTCTTAGCACTGTTATAGGCTATCAGCAGGTTTTGATCGTTGATGCCGGTCTGTAACCGGATGCTTTCGTATTGCTGCTGTTTTAATGTATAATCGGCTTTTGCATTCAGTAACTGGTATTTTCTGTAATTGCCCATAAACACCGGCAGCGACATCCGCAGTCCCCAGTATTGCTGTGGAAGCGTGTTGCTGCTAGAGAATTTCAGAAAATCATTGGATACCACCTGTGTATTGTACTGGTAGATGGCAGAAAGGGTAGGTGCAAAAGCAGCTTTGGATGACAACCATTTGTTCTTAGCCAGCAGCATCTGCAGGTAAGCCTGTTGTGTAGAAGGATCACTGGCAAAAGCGGTTTCCATTGTTGCTGTACTCTTTTCCTCAGTTGTATTAGTAAGTGTAATGCTGTCCGGCATGTTCAGTAAAGAACGGAGATTGTTCAGTTGTATTAATTTGTTCTGTACAGAAACATCCAGGCTTTTTTCAGCCCGTTGTTTATTGATCAGCGCAGTGTTCACGCTAATTTCGCTTACCACACCATCATTAAATTTGTTTTTGGCTATCTCGTAAATGGAGTTGCAGGCGGCAACGTTTTCCTGTGATATTTTTTCAGCTTCTGTGAGTAGTAAACAGGAAAAGTAGGCATTGGCCAGTTGATTGTACAGGTCCTGCCGGGCTTTGGAAATATTCAGTGAGGCCAGTTCATCATTCAGTCGCGCAAGTTTTACAGAGAACCATTCTTCCGTATTCAGCAGATCGACTTGTGCAACCACGTTGCCACTATAAATATATCGCCTGCCAAAAGTGACTTCCGTTAAACTGCCGGGTGGAGCGGCAGGGTTAAAAATGGCTGTGGGTATCAGGGTGGACTGGATCCTGATATTGTCGGTATAGGCGCCGTTGGCGGTAACAGAAGGCAATAATGCGCCGTATGCCTGTTTTACATTCGTAGTGGCTTTTGATTTTTCGGCGTTGGCGGCCTGTATCTGGATATTGTGGGTATCAGCATAATGCCAGATATCTTCCAGCGAGGAAAAACCAGTCTGGGCACTGGTTGTCGTAATTGTTGTCAGCAGCAGAAACAACAGCAAAAAGGTACTCTTTCGCATATACTCCTTTTGAGAAAAATTGCCCGGCAATGATAGAATATACGAGGGTAAGATACTGTTAATGTTCTACATTTCTGAATGATTTCAGTAAGAAACAGCAATGCAGGTCAACGAAGCGGAAGAAAGCGATATGCAAAACAGCTTCTGTGCAGATGGAAAGTGCACGCAAAGGGCAATAGGATGAAATCTGAAATTTCAGATAAAGGTATTGGCGGATGTCTGAAAGCTAACCATCAAACCATAGAGCAATCGGGCCATTGAAGTCTGGACTTTATTGCTTTTTCAATATCCCTTTCTCTACACTTTCGTCTATCAGGTTTTCGGCGAATTGCCAGAGTAAGGCAGAACCATGCTGAATGGCTTTCTTTTTGTTGTACACTTTTTCATAATCCACATCAAATTCTTTCCAGGTGCCGCCATTGTTGGCCGTATTTTGCAACAAAGGCTCCAGTCTGTCCATAGACCTGGCAAACTTTGCTTCCGCCGTTAGGCCGGCTTCAAATTCTTCCCATATCGCTATCAGCTCTTCTGCCTGCCGGGGTGGCAGTAATCCAAAAATACGTTCAGCGGCCAATCGTTCGTTATCTGTATTCGTATGACTTTGCTGTGCATCGTACAAAAAAACATCCCCGGCGTCAATTTCAACAATATCGTGTATCAGTACCATTTTTATCACCTTCAAAACATCTACCGGCGTATCTGCATGTGCCGACAGTACAATGGTCATCATCGCCAGGTGCCAGCTATGTTCCGCATCGTTTTCATGGCGGTCGCCGGCAAATAGCTTTGTTCTGCGCTGGATGTATTTAAGTTTATCAATCTCTTTAATAAAAGCGATCTGCCTGGACAGATCATCTGCTGGTATAGACATGTGTGGTTTTTTAAAGATCGTTTTGCAACACTTTTAATATCGTATGGTACAGCAATAGGTCCATATAATAAAAAACAACTGCAGGGGTACCCTGAACCAGAGATAGGAGAGTCCGCTGCCATCAAAGGTAGCTTTTTCAAGGTCTATGTGTTTGATGGCTGCATAAATATTTGCAGGCAGCAACATGATAAAAAAGATGATCAGCCAGCAGCCTGTTACAACGCGCAGGGAAGGGATCAGCAGACCAATGGCTGCCACAATTTCAATAATGCCGGTAAGGTATATCAGTTCTTTTCTGAATGGAACAAAAGGTGGCAGCATCATGGTCATACCTTTTACAAAAACAAAATGACCTATTGATGTAAATACCAGCATTGCCGCCATCGCAATGCAGCCTGCCAGTTTCCAGTCGTACCGGTGCTGTAACAAACGGATGGAGAACAATGCGATCATAAAACTGATGACCAATACCCAGACTACTTTCATAATGATCTTATTTGTCACAAATTTCCGGTACAGGCATCATCCGGAAAATGAACCCGGGTTAAGAAATGCGTTTGCGGATGCGGCTGAGCGCCTGCGGGGTAATGCCGATATAAGAAGCCAGGTATTTTAACGGAATTTGTTGTACCAGGTGCGGTTGCTCGTTCAACAGGTTGATATACAGCTCTTCTGCGCTTTGTGTCAGTAATTGCAATTCGCGTTTTGATTTTTTCAGAAACAGGTCTTCTGCTGCATAGCGGCCGATGATATGTCCCATATCAGACTCCTGGTAGATCTGTTGCAGATCATACCAGGTTACACGCCAAAGAATGGTTTCACTAATGGTCTCCACCTCGTAGGTGCAGGGATTTTGTGTTAAAAAAGAATCATACGCGCTTACAAAGCTATTGCTGAAGGCAAACGAAAAGGTGACATCATTTTCTTCTTTGGGAATAAAGAAGCGTACCACGCCCTGCTCAATGAACGACAGGTATTTTTCTGTCTGTCCTGTTTTCAGTAACACTGTTTTGGGGGAAAAGGATTGTTGTACCAGCCGGGAAGAAAATACTTCCCAGTCCTTATTGCTAAAAGGCACCATTTTTTCAAAATATTGCCGGATCTGCTGCATGCTGAACTGACTGATGTATTATGGCTGTAAAATAACAATTGAGCGCCGGAAAACGTAATGTACAAGCAGTATCTGCACATTATCGGGGCATAGCAGATGCTGGTTTAATAACCCTACGAGGGCACTGCCGGACTATACTAACTTTATGGTATTCGCCCTGGTTAGCAGCACCATTTCATTCCCCCGCTTACCCTTGCAAAGCTTTTGAAATTCTTCCTGGTCTGTCATCCCTGTAAATGTTCCATTATTGAATTTTAAAAAAATGCAGTTATGAAAAAGCTATTGTTACTGGCCGGTATTGCAATGCTGGCTTCGTTTGCTACTCCTTCGGGAACACTGTCCAAAAAAGAAAGGAAATTTGCCGTCTCCTATCTGAAAGACACCCGTAATGACCTGGCAAAAACTATAGCAGGCCTGTCGGAAGCGCAATTGAACTTTAAACCTGCCCCGGACAGGTGGTCGGTAAAAGAATGTGTATTTCACATTGCACTGGCGGAAACTTCTTTGCGGCAGTACGTAGATGCTACCATGAATGCGCCTGCCAACCCTGATAAAAGGGCCGATATTAAAATGACCGATGAACAGGTAATTAATGGTGTATCTGACAGAAATCATAAAGCCAAAGCACCGGATCAGATCGACCCGGATAAAAGTGCAAAATGGGGCACTGTAAGTGAAGCGTTGCAGGCTTTTGAAACCAACAGGGATAACCTGATCGATTATATTAAAAATACTTCCGGCGATATGCGTAATCATGTGGCATTGCAAACGCCTATGGGTGCGCTGGATGCCTATCAACTGGTATTGTTGCTGAGCTCACATACCAACAGGCACATACAACAGATCAAAGAAGTAAAGGCTGATCCTAAGTTTCCATCAATGTAAATTGCTTAATAAAAAAAGTCCTGTCTGTCAGACCGGACTTTTTTTATTAAGCCACTTTGTTTTCCTCCAGCTTCTTCCGGGTATATTCTAACGCTGTGTTATAAATAGCGTCAAAGTTCCTGAAATCGAACATACCGAATTTACCCAATCCCTCCGGTTCAATGAACTGGCTGCACAGCAACTGGCTTTTAAGTACCTGTTCACGGATGGCCATGTGCAGCGTGCGTTCCAGGTTGGCAAGAAATCCACCGCCGGGGTTGTAAGGTGTAAGCGGGTTTACATGCACCCCGATAATATTTTTATAGTGTTCCAGCAAGGGCTCTACCGGCAGGTTGCCGGACAAACCGCCGTCTACATAAGGAATATGATCAATTTCAACCGGCGGAAATACCATGGGCACTGAAGAAGCTGCCAGCACTGCCTGTATAAGTGGTCCTTTATGGAAAACAGCCTGGTTGCCATTAATGAAATTGGTGGCAGTAATGTATAAGGGCAGTGTCAGCGTTTCAAACGTAGTATGACGCAAGGTCTTTTTAAGTACATCTTCCACTGTTTTGAGTGAGAACAAACCGGAACGCCAGTTTTTCCAGTGCATGGAAAGTGCCAGTTTACTATGGCCGAATATCTCTCTAACCTCTTCGGTACTGAAACCATCGCAAATGAATGCAGCAGCAATAGAACCGGCACTGGTGGCTGCAATGGCCTCCGGAAAAATATTCTTTTCGGAAAAAGCTTTCAGTACACCCAGGTGTGCATATCCGCGTGCGCCACCGCCTGATAGTACAAACGGGCGCAATATGGGTGCAGGGGCAATGGTCTTAGTCATGGTGCTAATATACTCAAACTATACTGCATCATTTTTGTGTCAGCACCTCGTTAACCTGTTTTTCAATGGCCACAGGATCAAAGCCTGCAAAGGTCTGTATCACCTTGCCATTTTTGTCCAGTAACACGGAAGAGGGGCACCCCGTAAATCCAAGACTTTCAAAAAGTTTGTTTCCTTTAAAAAGCATAGGATAGGAGGGCTGGAATTTGTTGTAAAAGAATTTCATGTCATCAATACCATCTTCAATATTGATAGTGATAAGCTGGAACTGTTCGTTGCTGAATTTTGCCTGCAGGGCATTGTAATGCGGCATTGCCTGCATACAGTAACCACAGCTTTTGAACCAGAAATCGATCAGTAATACTTTACCGGCAAATTGGTGTAATGATACATCACTGGTGGTTGCCGGTGTATAGGATGGCAGGGTAAAATCGGCAACGATGGTGCCCGTTTTTACCAATGGCTTTTTGGGTACTGGTTTAAGCGGTTGATATTTGCCAGTATAGTTGCTGTATGCCCACGTGTTGCCGCCCGGTGTCGTTGGGTTGGTACGGATATCGTTGTAGGTAACGGTAACAAAATCCCGGTCATCTGTACCCCTGATGTATTTTGCAATGAACTGGTAGGGTAAAAAGGTTTTTTTGTCTACCAGCAGGTAATACGGTCTTTTAAGATCAGCTACTGTAACTGTGCCGGTACCTCTGAAGGTACCAAAATAGGCAGCGGTTTTCTCTATTCGTATACAATAGAGTTTTTTATTGTTAACAACAGTGTCGGATAATGATCTGGCAAAACTGTCATTGCTGATCACCTCCGGTAACACATTGCGCAGCATAGCCAGTGAATGGTACAGGAAAGAATTGTTATCCAGCCTGGAAATATTTTTTACGGGCGTAGTATCAATGGTCATTTTATCGCCATCAATATCCATGATCAATGTCCCGTTGAATACCTGTATTCTTTTCTGATCTGCGGCCTGGAAACGAAGTCCTGCAGGGTTGTTTTGCCCGTATTCAATATACAGTGTGGCATTGCGTATGTAATGATAATTGTCTCCGAAGTACCTGGTTTCGTGTGTATAGTTATAACTGATCTTTGATATATTGTTCAGGTTGGTACTGACCTGTTGCAATATCGTAACTACTTTGTTATTGCCGGTTGTTTGTGCATAGCAGATGCTGATTGCCAGGAGGGTCGTTAACAGGAGTGTTGTTTGTTTCATGCTATATGTTTGTGTGATAAAAGTAGCATGCGGTCAATGGAAGCACTTGTTTATTCGATTAATGAACTGAATAAACAGAGTAAGCCCATTATGAAAAAGTTTAGTCGAAAGAAAAAGGTGCTTTATCGAAAACAGCGTTTATGGGCAATAGCTTAATTTTTAAAGTTCATATTTATTTTACCTTTAAATGATGGCATTAAGCAACCGTTTTTTTACATGGGATAAGTATGCAAAGATTGAACTGGTATTTTTTGTATGCCTGTGTTTTATTATCCCGATGATGTCGGACCTGGAGTATGGTCTGTATGAAGATGCCCGGGAACTGACGCGCCAGCAATACAGTATAAACGTCACCAGGCGTATTGTGTGGGGATTTTTTAGTGTAATACACTACTATCTGTTTTACAAGCTGGCTGTACAGCAATTACTGATCAGGAAAAGGTATCTGCATTTCCTGTTGTCTGTGTTATTGTATATTGTACTGCTGAGCCTGTATATGCGCTATGTTGAATGGCCTGCTATTGCGCACATGGATTTTCTACCGGAAGTATTGGTAAAAGAAGCCAAAAAGAGCCTGGCATCCAGGCGGTGGATCTTATTTACCATTCATTATCTTTTTCTGCAGATACTGCAAATGGCAGCACTGGCTTATTTTATAGATTACGATAAACAACAGAAACAGCTACAGGCCATCAAACAGGCACAGTGGGAAAGTGAAATGCAGCAACTGAAAATGCAATTGCAGCCGCATTTTTTCTTTAATACCCTGAACAATATTTATTCACTGGCTCAGGAACAATCGCAGTTAACGGCTCCGCTGGTAGCGCGTTTATCTGAACTGATGCGTTATGTGTTGTACGATACCCGCAGACCGGGCCAATTGTTGAAAAACGAGGTCCGTTTCCTCGAAGATTATGTAGCTATTGAATCGGTCCGTTATAACAACAGGATCAGGATACTGTTCGATACACAGGGCATTGATGAAACCACTGTAATAGAACCGTTGCTGCTGTTGCCTTTTGTTGAGAACGCCTTTAAGCACGGTGTGGCAGATGAAACAGGCGAAGGATTTGTGGAATGTATTATTTGTTTGCAGGGAAAAGAATTGACATTGTCTGTAAACAACAGTATTGCCAAAAAAGCAGGCAACGCAACACATACCGGTATCGGTATGGAAAATGCCGCAAAAAGACTGGCGCTGTTATACCCGGATAAACATACGCTTACGGTAAAAGAAACAAGACATACTTATTCCGTATTTTTAACGATCATTCTGAACTGATATGGTGCAATGCATGATAGTAGATGATGAGCCGCTGGCACAACAGGTATTGGAACGCTATATCCGGCAAACAGAAGGGTTAACATTGGTAACAAAATGTTTTAATGCAACAGAGGCTTTTTCGGTGTTGCACAGCCACCCGGTTGACCTGTTGTTCCTGGATATAAAGATGCCAATGATCAGTGGTACGGAGTTTATACAGTCACTGAAAAATCCGCCTGCTTTTATTTTCACTACAGCTTATGAAGAGTTTGCATTACAGGGGTATGAATTACAGGCGGTGGATTACCTGTTAAAACCTATTACATACGAGCGTTTCAGAAAAAGCATAGCCCGTTTTCTGCAACAGCAATATCCAGCCACACCTTCTCAGCAGAAAGATTACCTCTACATCAAAACAGACGGCAACCTGGTAAGAATATTTTACCGTGATATACTGTATGCCCAATCATTAAAGGATTATATAAAAATAGTAACACCGGCTGGTAATTATCTTACCTATCTCACCATGAAATCGCTGGAACAACTATTGCCCGCTGAACAATTCCGCAGAATTCACCGGTCTTACATTATCAATATGCAGCACCTGGATGTAATAGGCAGGGATACCGTTACTGTAGGTAAAACATCTATTCCGGTGGGTGAAAGTTATAAAACGAACCTGAAAGGATAGTGTTGCCTGCAATGTATATCAGGGTATCAGAATAGCATTGGTAACACATACCGTTTCTCCAAAACCTGCACAATAACCACGCATACGTACTTTATAACCCGTTCTGGGAATACAGGGAATATTCCTGCTCATCAAGGTACAATGTACTTTTCCGGGATTACTGGTATCGCCTTTCAGTTGAATGGTAGCACAGGTGTCTGACAATGACACGGCAGTTACAATACCATCCACATCTACCAGTCTGTCAAGATAACGGAGACTGGCCGATTGCCTGTCTGCAAGAAAATACCTGTACAGTTCTGCTGCATTGACACTGCGGTTATGAAAACGGAAACGACCGGGACCACACTGGTTCCTGTGGAGATGATACCCCCAGCCTGCCAGTAACAGGAAGCATGCCACCCATGGAAGATAAGTAAGATGAATGTTTGTGATTCTCATGTATGCCAATATACGACCAGCATTTTTTGAGCGTTGGGTAGAGGTATATAAAAAAACAGCAGGCTGTAAAAAGCCTGCTGTCTGAATGTACATGATCCTGTATGAATATACATACTACTCGTTCCGTAGACTATTTACAGGATTAGCCCAGGCTGCTTTAAACGCACGTACACTGACCGTAAGCAATGTTAACAACAATGCAGTGATACCGGCCATTATAAAGATCCATACACTGATACTGGTGCGGTAAGCAAAATGCTGTAACCATTGGTGCATGCCCCACCAGGCAACAGGGAAGGCAATAATAGCAGAAAGACCTACCAGTTGCAGGAAGTCTGCCGACAACATCTGTACAATGCTGCGGGTACCGGCACCCAGTACTTTACGTATGCCAATCTCTTTGGTACGGCGTTCCGCTGCATAGGTTACCAGGCCAAAAAGTCCCAGGCAGGCAATGGCAATGGCCAGCGCTGCAAACCCAATAAATATCTTACCTGTTTGTTGTTCTGATTGGTAGAGCCTGTTGTAGTCTTCGTCCATAAAAGTGAAGGAGAACGGCTGACCCGCCATCTTCGGCGTGGCATGATATTGTTTTTCCAGCCGGTCAATTACCTGTGCAGTATTACGACCGTCAATGCGAAAGGCTATATTGCTTCTTTCATCAGACAGTACAAATACAATGGGAGGTATCTTATTACGCAAAGAGCCGGTATTGAAATCTTTCACTACGCCAATTACAGAACGGGCTACCAGCTTGCCTTCTTCTTCCTCGCTCTGGCTGTAAATGTTCTTGTTCAGTGCATCTGTATAGCCCAGCATACGGGCAGCCGTTTCATTGATCAGTATCTTCGATGAATCGGTAGGCATATCGGGTGAAAAATTCCGTCCTGCAGCCATCTGCATCTGCAACGTAGGAATATAATCAGCATCCACATACCAGGCTTCCAGCGCAACGGACTTGTCTGCATTCAGAGAGGCATCTTTAAAAAAGATATCTGTATGTGTTTCGTTGGCAGATGGTAATACATCGGCCATGGTAGCGCTCTGTACGCCCGGAAGTTTCAATGCCTGGTCTTTGAACGTACGTGCATGTTTGCCCAGCAATGCGGTGTTCTGCACCAGCAATACCTGTTCACGGTTATACCCCAGTTTTTTATTGCTGATATAGTTTAGCTGGCTGTATATAACCATGGTACCTGTTATTAAAATAATAGCTGTTGTAAACTGGAATACTACCATGCTATTGCGCAGCCAGCTACCTTTAAAACCGCTTGCCAGCTTGCCTTTTAATACCTGTACCGGTTTGAAGGAAGACAGGAACAAGGCAGGGTAGCAGCCTGCCAGTACACCGGTTGTCAATGCTGCCAGCAATAGTGCTGATAACAAGGGCCCTGAAAAGAAGATGCCTGCAGACAGATGTTTTCCGGAGAGGTTATTAAAATACGGCAGCAATACCATGCAGAGCAATAATGCAAGGACTGCTGCTGTAAGACTGATGACTACTGATTCTGTTAAAAATTGTGCTACCAGCGCCAGGCGTTGTGAACCCAGTACTTTGCGTACGCCTACCTCTCTGCTGCGGTCGGCAGAACGGGCCGTAGAGAGATTCATAAAATTGATACAGGCCAGCAGCAGAATGAAAACTGCTGCTATCACAAAAATGTATACATACTGGATATTGCCGGACGGCTCTGCCTCACGTGCCAGCGTGGAATGCAGGTGGATGTGTGTAAGCGGTATGGTATTGAACCTGTAGTAATCGCCCTTTTTGGCAAGATCATCAAATGAGCTGTTCATGGCCTCTTTCATCTGCGGTTCAGCATATTTTGCTGTTACCTGTTTGATGTAGCCGTCAATATCCTGCTGACTGGTGCCTGCACGTGCCAGCACATAGGTTACATAACCATTGTCGAGCCAGTTGTTATTACGGCTGTTGCGCAGTCCTGCCATGGCCCTGATAAAATGCAGATGGAGGTGCGACTGTGCCGGCATATCCTTTATTATACCGGTAATGGTATAGCTGGTGGTATTGTTTACCAGCAATGTTTTACCGATCACATCGGCCGCCGGCACACCGGTAAAGTATTTCTGCGCCATGGTTGCAGAGATTACTATCGATTGCGGATCTTTCAAGGCAGAAGCTGGATCGCCCGCTACCATCGGCAGGGTAAATACATCAAATAAGGTGGAATCGGCAAAACAGCTATTCGGTTCCGGTATGTTCTGTTGTCCGTGATTGACCAGGATAGGTTCTTCACGTGTAAGCCGCAACATATTTTCCACACGCGGATAGGTACTTGTCAGCGCGGGACCCAGTGGCGCAGGACTTAACCGCTCGTTCAGTACTTCGCCATTCAGTTTGAAATTGGCGTTCACACGATAAATACGATCTGCTTTTTCGTTGTACCTGTCATAGCTTTGTTCGTCGGTTACAAACAAGGCGATCAGTAAACAGGTAGCCAGTCCGATGGCAAAACCACAGATCTGTATAACAGAAAATACTTTATGCCGCCACAGGTGTCGGAAGGCAATTTTCAGGTAGTTTTTGATCATGAAGGAAGTGTTTGGATATAGCAGAAGTAAAATGCCGTCTTAAAAATAGTATATCGTTTTTTGCAGAACTCCCAATGAATTGCCAATTTTGGGATCGGGAAGCTGATTTGAAAACGAGGAATTGCTGGATGGGAGAAAAGTGCGTAAGACGGGAAGTCGGAAAGTCTGGAAGAAAGAAAACTGAAGTCGGAAGTCTGAAATATGAAGTACGAAATACGGCGTTGCTTTATTGCATCTTTGCGATACTTCGCTGTCTTTGCGTGAAATAGAAGGATGGCTTGATGGCTATATTGTTCGATGGTTGAAAAAGCCTGGAAGACGGGAAGTCGGAAAGAAAGATGCACGCAAAGCCGCTAGACGTATTTGTATTTCCCTGGAATTTAAAACCTAATAGTTAACACCTTATATTGCTCACGACTGCCGATTCATGATTCACGATCTCGAAATTCAAAATCCAAAATTATCATGACCGACGATTTTATACTCGAAGTAACACATCGGCACCAGCAATACCAGTTCACCGCAAGGTTACTGTTGCAGGGATATACCCATAAATTCCTGGTATTGGTAGACGATACCGAAGTGTATTTTGAACCCGATGAGGAGGGAAGCTACAGGGTGGTGAAAATGCCGGGACAGGATGAGCGGCAACTGGAAAAGCTGGACAAACAATTGCTGGCCGCCATCCAGCAGAAGATAGTAGAGATACTGGCCTGATTGACTTTCTGTAAACAAAAACGGCTGCCCGTTATTCAACGGGCAGCCGGTAAAGATTGTATAACTGGATTTTATTGTTTGATCGTGAGGATGGTATTGGGATTGAGACCAGGTGAAACGGAAAAGGAATATTTCTTTTTACCGTTCTTATCAAAACAGTATACCACACCTGCAGTAGTATAATTCTTTGCATCACCCACAAATACATCACCGGTGGTTTCGTCTATATTCAGACCATAGGCCAGTTGTATGGTTGTACCATCTGTAATGAAATTGGGACTGGTTTGTGCAAAGTCTGTGGTGTTCAGCGTTCTTATATAGCGTACACCAAGATATCCGCCGGTAGTGTACAACATACCATTGTAGAAACGGATCTTACCAACAGCCGTATCGGCAGATTTAACAACAGTATTGGTAGCTGTATTTATTTTTACCAGTTTAGGACCTGCAGCACCATAATCGCCGGTACAACCTACATAAATATTCCCGGCATTGTCAGCAGCTACTGAGCCTGGATTAACACCTACTTTTATTTTCTGCACTTCTGTTAAGGACGTAAGATTGATCACAGACACGGTAGAATCCATTACTGGATTTAAGCCACCGGAGTTGGCAACATACAGTTTATCACCGGAAACTGCCATCTGCTCAGGATTAGGACCTACAGTAATGAATTTGTCAATGGACAGGGTTGCGGTATCAATTACAGCCACTGTACCGTCGTATGAAGAAACAAATACCTTGTCTTTGTAAGCAACTACATAACGTGGCTGCCGGGCAGCACCAGAACCTGTTTTAAAGTCAATTTTTTTAATACTTTTTGCAGTAGCAGCATTCGCAACTTCCAGGTAGCTGGATACATTCATTACAATGTACAGTTTACCACCATACAGGATCATATCATTACCTGTATCTCCCAAACCCGTGCCGCCGTTTGCAGCTGCATAAAAGTCGGTAGTGGCATTGTTGTTACTGAGTGCATAATAAGTAAGCGTGGTATTGTTGCTGTTGTATAATCCCTCATTCAATACATACAGCCCTGTGGTTACCCTGGGAATGTCGGTTGGCGTATCATCTTTCTGACAGGATGTAACTGACGTTGCCACGATAAGCGCAAATAAGAGCAGTTTGTTTGTTTTCATTGTGTAAAATTATAAGCTGTTTAATAGTAAACTGATTTTAAAGGAGCGACCGGGCATAGGAAAATACCGAACAACATCATAGCGTTTATCGGCCAGGTTATTCAGCTCGGCTTTGATATGGGCTTTTACATTGTGCAATGTCAGACTGCGTGATACAGACACATCCTGTGTAGCCCAGCCCTGCAATTGATTGTAAGGATTATTGCCACCCATAGTATACCGGTTGCCGGAAAAAAGGGCACTGTATCCTGCGCTCCAGGATTTATAGGCCAGGGTAAGGATGCCCGAACCTGAATGATCGGGTGTGTAAGGTATCCTGTCCTTATATCCCTGCTCAGCAGGATCGGTTACATCAATGGCGCGTTGCCAGGTATAGGCAATGCGTGTAAACCATCTTAATGAATGCGAAATATTGCCATGCAGCTCTGTAGTAAGATCTATGCCGGTGATATGTACTTTACCCAGGTTGAGCATGGTCCACACAAAAAGATTTTTATTGGGCACTGCCACGATCTTGTCTTTAATGGTATTATAATAACCATCCACGCTGAGATTTACTTCTTTGACAGTGTTGGAGAACGATCTCGTAAATACTATGCCTGCATTGTATTGCTGTGCATATTCAGGACGTAAGGATGAATTGCCGATAAAGTTGTAATACAGATCATTGAACGTAGGCATCCGGAACACGTGTTTGTAAAAAGCCCGGAACATAAAAGGACTTTCTGCAGCAGGTTTAATGCTGAATGCCAATGATGGAGTGAATTTACTCCTGTCTACATGCCCGTTTTTCCTGGTATAGTCAAAAATACCGGTATATAACAATGAGCCATTCAGTTGCCAGTTGTTACGTACATAATTCAATGCAATATTATTCCACAATGATATGCGTGAAGGATCGGCAAAGTTCTGAAGGTCGGCCCGCAGGCTTGATGCTGCAATATCTGATGCAACAGCTATTTCAAAGTGCTCGCGGATACTGTGACTGATAGCTGCGCTGCCATACCATTCCTGCTGACGGTACTGATTATCAAGTCCACCCTGGTTATTCAGGTAGTCGGGATCGGTATAGCGTGTATAATTGTGCGTATACTTTGCATTTACCAATAGCGAAGTATTGCTGCGCCAGTTTTTGAGATAACGTGCCTGTGCATAATAATCATTGTTCCACAACTGCTCTACAGACCTGTCATTAAAAAAAACGATAGCGCCTGGCAAGCCTCTCTTAGATACATAACCGCCCAGCTTAACCTGTAGGGTAGCGCTGTCGGAGAACAAGTGCAGTATATTAGATTCGCCCTGGAATGATCTTACTTTTGAATTGCTGCGCCTGGTGTTTTCAGAAGAACTGCCGTTATTGATAAAAACAGGATAATCACCTTCGGATAATATGCCTTCGGTATTCAGGTTAAAAAAAGTTCTGTGTGATAGCCGGGTGCTGATACCGGCAGAAGGCTGCCACAGCCCAAACGAACCTGCACGTAAACCCGCCTGCCAGTGCGGGCGGGCCATATTGCTGATGCGGAATGCTTCCGTGTTGATAGCTAATATAGCTGTTGAACTATAACTCCTGGCCGGCAGGGGCAACTGCGGCATGCTTGCCTGGTATAGCTGTAGTGATTGTATAAAAGTGGACGAATACCTGCTGAGATCAATCTGGCCTGTTTGTGCATCAGATACCGGAACGCCATCGTACACAATGCCGGTTTGGGAAGCTCCAAGACTACGTACGGAGATCGTTTTCAATCCGCCAACACCACCATAATCTTTTACCAGCACCCCGGAAAAAAAACGCACGGCATCACCCACAGTAGGGGCATTGATCTGTTGCAGGCTCTCAATGCTGAGCGACTGTGCCGGTGTAACGGAGGTAAACGTATTTTGTTTTTTAGCACCAATCACTATAACATGCTCCAGCACACGGCTGGTGTCTTTTTGCTGCGCCAGTACAGAGCTGGTGCATTGCAACAGTAAACAGGTAAACAGGAAATAATATCGTTTCGGCACACGCATGGTATCTGGTTACAGTTCAGTTAGCAACCATTCACATTGCCATCGTGGAATTGAAACTGAAAACAAAAGCAGGAGAATGCCAGTTACGGCATTTGTTTCCCCAGCTTTTTTCCACGAAAGCTGTGAAGGGTAATTGTTATGGCAGGTCTTCTGGCTTGAAGCCCAACTTACCGGCCTTCCCATATCATTTATACATGAATACAGTGGCGTGAGAAATAAGTTGTTTCACCGTTGTGAGGCTTCTTACAGCTGCGGGACAGCTCCGGACTTTACCGGATTCCCTTTTAATCTGTTGAGCAAATGATTTGCTAACAGAACCGATAACGGCCGCAAATGTAGGGAATTTTATCATGAGCATTTACATGATAATTATGAAGTTATACCAGGTTACTAACAACCGGCAGTGTAGCGGGAGCTTTGCGGTGGTATGCAAATGATGGCTGAAAGCTATTGATATCCAGCCACTTTGTATGGAAACTACGCAGGGAAGGAGGAAGGTTGGCCTGATCAAAAAAGCCATCCCATGGGCGGATGGCAGGAGTCCTGGTATTTCAACTCCCCGTGTTCCCAGGAAAAATGCTATACATAGGAAAGGTTTATGGTACGCTTTTCCCCGGGCATCACAACAACAGCATATTTTACACACTGTCCGCAGCATCTTGCCGGCACAACATGCCTGGAAGACCTGTAGTATACTGCGGTTATTATAGCCGAGTGCTTAACCAAATAGCGTTTATATTATTATAGTAATACCAACGCCACTTATTTTATTATACTTGTTTCAGGTATTGCCTGGCAATAAGGCGTACAATAATATTATACTCAACCCCGATCAGCGAACTGATCTGAACGATCTCTTCAAAACTGAACTTTTCGGCCTTATTGATCAGGTCAGTCATACGACCAGTGTTTTTCACAAGATCGCGCGCAAGGACAGTTTTAGGAATATACTCAAAAATATCCCTGAACTCACCAATCATATTGGCTTCAATCATTTTTCTTACTTTATCGTATCGCGGATCCTTCGTCATGACATTGAAAAATAGATAGCTTAAAATATCGTGTTGGTACTGGTTGTTTTTGCTGTATCCCGACCTGTATGTTGTGCAGGTGTTTTTTGTAGTTGTAACGATAATGAGTAAATGATTTTATGAAAAAGTGAAATGCAATTACACATTACCAGGATACATACATGAAGTCATTACAGGTTGCAAAATATAATATTTATAGTATTCAAAAGAACGACGGTTCCACCTTTCTGCAATACGATTGTAGCTTTGTAAACTACAAAAAAATTAATGTTTATTGAACTAACATTTATGTATACACTACAAATAGAATTTTTAAAACTACAACCAGTATCTCCATCAATACAATTGTAATTTCTGCAACAACAAACCTTACTGCGATCTTGTTTTTTAAGCATTACCATGTGTCCTTTTTAAACTACAAAACCTCTTTTTATTAATTACTGCAAACAGCAGCCGGCATTTTTTTAATTCTTTAAAACCCTTTGCTGTACAGTGTTTCCACGAATGATTATAGTTTATGATGATGCGTTTCTTTCAATGGGGAGAATTGAGAGGGGGAAAGCGCCGGAACAAAAATACTAAATATTTTAGTAATTTTGAAGGAGAAATTGTTCCACATGTTGCTGCGAATTATAAACACTTGGGTGAATCCTCTTACACCCGGGTTGAGCAACTATAGATCAATACCATAATTATATTCTGTTACAATAGCTGAGAATTCCTGGCACATACCGGGCCGGGTGTACTATGTATGTATATCAATTGTAAGTCATATTTCAGTTTATTATATGGCACTTTTTCTACCAAAGAATTAGTAGCAACAGCCGTTGATAAAGGAGTAACCGCACTGGCACTGACCAATATCAACAGTACCTGTGATGCATGGGATTTTATACAATATTGTACAGAAGCCGGCATCAAACCGGTAGTAGGTGTTGAAATACGCAATGGTGATCAGTTGATGTATATTTTACTGGCAGCCAACCTGCAGGGTGTTACAGCTATTCATACTTTTCTATCACAGTATTTATCAGCTAAAAAAGATTTTCCGCCGGCAGCTATTGTTACACCATTCAGTAATGAGAATGATGGATTTGTCGTCTATCCTTTGGGTACAAAACCACCGGGTCAACTACGTGCTAATGAGCGTATAGGCATCCTGTATGCAGAACTGACAAAGTTGCCGGGATCAGGATGGAAAGCACATGCAGATAAATTCATTATACGTCACCCGGTAACAATACAGAATAAAATTTATCACTCGCTGCATCGTTTATTACGCGCTGTCAATAAAAATACGTTGTTGTCAAAATTGCCCGCAGAAGCACAGGCTTCACCAGATGAAACATTTATCAGTCCTGCGGAGCTGCTGGAAAGATTTCGGCAATATCCTGACTTTGTTGTGAATACCTACAAGCTGCTGGATAGTTGTAATGTCTCTTTTGATTTTAAAGCAGATAAGAACAAACGGCATTTCAGTGCTTCCCCGGAAGATGATAAAATCCTGTTATTAAAACTGGCACGGGATGGTTTTATAAAACGTTATGGCAGAAAGAACAATGCGGCTGCTGCACGGCTTGAAAAGGAGCTGGCTATTATAGATACACTGGGTTTCAATGCTTATTTCCTGATCAGTTGGGATATAATACGCTACGCACAGTTTAATGGTTTTTATCATGTAGGACGGGGCAGTGGTGCCAACTCAATAGTGGCTTATTGCCTGGGAATAACGGAAGTAGATCCTGTGGAATTGAACCTGTATTTTGAACGTTTTCTCAACCCGCACCGCACTTCGCCGCCCGATTTTGATATTGATTTTTCGTGGACGGACAGGGACCAGATCATTGATTATATCTTTTCACGTTACGGAAAAAAACATGTTGCCTTGCTGGGAGCGTATCCCACCTTTCAACGCGATGCTATTGTATTTCAATTGGGAAAAGTGTTTGGTCTGCCGCCTGATGAAATTAAAAATCTGCAACGCAGCATGCAGCCGCAGGATAATATCCAGCGTATGATATTACAGTACGGAAGGCTGATGAAAAACTTTCCAAGCAATCTTTCCCTGCATCCCTGTGGGGTACTGATTGCTGAAGCGCCTATACAACAGTATGCTACTTTATTTATGCCACCCAAAGGTTTTGCCACGGCGCAGATAGACATGTTTGTAGCGGAGAATATCAGTCTGAACAAGTTTGATATTCTCAGTCAGCGTGGACTGGGACATATACGCGAAGCGCAACGGCTCATCAAACTGAACAAAGGCATTACAGTCAATATCCATGAGTTTAAGAAGTTCCGCGAAGATGATGCGATCAAACAGCAGGTGCGTACGGGAAACACCATCGGCTGTTTTTATATTGAAAGTCCTCCAATGCGGCAGTTGCTGAAAAAGCTTCGTTGTGACGATTATGTAACAATGGTAGCAGCCAGTTCCATCATTCGTCCGGGAGTTACCCAATCCGGCATGATGCGTGAATATATTTACCGTTATCATAACCGCGATAAAATTGTATACCTGCATCCGTTGTTTGAGGAACATCTTTCTGAAACGTTTGGAGTAATGGTATTCCAGGAAGATGTGATCAAGATAGCGCACTACTTTGCCGGTCTTGATCTGGGAGAAGCGGATATACTGCGACGGGCCATGAGTGGCAAATACCGTTCGGGCAACCAGTTTCAATTGATACGCGAACGCTTTTTTGACGGCTGTAAACAAAAAGGCCATACAGAACAACTGGCTGCAGAAGTATGGCGGCAAATGGAAAGCTTTGCAGGGTATAGTTTTAATAAAGCACATTCGGCCAGTTTTGCCGTAGAAAGTTATATGAGCCTGTATCTGAAAACCTACTATCCCAAAGAGTTCATGGTAGCAGTGATCAACAATTTTGGCGGCTACTATTCACGTGAACTGTATTTTCTTGAGCTGCTGAAATGTGGTGCAGATATTCAACCGCCTTGTGTAAACAACAGTGATTATTATACCAGTATTGAAGGTGATATAGTATACACCGGTTTTGTGCATATACGCGGCATGCAGGATCAGTTGGCGGAAAAGTTACTGGAAGAAAGAAAGCAATACGGACCATACCTGCATTTACAGGATTTTATTGAACGTACCGGTGCAGGGCTTGAACAGCTTAGCCTGTTAATCAGTGTAGGGGCTTTCCGGTTTACAGGTAAAAGTAAAAAGCGTTTATTGTGGGAAGCGGGATTTCTGCAAAAAAATCATCAGCCTGTATTGCATGCTGCACCTGCCTTGTTCAAAGATGAACCGGTGAAATTTGAACTGCCCGAACTTACAGACACGCCGCTGGATGACCTGTATGATGAAATGGAAATACTGGGATTTACACTCCGCAATCCCTTTGACCTGGTAGATGATGATCCGCGGAAATATGTGGCAGCACGAGATGTTGCCCGGCATAAAGGCAAAACCATTACAGTACTGGTGTATTTTATTGCACGTAAACATGTGGTGACCAAAAACGATGACCAGATGTTTTTCGGATCATTTGTCGATGCATCGCTCGACTGGATTGATACAGTTCATTTTCCGGAAGTAGCGAAAAGATACCCTTTGCATACCAGTGGTTTTTACAGGATCACCGGTAAGGTAACGGAAGACTTTGGGGTATACAGCATAGAAACACAATCGCTGATAAGGGTAGGATATAAACAAAGAACATACAAAAACTTAGGATGATGTTTCTGAGCAATGACAGGCATATTGCACACATGGATCTCGACGCATTTTTTGTGTCGGTAGAACAGTTGCGGAACCCGAAACTGGCAGGTAAACCTTTGCTGATAGGAGGTAGCAGCGACAGGGGCGTAGTGGCAGCCTGTAGCTATGAGGCGCGAAAATTTGGTATACACAGTGCCATGCCCATGCGGACTGCCCTGCGTTTGTGCAAAGAAGCGATTGTGATCAAAAGCGATTTTGAAGCATATAGTAAATACTCGCATCTGGTAACGGATATCATTGGCGATGCAGTACCGGTTTTTGAAAAAGCATCCATTGACGAGTTTTATATTGATCTGACGGGAATGGATAAGTTTTTCGGATGCAGAAAGTTTACTGAAGAACTTAAAGGGAAGGTGTTAAAGGAAAGCGGGTTGCCGGTAAGCTATGGATTGGCTTCCAACAAACTGATCAGCAAGGTAGCTACCAACGAAGTAAAGCCCAACGGCCAGGTGGAAATACCGTTTGGAAGTGAAAAAAAATTCCTGGCACCGCTGAGTGTAATGAAGATACCGGGAGTAGGAAAAGAAACAGGCTATAAGCTGTTGAAGATGGGCGTGGAAACAGTAAAGGTGTTGAGTGAAATACCTATGCAGTTGCTGCAGAATATGATGGGGAAACCAGGTATTGATCTGTGGCGTAAGGCCAATGGTATTGACGAAACACCTGTAATACCGTATCACGAACAGAAAAGTATTTCCACGGAAAACACATTGCAGCAGGATACTATTGATGTGGAGTTGTTGCAAAGCCAGTTGGTGCGTATGACAGAAAAGATTGCCTTTGAACTGCGGTCGCAGAATAAACTCACAGGCTGTGTAACGGTAAAACTCCGGTACTCCAATTTTGAAACCTATACCAAACAGAGCAGCATACCATACACGGGTGCTGATCATGTTTTGCTGAAAGTGGTAAAGGAACTGTTTGCAAAACTGTACGACAAACGTTTGCTGGTACGGCTGATCGGCGTCCGTTTCACCAACCTGGTGCCGGGTAATTACCAGGTAAAGTTGTACGAGGATACACAGGAAATGATCAGCCTGTTCAAAGCCATTGATAGCGTTAAAAAGCAGTTCGGGGAAGGGATACTGGTAAGGGGAGGAGCCATGTATGGAGGCGGAAAGAAACAGTCATAACACAGAAAGGATCCTGTTTTGTTCATAAATACCCCCTGCTGGCGATAAAAGTTTTGCGGGAACCCGGAAGGTTTTTATTTTTGCAAAATCATTGATAAGTCAAGTATATGTCAACAATAAACCCTTCTTTGAAATTCCTGATGAACCTGCTGAAAGTGCAAACGCAGGTAGCCCGCCGGTTCGACAGGCTGAGTATACATGGTATCAGCTTTAGTGATTTTGCCATTCTTTACCTGTTGCAACAGGCCCCGGACCGCAAATTGCGTCGTATAGACCTGGCAGAAAAAACAGGACTTACTGCATCGGGCATTACGCGTATGCTGTTGCCTATGGAAAAAACAGGTTTGGTAGGACGTGAGGCCAATGAACGTGATGCGCGTGTGAGTTATGTAGTACTTACTGCTGCAGGCCGTACATTGTATGAAGATGCGCGGGAAACCGCCAATGCCGTTGCCAAAGAGATCGTTCCAACGGATTATATTAAAAATAACCAGCCCCTGACAGCACTGTTAAAACTGCTGGGTGGCAATATTGCTTAATAAATTACCTTATGTCATCCTTGCTTTCAACATATATATCGGCTGCCGGCATGGCGGCTGTGGAAACAGCACTTCAACAGGTTTGTGGTACTACTGACGTAACTGAAATAACACCACTTTCCGGTGGACTTTCCGCTGCATCTGTATATAAGATTGTTGTACATAACCAGGCGTATGTACTGAAAACAGATACGCCTTCGGAAACAGCAACGCTATCAGAAAACCTTACACTGGCAGCCGCAGCGGGTATTGCACCGCCGTTATTTTATCACAACGCAGCAACAGGTGTGTCTGTCAGCGGATTTATTGTACCGCAACCTGTACGTACAACATTTGTTCCGGATGTATTGGTAACAGAACTGGCAAAGACCATACAGGCCATTCATGCAATACCTGGCAACAAAGCAGGAGCGGATCTGAAGGAAACTATTGATGGATTGATAGCCGGATTTAAACAATGCAATATTCTTTCAGGCCCGGTAGTGGATGAATGTTTTGCGTATTATGAACAGGTGCGTAATAAATATCCCTGGCAGGATAGTGACAGGGTATTCAGTCACAATGATCTTAATCCCAACAACATTTTATGCGATGGAAAAAAGATCTGGATCATTGACTGGGATGCAGCTTATTTAAACGACCGGTATATAGACCTTGCCAATACCGCTAATTTCTTTGTACATACAACGGCGCAGGAGCAATTGTTCCTGGATACTTATTTTGGACAAACAACCAGTGATCATCAGAAAGCGCGTTTTTATATCATGCAACAGGTCTGCAGAATTATATATGCTATGCTGATGTTCCGGATGGCTGCCGGCAGAAGGCCTGCAGCTTATGCCCATGATCAGCAGTTGGAAGGAGTGACCCTGCAGCAATTCATTGCATTAATGGGTTCAGGTAAGCTGGTACTGGATAGTTACGAAGGACAGTTTATGTATGGCAAGGCCTTACTGAATGAAGCTGTAGCCCAGATGCGTACACCACGTTTTGAAGCTGCACTTGTAAGCTTTTAAGTTATAAATTTTAAGTTATAGGTAATAGGTAGTCAGGAGTTTCGAGCAGAATACATCATGAAAGGGAAGACAACCTTCCGGATGGCTGAACCATGTTTAACAACCTGCAAAAGGTTGTCTTCCATTATGCTAGGATCATGAGCTTCGAGTGGCGGGCAAAACAGGTATAAGCAAATTAGGAGTTAGCTTTCAGCGAAATACAGGTTGCGTCTTAGCGTATTCTTTGCGTGCATCTTTCTTTCGGACTTTTTCCCCAACCATTAAACAATCAAACCATCCAGCCATTGGAAAATCCATTTTCAAATTCCCTGCCGTTTATGCCGGAAATGCCGTTTTTGTCTCCTTGTGCCTTAAATCTTGCCCCTTTACCTTATACCTTTTCCCCACCTTCCTGCATCTTTCCTGCGGTTTAAAGCGTACAAACTAAGGGTTTCGGTCTCTGGGTGATAAAAGAAAGGGGAAAGAAGGATAAGAGAAGAGTGCTGCCTGTATAGTATTATTCCGGGGAGCTGATCATCTCGACCGGAGCCGATAGAGAGTTTCGGTATGGCTAGGCATTGAATGAAGTGACATTTACTCCGCAGGCGGTCATTTCGACCGGAGCCGATATGGAAAGTTTCGGTATGGCTGGGCATTGAATGAAGTGACATTTACTCCGCTGGCAGTCATTTCGACCGGAGCCGATAGAGAGTTTCGGTATGGCTGGACATTGAATGAAGTGACATTTACTCCGCGGGCAGTCATTTCGACCGAAGCCGGCAACAAGCTACATTGTCAGGAAATAGTGGCGCAGGGAGAAATCCGGAAGCCCGCATAACTAAGATCGTTGCATACAATACGGTTTGCAGCAAGTGCTGCTTTGAGATTTCTCACTTCGCAGCAGCAGTGTTGGCGATGGTGGTTACAACCGCTCGTTCGAAATGACCCGGTCGTTATGGGTGTAGTATACAGAACTGTTTGCAACTGATTGTTGTGTAAGGGTAGTGGCGCTTCGATTACAGGGCCCCTGCATTTACTCCGCAGGCAGTCATTTCGACGGGAGCCGATAGAGAGTTTCGGTATGGCTAGGCATTGAATGAAGTGACATTTACTCCGCGGGCAGTCATCTCGACGGGAGCCGGCAACAAGCTACATTGTCAGGAAATAGTGGCGCAGGGAGAAATCCGGAAGCCCACGTAGCCAAGACCGTTGCATGCAATACGGTTTGCAGCAAGTGCTGCTTTGAGATTTCTCACTTCGCAGCAGCAGTGTTGGCGATGGTGGTTACAACTGCTTGTTCGAAATGACCCGGTCGCTATGGTTGTAGTATACAGAACTGTTTGCAACTGATTGTTGTGTAAGCGTAATGGTGCTTCGATTATAGAGCCCTGCATTTACTCCGCGGGCAGTCATCTCGACCGAAGGGAGAGATCCGAACGCCGTACAACCGGCAGCTAACGCTTAGTAGCAAACACTACGACAGACCTTGCTGCGGCCCCTGTTCAGTAACACTTCTATGGATATTGCCCCATTCAGACATACCTGGATGAAGGTTTTGGCGTGTTATTTATGTGTAGCAAAATGTCATACTGTTGATCATATATTAAATTTCGATTAAATGAAATCTAAATAAAAACACTTATCGTATTGTAATATGCACAACATTGTATCGTTAAAGAATTTTAAAGGTTAAAGGCTCAAAGTATGCACCCCATCTATGATCGGCTCTCGCGGATTGGTTTCCTGTCGCGCAGTTATACGTTTAAATTCCTCTTTGTAGCATTTTTGGGTATTCACATTCCCCTGATAGGATTGATCATTTTTATACTGTTCCATCCCGGTACAATCAGCACAGGAGTGGTGCTGCTACTGACTTTACTACTGACACTTGCTGCCACTTCCATTACATTATTTGTATTGAATGCACTGCTGGCGCCTTTGCGGCAGAGCAGGCAGGCATTGGATGATTATCTTTCCCAGGGAAGTTTACCGGAATTGCCTGTTCACTATACAGATGAGGCGGGGCAACTGATGCAGCATATACAGCTTACACTTACAGACCTGAATAGTCTGCTGGAAGAAAAGAAAGATCTGACAGCATTGCTCTCGCACGACCTGCGGATACCCTTGCGCAATGTGCAGACCTTTGCAGAGATCATGCAACAACAGCGGCTCAGCGAAGAAGAGGTGCGGCAAATGGCAGGGATTATTATGGATTCAACCAGAGAACAGCAACAATTGCTGGGCAATGTTCTGGAGATTCTGCAGATGGATTACCTGTTCAAAAGCGGGTTGGAGCGTCAGTCGTTCTCTGTGCTGGACCTTATCAGTGATAGTTTGCTGAGTATTGCACCGGCGGCGGAAGCCAAAAATATCAGGATCACCACCATGCTGCAATACAGCGGGGCAGTGGAGGTAGAACCGGAATTGTTTAAACAGGTATTGCGTAACCTGCTGAGCAATGCTATTAAGTTCTCACACCAGGGATCGGCTATACAGGTATCGGTATACCGGTTAGAGGGAAGGACCCACATAGATGTGACAGATGAGGGGATTGGCTTTGACGCAGCGCTGGCTGAAACGTTGTTTGACCGTTTTACACCATCAGGACGTAAGGGAACAGCGGGAGAACCTACGGTGGGCATAGGACTGTATCTTTCGCGGAAGATCATACAGCACCAGCGGGGCAGCTTATATGCGCATAGTAAAGGAGCAGGGAAAGGGGCTACGTTCACGATCTCGCTGAACTGATGAAACGGTAAAAAATGTACATGTAAATGATACTGAGGAGATAATAAGGCAATCTTTTTCGGGATAATCAAAAAATCACTTGTGTTCAAACGGAAGATTCATTACCTTTGCCGTCCTTCAGAATTACCGGACCGGTAGCTCAGCTGGATAGAGCAGCTGCCTTCTAAGCAGCAGGCCATTGGTTCGAATCCAATCCGGTTCACCATATGGGACAAGTCAAAATTCAAACGACTTGTCCCATTTTTTTTGGGCTTCAATTCCTTGTCTATTAAGGATATAATGTT
>OFIS01000074.1_pt1 | contig 132887 bp, 125 predicted proteins | sample 1775071 | NCBI WGS metagenome assembly OFIS01 (sample SAMN08195774, study PRJEB24354) | sludge metagenome | isolation source: sludge from phenol fed wastewater aerobic bioreactor C | place: India: Nagpur | collected 2016-09-17 | reverse complement strand
GTCCACCAGGGGCTTTGCGGAGCAAACCTATAAACACCGCGCGCGGAACGCCAAAGGCTCGGCAATTCCGTGGTGACTTGCTCGCGTGAATCTAACTCACACATCACGCGAGGCTGCGGGGCTGTTCGGGCCCCGGCGTTCCGCGCGCCCTCGTTCTTCAAGGGGTGCTGGAAATGCGAAACGGGAATGCGGCCTGCCCGGGGCCGGTAAAGAATACGGGCGATGACGCATGCCTAGTCATTCCGGGACGCCCGAAGGGCGGACCCGGAATCCATACGCCGCAGCGCCGGGGATATGGATTCCGGGCTCGCTCACTTCGTTCGCGCCCCGGAATGACGACAGGCTACAACGCCCGCCGCTGCACCAGGCCCGGGCGCGCAGGCGCATCCCTGGCGGCGAGGTTCGGCGCATAAAGCCCGCGCTTGTCGGGCACCGGCTTGAAGGCATGGGTCAGGCCGACCACGGTCTCGGCGGCGCCGAGCACCAGATAGCCGTCGTCGGCGATCTGCGGCGCCATGCGGTTGAGCACCTGGGTCTTGGTCGGCTGGTCGAAATAGATCAGCACGTTGCGGCAGAACACGATGTCGAACTTGCCGAGCGGCGCGAAATCGTTGAGCAGATTGAGCGTGCGGAATTGCACCATGGCGCGCAGATCGGAGGAGACCTGCCAGGCGTCGCCCACCTGCGTGAAATATTTGAGCAGCATCTGGATCGGCAGGCCGCGCTGCACCTCGAACTGGCTGTAGGTGCCGGCGCGGGCGCGCTCCAGTACGTCGCCGGAGAGGTCGGTGGCGAGAATGTCGATGCGGAAGCCGTTGAGCGCGCCGCCCCTGGCGGACATCGCCAGCTCCCTGATCGCCATCGCCAGCGAGTAAGGCTCCTGCCCGGTCGAGGCGGCGGCGCACCAGATGCGCAAACGGCGGTCGCGGTCGCGCGCGGCGGTGAGCGCCGGCAGCATGGTGTCGCGGAAATGCTCGAACGGGATCTTGTCGCGGAAGAAAAAGGTCTCGTTGGTGGTCATCGCCTCGACGGTGTCGATAGCGAGTTCGGAGGCCGGCATCATGCGGATGCGCGTGACGAGATCGGCGAGCGAGATGAGGCCATGCTTGCGCACCACCGGCATCAGCCGGCTCTCGGCGAGATACTGCTTCTCGGCATTGAGCACGAGGCCGGAGCGCTCGTGCAGGTATCGCCGCAGGAAATCGAAATCGCCGGGGCTCATGTGCGCTCCGCGGCGAACAGGCGGTTGAGTTTGGCGGCGATGTCATCCATCGGCAGCACGGCGGAAGCAAGGCCGGCGAGCGCGACCTGCCCCGGCATGCCCCAGACCACGCTGGAGGCTTCGTCCTGCGCCAGCACATGGCCGCCGGCATGGACGATGTCATGCGCGCCGGCGAGGCCGTCATGGCCCATGCCGGTCAGCACCAGCGCCAGCGCGCGCGGGCCCCAGACCTGCGCGGCGCTGGAGAACAGCGGGTCCACCGCCGGCTTGCAGAAATTGACCGGCGCGGTGTTGGTGATCTCGATGACGGGCGTTTGGCCGCGCTGTGCGACGATCATGTGGCGCCCGCCCGGCGCCATGAAGATGGTGCCGGGGACGATCTCCTCGCCATGCACCGCCTCGCGCGCCGGGTGTTTCGACAGCCGGCTCAGATGCTCGGCGAGGATCGCGGTGAAGGTCGGCGGCATGTGCTGGGTGATGAGCACCGGCACGCGGTCGATCACGGCGCCGATTTCGGCCACCAGTTTGTTCAGCGCCTGCGGGCCGCCGGTCGAGGCGCCGATGAGGAGAACGCGCGGCGCGGTGGCCGGCATCGGCCGCAGCACGATCGGCGTTTCCGGTGCGTGATAGTGATGGAGGCTTCTGGCCTGCGGTGCGATCGGCGACGCGTCGGCGGCATGAGCAAGGCCGGCGGTTTTGTTGCGGCGGCCGAGCTGGCGGATTTTCTCGATCAGCTCGCGGCGGAATTCCGGCGCCGCGCCGACATCGCTCTGGCTCGATGGTTTAGGGATGTAGTCGGTGGCGCCCAGCGACAATGCGCGCAGGCTGATCTCGGCGTTCCGCCGCGTCAGCGTCGAGGCCATGATGACGGTGACGCCGGGGCATTTGGCGAGCAGTTGCGGCAGCGCCGTGATGCCGTCGAGCTCCGGCATGTCCACGTCGAGGATGACCACGTCCGGGCGGATGCGCTCGATCTGCTCGACCGCCTCGCGGCCGTTGCGCAGCGAGGCGACCAGCGCCATGTCCGGCTCGGCCTCGATCCAGCGCGCGAACAGGCCGCGCACCACGATGGCGTCGTCGGCGATCATGACGCGCAGGCGCGGCGCGTTGGCCGCGGCCGGGGCGGTCTGGAGAGCCGCGAGGGTCATCGTGTTCGGCACGGGCGGGCTCTTCCTGGCGGCGTCAGATCAGTCCGACTTCCTGAAACTTCGCCTCGACGATCTCCTTGTCGAACGGCTTCATGATGTACTCGTTGGCGCCGGCGTGCAGCGCGCGCGCGATGTGCGCGACGTCGTTCTCCGTGGTGCAGAACACCACCTTCGGCCCGTCGCCGCCAGGCAGCCGGCGCAGGCTGCGCAGGAATTCGAAGCCGTCCATCTTCGGCATGTTCCAGTCGAGCAGGATGGCCTCGGGCAGTTTGCGCTTGCACAGGTCGAGCGCCTGCTCGCCGTCCTCGGCTTCCTCGATGGTGAATTCGAGGCCTTCCAGAATGCGGCGCGCCACCTTGCGGATGACGCTGGAGTCGTCGACGACCAGACAGGTTTTCATGGTTTCATCCTCGTCATCTTGTTGCGATTATGGTTGGCGGTGCGTTTTGTCATGCGGCGGCGGCCCGCGGCGCGATATCGAGTACGCGGTCGACGTCGAGCACCAGCAGCAGGCGGTGCTCGAGGCGATAGATGCCGGTCGAAACAGCGGCGAGCTTGGGGTCGAGGTTCACCGGGTTGCGCTCGAAATCGGCGGCGTCGAGGCTCATCACCTCGCCGACCTGGTCGATCATCAGCCCGTAGGATTCGCCCTTGCGCTCGACGCCGATGGCCATGGCGGAGGGCGCGCGGCGCTCAAGGCCAAGGCGCTGGCACAGGTCGAGCAAGGTCACGATGCGGCCGCGCAGATTGAGAATGCCGGCGATCTCCGGCGGCGCCAGCGGCACGCGCGTGATGCGCTCGGGCAGGAAGACGTCCTGCACCCGCCCGATCGGCAGGCCGAACAGTTCGCCGCCCACCATGGCGGTGACGTAGTCGTTGAAGGTGTTCTCGGTGCCGTGTGTCATCTGGGTGCCTATGCCGCGTCAACGCCGGCCTGCTCCATCAGCGCGGCGATGAGGCCCTGGCGATCGAACTTGGCGACGTAGTCGTGCAAACCGGCGCGACGGCCGCGCTCGATCAGCTCGGGCGAAACCTGCGACGACAGCGCGATCACCGGCGTCGCGGCGCTGCGCGGATCCGCGCGCAACGCTTCGGCAAGTTCGAAGCCGTCCATGTCGGGCATGTCGATGTCCGTGACGACGCTGTCGAACGACTTGCCTTCCTCGATCAGCTTGAGCGCTTCTTTGGCGGATCCGGCGGCGGTTACGGCGTAGCCGGCCGCCTGCAGCACCGGGAGCAGCATGTTGCGGAAGAACGGCGAGTCATCGACCAGCAGGATGCTGCGCTGGCGCTCGCGCCGCGTGCCGTCCTTGCGGCGGAACCAGTCCTCGAAAGCGAGCGGCAGGAAATGCGCCACGTCAACGATCTCGGTCGCCTGCCCCTTGATGACGGCGGAGCCGATCACGCCGGCATTGCCGCTGCTGACCTGGATGTCGAGCCGGTCCTCGACGATATCGACGATCTCGTCGACGACCAGCGCCATCGAGCGCACGCCGTCGGAGAACACCAGAAGCGGCTGCGCGCCTTCGCTGCGCACCGGCTTCTCCGTCATGCTGACAAGCGGCATCAACTGGCCGCGGTACTGCACCATGTGACGCCCGTTCGACAGTTCGATCTTGCGGGCGTCGATTTCCTCGAGCCGCGTGATCAGCGACAGCGGCACGGCCTTGGGCTGGCTCGATCCGGCGCGGAACAGCAGCAGCGAGGTGGTGTCGTCGGCGGCTTCCTCCGCGCGCTGGGTGTGCCCGCGCTCGGCCGTGGCGGCATGCGTCGCGGCCGCCGAACCGAGCGAGCGGGCGACGCCGTTCGGATCGATGATCATGATCACCGCGCCGTCGCCGAGAATGGTATTGCCGGAGAACATCGGAATGTCGCGCAGTTTGCTCGACATCGGCTTGACCACGATTTCCTCGGTGTGGAACACGCTGTCGACGACGATGCCGAAGGTCTGGCTGCCGACCTGCGTGACGACGATATAGGCCCCGTCGCTGACGTCCTTGCCTTCGATCTCCAGCAGACTGGACAAGCGCGCCAGCGGCAGCAGCTTATCGCGCAGGCGCAGCACCGCGGTATCCTTGATCCACTCGATGCGCTGATCGCCGCCCTTGCGCACGCGCACCAGCTCGATCACCGACAATTGCGGAATGGCGAAGCGGCTGCCGCCGACCTCGACGATCAGCGCGGCGATGATCGCCAGCGTCAGCGGAATCTTGATGATGAAGCTGACGCCCTGCCCGGCCACGGACTTGACGTCGATGGTGCCGCCGATCTGGTCGATGTTGTTGCGCACCACGTCCATGCCGACGCCGCGGCCGGACACGCTGGTCACTTCCTGCGCGGTCGAAAAACCGGCGGCGAAGATGAACTTGTGAATCTGCGCGTCGGACAGTTTCTCGGCCTCGGCTTCAGAGACCAGCCCCTGCGCGATCGCTTTCGCCTTGATGCGGGCCGTGTTCAGGCCGCGGCCGTCATCGGACACCAGAATGATGATGTGGCCACCCTCGTGATAGGCCGACAGGCGGATATGGCCCTGCGGCGCCTTGCCGGCGGCCCGGCGCTCGGCGGCGTTTTCGAGGCCATGATCCGCCGAATTGCGCAGCATGTGCGTCAACGGATCCTTGATCTGGTCGAGCACCTGGCGGTCGAGTTCTGTTTCCGCGCCCTGCAGTTCGAGTTCGATCTGCTTGCCGAGATCGTGCGCGAGATCGCGCACGATGCGGGGGAATTTCTGCCAGGCACTGCCGATCGGCTGCATGCGCGTCTTCATGACGCCTTCCTGCAACTCGGCGGTGACATTCGACAGGCGCTGCAGCGGCGTCTTGAATTCGGAATCGTCGTGGCGGCGAACGATTTCGAGAAGCTGGTTGCGCGTGAGCACCAGTTCCGAGACCATCGTCATCAGGTGCTCGATGGTATCGACCGTAACACGGATCGATTGCGCCGAAGTTTTGACCGCTTCTTCTTCCTTCACCGCCTCCTGCGCCACAGGCTTGGCAGCCTTGGCCGGGCGCGGATCGACCGGTGTTTCCTGGAAGGCGCGTTCGAGTTCCTCGAGCGACACTTCACCCGGGCGCAAGGGCCGGCCGAGTGTCCGCTCCGTTGTCGCGATAGCAATCTGCTCGGGTTTTCCCGCACGCTCGGCGATGCGCTGCAGGTCGGCGATCAGATCGCTGTCGGAGCCTTCCGGCTCGCGCTGGTCGCGGTCGAGCGCCGCGAGGATTTCCTTGATACGGTCGATCGTTGCGAGAATGACCGTAACGGCTTCATGCGTCGCCGGCATGCCGTCGCGGAACTTGCCCATCACCGTCTCGGCGGCATGCGCCAGGGTCTCGAGGCGCGGCAGACCTAGAAACCCGCAGGTCCCCTTGATCGTGTGAACGAGGCGGAAAATGTTGGCGAGAATGCGCGCATTATTCGGGTCCTGCTCGAAACGAACGAGCTCGATATCGACCACGTCGAGACTCTCATTGGTCTCGGTGACGAATTCCCGCAGCAGATCGTCCATGAACACAGGCCTTCATCGACGGGCGGTCAGCCCGTGCGCCACTCCCCGTCGGAAGCGACGGCAGTGTGGGCGATGAAGGGTTTAATTTTGGTTGCAAAACTCTAAATACGCGCGGCGTTAAGGCTTCATTAACCGCATCAAACGGCCCCAAAACGCCTCTCCGGCTTCATTAAATCTAAGCCGGGGCTCAACGCCCTAAGCGGCGCTGACAACGACGGCATCGCCGTTCATGGCCACGCCGGATTTGAGGCCGCAGGCCTGCGCCAGCAGGTAGGTGTAGTACGGCTGGATCTTGTGCGCATCGACACCGTCAGGCCCGACCTCGCCGGCCAGCAGCGGCGGCACCGCCGCCAGCACCTTGGCATTGGTCCCGGTCGAGGTGACCTTGAAGCCCATGGCGTCGCCCTCGCCGACCGGATCGACCGCGATCTGACCGCCGCGCGGGATCGCCTGGCTGGCGATCAGCACCATGTTGAGCAGCAGCTTGACCCGGTTCTTGCCCATCAGCACGCGCGGAATATTCCAGGCGATCCTGGTCTTGTCGTCCTCGAGAAAGCCGCGGGAAATCTTCTCGGCATCGCCGGTGTCGATCTGCGAGCCGGCCGACCCGGCAGCGCCGAAAGCGATACGGCAGAACTGCAGCTTGGCCGAGGCGGTGTTGGCGCTTTTCCTGATCAGCTCGAGCGCGAATTCGCGGGTCTCCTCGTCCTTGTCCTCGGCCAGCACTTCCAGACCGTTGACGATGGCGCCGACCGGGCTGATCAGGTCGTGGCAGACCCGCGAGCACAGCAAGGCCGCAAGGTCGAGCGCTTCGATAGATGAACCGGACATGTGACGGCCTCCGCGCGAGAGTTTCTAATCGGGACGGCCGAATCGCTGTCGCATCGGCGCTGGCTGCGTGATACACCGCACATCCGCGACCGCCAAGGACGCAGAAAAGCCCGTCGATTTAGGTTTAAAGACGCGATCAGGCCTGTGCAGGACATCTCGCCGCAGCAAGCCCAGGAGATCATCGGGGACCTCACCGCCATCGCCGCCCGCGCCAGCGCCGCGACTTTGGCCGTGCCCTTCTCGGCGATCGAACAGCGTACCAAGAACGATTTGTCGCCGGTGACTGCCGCCGATGAGGCCGCGGAGGCCATCATACTTGACGGTCTGGCGCTGCTTTGCCCCGGCGTGCCGGTGGTCGCGGAAGAGAGCGTCGCCGGCGGCCGCATCCCGGCCTCCTTGGACGGCAGTTTTTTCTGTGTCGATCCGCTGGACGGCACCAAGGAATTCCTCGCCGGACGCGACGAGTTCACCGTCAATATTGCGCTGATCACGAAGGGCGAAGCCATTGCCGGTGTCATCGCCGCGCCGGCGCAGGGCCTGCTGTGGCGCGGCGTGACCGGTTTCTCTGCCGAGCGGCTGCGGCTCAAGCTGTCGGGCGGCGTCGCCGAAGCTTGCGAGCCGGCCGCGATCCATACCCGGCCGGCGCCGGCACGGCTCACGGTCGCGACGTCGCGCACGCATCTCGACGATGTGACGGAAGCCTTCATCGCCCGGCTGCCGGTCGGGAAGCGTTACATGTGCGGCTCGTCGGTGAAATTCTGCCAGTTGGCCGAAGGCCGGGCGGACATCTACCCGCGCTTTTCCCCGACCAGCGATTGGGACATCGCCGCCGGCGTCGCCATCCTGACGGCGGCGGGCGGCGCCGCTCAGGCGCCGGCAGGCGGCCCGCTCCGCTTCGGCAACCGCGCCGGCAAATTCCATGTGCCCGGCTTCATCGCGGTGGGCGATCCCGCGGGCCTGCCTGCGCTACGCGGGGTCTGAAACGTCAGCGCGAGATCAGATAGGATACCGAAGGCCATTTCTGCCGGGCGCGCTCGATGATGCGCTCCGGGTCGGCCAGGAATTCGGCGCGCGCGGCATCGTCATAGAATAAATAAAGACGCTCGCCCGCGATCGCCCAAATCAATGGATGACCGGGTACGGCGGTGTCGCGGCCGATCGCTACCGGATCGAAGCCGCCGAATTGCGGGCCGTAAACCTCCGGCTGGTCGGCGAAAGCGGCGCGGTTGCCCTCGTTCTCGAAACGCCAGATCACGCCCGCGACCCTGAGTTCAAGCTCCGGCCGGCCCTGCGCCGCCCGGCCGCGCGAGAAGTAAGCGACCGGGTCGAAGCCGCTGACGGCAAGTCCGCTGGCCGGATCGACCACAACCCGCTCCAGCGGCCCGGCGGCGTTGGCGTGCGGACCGCCCAGGACGAGGATGGCCCCCGCCGCCACTATTGCGGCCGAAAACCACCACCGCTTTTTTTGCTGCCGTGCTGCCGTCATAGTTCCAAGGGACATAAGGTCGATTCGACTGCGCTTCCGGGACACCTTAGGCCCCCGGCGTGAGCGTGACGTTAAATGCCTTCAACCGGGCCAGGCGGCCCTTGCCATGGAGCCTTCGATGCGCGCCTCGTTCCGGTCTGCAGCCCTGAGCTTCTGCCTGCTTTTCCCCGGTCTGGCCCAGGCCCAGACTGGCGCGCCTCCGCCGCAGCAGGTTCAGCCGGCCCCTCAGCAGCAACAGCAGCGCGGCGGCACCTTTACCGTCGATGAAATCGTCAGCACCGGCCACCAGTTCTTCGGCACGGTCTCACGCGGGCTCGCCCAGGTGGTGGAAACGGCGGTCGGCCGCTGGGGCCAGCCGAACGGCTACATCCTCGGCCAGGAGGGCTCCGGCGCTTTCATTGTCGGCCTGCGCTATGGCGACGGCACCCTCTATACCAAGAATGCCGGCGACCTGCGGGTGTTCTGGGAAGGCCCGTCCATCGGCTTCGACACCGGCGGCGAAGGCGCCCGGACCATGATGCTGGTCTACAACCTGCCATCGACCGACGCGATCTACCAGCGTTTTGGCGGCGTCGACGGCTCGGCCTATTTCATCGGCGGCTTCGGCATGACGGCGCTGACCGCCAATAATATCGTCCTGGTGCCGATCCGCTCCGGCGTCGGGCTCCGCCTTGGGGCCAATATCGGCTATTTGAAATTTACCCCGAAGGCGACCTGGAATCCCTTCTGATCCAGCTCGGCCTTGGCGCCGCGCGGAGTTTATTAACATCCCCGATGCTAAGTCCGGCGCGCTCCAAAAGGCGCGCCGGCGTTAAGGACGCGCGCCGCGGTTTAGGTTAATCTGTAGCATTGCTCGCATCCCGCTGCCGCCGGTGTCATGGTCGGCTCGGGGATAAGGCGGGCGAGGCGTTGTGTTCGGAGGCGTCGTTCCATGATTGAACCGATCATGTTTTTCGGGATCGGGTTTTTCGTCGCGGCCTTGGTTGGCCTCGTCGTCGTCCCGCTGGTGCATAACCGCGCCGTGCGCCTCACCATGCATCGCCTCGAGGCCGCGACGCCTCTGTCGATGGCCGAGATCCAGGCCGACAAGGATCAGCTCCGCGCCGAATTCGCCATGTCCACGCGCCGTCTCGAGGTCGCGGTCGAGGGCCTGCGCACCAAGAGCACCAGCCAGCTCGCCGAACTCGGCAAGAAGGGCGACGCCATCAACCGGCTGAAGATCGAACTCGGCGAGAAGACCGCCACCATTTTCGCGCTCGAAGCGCGCGACAAGGCGCTGCGCGACCAGTTGCGCGTGACCGAGGAGGAATTCGCGGTCAAGACCAGCGCCATGCTGGATGCCCAGCGCGCCCTCACCGAAAAGGAGGCCGAGGTCGCCCGCGTGCTCGCCTCGTTCGACGAGCAGTCGAGCATCAATGAGGCGCAGAAGGTCGAACTCGTCGCGCTCAAGACCCAGGTCGACGCGCTCAAGGGCCGCGTCGATGAGGCCAACAACGAATTGCGCATCGTCGAGGACCGCCGCGACGCCGAACGCGTCGAACTCAAGGCGGCGACGCAGGAGCTCACCGAAGAGCGCGGCAAGGTCGAGAATCTCGGCCGTCGCGTCGGCGAGCTCGAGCACGCCTTGGTCGCCCAGACCACCGAAGCCGAAATCCTCGGCCGCCGCGCCGCCGACATGGAAAACCGCCTTGGCGAACAGATGCGTCTTCTCGCCGAGAGCGATGCCGCGCTCAAGCAGATGCGGGGCGAGATGGAAGTCGCGCGCAAGACCGAAAGCGATTTGCGCGCCGCCGTCGCCGAGCTCGACGCCCGGGCCAGCGCCGCGACCCAGCAGCTGCGCGCCGAGAACGCCCAGCTTCTCGCCGAGAACGAGCGCACCAAGGACGAGCGCGACCGCGCCTTGCGCGATCTGAGCACGCTCAAGCGCGAGACCGAGGAAAACTGGAACGCCGAGCGCATCGAGAATTCGCTGATGCGCGAGCGCATCAACGATGTCGCCGCGGAGATCGCGCGCCTGTCCTCGGCGCTGGAAGGCCCCAACTCGCCGATCGACGCCATCCTCGCCGCCGAAACCGCGCGCGACCGCGCCGCCCAGGCGGGACAGCCGGACGCCGGAAGCGGCCACGGCGAAGCCGCGCCGGCGGGCGGCAATCTTGCCGAACGAATCCGGGCCTTGCAGACCCAGGCCACGCGTCATGCAGCCGAGGAGCAGAAGGTCCCGAACTGACGCAATGGCGGCGAACGTGGCCTTGGCTGCCGCCGCACCCTGTTTGGCAAGCGATTCCAGCGATTTGCGCTGCTTCGCTTGACACCCCCGCACCGCCTTCCTTATATCGCCCGGCTGAATGGCCGGGCGGTTAGCTCAGCGGGAGAGCACACCCTTCACACGGGTGGGGTCATAGGTTCAATCCCTATACCGCCCACCATTGGCGCCATGACGATGTTGCCCCAAGCCCGCGCGAGCGGGCTTTTTATTTTGCATCGTTCGCGTCGACACGAATGTCGCCACTCTCCACAGGCACGCCACAGCCGGGTTGCCCAGGCTCGCTGCGGGGGCGATAAGCACCGCCCGCTGAATCGTCCTACCCCGAGTGTCGTCCATGTCCGAACCGATCTTCCGCCGCATCGCCACCGAATTGTCCGTTCGCGTCGAACAGGTGCAGGCGACGGTGGAACTGCTCGACGGCGGCGCCACGGTTCCGTTCGTGGCGCGCTATCGCAAGGAAGCGACCGGCGGGCTGGACGACGCGCAGCTGCGCACGCTCGACGAACGGCTGAAGTATCTGCGCGAGTTCGAAGAACGGCGCGAGGCCATCCTCAAATCGGTGCGCGAGCAGGGCAAACTCGATGCCGCGCTTGAGGCGCAGATCATGGCCGCCGATAACAAGGGCCGCCTCGAGGATATCTACCTGCCCTACAAGCCGAAACGGCGCACCAAGGCCGAGATCGCCAAGGAGGCCGGGCTCGAGCCGCTAGCCGACCTCCTCCTGTCGGAGCCGCAGACCGATCCGCAGACGGCCGCAGCGTCCTACGTCAATGCCGACAAGCAGGTCGCCGATATTGCCGCCGCGCTCGATGGCGCCCGCTCGATTCTGGTCGAGCGCTTCGGCGAGGACGCCGATCTCGTCGGCGCCCTGCGCGAGGCGCTGTGGACGCAAGGCCGCCTTGTGTCGAAGATGCGCGACGGCAAGGCCGAAGCCGGCGCGAAATTCTCCGACTATTTCGACTATGCCGAATCCTTCACCAAGCTGCCGTCGCACCGCATCCTGGCGCTGTTCCGCGGCGAGAAGGAAGACGTGCTGAGCCTGCAGTTCGAAGACGAGCCGGTGCCCTCCCCGGCGGGCGTGCCCAACGCCTACGAGCTCAAGATCATGCACCGCTTCAACGTGTCGGATCGCGGCCGGCCGGCCGACCGCTGGCTCTTGGAGACCGTGCGCTGGGCCTGGCGCACCAAGATCCGCGCCCACATGAATATCGACATCCGCCTGCGCCTCTGGAACGCCGCCGAGGAAGAAGCGGTGCGTGTCTTCGCCGCGAACCTGCGCGATCTGCTGCTCGCCGCGCCGGCCGGACCGCGCGCCACGCTGGGCCTCGATCCCGGCTATCGCACCGGCGTCAAGGTCGCCGTCGTGGACGCCACCGGACAGGTGGTCGCAACCAGCGTCATCTATCCGCACGAGCCGCAGCGCCAGTGGAACGAGGCGCTCGCCATCCTCGGCAAGCTCGCCGTGACGCACAACGTCGAACTCATTGCCATCGGCAACGGCACCGCCTCGCGGGAGACCGACAAGCTGGCGAGCGAACTCGTCAAGCTGCTCGGGCCGGAGCGCAAATTGTCCAAGATCGTGGTGTCGGAAGCCGGCGCCTCGGTCTACTCGGCGTCAGAATTCGCGTCGCAGGAGCTGCCGAGCCTCGACGTGACCTTGCGCGGCGCGGTGTCGATCGCCCGCCGGCTCCAGGACCCGCTGGCCGAACTCGTCAAGATCGATCCGAAGTCGATCGGCGTCGGCCAGTACCAGCACGACCTGTCCCAGCACAAGCTGGCGCGCGCGCTCGACGCCGTGGTCGAGGACTGCGTGAACGCGGTCGGCGTCGATCTCAACACCGCGTCGGGGCCGCTGCTCGCCCGCGTCGCCGGCATCGGCTCGACGCTGGCGGACAACATCGTCACCCATCGCAACAACAACGGCGCATTCCGTTCGCGCAAGGCGTTGCTCGATGTGCCGCGTCTTGGGGCCAAGGCGTTCGAGCAATGCGCCGGCTTCCTGCGCATCCGCAATGGCGACGATCCGATCGACGCCTCCGGCGTGCATCCGGAATCCTACCCGGTGGTGCGCCGCATCCTCGAAGCGACCAAAAGCAACATCCAGGTGCTCATCGGCAACGCCGCCGAGCTGCGCAAGCTGTCGCCCAAGGACTTCACCGACGACACCTTCGGCCTGCCGACCGTCACCGACATCCTGCGCGAACTGGAAAAGCCCGGCCGCGATCCACGTCCTGCATTCAAGGCGGCCGAGTTCAAGGAAGGCGTCGAGACCCTGAAGGACCTCAAGCCGGGCATGATCCTCGAAGGCGCGGTGACCAATGTCGCCGCCTTCGGCGCCTTCGTCGATATCGGCGTGCACCAGGACGGGCTGGTCCACATTTCGGCGATGTCGCGCACCTTCATCAAGGATCCGCGCGAGGTGGCCAAGCCCGGCGACATCGTGAAGGTAAAGGTGCTGGAGGTCGATGTCGGCCGGAAACGCATCGCGCTGAGCCTGCGCCTCGACGACGAGCCCGGCGCCGACCGGCCCAAAGGCGGCAATGGCAGTGGATTGGGCGCCAGGCCGTCCGAGCGCAACGACAAGGCGATGCGGAATTTCACCGCGCGCAAGCCCGCCGAGTCCACCGGCGGCGGCGCGCTGGCGGAAGCCATGCGCCGCGCGGCGGAAAAGAATACACCGCGGCGCTAACGCCGCGCCTTGCGCGTGCGCCTAACGCTCTTCGATTTCTTCTTCGGGCCGAGCTCGATCCACACCGGCGCGTGATCGCTGGCCTCCGGCCTGCCGCGAACGGCCGGGTCGACGCCGCCGCTTCGCTGCTCCGGTGCTCCGGTGCTCATGGCACCGACAACTGCGGTTGCTAATCCCGGTTCCGGACGGTGCAACCAATCGCCGCCCTCGCCGTTGTTCCGACCGGAACGCCGGCTCCCGACGTACCGGCGTCACCAGCCGGTCCGGCAAGGCCGGCCATCCTTTGGGGGCATGACTTGGACAATCGCTCGACTGACGGCGACTCGGTACAACGTGGCGCGACGACGGCCTTCGCCGCTGTTGCCGATTCCAGTCGCTGGGGGCTGGCCGCACAGGTCTCGGTCTGCGGTATATTCTTCATCGTGTTCATTGCCGCCCTCGATCTGGCGCGGCCTATTCTGCTTCCAGCCACCTTCGCCCTCGTGGTCGGCCTGATGCTGGGGCCGCTGGCGGCACGCGGCGACCGTGCCGGCGTGCCGTCATTGGTCACGGCCATGGTGTTGTGGCTGCTGGTGATTCTGGTCTGCAACGGCGTCATCATGCTGCTGTCGGCGCCGGTGATCGACTGGCTCGGCCAAGCCCCGGAAATCGGCCGCGTCCTCAAGGAGCGCCTGCATTTCCTCGACGGCCCGTGGTCGGCCCTGCAGGACGTGCGCCGCGCGATCTCCCCGGGCGATTCCAACAAGGGCCTGGGCATCGACGTGATGAATTTCGTGTCGCCGATCTTCTCCTTTGCGACTCCGGCGCTGGGGCAAACCGTCATTTTCTTCGGCACGCTGTTCTTCGTGCTGCTCGGACGGTCGGAACTGCGCCGCGCTCTGGTGGTCGGCTTCAAGGATCAGAAGGTGCGTCTGCGCACCCTCAAGATCTGGAATAACATCGAGCAGCAGCTCACCAGCTATTTGAGTGTGGTCACGGTCATCAATTTCGTGGTCGGCCTCGCCGCGGGCGTGATCGCCTACGCGGTCGGGCTGCCCAACGCGCTAGCCTGGGGCGTGCTGGCCATGATCCTCAATTTCATTCCGTATCTCGGCGCCATCATCATGGAGCTCATTCTGCTCGCCGTCGGGCTCGTCACCTTTCCCACGCTGACGCATGCGCTTGCCGCGCCGGCGCTCTACCTCGCCTTCACCACGCTCGAGGGCCATTTCATCACGCCCAGCATCATGGGCCGGCGCCTGACCTTGTCGCCGCTCATCGTGTTTCTGGCGCTGGTGTTCTGGACCTGGCTGTGGGGGCCGGCCGGCGCATTCCTCGCCGTGCCGCTCCTGATCGTGGGCCTGGTCGCCCTTAACCACATCTCGCCGAAACAGACGCCCACCTTGCCGGGCTGACGCCGCCTGTGGAACCAGCCTGCCAGGGCGCGCGTTAGGCCTGCACATCCGCACCATCAGTCCTGAGGGTAATCATGTCCACGCGCAGCAAAATCGCCTCCTCCACCAGCGACGAAATCGAGGCCATCAAGGATCTGATGTCCGACCTCGAAAAGCGCTTGCAGCGCCTTGGTGGCTCGGCCAAGAGCGAAGTCGCGGGCGGCGCCAGCGATATTTCCGATTTCGTCAACGATGCCCTCAGCGGCATCATGGGCCGCGTGCGCAACAACGCCCAGTCGGTGACCGACAGCGTCGCGGACAAGGCGAGCGAGATCGGCGGCGACGCGGTCAAGAAGATCGTCAGCGAAGTCGAAACCCGGCCGCTCACCATGCTGGCCATTGCCGCCGGCATCGGTTTCCTGTTCGGCGTAGCGCGTCGCTGACGGGCGCGCCATGCGACTGACCAACATCGCCGAAAGTGCCATCAACGCCATGATCGCGCGCTATCTCAAGCGCGCGATCCTTGTGGCGCTGGTCGGCATTTTCGGCATTGTCACGCTTTACTACCTCAGCGCCGCCGGCCTGATGGCCCTGGCGCTGACCTACGGGCCGCTCTACGCATACCTGATCATGGCCGGCATCTATGCGGTAGCCGGCCTGATCGCGCTGACGGCCTTCTACGCGATGCGCAGTCGCCCGGCCGTTCGTCAGAATGCGGTGGGCGATGCCGCTGCGGCCTCGATGAGCCCGCGCAATATGCAGATCGCCATGCTGGTGGAAGCCGTGATGCTCGGTTATTCGCTGGCGCGCAAGTCCGGCAACAAGAGCATCATTTAAGCGCTAGCGTTTCGCCGGCTCGCGAGACAGACCCTTGGCGGCCAGTTCGTCCAGATAGCCCTGCCATACCGCAGCCTGATCGCGGCCGAGCCGGTACAGGTTCGACCAGTCGAAAATGCCGGTCGAATGCATGTCGTCGAACACGAGCCGCACCGCGTAATTGCCGACCTGCAACACTTCGATGATCTCGACATTGCGCTTGCCGGGCACCGTCACGCGCTCGCTCGGCGAATGGCCCTGCACTTCCGCGCTGGGGCTGTTGACGCGCAGATATTCCGCCGGCAGGTTGAAACGCGCGCCGTCGTCATAGGCCACGGTCAGCGTCCTGCGGTCCTTGTGCAGGCGCAATTCGGTCGGCCAGGGGGCGTTTGCCGTTTTGGTCATGACGCCCTTCTAATCGTCCGCGCCCCGTCGCACAATTCCTGATATAGAACCGGGCGCGAACAGACCGGAGCCGGACGAGGCATGGGGGAACGGATCGACATACTGTCCATGGGCGAGCCCATGGTCGAATTCAATCAGACCCGCGAGGGTGGCGGCGATACGTTCCTGCGCGGCTGCGGCGGCGACTCCTCCAACTTCGCCGTGGCGGCGGCGCGCCAGGGCGCGCGAACGGGCTACATCTCGGCGATCGGCGCCGACACCAACGGCGCGCTGCTGCGCCAGCTCTGGACAAGCGAAGGCATCGACGACAGCCACGTGCGCACATCGCCGGACGCACCGACCGGCGTCTATTTCGTCAGCCATGGCGCGGACGGCCACCAGTTCGATTTCTGCAGGACCGGCTCGGCGGCGAGCCGCTACAGCGCCTCCGATCTGCCGCTCGATGCCATCGCGCAGGCCAAGGTGTTGCACCTGTCCGGGATATCGCTCGGCATTTCCGCCACCGCCTGCGATGCCTGTTACAAAGCGATCGAGCATGCGCGGGGAAACGGCGTCACGGTATCGTTCGACACCAATCTGCGCCGCAAGCTGTGGCCGCTCGGCCGCGCGCGGGCCACGATCTGGGATGTGACGTCGCTCGCCGACATCTGCCTGCCCAGTTATGACGACGTCGTTCAGCTATCCGACCTCAAAGACCCCGATCAGATCGTGGACCGCTGCCTGGCGGCCGGCGCGCGCATCGTGGCGCTCAAGCTCGGCGCCGAGGGCACGCTGGTGGCGGATCGCCATCGCCGCGTGCGCATCGCGCCCTATCCCTGCGACGTCGTCGATGCCACCGGCGCCGGCGATACGTTCGGCGGCGCCTTCGTCGCCCGGATCGTCGCCGGCGACGATATCGAACAGGCCGGCCATTATGCCGCCGCGGCCGCCGCGCTCTCGACCGAAGGTTATGGCGCCGTGACGCCGATCCCGACCGCGGACAAGGTCCGTGCCCTGCTGGAGCGCCGCCGTGGTTGAAAAACTCAGGATCGCGCTCATCGCGCACGATGCGCAGAAGGCCGCGATGGCCGACTGGGCGCACACGCATGAAGCCCGGCTGTCCCGATGCGCGCTGGTCGCCACCGGCAATACCGGCCTGCAACTGATGACGCGTTGCCCTTCGCTCGCGGTCGATCGGCTGCTCAGCGGCCCCCTGGGCGGCGACCAGCAGATCGGCGCGCGCATCGTCGAAGGCAAGGTCGATGCCCTGATCTTCTTCATCGATCCCCTGTCGGCGCATCCGCACGACGTCGACGTCAAGGCACTCGTGCGCGTCGCCGTGCTGAGCAATATCCTGTTCGCGCTGAACCGCACCACCGCCGATACGGTGCTCTTAAGCCTGATGCCGGAGACCGGCCGATGAAGGTCAATACATCCTCGGAGGGCGCACGCGCATTGCTGGCGCTGGCGCCGGTCATTCCGGTCATCACCATCGACAGGGCGGCGGACGCCGTGCCGCTGGCGCAGGCCCTGGTGCGCGGCGGCCTGCCCGCCATCGAAATCACTTTGCGCACCGACGCCGCCATCGGCGCGGCCAAGGCGATCATCGCAGACGTCCAGGAGGCCATCGTAGGCCTCGGCACGGTGCTGACGCCGGCCGATCTCGAGCGCGCCGCCGACATCGGCGCGGCCTTCGCCATCAGCCCCGGTTGCTCGCCAGATCTGCTGCGCGCGGCCGCCGCCGGCGACTTGCCTTATGCGCCGGGCATCCAGACGGCATCCGAGCTGATGGCCTGCGTCAACGCCGGCTTCGATGTGGTGAAGTTCTTTCCCGCCGCGCCGGCCGGCGGCCTCGCCGCGTTGAACGCGCTGGCCGGTCCCTTTCCCTCGGTCAGCTATTGCCCGACCGGCGGCATTGGCGAGGTCAACGCTTCCGACTGGCTGGCACATCCTAAAGTCATTGCGGTCGGCGGCTCCTGGATCGCGCCGCCGGCGGCGATCAGGGATGGCGCCTGGGATGCGATCGAGAGCCGCGCCCGCGCGGCGAGCGGGCTGCGTCAAGCGCGTGGCTGATTAGAAGATCGGCCGGAGAAGAACGAGGCTCCGCGAGGGGACTCGAACCCCTGTTTTCGCCGTGGTTGCGCGCTCGGGTACCGCCGAGCGCCCTCTTTCGGCAACTGGATTGCTCGTTTTAGAGACGAGGCCGGAAAACAGCATTACACAGCTCTAGGAGCGGCCGATGACGCTAGGATGCCGATAACCTGACCGTCTTCTCCTTCGGTCAGGCGCAAGTACTCGCGCGCGAGCAATGCCATCGAGCCGCAGCTTGCCGTGGGGGCTACGCCGGTATGACTTGAACCTGCGATCAAGCCCTACGATCACGTTGGTTGAATTCCGTTTGTCGGTTCTGCGGTCACTGCGTGGTCAGTGTCTCAGACTGCTAAACCATTCCCAAAAGGCCGTAAACCTCGCGCGTATAGGCAGCGAATTCAGCGCCGGTCTTGTCCGCGAGGCTACGCGGCTCCGGCAGCGACACCGGAATGCGCGCCGCCATGCGCGCCGGCCGCGCGGTCAGCACGACGATCTGGGTGGCGAGGAACACCGCTTCCGAGATGCTGTGCGTGACGAACAGAATGGTCTTGCCGCTCTCACGCCAGATGCGGTGCAGCTCCACATTCATGCGTTCTCGCGTCAGCGCATCCAGCGCGCCGAACGGTTCATCCATTAGGATCAGCTTCGGATCGTGAATGAAGGCGCGCGCGATCGAAACGCGCTGCTGCATGCCGCCGGACAATTCGTAAGGCCGGCGATCCTCGAAGCCGGCGAGGCCGACCATGGCCAGCAGGTCCTTCGCCCGCTCGCGCGATGCCTTCACCGGCAGGCCGAGAATTTCCGCCGGCAGCAGCACGTTTTCCAGAATGGTGCGCCAGCGCAGCAGCAGCGCCTGCTGAAACACCATGCCGATGTCCCGCGCGGGATCGAACGGTGTTTCGAGATTGCCGAGTCTTACCTCACCCTCGTCCTGCTGATGCAGCTTGGCGAGGATCTTCAGCAGCGTACTTTTTCCGCAACCGGACGGCCCGACCAGCGCGACAAACTCTCCGGCGGCGACGTCAAAGGTGACTTCGGAAACAGCGAGGAATTCCTTGCCGTCGACCTGATACGACTTGCGCACCTTGTCGAGGTGGATGAAGGCCTGTGTCTGCGTCACATCAAGACTCATCACGACACCCTCGCATCGGCAGTGAGGAAATAGCGTTCGGCCAAGGCCACGCAACCATAGAGCAGCACGCCGACAAGCGTGATCAACGCAAGGCCCGCGAACATGCCGGCCGTGTCCATGGTCGATTGCAGGCTCATCATGACGTAGCCGAGGCCGCGCTCCGAACCGATGAATTCGCCGACGATGGCGCCAGCCACCGCCAGCACCGACGACACGCGCATGCCGGAGAAGATGTAGGGCAAGGCGCTCGGCAACTGGATCTTGATGAAGACCTGCATCCGCGAGGCCTGCAGCACGCGAACGAGATCGATCAGATCGGGCTCGACCTCGCGCAGGCCGCGGCCGGTATTGATGACCATCGGGAAGAAACAAATGGCAAACGTAATCAGCACATTCGGGCCGACGCCATAGCCGAGCCAGACGATGAACAAGGGCGCCATCGCCACCTTCGGGATCATGTTCAATGTCACGAGCAACGGCATCGCGGCGCGGCTGCTGGTGCGCGACCAGCTGAAGATGACAGCCAGCGCAATGCCGACCGCGCTCGCCAGCAGGAAGCCGCCGAACACTTCGATGGCCGTCACAAACGTGTGGCGCGGCCACTGATAACGCGCATTGGACAGGGCATCGAGCGCGTCGAATGGCGACGGCAGGATGAAGCGCGGCACGCGCGTCGACGCCACCCACCAGGCCGCGACCAGCAGCAGATGCGACAGCACCGCCATCCAGTAGGCGGACCACCATGACAGCACGCGGAACGCGAAGGTCTTCGCCCCGCCGGCTTGCGCTACCGGCAGGCTCACGGCCTGTTCCGCTTCCGTCTGTTGACCGGGACTATCCATACGTCTTTTCCAAAGCGGACGATTTCAACAAAGGCACTGCCACGGCGTCACGCAATTAATACGTACCCGAGCGTACCTCGAAATGCGTCGCTTTGCCGTAGCTGCCCATGTCGCGCGCCAGCCAGTCGGCGGTCCAGTCCACCATCCTGCTAACGGGAACTTCCGGATAGCCGTACAGGCCTTCCGCCAAATTGGTGTCGGCGATCCAGGCTGTCGGCCGCTCCTCGCCCTGCAAGATCGGTGCCTTGCCGAAACGTTCGCCGAACGCCAGCGCCAGCGCGCGGATGCTGAGCGTTTCCGGCCCGGTAATGTTGAACGGCCGGGTCGGCACGGCGCCATGGCGCAAGGTGCGCAGCGACTGGGCGCAGGCATCGCCCTGCCAGATGACATTGACATGGCCCATGGCGAGATCGATCGGCTCGCCGCGCAGCACCTTGGCGCCGATGTCGTGCAGCACGCCGTAGCGCATGTCGATGGCGTAGCTCAGGCGGATGATGGAGCCCGGCGTGTTATGCTGCAGCGAGAAGTGGCGGAACATGCGCTCGCGGCCGACGCAGGACATGGCGTATTCGCCCGGCGGCCCGAGTTCGTCGCTTTCCTTCGAGCCGCCATGCAGCACCGGCGCGAAAGGATAGACGCAGATCGTCGAATAGACGACGAAGCGGCTGGTCGAGAAATGATCGGCGACCATGCCGGGCACATAGGCATTCATCGCCCAGGTAAGATCCTCACTGCCTGCCGAACCGAACTTGCGGCCGGCCATGAAGACGATGTTCTTCACCTTCGGCAATTTGGCAATGTCGGCGGGCTTGAGCAAATCGGCGCTGATGGTCTCGACGCCGTTCGTTTCGAGATACGACTTCACCTCGTTGTCGCTGAACCGCGCGACGCCGATGACGCGACGGTTCGGCACCGCGCGCTTGGCCATGCGCGCCAGAGTCGGGCCCATCTTGCCACCGACGCCGACGACCATGATGTCGCCGTCCACCGCTTCGAGGTCGCGGATCAGCGCCTCAGACGGGCGCGACATGAACTCGTCCAGCATCTCTTCACTGTCGAAACGGGATGGAATACCGCCGGTCATGTCATTTCTCCGATCATTTCGCTGTCGAATACGGATTCGAGCAGGCTCATTGCATCTGTCTGTGTCAGCGGGACCGGATTGGTCCGCGCACTGAAATCATCAATCGCCATCGCTGCCATGCGCGGCAACACGGCGCGCGTGACGCCCATCGCGGACAGTGTCGTCGGCAGGCCGATGGCACGGGTGAAGCGCGTGAACCACGAAGGCAGGTCGTCATCGGGCTCAAGGCCGAGCGCAACGCGAATGCGCGCATACTTGTCTTTCCCGGCCGCCGCGTTGAAGGCCAGCACCGGCGGCAGCAAAACTGCATTCAGCGTACCGTGATGCAGAATGGGATCGCGCAAGGTGCCGAGTGCGTGGCTGAGCGCATGCACAGCGCCGAGACCCTTCTGGAACGCCAGCCCGCCCTGCAGCGACGCCATCATCATGTGCCAGCGCGCCTCGATATCGTTGCCATCCTTGCAGGCCTTGCGCAGCCAGGTCGCGGCGCGCGCCAGACCGTCAAGCGCGATCGCATCGGCCGGCGGATTGATGCGCGGCGACAGCAAGGTTTCAACGCAATGCGCGACGGCATCCATGCCACTTCCCGCGGTCATGCTGGGCGGCAGCCCTGTGGTCAGCAAAGGATCGCAGATCGCCACACGCGGCACCAGATGCGGACTGACCACGGCGCGCTTGCGGCCATCATTCATGACGATGACGGTGGCGCGGCCGACTTCGCTGCCGGTGCCTGACGTGGTCGGGATGGCGATGATCGGGGCGACCGATGATGTGATCGATTCGCCGCCGCCGACCGCGGCATAGCGCACCAGTTCGCCCGGATGCGTCGCCTTCAGCGCCACGCCTTTGGCAAGATCGATCGGCGAGCCGCCGCCGAAAGCGACGACGCCATCGCAATCAGCCTCGCGATACTGGCGCACGGCGCCATCGATCGCGGCTTCCGTCGGGTTCGGCGGCGTATCGGCATAAAGCCGTTGCGGCGGCAGCGTGCCCATGACGTCGCTCAGACCATCCAAAAATCCCACCTTGACGATGCCCTGATCGGTAACGACCAGCGGCCGCGTGACGCCGGTCGCGTCGAGATGATGGCGCAAAGTCTTCAGCGCGCCATTCTCGAAACAGATCGTCGTCAGATAGGAAATGACCGCCATCAGTTGCTCACAACGCCGCCAGACGATCGGCGATCGGCTTCGGCGCCCAGTCCGCCTTGAGGCCGAGATCGGCCAGGATCACCTGCGCGGCGTTGTAGCCCGGCAGGCCGGTGATGTTGCCGCCCGGATGGCTGCTGGAACCGCACAGATAAAGGCCCGAGACGTGACCGCGATAGTGACCGGCGCCGCGGAACGGACGGTCGTAACCGATCTGCCCGTTGGTGAAGGCGCCAATCAGCAGATCGCCCTCGCGCATGTTGGGCAGGCTGCGTTCGACATCGAGCGCCGAGCGCGTGAACGAGCCCATCACCGCGTCGGCGAGGTTCGGCGCATGCTGCTTCCACAGATCGAGCATGTCGCTGCCATGCTGATCGCGCGCGGCATCCCAGTTGCGGGCATCGCCATTGAGGCGGTACGGCAGCTTCTCCCACATGAAGGCGGTGTGCTTGCCGGCTGGTGCCTGCGACGGATCGAAGATAGTCGGCGTCGCGCCCCACATCACCGTCGGCGGAATGGTGCCGGCTTCGTGATGGCGCACGATCTCGGGATACTGATCGACATGGTCGAGACCCATGATGACCATGAACGCATGATCGAGTTCAGGACGCTTTTCGGCCAGCTTGTATTTCGGCGCTTCACTGAGATTGAGGTTCAGGCCGAACAAGGGCGCGATGAGATTGTACTGGAATTTCTCGACCTGCTCGCGATAGGCGCGCGGCAGGTAAGCCTCGTCGATGAGATCGAGGAAAGTCTGATGCGGATTGAGCGACGACGCCACGAAGCTGCGGGCGCGGATGATCTCACCGCTCTGCGTCTCGACGCCGACGGCGCGACCGTTCTCGATGACGATGCGCTTCGGCTGCGTCAGCACGCGTAGCTTGCCGCCCGCCTCGCGCACCGCGTTTTCCAGTGCTCGGCCGAGGGCCGCGGTGCCGCCGCGCGTCATCTGCGCCTTGGCCGGGCTCGCCAGCAATGCTGCGATGTGATGACCGAAGCCTTTCACGCGAAGATCGACTTCGCGCAGACCGTTGAAGAACAGAAGGCCCGCCTGAATGACCGGATTTTCGAATTCTTGATGGACGAATTCGAGCGGCGACAGCGCGCTGACTTCGAGCAGGCGGCGGCCGGTGGCCGACTTCTGCAACAGGGTGCGGCGCTCGTCGGGATGCAACGGCGGCGACTTTGCTTCGTGCGCGAGAATGTTCTGCACGACCGGCACGAATTCCTCGTGCCAGCGCGTCAACGTTTCGGCATCGCGCTTTGAGAATTCGGCGAAGGAGGCGACGGTCTTCTTGAAGTCCGTCCACCATTGCAGCGCGCGGCCATCGCTGGTCAGCAGCGCGACATTGAGCTCGGGCTCGATATAGGACGCGCCGTGGCGCACCAGTTCGAGGTCCTCGTACCAGGGCATTGCCGTGATGGCACGCTGGAAGAAGGCGTGCGTGTTGTGCAGGAAGCCGGGAAAGCGCGGGTCTTCCATGGTGGCGGCGCCGCCACCAACATGATCGGCGCGGTCAACAACAATAACATCAAGGCCTGCCCTGGCGAGATAGGCATGAAGGATGAGGCCGTTGTGGCCGCCACCGATGATGATGCCGTCATAGACTTCGCTCATCCCGCCCACCTTCCAACACTCAATTCCGCGATCCGGTCCGGAAAATCGCTTTCGAACCGCCCGGAAATGTGCGCGACCGCTCAACTGCGGCCTGTTCACAACGCTAGCTTTGGCTTCGCTATTTTGTCAACTATCTAGTTGGTTGACGTAATTACAAACTTCATTTTTCCTTGACAACAACAGGCTCGCGCGCCCAGTGTCAACCAAATAGTTGATACGGGAACACGCCATGCCGCTCACCATTGCCGACCTGCCGGACGACATGCGCGCCCGCATCAGGGACGGCCTTGCCATCCCCGCGCATCCGCTGGCTCTGACCGCCGACCGCAAACTCGATCAACGGCGGCAGAAGGCGCTGACACGTTATTATGTTGATGCCGGTGTTGGTGGCCTCGCCGTCGGCGTTCACACCACGCAGTTCGCGATCCGCGACGTCGGCCTCTACAAGCCCGTGCTTGAAATGGCGATGGAAACGGCCACAACATGGGCTCAGCGCCCGGTGGCGATGATTGCCGGCGTTGTCGGCAAGACCGAACAAGCGGTGAAGGAAGCAGAAACGGCCGCCGGTATCGGCTATCACGCCGCCCTGCTCGGCGTCGCGGCCCTGCGCGGCGCCAGCGAGGACGAACTGATCGAGCACTGCCGCCGCGTCGCCGCCGTCATTCCGGTGTTTGGCTTCTATCTGCAGAAAGCGGTCGGCGGCACCCCGCTGTCGGAGAATTTCTGGCGCCGCTTTGCCGAGATCCACAATGTCATCGGCATCAAGATCGCGCCGTTCAACCGCTACAATACGCTCGACGTCGTGCGCGGTGTCGTCGCCGCCCGCGCCGAGGATCGCGTCACGCTCTACACCGGCAATGACGATCACATCGTGCTGGACCTGTTAACGCCCTTCACCGTGCGCCGCGGCAGCGAGACCGTCGACATGCGCATCAAGGGCGGCCTGCTCGGCCACTGGAGCGTCTGGACCAAGGCCGCGGTCGAGGTGTTCGAACGCTGCAAGCGCGCCGCCAATGGCGCACCGGTCAGCGCCGAGATGCTGGCGCTGGATTCGAAAGTCACCGCCTGCAATCAGGCGGTGTTCGATGTCGCCAATGATTTCCACGGCGTCATCGCCGGCTGCCATGAAATCCTTAGGCGCCAAGGACTGCTTGAGGGTATATGGTGTCTCGACCCCCACGAGGGACTGGGGGCCGGCCAAGGCGACGCGATTACGCGCATGGCACAAGAATTTCCGGAACTCACGGATGATGCTTTCGTCGCGGCCAACCTATCGCGTTGGCTCGGCTGAAGACGCAGCGAGACAACAGCCACTATGGCAAAGACAGCGACCAAGGCGACGGCAAAGACAACCGTCAGGAAGACCAAGAAACGCTCGCGCAGCGCGCCGGCGACCGCGGCGAAAGAGGACAATGCGTCCCGCCGCACTCTGATCGAAGCGGCGAAAAAGGAATTCGCGCGCAACGGTCTGTTCGGCAGCCGTGTCGACGAAATCGCCAAGGCGGCGAAGATCAACAAGCAGCTGATTTATTATTACTTCGGCGAGAAGGATAATCTCTATCTCGCAGTGCTCGAGGACGTCTACACCGACATCCGCGCCCACGAGAACGCGCTCGATCTCGGCTCGCTCGATCCGGTCGCGGCAATGGAAAAACTGGTCGGCTTCACCTTCGATTACGTGATGGACAACCGCGCCTTCGTTCAGCTTCTCACCAATGAGAACATGATGGAGGCCAAGCACGTCAAGCGTTCGAAGGTGATCAAGTCGACGCATACGCCGATTGTCGATCTGGTCAGCCAGACCCTGTCGCGCGGCGAGGCCTCCGGCGTGTTCCGCCCGGGCATCGCCCCGGTACAGCTTTACATTTCGATCGCCGCGCTATGCTTCTTTTACAGCGCCAACATCCACACACTCGGCATTCTGTTTGACCGCGACTTCCGCAGCAAGAGCGAGATGGCGGAACGCCGCGCCCATGTCATCGACTTCGTCATGGGCTCGCTGATCGGCGGCAAGATGTTGGGAAAAATTCACTCGCGGTCCTGAAGCATTTGCTATGCAGATCATCGCGCTCACCGACGCCGACATTGCGGCCTGCATGGCGCTGTCCACCGAAGCCGGCTGGAATCAGAACGAGGCCGACTGGCGCCGCATCATGGGCAGCGGCGAGGCCCATGGCCTGCGTGACGGGGACCCGCTGATCGCGTCATCGGCCATCCTGCCCTATGGCACCGCCTTCGGCTGGATCTGCATGATCCTCGTCACCGCCAGCGCCCAGCGCCGTGGCCATGCCATGCGGCTGATGAAAGACTGCATCGATCGGCTCGAGCAGCGCGGCTCCGTCGCCGGTCTCGACGCCACGCCGGCTGGACGCTCGGTCTACGTTCAACTTGGCTTCAATGACATCTTTCCGATCACGCGCTTCTATGCCGGGCGGCCATCCGCCGATGACAGGCCGTGCGCCGGCCTCACCATCACGCCGCTATCGGCCGCCGACTGGCCGGACGTGCTGGCGCTCGACGCAACATCGTTCGGCAGCGACCGCGTCGCGCTTCTCAAGGCTTTGCAGGCCGACCGACCCAATCTTGCTTTCGTCGCGCGACGTGGTGGCGCGTTCGCCGGCTTTTCGCTCGGACGCAGCGGACGCTTCACCACACATATCGGCCCGGTCGTTGCCGATAAGCAGAACGCCGCCTGCGCTTTGATCAACGCCGCGCTGCGCACCATCACCGGTCCCGTCAGCATCGACGTGCCGGATCATCAACCCGAACTTGTTGCATGGTTGGAGCGAAACGGATGTAGTAAACAACGTGGCTTCACGCGCATGTTGCGTGGACGCAAGATCGCCTTCGGCAATCCGCAACTGACCATGGCCATTACCGGCCCGGAATTCGGCTGAAAAGGCTGCCATATGTGGACGAGCCTGTTAGATATCTTCAAGATCGGGCTCGGACCTTCGAGTTCCCACGTCGTCGGACCCATGGTCGCGGCACGGCGCTTTGTTAAAGCAATCGAGCAATCGGACAAATTGATCGCGGTGCATCGCGTCACCGTGACGCTATACGGCTCGCTGGCGCTGACATGCCAGGGCCACGGCACCGATGCGGCTTTGATTGCCGGCCTTACCGGACGTCATCCGTCCACCTGTGATCCGGACGATGTGCCGGCCTTGTTCGGCGTTGCGCGGACACAGAAGCAGCTTGAACTCGCCGGAAGCCGCATCATCGAATTCGATGTCGCGCGCGATCTCATTCTAGAAACGCGCAAGCGCCTGCCGCGTCATTCCAACGCCATGAGTTTCGCCGCTTACGATGCCAATGGCGGCCTGATCGACGAGTGCAACTACTATTCCATCGGCGGCGGCTTCGTCATTACCGACGGCGAAGATACGGAAGCTGCCTCGGTCGATGTGCATTTCCCCTTCGACGACGCCGCGCAGATGATCGCGCGCGGCGATGCATCCGGCCTGTCGATCGCCGACATGGCTTACGCTAATGAACTGACGACGCGCAGCGCGGCGGATGTCGATCGCGGCATCGCCGAGATCGCGGCCGTCATGCTGTCGTCGATCGATCGCGGACTGACACGACGTGGCAAACTGCCGGGCGGTCTCAACCTGGTGCGACGCGCCGGCGATCTGCATGAACGCCTGAACCAGCGCCGTCTCAACAACGCGCCCTCGCCGACCGACGCGCTCGATTGGGCCAGCGTCTATGCCATTGCCGTCAACGAAGAGAACGCCGCCGGCGGCCGCGTCGTTACCGCACCGACCAATGGCGCCGCCGGCGTGGTGCCGTCGATCCTGCGTTACTATCGCGATCACTGCCCCGGCGCCGATGACGACGGCATGCGCCGCTATCTTCTCACCGCCGCCGCGATCGGCGGCCTGTTCAAGCGCAACGCCTCGATCTCCGGCGCCGAGGTCGGCTGCCAGGGCGAGGTCGGCGTTGCCTGTTCGATGGCCGCGGCCGGGCTCACCGCAGCCCTCAACGGCACCAACCGGCAGATCGAGAACGCCGCCGAGATCGGCATGGAACATCACCTCGGTATGACCTGCGACCCTATCGCCGGGCTGGTGCAGATCCCCTGCATCGAGCGCAACGCCATGGGCGCGGTGAAGGCGGTCGCGGCCTCGTCGTTGGCGCTGAACGGTAACGGCTCACACCATGTCTCGCTGGATGATGTGATCCGCACCATGCTCGCCACCGGCCGCGACATGTCGGAGAAATACAAGGAGACCGCGCTGGGCGGCCTCGCCGTCAACGCGCCGACCTGCTGACTTTTCGGTTTTCATTGACGGGTTTTCTTCACACGAACCAGTGCCCACCTCGCTTGAAAACGCTTTTCGCGCCCTTTCGAGTGCCGCCATTCTGGCGCGCGAGCCTGAAAAATCACCGCCGGACGGGCCAAATACCTATTGAGCCGGCCCGGGTCTTGATGCAAAATCAACCAACTAGTTGATCCATAACCGGGGAGCCCGAGAATGATCCGCTTCAAATCCGCGATTTTGGCCGCCGCCATGCTGCTGCCGGGCGCGACTTATGCCGCCGCTCAGAACGTCGCCATCACGTTGAACTGGACCATCGGCGCCGACCATGCGCCAATCTACTGGGCGCAGCAGCGCGGCCTCTATAAGGCCGCCGGCATCGACCTGAACATCGAGATCGGCAAAGGTTCCGCCTATGCGGCGCAGCGCGCCGCGATCAACGCCTCGCAGTTCGGCATCGTCGACATGCCCACCGCCATGCAGGCCCGCGCTACCGGTGCCGACATCGTCGCCGCTTTCGTCATCTACGATCAGTCGCCCTATACGATCTACTGGAAGAAGAGCAGCGGCATCGCCACCATCAAGGATCTGCCGGGCAAGAAGATCGGCACGCCACCGGCCGACGCCGCGCGCCTGATGTGGCCGGCGATCGCCAAAACCGCCGGCATCGATGCAAACTCGGTGAGCTGGGTGAACCTCGCGCCGGATGCCAAGTTCGCCGCGCTGCAGTCGGGCACGATCGACGTAACGACGAACTTCTATAACCTGCACTTCGCCGCCGAGCGCCTGTTCGGGGCCGACTTGGGTTTCCTCCGCCTGTCGTCGATCGGCTTCAACCCCTATGGCAACTCGATCTTCGTCAACGGCGCCTGGGCCGCCGCCAATCCGGACGTGACCAAGAAGTTTATCCAGATCACGCAGAAGGCCTATGCCGATTGCGTCAAGACGCCGAAGCCGTGCCTCGAGTCGATCGTCAAGGCCGCGAGCCAGAATCCGGCCGACGTGGAGAAGTCATGGGTTCTGACCGCCGAGCTGATGAAGGCGCCGGGCAATGATGTGTTCGGCAGCTTCAAAGACGACCGTGTCGCCAAGGACTACGACCTCGTCACCACGATCTTCCAGACCAAGCCCTATGACTACAAGACGATCTTCACCAACAAGTATCTCGACGCTGCGCTGAAGAACTAAAAGCTTGCCACAAATAGAAATGGCGGGTCTTTTACAGACCCGCCATTTTTTCGTCCGCGCGACCGCTTTGCCGCATTAAGACCTCATGCCTGATTTCAGGTTGATCGACGGAATGATTTCCAGCTTATCCAGCGTGGTGGGCGCATCCTTTGCTTTTAATTTTTTTGCCTTTTTAGACTCGTATTCGTCACGGCTGTGAGAATCCACTATGGCGGGATTGGGATGCCTTCCACGACAGCGTCTAGGGTCGTTGAGCGAGGACTTGCACGCGGTCGCTGCGAACCGTGCAAGATCGCGTACATCCATTCCGTACGGCGCTAACCCTTACGGGCAAGAATGTGGTAAGTCATTGAAATCGTTGGCGCTCCCTAGGGGGCTAACGCTTCCGTTTGCAATCAGTACTTTAGCGCGTAGTGGGACAGTGATCTTTCTCGTTCGGTTACTGCGCTTTCCGGCGGCATTGTCCCACTAGCACCGGCCCGATCGCATCGTCGTCACGCCGCCCCCGCGCCCCCCGCCGGGCGGCGCGGATTTTAAATTTTGAGAGCATCAGCGAGTGTTGTCATGGCCGATCAGCCAATCGACCCAGGCCGTCTGGATGCCTGGATTAGGGACATGCGAGCGCAGCTGAATCGCATCGACAAGGCGCTCCAGCCGCCCGAGGGGCGGCCAACTGCGCACCGCCGGACCCTTTATCGGAAGCGTCGGCGGCAAGCGGCCAGCGAGGCCCTGAGGCCCGCGCGCTATACGATGACGCAATGACGCGTCAATGACGCATCAATTTCGATGTGTCATTGCCAAAACTCCAACCCAGTCATAAGGATAACTGCGTCCATGACGCAATGACGCATCATTTGCTCGCGCGTACTTAAGAAGAATGGGGAGCGGGGTGCCCGGAGGCTCTTCTTATACGTATAGAATAAAATGATCCGTCATTGCGTCATAGAGCAGTATAAAGAATTGATATAGAACAACAAAAGACAATGACGCATTATTTTCCAATGCGTCAAAGATGCGTCATTGCGTCATTGACTGACCTGATGGCTAGAGCGGCCCACACCGACGCCAAAGAAATCCTGCAAAGGGGTCGCGCTATATAGGCCACCCGCTTACTCAGGCATCATCGAGTTGATGGCTCGCCGACGGGAAGCTACGCCACATGGCCTATACGCAAACTCATATCGACGCTCTGAAAGAGGCAATCGCCACCGGCGCGCTTGAGGTCGAATTCGGCACCGGCACGGAACGCCGCCGTATCAAGTATCGCTCCTTGGCGGAAATGCGCTCGACGCTTGCCGACATGATCTTCGAAGTGTCACCGCAATCGAGACCGATATTGGTGACTTTCGCTGAATTCACCCGAGATTGAAGGCCAGCCAGGCAGCGTCAACGTGTCGGGTCCTTCCCCACCCCCGCCCCCTGCGGTGCTAAGCCGCCCCGGATTCCTTCCAGTTGGGCTGTTCGAAAACTTTGGTTGTCAGAGTTGTCAGCCATTGACAGACGGTTGTCAGCTTAAGTGGCTGATCGGCTTACAAAAACTCCTAGTTAGCTTTTTTTGAAGAGCGCTGCGGCTGTCAATGTTGACAGACCCCGCGCGTCACGCCCGGAGACACCAACATGGCCAGCCGTATTCTCGACGCCGAAGCACGCATTTCCGCGCGGGACAATACCGGCGGCGCCTTCGACAGCGTTGCCAACAAGGTAAATCGCGTGACGCGCGCCGTGCAGGCTCTGTCGCGCGATCTCGACAAGCATATGGCGTCCGCTGGCAAGGCCAGTTCGATCGATGTGCTGGCGTCCCGGCTCGATCGCGTTGGTAACACTGCTTCGCGCGTTGGCCGCAACATGACTTACGGCCTGACGTTGCCGGCGGCATTCGCAGCGCGTTCCGTCCTGCACAATATTCATGATTTCGAACTGGCGTCGAACAAGCTCAAGGCGTTCGGCGATCTTAACGAGGAGGAGATCAAGCGCGCCCGCGGCCTGGCGCAGAAATACGGCTCCAAATATGCGTTCGGTCCGACCGGCGTGCTGCAGGGCATGGTCGAGGAGATCAAGGCCGGTTTCGAGCCGCGTCACCTTGAGGCCATTCAGGAGCCGTTGCTCGATTTCGCGACGCTCGCCGAAATCGATGTGCCGAAAGCGGCCGAACTGGCTATTTTCTCGCTGTCGTCGTTTGGCATGATGTACGACAAGACCGGGCGCATGCTCGGCGATGCCGAGATCAACAAGAACCTGCGCGAAATGATCGACCTGTTCGCGATCCTCAACAAGGTCGCGCCCGGCTCGATCGGCCAGATCGCCGAGACGTTCAAGTATTCCGCGCCGGCGGCGGCGCAGCTTAATTTGCCCAAGGAACAACTCGGCGCGATGACGGCCGTTCTCAATCAGGCCGGTATTCTCGGCCCCGAGGCCGGCGTCGCCCTGCGGTCCATGTTGGTCCGCTTCCTCAAGCCCACAAAAGGCGCTCGCGCTGCGATGAGCGCGGTCGGTATGCGTCTTGGCGATTATGTCGAAATCAACCCGGACCGCCTCAATTCGGAAAACGTACTTTCGGCCATCGAGAACTTCACCGGCACGGTCGGAACCGGTAAGGACAAGAAGTCGATTTCGGTCGGTCGGCAGTCTGAAATAACCCGCGAAGCATTCAAGAAGAAAATCGAGGCGCTTGGCGGCCTTGACGGGGACGAATATTTCAAGGGCCTTGTCGGCACCATTCAGCACACCATCGGTGGCGGGCTGGCCGATGCGTCTGTCGCGACCGAACTTGCTGGGCGTATTCTTGGCACGGCGGTCGAAAAAATCGACGTGAGTAAGTTTCTTAAGGACGTGGCGACGAAGGCGCCGAACATGGCTGCCTTCATGGCCAATTTTATGGATCAGCGACAGGCCGTTCGTCTTGCAAACCTCAATCAGGCGCGCGTGATGACCATGCTTATGGACATGGAAATGGAATTCGCTGCAGCCCGACGGAGCGGAGTACCCGTTTCCCGACGCCAAGCCGGCGATGTGAACAGCGGCTTCATCGATTCGGAAAACCGTTTGCGCGGTTCTTACCAGGGGATGATCCAATCGCTCGGCGAGTCCGGCGTCACCGATGCCGCCGCCGAATCGATGGACAAGATCGCCGGCGCCTTCCGGACGATCGGCGGCACCAATCCCGAAATCCTCAAATGGTCGACTTACGCGGTCGCGGCTGCGGCCGTAATCGGTCCGCTGACGTGGGCGCTCGGCAAGTTGGCATCGTCCGGCGCCGCCGTTGTGCGCGCGGCCGGATGGATTGCCGCCGCGCCCGGCGCGGCTGCTACCGGCGCTGTGATCGGCGGCGCGCTCGGTGCGCAGGCGATCAAGAACGCCGCCGAGCCCTTTGTCGATGCGGCAAAGGGCAAGAACTGGACGCCGCGCGACGCGGAAGCGATCAAGCTTCTGGAACAGGACCTTGCCGAAGCCGAACGCCGTGCCGCGCAGGCCCGCGCCAACTCGAAGGTGTCCGGCCTCGGCGATACGCTTGCCGCGCCGTTCGATGGCCAGGCACAGGACCTGCGCAACCGCATCCGGACCGGTTACGACCAGTTCAATGCGCAGACCGGTCGCTTGAGCGAGGCGACGCGCGACGAAATCATGCGCCGTGCGGAAGCGGATGTCGCCGGCGCCGGCCGCAAGGTCGAACTGGAAGGCATGGTGCGGATCGAGAATAAGGTCACAGTTGAGGCGGGGCCAGATTTCTGGACCCGCGTCAAATCTCTCGTGTTCCCGTCATTCGGCCATGGTGTGCGAAGTGAAGGCACGACCGGATCAACCGGCACGGCCATGCCCGAAGCATCGCCATACAGTAGCCCCTGAGAGGAGAATTGAATGGACCCCCACATCAATCGACTATTGGCGCTACAAGCGACTGATCGGTTTCTGATCGAGTTGGCCTATCGTTCGGTGCTTGCGGTCATACCCCCCGAGCAGCGGGCCGCACTCCTCAGCGATATGCGCTCCGCGCGCTCCCGCGTAACAACGACTCGCGTCGTGGGTGCCGACAACAACGCATCGATCAAAGCCGAAATCGAGACGATGGTCGAGGTGGACGTGCAAGCGTTCGCTGACCGCATCGAAAGTACTTCCGGCCTAAGAAACTAACGAGTTCTTTCCCCCGCCCCTGCGCGCCTGGCGCGCTCGGTCGGCGCCATCCTTCGCTGTTCGGCCTCATGATCCTCTCGCGCCGCCAGCCGCGCCATCGCGCGGGCGAGCGCCAGGACCGCGGGATCGGGCGGCGGACGGGAATCTGCGGTCATGGTGCAAATCTAGCCATCGCTACCGGTGCTGCCAAAGTTGCGAAAATCGCAAACTTGCCGCCATTGGCGGCGGCTGATTCTCGATGTAACTTTCGGATTGGGCCTAGAAACCCGGACCTGAGTGACGGCTACCGCTTGGCGGCGGTTGTCGAAATGCGCCGTGAGCCTTGGCGGGCTCTATGCGCACGGTCGCGCCTTGGCGGGCGCGCCAACCTGGCCATTTTGGCCGGGAGGGCGCTGCCATGTCCAGCCGAAAGGTAAAAGCGCGCCGCCAGTCTCTCAGGCTGGTTTCTAGCTCCCGGCTGCCGGTCCGCCACCGGCCAGGCCCTAGAAAGCCGAACTTGAGAGCGATCCCATGACCATGACCGAGAACCGGTGCGACACTGCCGCGCCCGCGCATCCCGCGCGGCCAGTGTTGGAGTATCCGATGTCGCTGCAAAACTACTTTCCGCAAAGCCACCTCGACGCCGCTTTAATACAGCTCGGCGATCACTTCCTCGATCTGCGCATGCAGAGCCTCGCGGCTTCCAGCCGCAACGAAGCCAATTGCGAACGTCTCGCCGATCTTCGGCGCAAGCATCCCGCAGCCGCGCGCAACCGAGCGCTCGACGACAGGCTAGCGACCGAGACTGGCGTCGTCGCCTCGGAAGCGGAGATTGATCGCCTTAGCGCCGAAGAAGATGCGATCATCGAGCAGATCATTGCAGCCCCACCGCGGACGATCGAAGGGCTTTGCGTCAAGGCGATCATCTTGGAGCATGTGCACGAACTCTATTGCCGCGGCGCCGGCGATGAAGGCTATGAGACGCAAATGGTTCGATCACTCGCGCGCGCCGCCATATCGCTCGCCGGCATTCCGACCGAGCCGCGGCAGCAGATCGAGGCCGTCATGCGCGCATCGGCGCATCCCTCTGGTCAGATGATCGCCGCCTGACCGGCGAATCGCACGCGCAAATATCAGCGCCCGGCGGCCGTCCCGCCGGGCGACTGGCCGTACACCTGTGCAACGCCCGCAAATTTATTTTGTTGGTCTCGTAAAAACTTATTGGCGCTTTCGCGCTCAGAAGCCGCAGCCCCCCTTGCCTGCGGCCTTCGCCCTTTGCGATGTCGGCTTAAACCTTAACCCGAGGCTGCCCATGCCCCGTTCAAGACGCCCGGCGACGTTTCGACATGCGATGTTTATCAAGGCATGGCATCTCGATCTCGCCGCGGACGTTCTCAATAACGGTGCGCTGCGACGTTCAAAGCAAGACCAGCTCTGCAACGCGATCGCGTACTACTGCTTCCTGAAATCGATCGCCCTCGAAAGCGCGGAGATGACCGCATCGCCGCATCTTGTGAAAGTCGATTCCAGCATCGATCTCAGCAAGATCGGCGCGGGCATGGATCGCCATGCCGACGCCGTGCGTCAAGTCATGACATTGGACACTATCATCGGCGACAAGGTAGCCAAGGCGATCAAAGCGCACTTTATCGAAGGTCAGCACATTAAGGTCGCCGGCCTATGTCTGCAGGGGTTGCGTCACGATCCAAACGCAGTCGGCTTTGCGTTTCAGTGGGAAGTCCAGCGGGCAGCCAAAGAACTTTTCATTAAGTTCAACAGCTACGCCTCGGATCACGAATTCCACTCGGATTTCATCCGGTCCGACTCGCTCGGTCTGTTCCTGAAAATGAACAACCGGGTCAGAAAATTCGCATAAGTGGGGTCGCGCTATATAGCCGCGTACCCTATTCCGGCATTGTACCGATTTGCGCCTCGGCGCTTTCCCCGCCCTAAATCCACAGGAGTTTAAACATGGCTCTCCCCAGAGCAATGATCAGCCTCGCCGATCTGGCTCGGCTGAGCCAGATGTCGCTTGCCGAACTCACCGCGTTCGCCGAACGGCCGGTGCCCGGCCATCCATTCAAGTCCGGCACTTATTATCTCGATGGCCCCTCGCCCGCCGGCAAGTTCGGCTATCTCGCCGCACTGCGAATCGAGGTCGCGCGGCAACTTTCGGATGATGGCTGGCTGCCTTTCTCCGCGGCGATGGACGCCGTGATCTACACTGGCGCCCTGTCGGCCTATAGCGGCGATCTGCCCGCGCCGCGCTTCGCGCCGGATCAGGACTATTGGGTCGCCGTATTAGGCGCACGCACAAACTGGGGCGCGCAGCCGCGAGAAGGCTGGCCGGCTACTGGCTTTGGCCCTGGCGAGGTTTGGACGCAAGGCCACTTCGACGGCACTTACGATGTCGTCGTCGGCGCGATCAAATCGCGCATCATCCGCGACACGATGGCGGCCGATGCGGACGGCAACGAGCCCGACGATTTCGCGCGCGTGCTGCTGGCCAACGTTTCGGCCGCCGATCGCCGATTGCGCAAACGCGCCGCGGCGCTCGGCATCAATCTCGGCGACGCCTGACAGATAGAGGGACCTTCATGACCAAGCCTGCCCAACGGCGCCGGACCAAACCGGCGCCGCAAACTTTTGTGCGCCGTGCCGAGGTGCGCGGCTCATCCTTCCATGCGGCGACCGGATCATTCTCCGCCGTTATCGCCACCGAAACGCCGGTGCGCCGGCGCGGCTACGACGGCGATTACTTGGAAGTTCTATCGCTCGCGCCTGGCGCCGTCCGCATGCAGCGGCTCACGTCCGGCGCCGCACCGTTGCTCGACTCGCATCGCGCCGGCTCAACGCACGACCAGATCGGCATCGTCACCGACGCGCGTATCGAAAGCGGGCGCCTCATCGCCGAAGGTCGTCTCTCTGCGCGCGACGATGTGAAGCCGATCGCTTCCGATCTCGCTGGTGGCACGCCGCCGAATGTCAGCGTCGGCTATCGCGTTTACGCGAGCGAGGAAAGCCGATCGAAGGACGGCGTCCTGATCGTCACGCGCACGGATTGGGAACCGTTTGAGATGAGTTTCGTGCCGATCCCGGCCGATCCGAAAACTTTTATCCGCAGCCTGAAAGGTAATGATATGGACGACGATATCATCGAACACGACGATACGACGATCGAGGAAAGTCGCTCGACTGAAATCGAGACGCGCTCCGCACCCAAACGCAGGATGTCCGATCGCGACGCTCGCGTTGCTTACGAAATTTGTGCAAGCCAGAACATCCCGGGCGACTTTGCGCGCGGCCTTATCGACGACGGCCGCTCGCTCGATGAATTCCGTTCGGCCGTGTTCGATCGGCTCGCCGATCAGGCTAACCGCACGAAAACCGGCGGAGTCCGCGAACCCGGCACCGGCAACAATTTCTCCAATCCGGAATTTCTCAGCCGCTCGATCGAAGATGCGCTCTACGCGCGCATGACCGGCGCCGCGCCGGAAGGTGCTGCCCGTGAACTTGTCGGCCGTTCGCTGATCGACCTCGGCGCCATGATCATGGAATCCCGCGGCGAACGCGTCTCCTGGGCGCGGCGGTCTGCGATTGCCGATCAGATGTTGATGACTCGTTCGGATATGGGCGGGCATCACACGACCAGCGACTTCCCGATCCTGCTTGCTAGCGCCGGCAACCGTGTGCTGCTCGACTCGTTCAAGGTGGCCGAGTGCCCCCTCAAGGCCATCGCCCGCCGCCGCAATGCGGCCGACTTTCGCGCCATCTCCATGCTGCGGCTGAGCGAAGCGCCGCGGCTCGATAAAGTCGGCGAAAGCGGAGAAGTCAAATACGGCACGCGGTCGGAAACCAAGGAAGGCTTCAAGGTCGAGACCTTTGCCAAGATATTCGGCATCTCGCGCAACGCCCTGATCAACGACGACCTCGGCGCTTTCGCGGACTCCCATCGGGCGTGGGGCCGTGCTGCCGCGGAAACGGAAGCAGAGTTGCTCGTTTCGCTGTTCACCGCCAATGGCGGCAATGGCGTCAACCTGGACGATGGCAATCCGCTGTACTCGACCGCGCGCGGCAACAAGGCGGCCGCAGCTTCGGTCATCGACCTCGCCAATTTCTCGCTTGCGCGCCAGGCGATGCGGGAGCGCAAGGGCCTCGACGGCAAATCGCCGATCAGCGTGACGGCGAAGCACCTCGTTGTCGGCCCCGCGAAAGAGACCGAAGCCGAAGTCTTGGCGACGGCGATCAACGCGGCGAAACTCTCCGATGTCAACCCGTTTGGCGGCAGGGTGACCGTTCACGTCGAACCGCGCTTTCCGGGCAACGCCTGGCGCCTGTTCGCCGACCCGGCCGAGGCCGATGTCGTGACGATCGGATATCTCGACGGCAACATCGGGCCTAAGGTCGATGTGCGCGAAGGCTGGTCGACGCTCGGCGTGGAATTCCGCTGTGTGCTGGATTTCGGCTGCGGCATCAGCGACTGGCGCGGCACGCATCTGAACGCCGGCGCTTAAGACAATTTACCGGTGGGGTGTTCCTGAGGGCGTCGCGGCCACGTCCAACAACAGCAAGTTCACCTCCCTGCCCCCCACCGGTACCCTGCACGCGACGGCGCGGGGACGAGACAGTGGGGTTAAGGTGAGCGCCGGCCGCACCAATTTTTCATTGCGATACGCGCATTCCATGACGACACCAACCGCCACAGCGCCGGCGCGCGAGCCAAAAAGCGCGCTACCACCATCGTTGCCGCCGCGCGGCTTGTCGCGCGCGCAAGCGGCCGAATATGTCGGCGTCGGCGCGACCTTGTTCGATCAGCTTGTGAAGGACGGGCGGATGCCGCCTGCGAAGCGAATCAACGGCCGGACGGTTTGGGATCGGCGCCGGCTTGACGAAGCGTTCGAGGCCCTTGACGATGGCACCGGGAACCCTTGGGACTAGGGATGCGCATTCGGCTGAAATATCTCAGTGAGGACGTTGACCGCCACGGCAACGTGCGCTGCTACGTCCGCATGGCCGGCAGGCCAAAAGTGCGCCTCCGCAAGATGCCCGGCACGCCGGAATTCATGGAGGAGTATCGCGCAGCGGTCGTGGCGGCCGAGACAGCGCCCCGCCAGGCGCGCGTGATGGCGCGGGGCTCGTTCGGCTATTTGTGCCGGCTGTACTATGGAAGCGCAACCTTCAAGGCTCTTGACAAGAGCACCCAAGATTGGCGTCGGCGCGCGCTCGATGAAGTGTGCACGGCGCACGCCGACAAGCCCGTCGCTCTCATGCGCGCGCGGCACGTCCGCAAGCTTCGCGACGAAAAGGCCGATGCGCCATCGGTCGCCAATACACGATTGAAAGCGCTGCGCGCTCTGTTCCGCTGGGCCATTGAGGCCGACGAGATCGACAGCAATCCGGCGCGCGACGTTCACCTCATCCGGTACGCGACACAGGGCTATCACTCATGGACGCTAGATGAGGTCGCGGCATTCGAGGCAAAGCACCCGATCGGCAGCAAGGCGCGCCTGGCGCTTGCGATATTGCTCTACACCGCCTGCCGGCGAGAGGACGCCGCCCGGCTCGGCCCGCAGCACATCCGCGGCAACCGCTTACGCTACACGCAGGCGAAGAACGAACACCGCAGCCCGGTGGCGATGGATATTCCGGTCCACCCGGATCTTCGCATCGCGATCGACGCGACGCCGAGAGACCACCTAACGTTCCTCGCGACCGAGTACGGCAAGCCCTTTACCCCTGCCGGCTTCGGAAATTGGTTTCGGGACCGGTGCAATGAGGCCGGCCTGCCTCACTGCACCGCGCATGGCCTTCGCAAAGCGACGGCTGCGCGTCTCGCTGAGCGCGGCGCGACAGCTCACGAGATCATGGCGATCACCGGCCATAAGACGCTGGAGGAGGTCGAACGATACACGCGCGCCGCTCGGCAATCTCGCCTAGCAGACTCAGCGATGGCAAAGCTATGAATCAGATCGCAGTATTGAAGTCGGTCTGGAAGAAGGATGACGCCGGACGTTGGGCCATCCATGGCATGAAAGGCGTCGACCTGAAGCCACGCGAAGGCTTCGAGCGGGACTATTTCAAGATAGAAGATGAGATGGTCATGCTTACTGACCGTCCCGGACCAGTAATGCGGGATTTATTCTCTACGTTTGGTCTTACTGAATTTATAATTCGACAAAGCATCGTTCCTATCGTTGCTTGGAACGAGGGCGATCAAGGAATGAGATGCATCGGAACTGGATTTTTCATAAGCGCCTCCGGACTCCTAATGACAGCTGCTCATGTCATTAGAGACCCGATAGATGACCAATACGCCGACTTTACCAAGATCGGCGAGAAAACTATCAGGTTCGACAAATCCTTAAAAATGGGAGTTCTGATTCCCACCAACCCAGCGATGCGAAACGCGCCGGCTGAAATATTCAATGCTCCAGATGAAATTCGGGAGGCCCTCTCAATTATCGCACCCATCGAATGGGCTACAAATTGGGGGCAAGAGGTCGTTGGGCCTTTATTTCACATGAAGCCTGAATACAAACTCGACCTCGATATCGCAGTTTGCAAAATCGCGGCCAACCAAATTGGAGGCTCATACCAGCCACTAAATATTGGTCAGCACGATCTCAGGGTTGGCGATCGCGCGGTCGCAATCGGATATGCGGAGATGAAGAATATCCAGTTCGGCGACCAGGAGGCTTACGAGCCATCGCTTGTTGTGTCCGTCGGCTCGGTAACTAACGTGTATCCGGACAATATCACAAAGAAGGAAGCCACCACACCTGGCCCGTGTTTCGAATTTGACGCTAGAATTCCGGGAAAAATGAGCGGCGCACCGATTCTTGTTGGGTCAGGAATCGTTACAAAAGGAGTTGTAAGCCGAAGCTGGCAAGATGAGCGACGCGCGAGCGGCGGCCTTATTGCTCCCATGATGGGTCTGAACCTAGCCAATGGCAAAAGCCTCCTTCAACTCATGGAGGACGGCTCGGAAGGAATAGCTAGACTAATGGGAGCAGATCGCCTGTGAAGCGACCATAAAAAATGCAAACTTTAGATAAAGACGATTTTCGAACGATTCTTGAAGATGCGCGGGCGCGCCACGCCGCGGTAGTTGCGCTCATTTACTTCAACGATACGCAGGCTATGAACCTCTTGCGCCTCTATCTGACGGTTGGAGTTGCGACGCTCTCAGGCGCGATCGCGGCGCTCACAAAAGACACTGTGATCCCTATCGCGACGGGCTGGGCGCTCGCGGCAACTACCGGTGTTATGCTCTTTGGATCGATACTGTGTCTTTTGGCGATGGCATCAGGAACAATCAACTTGCCTGGCCGTGACGCAGATTTTTGGCTGTGGGGCTTAGACCCACAAGTGGAAAAGACCGACGTTCTCAAGCGCTATCTGGAGAACCTTAAAGAGAAAGCGGAAACTAATCGTGGCCTCACCGAGCGCAGCGGCATAGCGCTGAAGTACGCCAAATATTGCGTCGTGGCAGCGATCATCGCTGCCGCGTGTGCCGGCGCACTTGCGCTTCGCCTTAAGAGCTAGCGCGGCGAAGGCCGCGGCGTCTCCGATTTCCGATGATCGGTATCGGTCGGGGGCGGTGGCGGCGGTGGCCTATCGTTCGATTGACTCATGTCGAATCTCCACCATCGAATATCCCGCGACAGTTGCGAAAGGTCGAGTCCTTCTCGCTGTCGGTGGACAAATGGCGAAAATCGACTGTCCCACTGTAATGCCGGGTGGAACATAACTTTGATTTTATCAAGTGAAATCAAAGCTGAATTTTCGGGCTGGCGCTCCCTAGGGGACTCGAACCCCTGTTTTCGCCGTGAGAGGGCGACGTCCTGGGCCGCTAGACGAAGGGAGCTTTAGCCAGGAAGCCCCCGAGATAGCCGCGATCGGCCGCCAGCGCAAGCGCCGCGCAGGGCTTGCTTTTCGGGCAGGCTCAGGGTTGCGGCGTCAGCCGCAGGCGGCCGAGCGGGCGCAGCGTATCGGGGTCGTAGGTGCGCAATTCGGTCGCGCCGCCGGCCTCGATGGTCACGAGAATCTGCGCCTCGCCGATCGCGGTGCCGACCACGCGGGCGCCGGGCGGCAGTCGGTCGATGGCCTCGACGAGCGTGCGCGGCGCGCCGGTCCCGGCCGCCGGGCTGTCTCCCGTTTGGTAGACCTTGTAACCGATGACGCCGAACACGGCGGCCATGCCGACCACCAGCGTCGCCGACGAGATCATCATCAGCCGGCGCACCTTGGCGACGGCGGCTTCCTGCTCGGGCGTCAGCGGCTTTTCGGCGTCGGTATCGGACATCGGCACCTTCGGGTTCAGGATCGAACCGGTTCTCTGTATACAGATGGCATGGACTTAAGCACCGAAACCGTCAACGTCGCCGCCGAGGATGCCGGCGCGCGGCTCGATCGCCTGCTCGCGGCGCGCATTCCGGCGCTGTCGCGCTCGCGGCTCAAGGCCCTGATCCTTGACGGTCAGGTCAGCATCCAGCCTGCCAGCGGCAAAATCGTGCAGGCGGCGCGCACCATCCTTGATCCGTCGGCGGAGGTCAAATCCGGCGACGTCATCACGGTGACGTTGCCGCCGCCGGAAGATGCCCGGCCCGCCGGCGAGGATATCCCGCTCGCCATCGTCTACGAGGATGATGACCTCATCGTCATCGACAAGCCGGCCGGCCTCGTCGTGCATCCGGCCGCCGGCCACGCCACGGGCACCCTGGTGAACGCGCTGATCGCGCATTGCGGCGACAGCCTGTCCGGCATCGGCGGCGTCAGGCGCCCCGGCATCGTGCACCGCCTCGACAAGGACACCACGGGGCTGATGGTGGTCGCCAAGAACGATCGCGCCCACAAGGCGCTGTCGCAGCAGTTCGCCGACAAGCTCGAAAGCGGCCTCGAGCGCGGCTATCTGGCGCTGGTCTGGGGCGCGCCGGAGCGGACGCGCGGCACCATCGACGCGCCGCTCGACCGTCATCCCTCGGCGCGGGAGAAGCAGGCGGTGCGCAAAGGCGGCCGCGACGCGATCACGCACTGGGAACTGCGCGAGAGCTTTCATGATGCCGACGGCAAACCGGTCGCCAGCCTGATCGAGTGCCTGCTCGAAACCGGCCGCACCCACCAGATCCGCGTCCATCTTGCCCATATCGGCCATCCGATCCTCGGCGACGAGACCTACGGCACCGGCTTCAAGACCAAGGCCGCCCGGCTGTCGCCGCCCGCCCGCGCCGCGCTGTCCGCGCTGGCGCGGCAGGCGCTGCATGCGGCCATCCTCGGCTTCACACATCCCGTGTCGGGGCAGCGTCTCGAGTTCGAGGCGCCCTTGCCGCCCGACATGACCCGGCTCGCCGCCGCCCTGCGGGGCTGATCCAGCCCTTGAATTGCCGGGGTGCGACATTATCTCCTGTCTCGTGAGCACTCCCACATCTGTGAATCCATTCAGAAAGGCCCGTTCCGCCCGGAACGGCGCGCCCGATTGCGGCGTTACCGTGTTGACGACGCCGGCCAATGGCCCCGCGCCAACTGCGGCGGTCGAAAAATAAGACGATAGAACAACGGTTTAGCCCCGCGATAAGGGGTCACGGGGTCGTGACGGCGCAATGCTTGGCGTCATCCGTCCTGAACCGTTATGCTGCACGTGCGTCCGTTGGAGAGAGCGGACGTTTCTTGGATGCGCACCGTCGGCTCGGGGAGCGGCGGTGACAACCGCCCGCCGATCCGTCGGGGGCATTTTATAGGAGGGCGCTTATGGCCCGTTCTGCTGCAATCCCGGCACTCAATGCCGAATCTGGTCTGTCACGTTACCTCGAGGAAATCCGCCGGTTCCCGATGCTGGAACCGCAGCAGGAGTACATGCTCGCCCGAAGCTGGCGCGAGCACGGGGATCGTGAAGCCGCCCACAAGCTCGTCACCAGCCATCTGCGACTCGTGGCCAAGATCGCCATGGGCTATCGCGGCTACGGCCTGCCGATCTCGGAAGTCGTTTCCGAGGGCAATGTCGGCCTGATGCAGGCGGTGAAGCGCTTCGAGCCCGAAAAGGGCTTCCGCCTCGCGACTTATGCGATGTGGTGGATCAAGGCCGCGATCCAGGAGTACATCCTGCGTTCGTGGTCGCTGGTTAAGATGGGCACGACCGCCAATCAAAAGAAGCTGTTCTTCAACCTGCGCAAGGCCAAGAGCAAGATCTCGGCGCTGGAAGAAGGCGATCTTCGTCCCGAACACGTCAAGACGATCGCAACCCAACTCGGCGTCACCGAGCAGGATGTGGTCGATATGAACCGCCGCCTCGGCGGCGATGCTTCGCTCAACGCTTCGATCCGCGACGACGGCGAATCGGGCGAATGGCAGGACTGGCTGGTGGACAATTCGCCGAGCCAGGCGACCATTCTCGAGGACTCCGAGGAGAGCAGCAACCGCCACAAGGCGCTGATCGGCGCGCTCGACGTGCTCAACGAACGTGAGCGGCGCATCTTCGAGGCGCGCCGCCTCGCCGACGACCCGGTGACGCTCGAAGAGCTCGCCGCCGAGTTCGGCGTGTCGCGCGAGCGCGTGCGCCAGATCGAAGTGCGCGCGTTCGAGAAGGTGCAAAAGGCGGTGAAGAACTCGATCTCCGCCCTCGAAACCCCGGCGGTCGGCGCGCAGGCGCAGGTGACCTCCGCGGCGATGCACTGACCGTCATCGCGCAAACGACATCGAAGGCCGGGCCGCAAGCCCGGCCTTTTTGTTTGCGGGCGGCGTGACGCCGCGGATGGCGGCGCCCACGGAACTTTTGCGGTTCCCCGAGATTGTCGGCGGGAAGCCGGAGGAACCGCATGAAGACCCCGAAAGTGCTGAACGATGTCGAGCAGGAAGCGGCGCGGCAGCTCAATGCGCTGACGCGCGCCGTGAAGAAGCAGTATCGCCGTTTGGTATCGACCGGATCGCGCCCGAAGCCGCAAACCGCGGAACGGCGTTATCTCAAGGCCGCGGAAGAAACCATCGCCAGCGCCGAAAAGATCATCAACCGGCTGAAGCCGCGCATTGCGGCGGCCAAGCGTTCTCTGGGCATCTCCCCCGGCAAGGCCAAGCGTAAGGTCAAGCGCAAGACGGCGCGGGCGGCGGCCAAGCGCGCGACGGTGCAAAAGCGGGCCGCACGATCCCGCAAGAAGAAGCTTTAGAGCAAGCCGCCTCGCGCGCCGGACAAGTCAGTTCTTCAACTTGTCCCGCTTCTCGGCTTCAAGCGCCTCGAAGGTCGGCATGTTCGGGCAGTAATCCTGCCAGTGCGTGTCGCCGGGATCGGCCTTGAGTTCGTGCAGGCACTGCCTCTTGTCGGCGCAGAGCGAGCACACGCGTTGCAGATCATGCAGCACGCCCGGCTCGCTGTGCGCGATCTCCTCTTCATCGAGACCGAGACTGGCCATGCGCCGATACATCGGATAGGCGGCCGCCGCCCCTTTGTGACGGACTTCCTCGAGTTCGGGAACGCTGACGCCCATGTCGGACGCGATCTTGGCGGCTTCGTCACCGCCGACGCTTGTCGACAAAGGCGCCGCTGTCAGATCGCGCCACCACTGCGCAAGCCGCTGCAGCGGCGATCGAATGGCTTCGGGAGACGTCGGGGACATCGCAGGCCTCGCATGGCGAAACTGTATTTCGTACAGTGGCCAGCCGGTTGCCCGCAGCATTGATGAAAATCAAACAACGGCGCTCGCATACCGGGAATTGACGGCCAGCGGCGCTTGCGCGCGAAAACGTGAAGGCCGCGCGCCGCCTCCCGTGGTACTCTGGTCTCAAGGCTCGTGGCAGGACCGCAGCCAGACAGACAATTTGGCAAGGGTCGGAAACGTGCCACGGCAGCCTCAACCCAGAGACGGGAGGCGCCTATGGCTCATTCTCACCTCATCGCCGGAGCAACCGGCAGTGCGGCCGTGCCGACCATTCGCAAAATCGGACTGGCCGATCTGAAGGACGCGTTGTCGCGCGGCGCTGACGACTTCCTTGCCATGCCGACGCACGCGATCTTCCTGTGCGTGATCTATCCGCTGATCGGCCTCATCGCCGCGCGCCTCGCCTTTGGCTACTCGGTGCTGCCTTTGCTCTATCCCCTCGCCACCGGCTTCGCGCTGGTCGGGCCATTGGCCGCCATCGGCCTTTACGAACTCAGCCGGCGGCGTGAGCAGGGCCTCGACGTTTCGGCGAGCGACGCGTTCAACGTGCTGCGCTCGTCGTCGATCGGCGCCATCGTCGCGCTGGGTCTGCTCCTGGTCGTCATCTTCGCGTTATGGATGGGCGTGGCCAATGCGATCTATATCGACAACTTCGGCTACAAGCCGCCGGCCTCGGCGGGCGCGTTCATCCATGAGGTGCTCACGACCGAAGCGGGCTGGAATCTGATCGTGGTCGGCAATGCGGTGGGGCTGATCTTCGCCGCGGTTGCGCTGACGCTCAGCGCCGTGTCGTTCCCCATGCTGCTCGATCGCGACATCGGCGCCGCCGGCGCATTGCTGACATCGATTCGCGCCGTCGCCGCCAACCCGCTGGTGATGGCGGCATGGGGCCTCATCGTCGCGGCGCTGCTGCTGATCGGCTCGCTGCCGTTCTTCATCGGCCTGACGGTGGTGCTGCCGATCCTCGGCCATGCCACATGGCATCTCTATCGCAAGCTGGTGGTCGCCGACGGCACACCGGCGCCGACCTATCGCGACGACAGCGAGCGGATCAGGCGTCCCGCCGCGGACTTCCCGGCGGCGCTGTTTCCGTGGCGGAAATAGAGACAAGGCGGGGCTTCGGCCCCGCCTTTCTCACTCAGCGAAAATATGCGACTAGCGCATCGGCGGCGCGAAGATCAGGCCGCCGTCTTTCCAGAGCTTGTTGTAGCCCCGCTCCAAGCCGATCGGCAGGATGTTGCGGTCGTAGCTTTCGCCATAATTGCCGACCTGCTCGACGACGCTGACTGCCCATTCCCGTCGCAAGCCGAGCATGGCGCCAAGATCTTCCAGCTTCCCAACGAAACGCTGAATGTTGGGGTTGCTGCTGCCGGCCGCCTCTCCGACATTCTTCGAGTTGATGCCGAGCTCTTCGGCCTGGATCATCGCAAAGAAGCTCCAGCGAACGACATTGGCCCAGGCGTCATCACCCGAACGCACCGAAGGCGACAACGGCTCCGTGGAAATGATGTCGGGCAACACGACGTGCGCTTTCGGATTCGGGGCGGTGGAGCGCGTCGCGGCCAGTTGCGAGCGGTCGTTGATCAGCGCGTCGCAACGGCCGGTGAAGTAGGCCTGCGCGACGTTGTCGGCGTTCTCGAAAGCCACCGTCTGATACTTGAGGCCGCGGCTGCGGAAGAAGTCGGCCAGATTGCGCTCGGTATCCGTGCCGGCGATGAGGCATATGCTGGCACCGTCGAGGTCGCGTGCCGTCTTGATACTGGACGAGGCTTTCACCATGAAGCCCTGGCCGTCATAGAAATTCGTGCCGATGAAATTGATTCCGAGCTTGGTGTTGCGCGACAGGGTCCAGGTCGCATTGCGAGCCAGCACGTCGATATCGCCGCTCTGAAGGGCGGTGAAGCGGTCCTTGGCCGAGAGCGGCACGTACTTCACCTTGCCCGCATCGCCGAATACCGCCGCGGCCACGGCGCGACAGATGTCGACATCGAAGCCTTGCCATTGGCCGGATTTGTCGGGCAGCGAAAACCCGGCAAACCCAGGATTGACGCCGCAGTTCAGGACGCCGCGCGCCTTCACCGTTTCGAGACGCGACGATTGCGCCAAAGACAAAGCCGGATACGCCGACAGAATTGCAGTGGCGGCGACCGCAATAACGCTACTCAACTTCATGACCGTTACCCCTCTTTACTGACAGACTTGACTGACACGCGGAACGGTCCGGCTCCGCCGCCTAGTTGAACGATGCCCCCGGCGTGATGTTACGTTTGGGCGCGGTCTGCTCGATCGCCTTACCGATGAGGTCCATGGCGGCGTCGATCTGATCCGGCGTTGTCGTGGCGGGCGGCACGAAGCGCAGTACCGAGCCGCCGCGGCGCAGCGAGAAGATCAGGCCGTTGTCGAAGCAATATTTTCCGATGGCGCGGCCTTCGTCGGTCGCGGGCTCCTTGCCCTGCCGGTCGCGCACGAGCTCGACGCCGGTGAGCTGGCCGCGACCGCGCACGTCGCCGATCATTTCGTAGCGTTGCTGCAGGGCCTCGAGGCGCGCGCGCATATGCGCGCCGATTCGGCGGGCCCTGTCGATGACGTTGTCCTGCGCGATGACGTCGAGGCTTGCGGTGCCGGCCGCGCAAATGAGCGGGTCGTTGGCGTGCGAGTGCGTCGCCGCGTAGCCTTCGCGCACCACCTTATCCTCGATCTCCGCCGTGGTGGTGACGGCGCTGATGCCGACGCCGCCGCCGAAATGCTTGGCCACCGTAACGATATCCGGCACGATTCCTTCGCTTTCGAAGCCGAACATCTGTCCGAGCTTGCCGAGACCGGTCTGCTCCTCGTCGACGATGAGCAGCATGTCGCGCTGGTGACAGAGCTGCTGCAGCTCTTTGAGCCAGCCGGGCGGCGGCTCGATCACGCCGCCGGCGCTGAACAGCGGCTCGGTGATGACGGCGGCGGGCTTGCCAGTGGTCTGCGCGTCGAGAAGATCGAAGCTCACCTTGAGGCAAGCGAACTTGCAACTCGGAAAGGTCTGGTTGAGCGGGCAGCGGTAGCAATAAGGCGCGACGATCGCGTATGTACCGCCCGGCAGATGGCCATGGCCGGCGTGCCAACCGGAAAAGGTCACAGCGCGCGTTGCGTCGGACAAGCCATGAAAGCTGATATGCGGGCTCGCGATTTCGAAGCCGCCGGTATACTTGCGGGCGATCATCATCGCCATTTCATTGGCATCGGCGCCCGATTCGCCGAACAGCGATTTCTGCAGCGGCTTCGGCATGATCTGGCCGAGACGGCTTGCGAGCTCGATTTCCTTGACGTTGTAGTGGCTGGAATGGGCGTGCAGCAGCGTGTCGCAGGCGCCCTTGATGGCCGCGGTGATGATCGGATGATTGTGTCCGAGCGCCGAGCACATCTGGCCGGAGTTGAAGTCGAGATACTCCTTTCCGGTGACGTCCCAGACCACCGAGTCCTTGCCGCGCTCGAAGACGGGCCCCTCATTGGTCTTCTTGTCCATGCGCGCACGGAAGGAATATTGCGCGGCATCGCCCAGCAGGGCGGCTTCACGAGAGGCAGCGGAATTGGACGCTTCTGACATGGATCGATCTTTCAGGACTGGGAACGCGGGACGCTCGAACGCTTGCTGAAGGAGACGACGTGACTTTCGAGCGCAGCAAGCGCACTCAGAAGATGGCTCTCGATCGAGAAGGCGGCCGCCGTCGGGTCGCGGCGCGTCACCGCGTCCAGGATGACACGGTGTTCCTTCAGCGATTGCTTGATACGGCCGGGGATATTCCAGAGGATGCTGCCCGGAAAAAGATTCCAGGCTTGGTCGATCATGTCGACGAGGATCGGATTGCCGCCGGCGGCGTAGAGGATGTAACGGAATTCATGATCGGCATCTTGAGCGACCGGTATGTCGCCGGCCTTGATCGTGTCCGTCATCCGCTGCAGTTGCTCTTTCATGCGCCGGATGTCGTCGCCGGATATCTTGGCGGTGCCGAGCCGCGCCGCTTCGGTCTCGAGCAGCGCGCGGACGCGATAGACGTTGCGCAGCCGGTCGAGGTCGAGTTCGGCGACACGAACGGAGCGATGGCTTTCCTGCACGAGCACGCCGCGCGCCAACAGCTCGAGCACCGCTTCGCGCACCGGCGTCGAGCCGAGGCCGAGATCCTGCACCAACTGAACCTGCCGCAGCTCCTGCCCGGGCGCGTACCGACCGGAGCGAATGGCCGCGCCAAGCTGGTCGATCGCCACTTCGCGCTTGGTCTTGAACCGGCCGCTGCCGCCTGAAATCGCCGTCATCTGTCTGAACAACCTTCGTTCGCCGGCCCTATGCCCGTTGCCGACCATATTTTATAAAATGTAAAATGCAAATTGTATTATGTCAAATGTGCAGCTGCGGCGGCGCCGGTGCTCGACGTTTGCAGACAGCAAAAAGCCGCCCGCGGCGTAGCCGGGAGCGGCTTTTAAAGGGATGAGATCTGGCTGGAAGGGACCTAGCTGAAGGGCGTGGCCGGAACGCCGTCGCTGCTAAACGGTCGGGCTATTCGCCCCAAGCGCGGAAGGATTCTTCGAAGGCGCGGCCGCCGGGGGTGCCCTTCTCGATGGCGAGGATCGCGCGCTTGCCGCTGGTATAGACGACCGGGATGTCGAACCAGTCGCGCTCCTTGAGGAGTTGGATGTTGCGTTCCTTGTCCACCTGGATCGACGACAGGCCGATCAGGAAGTAGTTGTTGGTCACCTTCACCGAGAGCCCGGCGAGCGGCACGCCGCGCGCTTCCTCGTTCTGCTTCATCAGCAGACCCGGCACGTTGCCGATGCCGCCTTCCGAGAAATCGGCGGGCAGCGTGAACATGACTTCGATGGTGTGGCTGGCCGGCAGCGCCTTGTCGGTATTCCGCCGCAGCGACCACGTCATGCGCATGCGGCGCTCGGGGATTTCGACGTCGGCGCGGATCGCCAGTTCGGGCGCAAGTCCGGCGCCGGGCGACACGGTCTCGGTGCGCCACACCGCCGAGCCGACATAGCGCTTGCCCTGCGGATCGGACGGATCCTCGTCGTAGAGCACCACCTTCTGCGCCACCGCGGCGGCGGGCGCCGCGGCGGACTGCGCCGTCGAATCGTTGGTGGCGCCGATGCGGTCGGTGATCTTGGGCCGGCCGGCCGGCGTTTCCGACGTCGCCGAGGGCGGCGTGGCCGGTGTCGGCTGCGAACTCGCCGTCATGTTGCGATAGGTGCCGACGATGGTGTCGCGCTGCCAGTAACCCAGCACCCCGACCACGCCGAGCACCAGCAACACCACCGCGGCCTTGATCAAACCACCGTAGGAACGGGCCGGACGCTGGTAGGCGGCATCCTCGTCGGTCGGCTCCGGCGACAACGGCGCGCTGCGGCGCGATCGGGGAAACGGCTTTACCGCCGGCTCCGCGGTGGCCGGCGGATAGGCATCGGCCTGATGCGTATCCGGCTCGGCCGGCTGCCGTTGCTCGACGTCCTCGGCCGGCTCGAAATAGTGCGGCGCCGGCTCGACCGGCTGCTCGTCGGGAATGTCCTGGACGTCGCGGTGGAAGTCTTCGTGCGCCCTGTGCCGGCTATCCGCCGGGCTGGACGCGTCATGGTCGTCGGCATCGTCGAAGGCACGGCGCGCCGCGCGATTGGCCTCGGCGCTGGCGCTTCCCAGTCCCTCGGCCTCGACCGCGGTACCGTGAAAATCCTGCAAGCCGTGGGTGGGCTGAGAATCTTCTTCCGCCCCTTCCGAAGCCGCCTGCTTTGCCGACTCATCGGCCTCCAGCCGGCGGATCGCATCCTCCAGCGCCAGGCGCTCGCCCGTGATCTCCGATTCATCGAGCTTGGGCTCGACACCGCGGAGTTGATTGACCAGCGCGGTTCGCGCGCGCTCGTACAACTCACGGCGGTTTTCACCCGTGTTGGTGTCGAGGCCGGCGACGGCGCGGGCAATCAGGGGGTAGTAATCGGCCATTGGCGCTTAAGGAAACCTGTTTTGCGAGTATTGTGAGGCGCGGATTGTCGTCCTTCAGCCGTTAGGTCTCGAACGGGTTCTTCATCAGGATCGTATCGTCCCGCTCCGGGCTGGTAGACAACAGAGTCACGGGACAGCCGATTAGTTCCTCGATTCGGCGCACGTATTTTATCGCCTGCGCGGGCAGTTGTGCCCACGATCGGGCGCCCGCAGTTGGTTCTTTCCAGCCGTCGATAGTCTCGTAGACCGGCTCGACCGCCGCCTGGGCATGCTCGCCGGCGGGCAGATAGTCTATATCCCGGCCATCGAGCTTGTAGCCGACGCAGACCTTAATCTCGTCGAGGCCGTCCAGGATGTCGAGCTTGGTCAGGGCGATGCCGTCGATGCCGCAGGTCGAGACGGTTTGCCGCACCAGCACGGCATCGAACCAGCCGCAGCGCCGCGCCCGCCCGGTGACGGTGCCGAACTCGCGGCCGCGCTCGCCGAGCGTCTTGCCGATGTCGTTGTCCATCTGATCGGTCGGGAACGGCCCGTCGCCGACGCGGGTGGTGTAGGCCTTGGTGATCCCGAGGACGTAGTCGATGGCGTTGGGGCCGAGGCCGGCGCCGGTCGCGGCCTGGCCGGCGACCGTGTTCGACGAGGTCACGTAAGGATAGGTGCCGTGGTCGATGTCCAGCAGCGCGCCCTGGGCACCCTCGAACAGGATGCGGCGGCCTTCGCGGCGCTTGGCATCGAGCAGACGCCACACCGAGTCCATGTAGGGCAGCACTTTCGGCGCGATGGCGGCGAGGTGGTCGTAAAGCTCCTTCGGCGCGATCTCGGCCATGCCGTTGCCGCGGCGCAGCGCATTGTGGTGCGCCAGCAGCCGCTCGATCTTGCCGCCGAGCATCGGCAAATCGGCGAGGTCCATGAAGCGGATGGCGCGACGGCCGACCTTGTCCTCATAGGCCGGGCCGATGCCGCGCTTGGTGGTGCCGATGCGCGCCGACGAATTCTCGCGGATGGCCTCGAGCTCGCGATGCAGCGGCAGGATCAGCACGGCGTTTTCCGCGATGCGCAGATTGTCGGGCGTGACCTTCACGCCCTGCGCGCCGAGGGTGTCGATTTCCTTGAGCAGGGCTTCCGGGTCGATGACGACGCCGTTGCCGATCACGGACAGCTTACCTTCGCGCACCACGCCGGACGGCAGCAGCGACAATTTGTAGGTGGCGTTGCCGATGACCAGGGTATGGCCGGCATTGTGGCCACCCTGGAAGCGGACGACAACGTCCGCCTGCTGCGACAGCCAGTCGACGATCTTACCCTTGCCCTCGTCGCCCCACTGCGACCCGACCACCACGACATTCGCCATGAAAATTTCATCTCCGCGTCAGCGCCTGGACACTGACGCCGGGCGGTGCCGGTCAGGTCCACCCTCGGATAAAGGATGGAGGCCCCGGAGGCAAGGCAAACCGGCTTGGAGAATGCTTCCGGGACGGCTTGTTTCGCCTGAGTTTTCAACAGGCTAACGCTTCCCAGCCTTCAGGGCTCTAGCACGTAGCGGCCCGGCGCATCGGCGAAGCTGCCGTAGCCGCCGTCGATAGCCGGTGGCGGCACCCAGGCGCCCGAGCGGGCGGTGAGCCAGGCGAGCCAGTCCGGCCACCACGAGCCGGAAACCTGACCCACCGTCATGAACCAAGTGTCCGGATCGACGTGCGGGGCGTCCCCAGCAGCGGTGGTGACCCGGTAGTGCAGCCCCGTACGGTGGCGGTCCGACACGATGCCGACATTGTGACCGCCGGACGCCAGCAGATACGTCACCTCGGTCTCGGTCAGCCGGTGGATCTTGAAGGTCGAGCGCCACGGCGCGACGTGGTCGCGCTCGGTGCCCACGGCGAAAATCGGCACCCGGATATCGGCCAGCGACACCGGCCGCTCGCCGACCGTATAGCGGCCCTCCGCGAGGTCGTTGTTCAAAAACAGCTTGTGCAGATACTCGCTGTGCATGCGATAGGGCATGCGCGTCGCGTCGGCGTTCCAGGCCATCAGGTCGCTCATCGGCTCGCGCTCGCCCATGAGGTAGTTGCGCGTCAGATACGACCAGACCAGATCGTTCGAGCGCAGCATCTGGAAGGCGCCGGCCATCTGCGTGGTGTCGAGAAAGCCCTGCTCCCACATCATGTCGTCGAGGAAGGCGAGCTGGCTCTCGCTGATGAACAGCATCATCTCGCCGGCTTCGGTGAAATCGGTCTGCGCCGCGAGCAAGGTCACCGTCTGCAGACGGTCGTCGTGATCGCGCGCCATCGCCGCCGCCGCGATCGACAGCAAGGTGCCGCCGAGACAATAACCGACGGCATGCACCTTGCGCCCCGGCTCGATCTCGCCGATGCGGTCGAGCGCCGCCATCACGCCGAGCGTGCGGTAATCCTCCATGTCGAGGTCGCGATCGTCGGCGTCCGGGTTTTTCCACGAGATCATGTAGACGGTGAAGCCCTTCGACGTGAGATACTTCACCATCGAATTGTGCGGCGACAGATCGAGAATGTAATACTTCATGATCCAGGCCGGCACGATGAGGATCGGCTCCGGCCGCACCTGATCGGTCGCCGGTGCGTACTGGATGAGTTCGATAAGCCGGTTGCGATAGACGACCTTGCCCGGCGTCACTGCGACATCGCGGCCGACAATGAAGTTCTCGGTGCCGACCGGCTTCTTGCCGCTCTGCTTGCGCTCCCAGTCCTGCAGGAAATTCTGAAACCCGGCGGCGAGATTCTGCCCGCCGGTCTCGATCGTCTTGCGCATGATCTCGGGATTGGTCAGCGGAAAGTTCGACGGCGCGAACATGTCGAGCACCTGGCGCGAGGCGAACTCCACCATCTTCTCGTGCTGCTTGCTGACGCCGCGCAGGCCCGTGGTGGCGTTGTGCCACCATTGCTGATTGAGCAGGAACGCCTGCGACATCACATTGTACGGCCACTTCTGCCAGTCCGCGCCGTCGAAGCGATGATCCTGCGGCAGCGGCTTGATGCAGGGCTCGCACGGCTCGCCCTTGATCGCGCCCGTCGAGGCGTATTGCGCGAGGCGCGCCGACTTGCGCATCGCCTTGTCGATCAGTTGCAGGCGCTTGCCGGGCTGGCTGGCGAGATGAATGGCCCAGTCCAGATAGGCCTCGGTCAATGCCGTCGGCGACAGGCCCATGGTGAGGCGCGCAATGGCGGCGTGCTGGGCGCGGTCGATGACATCGCCGAAGGCGGTGACGGCATAGGCGTCGCGCCGGTCGGGCGACTCGGGCGGCTCGAAATCGTCGGGCTCGGGCGCGGCCCCGCCCGGCGCGGCGGGAAGCTGCGCCGCCGGCAGCACGGCCGGCACGGGATGCTGGAACGGCACCGGCGGAGCGGCGGCGGCGTCCGCCGCGGCCGCGTCCATCACCGTCGGGAATGCTGACTGGTCCATGGCGTCAATATTCTAGGTCAACCCGGCCGCGCTGTCCCATGACCTAGGTCAAAGTGACGAATGGCTCCGCACATTGTTGGACTTCCGAGTACCGACGACGATTTAGACCATCCGCCCCAACTAGGCGCAAACCCTGAGCCGCTCTGTCCGGCACCGGCCGGCTGCGGACGAAGTATCAAGATAGCTTGGATGCATGCCCGGTGTGAGCGCGCTTCGAGCTGCGAGGAAACCGCCACTTACGCGCAGGCATCAGGCAACCCCCGATTGATGAGCCACCATTCTTCCAGTACGCTAATAGGGCGCCATACGAGCATCGAATCCAATGGACCACAATTCGATACCCAATCTGATCGAGCTTGTACTGCGCCATAGTGCCGCCGATCAGAGCGACGAAATCTCCATTCGTGTTGAGCTAAGAATCGCACCAACCGAACTGGACGGCCCAGAGAACACAACTTTCAAAGTTGCACTTAAGCGCGCGTGGTTAGATCTCGACCTTTCGGGATTGGACGTTGTGCCCGGCACACGCCTCGGCGAACCCACCACACCCAATGAGATTCTTGCCGAGAAAAAAATAACGGAAGAGGTCGTGAGAAACCGTGCAGACGGCGGGCAAGCGACACTTGGCATTTCGGCTAACCCCAAGTCGATTGCCGCTGACGTTGCCGTCAAGGTGGAGGCCAATAAGCGGATTGAAACAAAAAAGTCCCTTGCCTCATCCGCCTCCGATTCGGCCACCCACATGCGAGTCAAGGCAAGAGGCGGCCTCATGTGGGAAATCACCGAGCCCCTAGACAATTCGGCGCTCGACGCCACCTACCTAAATAATGACGCTCTCTGCAACGCAACTCCTACGAAAGGCGCAAATGCAAAATTCATCTCTCTCATCGCCTTAGCTAAGCAACGCGATATAATTTTGGAAGCAAGCAAGAACAGCCGCCTTCTTTCTTTTTTTAGTCCTAATCACGAAAAGTTACTGAAAGTACTTATAGCAAAATCCTTGGCAGTCGAAGGGGACAAGTACAATGGCGTCCTGAAGTTATCGGCATCGGAGAGCACCGTTGAAGAATAACGCCACGCTTGCAGACCGAATTCCCGCCGACACCCTGAGTCTGGCTCTATCTTTCGTCAATTTTCCCAATTGCAATTTTTCAGATCAAGTTGCCTTCTTGGGCTTAAATCCAAAGACCGATTTCCAGAATTCCGACCTTACCCATATTGACTTTTCTAACTCGGACATCTGCGGATATAATTTCACGGGATCGGACTTGCGCGGCGCCGTTGGCATCAATGTTAGATGGGACGACACAACCATTTTTGATCAAGCCGACACGGCCGGATCGTTGTTCTCGTATAGCCTTTCTCAGAAGACACTCCTTGCCGACAATCCGCAAGTCGCCGACAAAATAAAACGGATCGCAAAGGAGCATTGGACACGAGCAATTCTAGACGTCCGCGATATTCTCGCCGAAAATAACACCCTCGCCGTCCAAACGGCTCAAGCAGTTTTCGATCTGTCCGCAGATTATGTCGTAAAATCAAACATACTCTATTTCATGAGACTCTCAAGCGGAAGGCCTAATGAGCACAGAGACTTCATACTAAATGCGCTCGCGAGACATTCAGAAGATCCTAGCATCATCGTATCTTCTCTTCGCGTACTAACCGCCCTCTATCGCAATGACCGAGATGCCCAAAACATCTTTCTTTCCGCGCTTGAGCATCCAAACGAGAAAGTACGACTCACGGCATTAAGTGGCTTGCTTTCGACAGCCGGCGGCAAATCGCGATCAGAACAATTCTTGGACCAAGTAATCGCTCTAAACGACAGCAGCTTGCGAAGACGCTTTGTCTATACGGTCGCAAAGTCTGCAGGTAAGAAATACTTGGGCGCTGTAATAGACGACGAATTCAACAACGCTATAGATTTTCTACAGCCCTTAACTCATAGGAAGCTCAGCAGAATGGCTGAGAATTCCTTGCGACGAGAAAAGTTTGAGATGCTTTCACAGGCACGGAAAAATTTTGACTTACTTGCCGCCACTGCTGTCGACGAAAAACTCATCTCTGCGAGAGCCCGCGAATTTCATCGCTTAATAACCGAGCTTCGGACGGCATACAAAATACCATTTCGGTTCGATGAAGTAAAAAAATGACATCATCGTACCGGATCACGTCGCGGTAATAATCAGCCATCGCTACTCGGCCGCATCGATGCGGTCGCTCGCCCGCGCAACGATCTCGATCGAGGCGGGCCGGTCCACTGTCCCGCTCTCTTCAAGGAGATCGAGAATCATGCCCGGCAATTTCGCGCGGAGTTCCTCAATCGACTCGGCCTCGGTCACGAGGCCGCGCAGATCGGTCGTGGTCGCGACCCAGACGGAAGCCTCAGGATCCCAGTCGGCGTGAATGACGATCGGTCGTGCCAAATGCGCACCTGTCGAACGGCTACGGTCTGGCCACTATAGCACACTGGCGGCCGGTGGCGCCGAGCATGGGCGGTTATCATCCCGGGGCGCGCCGCAGGCGCTTTCGCGAGCGTCCCGGAATGAACGGACGAAGGCTGGATTCCCGCTTCCGCGGGAATGAGCTGAGTTTGCCCTACCCCGCCGGCGACAGCACCACCGTCTTGTCCTTCGGCCATTTCACGCGCCAGCCGAGCTTGATGTCGCGGGCTTCGCCGGGCGCCGCCTCGAAGGCCCATTCGAGCACGCCGCGGCGGTCGCGCAGATCGCGCGACGTCGGCGGCGTCGTTACGGGTAGCATCTCGACGACGATGTCGGCCGCCTCGCTGACCGGGACCTGGTCTTCGATGCTGACCTTGACCGGGAAACCGTGGCCGTTGCGCACCGTGACCTTGAACTCGCGCTCGTCGGTCTTCGACGAGCCGATGATGCCGGCGTTGCCTTCCAGCTTGCGCGCCACGGTGCGCGTGATCTTCACCTGATCGTCGGCGCCGAAGCCGAGCCGCACATGCTCGTCCTTCGGCGTCAGCGCCACCTGCGAGCGGCCGACATAAAGGCCATCGCGATAGAGCGCGACGCGGCCCGGCAGCAACGGCGTTTCCTCGGCATTGCGGAAACCGGCCTCCAGAAACGCGGTGACATCGAGCGCGGGCACGGCCCGCACGATCAGCTCCGGTGCGATGGACGTGCTGGCGAGACGAAAGCTCCTCGCGCCCTGCTGCGCCTTCATGCTGACGCGGCCCGGCACGCGGAACACGGCCTGGAAGCCGCCGGCCTCGAAGGCCGCTTCCTGCTCGCGCGCCGGCATCGCCTCGGGCGCCGCCCGGCTCGGCGCGCTGGCCAGCATGTCGCGCTTTTCGTAGGCGGCCGCGGCAGGCGGCGGTGGCGGCACGAGAAACTGGGCCAGCAGCGGCCGCAGCTCCGGCGCATTGCCGCCCTTTGCGGTGCGCGCGGTCGACACCGCGAGCGCGACCTCGCTCCAGTCCTCGCCGGTCGCCTGCACCACTTCGGCGCGGCGGACGAGTTCGAGAGCGGGCTTGCCGCCCTTGGCGCCGGTGTCGAGCCGCGCGTCATAGACCGGCACCCAGCGCGCGTCGCGCACGACATAGGTGACGCGCAAGGTCGCGCGCGCGGCCTCGCCGGCGACGACGCCGATGCGCAGATCGACCTTGCGCGGCGGATTGGCGCGGCGCTCGCTTTCGAGCCTCGCCAGTTCGCGATCGATATCGCGCTGCTTTACTTTGGCTTCGCGCACCGCGCCGTCCGCGGCGGCGACTTCCTCGGCCACCGCGGCAAAGGCCTCGCGCCATTCGGCGATCGGGCGCGCGCGATCCTTGTCGCCAAGAGCGGCGGGCGAATTCTGCGCGAAACTTTCGGCGAACTGGCGGCGCGCCTGCGCCGCCGCGATGGCGCCGTCGAGCCCGGCGCGCTGGTCACCCAGCTTCTCGATGCGCTGATCGATCTCGGGCAGATTGGCCGGCGGCGCAGCGCGCGGCACGGCGGCATCGATGGCGCCGATGGTCAGGCCGGCGCCCTCGCCTTCGACGCGCAGCGACGACGGATCGAGCGACAAAGGAAAGTCGCGCGCCAGCACGGTGTGATCGCCGACGGCAAGATCGATCGTGATGAGGCGCGTCACCGTGGCGCCGTCGGGATAGACCGTCACGTTGTCGATGCGCGAGGACGTTTCGAGCTCGGCGGCAAAAACCGGAGCGGCGAAGCTGGCGGCGATGGCGATGGACGCCATGACGCGGCGCGGCGACAGAAGCAGGCAATGCATGGGAGCCTCCCGAGGAAATCGATGCCGGAAGGATGATGGAGATTGGGGTTTCCCTGTGGCCGCTTTCTTGCGGGATAAGGGCGCGGCGTGAAAACCGCTTCTGTCATTCCGGGGCGCGCCAAAGGCGCGAGCCCGGAATCCAGATCCGCCATCAGGAGTCATCGCTGGATTCCGGGTTCGCTCGCTTTCGCAAGCGAACCCGGAATGACGCCTGAAGGAAACGCCGCGCTCCGTTAGAAGTGCAAGGCCCGTGCGCTCTGTACCTGCGGCAGGGCGCGGACCCTAGCCATCACGTCGTCCGGCAGATCGCCGTCGATCTCGATCAGCGCGATGGCATTGCCGCCCGGCGACTCGCGGCCGACATGGAAGGTAGCGATGTTGATGTTCGCCTCGCCGAGCGTGCCGGAGAAACTGCCGATAAAGCCCGGCTTGTCGAGGTTGGTGATGTAGACCATGGACGGCGCGAATTCCGCGTCCATGCGGATGCCCTTGATGTTGACGATGCGCGGGCGCCCGTCGGCGAACACGGTGCCAGAGACGTGGCGGGTCTGGCGCTCGGTGACGAGCGTGACGGTGATGAGGCTGTCGTAATCGCCCGCGACCTGCCGCGTGGTCTCCTCGATGATCATGCCGCGTTCCTTGGCGATGACCGGAGCCGAGACGACATTGACGTCGCCGAGCATCGGCCGCAGCAGGCCGGCCAGCGCCGCCGAGGTGAGCGCGCGGGTGTTCATCTGCGCCACCGCGCCCTCGTAGGCGATCTGCACCTTGGAAATGCCGGTCTCGGTGAGCTGGCCGGCGAAGGAGCCAAGCTTCTCGGCGAGTTCGACGAAAGGCTTGAGCTTGGGCGCTTCTTCCGCGGTGATCGAGGGGAAGTTGATGGCGTTGGTGATGGCGCCGGTCATCAGATAGTCGGCCATCTGCTCGGCGACCTGCAGCGCGACGTTCTCCTGCGCTTCCGTGGTCGAGGCGCCCAGATGCGGCGTGCAGATGACGTTGGGGTGGCCGAACAGCACGTTCTCGGTGGCGGGCTCGGTCACGAACACGTCGAAGGCGGCGCCGGCGACGTGGCCGGAATCGAGCGCGGCGCGCAGCGCGTTCTCATCGACCAGACCGCCGCGGGCGCAGTTGATGATGCGCACGCCCTTCTTGGTCTTGTTGATGGCGCTGGCGTCGATGACGTTCTTGGTCTTGTCGGTGAGCGGCGTGTGCAGGGTGATGAAATCGGCGCGCTTGAGGAGATCGTCCAGTTCGACCTTCTCGACGCCGATATCGACCGCGCGTTCCGGCGACAGGAACGGATCGAAGGCGATGACCTTCATCTTCAGGCCGAGGGCGCGGTCGGCGACGATCGAGCCGATATTGCCGCAGCCGATGACGCCGAGCGTCTTGGCGGTGATTTCGACGCCCATGAACTTGTTCTTTTCCCACTTGCCGGCCTGGGTGGAGCGGTCGGCTTCCGGGATCTGGCGGGCGAGCGCGAGCATCAGCGAGATGGCGTGCTCGGCGGTGGTGATCGAATTGCCGAAGGGCGTGTTCATCACGATGATGCCCTTGGCGGTCGCGGCCGGGATATCGACATTGTCGACGCCGATGCCGGCGCGGCCGATCACCTTCAGGTTTTTGGCGTTCTCGAGAATCTTCGGCGTCACCTTGGTGGCCGAGCGGATGGCGAGGCCGTCATAATTGCCGATGATCTCGGCGAGCTTGTCCTTGTCCTTGCCAAGGGCGGGCTGGAAATCGACCTCGACGCCGCGATCCTTGAAAATCTGGATGGCGGCGGGAGACAGAGCGTCGGAGATGAGAACTTTGGGCATGTGTTTTGTCCGGTTCTGCCGTCATCGTCCGCGAAGGCGGACGATCCAGCGTTGAAGCGAATGATGGGTAGAGCTGGATGCCCCGCTTTCGCGGGGCATGACGCGATGGGATATGCGCGCGGGCGCCCTTAAGCCGCCAAAACTACGCGGCCTTGGCGAGCGAGGCCTTGGCCTGTTCGAAGGCCCAGTCGAGCCACGGCGTTAGGGCTTCGACGTCCCTGGTCTCGATGGTGGCGCCGCACCAGATGCGCAGGCCCGGCGGCGCATCGCGGTAATAGGCGATGTCGTAGGCGACGCCTTCCTTCTCGAGCATCGAGGCGATGCTCTTGGCGAAGGCCGCCTGCTCGTCGAGCGAGAGCTTGGTCACGGCCGGGTCCGAGACAACAAGACACACCGAGGTGTTGGAGCGCGTCTCGGGCTTCCTGGCGAGGTTATCGATCCACGCGGTTTTGGCGACCCAGTCTGACAGCGCCTTGGCGTTGGCGTCCGAGCGCGCCTGCAGGCCCTTGAGGCCGCCGACGGACTTCGCCCAATTGAGCGCATCGAGATAATCCTCGACGCAGAGCATCGAGGGCGTGTTGATGGTCTCGCCGATGAAGACGCCGTCGATCAGCTTGCCGCCCTTGGTCAGGCGGAAGATCTTGGGCAGCGGCCAGGCGGGCTTGTAGGTTTCGAGGCGTTCGACGGCGCGCGGCGACAGGATCAGCATGCCATGCGCGCCCTCGCCGCCCAGCACCTTCTGCCAGGAGAAGGTGACGACATCGAGCTTGGCGAAGTCGAGGTTCTGCGCGAAGGCCGCCGAGGTGGCGTCGCAGATGGTGAGGCCTTCGCGATTCGCCGGGATCCAGTCGCCGTTCGGCACGCGCACGCCGGAGGTGGTGCCGTTCCAGGTGAAGACGACGTCCGACTTGAAGTCGACCTTCGACAGGTCCGGCAGTTCGCCGTAAGGCGCTTTGAGTTCGGTGACGTCTTTCAGCTTCAGCTGTTTGATGACGTCGGTGACCCAGCCTTCGCCGAAGGATTCCCAGGCCAGCATGGTGACGGGGCGTGCGCCAAGCATCGACCACAGCGCCATTTCGACGGCGCCGGTATCGGAGGCGGGCACGATGCCGATCTTGTAGTCGGCCGGAACGTTGAGGACCTCGCGCGTGAGATCGATGGCCTGCTTGAGCTTGGCCTTGCCGATCTTGGCGCGGTGGGAGCGGCCGAGAGCCGCGTCTTTAAGGGCTTGAAGGTCCCATCCGGGGCGCTTGGCGCAGGGGCCGGAGGAAAATTGCGGGTTTACCGGCCGCACGCCGGGCTTGGTCGCTGTCATGGCCTATCCTTCCAGATAGAAAGCCTCTCGTTGGGGAGAGGTGTCCCACTGGCGGGAATAGTCGATCGGCCCGCGCCGGTCAACTGGCACGGCATCCCACTTGCGGATGAGAGGTATGATTTTAGAAGCGGACGCCGACGCCGAGGCGGCCGGTGCTCAGATTGGTGCGCACGCCGTTGACCGGCGAGAACATGATGTATTCGTATTCGGCACGCAGGAAGACGTTCTGCAGCAAGGCGACATCGATACCGACGCCGCCGAGGAAGCCGACCTGGAAGGCGTTGTTCTTGCCGTCCGAACTGGTGCCGGTCGAAGGACCGTAAGTGGTCGGCGGCGCGCCGTTGTTGGTGCCGCTGGCGGTCACCGTGGCGGTGCTCGCATAGTTGAAGCGGCCGACCGCCATGCCGACCATGGCGTAAGGCATGAACTGGCCCATCGCGTAACCGGCGCGGCCGCGCAAGGTCGTGTAATCGACCAGCCGGAGCGACGATCCCGATCTCACGGTGACGGTGTTGGTGTAGCCGTCGGACGTGTTGAAGATGCGGCTCATCGTGTCGCTGGCCGAGGCCTCGAGCGACGTGAACCGGTTGTAGGTGATATCGGCGCCGAGCACGAGCTCTTCGATCTGCCAGTTATAGCCGATGAAGCCGCCGTACTGCCGGCTGTTGGTGCTGGTCTTGGGCAATGTCGTCCAGCGCGAGACGCCGCCCTCGTTCTCGATGGTCGTGTTGCGCAGGATATAGGCGATCTGGTTGCTGGTGCCGCTGCCGAAGTCGGCGTTCATGCTCGACAGACCGAAGGTCGCGCCGAAATTGATGCCGTCCCAGCGCGGGCCGCTGCCGGCCGCAGCGGGCGGTTCGTACGAGCCGCGCAGCGGCCCCTCGCCCGGCCAGTCGGCCGCATGAGCCGCCGGCATCGCCAGCATCGCCAGCATCAGCGCCGCCGCGACGAGCGGCAGCATACGCGAAATCTTCCGGCGCGATGCGCCGTTGTTATCGTACCACAGGCAGGTCATCGATACTCCAGCGCAAGCCGACGCGTACTTCGTGATTGGCGATGTTCCTGATCTTCGTCTGCCCGAAGGCATCGCTCGCGGTCGTCACATCGCCGAGTGCGAGATAGCGATAGCCGACGTCGAACTGCATGTTCGGCGCGACCTTGTAGGCAACGCCCGCCATGCCGGCCCAGGCGAAATTCCACTGGCTGTGTGCGCCGTCGCCGGAGAATGGCGGCGCCGCCGTGCTCTGATAGTCGGAGACGCGCAGCCGCGCCGCGCCGGCGCCGGCGCCGATATAGGGCGTCGCGCCGTACCATGAGCCGAGATCGAGATAACCGTTGAACAGCGCGGTGATGCTCGACACCTTGGCGGTGGTGTCATTGGGCGCGGCGGTCGTCGCCTGGTATTTCATCGGCGAGCCGAAATCGATCGTCGCGTCGGTGCGCAGCCAGTCGGTCTTGAGGCCGACGCCGAGACCGCCGGCGAAGCTCTGACCGAGTTTTTCGGAGCCCGGCGAAGCGAAGGGCGCGGACGCCTGCGAGCCCGACGAGCGGCCCCAGCGGAAACCGAGATCGCCGCGGACGTACCAGCCGGACAAAGTCGTCGGCCGGGGCGCCACATAGGTCGGCGGCGGCAGGTCGATTGGACGGCCGCGCGGCGCATCGGCGGCGAACGCCGCCGACACGGCCACCATGAGGCCCGCACCTGTCATTGCCGACTTGATCACCGAAAACATCCCCGTCCCTTCGCAATCGCTTCTCGCATCGCGCCTTTCGACTGCGCCAGATGACGGCGCAGTCCGCCCGTTAAACCGCGCTTAACCAAGATTTTTCACCTCGGCGGCGCGTCGTTAACTTCCCCGTCGCTAGCCGCGGCTCTGCAGCGGCGGCTGCATGTAGACCGGCGCCGGCGCATAGACCGGCGGCGGCGCGTAATAGGTGGGCGCAGGCCGCGAAAACGTCTCGAAGCTGTCGAGATTGACGCGCAGGCCGAGCATGATGTCGTGCGACACCAGATTGTCGAAGGTGAACGGCCGCCCATTGGCATTGGTGCCGTTGTAAGAAACGCCGGTCCCGGTCTCGGCCTTGCCGAGATTGAGGTAGCGGTACGCGAGTTCGACGGTGAAGTTCGGCGTGACCTTGTAGGCGAGGCCGGCGTGCAGGGCCCAGGCGAAGTTCATCTTGCTGGCGCTCTGGGCCGAGTAGACGCCGCCGGTCGGCGTGTTCACGTCCATGAAGCTCGAGATCGTGTTGTACGCGAAGCCGACGCCGGCGCCGACGAACGGCGTCAGCTTGTTCCAGGTGCCGAGATCGACATAGCCATTGAGAAGGCCGACCCATTCCTTTTTGCGGGCACGATACTCGTCGCTGCCACCCGGATAGGTGCCGTAGCCGTGATAATTGGCGCTGCCGCGATACTCTCCGGTGACATCGAAGCGCAGCCATTCGTTGAAGTAGTAACCGACGCCCGCGCCGAAGAACGGCGCCGAATCAAAACCGTCGTCGACATGCGTGTAGGGACGCTCGTTGAAGGCCGGATGAGACAGCTTGGCTTGCTGGTTGCTCATGCCGACATAGCCGCGCAGATACCAGCCGCCGAATTCTTCGACGACGACCGGCGGCGGCACGTAACAGGCAACCGCGCCCGGCGGCGCGCGGCCGGTCGCGATCGCCGCGGCGTCATAGCAGGGCGGCGGCGCATAATCGGCCGCCTGCGCTGCAGTCGCAGCGAGTGACGTGATCGCTATGGCGGCGATGAATTTGAAACGCGCATACATGCCGACATCCCTCAACTAATTCATCACGCGCGACGTGACGAAAGATGAGGGACGATGGCACCAATTCCTTAAGTGCCTCTTAACCCTGTTTTTTAACGACGATTTTTAACGAAACTCCAACGCGCTTGATCACTCGGGGTGGAACCGGCGCGCCTCGTTTAGAAATTGTTGAGAGCTGTGGCAGCGCGTTCGGTTTACGCTTCGTAGAGATCTGTGGCGGACGCCGCCCGGGGCCGCCGACGTTCAGCGCCCGCTCGCGCGGCGCGCCCAATCGTAACTCACCAGTTGCTGCGCCAGACTGACGAGCGCGTTGCGCGCCACCTCATCGTCGATGGCCAGGAAGGCTTCCATCAGGACCATCGCTTCCTTCATGCGCGGATCGTCCTTGCTGCCGGGTTCGACAGCCGTGACCGGAGCGACCAGATCGCGACAATCCTTGATCTTGCTGTCGAGGGCGATGACGTTACCGGGTGTCGGACGCTGAGAATTTTCCATGACTTCCTGCAATGGCTGAAAGATCCCCACAACCTCTCATTGAGAATGTCGATATAACAAACGATTTGTCATTACCCGGGATATCGCCTTTTATGAGGTTTCATCTCATAATCGCCCCATGGAATTGCGGCATCTGAGGTATTTTACTGCCGTCGCCGAGGATCTTCATTTCGGCCGCGCCGCCGCGCGACTCAATATCGCCGCGCCGACCTTGAGCCATCAAATTCTGGCGCTGGAAAATATGCTTGGCGCCAAGCTGTTTTTGCGCCGTACGAAAAGCAACGTGACGCTGACCGCCACGGGTAAGCGCTTCCTGATCGAGGCCTATGCAACGCTTACGCAGGCCTCGCATGCCGAGTCGATCGGCCGCCGCGCCGCCCGGGGCGATATCGGCTCGATAGCGTTGGGCTATATCTTCTCAGCCGGCATGAGCGGATTCGTGTCGCGGCATTTGGTCGCTTTCCGCGAGAAGCATCCGGGTGTCGCGCTGCAATTGCGGCGGGTTGTCACATTCGAACAGTTCCGGGCGCTGACGGATGACACGCTCGACGTCGGCCTTACCGCCGCGCCGCAGACCTATCCCATCGGCCTCACCGGTTTCGTCGTCGATCGGCAGCCTTATTATCTGGCCATTCCCGAAGGCAATCCGATCGCCAAGCTCAGGCGCGTGACACCGGCCGATATTGTCGATGAGCCCTTCGTGGCGGTCTCGCTGGAGATGGAAGTCGGCTTCGGCGGCGGCAACATCGCCGCCATCGCGCCGCCGGGCACAACGCTTCGCATCATCGAGCGCGGACCCGACATTTTTTCGGTTCTCACCTTATGCGCCACCGGGCTCGGCCTCAGCGTGATGTCGGAGCCGATGGCCAATGTCAGAATGCCCGGGCTGGTGTTCCGCAAGGTCGAGGGCGTCGCGCGCACGTTCGATCTTGCGCTGGTCCATCGGCGGACCGAGACCGCGCCGGCCGTCCGCCTGTTCATCGAATTCATGCGCTCGCGGCTGCGCAGCAGGAAGGCCTAGGCCTGTCCCTTGAGGCGCCGCGCGAACATCGCGAATGTCTCGCGCCAGTCGATGGCCGTTGCATCCGCGTCATGAACATCGCGGTCCGGCATCGAATAGCCGTGATGCGCACCTTGATGAAGCGTGGCGCGATAGGCGACATCGCCGCAAGCTGCGAACGATGACTCAAGCGCGGCGGCGATCTCCGGCGTGCTGGACCGATCGAGTTCGCCGTGGCCGCAGTAAACCTCGCCCTTCATGCGAGCGACGAGACGATGCGGTGAATCAGCCGCGTCGGTGACGAGCAAGGTGCCGTGCAGGCTGCTCACCGCGCGAATGCGGTCGGGAAGGGATTGCGCGGCAAAGAAAGCGATACGGCCGCCGAGGCAAAACCCGACCGTCCCGGCCGCACCGGCGCTCACCGGCTTGTCGCGCACATAATCGAAAATCGCCGTGACGTCGGTCTCGATCATGCGCCGGGTCAGTCCGCGGGCGAGCCCTGACATCTCGGTCCTGAGCGCCTCCGGCAGCGTATCGAACGACACCGTGCGCCCGGCCGAGTTGCGCCGCTCGTAGCGGATCTTGCCATGGCGATAGAACAGATTGGGCAGCACACAATAATAGCCCTGCTCTGCGACCTTGCGCGCAAGGCCGAACAGTTCATCGCGCAGGCCCCAGATATCCATGAACATCATGACAAGCGGGAACGGCCCCTGCCCGTCAGGCCAGGCAGTATAGGCGTCCATGATACCGTCGGCGGTGTGGATATCGATCGACCGGCCGTTCACGTCCATCGGATCGCGCTCGCTAGGGTTTGGCGACGGCGGTGTTGAGACGCACGATGATGTCGCCCCAGGTCTTGCGATCCTCCGCCATCTGGGCGGTAACGCGTTCAGGCGCGCCGCCCCAGGGCGTCAGGCCGATATCGTTGAACGCCTTTTGCGTCTCCGGCTTCTTGAGGTAGGCGTCGATCGCGGCGTTGAACTTCGCGATAATTGCTTTCGGCGTACCCGCCGGCGCCATGATGGCATTCCAGGTGGTGCAGATGATGTCGAGCCCGCCCTCTTTCAAAGTCGGCACGTCGGGCAATACTTCGATCCGCCGGTCCGCGGTAATGGCGAGCACCTTCGCCGCCGTCGCGCTCGGGCCGAAGGCCGGCGTGCCGAGTTCGATCTGCCCGCCGAGCAGATCCTGAACGATCGGCGAGCCGCCACGATAATTGATGAAGTTGCCTTCGATGCTGAGCCGCTCGAGCAGCATCACGCCGCAATACTGCCCCATCGTGCCGACGCCGGGCACCCCGACATTGAGGCGGTTGCCGTGTCTGGCCGCCCAGGCCTTAAGCTCCGCGATGGTTGATACGCCGATTTTCGGCGACGCCAGCACGCTGTTCGGCGTGGCGCCGATCAGGATGACCGGCTCGAAGCTCTTGTCCGGATCGAACCCCAGATCCTTGTCGACCATCGGACGCAACACCAAAGGCCCGATCGCGGTCACCACGAAGTTGTAGCCGTCCGCCGGCGATTTGGCGTTGGCGACCAGGCCGAGCACGCCGCCGCCGCCCGTCTTAGTGTCGACGATGAAACTCTGGCCGAACTTTTCCGTCATCGCCTGGGCGATCGAGCGGCTGGAGAAATCCATGACGCTGCCGCCGGGAAAGGTCTGCGTCAGCGTGACGGTTCGCGACGGCCACTCCTGCGCCATCGCGGCGAGCGGAGCGAAGACCAGGGCAGCAAGGCACGAAGCTGCGAAAGATGCTCTAGCAATGCCATGGCACACCTTCGCGCAAAGCCGAAGCGAACGGCCGGACATTTCAGCGTCTCCCACCTGACCCGGGCGCGCAAAAAAACCGCGGCGCTGTTACACGCCACGGTGCATATTTCCGCAAATCGCAACCTTTGACAATGCCCCCCGGTTGCGGGGGCCGTCAGGCCGGATCTGTTTGTTCAGTGATCCTCGCCCATCTCGCCAATGTGGTGCTGCGAATAGAGCTGCACGCCGAGCTTGGCCACCAGATCGAGCTGGGTTTCGAGGAAATCGATGTGATGCTCTTCGTCGCTCATCAGTTTTTCAAACAGGTCGCGTGTGACGTAATCCTTGACGCCGTTGCAGTAGTGCGCGGCCTCCTGATACAGCGCGCGCGCCGAAATCTCGGCGGCAAGATCGCAATCGAGGACCTCCTTGACGTCCTGGCCGATGTGCAGCGGGTCGAGCACCTGCATGTTGGGGAAGCCGTCGAAGAAGATGATGCGCTCGATCAGCTTGTCGGCATGCTCCATCTCCTCGATCGATTCCTTGCGCCACTGCTTGGCGAGAACCTTGAGACCCCAGTTATCGAGCAAGCGATAGTGCAGCCAGTACTGATTGACCGCGGTCAGTTCGTGGCGCAGCGCCTTGTTGAGATACTCGATGACCTTGGGTTCGCCCTTCATGACGCCTCACATCCTTCTTCCGTTTCCTGCGCGGTCCGCGCGGCATTGCAATGCGCCGGCAATGCGCCGGCATGTCGTTAGAATAGTTCTATGAAAGGAGAGAGACGGTCAAGCAGCGGTGTCGCCGCGCCCCGCCGCTTGTGCGGAACTCAGTCGCGCTGCGGCGCGTGCGCCGCGCAGGCGCAGCCCGACGGACAGGCGCCGGCGGCGCCGAGCGCTTCGTTCATGATCTTGCGGATGGTGCGGGCGCAGCGGCCGCACTGGGCGCTGCAGCCCAGACAGCCATAAACCTGCCCGGTCGTGCGCGGCGCGCTGGCCGCGCAGGCGCTGCGCACGGCCTTGTCGCTGAGCACGTTGCAGGAGCAGACAATCATCCAACAGTTCCGGCAGGGACGCTAACGCTTTCTCTTGGGCCGATTTGCTATCGGCGGCCTTGCGGCAAGTCAAAGCAATTCGCAGTTTAAAAACGTTCTAATATATTGAAATATAAGATTTTTTTGATCCGCAGTTCGGAACGGTTCTACAGAAGTATCAATATCGCAGGCAACAAAAGGACTTAGCGGGCCGACTAAAAATCCAGCTGATTTTTCGTAGGTGTAGCCCGGGTGAGCGCGGCGAACCCGGGGCAAGCCTACTGACCGTTCCAGGGTTTCGCTTCGCTCACCCGGGCTACAAACTGCGACGCTCGTCTTTGCTTACGCCGCCGCCTTGGTCAGTGCGTCGATCACGTCATCGACCGCGGCCTCGACCACCGCCTTGTCGTCGCCTTCGCCCATGACGCGGATCACCGGCTCGGTGCCGGACGGGCGCACCAGCAGGCGCCCGCCGCTGCCGAGCTTCTGCTCGGCGCTGGCGATCGCCGCGGTCACGGCGGCGCTCTCCATCGGCTTGCCGGTCTTGTAGCGCACGTTCTTGAGGATCTGCGGCAGCGGCTCGAAGCGGTGGCACACTTCCGACACCGGCTTGCCCGAGCGCTTGACCACCGCCAGCGCCTGCAGCGCCGCGACAAAGCCGTCGCCCGTGGTCGAATAATCCGAGAGAATGATGTGGCCGGACTGTTCGCCGCCGACATTGTAGCCGTCGGCGCGCATGCGCTCGAGCACGTAGCGATCACCGACCGGGGTGCGCTTGAGTTCGAGGCCGATGCCGCCGAGATAGCGCTCGAGGCCGAGATTGGACATCACGGTGGCGACGACGCCGGGCTTGGTCAGGCGGCCGTCTTCCTTCCAACTCGCGGCGATGAGCGCCAGCAACTGGTCACCGTCGACGACATGGCCGCGCTCGTCCACCAGCATGACGCGGTCGGCGTCGCCATCGAGCGCGATGCCGATATCGGCGCGCACCTCGCGCACCTTGTGCACCAGCGCGTTGAGGCTGGTCGAGCCGCAGTCCTTGTTGATGTTGAAACCGTCCGGATCGGTGCCGACCGAGATCACATCGGCGCCGAGCTCCCACAGCGCGCCGGGCGCGACTTTATAGGCGGCGCCGTTGGCGCAATCGATGACCACACGCAGGCCGGCGAGGTCGATGTCGCGCGGCAGCGTGCGCTTGGCGAATTCGATGTAACGGTCCTGCACGCCGTCGATGCGCTTGGCGCGGCCGAGGTCGTCGCTGCCGGCGAGTTGCCTAGCGAGATCGGAATCAAGCAACTTCTCGATGCGGCGCTCGACCTCGTCCGACAGCTTGAAGCCGTCGGGGCCGAACAGCTTGATGCCGTTGTCGTCATACGGATTGTGCGAGGCCGAGATCATAACGCCGAGATCGGCGCGCATCGAGCGCACCAGCATGCCGACGCCGGGCGTCGGAATCGGGCCGGTCAGCAGCACGTCCATACCGACCGAGGTGAAGCCGGCGACGAGCGCGGTCTCGATCATGTAGCCGGACAGCCGCGTGTCCTTGCCGATGAGGACGCGGTGGCGATGCTCGCCCTGACGGAAGATCAGACCGGCGGCCTGCCCGACCTTGAGCGCCAGTTCCGGCGTGATCACCTTGTTGGCCAGCCCGCGAATACCGTCGGTGCCGAAGTAGCGACGAACCATCAATCTAACCCCAATGAAGCCCCTGAACGGTCAGCCCGATTATTCACACCGTCCTGTCCCGGTGGGCGGTGTTATTGGCCGGGTACAGCCAGCGGGTAAAGTGTTTTGGTGGGCGCGACCACGCTCTTTTTATAATACGTGCAACGGTCTGATTTTACGTCAAAAATTGTGAGCAAACGTTACCGCGGGCGGTTAACGGCTGGCAAAGTGCCCTCGGCTCGGCCGGCGGCCCCTGCTGCCGGGCGGCGGAAGTGAAGCATTCCGAAGCCTGCTGCCCTATGCTACCCGATCATAAAAACCAGCTTCAAAGACGCCGGAAACGAGACGCCCCCATGAAAGTTGCCGCCTGCATCGACGATCTGCGCCGGATCGCCAAGAGCCGCGTGCCGCGCGCGTTTTTCGACTACGCCGATTCCGGCTCCTACAGCGAGCAGACCCTGCGGGCCAACCGGACCGACCTCGAGGCCATCATCCTCAAGCAGCGCGTCCTGGTCGACGTCTCCGCGCGAGATCTCACCACCAGCGTGCTTGGCAAGAAGCTGGCCGCGCCGATGATCCACGCGCCGATCGGCCTTCTCGGCATGCAGCACGGCGACGGCGAAATCCTCGCCGCGCGCGCCGCCAACGAAGCCGGCATTCCGTTTACGCTATCGACCATGTCGATCGGTTCGATCGAGCATGTCGCCGAGGGCACCGGCAAGCCGTTCTGGTTCCAGCTTTACGTCATCAAGGACCGCGGCTTCTCCAAGCAACTGATGGACCGCGCCATCGCCGCCAAGGTTGATACGCTGGTGCTGACCGTGGACCTGCAGGTGCTCGGCCAGCGGCACCGGGACGTGCACAATGGCCTGACCGTGCCGCCGCAGTTCAAAATCAAGAATGTCATCGACATCGCCACCAAGCCGGCCTGGGCCTGGAGCGTGCTCAAGGGCAAGAGCAAGACCTTCGGCAACATCGCCGGCCACGTCCCGGGCATGGAGAGCGTCAATTCGCTGTCCGGCTGGACGCAGCAGCAGTTCGATCCGGCGCTGAACTGGAAAGACGTCGAGTGGATCAAGAAGTACTGGCCGGGCAAGCTGGTCATCAAGGGCATTCTCGATACCGATGACGCCAGGATGGCGGTCAAGCTCGGCGCCGATGCCATCGTGGTGTCGAACCATGGCGGCCGCCAGCTCGATGGTACGTCGTCGTCGATCGCCATGCTGCCGCGCGTCGTCGATGCGGTCGGCAGCGACACCGAAATCCTGTTCGACGGCGGCATCCGCACCGGCGCGGATATCCTGCGCGCGCTGGCGCTCGGCGCGCGGGCCTGCATGGTCGGCCGCGCCTTCGTCTGGGGGCTCGGCGCCGGTGGTCAGGAAGGCGTCGCCAAGGCGATCGACATCCTCAAGAAAGAGCTGAGCGTCACCATGGCGCTGACCGGCGTCGGCCGCATTTCCGACATCGACGGCCGCGTGATCGAAGGCGGCGAGGTCCCGAAGAAGCCGGCCGCCACCGCGCCCAAGCCGAGAACCAAGGCGGCGAAGACGGCAACGGCGAAGGCGGTGGAGTAAAGATGAGCCGCCCGCAGCCGCTGCCGCTATCCGACTTCCGCCACGTCACCGAGATCACCACGCGCTGGATGGACAACGACGTCTACGGCCACGTCAACAACGCCGTCTATTACTCGTTCTTCGACACCACCGTGAGCGGCTATCTCCTGAAGAGCGGCGCTGTGGATTTCAACGACAGCAAAGTGATCGGCCTCGCCGTCGAGTCGAAGTGCAGCTACTTCGCGCCGATCGCCTTTCCCGACCGCGTGCGCGGCGCGCTCAAGGTCGGCCATCTGGGCACGTCGAGCGTTCGCTACGATGTCGGCATCTTTCGCAACGATGAGCAGGCCGCCTCGGCGCAGGGCTATTTCATCCACGTCTATGTCGACCGCGACACCAACAAGCCGGTGCCGCTACCAGATAAGCTCAAGGCGGCGCTGAAGGCCTTGGATTGAGACAAGAGGGGCGCCCCTCACCCCAACCAGTTCTCCACCTTCAACCCACGCACACGTTTGAACTCGGCAAGATTGGCAGTGACCACGACCGCACCCGCGGCGCGCGCATGGGCGGCGATCAGCAGGTCGTTGCTGCCGATCGGAGTGCCGGCTTCCTCCAGCGCGACGCGAAGGGCGCCGTAATCGGCATCGGCTGGCGCATCGAACGGCAGCACCTCGATTTCGCCGAGCAGAGCCTCGACCGCCTTGGCGATGCGTGGCGAGCCGCTCTTGGCCGCGCCGTAACGCAGTTCGGCCGCGACGATAATGCTGGTGCAGATCGCGCCGTCGCCGACTTTGGCGATGCGTTTGGCTGCTTTGCCGCGCGTGTTGCGGATGAGATCCGAGATAATGTTGGTATCGAGCATGTAACGCGTCACAGCACGCGCTCCGGCTGCGGCGCCGGATCGTCGATCTCCGGGAACTCGTCGTCGACCGGCGTCATCGACTTCAAGAGCGCCGTCAGCCCGCGCTTGCGCAGCGGCTCGATGACTAGGCGGTCGCCGTCACGATGCATGACCGCCTCATCGCCCGGCAGCTCGAATTCCACCGGGATGCGGACCGCCTGATTGCGGCCGTTGCGAAACAGCCGTACGTGCCGTTGATCGGACATGGACGCCTCGCTGCAGCCTTCCGGGCCGCTCTGTATGGCCTATGCCATTAACATAGGCCGCAGGACGCCTCCCCGCAAGACGCCCCCTTGCCTTCTCTCCGCCGCCATGCCCCCATTCAGGCCATGAGTGCCGAGGTCAAAATCGGAAACGGCAGCGAAGGGCAGCTTGCGCCGCATCCCCTGCGCGCGGCCGTGCTCGGCGAGGTCCATGCTCGGCCGTTCACGCCCATGGAAACGCCGCGCCGGATCGTCCATTTCGCCTTCGCGACGCCGGGCGAAGCCGGCAAGAACGACCGCGCGGCGCTGGCTGCGCTGTGCCTGCGCGACAAGCGCGAACCGCTCAACGCTGCCGCCAAGCACCACCGCAGTGCCTTCGACGGCGCAACGTTGCGCTGGGAGCAGCACACCGAGTTCACCACTTATACCTGGGAGATGCCATCGGCTCCGGGCCAGCCTTTCTATCCGGACGCACCGTCCCTGGCCGCGCGGATGGCATCCGTGCCGCAGCCCGGGCCGCTTCTGGTCGCGCTCGATCTGCATCTCCTGGCCGACGACGCGGAGCGGACGGTTGCGGTCGATTATCTGTTCGACCATGCCAGCCTCGCCGTGGCGGAGAATGCCGACGGCACGGTCCTTTTCGCAACCGACTTTCAGGCCGACGCCTCCGGCTTCGTGCGCATCGTCGTGCTCGATCGCGGCCTCGGGGCCGAACGCGCCGGTGCGCTGGTGCAGCGGATCATTGAGACCGAGACCTACCGCACGCTGGCGCTGCTCGGGCTGCCGGAAGCGCATCGCATCCAGACCTCGATCGGCCGCATCGAGACGCGGCTTGCCGAACTGACGCAGGAAATCTGCACGGCGCATCAGTTGCCCGACAACCAGCGCCTACTCAATGAACTGACGGCGCTCGCCGCTGAACTCGAAGCCGGCGCCGGCACCAGCCATTATCGCTTCGGCGCCAGCCGGGCGTATAATGAGATATTGCGGCTGCGGCTGGAAACCATCGGCGAGCGCAAGGTCGGCATCTATCCGACCTGGAGCTCGTTCCTCGCGCGGCGTCTGGCGCCGGCCATGCGCACCTGCCTCGCCACCGAAGACCGCCAGGCGACCTTGTCGCAGCGGCTCGCGCGCGCCGCCAACCTGCTGCGCACCCGCGTCGATGTCGAACTGGAGCGGCAGAACCGCGACCTCCTGAAGTCGATGAACGAGCGCACGCGGCTGCAACTGCGGCTGCAGACCACGGTCGAAGGCCTGTCGGTGGCAGCCGTGAGCTACTACGTCGTCGGCCTGTTTCATTATGTGATCGAAGGCGCGCATGCCAAGGGCCTGCATATCGACACGACGTTTGCCACCGCTCTGTTCGTGCCGGTCGCCATGGTTATGATCTGGCTGCTGGTGCGCGGCATCCGCAAAAGGCATGTCGGCGGGGAGTAGGCGACCAACGGATGCAGCGCGGCATACTCGGCGCACTTCCTCTCCCCTTTGGAGAGAGGGTCGGGGTGAGGGGGCAAGTGACTATCGATAGTCCGTAACCCCTCACCCGACGCGCTTCGCGCGTCGACCTCTCCCTATGGGAGAGGTGAAGAGAGTGTGCCCCTACTCCGCCGCCTGCGGCATGGGCACATCGGCGAGCGCCAGCACTTGGTGAATCTGCGACACCACCTGGGCGCCTTCGCCGATCGCGGCGCCCACGCGTTTGGTCGAGCCGGCGCGCACGTCGCCGATGGCGAAGATGCCGGGCACACTGGTTTCCAGCGACATTGGCGCGCGCGCTGCAGCGCAATCGAAAGCCGCGCCGGTGACGATGAAACCCTTGTCGTCGGTGGTGACGCAATTCTCCAGCCAGCGACCGTTCGGATCGGCGCCGATGAACAGGAACAGATGGCGCAACGCGATGGATTTTTCCGTGCCGCTGCGCACCTCGCGGAACGTCGCCGCGCGCAGGCCGCCGGTATCGCCGTCAAGCGAGACGATTTCCTTGCCGACATGCAGAGAGACATTCGACAGCGACCGGATGCGCTCGATGAGATAGCGCGACATGGTCGCCTCGAGGCCGCGGCGGACGATGAGATGCAGATGCTTCACCTTCGGCGCCAGATACACCACCGCCTGCCCCGCCGAGTTGCCGCCGCCGATCAGCGCCACTTCTTCCCCTTCGCACAATTTGGCTTCGATGGGTGAGGCCCAATACGAAATGCCGTTATTGTCGAAATCCGACAGGTTATGAATCGCCGGCCGCCGGTAGCGCGCGCCTGAAGCAATGATCACGGTGCGCGCCATCAATGTGCCGCGGCCGTCCGACAGTTCGAGCTTGAACGGCTTGCGCGCCGCGCAATCGGCGCCGCCGCAGTCGAGTTTGTCCACGGTGAGCGGAATAGCGATCTCGGCGCCGAACTTCTGCGCCTGATTGAAGGCGCGGCCCGCCAGCGCCATGCCGGAAATACCGGTCGGGAACCCGAGATAGTTCTCGATGCGCGCCGAGGCGCCGGCCTGGCCGCCGAAGGCGCGGCTATCGAGCACGATCATCGACAGGCCTTCGGACGCGCCGTACACGGCGGCGGCCAATCCGGCCGGCCCGGCGCCAACGACGGCGACGTCGTAGATCTTGCCGTGATCGAGCTCCGGCGTGATGCCGAGACAGGCGCCGGCTTCCGCGTCGCTTGGCCGTTTCAGAAGCTTGCCATTCGGGCAGATCATCAACGGCAGTTCGTCGTCGCGAATGCCGAACTTCTCGACGGCGTCGCGGGCGTCGGCATCGGTGTCGACATCAAGCACCGTGCACGGATAACCGTTGCGCGACAGGAAGCCCTGCAGCCGCACGATCTCGGGCATGAAGGGACGGCCGATCAACAGCGAGCCGGCGCCTTCGGACTGGATCAATGCAACGCGGCGCAAAATGAAGGCGCGCATGACCACTTCGCCGATTTCGGCGGAGCCGACCATCAAGGCGCGGATGTGCGGGGCATCGAATGGCACGGCCGTGAGGCCGTCGGGGCCGGCACGTCCGGCGGCAAGGCTGCCATTGCCACTCAGCTGGCTGACCTCGCCGGAGAATTGCCCGGGCGTATGGGAAATCACCGAAGCGAAACGGTGCAGCCCGTCGCGGCGCTCAATCTCCAGCGTACCTTCGAGCACGAGATAGGACGGCACATTGCGCTCGCCGGCCTCGAAGATGGACTCGCCGGGCGCGAACGCCCGGGCCGGGCCGCTGGCAAAACGCGCCATCGTTTCGGCCTGGACCGGATCGAAAACCGGAAACATTTGCTCAAAACGTTCTTCGGCAAGGCTCATGATGCACTCCGTCCAGTCCGGCGGACTAAGGCTGCCGGGCCCTTTGGTCGATTTCAAGATGTGTGACAAGTCGAAAATGGCGACGGGAGCGATATCGGCAAGGTTCCGGCACGGTAGGTCGTTTATGCGTCTCAGGCGCAACAATCCGGCATTTGTCACTGACATTCCGTGTCATTGAGTGCCGAACCGACCATTATGCGTAATAATGTAGCGACGCGTCTTTTGACACTTCTCTCATCATGAGGAAGAGCTAGATTAGCATCATCACCGGGCAAGAGCCTGGGCGTCGGTGACTGAGAGACAGCGTGCGCTCTAGCCTGATGAACCGCAGGGGAGGATTGCGCCGATGCCGACCACCCAGACCCGCCACGCTGAATCTTCCGACATCGACAGGCCGACCTGCGAGCAATGCGGATCGCGCATGTGGCTGCGCCAGATAGCCCATGAGCGTTCCGGCAAGGAATTCCACACCTTCGAGTGCCCGGTGTGCGAGGTCTCGACAGCCGCGCCCCGATAAGAGCTGCGCGGCGGCAGCCAGGCGGCCCCCGGCGTGCTTCCCGTGACGGGCCGCGCCAGCGGTGGGCCATCTTCAGGCGGACAGCCCCTATTCCTTGCGGCTTGACGGTCTCAGCCACCTTCGGCACACTAGAACAAATAGAGAACATAAAGACAGCATATTCGTTGGCTCGCCAACGAATAATTACGCTTCTTCAAAGGCTTGACGATGCTAAACGAGTTGCGCCAGCACCTCGCCCGCTTGCAGAAACCGATCGGGGTCGCGGATGGCCCGGCGGCGCTGCCGCTGGGTGTCACTGCCGTGGACGACGTCCTCGGCGGCGGCCTTCTGCGCGGCGCGTTGCACGAAATCGCAGCGGCGAGCGAGGCGCATCTGCCCGCCGCGACCGGGTTCACGCTGGCGCTGGCGGCACTCGCCACCGGCAACAAAAGTCTCGTCTGGATCGCCGAAGATATGACGCTGACCGAGAGCGGCGTGCCTCACGGCGCCGGCCTGGAAGCCTTCGGTTTGTCACCCGAGCGGCTCGTCATCGTTGCCGTCGCCCATCGTCATGAACTGACGGCGGCGATGGAAGAAGCCCTGCGTTGCCGCGCCGTCGGCTTCGTGATCGGAGAAGCGCGCAACGGCGCGCTCGATACCGTCGCGGTGCGGCGGCTGTCGCTTGCCGCGGGCGACAGCGGCGCCCTCGCTTGTCTGCTGCGCGCGCAACCGCCACGCGACGCTTCCACCGCCGCGACGCGGTGGATCGTGAGTGCATCGTCGTCCGCAATTGAAAAGAACTTTGGCCCCGGCGCGCCGCGCTTTGCCGTTCATCTCACCCGCAATCGCCGCGGCCCATCCGCCTCCTGGCTTCTGGAATGGAGAAATCCCGATGACCGCTTCGTCCTCGTCACGCATGCTGAGCCTGTGGCTGCCCCGCTTTGCCACCGACCGCATCAGAAGGTTGCGTGACGCCGCCTCCGTTCCGCATGACGGACTGCCGCTCGCCGTCGCCGGCAAGCGCGGCAATGCCGACGTGCTGATCGCCATCGATGAAGCCGCCGAGCAACTCGGTTTGTCGGCCGGCATGGCGCTGGCGCAAGCGCGCGCCATGCATCCCGCGCTCGATGTCGTGCCGGAAGATGCATGCGCCGACGGTGAACTGCTCGAAGCCATCGCCGACTGGTGCCTGCGCTATACGCCGCTCGTCGCCTGCGATGCGCCGGACGGCTTGCTGCTCGATATTTCCGGCTGCGCGCATCTTTATGGCGGCGAGCGCGAACTGGTGGCCGATCTCGGCCGTCGCCTGACGCAAGCCGGCTTTGCCTATCGCCTGGCCATTGCCGGCACCATCGGCGCGGCCTGGGCGGCGGCGCATGACGGCCGGCCCGATGCCTATGCCAATGGCGAAGAGCGCGACCTGCTGGCGCCGCTGCCGCTGGGCGCGCTGCGCCTGCCGCCGGCGGTGGTCGCCTCACTCGGCCGCGTCGGCTTCAAAACGATCGGCGACATCATCGACATGCCGCGCGCGCCCTTCACCGCGCGTTTCGGCGCCGAACTGCTGCGCCAGCTTGACCGCGCTCTCGGCCGCGAGCACGAACCGCTGACGCCGAGGCTGCCGGTCGCGCCTTACGTCGCCGAGAAGCGCTTTCACGAGCCGATCGCGCGCGACGAGGATGTGCTCGGCACCGTCGAAAAGCTGGCGGCGCGATTGTCCGTCGCGCTGGAGCAGCGCGGTGACGGCGCCCGCCGCATCGAGCTGACCTTGTTCCGCACCGATGGCGCGCTGCGCCGCATCGCCGCCGGCACGGCGCGGCCGCTGCGCGATGCCGCCGATATTCGGACGTTGTTTGCCGAACGGCTCGCCACCATCGCCGACGAACTCGATCCCGGCTTCGGTTTCGACATGGCGCGGCTGTCGGTGCTGATTGCCGAGCCGGCGCCGGCCGAGCAGATCGGCATGGGCTCGGCGAACGACGCCGGCGAAATGGTGCGCTTGATCGATCGTCTGAGCGCCCGGCTCGGCGCGCAGCGCGTGCGCCGCGCCGTGGCGCAGGACAGCCATATTCCCGAAATCGCCGCCGTGACCTTGCCCGCGCAGATGACGCTGAAGGACGACGGCTGGGCCGCGTATGGCCGTCATCGCAGCGCCGTCGAACTGGCGCCGCGGCCGCTGCGGCTGCTGAGCCGGCCCGAGCCGATCGAGGCCATCGCCGAAGTCCCGGACGGTCCGCCTTTGCGCTTCAAGTGGCGGCGCGCGCAGCACGACATCGTCGCCGCGGAAGGCCCCGAACGCATCGAGGGCGCGTGGTGGCAGGAAGAGAATGTGGAAACGTCGCCGGCCGGCAATCGCGCCCGCGATTATTTCCGCGTCGAGGACACAAGCGGCCATCGCTTCTGGCTGTTCCGCGCCGGCCTCTATCGCGACCTCGCTCCCGGCGCCGCGCCGCCATCGTGGTTCGTGCACGGAATGTTTGGGTAAGCGCTCTCTTTACCCTCTCCTCTTTACGGGAGAGAATTCGAGCATGTCATGCGTTACGTCGAATTCGCCACCGCGACCAACTTCTCCTTCCTGCGCGGCGCCTCGCATCCCGAAGAGCTGATGCTGCAGGCGCAGGCGATCGGGCTCAGTGGTCTTGGCGTCTGCGACCGCAACACTGTCGCTGGCGTGGTACGGCCGCATAGCATTAAACACGACCGAAACCTGTCGCTCGCCTATCATCCCGGCGCACGGCTGGTTTTTTCGGACGGTACGCCCGATATTCTCGCCTATCCGCGCGACCGCGCCGCCTGGGGCCGTCTGACGCGTCTGCTCACCGTCGGCAATCTCCGCGCCAGAAAGGGCGACTGCATCCTCACGCTCGGCGATCTCATCGCCCATGCCTTCGGGCTGGAGCTGATCGTTATGCCTGGCGCGACAGCGAAAGAGACCATCGCCGCGCTACGCTCTCTTACGCCCGGCCGCGTGCGACTAGCCGCCAGCATGCTGTATCGCGGGCAGGATCGCGCTCGCCTTGCACGGCTCAAGGCTTTGGCCCGCGAAACGCAGGTGCCGCTGATCGCCGTCAACGACGTGTATTATCACCATCCCGACCGCCGCATGCTGGCTGACGTGCTCGCCTGTATCCGCGAGAACACGACCATCGACCGCGCCGGCCGCAAACTGGCCGTCAATGCCGAGCGTTTCCTCAAACCCGCTGATGAAATGCTGCGGCTGTTTCGCGATGCGCCGGAAGCGATTGAGGAAACGCTGCGTTTGTCGGCGGCGCTCACCTTCTCGCTGGATGAACTCAAATACGAATACCCCGATGAAACCATCTCACCTTTCGCCGATGCGCAATCCGCGCTGGTGCACCTCACTGATGAGGGCGCGCGCATCCGCTACCCGCAGGGCATACCGGACGATGTGAAGTCGCTGATCGAATATGAACTCAAGCTGATTGATGAAATGAAATACGCGTCCTACTTCCTTACCGTTCATGACATTGTGAGAAAAGCGCGCTCGCTCGGTATCCTCTGTCAGGGCCGCGGCTCGGCCGCCAACTCCACAGTATGCTTTTGCCTCGGCATCACCGAGGTCGACCCCAAGCAGAGCGACCTGCTATTCGAACGCTTCATCTCCACCGAGCGCCATGAACCGCCCGACATCGACGTCGACTTCGAGCACGAGCGGCGCGAGGAGATCATCCAATACATCTACAACAAATACGGACGCCATCGCGCCGGCATCGCCGCCACCGTGATCAGCTATCGCGGCCGTTCGGCGATCCGCGAGGTCGGCAAGGCTTTCGGCCTGTCGGAAGACACAATCGGCGCGCTGGCGTCGTCGATCTGGGGTGGTGGCGGCGGCAGCGTGTCGCGCGACAGCGTCACGCGCAGCGGCATAGACCCCAACAGCTTCCGCATGAAGAAAATCGTGGCTTTGGCCAGCGAGATCGACGGCTTCCCGCGCCATCTGTCGCAGCATGTCGGCGGCTTCGTCATCACGCGCGGAAGGCTCGATGAAGTCGTGCCCGTCGGCAATGCGGCGATGGATGAACGCACCTTCGTCGAATGGGACAAGGACGACCTCGACGCACTCAAGATTCTGAAAGTCGATGTGCTCGGCCTCGGGATGCTATCCTGCATCCGCAAAGCCTTTGACTTGATGGAAAGGCACTATCCGGCGGCGACGCCAGCCGGCAAGAGACTCGCCACCATTCCACTAAAGGATGAGGCTCTCTATCGCATGCTCGGGCGCGCCGACTCGCTCGGCGTGTTCCAGGTCGAAAGCCGAGCGCAAATGAGTATGTTGCCGCGCCTCAAACCGAAGGAATTCTACGATCTCGTCATTGAAGTCGCCATCGTTCGTCCCGGCCCGATCCAGGGCAATATGGTCCACCCTTATCTGAAGCGCCGGGAAAATCCCGAAGAGGTTTCCTACCCATCACCGGAACTCAAAGACGTTCTGAAGAAAACGCTTGGCGTACCATTGTTTCAGGAACAGGCGATGAAGATCGCCATCGTGGCCGGCGGCTTCACGCCGGGCGAAGCCGACAACCTGCGCCGTGCCATGGCAACCTTCAAACGAACCGGAACCATCGGCACCTTCAAGGAAAAAATGATTAAGGGCATGCTGGAGCGCAAATACCCGCGCGAATTTGCCGAACGCTGCTTCAGCCAAATCGAAGGGTTCGGTGAATACGGCTTCCCGGAAAGCCATGCCGCCAGTTTCGCGCTGCTGGTCTATGCCTCGGCCTGGCTTAAATGTCATTATCCGGATGTGTTCGCCGCTGCCTTGCTGAACGCGCAGCCGATGGGCTTCTATGCATCGTCTCAGATCGTGCGCGACGCACGCGAGCACGGCGTCGCGGTGCGCGCGCCGGACATCAATCATTCGTACTGGGATTCGACGCTGGAGCCCGATGCCTGGCATGCTAATCGCCTGCATTCGCAGCACAAGGATATGCAAAACGACATCCGCACCGTTTGCGCCATACGGCTCGGCCTGCGTGAGATCAAGGGCATGAGCGAGAATGATGCCAAGCTAATCGCGGCGCAACGCAACGATGCGCCTTACGACTCAGTCCGCGATCTGTGGCTGCGCACCGGCCTGCACACGCGCGTACTGGAGCGGCTTGCCGATGCCGACGCCTTTGCCTCGCTCGGCCTCACCCGGCGTGATGCGCTATGGGCCGCCAAGGCACTCGGTCGTGTCGGCGACATCAATGACGATCTGCAGCTGTTCTCGTCCACCATCACGCCGGCGGCTAAAGCGCAGCGCTTCGGCGAGCCCGATATCGCACTGCCGCCGATGCCGCTCGGCGAAGAAGTCGTAAACGATTACCGCTTCCTGCGTTTATCACTGCGCGCGCATCCGGCGCAGTTCCTGCGCAAGGATCTGTTGGCTCGCAAGATCCTGCGCAATGAAGCTTTGTGCACACTCAAGACCGGCACGCATGCCACAATTTCCGGCCTCGTCACCTGCCGGCAACGGCCGGGCTCGGCCAAGGGCGTGGTGTTCATGACGCTGGAGGACGAGACTAGCGTCGCCAATGTCATCGTCTGGCCCAAGGTGTTCGAGCGCGTGCGGCCGATCGTGCTCGGCGCGCGCTACGTGTCGGTGACCGGCCGCGTGCAGTCGGAGGCGGGCGTCATCCACGTCGTCGCCGACGAGATCGAGGACCTCACCTTCCTGCTGGCGCAGCTGGCCGAACAGGGCGCCGATATCGACAGTCTGGCGCGTGCCGACGAAGTGCGGCGGCCGGTCGAGGAGATGCGCGAAGCGCGTCGCAATGGCGGCCGCGAAAGCCGCCTCGAGCGTCTCATCCGTGAGATGCCGGAGCTGGCCGCCGATCTGGGCGTTCACGCGCCTGGCTCGGCGCACATCCCGCTGCGCAACGCGTCGGTGCGTAAAGCCCGTTAACGCGGGATCACGCCGCCGCGGCCGACATTGATGCGATCGGCGCCGAGCGAGCCGTCGAGCTTGCGCTTGATCGCCGGCACAACGAGATGGGCGCCGACCTTGAGTTCGGCGCGCTCGCCAGGCGCATAAGCGAGGATGGTGACATCCTGCGGCACCAAAATCCGCTGCTCACCGTCCTTGTACTTCACGCGCAAGCTCTGGCCATCGACCCCCGCCACGGTGGTGTCGATGGTGGCGTTGGTCATGGTGCCGCCGGACGCCCGGTCCCAGGGCCGGAAGCCCTCGCCGAGCCCGCGCTGGCTCTCGGCGAAAACGGTGATCTGAATGGCGCGCTGGCTGCCGTCGGCCTGCGGCATCGCGCCGACGCCGACAAAGGCGCCCGTCTTGAGATCGACAAGCGTACCCTTGGACACGCCGAACACGACAAGCTTCTTGTCGAGTTCGACGTCGAACTGGCCGCCGCCCTCGAGCGGCCGAACCGTGATCACGTCCCCATCGACCTTCTCGATCGTCCCGGCGAACCGCAGCGGCGGCGCCGGCTGCGCCAGGACCGGGCCTAACACCGGGCCTGAAACCGCAGCGGCGGCCAGCGCCAGCACAGCACCAAAGGCAGAAAGCGATTTCGACAGCACCGTGTTCATGAGCCTCTCCGGGTCAAACAATCGCCCCAGCCCAAGAGCACCGCGCGGGGGCTATTTCATCCGCGGCGCGCGGGCTGGCCGCGGCTTTTTCTGCCGGTCGGCACTCACGCCGGCTGCCTTCTTCGGCTCCGCGTGCGGCGCCAGGTCTTCTTCGACGAGTTTGCGCAGCTCGGCCGTAACCTCGGGCTTCACGCCGAACCACAGTTCGAAGCCGCGCACCGCCTGATGAAGCAGCATGCCGAGCCCGTCGGCAACCCGCAGACCCTTGTCGCGCGCCGCGGCCAGCAACTTTGTCTCAAGCGGCACATAGACGAGATCGGCCACAACCGTGGACATCGGGCAGCGCAGATTGAAATCGATCTGCGGCTGGCCGACCATGCCGAGCGAAGTGGTGTTGACCAGAAGTCCCGCGCCGCCGAGCAACCCGGTCATTTCGCCCCATTGCGCGACGTTGACGCGCGAACCGAACCGCGCGCGCAACGCCTCGGCGCGCTCCGGCGAGCGATTGACGACATGGATGCGCTGCACCTCGCGCTGGATCAGCGCATAGACAACGGCGCGCGCGCCGCCGCCGGCGCCCAGTACCACGGCGCTTTCCAGGCCCCGGTCCCAGCCCGGCGTCATCTGATCGAGATTGGCAAGGAAGCCCTCGACGTCGGTGTTGGTCGAACGCAGCTTGTCGCCGTCGAACCACAGAGTGTTGGCCGCGCCAACCGCTCTGGCGCGATCGTCGGCGAGCGTCAATTCCATCGCCGCCTGCTTGTGCGGCACCGTGACGTTGCAGCCGATATAGCCGCGCTCGCGCAGATGCGTGATGAAGTCGGCGAACTGCTCCGGGGCGATCGCCTCCTTGCGATACTCCGCGTCGACGCCGTGCCTTTTCATCCAATACTGATGGATGAGAGGCGAGCGCGAATGGCCGGCCGGCCACCCGACGACGCACACCGCTTTGCGACTATCACTCATGCCCCGAAATCACTCACCTTCAGACGCCGGCGCCACAGCCGCCACCTTCACGCTGCCGCCCGCCCCCGGGCCCGGTTTCGCGCCCGCATTTATGCTTTGCCTGAGGGCCAGTCAACGCCGTATCCTTCCACCTCCCTTCCACGGTGGTTCAGGCGATGAAATCCATCTTTTTCGACTGCAATGATCAACTCGGGCCCGTCTGGGAACAGGTATTGCGCCCCGACGACCCGGCGATCGACGTCAACATGACGCCGTTCAAGAAGGAGGAACTGCCTCTGGTCATCGCCGGCTACGACATCGCCATCGACGATCATTCCTATATGCCGACCGATCTGGTCGAGCGCTGCAAGCAGCTCAAGCACATCGTGTTTCTGGGCACCGGCGCGGCGAGCTACATGAACATTGCCGAGCTCAAGGAGCGTGGCATCACCGTTCACATCATCAAGGGTTACGGCGACGTCGCGGTGGCCGAGCACACCATGGCGCTGCTGTTCGCCTGCGCCCGCGACATCGCCCGCATGGACCGCGAAGTGCGCGGCGGCACCTGGGCGCCGAAGGAAGGCATGCAGCTTCAAGGCAAGACTGTCGGCCTCATCGGCCTCGGCGGCATCGGCACCGAGTTCGCCCGCATGGCGGCCGGCATCGGCATGAACGTCATCGCCTACAGCCGCACGCCGAAGCCGGAGCTGGGCATCAAGCAGGTGGACATCGAGACGCTGCTCAAGACGTCCGACGTCGTGTCGCTCCATTTGACGCTCAGTGACGAGACCCGCGGCTTCCTCGGCGCCGGCCGCATCGCCATGATGAAGCATGGCGCACTCCTGGTGAACACCGCGCGCGGCGCACTGGTCGACGAGCAGGCACTGATCCAGGCGCTCAAGAGCGGCATCATCCACCAGGCCGGACTCGACGTGTTCCATTCGGAGCCTCTCGACGCCAAATCCGAACTGGCGCAGCTGCCCAATGTCACGCTGACCTCGCACGCCGCCTTCCGCACCCTGGAAGCATCACAGACTCTGCTGCGACGGGCCATCGATATCGTGAAATCGATCAAGGGCTGACCTTCGACGTGATCCGAAGAGGCACCTCGCGCGTTATGGAAGTGATCCAGAAAGGTTCGCCATGCCGCTGATCGTTCCCGCCTACGCCGCCGTGCTCGGCCTCATGTTCGCCGTGCTGTCGTTTCGCGTCGCCAATGCGCGGCGGACGATGCGCATCGGCCTCGGCAGCGGCGGCGACAAGCAGCTGGAGCGCTATATCCGCGTCCAGGGCAATTTCGCCGAATATGTGCCGATGGCGCTGATCCTGCTCACCTTCGTTGAATTGCAGGTCTGGCCGACCTGGCTAGTGCACGTGCTCTGCGCTTTGCTGCTGGTCGCCCGGGTGGTCCACGCCTTCGGGGTGGTCCGCGAGCCGGAGGACTTCCGCTTCCGCGCCATCGGCATGATCACGACTTTGGCCGTCCTGGTCGTCACCTCGGTGCTGTTGCTGGCCGGCGGCATCTGGCACCCGGAAGCGTGAGCCGCCTGAGCTAGCCTCCGATCGCCGCGTTGACCTTCGGCAGCACCTTCTCCGCCAGCAGGATCATGGACCGCCGGCCAAGTTCGGGATCGGCCCAGTCCTTGCCGGCGTAGAGCAGCGTGCCGAAATCGCCGACCGTCTCCCGATATCGCATCAGTTCATCGGCCACCTTGTCCGGCGTGCCGTAGGTGATGAGCTGGTTGCAGACCGCTTCCAGCGTCACCTCGTCGTCGGGCTGGTCGCGACGCGTCTTGAACAGCTCGATACGGCCGTTCTTCTTCAGCTTGGTATAGAGCTGCTTGTAGTAGAACACGTAGGGACTGTCGGGATCGGTCGCGTAAGCCTTCGCCGTCTTCTCGTCGTCGGCGACGAAGATCGAACGCGCCACGCGCCAGTTCGCCGTGTCCACCGTGCGGCCGACGCGCTCGCAGCCTTCGACATATTTCGGCCAGTGGCTTTTCACCCATTGCGGCATCAGGAAGTTCGCAGAGATCGGATCCCAGCCACGCGCCGCGGCTTCGGTAACGCCCTTGGAGAACGGCGCCACCGCGGTGACAACGATCGGCGGATGCGGGCGCTGCAGCGGCTTGGCGATGTAGCCCTGCCCGAGTTCGGGCATGAACTGGCGCGCCACGCTGATGTCCCAATACTTGCCGGCAAGATCATACGGCGGCTCGCCGGCCCAGATGGCGAGCACCTGGTTGATCGCCTCGAGGAACATCGCGTTGCGGTCGGCGTCGAGGTTGCCGAACACCTCGGCGTCCGACAGCAGCCCGCCCGGTGAAATGCCGAACAGGAATCGGCCGTCGAGCATGTGGTCGAGCATGGCGATCTGCGACGCTACCGCCGCCGGGTGCTGGTTCGGCATGTTCACCGTGCCGGTGCCGAGCTTCATGCGCTTCACGCGATCGACCAGGCTCGCCAGGAATACGACGCAGGACGTGATGTTTTCGGCGCGGTCGGTGACATGCTCGCCGCAATAGGCTTCGGCAAAGCCGAGCTCGTCGGCCAGGATAAACGCCTCGCGGTCCTCGCGCAGCGACTGGCGCCAATCCTTGTCAAGCGGATGGATCGGCATCGTGAAAAAGCCAAGCTGCATCGCGGTGTCTCCCGGGCGAGTTTTCTTGTTGCGCAACGATAGGCGAAGAAGCCAGCCTTTGGAAACCCGCGCGGCATGGCGCGATGGCGGGCGCCGTGATACCGATCGAAGGAACTCATCCAATGCAAGGCCGGGCCATGGCGAAAACCGCGAAATCAAAAAAGGCGTCAACAAAGTCGGGATCGAAGGCAATCGCTCCTGCGCGGCAGAGCAAGGGCACGGTGGGCATTGTCGGCCTCGGCATCATGGGCGGGGCCTTCGCCCGTCTGCTGAAGAAGGCGGGTTGGCGCGTCGTGGGCTACGACCTCAGCGCCGCGCGACGACTTGCCGCCAAGGATCGCGGCATAAAGATCCTGCGCAATGCCACCGAGGTGGCAAAGCAGGCGCCGGTCGTTCTCACCAGCCTGCCCTCGCCGAAGGCGCTGGAATCCGTGGTGAATGAAATCGCGAGCGCCAAGCTGCCGCCGATCACTTTGATCGAACTGAGCACGTTCGCCCTGGCCGACAAGCACAAGGCCGAACGCCGCATGCGCAAGGCCAAACACACAATGCTCGATGTGCCCGTGAGCGGCACCGGCGCGCAGGCGGCGCGCGGCGATGCCGTGTTCTACGCCTGCGGCGACAAGGCGACGATCAAGAAGCTGATGCCGATGTTCGGCGATTTCGGCCGAGCCGCTTTCGACGTCGGCGCCTTCGGCAACGGCAGCAAGATGAAGTACGTCGCCAACCTGATGGTCGCCATCCACAACATCGCCAGCGCCGAGGCCATGGTGCTCGGCATGAAGGCCGGGCTGCCGCCGCAGGCGATCCTCGAACTGGTGTCCGCCGGCGCCGGCCAGTCGCGCATCTTCGACCTGCGCGGACCGATGATGGTGAAGAACGACTACGACACCGTCACCGCGACGCTCGACGTGTTCGACAAGGACCTCAGATTGATTGGCGACTTCATCCGGACGGCGCGCGCGCCGACGCCGCTATTCGACGCAACGCGCCCGATCTACGACAAGGCGCTCAAGGCCGGCCTCGGCGCCAAGGACGTCGCCGCGGTGTGCACCGTGCTCGAGAAGATGGCGCGGCTGAAGCGGGACAAGACGCCGAAACCGCCGAAGGCCGGCCCCGCCGGTCAGGCATAGAGAAAGTCCAGGGTCGCGGTTTCCCTGATCACCGCCGCGTCGGTGGCGTGGCGGCCGGCGCTCGCCTTTTCCTCCTGCGTCTGCGTTGCCTGCAAGTAGGCTCCGAGATGGCGGGCCCAATCGATGATGCGGCGGTTCTCAGGGAGGCGCGCCGCTTCGAAAGCCTTCAGCCCGCCCGCCACGTCGTCATGCGCAGCCAGGGCGTTCGCCAGAGCCGCCGCATCATCCGCCGCTTTCGATACGCCGGCGCCGACATGCGGCCGCGCCACGAAGGCGGCATCCCCCACCAGCGCCACACGGCCGAAGGCGATGCGCGGCGAGGCCAGATCGTAGATCGGCTGCAGCAGCGGCTCTTGCATCAGCCGCACCAGTTCGCGGAACGGCGGCGCCAGCAGCCGCTCCGCGGCATCCTTCATCTCGGCGATGGCCTCGGTGCGGATCAACGGCGGCGGAATCGAGATGTCGTGGGTGCGCCCCTGCGCGTCGGTGAGCAGCCACTTCAGTTTATCGCCTTCATCGGCCGGCCGGTACCAGATCACATTGGTGCGGCGATGGCCGGGCCGCACATCGTTGTCAGGACCGGCCACCGGGTAGCTCAGGAACTGTTCGCCCGGCGGCAGGCCGAACGACATGATGTCGAAGATCGCTTTGTGGGTGTCGCGCGGCATGGCGTCTTCGCCGATCAGCGCGCGCCAGGCGACGTAGCCGGCATAGAGCGGCACGACGTCCGGCGCGAGCAATTGACGCACCGTCGAGCGGATGCCGTCGGCGCCAATCAGCACATCGCCGGTCGCCGCCTCGCCATCGGCGAAATGCGCGGTGACGCCGCCCGTATCCTGCACCAGAGACTTCAGACTTCTGCCGCGATGATAGTGCTCGGGCGCGAAAGCATCGCGCAGCAGGCGGTAAACCCGCTCCCAGGCCGTCGCCACCTGCGGGCAGGCAAGCTCGTCGGTGATACCGCCTTGCGGATCGAGTATCTGCCGTCGTTCGATGGCGACACCGAGTCCTTCGGTATCGAGGCCGAGCCCCTTGAGCCGCGCGATGAGTTCCGGCTGCGCCACGATGCCGGCACCGCGACCGGACAATTCACCTTCGACGCGTTCGTAAATATCGACTCGCCAGCCCCGGCGCTGCAGCAACAATGCGCTGAGCAGCCCGCTCATCGAGCCGCCAATGATGATCGCGCGCCGTCCGCTCGCTGCCACGTCTTCCTCCGCCGCGCTTCCGCCTGCGCGCATTGCGGTGTACTATGCCACAAACAAGGCACGGAGGAACGCCATGGTTGCCAATCACGCAACTCTGTCGATGATGGACAAGGCCGCCGACGCCAGGAATCTGGCGCAGTGGCCTGCCGACATCGCCGCCGAATTTGCGCGCGAAGCCGCCAATCCCAATCCATGTGTCGGCTCGACCTTGCTGTCGGAGAACGAGCGCACGCGCGTGTGGATCATCCGCCTCGCGCCCGGCGAGCGCATCGGCTTCCACCGCCATGTGCTGGATTACTTCTGGACCTCGGTAAACGGCGGACGCGGCCGCCAGCACGTGCATGACGGCGCCACGGTGGAATACAGCTATCAGCCCGGCGAAACGCGCCACGAGACTTATGGCAAAGGCGAATTCAAGGTGCACGATCTTGAGAACACCGGCGACGCCGAGATGATCTTCATGACGGTCGAGTTCAAGGACTCCGCCAATGCGCCGCTGCCGTTGCCTGCGGGCATCCGCCCACAGGCGGCCGCCTGAGCAAGCCAGCGCGGGTGGGACAGCGCGCACGCTGCAACATGCCGCGTGGATAAACGCCGCAGCGCCGAGTGCCTGCCCGATCAACGGGCTAGCCAAGGCCGCCTGCTTCCTGCACACTGCGGTGCAAGGCACGGGCGCCGACGGCGCACCGGCTATTAAAGATCATTGGGGAGGTCAAAGTGCCGGCCACCGGTGGCCATCACGCCAGTTCGGGTGTCTGCTTCTACCGGTCGCAGGATCGTTGGAGTGTCCCGCCGCGCGTGAGGTTCGCACCAACCGCCCAGGGCGGTCGCCGACCCGGCTGATGTTTGCATGCAATTCGACCTGTTGATCAACGCCATCATCGCCGGCTTGATGCTCGGCGGCTTTTACGCCGCGGTCACCGCGGGCATTTCGATTTCGTTCGGCATGCTCGATATCGTGAATATCGCGCATCCGGGCTTCATCATTCTCGGCTCCTATATCGCCTACATCGTCAGCACGAATTTCGGCATCGACCCCATCGTCGTCGCCATCCTGGCGCTGCCTGTGTTTTACGCGCTCGGCACGGGGATTTACGGAATCTATTTCCAGTCCTTCGAGAAACGCGGGCAGGACCCGCTGCGCGGCCTCGCCTTCTTCTTCGGCCTGCTCTTCGTCACCGAGGTGGTGCTGATCCTGGTGTTCGGCGTCGATTACCGGACAGTGGATACGGCCTATGCCGGCGGCAGCCTCAAGCTCGGTGTCATGGAATTCCCGCTGCGCATGCTGGTGCCGGCGCTGGTGTCGCTCGCCATGTTCGCCGCGTTGCAGCTTTACATGTCGCGCACGTTCATCGGCCGCGCCGTGATGGCGGTGTCGCAGGATCCGCAGGCGCTGGAGCTGATGGCGGTCGATCCGACCCGGATCAAGCGCATCGCCTTCTCGATCTCGATGGCGACCTGCGCGCTGGCCGGCGCCTTCCTCATCGTCATCCAGCCGGTGCTGCCATCGTCGGGCCGCGAATATATCGGCCGCGTCTTCGCCATCTGCGTGCTCGGCGGCCTCGGCAGCCTGCCCGGCACGCTGATCGCCGCGCTGCTGATCGGCGTCATCGAAAGCATCGCCACGACATTCTATGGCCCGTCCTGGGCGCCGGCGGTGTCCTTCGGCCTGCTCCTGCTCACCCTGGCCGTGCGGCCCTCCGGACTGCTGGGTCGTTAAATGAACACGCCCAAATTCACCCTCGTCCTTGCCGCCGTCGCCGCGGCGCTGTTCATCGCCTTCCGGCTGATCGGCAACGACTACCTGTTCTTCGCCGGTTACACAGTGCTGCAATACATCGTCATCGCCACCGCCTGGAACATCCTTGGCGGCTATTGCGGCTATGTGAATTTCGGCAGCGCCGGTTTCTTTGCCGTCGGCGTTTACTCGACCGTGTTCTTCTACAATGTCGGCCAGCAATACGATGTACCGTTGCCGATCCCGCTGCTGATGGTGATCGGCGGTATCATGTCCGGCCTGCTCGGCCTCGGCATGGGCTATCTCACGCTTCGTCTGCGCGGCGTCTTCTTCGCCATCGCCACGCTGGCGCTGCTGGTGGTGATCGAGACCTTTGTCGTGAACTGGTCCTTCGTCGGCGGCTCGCGCGGCGCCTACATCATCCCGCCGTCCGAAATCCCGGTGCTCGGCGTCTTCATCCACTACCTGTTCCTGCTGATGCTGGGCCTGGTCGTGCTGTCGCTCGTCGCCGCGCGCACCATCGAGCGCTCCAGCCTCGGCATCGGCTTCGCCACCATCCGTGACGACGAGCTGGCGGCCGAAGCCTCCGGCGTGCCGACCTTGCGGCTCAAGCTGATCGCCACGGTCGTGTCCGGCGCGCTGTTCGGCATGGCCGGCGCGCCCTTCCCTTACTACATCGGCTATGTCGAGCCGGGCTCGGCCTTCAATCTCGCCTATTCGGTGAACGCCATCGCCATGCCGATGATCGGCGGCACCATGAGCTGGGTCGGCCCGATGGTCGGCGCACTGCTGCTGTCGACCTTGCAGCAGGTCATCACCGTCACGATCTCGTCGGCGGCCAATCTGCTCATCACCGGCCTGCTGCTCATCGGCTTCGTCATCCTCGCGCCCAAGGGCCTGGTCGGCCTCTGGCAAAGCTTCACGGCAAAGGGGAAGCGGTCATGAGCCAGATCATGGGGCAGTCCGTGCCAGAAGAAGCGATCGGCGATGTGCCGCTTCTGGCGGTGGAGCAACTGGGCAAGCGCTTCGGCGGCTTCGTCGCGCTCGACACGGTGGACCTCGCCGTTCCGAAAGGCCAGCGCCTCGGTCTGATCGGGCCGAACGGCTCAGGCAAATCGACGCTGGTGAACTGCATCAGCGGCACGCTGCAGAACGAGACGGGCAGCGTCACCTTCGGAGGCCAGCGCCTCGATGGCGCGCCGGCGCATCGCCGCGCGCGGCTCGGCCTCGCCCGCAGCTTCCAGTTGCCGCGGCCGTTCCGGACCATGACGGTGGCCGAGAACATCCGCGTGCCGCTGATCTACACCGTCGGCGCCCGCGCCGGCGTCCACCTGACCTCCAGCGAACTCGAAGACCGCTGCATGGAGGTGCTGACCCTGGTCTCGCTGCAGGACAAGGCCGGCAAGAACCCGTTCGACCTCACCCAGGTCGAGATGCGCAAACTCGAACTCGCCCGCGCCATGGCGGCTGAGCCGAAGCTGCTGATTGCCGACGAATCCATGGCAGGCCTGTCGCATTCCGAGGTCGAGGATATCGTCGCGCTGCTGATCCGCATGAACGAGCGCGGCGTCACCATCATCATGATCGAGCACATCATGCGCGCGGTGATGGCGTTCTCGCAGCGCCTCGTCGTGCTGGTCTCCGGCCGCAAGATCGCGGACGGCGCGCCGGAAGATGTGATCAAGGACAAGGACGTGGTGGGGGCCTATCTTGGGACCTGAGATGGCACGCGAACCCGCGCACGAAGCCAACAGTATTGCCGTCGAAGGCATCGACGCCGGCTACGGGCTGGTGCGCGTGCTCGACGACGTCTCGCTCAATGTCGGTTCCGGCGAGACCGTGGCGCTGCTCGGCACCAACGGCAACGGCAAGAGCACGTTGATGAAGTGCATCATGGGCTGGGTGCGGCCGTCCAAGGGCCGCATCGTCGCCACCATCGATGGCGTCCGTCACGACCTTACCAAGCTGACGACGACCGAGATTGTCGACCTCGGCATCGCGCTGGTGCCGGAGGGCCGCCGCCTGTTCCCGCGCCAGACCGTCGAGGAAAACCTGCTGTTAGGGGCGAGCCGGCCGAAGGCGCGCGCCCACATCAAGGCCAATCTCGATTTCTGCTTCGAAACTTTTCCGCGCCTGGCCGAACGCCGTGGCCAACTGGCCGGCTCGATGTCCGGCGGCGAGCAGCAGATGCTGGCGCTGGCGCGCGCGCTGATGATCAACCCGCGCATTCTGCTGGTCGACGAGCCTTCGGTCGGCCTGTCGCCGCTGCTGGTCGGCCGCACCATCGACGCCATCAGGACGCTGAAGGAGCACTTCAAGCTCACGGTGCTGATGGCCGAGCAGAACTTCACCCAGGCGCTGCGCATCGCCGATCGCGGCTATGTCATCGTCCACGGCAAGATCGAGTTCGAGGGCGCCTCGGCGGACGAGCTCAACAACAACGACCTCATCCGTCAGTTTTATCTGGGGATGTAGCGCTTCCTTACCCCTCCCCGGCTACGGGAGAGGTAAGAAAGAAAAAACGCCGCGGATTGCTCCGCGGCGTTTCTTTTTGTCTCAGCGATCGAGCGTCTACTTCATCGCCTTTTCGTAGGGATAGATCAGCTTGCCGGTGGCCAGGCTCGGCGGGTCGACCACGGTCTGGTAGCTCATGCCGCGCCAGGTATCGAGGTTCGCGGCGTCGGTCACGCCATGATACTGCACCTGCATCATGCGGCTCTCGGCCCACTCGCCCTTGGCGCCGTACTTGATCGAACCGACCACGGTCTGGATGGTCGCCTTTTTCAGGTGATCCGCGATCTTGGTGTCGTCGAGGCTGTTGGCGCCCTTGATGCCGGCTTCCAGCACTTGCATCTGCGCGTAGCCCCAGCCGCCGAGATAGTAGCCGAGCGGATCGACGCCGGCGGCGCCGGCGCGGGACTGATACTCCTTGTAGAAGGCTTCGGCGCCTTCATACATCTGCTTCTTGTCCGGCACCCAGGTCTCGTAGTTCACGATGCCGTTGAGCTTGCTCTTGAGGCGATCCTTGAACGGGGTTGCCTGAAGACCGACCATGGCGCCGCCCATCATCTTCGGCTTCAGGTCGATTTCGTGCGCTGCCATGACCAGACCGATCGAGTCGAGCGGGTACGAGCAGATCATCAGCAGGTCCGGATTCTCCGCCTTGATCGCGCGAACGATCGGAGCAAAGTCGGTCGTCTTCGGCGGCGGCGGATAGGCCTTGTCGTAGACGATCTTGAGGCCGAGCTTCTTGGCGGTGTTGCGCGCGCCCTCGCAAGCGTTCTGCGAGAACTCGGCGTCGGCATAGGTCAGAGCCACGGTCTGCGGCTTGGGCGACTGCTGCATCGCCACGTCGAACCAGCCCTGCGTGAATGAGCCCTTGGTATCCTGCCCCGTCGGGATGACCGAGAAATACTTGTCGTATTTGAACTTGTCGTTGATATCGAGACCGAACAGGCTGATGAAGGTCTTCTTCTTGCTCATCACGACCGGCATGGCGGGGGCGATCTGGTTCGAGGCATAGCCCGACACCACGAGATCGACCTTATCGACGTCGATCAGCTTGGTGTAGATGCCCGGCACTTCGGAAGCCTGGCTCTTGTCATCGTAATATTTCAGCTCGACTTTCTTGCCGAGTAGGCCGCCGGCCTTGTTGATCCGGTCGGCCCAGATTTCCTGACCGAGCAGCGCCTGCTTGCCGTTAGGCGCCAGCGGGCCGGTAAGCGATTGCGAGAAACCGATCTTGATGGTGTCCTGCGCCTGGGCGCCGAGCGTCAGCGCCGCCGTGACCGCAAGGCTGACACCGGCGATCAAGGCAAGCTTCCGCGATTTGAGGCTTTGCTTCATTCGTTTTTTCCTCCCCGAGTTGATTTCGTTTTGTTCGGTGAGGCGATAATGCCAGCGCGCGGCGCGGTGGTCCACTGCGGCGTAAGGCCTTGAACACCAAGGCGCCGATCGCTTGGTGGGCAGAGTCCCGCACCAGCCAGTTGTTGCACTGCACGATGCATTGAAGGTTGCGATCGTCGCCCGCTTTCCGAATGATGGCGCTCAACAAGAACACGCCCGGGAAGGAGTCCGCCCCGATGCCGAGACGTATTGTCGATATATCGATCCCGCTGGAGAACAACGTGGTGGCCGATCCCCCGGGATACGGACCGGTGATCGAGTATCTCGGCCACGAAGCCACCGCCGCCGACATCCTCAAATTCTTCCCAGGCCTGAAAAAGGAAGACCTGCCCGACGGTGAAGGCTGGGGCTTCGAATGGGTCAAGCTGTCGACGCATTGCACGACGCATCTCGACGCGCCGTGGCACTTCGCCTCGACCATGGACGGCGGCAAGCGCGCCATCACCATCGACGAGGTACCGCTGGATTGGTGCTTACAGCGTGGCGTCAAACTGGATTTTCGTCATTTCGCGGACGGATATGTTGCTACCGCCGCGGACGTGGAGGCCGAGCTCAAGCGCGTCGGTCACACGCTGTCGCCGCTCGACATCGTCGTCGTCAATACCAGTGCCGGCATGGCCTACGGCCAGCCTGACTATGTGGCCCGGGGATGCGGGATGGGCCGCGAGGCCACGCTCTATCTGCTCGAACGCGGCGTGCGGGTCACCGGCACCGACGGCTGGAGCTGGGATGCGCCTTTCGTCCAAACCATGAAGCGCTACGCAGAGACGCGGGATCCGTCCATCATCTGGGAAGGCCATCGCGCGGGGCGCGACATCGGCTATTGCCACATCGAGAAACTGCACAATCTGGAAAGCCTGCCTTCGACCGGCTTCATGGTGAGCTGTTTCCCGGTGAAGATTCGTGGCGGCTCAGCCGGCTGGACGCGGGCAGTGGCGATCATCGACTAAGGTGCCACAACACCCTAGGATGCCCTGATGAACAAGCCCGCTGCGACCAACCTCCGTATCGACCCCGAACGCCTATGGGGCGATCTCATGGAGACCGCCAGGATCGGTGGCACGGCGAAAGGCGGCATCTGCCGCCTCACCCTCACTGACCTCGACCGGCAGGTGCGCGACTGGTTCAAGGCGGCCGCGGAAAGCCTCGGCTGCACCGTCACGGTCGACGACATGGGCGCGATGTTCGCGCGACGCCCAGGACAGCGGAACGACATCCCGCCGATCGTCATGGGCAGCCATCTCGACACCCAGCCAACCGGCGGAAAATTTGACGGGACTCTTGGCGTGCTCGGGGCGCTCGAAGCGCTCCGTGCGCTCCACCGCGCCGGCTACGAGACCTTTGCGCCCATCGAGGTGGTGAACTGGACCAACGAGGAGGGCTCGCGCTTCGCCCCCGCCATGGTGGCGTCGGGCGTCTTTGCCGGCGTCTTCACGCGCGACTGGGCGGTGGCGCGGCAGGACCGCGCCGGCGTGAGCTTCGGCGACGCGCTCGAGGCCATCGGCTATCGCGGCGCGCAGCGCTGCGGCGACCACCCGCTATCCGCCTTTTTCGAGATTCATATCGAGCAAGGCCCCTATCTCGAAATGGAGAACAAGGACATCGGCGTCGTCACCGGCGTGCAGGCGATCCGCTGGTTCGAGGCAACCTTCACCGGACAGGACAGCCATGCCGGCACGACGCCGATGCAGGCGCGGCGCGACGCCCTGCTTGGCGCGGCGCGGCTTGTCGAAGCGGTCAACGCGACCGCGCTTCGCCACAAGGGCGCGGTCGGCACCGTCGGCGTCCTCGAGGTCAAGCCGGCCTCGACCAATGTCATTCCCGGCGAGACCTACCTCACCATCGACTGCCGCGACCCGGACGAGGCCGTGCTTGATCGCATGGAGCAGGACATCGGGGCCGCCGCCGAGGCGATTGCCAGCGAACTCGGCCTTCAAGTCACCTTCAAGAACATCGTCAAGCAGCCGCCGGTGCATTTCGATCCGCAATGCATCGAGGCGGTGCGCCGCGCCGCGGCGTCGGCGGGTTTATCGACGCGGGATATCATGTCCGGCGCCGGCCACGATGCCGCCTATGTCGCGCGCGTCGCGCCGACCACGATGATCTTCGTGCCGTGCAAGGGCGGCATCAGCCACAACGAGGCGGAGTATTCCAGCAAGGAGCAGTGCGCCAACGGCGCGCAGGTGCTGCTGCAGGCCGTGCTCGACTACGATCGAACGCTGGCGGAGAAATTTAGCTAGTCATTCCGGACGACGCGTCAGCGTCGATCCGGAATCCAGACACACATGGAGCCTTGCCGGATTCCGGGTTCGCTTGCCCCGCAAGCGCACCGGAATGACGCAGTGCCCTACATCGCTTCCTTGCGGGCGTGCAGCGCCATGGCGATCAGCGCCACGCCGCCGAACACCATGTTGATGCCGACCAACAGGCCAAGCGCCCACACCGCGGTCGATGGCAGCCCCATCAGCAGCATCACCGCAAGCGCCAGATCGACGACGCCGCTCGCCAGCATCCAGCCCCACTGGCCGGAGAACTCGCGGCGATGATCGAGTGAGAAAAAGATCGAGGCGACGCCTTCGATGACGAAGAAGGCGATCAGCACCAAGGTCAGCGACAGCGCGCCTGCGACCGGTTGCGCCAGCATCCAGCCGCCGGCGAGAATCGCCAGCGCCGCCGAGATGAGCGCCCACCAAAAGCCCGGCGCGTTGCGCATCCAGAACGTCGTGACGAGGCCGATGACGCCGCTGATCAGGAACAGCCAGCCGAACAGGATGGTCACGGCCAAGGTTGCCAGCGGTGGTATCAGGATGGCTACCATGCCGAGCACGACCAGCAAGACGCCTTCGGCGAGATAGAGCTTCCAGTGATCGTGGATGGTCTTCGCCACGGCTTTCTGCATCGTGGCGAGATCGGCGTTTTCAGCCGGAGGCGGCGGGAGATCGGTGGGCATGTCAGGCTCCGTGGCGTGGTCCCGGGCAGAAATCTAACCCGGAACGCTGTCATACGCCATTACCCTAGTTCTCAACCCAGTCGGCGCATTTGGGCACGTCGGTCTGCACGCCCCAAGGCATGATCGGCACCGACGAGGTCGAGTTCTTGGGCGATCCCTCGATGATCCGGTCGCTATAGACCATGTAGACCAGCACGTTGCGCTTCACGTCACAGCCGCGGACGATCTGCATCTTCTTGAAGAACAGCGAGCGCCGCTGACGGAACACGTCCTCGCCCTGCTCGAACTTCGTCTTGAATTTCACCGGCCCGACCTGACGGCAGGCCAGCGAAATGTCCGACACTTCTTCGGCGACGCCGATCCAACCCTTGAACCCGCCGCGTTCCGGAACCGTGAAGTGGCAGGCGACGCCTTCCACTTCAGGGTCGTCGAGCCCGTAGGTTGCGAGCTTGTCGTTCGGCGTCAGCCATTTGAATACGGTCGACTTCCTGAAGATGAGGTCCGGCTGCTCGGCGGCGGCCGATGAAACGATCGACATGAAAAGTATCGCGACGACTGCGCACGCTGAGCGAAGCAAAACATCCTCCTGTGACATTGCGGACAAGCGGCTACGTATAATTACTGATGTTGTATCGCGCAGCGCCAACTACAAGAGGTTGCCCGAGAGGTATCCACCTCTCTTTCGAGAGCGATCAATGTAAACTGCTCTTCGCAACTGAAATGGGGTTTAATTCAACACTAAATTGACATGTCCAATTTAGAAACAATATCGCCCTTATCGAATCAATGGATACAGCCATGCGCTTGAACACGCCGGTTCTGGACATTGAGTTTTCTCTTGGCGATGGCAAGACCATCGTCTCGACCACGGATCTCCAAGGCAACATCACTTACGCCAATACCTATTTCGTTGAAGCCAGCGGCTACACCGAAAGCGAGCTCATCGGCAAACCGCAGAACATTCTGCGCCACCCGGACATGCCGGCGACCGCGTTCAAGGATCTGTGGCAGACCATCAAGGCCGGCCTGCCATGGCGAGGCCTGGTGAAGAACCGTCGCAAGAGCGGCGAGTATTACTGGGTGATGGCGAACGTCACACCGGTCATCGAGAACGGGCAGGCAATCGGCTACATGTCGGTGCGCACCAAGCCCTCGCGCGAACAGATCGATCTCGCCACCAGACTTTACGCGCAGGAGCGCGCCCGGCCCGGCAGCGTCAAGCTCTGCCAGGGCCAGGTGGTCACCTCGTCGTGGCTGAGCTTCTCGTTCATCCAGCGTTTCTCGATGACGTTCCGCACGCGCATCATCATGGTGATGCTGCTGGCGTCGATCGCCGTTGTCGGCGGCATGGCGGCCACGCAGAACCTGCCGTGGTGGATCTCGGCCGTGTCGGGCTTCAGCTTCGCCATCGCGGCGTCGGTCTGGTTCTATCTGGAAAGAAATATTCTGGCGCCGATCCGCCATGCGGTACACGTCGCTCAATGCATGGCGGGCGGCGACCTTACCAGCCAGACGCAAACGACACGCACCGACGAGATCGGCCAGTTGATGCGCGCGATGGCGCAGCTCAACACCAATCTTCACTCGATCGTCGGCGACATCCGCAACAACTTCCACGACATCCTCGGGGCGACCGGTCAGCTCGCCAGCGGCAATCGTGATCTGTCGGCGCGCACCGATTCGCAGGCCGCCGCCCTGGAAGAAACCGCCGCCAGCATGGAGGAACTGACCTCCGCGGTGAAGCAGAACGCCGATAACTCGCGGAGCGGCGATAAATTCGCGGCGAATGCGCTGCAGACTGCCGAGAAAGGCAGCGGTATCGTCGACAATGTGGTCTCGACCATGGTGGAAATCACCGAGTCGTCCAGCAAGATTTCCGACATTGTCGGCATCATCAACGGCATCGCCTACCAGACCAACCTGCTCGCGCTCAACGCGGCGGTCGAGGCCGCGCGCGCCGGCGACGCGGGACGCGGCTTCGCCGTTGTCGCGACCGAGGTGCGCAGCCTGGCGCAGCGCTCGGCCGACGCCGCCAAGGATATCCGCGGACTGATCGAGGCGTCGGTGGCCAAAGTCAATCACGGCACCCTTCTCGCCAACGAAGCCGGCTCGGCGATGAAGGATATCCTCGCGGCGGTCAATCAGATGACCTCGCTCATGACCGACATCGCCAACGCGTCCAACGAACAATCCACCGGCATCAGCCAGGTCAATGACGCGGTGATGCAGATGGACCAGGTAACGCAGCAGAACGCCGCGCAGGTCGAAGAATCGTCGGCGGCGACGGAAGGACTCGAGCAACGCAGCAACAAGCTGATGCAGGCGCTGGAAGTGTTCAAGCTCGGGCGTCAGGGCGCATCCGGCGCGACCGCCACGGCCGCCACGGCCGCTACGGCTTCGGCCCAGAAGGCTGACAAGCCGCGTCGCGCGATGCGCCGGGCCGCCTAGCCATCGGCCTGAAGGCGGGCGCCGCGCGGCGCACGCCTTAGGCCCAGAGCCGCTCGCCGCTCATGCCCTTGTAGAGATCGGCGACGAATTCGCCGTAGCCATTGAACAACAGTGTCGGCCGCCGCTCGCCGGTGCCGATCACTTCCTCGGTGGCCTGGCTCCAGCGCGGATGCGCCACCTGCGGGTTCACATTCGCCCAGAAGCCGTATTCCGAGGCCTGCAACGCTTCCCACATACCCTTCGGCCGCTGCTCGACGAATGAGAAGCGCACGATCGACTTGATGGACTTGAAGCCGTATTTCCACGGCACCGCCAGCCGCAGCGGCGCGCCATGCTGCTTGAGCATCGGATGGCCGTAGGCGCCGGTGGCGATGAAGGCGAGATCGTTGGTCGCCTCCGCCATCGACAGGCCCTCGATATAGGGCCACGGATACCAGGACTGGCGCTGGCCGGGCGCCTGCTTCGGGTTCATGAAGGTTTCCATCTTCACGTATTTGGCCGAGCCGAGCGGGTTGGCGAAGTCCACCAGCTTCTTCAGCGGGAAGCCGCTCCAGGCGATGGCCATGCCCCAGGCTTCGACGCAGCGGTGGCGATAGGCGCGCTCCTCGACACCCATTTTCTTGATGAGGTCGTCGGCGTCGATCTCGATCGGCTTTTCGACGAGGCCGTCGATTTTGACGGTCCACGGGCGAATTACCAGCTTCTGCGCCTGATCGACCACGTCCTTGCTCGAGTTGAACTCGTAAAAATTATTGTAGCTGGCGTTCACCTTCTCGTCGGTGATCGGCCGGTCGAGCGTATAGGTCTCGTTGCGCTTGGCGGGATAGAGCCCGGCATTGGGATCCGGCAGATTGGCGGCGTCCGACATGCGCTGCGCCTGCGCCATGCCGGGGGCCAAGGCCGGCGCCATCGCCAGCGCGCTCGCCCCGGCAATCAACAACTTGCGCCGGTTGAACACGAGGTGTTCGGGCGTGATCTGGCTTTCCGGGATTTCCCAGCCGCGACGACGGATGACATTCATATGCGCTGACCCCTCTGTCGGTCCTGCCTTCTTTATACGAGGTAAGGCGGCAGAGGGATCAAACGCAAATCACGGATGCTTGTGTCGCCTCCCCGGCGTTGCGCAGGGAGATGAAGCTATTCGGCCGCCCTCCGCGCCGCGACCACCTGATCGGCCTGACGCCCGGCCAGTTCCGCCATATGGTCGAACTTGAAGGCGAAGGAGCCGACCCCGGCGGTCGCCGAGCGGACCTCGACGATGAGATCGCCGACCTCGGCCTCCGCCAGTTGCGCCCGCACCGTGTCCCAGCCGTCCCAGCCCTCGCGGGTGTCGAAGCCGAGGATCTGGCCGCGCCGTCCGGACAGGATGGCGTTGATACGCGCGGTGGCGTCGCTCGGGCAGACGATCTCGACCATGTAGATCGGTTCGAGCAGCACCGGCTGGCACTGCGGCAAGCCTTCGGCGACCGCGATGCGCCCGGCGGTGCGGAACGCCATGTCGGAGGAATCGACGGTGTGATAGGAGCCGTCGGTCAGCGACACCTCGACATCCACCACCGGGAAGCCGAGCGGGCCGTGCTTGAGACCGTCCTTGACGCCCTCCTCGACCGCCGGGATGTAGTTGCGCGGCACGACTCCGCCGGTGATCATGTCGTTGAACTTGAAGCCGCCCTCGCGCGGCATCGGCTTGATCTCGATGACAACATCGCCGAACTGGCCGTGGCCGCCGGACTGCTTCTTGTGGCGGCCGCGCAGGCTGATCGATTTGCGGATGGTTTCGCGATAGCCGACGGCCGGCCGATGCGTCAGCACCGGCACGCCGTAACGGTCGGCGAGGCGCTCGGTGGCGACGCGCAGATGCATCTCGCCCTGCCCCCACATCACCACTTCATGACTCTCGGTGTTGTGGATGACCGTCAGCGCCGGGTCTTCCTCGGTCAGCTTGGTGAAGGCGACGCCGAGCTTGACATCGTCCTTGCGCTCCCTGGCTTCCACGGCCATGGCCAGCACCGGCGGCGACGGCGTGACCGTCGCCAGCGGCTCAATCGCATGCTTGCCGGCCGACAATGTATCGCCGGTCCTGGCGCCATCGAGCTTGCCGAAGGCGACGGTCTCGCCGGCCCTCGCGGGGCCCCGCTTGGCAAAAGTCGCGCCCATCAGATTGAACACGCCGGACACGCGGCCGGCATCGCGGCGCGGCGCAAGGAACGACGCGCCGTCGGCGACCTCGCCATGGAGAACGCGCGCCACCGACATCTTGCCGCCGTGGGCTGTGTGGTAGGTCTTGATGACGATGGCCGCCGGATCGGCAGACTTGAAGCCGAGGCGCTTCGCGGTCTCGGCGATGCCGGGCGCTTCGTGGCGCAGCGCCTTCAAAAGCCGCAGCACGCCGTTCGAGCGCGTGGCGACGCCGAGCAACACCGGACACGCCGCGCCGTCGCGCAATTCCCTGGCCAGATCGTCGAACACCTTGTCGCGCGGCGGCTCCATGTCGCCGAGCAACTGCTCGAGCAGTTCGTCGTCATGATCCGCCAGCTTTTCCAGCATGGTGAAGCGCGCTTCCTTCTCGCGCTCTTTGTTCTCGCCGGCGAGTTCGATCACTTCGGAAGCGGCGTGCTCGCGATAGACATGGGCGCGCTCGAGCGCGAGATCGACGAAGCCGGAGATCAGATCGCCGTTCCAGATCGGAATTTGCCGCAGCAACAGCGGCACGCGCGAGGCCGGCTGCAGCAGCTTGATGGTCTCGCGGACGCGCTTGTCGGCCTTGTCGATCTTGTTGAGGAACAGGAAGTGCGGAATCTTTTGGTCTTCGAGCTCGCGCAGGATAAGCTGGAGCTGCGGCACCTTCTTCTCATCGGCCTCGCACACGACGACGGCGGCATCGACCGCCGGCAGCACGCAGCGCATGTCGTTGATGAATTCGACCGAGCCCGGGCAATCGACGAAGGTGTAGCTCTCGCCCATGAACTCCGTCGTGGCGAAGGTCGCCTCGACGCTCATCTTGTGCTGACGCGCCTCTTTCGAGGCATCGCCGACCGTGTTGCCGGCCTCGACGGAGCCTTGCCGGGCGATGGCGCCGGTGCGCGCCAGAATCGCCTCAAGCAGCGTGGTCTTGCCGCTCTGGAAGGGGCCCACCAGCGCGATGGTGCGGGGGCCCTTTGAACTTATCGCCTGCGGATGCGTGCCTTTCTGTTGCGTAGCCTGTTGCATGGCAACCTCCCTGGCCGGGAGCTGGACCAATATTACCCGGCCCGTGGCGCAATCGTTTCAGGCCGGGGCAGCGCTGGCAAGTCACGATTGCGCGCTGCGCTGCAATAATCATTTAAAGTTCAAATCGACGAGATTTGCCGCGCTGACGCTTTTGTCGAGCAATCCCTGAGCCTGATACCAGGCGACGCGGCGCTGCAGATCGGCGGTATCGAGGCGCGCCTGCGCATTCATGTAATGCACCTCACCTTCCGCGTTGGCCTGCGCTTCCTCGCGCCGCGACCGCGGATAGACGTAATACGCGAGAATCTTCGCCGCCTCCTGCGAGGCCGCGTTGGAGATGCGCTTTGAATATCTGTCGCGGCGCAGAAACGCGGCGGCGTAGTCGGCCGCGCCGCGCCGGTAGGCGCGCAGGAACTTCTCGGTGACGGCGCGACGGCTTTTCAGCATCGCCGGCGACGCGAACAGCGCGCCGAGCTCCGTATCCGCGAACTGCGAATTCCAGGTGATCAGCTTGGCCCGGTTGGTCGCCAGCAGATCGCGCGCCTCAATCATCGGCAGCACCGCGATATCGGCGCGGCCCTCGCTGATCGCGGCGGCGGCAGCCTTCGCCGAGCCGGCAAAGCGGAGCGTGAAGCCGACCACCTTGGCGTCCGCCTTCCTGGCCAGATCGAGCTGATAATGCAGCGTCGAGCCGACGGCATCGACGACCACCACCCCGCTGAGCAACTGATCGAGCCGGCGCACGCCGCGATCATAGGCGGCGGCGGACACGACCATCTCGTTGCCTTCGTAACCTTCCTTCTCATGCGCCTGAGCGGCCACCGCCTTGAAGCCCGTCTCGGCCGCCAGCTTCACGGATTCGATGCTCCAGCTCGCCAGCCCGACATCGGTGGCGCCCGCCGCCATGGCCTTCACCACCTCGGCATCGGTCGCAAAGGCGGTCATGTCGGGCTCGATGCCCTCGGCCTTGAAGTAGCCGCGCGCCGCCGCCAGAAACATCGCTCCGTTACTGGCGGTGCGTGTGAGCGCAATGGCCACGCGCTCCTGCGACACCGCGGGAGCGGCATTAAATAAGAATAAAATAACTGCGATCAGCCGGAGGAGCATGCCGCATCATAGCCTTGGCGCTCGATTCGCGCCTGCGGCCGACGCATCAGCGGCTGCGACCGATCAGCATAGCGATGATCGCGGTTGCGGCGAGGGTCGTCAAAAGTGTCTCCCGCGAGCCGTCGCGCACGACGCCGGCAGCGGCATCGATGGTCTGCCGGCTCAGCGCCACGGCATCGGTCTTGGCCCTGGCGCCGAGCGCTGCCGCGCCGCATAGGCGCATGGCCACGATCGTGAACATCAACGACGCAATCACCAGAGCCGCGCCGCCGCCGGCCGCGAGGCCCGCAAACGCGACCAAAGGCAACGCACCCGCAAAATTCCTCGGCTCACAAAATTAAAAAAGCCGACACACTTGGCGTGTGCCGGCTTTACCTTTTGACGTAGCGCGCGTCGCCGCGCGGCGAAACGACGCTACTTCAGGCTACCGCAGAAGCGCTGGATGCGCTGGCAGGCGTCTTCGAGGTCCGACGTCTTGGTCGCATAGGAAATGCGGAAGGCCGGGCCGAGGCCGAAGGCCGTACCTTGCACCACCGCAACGCCTTCGGCTTCCAGAAGCTCGGTGACGAAGTCCTCGTCCGTGGCGATCTTCTTGCCCGAAGCCGTCGTCTTGCCGATGGTGCCGGCGCAGGACGGATAGACATAGAACGCGCCTTCCGGCATCGGGCACTTGATGCCGTTCGCCTGATTGAGCATCGACACGACGAGATCGCGGCGCTCCTTGAAGACGACGTTGTGCTTGGCGATGAAGTCCTGCGGACCATTGAGCGCCTCGACCGCCGCCCACTGCGACGCCGCCGCCGGGTTCGAGGTGGATTGCGACTGCAGCATGGCCATCGCCTTGATCAGCTGCTCCGGGCCGCCGGCATAGCCGATACGCCAGCCGGTCATGCAATAGGCCTTCGACGTGCCGTTGATGGTGAGCGTGCGCTCGTAGAGCTTCGGCTCGACCTGCGCCGGCGTGGTGAACTTGAAGTCGTCGTAGACGAGATGCTCGTACATGTCGTCGGTCATCACATGGACATGCGGATGACGGACGAGCACATCCGTCAGCGCCTTGATCTCGGCCTGCGTATAGGCGCCGCCGGTCGGGTTCGACGGCGAGTTCATCAGGAACCACTTGGTCTTCGGCGTGATCGCCTTCTCGAGCTGCGCCGCCGAGATCTTGAAGCCACTCTCCATGGTGCAGACGACCTCGACCGGCGTGCCGCCGGCCAGATACACCATGTCGGGATAGCTTACCCAATACGGCGCCGGGATGATGACCTCGTCGCCGGGGTTCAGCGTCGCCATGAAGGCGTTGTACAGCACCTGCTTGCCGCCGGTGCCGACGATGATCTGCGACGGCTTGTAGTCGAGACCGTTCTCGCGCTTGAACTTGCCGGCGATCGCCGCCTTCAGTTCGGGGATGCCGTCGACCGCGGTGTACTTGGAAGCGCGGCCCTCGCGAATCGCCTTGATCGCGGCTTCCTTGATGTTGTCCGGCGTGTCGAAATCCGGCTCGCCGGCGCCGAGGCCGATGACATTGCGGCCGGCCGCTTTCAGCGCGCGCGCTTTGTCGGTCACCGCGATGGTGGGCGACGGCTTGATGCGCTTGAGGCTGTCGGCGAGGAAGGCCATGTCATTTCTCCTGGAAATTCGGCTGCGGCGGTGGTCTAGAGCGCGATGGGCCGCACCGCAAGGCAGTTTGAATGATCCATTCATCAGCGCTGTTGATGGGCATTTGGGGCCCCCAATGACGGAGCGTTAAGCCCGCTTTGGTAGACCGGCCTCATGGCCAGCCTGATCGACAACCTGCGCGACGGCGCCCAAAATCTGCGCGACGGTGCCTGGGTGACCCGGGAGCGCGCCCGGCTGGTGGGCCTGGCCGTGCTGGCGGCCTCCCTGTTCGGCCTGGCCTATATCCTGGCCACCGCCAGCGGCCTGAACGACTATTCCGGCCGGCCGATCGGCTCGGATTTCTCCAATATCTACGCCGCCGGGACCTATGTACTGGACGGCGAGCCCGCCAAGCCCTTCGACCCGGCGGCCCAGCACGCCCGCGAACAGGCGATCTTCGGCGCGGCCACGCCGTTCTATGGCTGGCATTATCCGCCGTTCTTCCTCGGGCTCGCCGCGCTGCTGGCCACCATGCCGTATCTCCTTGCCCTGGCCGCCTGGCAGGGCGCGACGCTGGTTCTGTATCTGCTGGCGATCCGGGCGGTTATTGGCCCTCTACCGGAAGAGAAAGGCGACGCCGCAGGCCCGGAGAGGCTCTGGATCCTCCTCGCCCTCGCCTACCCGGCGGTGTTCATCAATCTCGGCCACGGCCACAACGGCTTCCTCACCGCCGCGCTGTTCGCCTTCGCGCTATTGGCGCTGGACAGCCGGCCGATCCTGTCGGGCGTCCTGATCGGCTGCCTCGCCTACAAGCCGCAATTCGGCCTGCTCATCCCGCTTGTCCTTGTCGCGACCGGACGCTGGCGCGTTTTCATCGCGGCCGGCGTCACGGTGATTTTGATGAGCGTCGCCGTGACCGCCGCTTTCGGCACCGATGTCTGGCGCGCCTTCCTGGCCAGCGGCGAATTCACGCGCACGGTCGTGCTCGAACAAGGGGGCACCGGCTGGCACAAGATCCAGAGCACGTTTTCCTGGGCGCGGATGTGGGACGCCGGCCTGCCGCTGGCCTACGCCGTACAGGCCGCGACGACGCTGGGCGTTGCCGCCGCGCTCGTCGTCATCTGGCGCGGCCGCGCCAGCTTTGCCGTGAAAGCCGCCGCGCTTCTCATCGGCTCCATTCTGGCGACGCCTTACAGCCTCGATTATGACCTGATGCTGATCGCGCCGGCGATCGCCTTCCTTGCCGCCGACGCCTTCGCGCGCGGACCGGCACCCTGGCAGACAACGATCCTCGCCGCGCTCTGGCTGGTGCCGCTGATCGCCCGCTCTTTCGCGCAATTCACGTCCATCCCGCTGGGTGCGCCTGTCATGCTGGTGTCATTCATCTGGCTGGCACATCGCGCCGTCCGTAGCGAAACGCCGGGCGACGAAACGCAAGCGGCATAAATATTCCGCATCGACGATAGCGGCTGGAATGGTTCTCAAGTCCGCAGCGTAAAAAGAGCGCAAACATTGCGCACCCGCGTGATACCATGGCCACGCAATTGCCCGAGTCTGACGTTCAAAACCACTTCCCGCCGGACCCTTCGCGTCGGCACCGTTAAAGGCCTGCTTCGGAGGCACTCATGTACACGCTCTATTCGATGCAGAGTTCGGGCAACAGCTACAAGGTCCGCCTCGCGCTCGCCAAACTGGCGATCCCGCACAAACTGGTCGAGATCGACATTCTGCAGGGCGAAAGCCGCACGCCCGAATTCCTCGCCATGAATCCCAATGGCCGCGTGCCGCTGCTCGAAGTCGCCCCCGACCGCTATCTGGCCGAGTCCAACGCCATCCTGTGGTACGTGGCGCGCGGCACCGAGCTCGCGCCGGAAGATCCGATCGAGCGGGCCGAAGCCCTGCAATGGATGTTCTTCGAGCAGAACAGCATCGAACCCAACATGGGCGCCGCCTATTTCTGGCTGTGGCTGGTCAAGGGCGGCCGCGATCTGCAGGCGCATTCGCTCGACGACTGGATGGAGAACGGCAACCGCGCGCTGCGCGTCATGGAGCGGCATCTCGAGAAGCATCGCTTCTTCGTTGCCGATCGCTTCACCATCGCCGATATCGCGCTGTACGGCTACACGCATGTCGCGCATCTGTGCGACTTCGACCTGACGCCGTTCCCCGCGGTCAAGGCATGGCTCGCGCGTGTCGCGGAAGAACCCGGTTATGTGCCGATGGACTGGCAGCCCGAGACGATGGCCGCTGAATAAAGGCGCGGTCCGATCCACGGCCGACTTTCAAGTCATTCCCGTTTCAAAAAAATCTTGCGTCAAAAAAGCATCGGCCGCCCGGAGGCCATAGCCTCCGGACGGACCGATAGAACAGCCGTCGATCAGCGCGACGAGACGGTGTCGATGTCAACGCGATTGAATTCGCGGTGCCCGGCGCTGTCGTAGGTCGTGTTGTACTGCGCCGGCGCGTAGGCATAGGCATCGGCACCGCGCGCATGCCAGGCCTGCGTCTGTTGCGCGTACACGGCCTGATTGACGTCCTGGTGCTGCACTTCGGACGCGTCGCTGGCGAAAGCCGAGGTGGCAAAGCCAAACGCGAGCAGCGAAGCGACGGCGATCTTCGTGGTGGTCTTGGTCATTGTCGTGAACTCCTTCTTCATTCGACAACGGTGATCTAGATCGCCATCGGCGCACGCCAAGTAGTTACACGGAGGATATCATCCGTTGTGATGACGCACCCTGATGCGATCACACAAGCGTGACGACGGCTGTGTCGGCGCGATTCCGCCGCACCATGGCATTGGCAAGAAGTCGATCGAACAATACGGCGTTGAACGAGCGTATGTTTGCGCACATGGAACACGGAGCATCGCCCTGCGATCTCTCCGAAGCGATGAGGCCTAGGCGCCCGCGCATGCCCCTGACAAAGCATCACGGCTCTCATCGCGTATGCCAGCCATGCGCGGGCGGCAGATACATGGACCGGTTCATTGAGCCATGGCGCCCTATGAGATAGCGGAACCTGCGGCGTTAACCGGGAATTAACCGCATTCGCCACGAAACCGCCCGGGTTCCCGAACCGCTTTGCCACAATCGTGTCGAACCCATGCCGGGTTCCCGCGTTATAAACATGCTCACTCGATATTCGAATGAGGATTGATCTGACGGCTGTGTCATGCGCAAGCGCAGTAAAATCACTGGTTTTCGGAGTCCGGCAACCCCCGACTCACCCGGCGTACAGTCGCGTCGCGTGGTCCTGGCGGAGCTGGCGACTATCGCCGGCCTGACCATCGCCACCCTGATTGCCGCCACGGCGGTATCGGCCGGCATCGCTCGCGCCAGCGCGCTGGATGGCGTCATCGACAATGACGGCGGCTTGTTCGTCATCGCCCTGGTGCTCGGCCTCGTCTTCGCCGCCATCGGCGGCCTGTCGCTGCTGCCCGGCGAACGCAGCCCGCGCCACTGAGGGAACCCAACCCGTAACAGCGACCTCTCGGCAACGTGATGGCGGCGCGTCACGATGGCGATGGGTTCGGGCGCGTATTGCCGTTTATGCTTCACGCATGACCGCACCAGCATCCAGACTCTTCAGCTTCTCGCTCGCTTTTGTCCTCGCCGCCGCGCCGGTCGCCGCTGGCGCGCAGACCTACACGTCCTCGGCCGGGCCGCTTGCGGTCGAGACCGTGGCCAAAGGGCTTGAGCATCCGTGGGCGCTGGCCTTTCTGCCCGACGGCCGCATGCTGGTGACAGAACGGCCGGGCCGCCTGCGCATCGTCACAGCCAATGGCGAGCTGTCGAAGCCGGTCGCGGGCGTGCCCAAGGTGCTGGCGCAGAGTCAGGGCGGCTTGCTGGACGTCATCCTCGACCGCGACTACGCCAACAACCGCACCATCTATTTCTCCTACGCCGAGCCTTTCGACGGCGGCGCGCGCACCGCGCTCGCCCGCGCCGTGCTCGATGCCGGCGAGGCCCCGGCCTTGCGCGACGTCAAGGTGATCTTCCAGCAGGCGGGTCCCGCCTCGCGCGGCCAGCATTACGGCGGCCGCATCGCGCAAGCGCGTGACGGCAATCTTTTCGTCACGACCGGCGATCACTTCAGCGGCCGCGACATGGCGCAAACGCTCGACAACGATCTCGGCAAGATCGTGCGCATCACGCCGAACGGCGAGGCGCCGAAGGACAACCCCTTCGTCGGCCGCAACGGCGCCCGCGCCATCGTCTGGTCCTACGGCCACCGCAACCCGCAGGGCCTGACCATTAATCCCGCCGACGGCTCGCTATGGGAACAGGAGCACGGCGCGCGCGGCGGCGACGAGATCAACATCATCCAGCCCGGCAAGAACTACGGCTGGCCAGTGGTGTCCTACGGCGTCAATTACGACGGCTCGCCGGTCGGCACCGGCAAGCAGAAGGCCGACGGCATGGAGGATCCGGTGTGGCACTGGACGCCCTCGATCGCGCCGTCCGGCCTCACCTTCTATACCGGCGATCTGTTTCCGCAGTGGAAAGGCAGCCTGTTCAGCGGCGCGCTGCGCGGCCAGCTTTTGTCGCGGCTCGAGATCAAGGACGGCAAGCCGGTCAAGGAAGAGCGGCTTCTCGCCAACCTCAACGAGCGCATCCGCGACGTGCGCCAGGGCCCCGACGGCGCGCTCTATCTGCTCACCGATGCCGACAATGGCCGCATCCTGCGCGTGACGCCGGGGAAATCAAGGTGATGTCATTCCGGAACGGCCGCAAAAGCGCGTTTACGCGCGTCTTCGACGCGCCCCGGAATGACGGGATTTCAGAACTTGTGAAAGATGAAATAGGCGCCGACCGCGATGAAAGCGAAGCCGACGCCCTGATTCCAGGTGAAGGATTCTTTCAGGTACAGCACCGAGAAGGCGGCGAAGATCACCAGCGTGACGACTTCCTGGATGGTCTTGAGCTGCGCCGCCGAATAGACCTCGCTGCCGATCCGGTTGGCCGGCACGGCAAGACAATACTCGACCAGCGCCAGGCCCCAGCTGATCAGGATCACATGCAGGATCGGCACTTCCTTGAAGCGCAGATGCCAGTACCAGGCGGTGGTCATGAAGATGTTGGAGCCGATCAACAGCGCGATCGGCGTGAGATAGGATGACAAAACGGGCATGCCGCACTCGGGCTGATGGAAGGATACGCGATTGTCGCGACCGGCGCGCCCAATGCAACGGCCGCTCGCGCAAACGTGCGCGGTTGTGTTAGGTTTCACGTGTAATCGGAATTTTATCTCTTACGTGAAGGCCCGCGACATGCCGCGTCATCGCCGTCTGCCGATTGTCGCTGCCCTTGTCTCCGCCCTTGCCGGGATCGCGCCCGCCGCCGCGCAACAACCGCCGGCGCCGGGCAAGGCCTATCGGCCGGTGCCGATCCAGCAGCCCGCTGAAATCAAGGATGCCGATCTGACGGCGCTGCGTGCCAAGGTTGCCGAAGCGGCGCGCAATCGCGACCGCGCAGGGCTGGCCAAGGTCGTCGCCGCCAAAGGCTTCTTCTGGGAGCGAGACGGCGCCGACCGGGCCCAGGGCCGGCCCGGCATCGACGTGCTCGCCGCCGCCCTTGGACTCGCCAGCAAGAACGGCGTGGGCTGGGACATGCTCGCCGGACTGGCCGACGATCCGAGCGCCGCGCCGGTACAAAGTCGCAAGAACGCCATCTGCGGCCCCGCCGAGCCGCGCTTCGATGGCAAGGCTTTCGCCGCCCTGCTCAAGGATACGCAGACCGACGCCGCCGCCTGGGGCTATCCCTACGCAGCGGGCGCCGATGTTCGCGCCATGCCGCAGAACGGCGCGCCGGTGGTCGACAAGCTCGGCCTCACTTTCGTCCGCGTGATGCCCGAAGGCTCGGTCAACCCCAATTACATGCGGGTGATGACGCCCGCCGGCAAAGTCGGCTTCGTCACCATCGATGCGCTGGCGCCGGTCGGCAGCGATCAGCTCTGCTACGTCAAGGAAGATGGCGCCTGGAAGATCGGCGGCTATATCGGCGCCGGCGAGCCGTGATGGCGAATGCGCAACAGAAATCACCGCGCGCAATGATCTGCGCCGCATGCGGCGCGGCCTTCTCCTGCAGCGGCGATGTTTCCTGCTGGTGTGCGGCGGAAGCGTTTCGTCTGCCGATGCCGGCGCCGGACAGCAGCGCCGACTGCCTCTGCCCGTCCTGCCTGCGCGCCCGGGCGGACGCTGTCCGCGCTGAAACCTAGCGCCTGTCATCGCGGTGTCACATGGCGGGCGGCTCTTAGCGGGCCATGCACTCCGATCTCGCCACCGTTCACCCCGCCACCGGCATCGTCTGGGCCTACCGCTTTCTGGCGGACGGCAGCGCCGAGCGCATCGACAACGACAAGGTCGATGACGCCTTGAGCGAGCATCGCGGCGGCTGGGTCTGGGTGCATCTGGCATTGGCCGACAACCGCTGCCGTAGCTGGATCGCCAACTACGCGCCGCTCTCCGACATGGCGCGCGAGGTGCTGGCCGGGCCGGACAAGCATCTGCGCCTCGATATCATCGGCGACGAGATCATGGGCGTGGTGCCCGATCTGCACCAGGGACTGGTCGAGGAAAGCGACGACATCGTGCGCCTGCGCTTTGTCATGACCGAGCGCATGATGATCACCGCGCGCCAGCAGCCGGTCTATTCGGTCGAGTACAACCGCCGCGCCATCGACAGCGGCCGGCGCTTCCCCAGCGCCGTGTCGTTTCTCGACGCCATCATCGATCAGTTCGCCGACGCCATCGCCCGCATGGCCGAGCGCTTCGGCAACGAACTCGACGCCATCGAGGACAGCGTCATGCAGGAGGAAGCCGCCGACGAACAGCGTCGTGTCGGCCGCGTGCGATTGCAGGCCGTGCGCGTGCATCGCCAGCTCGCCCAGCTCAAGGGCATGTTCGCGCGGCTTGAGCCGCGCCTGGCGCGCCACAACAAGGCCGCCGCGGAAGCGGTCGGCGCGCTGGCGCAGAAGCTCGACGCCATCGACCACGAGATCGGCTCGATCTACGAGCGCGCGCGCCTGCTGCTCGACGAGGCTTCGGCCAAGGTCAGCGCCCTCACCAACAAGCGGCTGTTCACGCTGTCGATCCTGACGGCGTGCCTGCTGCCGCCGACTCTGGTGACGGGTTTCTTCGGCATGAACACCAAGGACCTGCCGCTGCTTAATACCGAGGGCGGCTCGTGGTATGCGCTCGTCATCGCCTTTGGCGCGGGGTCGATCACCTATTGGGCGTTGCGGCGCTTGCGCGCGTTATAGAAAAATTTTGCTACGAGTGCAGCGCACAAACAGCCTGTGGCAAATTGACAAGTTCATACAACTCTACTTACGCTGCCTCCCAAGAACAAAAAACACGGTCACAGGGAGGTCTTCATGAGGAAACTGGCCGCACTCGCGGCTGCCGCAATTGTTGCCAGCACGGCGGCACAGGCGCAGCAAATCGTCACAAAATATTCGGGCATTCAGCCGAACGACCATCCGGCCAGCTACAGCGAAGAATACTTCGCTCAGGAACTACGCATTCTCACCAAGGGTGCAATCAAGGTCGAGGTCTATCACAACACCCAACTCGGCGATGCGGTCGCCAACGTTCAGAGCATCCGTAACGGCACCATCGGCTTCACCACCGTGTCGGCGTCGAACCTCAATCAGGTCGTGCCGGCGATGGACATGTATTCGCTGCCATTCCTGTTCAAGAATGCCGATCATTTCTGGTGGTTCCTGGCGCAGCCGGAAGCGGCCGCGCTTGCCAAACCGCTCGAGGAAAAAGGCATCAAGCTACTCGGCTATCTCGACTCGGGCGCGCGCAACTTCTTCACCGACAAGGAAGTTAAGACACCGGACGATCTCAAGGGCGCCAAGATCCGCGTCATGGCGTCGCCGGTGATGGTCAACACCATGAAGGCGCTGGGCGCCACCGGCGTGCCGGTGGCGTGGTCGGAGCTCTACACCGCGCTGCAGACCGGCGTGGTCGACGGCGCCGAGAACAATCATCCCTCCGTCGTCGCCAAAAAGTTCTACGAAGTGTCGAAATACTACACGCTCGATGAACACATGCGCATTCCGGACGTCATGATCATGTCGATGAAGCTGTGGAACCAGCTCAACGACGAGCAGAAAAAGGCGGTGACCGACGCCGGCGTGCGCGCCCAAGCCTTCATGCGCGGCGCATGGTACGTCTCCGAGGTCAAGGACCTCGCCGAGCTCAAGAGCAAGTTCAAGGGCATAAACACCGTGGACAAAGCGCCTTTCGTGAAGGCGGTGTCCGGCATGGTCAATGACGAAGCCAAGCGGCTGGGCGTCGAAAAGACCGTGGCCTTCATTCTCGACAGCCAGAAGAACTTCTGAGCGCCGCGAAACGACGTTCGCATCAAAGGGCGGCGGATCACCGCCGCCCTTCTTCTTCGGGGGTAAACGTGGACACGCTCTATTCCTGGTTCGACCGCTTTGTTGCGTTCGTCGCCGCGCTGGTCAGACTGGTCTGCATCGTTCTCGCAACAGCGCTGTTTCTGATTGTGATCGCCGCCATCGTGTTCCGGTACGGGTTCGGTCAGGCCGTATCCTGGACCGAGGAGGTGCCGCGCTATCTCCTGATCTGGATTTCGTTTCTCGCCGCCGCGAGTTGCGTGTTGCGCCGAGAGCATGTCGGTTTCGACGTGCTGTTCAACGCCTTGCCGAACCGCGTCCGCCGCGTGCTCGGCACGGTGCTCAGCCTCCTGGTGTTCGGTTTCGGCTGGGTCGTGTTCCGCTACGGCATCACCTTCGTGCAGGATTTCGGCTCCGACCTGATGGAAACCATCCCCTACACCAACTACTGGTACTACCCGGCGATGCCGATCTCCGGCTTCCTGATCATGCTGTTCTCCGCCAAGGTCATGATCGATGAATTGCGCAGCGAGGAAGCCGGCGCCATCGCCGGCGCCTCTGTCGAAACCGTGGGCATGGAGCAGCATCCATGACCCTCGCCGCTCTCGGGCTCGCCTTTATTCTCCTCGTCACCGTCGGCCTGCCGATTTCCTTCGCGGTCGGCGTCGCGTCGGTGATCGCCACGTTCCTGCTGCCGGGCGTCGACAACGCCACCATCGTTCAGCGCATGCTGACGGCCATCAACACGTTCCCGTTGCTGGCGGTCATCTTCTTCGTGTTCGCCGGCGTGCTGATGGCCCGGGGCGGCATCGCGCGCCGTCTGGTGTTGATGGCCGAGGTGCTGGTCGGTTGGCTACCGGGCTCGCTGGCGCAGATCGTCTGCGTCGCCTCGATGTTCTTCGGCGGCGTCACCGGCTCGGCGGTCGCCGAAGTGTCCTCCATCGGCGCCATGATGATCCCGGCGATGGAGAAGGACGGCTATTCCCGCCGCTTCGCCACGGCCATCGTGCTGATGGCCGCCACCATGGGGCCGATCATCCCGCCGTCTATCGGCATGATCGTTTTCGCTCACGTTGCCGGCAATGTCTCCATCGCCGCGCTTTTTCTAGCTGGCGTCATCCCCGGCATCCTCATTGGCGTATCGCTGATGGCCGCGTCCCTCGTCCACGGCAAGCTCTATCATCGCAAGGAACTTCCGGTGATTCCGATGCGCGACAAGATCGTCCGCGTCATCGATGGCATGGCCGGCGTGTTCACCATGGTGATCATCCTCGGCGGCATCATTTCCGGCGTCTTCACCGCGACCGAAGCCGGCGCCGCCGCCGCCGTCTATGCGCTCGTTCTCACGGTTTTTGTCTACAAGGAGATCAGGATTTCCGAACTGCCGGAGATCCTCTGGGAATGCTGCTTGACCAATTCGGTAGTGATGCTGCTGATCGCCACCTGCTCGGTGTTTTCGTGGATCCTGACCTACGAGAACCTGCCGACATTGCTCGCCGAGAACTTCTTCAACCTGATCCAGTCGAAATGGGCCTTCCTGCTGCTGCTCAACGTCTTCCTGCTCATCGTCGGCATGTTCATCGACATGACGCCGGCTTTGATCATGCTGGTGCCGATGCTGCTGCCACTGGCCATCAAATTCGATATCAATCTGGTCCACCTCGGCCTGATCATGGTGATCAACCTTTCGTTCGGATTGACCACGCCGCCGGTCGGCACCGCGCTGTTCGTGGCGCTCAAGGTCGGCAAAATATCCATGGACAAGCTGTTGCCGCCGCTGCTGCCCTTGCTGGCATGCATGACCGTGGTGCTGCTGCTTGTCACCTACGTACCGTCGATCTATGACTGGCTGCCGCGCATGCTCGGCTTGATGAAATAACGCGCAAGCTCCGCGCAATTGGGGCGTGCCCAGGGGAAAACAGTAAGGGAAACGATGGTTACGGAAATCGCTCAGATCGACGTCAAGCCCGGCATGGAAGCCGAGTTCGAAGCCGGCGTCGCCAAGGCCACGCCGCTGTTCAAGCGCGCCAAGGGCTGCACCGCCATGCGTCTCGAACGTTCGATCGAGATGCCGCAGCGCTATCGCCTGTTCGTGGCCTGGAATACGCTGGAGAACCACACCGTCGATTTCCGCGGTTCGCCGGATTTCCAGGAATGGCGCAGCCTGGTCGGCCACTGCTTCGCCGCCCCGCCGCAGGTCGAGCACACCCAGGAAGCCGTGAAGGGCTTCTGATATCGCCCGCGCATTCACCGTCATGGCCGGGCATGACGAAGTGGCGGATCTAAGCCGCCTTGCCGCAGCCCTGCGGCTTGAACACCCGCTCTGTTTGCGGCGGATACTTGCCGAGCTTGCCGGCCGGGCGCACCGGCCGGCGCTTGAGATTGCCGCCGCAGTTCGGACAGGCGCCGCCGAGCCGCGTCTCGACGCAGTCACGGCAGAACGTGCACTCGAAGGTGCAGATCATCGCGTCGGCCGCATCCGGCGGCAGATCCTTGTCGCAGCATTCGCAGTTCGGGCGCAAAGCGAGCATGGCCGGCTCCTGATCGGGTCGGGAGCCGAGTGTGAGCCGCCGCCTGTCGGCGTTCAAGCCCCGTACATGCGCCTCACAGCCGGCGGCCGAGCACAATGCCGGTGACGATCGCTGTCGTCAGCGCCTGCACCATGCGTTCGTGCGAACCCTCGCGCAGCGCGTCGGCGGCTTCGTTCACCGCGCGCTGGGTCGCGTCGATGGTGGCGGCCACCGCGTCCGCCTCGCTCCGCGCCGCCTTCCGCGGCGGAGGCCGGCGCGTGCCGCTGAAGGCAATGGCCAGCAGGATCGCGGCCGCCAGCACATTGCCGCCGGCAATGGCCGCGAGCGTCGGCATGGTGCCGAACGCGGCCTGTAGATAGACGAACAACAGTGCCAGCGCGCTGATGAAGGCGGCGAGCAGCAGCGCGAAAGCGACCAGCGTCAGCAGGGCGCGGAATGTCAGCCCCCGCAGCACGCGGCCGATCTCGGCGGCGACGGCATCGACGAAGATGCCGATCATCAGTGCCTCCGCAGCAGCAGTCCGAGCAGCACGCCGACGCCGACCGCCCCTGCGATGACGGCATTCGGATTGGCGCGGGCATAGGCCTCGGCGCTCGACATGGCGGATTGCGCGTCGCGCAACGCCGACTGCGCCTCGCGCTTGCCGGTCTGCTTCAGCGTTTCCTTGATGGCGTCGAGATCGGCCTGCAGCCGGCGCAATTGCGCGGCGAGGTCGTCGGGCTGGGCTTGGTCGGACATGATGACGCTCCGGGGGTATCTCCTGCAAAAGCAGGATGCCATGCCGCCCGAGCGCCGCCTTTGCGGTGGATCAATCGCCCGCTAGCCGTGTCCCGCCTCCAGCGTCGCCAGAATGTCGCGGTGCAGGTCGAAAAGTTCGGGCGCGTCCGGCAGGCGCGGCCGCTGCGCCCGCACGTCGATGATGCGCACGATCTGCGCCGGCTTGCCGGCGAGCACGACGATTCGGTCTGCCAGCAGCGCGGCTTCCAGCGTGTTGTGCGTCACCAGAATGCCGGTCGGCGCATGATCGCTCCACAGGTCCTGCAACAGGACGCGCAGCTTGCGCGCTGTCAGCTCATCGAGCGCGCTGAACGGTTCGTCGAGCAGCACCACCGACGGCGCGATGGCGAATGCGCGCGCCAGCGCCACGCGCTGCCGCTGCCCGCCGGACAGCGACAAGGGATAGGATTGCGCGTGCTGCGTCAGCCCGACCGCCTCGAGCGCCGATTTCACCCGGCGCAGGTCGCCATCCGCCGCATTGACCGCGAGCGCGATGTTGTCGCTGGCGTTGAGCCAGTCGAACAGCCGCGGCTGCTGAAACACCATGCCGATGCGCGCCTTCGGCCCCAGGCCGACGACGCGGCCGCGGTCCGGCGTCTCGACGCCGGCGGCCAGATGCAAGAGCGTGCTCTTGCCGATGCCGGACGGCCCGACAACGGCGACCAGTTCGCCCGGCGCAATGCTCAGCGAAAAGCCGCGCAGCACCGGCTCTTCCGTACCGTCCGGACGCACGAAGGTCTTGTCGACGCCCTCGAAGCGCAAAGCGGTCATACCGACGCCCTCCTCTTCCAGCGCGTCAGCCGGCGCTCGGCGGCCTGGAATGCGCCGTATTCGATCGCCGCCACGATCACCGAGAACGCCACCGTCCAGGCCAGCACGCCGGCGACGTTCTGTGAGATGAACGCCGAGTTGAGCTCATAGCCGACGCCGGTGGACAGGCCGAACACCTCGACCAGCACCACCACCTTCCACGCCAGCGAGAAGCCAAGGCGCACCCCGGCGAGCAGGAACGGCAGGATCGCCGGCAGCCAGAGATGCCGCAGCCTCTGCCCGTTCTTCAGACGAAACACATGCGCGGCCTCGATCAGCAGCGGATCGACCGCCTCGAGGCCCTGCACGATGTTGATGGCGAGCGCCGGCGCGACGCCGAGGCCGATCGCCACCACCGATGTCTTCCAGCTCAGGCCGAACCAGATGACGCAGAGCAGCGCCCACACCAGTCCCGGAATCGTCAAACCGAGCAGCAGCGCCGGCTCGAAGAAGGCGCGGGCGAAGCGATTGCGCACCGAGGCGAAAGCAATGGCGAAGGCGATGACAAAGGCCAGCAGCACGCCGGCGACGATGCGCCCCAGCGTGACGCCGATCTGCAACGCAGCCTCGCCGCTGGCAACGATGCGCGCCAGTTCATCGCCGATGGCGTCCAGGCGCGGCACCAGCGGGCTGTTCCAGGACCACGCCATGTATTGCCACGCGCCGGCGAGCAGCGCGCAGAACAGCAATCCCGGCAGCACGCGACCTGCCAATGCACGCAGCGGCCGAAGCCGCTGTGCCGCAGGCCGCGCCGCCTTGATCGCGGCGGATTCAGTCCAGACCGACATGCTACCCCGAGACGCTGATATTGCTGTCGTAGACCGGACGATCCGGCCGCTTCGGCAGGATGCCGACTTTCACCGCCTCGTCGATCTGCCGGTCGATATTGGCGAAGACCGCTCTGTCCCAATCGGTGCCGTAGATATCCGGCAAGCGCTTGGGCAGCAGTTCGATCGCCGCGCGTTCGGATTCAGGAATGCCGAATTCCTTGTAGAGGCCGGAGAGCGAAGCCGGGTCCTTGCGAATGCGCCGGTTGATCGAGGCCAGAGTATTGGCATAGGCCGTCACCAGTGCGCGGTTGTCGTCGGCCCATTGCCGGTCGGCGGCGAGGCCGACCAGGAAAAGCGGCGCACTGTCATTCGTCGCCTGATGCCACAGATCCGCAGTGCGCGCGATCTCGCGGGCGCCGCGCGCGATCAGCCGCGTCGCCGTCGGCTCGATGGTGATCACGGCATCGACGTCGCCGCGATCGAACAGCGCGATGTTCGCGGTTGGCGAGCCGAACACGAGCTTCGCATCGGCCTTGAGATCTAAGCCGTTGAGCTTCGCCGCCAGATGCGCGTGGCGATAGGTGTCGCTCGCTTCATGCTGGGTGGCGACGGTTTTGCCGGCCAAATCCTTCAGCGAGCGGATGCCGCTGTTGTCGCGCACGATCCAGCGGCCGTGATTGTTGAGAGCCGGGCCGAGGATGACGACATTGCCGCCCTTGAGCGCCAGCTCCGCCGCGCCGAGCGCGCCATAGACGCTGATATTGGCCGCGCCGCTGGCAAGCTGAAGCTGCACCTGCCCCGGCGCGCCTTTCACCCATTCGACGGCCGCGCCGCCGGGCAAGGATGGCGGCGCTGCGTCGATCAGCGGCCGCCAGATGGCGCCGGCGCTGCCGGGGCCGCCATCGGTCACGCGCACCTTGTCCGGGCTTGCGAAGGCGCCGCGCGGCATCACGCCGGTGAGCGACGCCGAAACGAGCGCCAGCGCGGACCCCTGAAGGAGTCCGCGCCGGCTGACGCCGTCAGTTGGTGACAAGCGATGCATGGCTGTTCTTGCCCGAGGTCAGCTTCCAGGACTCCATCCACTCATAGGCACTGTCGAACTTCTCGAGCTCGTAGTTTTCGACCGGCACATAGTGGATGAACTGGTTGCCGAGTTCCTCCGGCTTCAGCCTGCCCTTGGTGATCTTGACGATGTGATGGGCGTATTTGCCGAAATTCGCCTTGATCAAGTCCACCGCCTCGTTCAGCGCGCTGAAATAGGCCTGGCGCTGCTCGGCGGTGAAGCGCGGATGGATCACCTCGGCGCCGCGGTAGAAAGTCAGCGCCACGATATGCGCGCCTTCCTTGAGCGCCAGCGAGATGAACGGCTCCATCACCGTCGCGGCGCGGATGGCGCCGGACTTCACCTGGTCGTAGCGATGCGACGGCTCGCCGACATGCACGGTCTTGACGTTGTCGCGGCCGATCGCGCCTTCGAGCAGTTGCAGCGTGGTGTAGTGGGAACCGGTGAAATCGTTGATGCCGATTTCGACGCCTTCGAGGTCGCGCGGCACCTGCAACGTGTCGTCCCAGGTGATGATGGCCTGCGCCGCCACCGCCGGGCGCAGCGCCGCGATCTTGGCGCGCTCGACCTTCTCGCCGCGCTCGATGCGGTCGATGCTGCCCCATTCGCAGACATTGTAGGTGTCGGCCTTGCCCTGCTCGTAGAGCGATTCCTTCAGGCGGTGCAGCGGCTTCTGCTCATGCGGATTCTGCTCGCGGTCGGAATAGCCGGCGGCGTAGCTCAGATTGACGCCGTGCTTCTTGAACAGGCCCTCTTCGAGCGCGACGAGCACCGGCAGATCGAACACCGGCGGATTGGGGGCGATGCGAATATCGAACTGCCCGGCATCTGACTTCACTGACATGATGACGAATTCTCCATTGATGGCGTCCGCCGGCGTCGTTTGCCGCGAATACCGTCATCAGAGGTTAGGCCTCGTCACCGCGTAAGCAATGAAATGGAATTGCGAAAATCGCGCCGATCAAGCGCAGGCATTCGGTCTGCCGCGCATCGCCGCTAGAAATATTTTCTGCTTCCGCGCACCGGGTTCTTCGGAGAATAACTTTCGCGGCAGGGAACTCGCCTGGCACAGCGGATCGCTACGCGGTCAGCCCCGCCATCGGCCGGACCTGATCGCTGCCGGGAAACACGTCGCGCGCCAGCACCTTTTCGTCGGCGCGCAGGTGGTCGCGCAGGATGCCCTTGAGCACCGCGCGCAGATCGGTCGTCGGCTTGAGATCGCGCGCCTGATACAGCGCCTGTTCGCTCAGGCCCGGCCAGTCGGCGATGACGCGGCCGCCCTTGAGCGCGCCGCCCGCGAGCAGCGCCACGGTCGCGGTGCCATGGTCGGTACCGTCGGTGCCATTGATGCGCGCGGTGCGGCCGAACTCGGTCGCCACCACCACGACGGTTTCCTTCCACGCACCGCCCATATTGCTTTCGATCGCGCCGAAGGCGCCATCGAGCGCGGCAAGCAGCGCGGCGAGACGGCCTTGATCGGCGCCCTCGTTGGCATGGGTATCCCAGCCGTCAAAAGCGAGCGCGCCGACACGCGGCCCGTCGGCGCGCGCCATGAACTTCGCCGCCGCCCCGGCGGCCTCGGCGAAATAGGCGCGCACTGCCGCGCCGGGCACGCCCGGTGTCGCCGCGATCTTGGCTGGCGACATGCCGTTCATGTCGCCTTGCGCGATGGCGGCCAGCGCGCCGCGCTCTTCGAGCGTCTTGGCGAGCGCCGGATCGGTGTGGCGATAGAGATCGAGCAGCCGGCTCATCGTGTCGTTGCCCGCCGGCGGAATACGCGACGGCGTCCACGACATCACCGGCGCCGGGCCGCGCGCCACCAATGGCGTGATCGGGCCGACGGCGAAGGCCTGCCGCGGATTGACGCGATCAGCCGGCTGCATGGCCGACCAGGCGCGGTTGAGCCAGCCCGTGTCGCTGGCGCCCGGCGTAACGATGCCGCTCTCCAGCACATCCTGCCCGTCGAAATGCGAGCGCTCGCGATACGGCGTCGCCACGGCGTGAACGACCGCCGCCTGATTGGCGCGATAGAGCCGATGGAAATTCGGCATCGCCGGATTGAGCGCGAAGACATTGTCGAGCGGCAGCGCCGCACGGTCGCCATCGAGGCGCAAGCCCTTGTCGCCGCGCAGCCGCACCCAGTCGGGATCGCCGACCGGCGCCACGGTGGCGAGCCCGTCAAGCGCACCGCGCAGGATGATGGTCAGCAGCCGCGGGTCGCGGCCCTCGGCCTGCGCCAGCTTCGGCATATAGGCCCAGGCGAACAGTGCGCCGGCGCCCAGCATCAGCTCGCGGCGTGTCGCGAGGTGCGGAGAGAAACGTTTGCCGTCGGTGCTCATGCCATCACCTGCCAAATCATCGTCTCTGGAATTCCGGCGCCATCAGCAACAGCGCCACCGCCTGCGCGCGGCTTTCGGCCCGCGTCACCGTCTCGCGCGTCTCGCGCGACAGCAGCGGCCCGAAGGTCGCTTCGGCCACCGCATCGGAATCGATCATCTCGCCGACCTGCCGCGCGAAGCGGTTGGCGATGTCGAGGCGTTGCGGCAGGCCATCGGCCCAGGCGTCGCTCATGTCGGAAAAGCCGTTCGGCGCCGGCGGCTGCCACAACGGTTCGCCGAGCATCGTATTGGCGCGCACCAGCGGCCGCACGTCGGAAGGCCGGATGCCGACGGCGCGCATCGACGCCACCATCCACTCGTTCGGCTTGCGCAATTTGGTGCGTGGCGCTTCGAGCGCTTCCGGCGCGCTCACCAGCGCGACCGACACTTCCTTGAGATCGCCGCCGGTATTGATGAAATGCGTTCGCAGGCGTTCGACCAGAGCCGGCGGCGGATCGTCGGCGATGAAGTGCCGCGCCAGCTTCAGCGCGACGTGTTTCGCCGTCGCCGGATGTTCGGCGAGCCGGCGCAGCACCGCCTCGCCCTGCGCCGCGCCGGGCTGATCGTAGTCGCGGTCCATCACGCGCTGCGGTCCCGGCTCGTGCATGGGCTCGTTGAAGAAGAACTCGCCGCTGCGCGCATTGTCCAGCCGCGGCGGGCCGACGGTCCAGCCGGTGATCACCTTGGCGAAACTGGTCACGTCGGCTTGCGAATAGCCGGTGCGCACGCCGAGCGTATGCAGCTCCATGATCTCGCGCGCCAGGTTTTCGTTGAGGCCCTTGCCGCGCTTGCGGCCGGCATCGGAGTTCGGCCCGATGGAGGCGGCGTTGTCGAGATAATACAGCATCGCCGGATGCCGCTCGACGGCGAGCAGCATGTCGACGAACTTGCCGGCGATATAGGGGCGGATGGCCTCGCGCTCGAACGACCCGCATACCGGCCGGGTCACGCCCTTGTCGGCCGAAATGCAGAAATGGTTCGACCAGAACCAGACGAGACGCTCGGCAAAGCCGATGTCGGCGTTCATGGCCGCGTCGAAACGCGCGCGCGCTTCGTCGAGAAAGATCTGCTGCGGCACGCCGGACTGCTGCTTCGGCTTGTCGTCCTTGCCGGGAGCCGGCGGCGGCGCGGCGGGCATGGCGAGCTTGTCGCCCGCGGCTGCGCCGGCTTTGGCCATCTCGTTGCGCGCCGCGCGGTCCTGTTCCTCTTCGGCGCGCCGGGCGACGCGCTCGGCCTTCTTTTCCTGGCGATAGTCGTAGGCGGCGAGCAAGGCCTCGCGCGACGTCATCAGGTCATCGTTGCGAATCTGTCCGGCATTGGGCGCGCCCAGATCGGCGATCAGCGCGCCTCGTGGATCCTTGGCGAAAGCATCGAGCCCGCCGGGTCTGGGCCCAAGGCCGAAGCGATGCAGCGCGGACGCCGCCTGCGATTTCGGATCGAGCGCCATGGTGCCGTTCACCGTCCTGCCGCGTCGTCATCGTCATCGGATGAAACTCCGGCGAGTTTGCGGCGGCGATCATGAACGGCCGCTGACCGCTGACATTAAAATGCCGTAACAAAGAAGCCGGGAGCCGGTCCGTGCTTCAAGCGGCGCCACGCATCGCCGCCGCGGTCGCGTCGTCGGCGGGGAAAAACGACTCGATCGCCAGCTCCGACAGGGTGATATCGACCGGCGTGCCGAGCACGGTGGTGGTGGAGAAGAATGACAGCAGCCCCGCCGGCGTCCGCAGTTGCAGCGGCACGACGAAGCCGCCATAGCGATCCGCCGCTGGCCGTGTATGGCTGATGCCGGCCGGATAGGGCTTCAGTTCTTCCAGCAACGCGGCGAGTGTTTCGTCGCAAGTGACGCCGATCTGGTGCCGCAACCGCTCGAGGATGTGCGCGCGCCATTCCGGCAGATTGGCGATGCGCGGCGCCAGCCCTTCAGGATGCAGGCTCAGACGGAGCACATTGACCGGCGACTCCAGGAGATGCGGCGCGACGCCTTCGAGCAGCGGCGCCAGCGCGCGATTGGCGCTCACCATGGTCCAGTGCCGGTCGATTGCCAGCGCCGGATATGGCTCGTGGCCCCTGAGGATAAGATCGATCGCCGCGCGCGCATGCTTCACCGCGGGATCGTGCAGCGGCCGCTGCGGAAACACCGGCGCGAAGCCGGCGGCCAGCAGCACCGCGTTGCGCTCGCGCAAGGGCACGTCGAGCCGGTCGCACAGATTGAGCACCATATCACGCGAGGGCTGCGCCTTGCCGGTTTCGACGAAGCTGAGATGCCGCGCCGAGATTTCCGCCTCGAGCGCGAGATCGAGCTGGGTCATGCGGCGGCGCTGGCGCCATTGCCGGATGTGGGTGCCGACGTCGCGGGGCTGGCTGTCGATATTGGTCATGCCGGAACTCTAGCCGCGCGGCTTTGGCCATTCCATGACCTGCGAGGTAATCGACCCGCGATCTCCGCTCCCGCAAAAAGGCGTCACACCGGCGCGACGCCGGATGGCTCACACCAGGAGATCGCAACATGACCACCGATAACGCCGCCCTCACCGCCCTTGTCGATCGCTACATCGCGGCCTGGAACGAGACCGACGCCAGCCGCCGCCAGGCCCTGATTGCGCTCACCTTCACCGACAAGGCGCGCTATCTCGATCCGGTGCTGGCCGGCGACGGCCACGACGGCATCGATGCCATGGTCGGCGCCGTCCACGCCAAATATCCGGGCTACACATTCTCCCGCACCAGCGACATCAACGGCCATCACGACCGCGCGATGTTCAACTGGGCGCTTGGGCCGAAAGACGGCCCGCTCTTCGTCAAGGGCGTCGATGTCGCCGTCGTGTCGGCCGACGGCCGGCTGGCGCAGGTCGACGGCTTCTTCACCGAGGTCAACGCGCCGCAATCCTAGGAGATCCTTGGGCCGGCCCAGCCCTCGCGCCGGGCCGGCGCGGCCACTCCGCCATGGTGCGGACACGATGCGCCACTATCTGACAGAGATTCCACAGTCAGCGGGTTGCCGCGCCGTTCCGGCGCGACGGCCCTTTGCGCATTTGAGCCGGCCATGTTCGCCCGTTTAGAGAAGATCCTCGCCCCCACCGCGCCGACCGGCGAACAGGCGCCGCCGTCCGGCCTGATCGCGTTCTATTGGCACTTCGTCCGTCAGGCGAAGGCGCTGTTCATCGCGCTGTTCGTCATCGGCTTCGTCGTCGCGTTGCTCGACATCCTGATCCCGGTGTTCATCGGCCGTGTCGTCACGCTCGTATCGAAGTCCGACCCGGCGACCTTGTTCGCGGAGCACTGGATGATGCTCGCCGGCATGGCCGTCGTGCTGGTCGTGATCCGGCCGATGGTGCTGACCTCGCAGCATCTGGTGATGAACCAGGCCATCGCCGCCAATGTCTCGAACCGCATCCGCTGGCAGAACCACTGGCATGTGGCGCGGCAATCCTGGGCATTTTTCCAGAACGACTTTGCCGGCCGCATCGCCACGCGCGTGATGCAGACCGGCCCGGCGATCCGCGAGAGCCTGGTCGCGATGGTTACCGCGGTGTGGTTCATCCTGATCTACGGCACCAGCGCCATCCTGCTGCTGGCCTCGGCCAATCCGTGGCTGGCGGTGCCGGTGCTGCTGTGGTTCGCCGGTTACATCGCGATGCTGCGCTACTTCGTGCCGCGCATGCGCGACGGCTCCAAGGTGATGTCCGAGACGCGCTCGATGCTCACCGGCCGTATCGTCGATACCTACACCAACATCGTCACGGTCAAGCTGTTTTCGCGCGCCCGCGACGAGGACGCCTATGTGCGCGACGCCGTCGACATGCACACCGGGCGCTTCCACGCGCAACTGCGGCTCAACACCAAGTTCGCGATGACGCTGTCGACGCTGAACGCGCTGCTGATCACGCTGACCGGCGCCTTCGCCATCGTTTTGTGGCGGCAGGGCCATGTCGAGGTCGGCGTCGTCGCCATGGCGCTGCCGATGACCATGCAGATCGTCTCGGCGTCCGGCTGGGTGGCGTGGCAGATCACCGACATCTTCGAGAACATCGGCGTCGTGCAGGAAGGCATGATGACCATCGCCCAGCCGATCGCATTGCCCGACGGCGAGGACGCCCGCGAACTCGAGGTCCGGCGCGGCGACATCGCCTTCGAGAGCATCCGCTTCGGCTACGGCCGCGAGGGCGGCCTGATCGACGGCCTCAACCTGAATGTGAAAGCGGGCGAGAAGATCGGCCTGGTCGGACGCTCGGGCGCCGGCAAGTCCACTTTGGTCAACCTGCTGCTGCGCTTCTTCGATCTCGAAGGCGGCCGCATCCTGATCGACGGCCAGAACATCGCGCAGGTGACGCAGGAAAGCCTGCGCACGCAGATCTCCGTGGTGACGCAGGACACCTCGCTGCTGCACCGCTCGATCCGCGACAACATCCGCTATGGCCGGCCCGACACCACCGAGGAGCAGATTCGCGCCGCGGCGGCGATGGCGCACGCCGATGAGTTCATCGAGACGCTGGAGGACTGGAAAGGCCGGCGCGGCTACGACGCCCATGTCGGCGAGCGCGGCGTCAAATTGTCAGGCGGCCAGCGCCAGCGCATCGCCATTGCCCGCGTCATTCTCAAGGATGCGCCGGTGCTGATCCTCGACGAAGCCACCTCGGCGCTCGACAGCGAAGTGGAAAGCGCCATCCAGTCGAGCCTCGGCGTGCTGATGCGCAACAAGACGGTTATCGCGATCGCCCACCGCCTTTCCACCATCGCGCAGATGGACCGGCTGATCGTGCTCGACCACGGCCGCATCGTCGAAGAAGGCACCCATGACGAATTGCTGCGCGCCGGCGGCCACTATGCCGCGCTGTGGCGGCACCAGTCCGGCGGCTTTATCGATCCGGGCGAGCGGGAGGCGGCGGAGTAAGGCGCCTTACCCCGCTGCTTGCCGCCGCCGGTCGTGCTCGACCTGCGCGTAGTACTCGCGCTTGGCTTCCAGCATGGCGAGATCGGCGCGCTTGACCACGGCTTCGAGCCGCTCGCCCTGCTCGCTGGTGGCGACGCCCATGGACAGCGACAGCGGCAGATCGGTGTAGAACTCGTTGTTGATGCCGATCAGGTCGCCGATCACCTTCATCATCGCCTCGCCGTCGGCGTGCTCGGTGCCGGGCAGGATCACGGCGAATTCGTCGCCGCCGATGCGCGCGGCGCGCGCCGGCTTGTCGACGATGGAATTGAGGACCTCGCCGGCGCGGCGCAGAAGCTGATCGCCGGCGGCGTGGCCCAGGTCGTCATTGGCCGTCTTGAGGCCGTTGAGATCGGCCATGATCACGGTGACCGGCCATGGCCCGCGGCGCTCGAGCCGGTTCAGCTCGTCGGCGAAGAAGGTGCGGTTGCACAATTTGGTCAGCGCGTCGTGGCTGCCGAGATATTCGAGATAGGCCTCGGCCTTCTTGCGCGCGGTGATGTCGGTGAGCGCGACCTGCACCAGCGACCAGTCGTGCTCGCGCTCCGGAAACACCGAGAACTGCAGCAGCAGGTTCAGCTTGGTGCCGTCGAGCGTGTAGTTCACCACCTCGCGCTGCTGGAACAGCTTGCCGTTCCACAGGTCGATGAGCTGCTCGCGGAAGCAAGGCTCCATGTCGTCGCGCATCACGGTCGGCAGGCTCGACAGCAAGGTTTTCTTGTCCGGCGCGCCGAACAGGTCGAGCGTATGCTTGTTGACGTCGATGATGCGGATCTCGCTGATGCAGCGCTGCACGAACTCCTCGTGCACGTCGGTGAAAACGCGCAGGTCGGTGATGCCCTGCAGCCGCACTTCGTCGATGAGGCGCTTCACACCGGAGAAGTCCTCGACCCACAGCGACACCGGCGAATGCGCGAACAGGCCGCGCGCGTAGTTCTCGCTGCCGACCAGCATGCGGCGCGCCTGCTCGCGGTCGGTGACGTCCTCGGTGGACAGCAGCACGCGCGACCAGTCGCCCTCGTGGCCCGGCAGGATGGTGGCCTTGAGCTGGATATCGAGGCGGTCGCCGTCGAGCGTGTAGTTGACGGCGTTGCTGGTGAAGGCGGTGTGGCCCTCCCAGAGCTGCACCAGTTCCTCGATATGGGTGGTGAGCATGTCGTCGCGAAACACGCGGCCGATATTGGCGACCAGATGGTCGAGGTCCTTCGCCGCGAACAGGTCGAGCGTCTTGCGGTTGACCTTGAGCAGGCGGATGCGGCTGGCGCAGTCGCGCACGCGGTCCGGATGGCCGCTGAGATGCTCGCGCAGCGACGTGACGCCGGCGCGCCGCCAGCCATCGAGCAGCGCCTTGACGCCGGAATAATCTTCCAGCCACAGCGCCACCGGCGCGAGTTCGAAGACGCCGGATTCGGCATCGGCGGCTGCGGTGGGAAATGAATGCGGCATATCAGTCATGAATTTGTTGCAGGACGACCATAATTGATTCTCGGCCGGCCGCTACCGGCAAGCACGCTTCCTGCCATACCGATGATGATCAAATCCCTTACGCGGGTTCCCCGACATGCGGACGCGGTGATCCGTCGCTGCTGACGGAAATTGTCAGCGCTGTCCGGCAGTTGGTCGCACCGCCTCCCTTTCCTCATTCCCGGACTCGCCCCATATTCCGGCCATGGCCAAGCTCCCTCCCAAGAAACCGAGAGATCCGGCGAAACCGACGCGCTCCAAGGCCAACCGGCCTGACAGTCCGGCGGTGCCGCAGGCGCTCGCCGACATCCTCAATCCGGCGCTGAACAAGGGGACAGCCGGCCTCGGCTCGGGGACGGGCGAAAGTTCCACGCTGCAGCCGCCGCCCGACAATTCGTGGGACCGCCGCTCCGGCAACGCTGCCGAGCATCGCGCCCGCAAATCGACCAAGGGTTTTGAGGAAGCGCGGCAAAAAAACTACGATTCCGACTACAGCGCCTCGCCCATCAGCGGCATCGATCCGGCGCTGGCGCGGGAACTCGGCCTCGAGTCGGATGACGACGCTCCTCCCGCGCCCCGCCCGGCCGCGGAGGCCGGCTCAAAGGGGCTCGACAAATATCGCCTGCCCAAGGCGGACCTGCCGACCGGCCCCGGCGGGCTGTCGTCCATGGGCGTCGTCGCCACCGCGGATTCGCTGGAGCGCCTCTTACGCGAAGGCCGGCCGGAATTCGCCACCGCTGGCGCCGCCTGGACGCCGCACCGTCCGCCGCGCCCGGAAAAGTCCGAAGGCGGCGTGCGCTTCCAGATCAAGTCGGACTTCGAGCCCAAGGGCGACCAGCCGCAGGCCATCAAGGAGCTGGTCGAGGGCGTGAAGCGCCACGACCGCACCCAGGTGCTGCTCGGCGTCACCGGCTCGGGCAAGACCTTCACCATGGCCAAGGTGATCGAGGAAACGCAGCGCCCCGCGCTGATCCTCGCGCCGAACAAGACGCTCGCCGCCCAGCTCTATGGCGAGTTCAAGTCGTTCTTCCCCGACAACGCGGTGGAGTATTTCGTCAGCTACTACGACTACTACCAGCCGGAAGCCTACGTCCCGCGCACCGACACCTATATCGAGAAGGAATCCTCGATCAACGAGCAGATCGACCGCATGCGCCACGCCGCGACGCGTTCGCTGCTGGAGCGCGACGATGTCATCATCGTCGCCTCGGTGTCGTGCATTTACGGCATCGGCTCGGTCGAAACCTATTCGGCCATGACCTTCACGCTCAAGCAGGGCGGCAAGGTCGAGCAGCGCCAGTTGCTCGCCGACCTGATAGCGCTGCAATACAAGCGTACGCAGGGCGACTTCTTCCGCGGCTCGTTCCGCGTGCGCGGCGACACCATCGACATTTTTCCGGCGCACTATGAAGACCGCGCCTGGCGCGTGCACCTGTTCGGCGACGAGATCGAGAAGATCGAGGAGATGGACCCGCTCACCGGCCAGAAGACCGACGAGCTGGAATTCGTGAAGATCTACGCCAACTCGCATTACGTGACGCCGCGCCCGACGCTCATCCAGGCCATGGACGGCATCAAGCACGAGCTGAAGATGCGGCTCGACCAGCTCAACAATGCCGGCCGCCTGCTCGAAGCGCAGCGCCTCGAGCAGCGCACGCGCTACGATCTCGAGATGATGGAAGCCACCGGCTCCTGCGCCGGCATCGAGAATTATTCGCGCTATCTCACCGGCCGCCAGCCCGGCGAGCCGCCGCCGACCTTGTTCGAATACGTGCCGGACAATGCACTGGTCTTCGCGGATGAGTCCCACGTGACCATTCCGCAGATCGGCGCCATGTTCAAAGGCGACTTCCGCCGCAAGGCGACGCTCGCCGAATACGGCTTCCGCCTGCCCTCCGCCATGGACAACCGGCCGCTGCGCTTCGAGGAGTGGGACGCCATGCGGCCGCAGACGGTCGGCGTGTCGGCCACGCCCGCGGCGTGGGAGCTCAACGAGTCCGGCGGCGTATTCGTCGAGCAGGTCATTCGTCCGACCGGCCTCATCGATCCGCCGGTCGAGGTGCGCCCGGCGCGCACGCAGGTCGACGATCTGGTCGGCGAGGTGCGCGAGGTTTCGCGCAAGGGCTATCGCACGCTCATTACCGTGCTGACCAAGCGCATGGCGGAGGACCTCACCGAATATCTGCACGAGCAGGGCGTCCGCGTGCGTTACATGCATTCGGACATCGACACCCTTGAACGCATCGAGATCATCCGCGACCTGCGCCTTGGCGCTTTCGACGCGCTGGTCGGCATCAACCTGTTGCGCGAGGGCCTCGACATTCCCGAATGCGCGCTGGTGGCCATTCTCGACGCCGACAAGGAAGGCTTCCTGCGCTCGGAGACGTCGCTGGTGCAGACCATCGGCCGCGCCGCGCGCAACGTGGACGGCAAGGTCATTCTCTACGCCGATCAGGTCACCGGCTCGATGCAGCGCGCGATGGACGAGACCACGCGCCGCCGCGAGAAGCAGATCGAATACAACACCGCCAACGGCATCACGCCGGAGAGCGTCAAGAAGGGCATCGCCGACATTCTCGACTCGGTCTACGAGCGCGACCACGTGCTCATTTCGACCGGCGGCAAGGGCGTGGGCGGCGAAGGCGAGTTCGGCGACGCCGCCACCATCGGCCACAACTTCGAAACCGTGCTGACCGATCTCGAAACCCGCATGCGCGAAGCCGCCGCCGATCTCGACTTCGAGGAAGCGGCGCGGCTGCGCGACGAGCTCAAGCGCCTGCGCCAGACCGAGCTGGCCGTGGTCGACAATCCGACCGCGCGCAATATCATGGTGACGCAGGACCCCAAGCTGCGGCGCCACAACAAGGCCGCGGCCAAAGCGGCCGCGAGCGTCGATCCCCTCTCCCGCCCGCACAAGCCGGTGCTCGACGAGATGGGCATCGCCACCTGGCACGAGTTCAAGCCGGCGCGCGGCTCTTCTTCTGTCCCCTCTCCCCCTGGGGGAGAGGGTGGCCGCGCGCAGCGCGGCCGGGAGAGGGGTCAGTACGATGGCCCCCGCAAACCCAACCTCGATGAAATGGGCCCCGGCATTGAATCGATCCCCGCACGCGACAAAGGGGAAGGCCCCCGCTCAACCGCCGGCAAGCCGGGCCAGCGCGGCGGCTTCAGGGCGAACAAGAAGCGCGGGCGATAAACACCGCGCCCGGCCGGCCGGAATCCATAGGCGGCAGCCTCGGACCGGCCTCATCCTGAGGAACGCACGAAGTGCGCGTCTCGAAGGACGAGGCCGCCCCATGGTTCGAGACGGGCTTCGGCCCTCCTCACCATGAGGGCGGAGAGAATCCCGTCATGCCGGGGCGCGCCAAAGGCGCGAACCCGGAATCCAGCGATTGCATGAGGACGGAGCTGGATTCCGGGTTCGGCCCGTCGGGCCGCCCCGGAACGACCGGCCATGCTCTCAAAATAATAATTCCTAGGACTATTGACTTTGCCTTCTACCTAGCCCTATATTCCCAATATCCCGCCCCTGTTCGCGAGGGGTGTCTGATCAGCGTCTCCAGATGCTGGGGCGGGG
>OFIS01000073.1_pt1 | contig 133185 bp, 114 predicted proteins | sample 1775071 | NCBI WGS metagenome assembly OFIS01 (sample SAMN08195774, study PRJEB24354) | sludge metagenome | isolation source: sludge from phenol fed wastewater aerobic bioreactor C | place: India: Nagpur | collected 2016-09-17 | reverse complement strand
TGCTCGGCCGCCAGCGTGCGCTCGTCCACCCGCATGCCGACCAGGCCCAGCGCCGGCCCGCCGCGGCCGCGGTCAGGCCGCCCGTGTCGCCGGGCCCGCCGCATCCCGCGCTGGCGCGGCGGGGCCCGCGGGCGGGCAGACGCGCGCCGCAGGAAAAAGGATGCTGAAGACGCTGCCTTCGCCCGGCGTGCTGCGGATGTCCAGCGTGGCGTCGTGGCGCATGACGACGTGCTTGGCGATGGCCAGGCCCAGGCCGGTGCCGCCGGTGGCGCGCGAGCGGCCCCGGTCGGCCCGGAAGAAGCGCTCCGTCAGGCGCGGGATGTCGGCGGGATCGATGCCGATGCCGGTGTCCCGCACGCGGCAGGCGGCGCCCCCATCGGGGGCCGGCTCCCACAGGACCGTGATGGACCCGCCCGGCGGGGTGTAGCGCACGGCGTTGGTCAGCAGATTGCCGATCGCCGAGGCCAGCTCGGTGTCCTGGCCGCGGATGCGCAGGGTCTCGTCCAGCCGCGCGTCGAAGGTGTGGCGCCCGCCGGACAGGGCCTGCGCCTGCGCCAGGGCGGTGCGCACCAGGGCCGCGACGGGCACGGGGCCGCCTTCCTGGTTGGGGGTCGATTCCAGCGAGGACAGGGTGAGCAGGTCGGACACCAGGGCCTGCATGTTGCGGGTCTGCTGCGCCATCAGGTCCAGGTAGTGGCGGCGCTGTTCGCCGGTCAGGGCATCGCCGGGCAGGTCCTGCAGGGTCTCGACGAAGCCCGACAGCACGGTGAGCGGCGTGCGCAGTTCGTGGGAGACGTTGGCGACGAAGTCCTTGCGGGTGTTCTCCAGCCGCTCGATCTGGGTGATGTCGCGCGTGACCATCAGGAACTGGCCGACGCCGTAGGGCGCCAGGTGCAGCGACAGGGTGCGGGCCGCGCCGCCGTGCCCCAGGTGCAGGATCAGCGGGCGGTCCCAGGTCTCCTGGCCGGCGTAGCGGGCGAATTCGGGCGCGCGCACGATGTTGAGGATGCTGTGCCCACGGTCCCGTTCCAGGTCCAGCCCCAGGTGGCTGGCCGCGGTCTGGTTGCACCATTGCAGGGCCTTGTGGGGATCCAGCGTCAGGGCGCCGTCGGGCAGGGCCTCGGCGGCCAGCAGGGCGCGGTGGAAGCTGCGCGTGCGGTCCTGCAGGTCCAGGCGGTTCTGCTTCAGCTTGCGGTAGATGGGCGCCAGGATCTCGTCCCACGGGCCGACCGAGGGCGGCGGCGGCTCGTCGATGGCGCGCACCCAGCGGGCGATGCGCGACAGCTGCAGGCCGCTGACGAGGATCATCAGCAGCAGGCCCAGGGCGAAGAAGGCCCAGCCGGTGGCGGCGCCCAGCCAGGCGCCCAGCAGCCAGCCGCCCAGCGCCCAGAGCGCGATGGAAACGAGAGTCTTGCTCATTGAGGATGCGTGATGCTGAAACGGTAGCCCGCCCCGCGCGAGGTCTGGATGGCGCCTTCCAGGCCGGCGGGCGACAGGGCTTTGCGCAGGCGGCGGATGTGGACGTCCACCGTGCGTTCTTCGACGAAGACGTGGTCGCCCCAGACCTGATCCAGCAGCTGGCTCCGGCTGTATACGCGCTCCGCATGCGTCATGAGGAAGTGTAGCAGGCGGAATTCCGTGGGCCCCATGGGCAGCGGCAGGCCGTTGCCCGACACGCGCCGCGAATCCGGCTCCAGCCGCAGTCCGCCGGCCTCGATGGGGTCGGGGGTGTGCTGCGGCGCGCGGCGGCGTAGCAAGGACTTGATGCGCGCCAGCAGCTCGCGCGGGGAGAAGGGCTTGGTGATGTAGTCGTCGGCGCCGGCCTCCAGGCCGTCCACCTTGTCCTGTTCGGCGCCGCGCGCGGTCAGCATGATGAGCGGGATGTCGCGGGTGCGGGCGTCGCCGCGCAGCTGGCGGGCCAGGCGGATGCCGGGCTGGTCGGGCAGCATCCAGTCCAGCAGGATCAGGTCGGGCAGGACCTGCTGGATCTGTTCCTGCGCCTGGCGCGCGTCCAGCGCGCTGCGCACGCCGTAGCCGGCGTGTTGCAGGTTGACGGACAGCAGTTCCTGGATGGCGGGTTCGTCTTCGATGAGCAGGATGGTGGCGGGCATGGGGAAGTCTCGCATGGCGGCGGGACCGGGATGCGGGCCCCGCCGTTCCGGGCGCGGGCGGCGCATTCCGGCACGGGTGTCATCATACGGTCGCATTATTTCACTGATGTGACGTCGTCATATAGGTCGCAGCCTGCGCAGCGTGGGGGCCTTTTACGGTGGTACGAGTGGTACGATACGCGGATCATGAGCACACCCGCACCAGACGCCGGCCAGGGGCCGCAGACGCATTTCGGTTTCGAGACCGTCCAGGAATCGGAGAAGGCCCGCCGCGTGGCCGAGGTCTTCCATTCGGTGGCCTCGCGCTACGACGTGATGAACGACCTGATGTCGGCCGGGCTGCACCGCATCTGGAAGGCCTTCACCATCGGCCGCGCCCAGGTGCGCCCGGGCATGCGGGTGCTGGACATCGCCGGGGGCACCGGCGACCTGGCGCACGCCTTCGCGCGCCGCGCCGGCCCCGAAGGCGAGGTCTGGCTGACCGACATCAACGACTCCATGCTGCGCGTGGGCCGCGACCGCCTGCTGGATCGCGGCGTGGTCGCGCCGGCGGCGGTCTGCGACGCCGAATGCCTGCCGTTCCCGGACCGGTATTTCGACCGCGTGTCGGTGGCGTTCGGCCTGCGCAACATGACGCACAAGGACCGCGCCCTGGCGGAAATGCGCCGCGTGCTGAAGCCGGGCGGCAAGCTGCTGGTGCTGGAATTTTCCCGCGTGGCGCCGGCGCTGGCGCCCGCGTACGACTGGTATTCCTTCAACATTCTGCCGAAAATGGGCCAGCTGGTGGCCGGCGACGAGGCCAGCTACCGCTACCTGGCCGAATCCATCCGCATGCATCCGGACCAGGAGACCCTGGCCGGCATGATGCGCGAGGCCGGCCTGGGCCGGGTGCAGTACTTCAACATGACGGCCGGCGTGGTCGCCCTGCACGAAGGCATCCGGCTCGACTGAGCGCGCGTCCCGGGCGCGGGCTGTCCGCGCCCTTCCTTCCGCACCCGTGCGCATTTTTCGCCGGGCCGCCCGCGGGCGGCCTGTGCAGGCCCGCGTGCGCCATGCCTGCGTGCGCCCGGCCTGCGTTCGTCCGGCCTGCGTTCGCCCAGCCGCCTCCGTTCTGTTGCAAGCGGATGTTTCTCGGGATATTTCCCCGCTGCGGTCCGGCCTGATCTGTGTTAACTTTCATGTTCATTCAGCTTTCTGTCAGGTTGCCGGAATCCGCAGGATTCTCCGGCCCTGCCATCCCAGGAGACTCCATGAACCTTCGTCTACCCCGCTGGGCCGCCGCCACCCTGTTGCTGATGGCGGCCTTGTCCCTGCTGGCCGTGACCCAGGATGCGCATGCCCGCCGCATGGGCGGCGGCATGAGCTTCGGCCGCCAGTCCACCAACGTCGTCAAGCAGCGCCAGGCCGTGACGCCGCCGGCCGCCCAGACCACGCAGCGCGCCGCCGCGCCGGCCGCCGGGGCCGCTGCGGGCACGGCGGCCGCGGGCGCCGCCGCCAAGTCGGGCATGTCCCGCTGGCTGGGCCCCATCGCCGGCATCGCCGCCGGCCTGGGCATCGCCGCCCTGCTGTCCAGCCTGGGGCTGTCCGGCGCCTTCCTGGAATTCCTCTCCAGCGCCCTGCTGATCGGCCTGGTGGTCTTCGCGGTGATGTTCCTGGTGCGCCGCCTGCGCGGGGCCCAGCGTCCGCTGGCCGGTGCCGCCGCCGGCGCCGCGCAGGGGCCCAACAGCTACCGCCAGTCGGCGTCCTCCGGCCAGGGCTTCGGCATGCCCGGCCGCCCGGCGTCCGAGCCGGCCGCGGGGGCGTCCGCCGCGCCGGTGATCGAGGCCGCGCCGTCCGTCCAGGAGCAGGATCCGTCCTGGTTCATCCCGGCCGGGTTCGACGTGCCGGCCTTCCTGGACCAGGCCAAGCAGCAGTTCACGCGCGTCCAGTCCCTCTGGGATGCGGGCAACCGCGACAGCCTGCGCGAATTCCTCACCGACGACCTGCTGGCGGAGATCACCCCGCGCCTGCCCGGTCCCGAGGAAGGCAACCGCACCGAGGTCGTGCTGCTGAACGCCGAGCTGCTGGGCATCGAGGCGGTGGCCGGCGGCCACCTGGCCAGCGTGCGCTATTCCGGCATGCTGCGCGAATCGGCCGGGGCCGAGGCCTTCCACTTCGAGGAAGTCTGGAACCTGTACAAGGCCGATGGCGCCGGCTGGCTGCTCGCCGGCATCCAGCAGACCAACGCGCGCTGATTCCACGCGCCGGATCGGCCTTCGCGGCCGCCCGACCCCGGATGCCGGGCGGGCGGCCGTTTGCGTTCCGGCTCGCGTGAAAGGCCGTGGGCGAGGCCCGGACGACGGCCCGGAACGCGCGCTCCGGCCCGCGTGCGCGGCGCTCAAAACCGGTAAACTGGGGCCTGCGCCCGCTCCTGCCCGGCGCGCCCGGCCCCGTCGTTCATGATCATGCCTCTTCCCTTTCCCTTCCCGTCCCCCTCCGATGTCCTGCTCCGGGGGCTGAACGCGCTGCTGCGCCGCGAACCCTGGGCGCGCGAGCGGCTGGCGGTCCACGCCGGCAAGTCGCTGCGCCTGACGGCGGGCGAGCCCTGGACGCTGCAGTGCGCGATCGCCTCCGACGGCGCCCTGCAGCACTGCCCACGGGCCGTGGTGCCCAACGTGGTGCTGTCCATCCCGCCCGAGCGCCGCCGCGACCTGCCCGGCGCCTGGCGCGGCGAGGGTCTGGCGGGGATCACGGGCCTGGCCCGCATCCAGGGGGACGCCGGCCTGGCCCACCTGGTGTCCGACCTGGCGCGCGGCCTGCGCTGGGACGTGGAAGACGATCTGGCGCGCGTCGTGGGCGACGTGGCGGCGGTGCGCCTCACCCGGGGCGCGCGCGCGCTGGCCGGCGGTCTGCGCCAGGCCGCAAGCCGGGCGCAGGACAACGTGGCGGAATACCTGGGCGAGGAATCCGGCCTGGGCGTCCCGGCGGCGGACTTCCGCGTCTGGGCGGCGGAGCGCCAGGCGCTCGAATCCCGGCTCGAACGGCTCGATGTCCGCCTGCGCCGGCTGGAGGGCGGGGCATGCTGACCTTCCTGCGCCTGGCCTACATCCTGTGGATCGGCCTGCGCTACCGGCTCGACGAGCTGGTCCTGTCGGGCATCCAGCATCCCTGGGCGCACACGCTGCTGAAGATCGTCTGCCTGGGCCGCCGGCCGCGCCGCCCGCGCGGCGAGCGCTTGCGCCTGGCCCTGGAAACCCTGGGACCGATCTACGTCAAGTTCGGCCAGGTCCTGTCCACGCGCCGCGACCTGGTGCCCCAGGACATCGCCGACGAGCTGGCCCGGCTCCAGGACCGCGTGCCGCCGTTCCCGTCCGACCAGGCGGCCGCCATCATCCGCGAATCCCTGGGCGACGCGCCGCAGAACCTGTTCGCCCGGTTCGAGCGCGATCCCGTGGCCTCGGCCTCGATCGCCCAGGTGCACTTCGCCGTGCTGCACGACGGCCGCGAGGTTGCGGTCAAGGTGCTGCGTCCCGGGATGCGCGAGGCCATCGAGCGCGACCTGACGCTGCTGCGCGCGCTGGCCGGGCTGGTCGAACGGCTGGCGCCCGACGGGCGGCGGCTCAAGCCGCGCGAAGTCGTGGCCGAATTCGACAAATACCTGCACGACGAGCTGGACCTGATCCGCGAGGCCGCGAACTGCAGCCAGCTGCGGCGCAATTTCGGCCCCGACACCGGCCGCGCCCATCTGCTGCGGGTGCCCGAGGTCGTCTGGGAATACTGCGCCAGCCAGGTCTTCACCATGGAACGCATGCGCGGCGTGCCGGTCAGCCAGGTCGAACGCCTGCGCGCGCTGGGCGTGGACATCCCGCTGCTGGCCCGCCAGGGGGTCGAGATCTTCTTCATGCAGGTGTTCACGGACGGCTTCTTCCACGCCGACATGCACCCGGGCAACATCTACGTGTCCGACGATCCGGACACCCTGGGGCGCTACATCGCCCTGGATTTCGGCATCGTCGGCTCCCTGTCGGAATTCGACAAGAACTACCTGGCGCAGAATTTCCTCGCCTTCTTCCGGCGCGACTACCGCCGGGTGGCCCAGCTGCACATCGAGTCCGGCTGGGTGCCGCCCTCCACCCGCGAAGAAGAGCTGGAGGGCGCCGTGCGCGCCGTCTGCGAGCCCTATTTCGACCGGCCATTGGCGGAAATCTCCTTGGGGCAGGTGCTGCTGCGCCTGTTCCAGACCTCGCGCCGCTTCAACGTCGAGATCCAGCCCCAGCTGGTGCTGCTGCAGAAGACGCTGCTCAACGTGGAAGGCATGGGGCGCGAGCTGGATCCGAACCTGGACCTCTGGCAGACCGCCAAGCCCTTCCTGGAAAAATGGATGCACCAGCGCGTCGGCCTGCGCGGCCTGCGCCAGCGCCTGGACCAGGAAGCCAGCCAGTGGGCGCAGATCCTGCCGCAGATCCCCCGCCTGGTCTACGCCCGCCTGAACCATCCCGATGCGGGGCCGGCGATGCGGGCCGAACTCGAACGGCTGCGCCAGGCCCAGGACCGCTCCAACCGCCTGCTGGCGGTGCTGTGCGGCATCCTGGCGGCCGGGCTGGGCGTGGCGATCTGGGCGCTGACGCGCGGCGGCGGCTTCTGATGGCGGCGCCTCCCGCCTTCGAGTCCAAGATCCTCGACCGCGCGGCCTGCGTGCGGGCGGTGCGCGAGGGGCGCCTGGCGCGCCCGCTGGTCTTCACCAACGGCGTGTTCGACATCCTGCACCGCGGGCATGTCACCTACCTGGACCGGGCCGCCCGCCTGGGCGCCTCGCTGATCGTGGGGGTGAACACGGACGAGTCCGTGCGCCGCCTGGGCAAGGGCGAGGACCGCCCCCTGAACGGCCAGGACGACCGCGCCGCGCTGCTGGCCGCGCTGGCCTGCGTGGACGGGGTGGTGCTGTTTCCCGAGGACACGCCGCTGGAACTGATCCAGGCCCTGCGGCCCGACGTGATCGTCAAGGGCGGCGACTACGACATGGACGCGCTGCCCGAGACCGCCGTGGTGCGCGGCTGGGGCGGGCGGGCCGTGGCCATCCCGTTCGAGCACCAGCGCTCGACCACGGCGCTGCTGCGCAAGATCCGGACCTGAAACGCACGAGCCCCGCATGCGGGGCTCGCTGGAAACGGAACGCGGCGCGCGTCAGAACTTGAAGCGCGACCGCGCCGTGCCGCGCAGGGGCTTCACGTAGGTGTCGAAGATCGAATCGGTCTCGAAGTTGGCGGCGCTGGTGCGCGTGATGCGGCACACCGTCATGATCGGGCTGTGGCCGACGATGGCCACCATGCGGCCGCCCACGGCCAGCTGGTATTTCAGCGCGTCGGGCACCGAGGGGACCGAGCCGGTGATCAGGATGGCGTCGTATTCGGCCGTGCCCCAGCCGGCATGCGCGTCGCCCGTTTCCACGGTGACGTTGGCGACCTGGCTGCGTGCGAGGTTCGCCTGCGCGAAGGCCGACAGGCGGCTTTCGAGCTCGATGCTGGTGACCTGCTGGCACAGCCGCGACAGCAGGGCGGCCTGGTAGCCCGAGCCCGTGCCGATTTCCAGCACGCAGTCCGTGGGCTGGAGCCGCAGTTCCTCGGCCAGCCTGGCCTCGACCTTGGGGGACAGCATGGTCTCGCGGGTGTCGACGCCGTCGATCACCAGCGGCAGTTCCGTGTCCGTGAAGGCCAGGGCGCGCATCTGCGGCGGGACGAAGCGTTCGCGGGGCATGTCGAAGACGGCCTGCAGCACCCGTTCGTCCTGGACGTTCCAGGGGCGGATCTGCTGTTCGACCATGTTGAAGCGGGCACGATCGGCGTCGGCGATGTCGTTGACGTTCATGTCGCGGGAGTACCTGAGGTTGATTCGACTGAGGTTGATTCGAGTCCGATTATAGGCCAGCGACCCGGCCGATGGCTTTGAGGCGGGTCAGTCTTGCGGCTTGGGCCACAGGGCGTGGAAGTGATGCACCGGCCCGTGGCCCGAGCCGACCTGGAGCTGGCCGGAGGCGGCGATGGCGCGTTCCAGCCAGGCCTTGGCATGCCGCGCGGCCTCGGGCACGCCCGGGGCGCGCGGCAGCAGGGCGGCCATCGCCGCCGACAGCGTGCAGCCGGTGCCGTGGGTGTTGGGTGTGTCGATGCGCCGGCCCGGCAGCTCGATCAGCCGGTCGCCGTCGTGCAGCAGGTCGATGGTGTCGTCGCCCGGCAGGTGTCCGCCTTTCAGGAAGACCCAGCGCTCGCCGTCGTCGGCCAGCAGCCGGCGCAGGCGCTCGGCGACGCGGCGCATGTCCTTGAGGTTGTCGGCGGGGCTCTGGCCCAGCAGCACGCCGGCTTCGGGCAGGTTGGGGGTGATGACGGTGGCCAGCGGGATCAGGCCTTCGCGCAGGGCGTCCACGGCCTGGCGTTCCAGCAGGTGGTCGCCGCTCTTGGCGACCATCACCGGGTCCAGCACCAGGTGCGCCGGCTTCCAGTGCGCCAGCCGGTCGGCCACGACGCGGGTGACGCCGGCCTGGCCCAGCATGCCGATCTTCACGGCGTCCACGCGCACGTCGGCGAACAGCGTGTCGATCTGGGTTGCGACGAATTCCGGCGGCACGGGGAAAATGCCGGTGACCGCCTGGGTGTTCTGCGCGGTCAGCGCGGCGATCACGGCCATGCCGTAGGCGCCCAGGGCGCTCATGGTCTTGACGTCGGCCAGGACGCCGGCCCCGCCCGAGGGGTCCACGCCGGCAATCGACAGGGTATTGGGGATCATCGCAGGCTCCGTGCGGATGGGGCCGGGGCTGGCGCTGGCGCGCCCCGGCGTGCGCGGCCGAGGGCTCAGGCGGCCCGGGTCGAGGGCAGCAGGCCTTCGGTGGGCGAACTGGGATCGGCGTCGTAGTACTTGCGCTTGATGCGGCCTGCCAGGTAGGCCTCGCGTCCGGCCTCCACGCCCAGGCGCATGGCGCGCGCCATGCGGATCGGGTCGCGCGCGCCGGCGATGGCGGTGTTCATCAGGATCGCGTCGCAGCCCAGTTCCATGGCGATGGCGGCATCCGAGGCCGTGCCCACGCCGGCGTCCACCAGCACCGGGACGCGGGCCTGGTCGATGATCAGGCGCAGGTTCCAGGGGTTGACGATGCCCATGCCCGAGCCGATCAGCGAGGCCAGCGGCATCACCGCCGCCACGCCGATGTCTTCCAGCATGCGGCACTGGATCGGGTCGTCGCTGCAATACACCATGACCTGGAAGCCGTCGGCCACCAGCGTGCGCGCGGCGGCCAGGGTTTCGGGCATGTTGGGGAACAGGTTGCCGGAGTCGCCCAGGACTTCGAGCTTGACCAGGTTGTGGCCGTCCAGTAGCTCGCGCGCCAGGCGCAGCGTGCGCACGGCGTCCTCGGCGGTGTAGCAGCCGGCCGTGTTCGGCAGGATGGTGTAGCGGTCCGGCGACAGGAAATCCAGCAGGTTGGGCTCGCCCGGGTTCTGGCCGATGTTGGTGCGGCGGATGGCGACGGTGACGATCTCGGCGCCGCTGGCCTCGATGGCCTCGCGGGTCTGGCTGAAGTCGCGGTATTTGCCGGTGCCGACCAGCAGGCGGGAATGGAAGACGCGGTCGGCGATGGTGAGGGTGTCTGGGGAGGTCATGGGTGTGCGAAAACGGAAGCGCGGACTGCCGCCCAAGGTGGCGGTCTCGTACAAGGATAATCCATTTGCGGACCCCCTGTTTTGTAAAACCCGTCGCTGCGCAGGCCTATGTAAAAAAATATTCCCTTATCGTATAAACTGCGTCAAACGTAATAAAAAATATCTTACAGGAGGGGCATTCGATGATCCTTACGCTCTGGATGCGGCGGGCTTTGCTGGGCCTGTGCGCAACGGCCCTGGCGGGCTGCGCGGGCACGCGCACGGTCGGTCAGCAGGACGCGCCGGCCTTGCTGGCCGGATCTGATTACCGGGCCTACGCAGCCCTGTACCTGGATGACAGGGGACAGCCCAAATACGATCCCGAAAGCCTGCTCGACTCCCTGGAGGCTGGCAAGGCCTTCAATGACGCGGGCATGTGGGCGCTCAGCCGCGACGCCTTTGACGCGGCCGCGCGCAAGCTCAACTGGAAGGAAGACACGGTCGATACTCCCGAGGAAGTCGCCAACCTGCTCGGCACGACTCTCACCAGCGACGCTTTCGGCGCTTATCAGGGCAAGATCCACCAAGGGGCCCTGATCGATTATTACCAGGCCATCAACCATTTGATGCTGGGCAACGAGGCCAATGCGCGGGTCGACTTCAACCGCCTGCAGGTGCGCCAGGACAATTCGGTCACACAGTTGAAGGCCTTCGTCTCGACCGTGAACAAGTCGGTCAAGGAAGGCCTCGCCGACGAGAAAAGCGAGGGCGCGAAGCAGAGTCTGGGCGAAGTGGGCCCGAAGATCGCCGACGGGGTCAAGGACCTGCCCGGCGGGTTGGCCCAGTCCAAGATCCGGATGGCCGTCGGCGATGCGATGGGTGCCGTGTTCCGGGCGACTTCGTCGGTTGAGTCCGACAAGCGTCCGAACCTGTCGCGCGACATGCTCAAGCGTGCGGGTGCCGCCAGCGCGACGCGCGGGGGCGATGCCGTGATTGCCTACCTGGGCCGTGAAATTCGCCGTGGCAATGGAAGGCTCCGGAACAAGGCCATCATCCTGTACGAAGATGGCGTGGGGCCCAGCCTGAAGGAGTTCCGCATCGACCTGCCGCTGTTCATCGTCACGGGCAAGGTGACCTATGCCGGAATCGCTCTGCCGCAGTTCCAGCCGGGACAGGCCGCCTTTGGCGGGCTGAAGGTCGGTGCGGGCAAGACGCAGCAGGAAACCGCCGTCCTGACCGACGTCAACGAACTGGCGGCGCTGGAATTCGACGCCGCTTACAAGGGTGTCGTCGCCAAGGCCGTGATCTCGACCGTCATCAAGACCGCCGCCCAGGCCGTGATCAACCATCAGATCGATCAGCAGAAGCCCGATCCGCTGGTGGGCGCTTTGCTGAAGCTGGGCACGGGCGCGGCGCAGTACGCCCTGACCAAGGCCGACGTGCGAGCCTGGGCGAACCTGCCCAATACCATCCAGATGGTGGTGGTCGACCGCCCCGAGAGTGGCACGCTGGCCCTGGCCGGATCGCTCGGCCAGCCGATCGCGGAAGTTCCATTGCAGGAGGACGCGAATACCCTGGTCCTGGTCAAGGCATCCGGCACTTCGGGCAAGCCCGCCGTTTATGTCCAGGCGCTGCCCGCCGAAGCGCCGGTCGCGGCTTTGGGCGGGGCGGCATCCGGGCCCCCGGGCGAGTCCGCCGCTTCGGACGCGCCGCCCGCCGCGTCCACGAAGGCAGGCTGACATGAGCATCGGACGATGGCTCTTCGTTGCTCTCCTGCCGCTGGGCCTGGCAATGGCGGCGGTGTCCGCACAGACCGGGACGCCGCGGATCGTCACCTGCGACACCACGGTGGCGCCCCGGTCGGCTCTGCGCGTCCAGGACGAGGCCGGTGACAAGGGCGCCCGGGTCGAGGATGTGGCACTGATCACCTTGCCCAACGGCATGCGGTCGGTGCAGTTCTCCGTGCGCAACGTCCGGCAAGCCGCTCCTTTCGGCGCGATCCTGCGGATCCGCTATGCCGTCCAATGGACGGACGATTGCGGACGCCGCGTCGCCCTGGGGACCGAGGTTGTCGATGGCCTGGCGCTGGACCCGCAACGGCAGCAACTGGTCCAGTCGACCGCGATGGATCCGCACGCCACCCATGCCTTCCTGCGTATTTATGTCGAGAACTGATTCCTACGGAGATTCCATGAAGAAAATCGTTTTCGCCGCGACCGTGGCCCTGGCGCTGGCCGGTTGCCAGAACATGGCGGTCGTATCCAGCAACCCCAACGCCGAACTCAGCCGCACCGGCAAGCCGGGCCTGGTGTCTTTCGGCCTGCAAAGCACAGACTTTGAATATGCCGCCAAGAAGGCGGTGCAGGAATTCCTGGAGTCGCCGTATGCCAGGAAGCCGGGCGGTGGCCGCTGGGTGGTGCAGATGGGCGAAGTCGTCAACGACACGACGTTCCGGATCGATACGGCCAGCATGACTTCGCGCATGAAGATCGCCATGACCAAGACCGGGCAATTCATCTTCACCGGAGCAACGGGCGCCGAGCGCACCCGTTTCGTCCAGGATTCCCGCCAGCTGAGCAAGTCGAAGATGTTCGATCAGAAGACCGTCGCCCGCAATGGCACGGTGGTCGCCCCCGACCTGGAGATGTTGGGCGGGATCCGCCAGCGCACCGTGGTCGATGGCGCGCAGAAACAGCAGCAGCTGGAATACGAATTCGATTTCCGCGTGGTGGAGCGCGACACCGGCCTGGAAATCTTCCAGTCCTTCATCCCCATCGAGAAGCTGGGATCCAATCAGAACTTTGCGTGGTAGGGGGTGGGTGTCATGTTGAAACTCACCCCCATCGTGGCCGCTGTCGCCTTGCTGGCCGCGAGCGGCGCGTATGCGCAACAGGCCCCCGATCCGCAGGCGGCCCAGGCCGTGCAGGTGGCACAGGCTTCCGAAGCCCTTGTCGAGGCTGCCACGCCGGCCGATGCCATGCCGGCCGATTCCGTTCAGAGCTACGAGGACTGGCTCGCGGACTTCGAGCAGCGCTTCGGCCAGACCATCGGTTCGGCGGCTGATGGCCGCGTCTTTTATGCCGGCATGGCCGTGATTTCGGGTGACAATGCCGCCGATCCGCATTACGGCACCCAATTGGCGCTGGCCTACGAGCGCGCCATGTTCGATATGCAGGCCGACTTCATCCTGCAGAACTACGGCCGCCTGAAGGCCCGGACCGTGCGCAGCCTGTTTGACGACCTGTCCAGCGACAAGGACGCCTTTGATCCCGTCGAACTCCAGAAAGCGGCCGCCGACGGCGGCAGCCGCCTCGAGGCGCTGTTCGACAAGGCCTTGGTGCTGGTCGACAAGAAGCTCGACAGCGCGCTTGCCGAAGAAGGCGTGCCGCCCGACGAGATCCAGAAGATGTCGGTGGAACAGAAGAAGAATCTGTACAAGGACACTCTCAACAAGGAAATGATCAAGTCCGCGTACCAGAGCATGCAGGGCCTGGTGCCGGTGCAGACGCGCATTTTCCCGATCCAGGAAAACAACAAGTCCACGATGGCGGTGGCCGTCATCGCCGTGCAATCCGAAAAGACTCGTCAGTTCGCCAAGGACATCGCTCGCAAGCGCCCCTCGCTGGTCAAAGGCACGCCCAGAGCCATCCAGGACCTTCTGCCCGCCGACAAGAAAGGCTACCTGGACGAGATCGGCCTGCGTTTCGCCTATGACGCGGCAGGGCGGCCGATGCTGCTGGCCTACGGCCGCACCTCGGTGCCCATGGAGCCCGGCTGGAGCGCGTCGCGCGCCGTCCGGGCAAAGCAGAACGCCCAGAGCATCGCGCAGTCTCTGGCCGAAGCCAACATCGTCGAGTTCATGAACACCAATATCCAGGTGTCCGAAACGACGAACGTGGGCGACATCAATGAGGAGTGGGCCAAGCAGATCACCCAGATCGACAACGGCAAGCCTGGCGAGGTCCAGCAGATCAAGGAACGGATCAGCGAAACGACCCAGAAGATCGTCAAGTCGGGCAAGGCGCAGGCCGTGGGCGAATTGCGTGGATCTTCCGTCCTCAAGCGCTGGGATGTCAAGGATGGCAATGGCGTCACGCACGTGGGTGTGGTCGTTGGCTGGACCTACGACCAACTGGACAACGCCAATGCCATCGAGGCCCAGGCGCGCGGCAAGACCGGTGCGCAACTGTCCGGCGCCCAGGGCGCCGCCAGTGACCAATCGCGCGCGTCGAAGGTGATCAACAACAAGAACGACTTCTAGCGGCCGCGAGGCTCCGGATGCGTCGTGCCGAATTCGGCCGTGCCCGCCGGATGCCTCCCGCCCCGGGTCTGAATGACACAGGATCTTTCATGAAAGCGTTTCTTTCGTTTCTGGCCCTGGCCCTGGCGATCGGCCTGGGCCTGCCGTCCACCGCGGCTTCGCAGGTGGTCGAGGCCACCGTCACCGCCGATGGCAATGGTCTGAGTCGCGACGAGGCCATCCAGTCTGCATTGGTCAACGCGGCCGGCCAGGCGTTCGGCGTGCGGCTGTCGTCGCAGTCGATGGTGCAGGGAATGTCTGTCGATGCGTCGGTTGACAACGAGAATCACTCGGCGGTGTTGAGCATCCTGAACAAGAACATCCGGCAGATCCTCAATACTCCGCAGAATGCGCCCATTCTGGGATATGACGTCAACAATGTGTCCGAGGCGCCGGACAATGGCTGGGAAGCCACCGTCACCCTGCACTATGCCAAATTCGAGCGTCTCGGCGCCGACAGCAACCGCCGCAGCGTCGTGGTGGTGAGCAACAGCAAGCAATACCGTCCCCTGCTGATCCAGATGGTGGGCGAATCGCTGGTGGGTTCCCGGCGTTTCGACGTGCTCAATCGCGAAAACGACGCACTGTTCCAGGACGAGAAGGAATTCATCCTGGGCGGCGACGCGGCAAACGCTGAAATGGCCCGCCTGTCACAGGCGAGCGGCGCGGATTACCTGGTCGTGGCCCAGTTGCAAAGCCTGGGGGTCAGCAACAACCAGCGTGAAACGATCGCCATGACCGGCGAGGTCCTGGTCAAGAGCGCGGCCAGCGGTGCGCTGCAGTTGCAGGTGATCGAATTCGCGTCGCGCAAGATCAAATGGTCCGGATCGCAGAAATTCGGCGGCACCTATCCCGGCGCCACCAGCGTCGGCGCCGCAACCCTGGGCAAGCTGATCGGCGGCGCGGCCGACCGGCTGATCGAGCGCATGGTCGCGGCCATCTATCCGATCCAGGTCGTCAAGGTCGTGGGTGACACCGCCATCATCAACCGGGGCGAGGGCGGCGTTTTGACGGGCGAGACCTACGCCGTCTTCCAGGTGGGCGAGGAATTGACCGATCCGCAGAGCGGCGAATCCCTGGGTTCGATGGAGACCGAAGTCGGCTTGGGCACGGTGACAGAGGTCAAGCCCAAGTTCGCCTTCCTGAAGATGGCCTCCGGCACGCTCGCGGCGGGGACGGACTACATCGTGCGCAAGACCGACAAGAAGCCGGCCGGCAAGGCCGCGCCGAAGAAGGCGCGCACGGGTCCCGCCAAACCCAAGGCTCCGGACCGCGCGGATGTGTTCCTGGGGAATTGAGCGGGATGATCTCGGACACAGGATAGGTTTTGAGGCCCCTCAAGCCTTGGCGTTCCTTCTCGGATCAATTGCGCCTGTTGGCGCTGGATGCCTTGGAACGCATCGAGATGGCGGTGCGCGTGGATGTGGCGCATCTGCTCGGGCGGCTTGATGCGCGAGCGCACGAGAACGCCGGCTGCCTGCATGGCAACTTTGCCAAGAAGTTGATGATTCAGGGACCGGACAAGGGCAAGACGCGGCACCAGGTATGGCTTTCCAAGTATGAGTCCCTGTTGCACCGCGCCCGTAACGAACCATTTGTCGCCCACCACATGCGGCAATACGGCGCCTTGCCGATCTGGGTAGCCATCGAGGTATGGGATTTCGGTTTGTTGTCGCGACTCTTTGCCGGGATGCGGTATGCCGATCAACAAGTGATTGCAGCGTTATACGGCGCGCCGGATGGGCGGGCCTTCGCTCAGTGGCTGCGCAGCCTGAATTTCATCCGCAACGTGTCGGCCCATCACGGCCGCTTGTGGAACATCAATGTGCTGGAACTGTCGCCCATTCCTCGAGGTTGGCCGGCGGCGCTGAACGGGGCGAGGCCATTTTTCTACTTTTGCCTGATGCAGCAATTGCTGAGGGTGATCTGTCCGAACTCCAGTTGGGGACGGCGCTTCAAGGACTTGCTGGAGAACGAGTTTCCTGTAGCCTTTTCCTTGGCGGAATTCGGTAGCTTTCCCGAGTGGGAGGAGTGGGCGTTGTGGCCGCAGTGAACAGTGATGAGGGGCGAACAAATGAAAACCGACGCGTACACAGAGTGCAGAGGCGCCGGTCGTATTGCTTGATATTTTAAACTCGACGTTTGCCTAGAGCAAGTAACAAGGGAGATGAGCAAAACTGTGCGATTCCTGTTGATCTGGTCTGAGTTGCCGTGACATCTGCCAGAGAGGCTTTGCCCTGCAGCGATTTCTTCAAGGCCGGGTGCGGCTGTCCCGCAAATCCGCACAGATCGCCTCGGCCGCGTCCACCAGGCGCGGCCCCGGCCGGTGCAGCTGGTCGGGATCGACGGCGTAGATGCGGTCCGCGAGGGCGGCGGGCAGGCCGTGCTGGGCCCACCAGGCGCGCCGGGCCGCCAGGGTTTCGCGGCCGTAGGGCGAGACGATCAGCACCTGCGGGTTCAGGTGCAGCACCGACTCCACGCTGACCTGCGGCGCGGCGATCGCGTGCGTGGCGTAGGGGTTGACGCCGCCGCAGCGCGCCAGCAGGTCGTTGGTCAGGGGGTCGCGGCCCAGGGTGTATAGCGGGTCGGCGCTGATCTCGATGAAGACGGTCTGCGGCGGGGGCGGCGCCGGCCGCAGGGCGCGGATGCGGCGCTCCAGGCCGCGCGCGGCGGCGTCGGCGGCGGCGCGGGTGCCCAGGCGGTCGCCCAGGTCGCGGACCAGGGCCGGGATGTCGTCCAGCGATTTCGGATTGGCGTAGACCAGGGGCACGCCCAGAGGCGCCAGGCGCCGTTCCAGAGACCGCGTGCCGTCGGACGGCAGCCAGCCGACCACCAGGGTCGGGCGCAAGGTCAGGATGGTTTCCTCGCTGAACTGGATGCCGTCGCCGATGCGCGGGATGGTGCGCGCCTCGGGCGGGTAGTCGCTGCGCAGGACGGTGCCGACGATATCGGCACCGGCGCCGGCGGCGTAGACCAGCTCGGTGGCGTTGGGCGCCAGGGTGACGATGCGGGGCGGCGTGCCGTGCCGGGCCGGACCGGTCGCAAGGGGCGCCGCGGCGGCAACGGGCACGGCAGCGGCCCCTGCGTAGGCGGCCCCGGCATAGGCAACTCCGGCATCGGCAGCCCCGGCATCGGCGATCCCGGCATCGACGGTCCCGGCATCCGCGGCCCCGGCCCGCGCAAGGTCCGGGCCGGCAACGGCCGCCCAGGCGGCGCACAGGCCCAGGCAGGCGGCGGCCGCCAGGCGCGGCAGGCGCCGCCGCGCTCCGGCCAAGCCGCCCGCCGTCCGCCGCCGCATGGCTACATCCGCCAGGACAGGTTCACGAACACGTTGGAGCCCGGCGTGTTGTAGCCGTCCACCCGCACGTAGTCCTTGTCCAGCACGTTGTTCCAGCGCACCTGCACGCCCAGCGACTTGCTGAAGTCGTAGGCGGCGGTCAGGTTGACCAGGGCATAGCCGCCCAGGCGGGTGCGGTTGGCGATGTCGGCGTAGCGGTTGCCGGTGTACTGGTATTCCGCGCCCAGCCGCAGGGCCTGGATGCGGTGCTCGACGCCCAGGTGGAAGACCTGGCGGGCGCGGTAGGGCAGCGCCGAGCCTTCGGCGGGCGTGAAGCCCTGGGCGGGCCGCGGGTCGTCGTTGCGCGGATCGAGGAAGTCGGCGCTGGCGCGCAGGCTGGTATCGCCGAAGTCGTGCTCCCCGGCCAGGGTCAGGCCGCGCAGGGTGGCCTGGGCGACGTTCTGCGGGGTCGTCCACCAGGTCACGGGGTCGGAGACGTTGACGATCAGGTCGCGCACCTTGTTCTGGTAGGCGGTCAGCCGCAGCAGGGTGCCGCCGCCCTGGTACTGGACGTGCGCCTCGATGTTGCGGGATTTTTCCGGCTTCAGGTCGGGATTCCCCTTGTAGAAGGCCGCGGGGTAGTCCTGGTACAGGTCGGCGAAGGTCGGGACGCGAAAGCCGGTGCTGCCGGCGATGCCGACCTGCCACGCCTCGCTCAGGTCCAGGTCCAGGCCCAGGCTGCCCGTGGTCTGGTTGCCGTGATCCGTGTAGTTGTCGTTGCGCACGCTGGCCTGCGTGTGCAGCCGGTCGAAGCCGCCTTTGTAGATCAGCGCCGCGCTGTTGACGTTGCGGTCCGTCCGGTCGTAGGAGAAGTCGCTGTTGACGCGTTCTTCCAGGCGTTCGGCCAGGATCGAGACGCGCTGGCCGGGCAGGACCTGCAGGTTGTTCTGCCACGACAGGGTGCGCTTCAGGCTCGAATGCACGAACGAGCCGTCGGTGGGACGGCGGTAGTCCAGGGAATCCCGCGTCCAGCCGAATCGCAGCACGCTTTCCCACCGGTCGGTGATCCAGTCCGTGCTGGTGAGGCGGTAGGCCTGCTGGCGCACGAGGTTGCGCACGTTGTCCTCGGTGGCGTAGGGGTAGTCGTCCTGCGTGCCGTCGGAATCGGCATGCAGGGTGCTGTCGTAGGCGGCCAGGCCGATGTGGTGGCCCGCGGCCCACTGGTAGCCCAGGGTGCCGGCCCAGCCGCGGCTGGCATAGCCGTCCTCGTCGGCGTAGTGTCCCCAGCTGTCGGTGGAACTGTTGTTGGCGAAATGCCGGCGCATGACGTCGAAGCCCTTGCTGCCCGCGGCGCTGGCGGAAAGGCTGTAGTCCCAGCCCGCGCTGGCGCCCGACAGTCCCAGGCTGGACTTGACCGTCTCGTAGGTGCCGTATCCCAGGTTGACCCAGGCCGACAGCGGACGGTCCTGCGCGCCCTTTTTCGTGATGATGTTGACCACGCCGCCGATGGCGTCCGAGCCGTACAGGCTGCTGGCGGCGCCGCGTAGGATCTCGACGCGTTCGACCAGGGCCGGGTCGATGGATTCCAGCCGGGTCCCGCCCGACAGCAGTTCCGTGGCCCGCATGCCGTCGATCAGCACGAGCGTCTGGCTGGGATTGGCGCCGCGCAGGTAGAGGCCGCTGACGGTCTGCGGCCCGCCGGTGGTCGTGAACTGCACGCCCGGGGCGCGGCCGATGATTTCGGCGAGGCCGTCGCCGCGTGCGCGGGCGAGCGTGTCCTGGCCGATGACGGTGACGTCGCCCACCGCGTCGGCCAGCGGCTCGGGGCTGCGGCTGGCGGTGACGACGATGTCCCGCAGCGTCGGCACGGCGGCGTCGGTGGCGGTGGCGGTGGATTGGGCCGTGGCGGCCAGGGGAAGCAGACAGCAGGCGGCCGCGAGGCGGCGCGGGATGGAAGCAGACATGACGAGGCCCTGTTTGGCGCGCGTCCCCGCACGCCGGCATTGAAAAACGCCCGTGGGCCGCGTTCCGCCATGGAGGGCGGGATGCCGGGGCCGCGCCGGGCGGGATCAGGTATCGAAGCAGGCCGGTATCGGGCTGGCATGGAGGCATGCGCACCGTTGCGGGGGCAGCACAGCTGGGCTCGCGGGCGAGCCGTCTGTTTCCCGTTTGAATACGCCGCGCGGGTGGCGCGGCGCATACCTGTTTCGCCGCGAACTATAGCATGCGGCTTCCGTAGGCAAGGGCGATGACCTTGCCGGGAACGCGGTCCGTCAGGCGCTCGTCGCCGCCGGGCGGCGCGCGCCGGACAGGATGTCCAGGACGCGGGCGATCAGGCTCTTGCGGGGCCGGCCCGCGCGGGCGGCGAGTTCCTGCGCCAGCATGCGCTCGAAGGTTTCGTTCACGGGGTAGTTGGAAAAGGGAACCAACATGCTGCGCTCCTTGCGTGTGTCTGCGTGCTTGCCTGTCTGCCTTTCGCAAGCCCGCAAGCAACTGGTGAAAACCCTTTATAGGGTTAACCCTAGTATAGCGAAAGAAGCGGGTCGGCGCCTGCTTTCTGGTTTATAACCTTGCGTTACACCATCATCATTCTGTTGCGCTCATGTCCCTCAAATCGCTCACCGGCCTGTTTTCCCTCATGTTGGCCGGTTTATCCTGCGCACAGGCGTACGAAGTCCACACGATCACCACACCCGCCGGGCAGCCGGCGTTCGAGCTGCGGTACTTCGATCCGGCCGACGGGCCCTTCGTGTCCGACAACGAGGGCACCCAGGTATCGACATGGGCCTGGTCGCCGCATCTGATCCAGCAGATCAATCAGGGGGTGCGCTACTGGGCCAGCCTGATCCAGCCCCAGGGTGCTTTGGCGCCGGCCGTCATCCATATCGGCACCTATGATGCATGGGCCAATGCCTTCGGCCTGTCTATCCTGGGCGATGGCGGGCGGAACCCGAAAACCGTGCTGCAGATGCGGCTGCAGGGCCTGCCGAGCAGCCCCGCCAGCATGGAGGACGGCTCGCACGCGGCCTTCGGCCTGGGGCCGTCCGTTTACCCCACTGTCACGCATTTCAGCCAGATCCCCTTGACGGGCAAGGACGATATCGTTTCGACCGCCATTCACGAACTGGGTCATGGCTTCGGCATCATCAGCTCGATCCGGAACACCGCGGGCACGCTGACGCCGGCCTTCGGCGACGTGCTGGGCGGGTGGGCGTCCCTGATGGTGGACGACAACGGCAACCCCGCGCGGCCGGGGCAGGTCATCCTGTGCCGGGGATGCCCCAACCCCGCAGCGTCCGATGTCTTCGACGTGCGCCAGGACAAGGGCATGCTGGTGGGCCCCCATATCGATGAAGTGCTGGCCGGCGGCCTGCCCGGCGTGCCGGTGGCCATGCTGAAGCACAAGGTCGACGGGACCGTCAGTGTGGATGACAACTACATGAGCCACATCGAGCTGAAGAACAGCATGATGAGCCACCAGAGCTACCGCAACTACACCGGCTTCATGGAAGCGGAGCTGGCGGTACTGCAGGACCTGGGCTACACCATAGACCGGCGTAATTTCTTCGGGCGCTCGATCTACGGCAGCGGCCTGGATGTCGTCAACACGCAGGGCTATTCCGCCCGCAACGCCGAGGGCACCGCGTATCTGCCGGGCAGCTATAGCACGGCGCTGCTGGGCCTGGGCCTGCACGTCTATGGCAGCGGCAACCGGATCCGTCAGGCGGCCGACCTGCTGACGGCGGGAGAGGGCGGCGCCGGCATCCGGGTCGATGGCGAAGGCAATGCGCTGACGATCGATCCGGGCGTGCGCGTGCATGCCGACGGTTCGTCGGGGCAGGGGATTATGTTCGCCTACGGCAGGAACCATACCCTGGTCCAGCGCGGCGACGTCGAAGCCCTGGGCGAGCGCGGTGTCGGCCTGCGCTTCGATTTCGGTACCAACGTTTTTACCGCGGCGTTCGAGGACCGGGGCTCGTATATCCATGCCTCCGCCGAGGGCCCCTTGCCCCCGCTGCCGGAACTTGACGGCCCCCTGGTGACCCAGGCCGACATCTCCGGCCGGGTGGCGGGGCGAGAAGCCGCCATTTACATGTCGGCCAATGCTTACGTGGCACGCCTGAATCTGATGCAGGGCGCGCGCATCGAAGGCGATATCGTGTCTTTGTACGATCAGCAGGATGATCTGGGCGCCCAACGCCTGACGACCGTGTCCTTCGGCCAGCGCGCCGATGCGGCGGGCCGGGCCACGGGGCAGGCGGATGCGGATTTTCGCTTTGCCTATACGGGCAATATCCTGGGCGGGAAGAACCTGACGCTGACGTTTGACGGCGGCGATACCCGCCTGAACGGCCGCAACGAGGTATATGGTGCGGTGATCCGGCCGGGCGCCCGGCTCGGCGGCAATGCCACCTACACAATGACCGGGGGCGGCGCCTTGACCAATCAGGGGACGCTCGCGCCGGGCAACTCGCTGGGCCGGATCGACGTGATCGGCAATTATGCGCAGACGGCCAGCGGCACCTTGCAGGCCGAATTCGACGCATCGGGCGCCTCGGACGTGCTGGCCGTCAGCGGGACGGCGACGCTGGGGGGCGGACTGGATCTGATGCCGATGGCCGGCTGGTACGCCGACGGCTGGTCCGCCACGGCGAGCCCCCTGCGGGCGGGCACCGTGGCCGGGGATTTCGACACGGTCGCGTTGTCGCCGGTTTCGCCCACCCTGCGGTTCGAGGCCGCCGGCCTGGGCGGCGGCCAGTATGACCTGAGCATGACGCGGCCGGCCGACGCCTATGGCCGCTACGGCGCCAGCGCCAACGATCTGCGCGCAGGGCGGGCCCTGTCGCAGCTGGCTGCGTTGGGGACGCCGGCGGTGCAGCCGCTGTTCCGCAGCCTGGATTTCTCCGCTCCGGATGGTCACGAAGTCGCGCAGGCGCTGGTGCAGGTGTCGCCCGCCCCCTACAGCGCGGGGCTGGCGGCGTCGCTGCGGCGTGATCGCGCGGCGGCGGATGCGGCCCTGCGCAGCCTGGCGCCGGACGGGGCTCCGGCCGGTTCGGGATGGGTCGGCCATGCCGCCCTGTTCGGCGGCACGGGCAGGCAGGATGCCCGGGGCACGCTGGTGGGCGGCCGCGAGACCCTGTACGGGGTGGTGGCGGGCAGCAGCCGGCGGCTGGAGGCGGCCCCCGACGTCACGGTGGGCTTCAGCCTGGACTTGTCCGAGCAGAAGGTCAGCCTGCGGACTCCGTATCGGGGCGAGGCCAAGGCCACGGCCGTGGGGCTGGGCGCGCAGTGGCGCTACCGGCCCGATGCCGGGCGGGGCTGGACCGCGCAGGGTGCCGCGCGCCTGGGGGTGGAGCGCGGAACCATGGATCGCCAGGTGGCCTTTGCGGATTATTCCGCCCGCCACAAGGCGGACTGGACGGGCTACGGGGTGTCGGCCCAGGCCGAGGGCGGCTATCGGTTTGCCTTGACGGAATCGCTGTCGGCGGGGCCTTTCGTGTCGCTGGACTATGCGCGTCTGATGCGCCCCGGGGTGGATGAGTCCGGCGCCCAGGCGACGCGGCTGATGCTGGATCGCCTGCACGCCGATGCCTTGCGCTCGCGCCTGGGGATCGATGCCCGTACGGCGTGGGATCTGGGCGGCGAGCGGGCGGTCTCGGCCCGGCTGCAGCTCAGCTGGGACCGGGAATGGCTGGACCGGGACGTCAGCCAGACGGCGCGCTTCGACGCGCAGCCGGCCGTGTCGTTTGCCAGCGTCAACACCTGGGTGCCGCGCGATACGCTGGGACTGCGCGCGGGCCTGGACTGGCGGCGTGGCGAGCGGGTCTCCGTGGGCCTGGAGCTGGGCGGCCAGACGGGAGGCGGTTACCGGGCCATCGACGGGCAGCTCAAGCTGCGCTGGGCGTTCCGCTAGCGCACGTTGCCGCGCATCCGCGGCGAGGCCTGGTGTCGGCGATACAATGAAAGTTTGTCCATTGCCGCCCGGATCCCGCCGTGTCCTATCCCGCCTTGCCCTATCCCATCGAATCCTACACGCGCGGGGCCGAGTTCGTGCGCCTGCTGGGCCGGCGCATCGTGGTGCTGGACGGGGCCATGGGCACCATGATCCAGCGCTACAAGCTGACCGAGGCCGATTTCCGCGGCGAGCGCTTCGCCGGTCATGACCGCGACCTGAAGGGCGACAACGAACTCCTGTCGCTTGTGCGGCCCGACGTCATCCGGGAAATCCACCGGGCCTACCTGGACGCCGGGGCCGACGTGGTGGAAACCAACACCTTCGGCGCCACGCGGGTGGCCCAGGGCGACTACGGCCTGCCGGAGCTGGCCTACGAACTGAACGTGGCCTCGGCGCGGCTGGCGCGGGAAGCCTGCGACGCCGTGGCCACGCCCGACCATCCCCGCTTCGTGGCCGGCGCCGTCGGGCCGCAGCCCAAGACGGCGTCGCTGTCGCCGGACGTGAACGATCCGGGCGCGCGCAACGTCACCTTCGAGGAACTGCGCGCGGCCTACACCGAGCAGGTCAACGGCCTGATCGACGGCGGCGCGGACCTGCTGCTGATCGAGACCATCTTCGACACGCTGAACGCCAAGGCGGCCATCTTCGCCATCGAGACGATCTTCGAGGAACGCGGCATCCGCCTGCCGGTGATGATCTCGGGCACGGTGACCGACGCCTCCGGGCGCATCCTGTCGGGCCAGACGGTCGAGGCCTTCTGGAATTCCGTGCGCCACGCGCGCCCCGTCACCATCGGCCTGAACTGTGCGCTGGGCGCCGCGCTGATGCGCCCCTACGTGGCCGAGCTGTCCAAGATCTGCGACACCTACGTCTGCGTCTACCCCAATGCCGGCCTGCCCAATCCGATGGCCGAAACCGGCTTCGACGAGACGCCTTCCGACACCTCCGGCCTGCTGGAGGAATTCGCCCGGGCCGGGCTGGTGAACGTGGTGGGCGGCTGTTGCGGCACCACGCCCGAGCACATCCGCGCCATCGCCGAAAAGGTCCGCACGCTGCCGCATCGCCAGCCGCCGGTCATCCCGGTCAAGACCCGCCTGTCCGGCCTGGAGCCGCTGAACTTCGACCGCGAGACGCTGTTCATCAACGTGGGCGAGCGCACCAACGTCACCGGCAGCAAGATGTTCCTGCGCCTGATCCGCGAGGAAAAGTTCGACGAGGCGCTGTCCGTGGCGCGCCAGCAGGTGGAGAACGGCGCCCAGATCATCGACGTCAACATGGACGAGGGCATGCTCGACGCCCTGGCCATCATGCCGCGCTTCCTCAACCTGCTGGCGTCCGAGCCGGACATCTCGCGCGTGCCGGTGATGATCGACAGTTCCAAGTGGCCGGTGATCGAGGCCGGCCTGCGCTGTGTGCAGGGCAAGTGCGTGGTCAATTCGATTTCCATGAAGGAAGGCGAGGGCCCCTTCATCGAGCAGGCGAAGCTGTGCCGCAAGTACGGCGCGGCGGTGGTGGTCATGGCCTTCGACACCGACGGCCAGGCCGACACCCTGCAGCGGCGCATCGACATCTGTTCCAGGGCCTACGACATCCTGGTGAACCAGGTGGGCTTCCCGCCCGAGGACATCATCTTCGATCCCAACGTCTTCGCCATCGCCACCGGCATCGACGAGCACAACCACTACGCCGTGGACTTCATCGAAGCCACCGGCTGGATCACGGAAAACCTGCCGCACGCGCGCGTGTCGGGCGGGATCTCCAACGTCAGCTTCTCCTTCCGCGGCAACGAGGCCATGCGCGAGGCCATCCACGCGGTCTTCCTGTATTACGCGGTGCAGCGCGGCCTGACCATGGGCATCGTCAACGCCGGCCAGCTGGGCGTGTATTCCGACCTGGACCCGCAGGTGCGCGACCTGGTCGAGGACGTGGTGCTCGACCGCCCCGACCCCGTCGGCAGGACCGACCCGGCCGACGAGCGCACGTCCACCGAGCGCCTGGTGGAACTGGCCGAGACCATCAAGGGCTCGGGCGCGAAGAAGGAAGAGGACCTGGCGTGGCGCGAAGGCCCGGTGCGCGAGCGCCTGACGCATTCGCTGGTGCACGGCATCACCACCTTCATCGTCGAGGACACCGAGGAAGTCCGCCAGGAAATCATGGCGGCGGGCGGGCGGCCCATCGAAGTCATCGAGGGTCCGCTGATGGACGGCATGAACGTGGTGGGCGACCTGTTCGGCTCGGGCAAGATGTTCCTGCCCCAGGTGGTGAAGTCCGCGCGCGTGATGAAGCAGGCCGTGGCGCACCTGCTGCCCTTCATCGAAGAGGAAAAGCGCCAGCTGGCCGATGCCGGCGGCGACGTGCGCTCCAAGGGCAAGCTGGTCATCGCCACGGTCAAGGGCGACGTGCACGACATCGGCAAGAACATCGTCACCGTCGTCCTGCAATGCAACAACTTCGAGGTCGAGAACATGGGCGTGATGGTGCCCTGCGCCAAGATCCTCGAAAAGGCCAAGGAAATCGGCGCCGACATGGTGGGCCTGTCGGGCCTGATCACGCCCAGCCTGGAGGAAATGGCCTACGTCGCCGCGGAAATGCAGCGCGACCCGTACTTCCGCGAGCGCAACGTCCCGCTGCTGGTGGGCGGAGCCACCACCAGCAAGGTCCACACGGCCGTGAAGATCGCGCCCAACTACGAAGGCCCGGTGATCTACGTGCCCGACGCCAGCCGTTCCGTGGGGGTGGCCACCAGCCTGATGTCCGACCAGGCCGAGACCTATCTCCAGAGCGTGGCCGACGAATACGAGCTGGTGCGCACGCGCCATGCCAACCGCCAGGCCGCGCCGATGCTGACGATCGAAGAAGCGCGCGCGCACAAGCCGGCGATCGACTGGTCGGACTACACGCCGCCCCGGCCCAAGTTCATCGGCCGGCGCACCTTCAAGCACTACGACCTGCACGAGATCCTGAACTTCCTGGACTGGACGCCATTCTTTCAGTCCTGGGGCCTGATGGCGCAGTTCCCGGCCATCCTGACCGACGCGGTCGTGGGCGAGGAGGCCCGCAAGCTCTACGAGGACGGCCAGGCCATGATGAAGCGCATCGTCGAGGGCCGCTGGCTGACGGCCAACGGCATCGTCGCCTTCTACCCGGCCAACAGCGTCAACGACGACGACATCGAGATCTACCGCGACGAGACCCGCAGCGAGGTCCTGCTGACCTGGCGCGGCGTGCGCCAGCAGACGGCCAAGCGCGACGGGGTGGACAACAAGTGCCTGGCCGACTTCATCGCGCCCAGGGACTCGGGCGTGACCGACTACATCGGCCTGTTCGCGGTCACGGGGGGCATCGGCATCGAAAAATACGAAAAGCAGTTCCAGGACGCCGGCGACGACTATTCGGTGATCATGCTCAAGGCCCTGGCCGACCGCCTGGCCGAGGGCTTCGCCGAGACCCTGCACGCGCGGGTGCGCCGCGACCTGTGGGGCTACGTGCCCGACGAATCCCTGTCCAACGAGGCCATCATCGCCGAAAAGTACCAGGGCATCCGCCCGGCGCCCGGCTATCCGGCCTGTCCGGAACACATCGTCAAGCGCGAGATGTTCGACCTGCTGGACTGCGGCGAGATCGGCATGCAACTGACGGAGGGCTTCGCCATGATGCCGGCCTCCAGCGTCTGCGGCTTCTATCTCAGCCATCCGCGGTCGCAGTATTTCAACGTGGGCAACATCGGCGCCGACCAGGTGGCCGATTACGTGCGCCGCACCGGCCGCGACGAGGAAGACGTGCGCCGTACCCTGGCCAGCACGCTGCGCTGATGCGGACCGGGGCGTTTGCGGGCGAGTCCCCGCGCCGGGCGCATCCGGGGATCCGGACGGCCCGCGGCCTTGCCCGCCGTGCGGGCCGCGCCGCGCCGGCGGGCCGCCCGCCCGCCGCCGATCCGGAGCAAGGCCGTGCCGCGCGATGACGCGGCCCGGCGCCGGGAACTGGGCGCCTTCCTGCGCAGCGCCCGGGCGCGCGTCGCCCCGGCCGACCACGGCCTGCCGCCTGGTGTCCGGCGCCGCACGCCGGGCCTGCGGCGCGAGGAGATCGCCCAGCTGTGCGGCATCAGCACCACCTGGTACACCTGGATCGAGCAGGGGCGCGAGGTGTCCGTGTCCGTGGACGTCTGGTGCCGCCTGGCCGAGGCCCTGCGGCTGGCGCGTGCCGAGCGGCACTACCTGTTCAGCCTGGCCGAATGCGCCGACCCCGAGGCCGGCCGCCTGGATGCGATCGCCCTGCCCGAGGGCCTGCAGGATTGCGTCGACAGCATCCGCTGCCCGGCCTATGTGCTGGACCGGTGCTGGAACGTGCTGGCCTGCAACGCCGCCCTGCTGCGGCTGTTCGACGGCTGGCCGGCGCGCGGCCAGCCCAATCTGCTGCGCTACATCTTCCTCGACCCGGCGGCGCGCACGCTGGTGGTGGACTGGGAGGAGCGCGCCAGCCGGGTGGTGGCCGAGTTCCGCGCCGACGTGGCGGCGCTGGCGGGCGAATCCGACATCGCGGCGCTGGTGGCCGAGCTGCAGGCCGGCAGCCCGCTGTTCGCCCGGGCCTGGACGCGCCAGGTGGTGGTGGACCGGGAAGGCGGCCTGCGCGAATTCCAGCATCCGGCCGACGGCCGGATGCGCCTGCGGCAGTTCACCTTCCGGCTGGCGATCCGGCCCGACTGCAAGCTGGTGATGCTGCTTGATGAGCCCGGATATTGAACAGTCCCTGCGGACTGTTCAATGCCTGGCGAATCCGAGCCGCTTGCAAGCGGCGAGGTGGAGAGAAGCCCCGGCTTGAGAACAGTCCCCGCGGGCCGCTCCGTGCCGGACGGACTAGCTGCGTGCCCGCAGCTGGCTGCCCGCGCGCGCCGGCAGGCGCCGGAAGGACAGGGCGGAGGCCGCCACGATCAGGGCGATGACCGCGAAGCCCCACATCACGTCGATGCGGTCGGCCTCGACGCCGCCGCGCAGCGTCATGCTGAGGTTCAGCGTCATCGCCGCGCAGGCCACCCCCAGGCTGATGCCCAGCTGCTGGGCCGTGGCGGCGAAGCTGCTGGCGCGGCTCATCTGCGCGGAATCCAGGTCGGCGTAGGTCAGGGCGTTGATGGCGGTGAACTGCAGCGAACGGAAGAAGCCCCCGACCAGCAGCACCGCCACCATGGCCCAGATCGGCGTGTCGGCCCGGAACAGGGCGCAGGCGGCGATGAAGGCCGCCGCGATCAGGGCGTTGGCGACCAGCACGCGGCGGAAGCCGAAGCGGCGCACGATGGGCGTGGCCACCAGCTTCATGAGCATCGCGCCAGCGGCCGAGGTGAAGGTGATCATGCCGGCCGAGAAGGCCGACAGGCCGAAGCCCACCTGCAGCAGGATGGCCAGCAGGAAGGGCGAGGCGCCGACGGAGAAGCGGCACAGATTGCCGCCCAGCACCGACACGGCGAAGGTCTGGATGCGCAGCAGGCTCAGGTCGATGATGGGGTAGGTGACGTGGCGGGCGTGGCGGATGTACAGGATCCCGCAGACCAGGCCCAGGCCCAGCAGCCCCAGGGTCGGCCAGAGGCCCAGGCTGCCGTGGCCGGCGGCCTCCAGGCAGCTCATCAGGGCCGCCATGGCGGCGCTGCTGAGCAGGAAGCCCACCGTGTCCAGCCGCGGACGGCTGTCGGGCACGTCGGCGGCGATCCAGCGCCGCACCATATAGATGCCCAGGATGCCCACCGGGATGTTGATCAGGAAGATCCAGTGCCAGGAGGCGTAGGTGACCAGAAAGCCGCCGACCGGCGGGCCGATGACCGGCCCCAGCAGGGCGGGGATGGTCAGGAAGGCCATGGCCTTGAGCAGCTCGGCCTTGGGGATGCGGCGCAGCAGGATGATGCGCCCCACCGGCACCATCATGGCGCCCGCGGCGCCCTGCACGAGCCGGGCGGCGACCAGCTGGGCCAGCGTGACGCTGGCCGCGCAGGCGACCGAGCTCAGGGTGAACAGCGCAATGGCCGCCAGGAACACGGCGCGCGCACCGAACCGGTCCGCCGCCCAGCCGCTGATGGGCACGAACACCGCCGTGGCCAGCAGGTAGGAGGTGATGGTGACGTTCATGTGCACCACCGTGGTGCCGAAATTCAACGCCATGGCGGGCAGCGCGGTGGCGACCACGGTGGCGTCCAGCATCTGCATGAACAGCGCGCAGCCCACGATGAAGGGAATCATCCGGATTTCCCGGGACGAGGCGGCGGACGGGGCGGAGGCGCGGCGGGGCGGGGATTCGGACATGAAAGGGGCCCGACGGGGCCGAGTGCAGTAAACTTGGGGCCCATCGGTCATGGAGATCGGCTACGGCACTATTATGGCAAACAACTACACCTCTGAACTGACCCAGTTCCTGAACCAATACAAATCGGATCATCCCGATACCGAAGCGCGCCAGTTCGCCGGCCGCGCCCGCCTGTGGGACAAGGAACTGGATCCGGAGCTGCAGGAAGGCTTCCGGGCCGCCCGCGTGCCCCAGGACCCCTACGTCTACTACCAGAAGGCCTGACCGGGCCCCATGCCGCCCCGGCCGCCCGATCCCGGGCTGGACGCCCTGATGGCGCCCCTGGAGGACAGCACGCCCGACGTGGTGGACCACGTCGCCCTGGCGCGCCTGTACGGCGAGCCGCTGTTCGCCATTCCCCAGGATCTCTACATCCCGCCCGACGCGCTCGAAGTCTTCCTGGAGGCATTCGAGGGGCCGCTGGATCTGCTGCTCTACCTGATCCGGAAACAGAACTTCAACGTGCTCGACATCCCCATGGCCGAGGTCACCGCCCAGTACCTCGCCTATGTGGAGCAGGTGCGGCAGTCGAACCTGGAGCTGGCGGGCGAATACCTGCTGATGGCGGCGATGCTCATCGAGATCAAGTCGCGCATGCTGCTGCCGGTGCGCCGCTCCGACAGCGGCGAGGAGCCCGAGGATCCGCGCGCCGAGCTGGTGCGCCGCCTGCTGGAATACGAACGCATGAAGCTGGCGGCCCGGCGGCTGGACGAGATGCCGCGCGTGGGCCGCGACTTCCTGGTGGCCCATGCCGTGGCCGACTTCGAGGTCGCGCGGCCGTTGCCCGAGGTCTCGCCGGACGACCTGCGCGAGGCCTGGGCCGCGATCATGCACCGGGCGCGCCTGAACGCCAGCCACCGCATCACCCGCGAGCAGCTGTCCGTGCGCGACCACATGAGCCACATCCTGCGCCGCCTGTCGGACGTGCGCTTCATGGAATTCACCGAGCTGTTCCTGGAGCGCGTGCGCATGGGAGAGCCGGCCGCCGTCATCGTGGTCCATTTCCTTGCGCTGCTGGAACTGGCCCGCGAATCCCTGCTGGAAATCACCCAGGCGGCGCCCTACGCGCCGCTGTACGTCAGACTGTCCTATACGCGTTCGGCCTGAGCCGCGCACCGGAGAATCCCCTGTGAAAGTCGTCCATACCATCGAGGCGTTGCGCGATCAGCTGCGCGGGCAGTTGCGCGTGGCCTTCGTGCCCACCATGGGCAATCTGCATGCCGCGCACCTGTCGCTGATGCGGCTGGCGCGCCAGCACGGCGATCCCGTGGTGGCCAGCATCTTCGTCAACCGGCTGCAGTTCGGCCCCAACGAGGACTTCGACCGCTATCCCCGCACCCTGGCCGAGGACATCGAGAAGCTGGAAGCCGAGCGCGACGTCTACGTGCTGTTCGCGCCCGACGAGCGCGAACTGTACCCCGAGCCGCAGAATTTCCGTATCCAGCCGGGCGAGGCCCTGGGCAAGATCCTGGAGGGCGAGTTCCGGCCCGACTTCTTCATGGGCGTGAGCACCGTGGTGCTGAAGCTGTTTTCCTGTGTGCAGCCGCGCGTGGCCGTGTTCGGCAAGAAGGACTACCAGCAGCTGATGGTGGTGCGCGCCATGTGCCGCCAGTTCCAGCTGCCGGTGGAAATCCTCGCCCACGAGACCGTGCGCGACGCCGACGGCCTGGCGCTGTCCTCGCGCAACCGCTTCCTCAGCGCGCAGGAGCGGGCCGAGGCCCCCAACCTGTACGGCCTGCTGCAGCGGGTGCGCGACCAGGTCCAGAGCGGCCAGGTGGACGCCGCCACGGCGGAGGGCCAGGCGATGCAGACCCTGCGCGAGCGCGGCTGGGACCCCGACTACGTCGCCGTGCGCCGCCAGCGCGACCTGCTGCCTCCCACCGCCCAGGAAATCCACGGCGGCGAACCCCTGGTCGTGCTGACGGCCGCCCGCCTGGGCACGACGCGGCTGATCGACAATCTGGAGTTCTAGCCCCCGGGATTCCGGCCTTCTTGCCCCCTGGAACGCCCGGGGGAGCGGCAAGCTGTCAGAATTGACAGGTGCGCCACCCCTGCCCGTCATGCAGAATCCCCCGCATACGACAATGAAGGGGGAGACTCCATGCTGGAAAGCGATTCGATACCAAAATGCCCCGACGGCCCGGAGGCGTCGTTCGGCCGCCTGACGATGCGCGAGCGCGAAGTCACGGACTACCTCACGCGGGGTAGGTCCAACAAGTATATCGCGGTCGAACTCGGGGTCACGCAGCGCACGATCGAAGCCCATCGCGCGCGGATATTCCAGAAACTGCGCGTGCGCAACGTGGTCGAGCTGACCCGGTATTGCCTGTCCCGGCGCGCGGGCGCGCCGGATGCCGGCACGGGCGATCCCGGATCGTCGGCCGGCGGGGGCGCCGCCGCGGCGCCGGGGATCAGCGCGCGGCGCAGGCTTCGGCCGGTTTCGCGGCCAGTTCCTGGATGGGGTCGATATCCGCCTGGCGGGTCAGCCGCGATTCCAGCAAGGGGGCCTGGCCGTCCAGGCGGATCAGGCGCAAGACGTTCGGCTGGATGAATTCCAACGTGGCATGGGGCTGCTCGCCGGCTTGCAGCACGATGCGGACCGGTTCGGTGGACACCAGGTGCCAGCAGCCCATCGCGGCGGTGGCGGCCGTGCCATCCAGCGGCGCGCTGCGGGCGCGCCATTGGCCGTCGGGCGCCAGGGTGAGCGTCATGCGGCGCGCCGGGCAGGCCTGCTGTCCGGCGGGGCAGGCGACGGTGCCCAGGTAGGATCGGGTCTCGGCCAGTTCGCGGGGCATGTGGCCGGGGCCGGCCGGCCGGCCGGCGGCCTGCCCGGCGGCGGCCTGCACAGCGGCGGGGGCCGCATCGGTCCCGGCGGGCTGGGCGGCCGCGGCGCCGCTTTCCGGCGCCGGCTTTTTCTGGCTGTCGGCACCGAAGCCGAATTGCAGCTGCGCGGGGGCGACCGTGTCCGCGTCGCCCTGGGCGCGGTGGCGCGCGTCAGAAACCGTGCCGCTGCGCGAAACGTCATAGAAGCCGGGTTCGCGCTGCTGGGCGCAGGCGGCCAGCAGGGCCAGCAGCCCCAGGCTGAGCAGGCGGGGGATCGTGTGGGAAAGGGCGCGCGGCATGATCATGACGAACTGGATCGAGAAGCCGCCATTCTACGCATTTGCGGGAGGCTTGGCGATGGGATGCGGGGCGATGGCCGGATGGGCGGGGGGCCTGCTCCAGGGGCTGGCGCCCTGGGCCGACGCGGCATGGGACGCGGTGGGCGGGGAGGCTTGGCGATGGGATGCCGCGGGTTGGGGCGCGGCCGGCCCAGGCGTGCCGGGCCTGGCCGCGGCGGCGGGCGCGTGCGTGGGCGTCCTGCTGGGACGCTGGGCCCGGGCCTATGCGGATCGCCTGGATGCCGATGCGCCGGCCACGGCGGGCACGCTGTGGGCCGCGGCGGCGGATGCCCCCTCGCGCCCCTGGCGGCCGCTGCGCGACGGCCCGATGGCGGCGCTGCTGGGCCTTGCCGCCGGGCTGCTGGCGGCCGGCGGCGGCCTGGCGCTCGTGCCGCTGGCCCTGGTCCTGGCCGCGCTCGCCTGGATCGATGCGCGCAGCGGCCTCCTGCCCGATGCGCTCACCTTGCCGCTGATGGCGGCCGGCTGGCTGCTGGGTCCCCAGGGCTTCGGAACCGCGGCCGGCGCGTCCGCCCTGGTCTGGGCGGGCCTGGCCGGCATGGCGGGGCTGTACCGCCGCCTGCGCGGGCGCGACGGCTTCGGCGGCGGCGACGTCAAATGCCTGGCGGCGCTGGCGGGCTGGTTCGGGCCGCAGGCCGCCCTCGGCATCCTCTGGCTGGCCTGCGTGCTCGGGCTGGCCGCCTGCCTGGCCCGGCGCGGCGGCTGGCGCCGGCCGTATGCCTTCGGCCCCTGCATCGCCGCGGCGGCGGGCGCATGGATGCTGGCGCCGCTCGGCGCGGTCCTCCTGGCGCCGCCCTGGGTCTCCCCGCCGGCGCCGCCCTGCGCACTTCCGCCGGCCGCCTTTCTTGCGCCCCTCGGCGCACCCCTCGCGGCACCCGGCATGGCCCTTGCGGTACATTCATGTCTTTGAATCGACATGCGGGGATGCCATGTTTTCCATCGGCCTGACCGGGGGCATCGGCTCGGGCAAGTCCATGGTGGCCGACTGGCTGGCCGAATGGGGCGCGGCGGTCATCGACACCGACCGGATCGCCCATGACCTGACGGCTCCGGGCGGCGCCGCGATCGGCCCCTTGCGGGAGGCGTTCGGCGCGGCGGCGATCGGCCCGGACGGCGCCCTGGACCGGGGCTGGATGCGCACGCACGCCTTCGCCGACCCGACGGTGCGGCGGCGGCTCGAAGCCGTGCTCCATCCCCTGATCGACCAGGCCGTGCGCGATCAGGCGCAGCGGGCCCGGGGGCCTTACCGGGTGTTCGTCGTGCCGCTGCTGGTCGAGTCCGGCCGCTGGCGCGACCGGGTGGACCGCATCTGCGTGGTCGACTGCGATCCCGAGACCCAGGTGCGCCGGGTGCAGGCGCGCAGCGGGCTGACGCGCGACACCATTGAGCGTATCATGTCCGCTCAGGCATCCAGGACGGAGCGCCTTGCTGCGGCCGACGACGTCATCTCCAACGACGACTCGACCGATCTGGACGTGCTGCGCCGGCGCGCATTCCAGCTTCACCAGGCCTGGTGCGACCGCGCCTCGCGGTCGGCGGATGGGCGCACCACTCATGGATAGGGTCTTTTGCGCGTGATTTTGTACGAGTATCCCTGCAATGAACGTGTCCGCACCCTGCTGAGGGTCGAATACCTGTTCGACCGCCTGTTCTTCTTCGCCCGGGGCGAAGACGCCCACTGCCACCAGATCGCAATGACCACGCTGTTCGATCTGCTGGACATCTGCGAGCGCGCCGACGTCCGCACGGCGATCCTCCAGGACATGGACCGCCACCGGTCCGCCCTGTCCGCCCTGCGCGAGCATCCGGGCGTGGACGGCGTCACGCTGGATCGGCTGCTGGCGGAAATGCAGTCGGTGTCCGCGGCGCTCGCCGGCCAGGGCCGCATCGGCCAGTGCCTGCGCGACAACGAGTGGCTCGCCAGCCTGCGCGGGCGGATCACGGTGCCGGGCGGCTCCTCGCCCGTGGACATGCCTTCCTATTATTCCTGGCAGCTCAAGCCGGCCGAGGCGCGCGCGGCCGACCTGCGCGGCTGGATCGAGCCGATGATGCCGCTGCACCGCGCGATGGCGCTGATCCTGCAATTGCTGCGCGACGCCGGCGACGCCCGCGACCAGGTGGCCACCCAGGGCGCCTACCAGGAGATGCTGGGCGGCAAGTCCTTCCAGCTGCTGCGCGTCTGGGTCGATCCGGCCCTGGGCGTCTTCCCGGAAGTCAGTGCCAACAAATACGTCATCTGGGTGCGGTTTTCCACCCAGGACAATGAACTCAAGCCCCAGCCGGTCAGCCGCGACGTGGCCTTCCGCCTGGCGCGCTGCAATCTGTAGGACCCCATCATGACCTCTATCACGACGCGGCCCCGTGGGACGCGCCGCAGGATCCTGGCGTGGGCGGCAGCCTGCGGGCTGGCGGCGTTCGCCCTGTGGCATTTCTGGCCGGGCGGCGCCGGCGGCCCGGGCGGCCCCGGAGGTCCGGGCGGACGCGGCTTCCGCATGGGCGCGCAGGCCACGCCGGTGGCCGTCGCGCGGGCCGAGCCGGGCCGCATCGACCGCACCCTGCGGGCGCTGGGCACCGTCACGCCGCTGGCGACCGTCGTCATCCGCGCGCGCGTGGACGGCCCGCTGCAATCGGTGAATTTCGACGACGGCCAGGCCGTGCGGGCCGGCGAGGTGCTGGCGGTGATCGATCCCCAGCCCTTCCGCGTCCAGCTGGACCAGGCCCTGGGCCAGCAGATGCAGCATGCCGCCCAGCTCGAACAGGCGCGCCGCGACCTGGCCCGCTACGAGCAGCTGTACAAGCAGGATTCGGTGGCGCGCCAGCAGCTGGATTCCGCCCGCGCCCAGGTGCGCGAGCTCCAGGGGCAGGCGAAATCGGACCAGGCGGCGGTGGACGACGCCCGCCTGCAGCTGGGCTACACGGAAATCCGCGCTCCCGTGGACGGCCGCCTGGGCCTGCGCAAGGTCGATGCGGGCAACATGATCCGCACCTCCGACGCCGACGGCCTGGTGGTGCTGACGCAGAGCCGGCCGATCGATGTGGTGTTCTCCATTCCCCAGACCCGCCTGCCGGCCCTGCTGGAGGCGCGCCGCGCCGAGCCGGCCCTGCAGACGCGCCTGTTCAGCGATGCCGCCGGGACGGCGCTGGCCACCGGGACCCTGGTGGCGGTGGACAACCAGATCGATGTGGCCACCGGCACCGTCCAGCTCAAGGCCCGCTTCGACAACGCCGACGAGTCCCTCTTTCCCAACCAGTTCGTCCAGGTCCGCCTGCGCCTGGGGACGCAGGAAGGCGTGACGCTGCCCCTGCGCGCGGTGCAGCGCGGCTCGCAGGGCGAGTACGTCTATCGGCTCGACGCCGAGCGCAAGGCTCGGGTCGTGCCGGTCACGACCGGAGTGGACGACGGCGAGCGGGTGGTGATCGAATCCGGCCTGCGGGCGGGCGACACGGTGGTGGTCGAGGGCACGGACCGGCTGCGCGACGGCAGCGAGGTGGAGATCGTCGCGCCGGAGGCCGCGGGTGCCGCGGCCGGAGCCGGGGCCGGCGCCGCGGCCCAGGCGGAAGGCGGCCCCGTCAAGGCCGAAGGCGCCGCCCGTCCGGAAGGGGCGGGGTCCGCCGAGGGCGCCCGCCAGGCGCCGCCCGGAACGGCGGGCGGGCGCCGCGGCGCCGGCCGGAGCCCGGCCTCGTGAACCTGTCGCGCCTGTTCATCCTGCGGCCGGTCGCCACGACCCTGGCGATGGTCGCGCTGGCGCTGGCGGGCCTGCTGGCCTACCGCGAACTGCCGGTGTCGGCGCTGCCCCAGGTCGATTTCCCCACCATCCAGGTCACCACCCTGTACCCGGGCGCCGGCCCGGACGTCATGACCGCGCTGGTGACTTCGCCGCTGGAGCGCCAGTTCGGCCAGATGCCGGGCCTGTCGCAGATGCTGTCCACCAGTTCGGGAGGCTCGTCGCGCATCACGCTGCGCTTCGACCTGGGCCTGCCGCTGGACGTGGCCGAACAGGAGGTGCAGGCGGCCATCAACGCGGCCTCGAACCTGCTGCCCGCGGACATGCCCTCGCCGCCGATCTACAGCAAGATCAACCCGGCCGACGCCCCGGTGATGACCCTGGCGGTGACGTCCCCCACGCTGCCGCTGCCCCAGGTGCGCGACCTGATCGAGGTGCGCGTGGCGCAGAAGCTGTCCCAGATCAGCGGCGTCGGGCTGGTCAGCGTGGCCGGCGGCCAGCGGCCGGCCGTGCGCATCCAGGTCGATCCGCAGGCGCTGGCCGCGCACAAGCTGACGCTGGCCGACGTGCGCAAGGCCGTGACCCAGTCCAACGTCAACCAGCCCAAGGGCAATCTGGACGGGCCGCAGCGCTCGATCACGATCAGCGTCAACGACCAGCTCAAGGACCCGGCCGAATACGAGCGCCTGATCCTGGCCTACGAGAACGGCGCGCCGCTGCGCCTGGGCGACGTGGCGCAGGTGCGCCGCGCGGCGGAAAACCTCGACCAGGCCGCCTGGTTCGGCCGCACGCCCGCCATCCTGCTGAACATCCAGCGCCAGCCGGGCGCCAACGTGATCGAGGTGGTGGACCGCGTCCAGGCCCTGCTGCCCGGCCTGCGCGCCACCCTGCCCACCGGCGTGGACCTGCAGGTGGCCTCCGACCGCACGCACACGATCCGCGATTCGGTGGCCCACGTGCAGATCGAGATGCTGCTGGCCATCGCCCTGGTGGTGGCGGTGACCTTCGTGTTCCTGCGCACCTGGCGGGCCACCCTGATCCCGGGCGTGGTCGTGCCGCTGTCCCTGGTCGGGACCTTCGCCCTGATGGCGCTGCTGGGCTTCAGCATCAACAACCTGACCCTGATGGCCCTGACCATCGCCACCGGCTTCGTGGTGGACGACGCCATCGTCATGATCGAGAACATCGCCCGCCACATCGAGGAAGGCGAGACCGCGATGGCGGCCGCGCTGCGCGGGGCCAGGCAGATCGGCTTCACCCTGGTGTCGCTGACCCTGTCGCTGATCGCGGTGCTGATCCCGCTGCTGTTCATGGCCGACGTGGTCGGGCGGCTGTTCCGCGAGTTCGCCGTCACCCTGGCCGTGGCCATCCTGCTGTCGCTGCTGATCTCCCTGACGCTCACGCCCATGATGTGCGCGCGCATGCTGCGGCCCGAATCGGAAGAAAAGCACGGGCGCTTCCTGCAAGGGGCCGGGGCGCTGATGGATCGGCTGATCGCCGCCTACGACCGCGGGCTGCAATGGGTCCTGGCGCACCAGCGCGCCACGCTGTGGGCCGCGGCGGCGACGCTGCTCGTCACCGCGGGGCTGTACGCCGCCATCCCCAAGGGTTTCTTCCCGCAGCAGGACACGGGGGCGCTGCAGGCCATCACCCAGGGGCCGCAGTCGGCCTCGTTCCAGGTCATGAGCCGCCTGCAGCAGCAGGCCGTCGAGCGGCTGCTGGACGACCCGGCGGTGGCCTCGGTGGCGTCCTTCATCGGCATCGACGGCGACAACGCCACGCTGAACACCGGGCGACTGCAGATCACGCTCAAGCCGCTGGCCGAGCGCGGCGAGCGGGCGGCCGCCGTGATCGAACGCCTGCAGGCGGCCCTGCAGCCGGTGGTGGGCCTGGAGGCCTGGCTGCAGCCGGTGCAGGAGCTGTCCGTCGAGGACCAGGTCAGCCGCGCCCAGTTCCAGATGACGCTGTCCAGCCCCGACGAGGCCGCGCTGGCGGACTGGACTCCCCGGCTGGTGGACGCCCTGCGCGCGCTGCCGGAACTGCGCGACGTGGCCGGGGACCTGCAGGACCGGGGCCTGGCGCTGGCCGTGTCGGTGGACCGCGACGCGGCGGCGCGGCTGGGCGTCACCCAGGCCTCGATCGACGACGCGCTCTACGACGCCTTCGGCCAGCGGCTGATCTCCACGATCTACACGCAGTCGGCCCAGTACCGGGTGGTGCTGGAGGCCGACGCCGAGCTGCTCGACGGCGGTCCCGCGGCGCTGGAGCACCTGCACGTGCCGACGGCCTCGGGCGGGGTCACGCCGCTGTCCAGCGTGGCGCGCTTCGAGCCCGGGCTGGCGCGCCTGGCCGTGCAGCGCCTGGACCAGTTCCCGGCGGCCACCGTGTCGTTCGGCCTGACGCCGGGCACCGCCCTGTCCGACGCCGTGGACGCCATCGAGTCGGCGCGCGTCGCGCTGGGCGTGCCCGATTCCGTCGATGTCCGCTTCCAGGGCGCGGCCCAGGCCTTCCAGGCCTCGCTCTCCAGCACGCTGTGGCTGCTGCTGGCGGCGGTGGTGACCATGTACATCGTGCTCGGGGTGCTGTACGAGAGCCTGATCCATCCGGTCACCATCCTGTCCACGCTGCCTTCGGCGGCCATCGGCGCGCTGCTGGCGCTGTGGCTGGGCGGGGCGGAACTGGACATGATCGGCGTGATCGGCATCATCCTGCTGATCGGGATCGTCAAGAAGAACGCCATCCTGATGATCGATTTCGCGCTCGATGCGCAGCGCGAGCGCGGCCTGGGGCCGCAGGCGGCGATCCACGAGGCCGCCCTGCTGCGCTTCCGGCCCATCCTGATGACGACCCTGGCGGCCTTTTTCAGCGCCATCCCGCTGATGCTGGCCTCCGGGTCGGGGGCGGAGCTGCGCCAGCCGCTGGGCCTGGCGATGGTGGGCGGGCTGCTGTGCAGCCAGGTGCTGACGCTGTTCACCACGCCCGTGATCTACCTGCTGTTCGAGCGCCTGGGCCACCGGCGGGCGGCGGGCGGCTGACATGCGGTTCTTCGCCCTGTTCCTGCGCCGGCCGGTGGGCACGTCCCTGCTGTGCCTGGCGTTGGTCCTGGCCGGGGCGCTGGCGCTGCGCTTCCTGCCGGTGGCGCCGCTGCCGCAGGTGGATTTCCCCATGATCTCGGTCTCGGCCTCGCTGCCGGGGGCCAGCCCCGAGACCATGGCCTCCAGCGTGGCCATGCCGCTGGAGCAGTCGCTGGGCGCGATCGCCGGGGTGGAAAGCATGAGCTCGCGCAGCAGCGAGGGCCAGACCGAGATCTCCCTGATGTTCGAGCTGGACCGCGACATCAACAGCGCCGCGCGCGACGTCCAGGCCGCCATCAACGCCGCGCGGCCCATGCTGCCCTCGGGCATGCGCAACAATCCCGTCTACCGCAAGGTGAATTCCTCGTCCTCGCCCATCATGACGCTGGCGCTGACCTCGGACACCGCCACGCGCGGCGAGCTCTACGACCTGGCGTCCACCGTGCTGGCGCAGAAACTGGCGCAGGTCAAGGGGGTGGGGCAGGTGACGCTGGGGGGCAGCTCGCTGCCGGCGGTGCGCGTGCTGGTGAATCCGCGCGCGCTGGAATCCATGGAGATCCCGCTGGACCGCGTGCGCGAGGTGCTGCAGGACGTGAATTCGCTGCGTCCCGGCGGGCTGGCGCGGCGCGGCGACACCCAGTGGCAGATCCACTCCAGCGGGCAGCTGCGCAAGGCCGCCGACTACGCCCCGCTGGTGGTGGAATGGCGCGACGGCCGCCCGGTGCGGCTGAGCGACGTGGCGCGCATCGAGGACTCGGTCGAGGACACCAACCAGGTGGGCTATTTCAACGACCGCCCCGCCGTGCTGCTCATCATCCGCCGCCAGGCCGACGCCAACATCATCGAGACCGTGGACGCCATCCGCACGCTGCTGCCCGAGTTCCAGTCGCTGCTGCCCGAGCGGGTGCGCCTGACCGTGGCGCAGGACCGCACGCCCAGCATCCGGGCCTCGTTGTTCGAGGCCGAGCTGACCCTGGTGCTGTCGGTCGTGCTGGTGGTGGCCGTGGTGCTGGCCTTCCTCGGCAACTGGCGCGCCGCCCTGATCCCGGCGATCGCCGTGCCGGCCTCGCTGATCAGCACCTTCAGCCTGATGTGGTGGTTCGGCTTCACCCTGAACACGATTTCCCTGATGGCCCTGATCGTGGCCACCGGCTTCGTCGTGGACGATGCCATCGTGGTGCTGGAGAACATCATGCGCCACGTCGAGCGCGGCATGCGCCCGGCGCGCGCCGCCCTGCGCGGCGTGACCGAGGTCGGCTTCACCGTGCTGGCCATGAGCCTGTCGCTGATCGCCGTGTTCATCCCCCTGTGGCTGGTGGGCGGCCTGGTGGGGCGGCTGTTCAAGGAATTCGCGGTCACGCTGTCGGTGGCCATCGGCGTGTCGCTGCTGGTGTCGGTGACGCTGACGCCGGTCATGGCGGCGCGCCTGCTGCGCGCGCCGGCCGCGCACGAACCGCCGTCCGGGGGCCTGCTGCGGCGCTGGCTGCGGCGCTGGGGCCAGGCGGGCGATGCCGCCTACCGGCGCTCCCTGCGCTGGTCGCTGGACCACGGGCGCGTCGTGCTGCTGCTGCTCCTGGCCACGGTGGGCCTGAACGTATACCTGTACGCCAGCATCCCCAAGGGCTTCTTCCCGCAGCAGGACACGGGCCAGCTGATGGGCTTCTTCCGGGTGGACACCGGGACCTCCTTCGACGAGACCCAGGCCCGGCTGGACGCGTTCCGCCGCGTGCTGCTGGCCGACCCGGCGGTGGACACCGTCACCGCCTTCGCCGGCGGGCGCGGCGGCAGCAATTCCAGCTTCATCCAGGTGCAGCTCAAGCCCCTGGGCGAGCGCTCGGCCAGCGCCACCGACGTCGTCAACCGCCTGCGGCCCCGCTTCGAGCACACGCCGGGGGCGCGCATGTTCCTGGTGCCGCAGCAGGACATCTTCGTGGGCCATTCCTCGCGCTCGGGCTCCTATTCCTACGTGCTGATGGGCAGCGACCTGGGCCTGCTGGGCCAGTGGCTGCCGCGCGTGCGCAACGTCCTGGCCGGACTGCCCGAGCTGGTGGACGTGGACGACGACGTCGAGGACAAGGGCCGGCGGGTGGAGCTGGTCGTCGACCGGGACGCCGCGCGGCGCCTGGGCGTGCAGATGGCGGACCTGGCGGGCGTGCTGAACAATGCCTTCAGCCAGCGGCAGGCGGCCGTGCTGTACGGCGCGCTGAACCAGTACCACGTCGTCATGGCGGTGCAGCCGCAGTACGCCCAGGACCTGCATTCGCTGCAGGCCCTGCAGGTGCTCAACGCCGCCGGCGAGCGCGTCCCCCTGACCGCCTTCACCCGCATCACCGAGGGCACCGCGCCGCGCGCGGTCAACCACGAGGGTCTGCTGGCGGCCGATTCGGTGTCCTTCGGCCTGGCGCCGGGCGTGTCCCTGGACCAGGCGCTGACGGCCATCGACCAGGCCGTGGCGCGCATCGGCCTGCCGACGCAGGAGCTGCAGGCGGGGCTGGACCAGAGCGCCGGCATGATGCGCGACGCGGTGGCGCAGCAGCCCTGGATGCTGGCGGCCGCGCTGGTGGCCATGTACCTGGTGCTGGGCATGCTCTACGAGAGCACCATCCATCCGATCACCATCCTGTCCACGCTGCCCTCGGCCGGCGTGGGCGCCCTGCTGGCCCTGCGGCTGGTGGGCATGGAATTCACCCTGATCGCGCTGATCGGCGTGTTCCTGCTGATCGGCATCGTCAAGAAGAACGCCATCATGATGGTGGACTTCGCCCTGCAGGCGCAGCGGCGCGAGGGCCTGGACCCGCGCGAGGCCATCTACCGCGCCTGCCTGGCGCGCCTGCGCCCGATCCTGATGACCACCCTGTCGGCCATGCTGGGCGCGCTGCCGCTGCTGCTGGCCACGGGCGCCGGGGTGGAGATGCGCCGCCCCCTGGGGCTGACGATCTTCGGCGGCCTGTTGGTCAGCCAGGTGCTGACGCTCTACACTACGCCCGTCGTCTACCTCAGCCTGGATCGCCTGCGTGGATCCCGCCGCCGCATCCCCCCATCGCCGCAACAGGAGCCTGCCCCCCATGGCTGATCGCGTGTCCCCGCCTTCCGCCGCGGACTCCGCCGCGCGGCCCGCGCGCCCGCGCCGCCCGCCGCGCCGCGCCGCGCGGGCGCTGCTGATCGCCGCGGCGGCGCTGGCCCTGTCGGCCTGCGCCGTCGGCCCCGACTACCGGCGCCCCGCCCAGGATCTCGGCGCGGCCTATGCCCACGCGCCCGAGGGCCGCTGGATCCGGGCCGACGCGGCGCCGCGCGAGCTGCCCGCCGACTGGTGGACCCTGTTCGGCGACGCGGTGCTGGACGATCTGATGGACCGCATGCCGCGGGGGAACCTGGACCTGGCCAAGGCCGAGGCCGAGTTCCGCGAGGCCCGCGCCGCGCTGGATTCGGCGCGCGCCGGCCTGTTCCCGACGCTGGACGCGTCGGGCGCCATGAGCCGGGCGGGGCAGGGCGCGGCCGGGTCGGGCAGTGCCGGCAACACCTACAACCTGTCGGCCACCGCCAGCTGGGAAGTCGATCTGTGGGGCCGCGTGCGGCGCGGGGTCGAGGCCGCCCGCGCCGGCGAGCAGGCCAGCGCCGCGGACCTGGATGCCATGCGCCTGAGCCTGCGGTTCGCCCTGGCGCAGGCCTATTTCGGCGTGCGCGCCAGCCAGCTGCAGGATGCCCTGCTGGCCCGCACGCTGGACGAATACGCCCGTGCGCTGGAGATGACGCGCAACCGCCTGGCGGCGGGCGTGGTGTCGCCGGCCGACGTGGCGGCGGCCTCCGCGCAGCTGGACCAGGCCCGCGCCCAGCGCATCCGCCTGGGCTGGCAGCGCGAGCAGCAGATCCACGCCATCGCGGTGCTGCTGGGCCAGGCGCCGGCGAGCTTCCGCCTGGCCGGGGGCGCCGTGCTGCCGACGGTGCCCGAGGTGCCGGTGGGCGTGCCTTCGGCCCTGCTGCTGCGCCGCCCCGACGTGGCCGGCGCCGAGCGGCGCGTGGCGCAGGCCAATGCGCGCATCGGCGTGGCGCAGGCCGCCTGGTTTCCCGACCTGACCCTGAGCGCCCAGGGCGGCTACCGGGCGGCGGAGTTCGCCTCGTGGATCACGGCGCCCGCCCGTTTCTGGACCCTGGGGCCCAGCCTGGCGCTGAGCCTGTTCGACGGCGGCGCGCGCGCCGCCGCCGTGGAGTCCGCCCGCGCGGCCTACGACATCCAGGCGGCCACCTATCGCAAGACCGTGCTGGACGCCCTGCGCGAGGTCGAGGACCTCCTGGTGCAGTCGCAGGCGCTGGCCGAGGAGCAGGCCGCGCGGGACCGCGCGCTGGCCGCGGCGCGCGAGACCCTGCGCCAGGTCACCAACCAGTACCAGGCCGGCCTGGTGGACTACCTGAGCGTGGTCCAGGCGCAGGCCAGCGCGCTGAGCGCCGAGCAGACCGCGCTGGATGTGCGCTCCGAGCGCCTGACGGCCTCGGCGCAGCTGATCGCCGCCCTGGGCGGGGGGTATTCGGTGGATGCGGCGGCCGGTCCGGCCGCTGCGGCGGGCCCGGCCGCTTCGATCGATCCGGCGCCTTCGGCCACGCCGGCGGGCCCGGCGGATTCGGCGGTTTCGCGCGGTCCGGCGGGCCCGGCCGCCGCGGTCAACTGACCAGCCGGCCGCGGATCGCCGCGATCCCGTGCGCGCCGTGCAGGCGCGCCGTCTCCAGCGTGTCCAGCGACTGGCCGCCGATGGCGAAGACCGGCCGGCCGGCGGCGTCCGCCAGGGCGCGGAAGCGGTCCCAGCCCAGCGCCGGCAGGTCCGGGTGGCTGTCCGTGTCCAGCGCGTGTCCCAGCACCACGAAATCGGCCTGCAGCTGGCGCGCGCATTCGATGTCCTCCGCCGTGTGGGCGGACACCCCCAGCCAGCCCGGCGGGCGCGTGTCGTCCTGCAGGATGCGGGCCGCGTCGGCCGCCCGCAGCTGCACGCCGTCGGCCTCGGACCACCAGGCGGCCGGATGGACGCTGTTGACCAGGCAGCGGGCGCCGTGCTGGCGGCACAGGGCCAGGGCGGCCAGGAAGGCCTCGCGCAGCGAGTCCGGGTCGGCCTGCCAGTCCGGTTCGCGGAACTGCACCAGCCGCAGCCCGCGCAGCAGTTCCTGGCGCAGGTCGGCCAGCCAGCCGGAAAGCCGGTCGGGATGGCCGATCCGGCTGATGCGGTAGCGCGTGGGCAGGCGCAGCCAGCGCAGCGGCGGCGCGGCGGCCGGCAGCAGCGAGCCGCCGCCCGGGCCGATGGGGTGTTCGGATTCGTCCAGGCGGATCTCCCAGGGGTCCACCCAGTCCAGCGCCTGGTTCTCGCGGCCGTGAGGCTCGCCTTCCCAGGCGGTCACCTGGCAGAAGGCCAGCTCGACGATGGTCTTGGGGTATTCGTGCACGTGCACGACCCAGGGATAGACGCGCGTGGCGCGGATGCCCAGTTCTTCGTTCAGCTCGCGCACCAGCGCCTGCTCGACGGTTTCGCCGGCTTCGATCTTGCCGCCGGGGAATTCCCACCAGCCGGGCCAGGCCTTGCCTTCGGGGCGCTGGCCCAGCAGCAGCCGGCCCCGGGCATCGATGATCAGGCCGGCGGCCACGCGGATGTAGGGTTTGGAGTCAGTCATGGCGGATCGGGAACGATGCGAAGCGGGGGGGAAACGGGGCCTCAGACATGGCGGGCCGCCCAGTCGCGCGCGAACTGACGCGCCACCCGCCCGGACCGCGAGCCGCGTTCCAGCGCCCATTGCAGGGCCTCGGTGCGCGCTTCGCGGACCTGGGCCTCGCCGCAGCCGTGGATCCGCAGCCAGTGGCCGACGATGTCCAGGTAGTCGTCCTGGGCGAAGGGGTAGAACGACAGCCACAGGCCGAAGCGTTCCGACAGGGAGATCTTTTCCTCGACGGTTTCCCCGGGGTGGATCTCGCCGTCGGGCTGATGCTGGGCTTCCAGGTTCTCGTGCATGTATTCCGGCATCAGGTGGCGCCGGTTCGAGGTGGCGTAGATCAGCAGATTGTCGCCCGGCGAGGCGACCGAGCCGTCCAGCGCGGATTTCAGCGCCTTGTAGCCGGCTTCGCCTTCCTCGAAGGACAGGTCGTCGCAGAACACGATGTAGCGTTCCGGGCGGCCGTGGATGAGCTCGATGATCTCGCCCAGGTCTCCCAGGTCGGACTTGTCGATCTCGATCAGGCGCAGGCCCCGGTCCGCGTGCGCGTCGAGCAGCGCCCGCACCAGCGAGCTCTTGCCCGTGCCGCGCGCGCCGGTCATCAGGACGTTGTTGGCCGGCCTGCCGTCCAGGAAGGCCAGCGTGTTGCGTTCGAGGACGGCCTTCTGCCGGTCGACGTGGCGCAGGTCGTCCAGGTGGATGGGAGCGATGCGGCGCACGGCTTCGAGCCAGCCGCGCGCGCCCCGGCGCTGCCAGCGGTAGGCGCGGGCCGTCCAGTCGATGGCGGGCGGCGCGGGCGGCAGCCAGGCTTCCAGCTGGGCCAGCACGCCCATCGCCCGGTCCATCAGCGCCTGCAATCGATCGTCTGCCACGGAATCTGCCACGGAATTCTCCTCGATGTGATGCGGAAAGTATAATCTGGCTCTTTGCGGCCGCTTCCGGCGGGCGCCCCTCAGCATCCGGGTCCGTCTTGAACTTCTCAGAACTGTTCGCTCCCATCGTGTCCGACATGCGGGCGGTCGACGCCGTCATCCGCGCCCGCCTGGATTCCGAAGTCGTCCTGATCCGCACCATCGGCGATTACATCGTCGGCGCCGGCGGCAAGCGCATGCGCCCGGCCATGGTGCTGCTGGTGGCGGGGGCGCTGGGCTACCGGGGCGACAACCACCACCGCCTCGCCGCCGTGGTGGAATTCATCCACACCGCCACCCTGCTGCACGACGACGTGGTGGACGAGTCCGACATGCGCCGCGGCCGCCAGACGGCCAACGCCGTGTTCGGCAACGCCGCCAGCGTGCTGGTGGGCGACTACCTGTATTCGCGCTCCTTCGAGATGATGGTCGAATCCGACTCCATGGCCGCCATGGCGGTGCTGTCGGCGGCCACCACCATCATCGCCGAGGGCGAGGTCCTGCAACTGCTGAACGTGCACGATCCGGACGTGTCCCTGGACCGCTACCTGCAGGTCGTGCGCTACAAGACCGCCAAGCTGTTCGAGGCCGCCGCCCAGGTGGGGGCCATCATTTCGCGCGCCACGCCGGAGCAGGAAGCCGCGGCCGCCGCCTACGGCCGGCACATCGGCACGGCCTTCCAGCTGATCGACGACGTGCTGGACTACAGCGGCGACGTCCAGGCCCTGGGCAAGAACGTGGGCGACGACCTGCGCGAAGGCAAGCCCACCCTGCCGCTGATCCGGGTCCTGGAAACCGGCACGCCCGAGCAGCGCGCCCTGATCCGCGGCGCCATCGAGACCGGCGACGCCGACTTCGAGGCCGTGGCGCGCGCCATCCACGCCACCGACGCGCTCGACTACACCCGCCAGGCGGCGCGCGCCGAGGCCGATCTGGCCCGCGAGGCGCTGTCGGCCTTCCCGGATTCCGTTTATCGGGAAACTCTGCTAAAATTCTGTGCTTTCGCGGTCGAGCGTGATCGCTGAAAAATTTCCCGCTGGCGGGGCTTGCCGGTTGATCTTCATCCGGCCGGGGCCTGAAATATGGTCTTCCATGAACTTCATGGGCCCGCCTGGCAGCACCGTCGGGGTGTAGCTCAGCCTGGTAGAGTACTACGTTCGGGACGTAGGAGTCGCATGTTCGAATCATGTCACCCCGACCACCATTTCCTCAGAAACGCACGGCCGAAAGCCGTGCGTTTTTGTTTTTGCGGCGGGCGGGATGCGTCTGCATGATGTGGTCGAAATGCTCCCAGGGAGCCTATGCACGTCCTCGATCATGGCTTAAAACGATCTGAAGCGGTTTCTCTGAAGAAGGCTGAGGGATGAAAAACGAACTGATCACCAACTTGACCGTGACCTTCGAGGGCCATGCACAGCGTACGGAAAGCGGTGTGGAGTACTGGCTGGCCCGCGACCTGCAGCATCTTTTAGGCTATGGCAAGTGGGATAACTTCCAGAGCGTGATCTCCAAGGCCAGAACGGCTTGCGAGGTGTCCGGCCATCTCATCGGAGACCATTTTGCCGACGTCGGGAAAATGGTCGACCTGGGGTCGGGTAGCCGGCGTGAGATCGATGACGTAATGCTCACGCGCTACGCCTGCTACCTCATCGCCCAGAATGGCGACCCTCGCAAACAGGAAGTCGCCTTTGCCCAGACCTACTTCGCCATGCAAACCCGCAAGGCCGAATTGATCGAGCAGCGGCTGCTGGAGGCTGAGCGGGTGCAAGCGCGCCGTAAGCTGTCCGGCACCGAAAAGGAGCTCTCCCAGGTCATTTATGAGCAGGCCGGTGGCAACCAGAGCTTCGCCCTGATCCGCAGCAAGGGTGATCATGCTTTGTTCGGCAAGAGCACGCAGGCCATGAAAGCGCAGTGGCAGGTGCCGGACGGTCGGCCGCTGGCCGATTTTGCGCCGACCATCGTCCTGAAAGCCAAGGATTTCGCTGCCGAAATCACCATCCATAACGCCCGCACCCATCAGATGGGCACCGAGTCCGCCATTTCCCATGAGCATGTCGTCAACAACGAGGCCGTGCGCCAGACCTTGCTCCTGCGGGGCATACGTCCAGAAAGTCTGCCGCCCGCCGAGGATGTGAAGAAAGTGGAGCGGCGTTTGGCATTGGCAGAGAAGAAGACCCGGGAAAAGCCGGACAAACTGCCCGGTGACGAATGAGCGGAAGCAGCGAAAGGAATCCGCCCTGCTGCCGTCATGGTGCTGTGCGGTTCGGAGGGCTTCAGATCTCCCGCCGCAGCAGATCGCAGAAATAATCGGCGGCCAGCGTCAGCGGCAGTTCGCTACGGCGGATGAGCGAGATGTCGGGCGCGACCAGCAGTTCTTCCAGCCTGAGCTGCTCCAGGCAGCCGCGCAGGGGAGAAAACGCGGTCCATTGCACGGGCAGGAGCGCCAGCAGGTCGGTGCTGGCCAGCGCCACCATCATGGACAGCGCCGTGCACGCCTCCAGGGCGACCCGGGGCGCGGGCAGGCCCCGCTCCAGGAAGATATGGGTCAGGTCCTGCTCGTTGTTGAAATCGGCCGCCGGCAGCGCCCATTCGGCCTGGACGAGATCGGCGAGCGTCCTGGCCCCGATCAGCGGATGGTCGTGGCGCGCCATGACCGCCCTGGTGTTGCCCGAGAGGCGTTCGTGGATGAAGCCGGGCGGCACCTGCCTGGGCGTCACGCCGACGTAGAAATCGATCTCGCCTTTCCAGAGGCCTTCCTGCAGGTCCGGAAACAGGCCCTCGATCAGGCGGATGCGGACGGCGGGGTAGCGTCTCCTGAATGCCGGCAATGCCCGGGGCAGCATGCCCATGTGCGGCATGATCGAGAGCCCCGCGGTCACCGTGCCGGTGGCGTTCCCCTGCGCCTGCTGCAGTTCTTCCTGCGCCCGCCGCAATTCGTTCGTCACCAGCCTGGCCCGCTCGTAGAAGCGCTGGCCCAGCGGCGTCAGGACCATCCCCGTGGGCTGCCGGTCGAACAGCGGCGTCCCTAATTCCTTTTCCAGGCTTTTGACGCTGCGGGTCAGCAGCGGCTGGGCGACACCCAGCCTGCGCGCCGCCGCGCGCAGGCTGCCGCTTTCGACGATGCAGGTCAGGTCGCGGAGCTGGTTGAGTTTCATGTCGGCGCGGAAAAGGAAGCGGGAATCAGAAGCGGGAATCAGAAGCGGGATTTGGAAGCGGGATTTGGAAGCGGGAATCGGGACGGCGCGGCGCCTGCGTCCGAGGCATTGCATCAATCTACCCAGCCCTTCGATAACAATCATTAAGGGTTTTCTCTTAGTAGATATCAAAATCGAATCAGCGGCCCGGTTTTGCGATCTTCTGGCAAGGCGACGGCGTCATTACAGTGGTTTCGACTGCTCCGCCCGATCTCCGACGTTCGTACAGGCGTGAAAGCAGGTCTTTTCCAACAATCGAGAGGAAGACATGAACCAACGACTCAAGGCGCTCGTCACGGGCGGGGCGACGGGCATCGGCCGCAGCGCGGTCCTCGCATTGGCCGGGGCCGGCTACGACGTGGCGATCGTCTATGGATCGAGCGCCGCGGCTGCCGCCACGGTGGCGGGCGAGGCGCAGGCGCTGGGGGCGCGGACGCTGGTGCTGCAATGCGACGTCAGCGACGATGCCGCCGTGCGCCGCGTCATGGGCACGGTGGACGAGGCTTTCGGGCATCTCGATGCCCTGGTCAACAATGCCGGGACCACCGCCACCTGGAAGGTCAAGGACCTGGAGAGCCTGGACATGGCCGAGTGGGACCGCACCTTCGCCGTCAATGTGCGCGGCACCTTCCAGGTCACCCGCGCCGCGGTGCCGCTGCTGCGGAAAGGCACGCGGCCGGCGATCGTCAACACGGCCAGCATCGTGGGCCTGCGCCCGGGGCCGCAGCCCCTGCCGTATGCGGCCAGCAAGGCCGCCGTGGTCAATCTGACCAGGACCCTGGCCTGGAACCTGGGGCCCGACATCCGCGTGAACGCGGTGGCGCCCGGCTGGATGGAAGGCGAGTGGATGGAGCGGATGCTGGGCGACAAGTACGAGGATCTGATGGGCAAGCGTGCCCGGCTGACGCCGCTGCGCCGCTGCGTGACGGCCGACGACGTCGCCGAGGTGATGCTCAACCTGCTGACCGCCAACCGTTTCGTCACCGGCGAGGTGGTGGTGATCGACGGCGGCTTCTCGGCTTCGACCTGACTGTGGGGGTATGCATCATGCTTGAAGGATTCGTCCCATTCCCCGAGGATTTCGCCAGGCGCTACCGCGAGCGCGGCTATTGGCGCGATCGGTCGCTGGCGCAGGAATTCTCGGCCGTGTTCGCGCGTCATGCGCCGCGCATCGCCCTGATCGATGGCGAGCGCCGCTACACGTATGCGCAGCTCGATGCCCTGAGCGACAACCTAGCGCTCAATCTGCTGGCGCTGGGCCTGCGGCCGCTGGACCGGGTCGTGCCCACGCTGCCCAACGTGGCGGAGTTCGTGATCCTGTACTTCGCGCTGCAGAAGCTGGGCTGCATCCCCATCGCGGCCCTGGTCACCCATCGCCATGCCGAGATCAGCCAGTTCGTGCGTCTGGCGCAGGCGCGCTGCTGCGTCTATCCCGCATCCGTGCGCGAGCAGGGGGGAGAGTTCCGCTTCGCTCCCGTCATCGAGCGGATCCAGGCCGAGCAGCCCTGCCTGCAGCTGCGCCTGGTGCTGGGCGAGGCCGGTCCCGGCGAGCATTCGCTGCGGGCATTGATCGAACGGCCCGCCGCGCAGCCGGCCGCCCGGCTGCGCGAGATCCGCATCGATCCGGCCGATCCCTGCATCTTCCAGCTCTCGGGCGGCACCACGGGCATCCCCAAGCTGATCCCGCGCACCAACAACGACTATGCCTACAACTCCAAGGTGGCCGCGGAGGTGGCCGGCGTGACCGGCGATTCGGTGCTGCTGCTGGTCCTGCCGATCGCCCACAATCTGCCGCTGGCCTGCCCGGGCATCCAGGGCTTCCTGTTCCAGGGGGCCACCGTCGTGCTGCACGCCAATACGCGGCCGGCGGAGATGTTCGCCCTGATCGAGCGGCACGGCGTCACGCACCTGAAGGTGGTGCCGGCCCTGCTGATCCGCCTGATCAACGATCCGGCCGCCGCCGGTGCCCGGCTGGATTCCGTGCGCCAGATCCAGAGCGGCGGCCAGCGCATGCAGCCGGAGGTGCGCCTGCGCACGCGCCAGCTCTTTCGCAACGCCTTCGTGCAGGAAAACTTCGGCATGAGCGAGGGCCTGCTGATGTTCGTGCGCCCGGACGACGACGAGGAGGTGCAGCTGCAGACCTGCGGCCGCCCGGTCTGCCCCGACGACGAGGTGCTGCTGATCGACGACGAGGGGCGCGAGGTGCCCGATGGCGAGGTGGGCGAGCTTGCCTGCCGCGGTCCCTACACCCTGCGGGGATACTTCGGCGTGCCCGAGTACAACGCGCGCCAGTTCACCCCCGACGGCTTCTACCGCTCGGGGGACCTGATGCGCAGGCATCCCTCGGGCAACTACATCGTCGAGGGCCGCAAGAAGGACCTGATCAACCGCGGCGGCGAGAAGATCAGCGCGGAAGAGGTCGAGAACCTGATCCTCATGCATCCGGCCGTGCAGAACGTCGCCTGCGTCCCCATGCCGGATGCCGCCATGGGGGAAAAGATGTGCGCCTATGTGGTGCTCAAGCAGGGCGCGGCGCTGGATCTGCCGGCGCTGACGGCTTTCCTGAAGGCGCACGAGATCGCCCGGTTCAAGCTGCCCGAGCGCCTGGAGGTGCTGCCGGACTTTCCGGTGTCCACCTTCGGCAAGGTGTCCAAGAAGACGCTGGGCGAATGGATCGCCGCCCGGCTGGCAGACGAGGCCCGCGCCGCCGCGGCGGGCTGAGCCGCTCCGTGATTCCTCATTCCCCCCTTTCAGAAAGAGACTTGCACATGCGCATCATCGACCTGCATTGCTACCCCGGCACACCCGCCTGGATCGACGCCCAGGGCCCCTATCCCGAAGCGCTGGCCACCTACTGGAAACGCGACTGGGTGGGCAAACCGGAAGAGGACGTGATCCAGGAGTTCGCGGCGGCCGGCGTCGAGGCCTGCCTGGTGGCCCTGGACCTGGAGACCACCGTGGCCAGTCCGCCCTGCACCAACGAGTACGTGCACGACATCTGGAAACGCCATCCCGGGCGCATCCTGCAGTGCTGGGGCGCGGTGGAGCCGGCCAAGGGCGAGATCGCCATCCGCCAGGCGAGGAAGGCCGTGACCGAACTGGGCTTCATCGGCTTCCACTTCCACCCCATCATGCAGCACTTCGCGGTGAACGACCGGCGCTACTACCCCTTGTTCGAGGAAATCGATGCGCTGGGAGCGGCGGTGATGATCGACGTCGGCACCACCGGCATGGGCGCCGGCATGCCCGGCGGCCATGGCGCCCGCATCCGCCATGCCCACCCGGGCGCCATCGACGATCTGGCGGCGGATTTCCCGAACCTGCGGATCATCATGGCCCACCCCGGCTGGCCCTGGGTGGACGAGGCCACCGCCGTGGCGCTGCACAAGGGCAATGTGTACTGGGAGATGTCGGGCTGGGCGCCCAAGCATTTCCCGGGCAACCTCAAGGTGGACATACGCGGCCGGCTGCAGGACAAGATCATGTTCGGCAGCGATTATCCCAGCCTGCCCTACGAGCGCATCCTGCGCGAATGGGACGAACTGGGCTACGGCGACGCCGTGATGGAGAAGGTGATGCACGGCAATGCCGAACGGGTGCTGGGACTATGAGCCGCGCCGCCTATCTCTGCGACGGCGTGCGCACCCCCATCGGCCGCTACGGCGGCGCGCTCGCGGGCGTGCGCACCGACGATCTCGGCGCCGTGCCGCTGCAGGCCCTGATGGCGCGCCATCCGCGCCTGGACTGGGAGCGGCTGGAGGAGGTCTGCTTCGGCTGCGTCAACCAGGCGGGCGAGGACAATCGCAATGTGGCCCGCATGAGCGCGCTGCTGGCCGGCCTGCCCGTCACGGTGGCCGCGGCCACCGTGAACCGGCTGTGCGGCTCGGGCCTGGAAGCCATTGCCGGCGCGGCGCGCGGCATCGGCATGGGCCAGCTCGATCTGGCGATTGCCGGGGGCGTGGAAAGCATGAGCCGCGCCCCGCTGGTCATGCCCAAGGCCGTTGCCGCCTTCAGCCGCCATGCCGAGATCCACGATTCCACCATCGGCTGGCGTTTCGTCAACCCGCGCATGAGGGAACTGTACGGCATCGACGCCATGGGCGAGACGGCCGAGAACGTCGCCGAAGAGCAGGGCGTTTCGCGGGCGGACCAGGACGCGTTCGCGCTGCGCAGCCAGCAGCGCGCCGCCAGGGCCGTGGCGGCGGGTCTTTTCGAGGGCGAGATCATCCCGGTCCGGTGTCCCGCCGGGCGGGGCGAGACCGTCCTCTTCGGCCGGGACGAGCATCCGCGGCCCGACACCACGCCCGACACCCTGGCCCGGCTCAAGCCGGCCTTCCGCCGCGACGGCACGGTCACGGCCGGCAACTCCTCCGGCGTCAACGACGGCGCGGCCGCGCTGCTGGTGGCCAGCGAGATTGGAGCCGCGCAGGCCGGCCTCGAACCGCTGGCCCGCGTGACCGGCATCGCCACGGCCGGCGTGGCCCCGCGCGTGATGGGCCTGGGCCCCGTGCCGGCGGTGCGCAAGCTGCTGCGGCAGACGGGCCTGCGCATCGCCGATTTCGACGTGATCGAGCTCAACGAGGCCTTCGCCGCGCAGGGCCTGGCTGTCTTGCGCCAGCTGGGCCTGCCCGACGACGCCGAGCATGTGAACCCCAATGGCGGTGCCATCGCCTTCGGCCATCCCCTGGGCATGTCGGGCGTGCGCCTGGCGCTGACGGCGCTGCGCCAGCTGCAGAGGACCGGCGGGCGGCGGGCGCTGTGCACCATGTGCATCGGCGTGGGGCAGGGCATCGCGCTGGCCTTCGAGCGTGTCTGAACAGGAGAGCCCCGGCATGACGCAAGAAATGCTGCTTTAGGAACGCCTTCTTCCCGGCGTGGCCGTGCCGCGCCGGGCCTGCCGCATCCGATCGCATCCGATAACGACATCATCCCAATCACGAGGAGACAACCATGCATTCATATCGAGACGGCGCGCACGCGCCCTGGCAGATCGCCATTGGCGCCTGCCTGGCCCTGATCGTGGGCAACGGTCCCGTCATGCAGTTCACCTTCGGGGTCCTGATCATTCCCCTGAGCGAGGCGCTGGGGACCGATCGCGGCAGCATCTCCACCGCGCTGCTGGTCGGTTTGGTGACGACCGGCGTGGCGACGCCGTGGATCGGGCGCCTGATGGACCGCCATGGCGTGCGGCGAGTGGGCTCCTTCTGCATCCTGGCATTCGCGCTGCTGATGGCGGCCTGCGGATGGCTCGCCCACTCGGTGGCCACCCTGATCCTGCTCTATTTCCTGGCGGGGGTATTCGCCGCCGGGCAGACGCCGCTGGCCTACAGCAAGGCGATTACCGCCGCGTTCGACCGGCAGCGCGGCCTGGCGCTGGGCGTGGCGGCGGCCGGGGTCGGCCTCGGGACGATGCTCATGCCCATGGTGGCCCAGTGGCTGCTCAATCAGTTTGGCTGGCGGGGCGCCTATGTGGGATTGGGGGCGATCACCGCCCTGATCGCCCTGCCGGCGTTCCGGCTGATGGTCGTGCCGCGGGCGGGAAGCGGCGCGGCCTGCGTGTCGGCGGTGTCGGCGCAGGCGAATGCGGCCGAAGCGGCGGCCCTGCCCGGCTGGTCCGCCCGGCAGGCGCGTTCGAGCGGCATCTTCTGGACGATGGCGGGCGCCTTCTTCCTGGTGGCCCTGGCGGTGTCCGGCACCATCGCCCATATCGTGCCCCTGCTGGTGGACCGCGGCGTGTCGCCGCAGGCCGCCGCGACGGCGATCAGCACGGCGGGCCTGTCCCTGCTCGTCGGCCGGATATTCGCCGGATGGATGCTGGACCGCTGCCCGGCGCCCCATGTGGCGATCCTGTTCTTTTGCCTGCCCCTGGCCGGCCAGGCGCTCCTGTTGCTGGACCATGGCGCGTCTGCCGGCCTGATGGCGGCCGTCCTGATCGGGCTGGGACTGGGGGCCGAAATCGACCTGATCGCCTTCATGCAGTCGCGCTACTTCGGCCGGCGGGCGTTCGGGGAGATCTACGGCTATTTCTTCGCGATCTTCATGTTCGCTTCCGGGTTCGGCCCCTTTCTCATGGGACAGGCCTTCCGCGTGAGCGGCAGCTACGAGCCCTTTTTGCTGGTCTCGATGGCGGGGCTCGCGGTCGCGTGCCTGCTGATGGTGATGCTGAGCCGGCGGCCGGAGCGAGTGGCGTCCGTGGACATGGCCTGAACCACCGGCCCCGCGCGCGCCGCCCCGAATCCGCGCGGATCCGGCGGCGTCCGGGGCGGCGCCCGTTCACTTCGCCGTGAGCCGCAGCAAGCCCGCGCCGGAGCCGTCCTCGATCAGCCAGACCGCGCCGTCGGCGGCCACCGCCACGTCGCGGATGCGCCGGTCCAGCGACCAGCGGTCCGCCTGGCGGGGGACGCCGTCCTTGCCGAACGCCACCCGCACCAGGCCTTCGGCGCGCAGGCCGCCGATCAGGGCCGAGCCCTGCCAGGCGGGGAATGCCGTCCCTCGGTAGAACGCCAGGCCGGCCGGGGCGATCACCGGGGTCCAGTAGAGGCTGGGCGCGTCGAATTCGGGGCGGGTGGCGTGCCGGGGGATGGGCCAGCCGCTGTACTGGTCGCCGTTCGAGACTTCCGGCCAGCCGTAGTTGCCGCCGGGCCGGATGCGGTTCAGCTCGTCGCCGCCGCGCGGCCCCATTTCGTGTTCCCAGAGCGTGCCGTCGGGCGCGAAGGCCAGGCCGTAGGCGTTGCGGTGGCCCGTGCTCCAGGTCAGGGCGCGGATGCCGGCCTGCCCCGCCATGGGGTTGTCCGGCGGCGCGGAGCCGTCCGGGTTCAGGCGCAGGATCTTGCCCCGCGCGGCCTCGGGGTCCTGGGCGGTGTCGGGCTCCATCCGGTCGCCGACGGTCAGGAAGAGATGGCGGCCGTCGGGCGAGAAGGCGATGATGCCGCCGGGCTGGCCGCCCCGGCTGGCGGGCCGCTGGCGCCACAGGGTCGTCAGCTCGCTCAGCCGCGCGCGGCCGCCGGATTCGTCCAGCCGGGCGCGGGCCAGGATCAGCGCGCCGCCGCCCTTTTCGGGCGCCACGCGGGTGAAATAGAGCAGGCGGTCGCGGGCGAAGTCCGGCGAGGGGGCCACGTCCAGCATGCCGTTCTGGCCCCGGTCGTAGGCCGCCGGCACGCCGTCGATGGCGGTTTTGGCGCCGGCCTGCGTGACGAGGAACATGCGGCCGGCCTTTTCGGTGAGGACCAGGCGCCCGTCGGGCAGGAAGGCGATCGCCCAGGGGCGGTCGAAGGCGGCGATCCGCCGGACCGCGAACGGGGCGTCGGCCTGCGCCGGCAGGGGGCCGGCGTTTTGTGCGGCGGCATTTTTCGGGGTGGCGTTTTCCGGGGCGGCGCTTTTGGAGGCGGCCTGGTCCGGGGATGCGCCTTCCGGAGCCGCGCCGCGGGGGCCGGCGCCCTGCGGCGCGGCGCAGCGTGCGGCGGGCGCCGCCGCGGCCAGCAGCGCGGCCAGCGCGAGCGCGGCGGGGAGGGCGGAAAAACGTGTCATGTGCATGCCTTTCGGGGGGCGTCCGGCCGGGTGTCCATTCCAGTTTTATAGTCGGCGCGCGGGCCGGCATCAAGAGGCCGCGCCGGGGGCCGTCGGGGGGCTATACTCGATTGAACGGACGGCATCCCGTCCCCTTCCCCCTTCAATCCACCGGTTCCGAACGATGACGACTTCCGCGATGACGACCCCTGCCTATCCCGATACCCGGCTCCTGATCGACAACCAATGGGTCGATGCGGCCGACGGCCGGACGCTCGACGTGCTCAACCCGGCCAACGGCCAGGTAATCGGCCGGGTGGCCCACGCCGGCATCCCCGACCTGGACCGCGCGCTGGCCGCCGCCCAGCGGGGCTTCGAGACCTGGCGCGACACCTCGGCGCACGACCGCGCCGCCGTGATGCGTCGCGCGGCCGGCCTGCTGCGCGAGCGCGCGGAGGACGTCGCCCGCCTGCTGACCCTGGAGCAGGGCAAGCCGCTCGCCGAGGCGCGGGCCGAGACCCTGGCCGGCGCCACGATCATCGAATGGTTCGCCGACGAGGCGCTGCGGGTGTACGGCCGCATCGTGCCGTCGCGCAATCTCTCGGCCCTGCAGCTGGTCATCAAGGAGCCCGTGGGGCCGGTGGCCGCCTTCACGCCCTGGAATTTCCCCATCAACCAGGTGGTGCGCAAGCTGGCCGCCGCGCTGGCGACCGGCTGCTCCTTCCTGTGCAAGGCGCCGGAGGAAACCCCGGCCTCGCCGGCCGCGCTGCTGCAGGCCTTCGTGGATGCCGGCCTGCCGCCCGGCGTGGCGGGCCTGGTGTACGGCAACCCGGCGGAAATCTCCGGCTACCTGATCCCGCACCCGGTCATCCGCAAGGTCACCTTCACCGGCTCCACGCCGGTCGGCAAGCAGCTGGCCGCGCTGGCGGGCGCCCACATGAAGCGGGTTTCCATGGAACTGGGCGGCCATGCGCCGGTGATCGTCGCCGAGGACGCCGACGTCGAGCTGGCGGTCAAGATCTCCGCCGCCAGCAAGTTCCGCAACGCCGGGCAGGTCTGCATCTCGCCCACGCGCTTCCTGGTGCACAGCAGCCTGGTCGACGAATTCACCCGCGCCTTCGTGCGCCGCGCCGAGTCCCTCAAGCTGGGCGACGGCCTGGCCGAAGGCACCACCCTCGGGCCACTGGCCAATGCGCGCCGCATTGCCGCCATGGACAAGGTGGTCGAGGACGCCCGCCGGCGCGGCGCCGAGGTCCTGACGGGCGGCGCGCGCGTCGGCGAGGCGGGGAATTTCTTCGCCCCGACCATCATCGCCGGGCTCACCACCGAGGCCGACCTGTTCAACAACGAGCCCTTCGGCCCGGTGGCGGGCATCCGCGCCTTCGACCGCCTGGACGAGGCCATCGCCGAGGCCAACCGCCTGTCCTACGGCCTGGCCGCCTATGCCTTCACCCGTTCGCTGCGCAACGCGCAGCAGCTGATGAGCCGGGTCGAGGCCGGCATGCTGTGGATCAACCAGCCGGCCACGCCCTCGGCCGAGCTGCCCTTCGGCGGGGTCAAGGATTCGGGTTACGGCACGGAAGGCGGCCCCGAGGCGCTGGAGGCCTACCTGAACACCAAGGCGGTGTCGGCGGTGGGGGTCTGAGGCCTTGCCCGGCGCGGGCCGGGCGCGCTTCGGCCGCCGGGCCGCGCGCACGACGGGCCGTGCGGACAGCGGACCGCGCGGTCGTCGCGCGGGTCGCCCGATCCAGGGATTCAGCGCTTTTCGAGGGTCTTGAGCACCGGGGACTGTTCGAGCTGCTGCGTCAGGGCGTGGCCCCAGGCCGCGTAGCCGGCCCGGTTGAAGTGCACGCCGTCCACCGTGGTCCAGGCGCCGGGCCTGGACAGCTTCAGCGAGTCGATGTAGCCGCAGGGGGCCACGTTGCCGGCGAGGAACGCCGAGACGAGCTTCACGCGGGCGTCGGTCTTGCCGTACTTGCCGCCGTCCTGGCCCCAGGCCGGACCGATCCACAGGCAGGCGGTGCCGGTGGCCGACACGGCCTTGGTCAGGGCGTTGACCTGCTGCCAGGCCCAGGCCTTGGGAAAGCTGGGCTTCGGGTACGAGGCCAGGGTGTCGCCCATGACGATGAGCAGCAGCCGCGGCTTTTCGCGGGCCAGCAGGGTCTGGATGGAAGGGATCTCGGCACCGGCCGCGAGGATTTTCACCGGCCCCTTGCCGACGCGTTCGGCCGCCCCGCAGGTGCTCTTGACGGGCGCCAGCCAGTCGCTCGGCTCGGTACCGCAGGCCCCCACGGTGTGGACCCTGGCGCCCTTGCCTTCCAGCCCCATGTGCAGCGAGTCGATGAGATTGCCCGCGCTGATCAGATGGCTGTCGCCGATGACGAGGATGGACAGGCCGGCGAGTAGGGTGGTCACCATGTCGGGATTTCCTTCGGAGTGGGCCTGCCCGCCCGGGGAGGCGCGTGTGCGCGGACGAGCGGGCGAGGAGGGCCGCCTGCGGCCGGCCTTGCGGAACCGCTGGCTCGCATTATGGCGCCGATCCCGGCCGGCCGCCAGATCACCAGCCGCCAGATCACCAGCCGCCAGATCACCAGCCGCCAGATCACCAGCCGCCAGATCATCGGCCGTCAGATCACCGGCCGCCAGAACGCGGACCGCCAGAACGCGGACCGCCGGACCACCAGAACGCCGGGCGTGCGCGCAGCGGGCCGCTCAGGCGTCTTCGTCGGCCCCCAGCCGCCGCGACAGGCGCGCGCAGATGTCGGCCTGGATGCGCTTGACCTCTTCGATGGATGGCGTGGCGGCCGCGTCGATGCGCGCGATGTACGGCACGTTGATGGCGGCCACCACCTTGTGGTTCAGGCCGTGCACGGGGAAGGCGATGTTGGTGACGCCCTGGATCTGCTTGCTGGGCATCACCGAGCAGCCCGCGCGCCGCACGTCGGCGAGCAGGGACAGCAGGTGGCCGGGGTCCATGTCGAGCTCGCCATCGACCTTGATATGGTTGCGCAGCATGCGGGCGCGGCCGATCTCGTCCTGGTAGGCCAGCAGGATGTGCCCCGAGGAGGTGTCCGTCAGCCCCATGAACGCGCCGGTCTTCAGCCCGAAGGACCAGCGCTCGGGGCTGTCGACCTGGGCGACGACCACGCTGCAGCCGCGTTCGTACACGGCCAGGTGGCAGGACTGGCGCGCCCGTTGCGCCAGTTCGTCGAGCAGCGGCAGCGCCGTCTGGATCATGCGCTTGAGGGGCGGCTGGCGGTGCGCCAGGCAGAACATCTTCAGCGTGAGCGTGTAGCGGTCGTTGGCGTCGGACTGGATGTAGCCGCGCCGGTGCAGGGCCACCACCATGCGGAAGATCTGGCTGACGTTGCGGTTCAGGGCGTCGGCCAGTTCCTTCAGCGTGCAGCCTTCGGCCGTCCTGCTGAGGACTTCCAGGATGTCCAGCCCCTTGTCCAGGGCGGGGGCACTGTAGCGCACGGTTTCCCCGGCGGGGGCCGGATCGTCCGGCGGGTCGGTCATGTCCATTCGAGGCATCGTTTCCGGTTGAGCATGGGGCCGCTGGCGCATTCGCACGGCGATCCACTCGGCATCTTTATTTTTACCGGAAAAATTATAAATTCATATAGAAAATAAAAAACCGGGTTTTTACTGGGAATTTACAATTTATAGGGTAAATACCGAGTACGAAACCAACTATATCTCCTTGTTCATGAATGACTTATAGGTAAACATAGTCATCAATTCAAATAAGAAATTCATTTTCATACAAGGAAATGGTTTCTGCCACGCACTGAACCGGCGGTTCGATCCATGGAAGTCCGTGGACCGGTCCTCCGGCTCGCACGACAAGGAGCATGAACAATGGCAGGTCGTCTTTCCGGGAAAACCGCGCTCGTCACCGCAGCGGGCAATGGCATCGGCAAGGCCACGGCGCAGCGCTTCCAGAGCGAAGGCGCCCGGGTCATCGCCACCGACATCAACGAAGAGGCGCTGGGCGCGCTGCCGGGCTGCGAGACCCGCAGGCTCGACGTGACGGACCCGGCGGCCATCGCCGCGCTGGTGGCCGAGGTCGGCCCGCTCGACGTGCTCTTCAACTGCGCCGGCTACGTGGACAGCGGCTCCATCCTCGAATGCAGCCGCGAGGCCTGGGATTTCTCGTTCGGACTGAACGTCACGTCCATGTATGAAATGTGCCGCGCCGTGCTGCCGGGCATGCTCGACAAGGGGGCGGGGTCCATCGTCAACGTGTCGTCGGTCGCCTCCAGCATCAAGGGGGTGCCCAACCGCTTCGTGTACGGCACGACCAAGGCGGCGGTCATCGGCCTGAGCAAGGCCATCGCCGCCGACTTCGTGGGCCGGGGCATCCGCTGCAACGCCATCTGCCCGGGCACGGTCGAATCGCCGTCGCTGCGCGACCGCATGCGGGAGCAGGCGCAGGCGCAGACCGCCTCCCTCGACCAGGTGCGCGACGCCTTCGTGGCGCGCCAGCCGATCGGCCGCCTGGGCACCCCCGAGGAAATCGCCGCGCTGGCCGTCTACCTGGCCGGCGACGAGTCCGGCTATACGACCGGCGCCATCCACATCATCGACGGCGGCTGGGTCAACTGACGTTCCCCGCCACCGCCATTCCAGGAGGATTCGAATGAAACTGTTGCGCCACGGCCCGGTGGGCCAGGAAAAACCGGCTCTGGTCGATGCCCAGGGCCGCATCCGCGATCTGTCTCCCGTCATCGACGACATCACGGCCGAGACCCTGCGGCCCGCCGCGCTGGCCGCCCTGCGGGCGGTCGATCCGCAATCGCTGCCCCTGGTCGAGGCGCCGGGACGGATCGGCGTGCCGTTCCGCGGCCCGGGCAAGTTCCTCTGCGTGGGCCTGAACTACAGCGACCACGCCGCCGAGACCGGCGCCGAGGTGCCCGCGGAGCCTGTGCTGTTCAACAAGTGGTCGCGCCCCTCGGGGGCCAACGATCCCATCGTCCTGCCCCAGGGCTCGGTCAAGACTGACTGGGAAGTCGAGCTGGGCGTGGTGATCGGCAGCAAGGCGCGCTACGTGTCCAAGGGGGATGCGCTGTCGCACGTGGCCGGCTACTGCGTCATCAACGACGTGTCCGAGCGCGAATACCAGCTGGAGCGCGGCGGCACCTGGGACAAGGGCAAGGGCTGCGACACCTTCGGGCCCGTGGGCCCCTGGCTGGTGACCGCCGATGAAATCGCCGATCCGCAGAACCTGGCCATGTGGCTGGAAGTCAACGGCCGGCGCTACCAGGACGGCAACAGCCGCACCATGATCTTCGACGTGGCCGCGCTGGTGCATTACATCAGCCGCTTCACGACCCTGTACCCGGGGGACATCATCTCCACGGGCACGCCTCCGGGGGTGGGCCTGGGGCAGAAGCCGCCGGTCTATCTCAAGCCGGGCGACACGGTCCGGCTCGGCATCGAGGGCCTGGGCGAACAATGCCAGCGGGTGCTGGCCTGGGACGCGTCCCTGCTCGACTGACCGTCATGCACTACCAGTTCCAGTTCGACGCCGTCCTCGACTCGTGGCCCCTGCTGCTGCGGGGGACGCTGAACACCATCGAGCTTTCCCTGGGGGCCATGGTGATCGGCCTGCTGATCGCCATTTTCTGCTCCTGGGGCAAGAGCCATGGCGGCCGCCTGCTGCGCCTGGCGATCGACGCCTACATCGAGGTCATCCGCAACACGCCGTTCCTGGTCCAGCTGTTCTTCTTCTTTTTCGCCCTGCCGTCCCTGGGGGTGCGGATGACCGCGACGACGGCCGCCCTGGTGACCATGTTCGTGAATCTCGGCGCGTTCGCGACCGAGATCCTGCGCGCGGGCATCGAGGCCGTCCCCAAGGGGCAGGTCGAGGCCGGCCTGGCGCTGAACCTGAAGCGCTACCAGGTCTTCCTGCACGTCGTGCTGCGGCCCGCGCTGAAGACGATCTTCCCGGCGCTGTCCAGCCAGTTCATCCTGCTGATGCTGACGTCCAGCATCGTGTCGGCGGTTTCCGCCGACGACCTGGCTTCCGTGGCGGCCAACATCCAGTCCGAGACCTTCCGCAGCTTCGAGATCTACATCACGGTCACCATCATCTACTTCGCCCTGTCCCTGATGTTCATGGGCCTGTTCCGGCTGATCTGGCGCAATTGCCTCTATTACCCGGAGGGCCGCTGAAATGCGCGAACTTTCCGCGATGGATTTCGAGTCGATGCTGATGTCGGCGCGCTGGACGCTGGCCCTGGCGGCGATCGCGCTGGCCGGCGGCAGCCTGGGGGGGCTGGCGGTCGCGCTGGCCAGGACGGCGCGCAGCCGCTGGCTCGTTCACCCGGCGCGCGCGTTCATCATCCTGTTCCAGGGCACGCCCCTGCTGATGCAACTGTTCCTGATCTTCTTCGGCTTTCCGATCCTGGGGCTGGACGTCGACCCCTGGCTGGCCGCCGGGGTGGCGCTGATCCTGAACACCAGCGCCTTCCTGGGCGACATCTGGCGCGGCTGCATCGAAGCCGTGCCCCGGGGCCAGACCGAGGCCGCCTGCGCCCTGAACCTGAGCGATTTCGACCGGCTCCGGTACGTGGTGCTGCCGCAGGCGTTCAAGATCGCCGTGCCGCCCACCGTGGGCTTCATGGTGCAGATCATCAAGGGTACGTCCCTGACGGCCATCATCGGCTTCACCGAGCTGACCCGCACCGGCCAGATCATCAACAACGCCACGTTCGCCCCGGTCGCGGTGTTCGCGTTCGTGGCCTTCCTGTACTTCTGCATGTGCTGGCCGCTGTCCCGGCTGTCGCGGCGCCTGGAGTACCGGCTGTCGGCCTCCCTGCGCTGATCGCCGCGTTTCACACAATGAACCACCAAAGGAGATCATCATGCAAAGTCTGGCTCTGTCGAAAATCCTGAAAAGGCTGCTGGTCCCGGTCCTGGGCGCGTTGCTGGCGGCTTCGGCGGGCTCCGCCGCCGCGGCCGACAGCTACTGGCAGCAGGTGAAGGACCGCGGCACCATCAGGGTCGGTGTCCTGGTCGACTGGCCCCCCTACGCGGCCGCGGACGCCCAGAACCAGCCCAGCGGCTACGACGGCGGGGTGGCCAAGCTGCTGGCGGACCACTATGGCCTCAAGCTGGAATACGTGGTCATGACGGGCCCCAACCGCATTCCGTTCCTGCTGACCGACAAGGCCGACGTGCTGGTGGCTTCGCTGGCGATCACGCCCGAGCGCGAAAAGCAGGTCCAGTTCTCCCGGCCCTATTCGGCGGCCAGCATGGTCCTGCTGGGGCCCGTGGACGTGGGCATTTCGTCTCCGGCGGATTTCCCCAAGTACAAGATCGGCGTGCCTCGCGCCAGCACGACGGACATCGGCGTGACCAAGGTCGCGCCCGAAGGCACGAAGCTGCATCGCTTCGACGACGACGCCTCGGCCCTGCAGGCCATGCTGGTCGGCCAGATCGACGCGGTCGGCACTTCGTCGGTGATCGCCGCCGACGTGCAGAAGCGCTTTCCCGGGAAGTACAAGGTCCTGTACGTGATCAACGAACAGCGCATGGCGATCGCCATGCGCAAGGACCGGCCCGAACTGCTGAAGGCGATGAACGATTTCATCGCCGCCGATCTGGCCAACGGCAAGCTGAACGCGCTGTTCGAGCAGTGGCTGCACACCCCCCTGCCCGAATCGGTCACCCATCCCGCCCAATGATCCACCCGCATGCCGCGGCGCGCGGACGATCGCGCGCCGCCCAGGACCGCCGCTCATGAAAGACAATCAGCCCATCATCCGGTTTTCCGGGGTCGAGAAATGGTACGGCCAGTTCAAGGTGCTCAAGGACATCGACCTCGAGGTCGCGGCCGGCGAGCGCATCGTCATCTGCGGGCCGTCGGGCTCCGGCAAATCGACGCTGATCCGCTGCATCAATGGCCTGGAGACGATCCAGCGGGGCCATATCGTCGTGGCCGGCATCGACATCACCGGGGACCGCCACAACGCCGAGAAGATCCGGCGCCACGTCGGCATGGTGTTCCAGCAGTTCAACCTGTTCCCGCACCTGACCGTGCTGGAGAACTGCATTCTTTCACCCATGAAGTCCCAGGGCCTGGACAAGGCCGCGGCGCGCGAGATCGCCATGCACTACCTGTCGCGCGTGCGCATTCCCGACCAGGCCGGCAAGTATCCCAGCCAGCTGTCGGGCGGGCAGCAGCAGCGCGTGGCCATCGCGCGGGCGCTGTGCATGAAGCCGGAGATCATGCTGTTCGACGAACCGACCTCGGCCCTGGATCCCGAGATGGTCAAGGAAGTGCTGGACACCATGATCGAGCTGGCCTCGGACGGCATCACCATGCTGTGCGTCACCCATGAAATGGGTTTCGCACGCAGCGTGGCCGACCGGGTCATCTTCATGGCGGATGGCGAGATCCTCGAACAGGCGGCGCCGGACCAGTTCTTCGGCGCGCCCCGGCACCCCAAGGCGCAGGCGTTCCTCGGGCAGATCCTGAGTCACTGAGCCGGACGGGCCTTCGTCCGGATCGAGGCTGGGAGCTGGCGCATGACGAAACACGCGGGTGTCCGCCGCCGCTTCATTCGATGAGCGTCATGAGGCGATCGTAGGCGAGCGTCAGGTGGCGTTGCATGGCCGCCTGGGCCTGCAAGGGATCGCGCTCGGAAATCGCACGATAAATGTCGCGGTGTTCGTTGAGGGCGTTGTTCCAGACATGGTGATCTTCGAAGAGCCTGTGCAGCGAACGGGAGACGAGACTGAAGCGCTGATCGAACAGGGTTTCCACCGTGTTGATGACGAGCTGGTTCTCGGTCACCTGGGCGAGACAGACGTGGAATTTCCTGTCCGCCGCCGTGATGACCTGATCGCCCGGGTACGGGTCCGCATCCAGCGCCCGTTGCATGGCGTCAATGCTGTCCTTCAGTGTCCGTAGTTGCGCCTTGTCGATGAAGCGTGCCGCGTGCGCCGCGATACTGCCTTCAAGGAGATAGCGCATCTGGTTCACTTCATGCGGGCTTTGTCCGAGCGAGGGGGGATCGCTATCGTCCGACACGGGGCTGGCTGGCTTCTGGGGGGTGCTTTCCGGGGGCTGCCGCAAATAGATTCCCGACCCCACCCGGATTTCGATTTCGCCCTGGAGTTCCAGGACGATCAGGGCCTCCCGGAGGCTAGGTCTGGATACGTTCAGGCGCTGCGCCAGTTCCCGTTCCGAGGGCAGGCGGCCGCCGATGCCGATGTCGAGTTCCCGGATGGCCTGGCGCAGGGTTTCGGCCAGATGGATGTAGCTGCGAGTCTGATCTGAGGGTCTGGGGGGAAACATGGAGGCTCCCATGGGCGGAGAGGGTGGCGCGATGCGGGCCCCCGAGTGTCGGGACCGTGATCGCCAGCGTAGCTGAATGATAACAAAAACCAAATAATCGGTCAGACCAGAACATCAAATCTGACCGGTATAAGGGGAATCACCTATTTTGGTAAGACCGGACAAACCGGTAAGATAACTTTGAATGCAGTGCTTGGATCAACGCATGAACGGCAAAGGGTCATGGCATGACGTATGAATTCGATTTCATGTCGGTCTTACAGTATTGGCCAATGTTATTGGACGGTGCGAAGACGACGCTGGTGATGTCTTTCTGGTCCACGCTCGCCGGATTCATCATGGGGATCGTCTGCGCAATCGCGCGAAGCTCGGGGGGGCGCATCGTCCGCTACTGCGTGGGCACGTACGTGGAGGTCATCCGCAATACGCCTCTCATCATCCAGAGCTACTTCTTCATTTTCGGCTTGTCCAGCATCGGCCTGAAGCTGTCGGTGCTGACGGGCGCGGTGCTGGCCCTGGTCATCAACATCACGGCATATACCTGCGAAATCATCCGCGCGGGCATCGAGTCCGTTCCCCGCAGCCAGCGCGAGGCGGGGGAATGTCTCGGGCTTTCCCCGCTTCAGGTCTATTGGCACATCATCCTGGCGCCCGCCCTGGAGCGGGTCTATCCCGCCCTGACCAGTCAGTTCATCCTGCTCATGCTGGTGACCAGCCTGCTGTCGGCGGTCGGTGCGGAAGAGCTGTTCGGTGTATCCAACATCATCCAGTCGATGACCTTCAGGAATTTCGAAGTGTTCATCGTGCTCTGGGTCATCTATCTGGCGATTTCCTGGATGGTGCGCGGCGCGTTCCAGTTGGCCGGAAAGATCATGTTCGTGCGCAAGCGCAAGCTGGGCACCCCCCTTTGAGGAGATTCACATGAGCCAGGAACAGATCGCCTATCTGCTGGAAGGCGCCTGGGGAACGATCCTGCTGTCGCTGCTGACGTTCCTGTTTTCCGCGATGCTCGGGTTGCTCGTCGCGTTGATGAGGGTTTCGGACAATATCGCGATCCGGGGTTTCGCCGGTGGTTACATCAATGTCATTCAGGGCACTCCGCTGCTCGTGACGATGGGCATCTGCTTCTACGGGCCGTCGATCTTCGGGCTGGGCAGCATGTCGGCCCTGTTTGCGGCGGTCCTGGCGCTGACGGTGCAATCGGCCGCCTTTCTGGGAGAAATCTGGCGCGGGAGCATCCAGGCGGTGCCCAGGAATCAATGGGAAGCCGCGGAATGCCTGGGGCTGAGTCGCATCCAGCGGATGTTCCGGGTCATCCTGCCGCAGGCATTGAAGATCGCGACGCCCCCCACCGTCGGATTCATGGTCCAGATCGTCAAGAACACATCGTTCGCATCGCTGGTGATCGGGTTCGCCGAGCTGACCTACAACGCAAAGATCTTGAATAACGCGACGTTCAAGCCCTTCTTGTACTTTGGCTTTGCGGCGATCCTGTATTTCATGATGTGTTTTCCCCTGTCATGGCTGAGCCTCAAACTCGAACGCCGCCTGACATTGTCGCGCAACTGATAAGAAACGGGATGGTAGGAGATCTACGATGGAAATCGTTCGGCTCAACAATGTCAATAAATGGTTCGGGAAGAATCACGTCCTCAAGGGTGTCGATCTGAGCATCCAGAAGGGCGAGATCGTGGCGCTCATCGGCCAGAGCGGGTCGGGCAAGAGCACGGCGTTGCGGTGCATGGATCACCTGGAAATCATCGACGAGGGTGAAATCACCGTCTGCGGCCATACCTTTGGGCCCGGGATCTCGCGCAAAGAGCTGAAAAGCCTGCGGCTGGACGTCGGCATCGTGTTCCAGAGCTACAACCTGTTTCCGCATCTCACGGTGGAGCAGAACATCACGCTGGCTCCGCGGTCGGTGCGCAAGACGCCGAAAGCGGAGGCAAAGAAAATCGCCGCGGCGGTGCTGGCGCAGGTGGGCCTGTCGGACAAGCTGGATTTCTATCCCGAACAGCTTTCCGGCGGACAGCAGCAGCGTGTCGCAATTGCCCGGTCCCTGGCCATGGACCCAAAGCTCATGCTGTTCGATGAGGTCACGTCCGCGCTCGACCCGCAGTTGACGGGGGAGGTCTTGCGCGTCATCGAGAAACTGGCCGCCGGCGGCATGACCATGGTGCTGGTCACCCATGAAATGGCTTTTGCGATGAAGGTGGCGCATCGCGTGATCTTCATGCATCAGGGCAAGATCCACGAGCAGGGCGGCGCGGATATTCTGCGTCACCCGCAAACACCGGAGTTGCGGGATTTCATCAGCAACGGGCTTTAAGGAACCTCTGAACGAGTCCTCGCGCCGCATGCGTCCGCGGGCTCGGGCAGCCTGGTTCCTTGGCGCCTCTTCGGCCGCGAGAGTGCGGTTGTTCGAGGCGCCCGCATTTCACTACTCATCCATCGAGGAGATAAAAATGAAATTGTCATTCCTGAATCGTTCCGTGCTGGGCGCCGTCACGATGGCCGCCGCGCTGTGCATGAACGTGCCGACGGCGGGCGCCGCATCCCTGCTGGACCGGATCGAACAGAACAAGGTGCTGCGCGTGGCGATCGACTTGAATGTGCCTCCTTATGCAATGAAGGACGAGAATCTCAAGGAGACCGGCTCCGATGTCGAAACGGCCAAACTGTTCGCCGAGGACATGGGCGTCAAGCTGGAAATCGTGCCGACGACGCTGGCGAACCGCATTCCCTTCCTGATGACGGACAAGGCGGATATCGTGATTTCCGCCTTGTCCATCACGCCCGAAAGGGCCAAGGTCATCGATTTCTCCATTCCCTTTGCCGCGATCGAGTCAGTGATTGCCGCACCTGAATCCGTGAACATCAAGAGCATGGCGGATCTGGCGGGCAAGACGATCGTTACGCCGCGGGGCACGACGAATGACGCCAACGTGACGCGTCTGGCGCCGAAAGACGCCAACATCGTGCGTCTCGAAACCGATGCGACGGCCATGACGGCCATCACCAGCGGCCGCACGAACATTTATGCCGGTGCGCCCGCCATCATCCATGCCTTGAATGAAAAGCTCGTGAAACAGGGGGACGCGCCCCTGGTGACCAAGGTCGTGATGGCGACCGCGATGCTGGGCGTGGGGGTCAAGAAGGGCCAGCCGGAACTGGTCGAGAAAATCAACGGATTGATCCGCGCGAATCTCAAGAACGGCAAGTTGAACGAAATCTACAAGAAGTATCACGGGGCCGACCTGCCCGCCGCGGTCATGGCCGAAGCGGAATGATCCGGCTTCAGGCCGGCGACACGAGTATTTTCCATTTTCTTATGGGTTCGCAAGAATAATCATGGCTACTGTTAAATCGATCGAAGTGTTCGATATCCGTTTTCCGACATCTCTTTCGCTGGATGGCTCCGATGCCATGAATCCCGATCCGGATTATTCGGCGGCCTATGTCATCCTGCATGCCGACGATGGGAGGCATCAAGGACATGGCATCACGTTCACGATCGGCCGTGGAAATGAACTCTGCTGCCAGGCGATCCGGGCATTGGAGCATTTGCTGGTCGGGATGGACCTGGACTGGGCTTTCGAGGACATGGGCCGGTTCTGGCGCCACATCACCTCCGACAGCCAATTGCGCTGGGTCGGCCCGGACAAGGGCGTGATGCATCTGGCGACGGCCGCGGTCGTGAATGCCGTGTGGGACCTGTGGGCCAAGATCGAAGGCAAGCCGGTCTGGCGGCTGGTGGCCGACATGCCGCCCGAGGAACTCGTCAAGCTCATCGACTTTCGCTATATCACCGATTGCATCACGCCGGACGAGGCGCTCGCGTTCTTGCGCCGCCAGGCGGCAGGCAAGGACGAGCGCCGCGCCAGGCTCTTGCGGGATGGCTATCCTTGCTACACCACTTCGGCCGGCTGGCTGGGGTATGACGATGAAAAGCTGCGCCGCCTGATCCAGGAGTCGCTCGACGAAGGCTTCACGCACATCAAGCTGAAAGTCGGTCGCGATCTCCAGGATGACGTTCGCCGCGTCGGCATTGCGCGTGACATGCTGGGTCCCGACAGAACCCTGATGATCGATGCGAACCAGGTGTGGGAGGTCGATCAGGCGATCGATTGGCTGGAGCACCTGGCCTTCGCCAAACCTTGGTTCATCGAAGAGCCGACCAGCCCGGACGACATCGCCGGCCATCGCCGTATCCGCCAGGCGATGCAGGGCAAGATGCAAGTGGCCACGGGCGAGATGTGCCAGAACCGCATCATGTTCAAGCAATTCATCATGGAGTCGGCCATTGACGTGGTCCAGATCGATTCGTGCCGCCTGGGTGGGGTGAATGAAGTCCTGGCGGTGATGCTGATGGCGGCAAAGCACGGTCTCAAGGTCTGCCCCCATGCCGGCGGGGTTGGTCTTTGCGAATATGTGCAACACCTTTCCATGATCGATTACCTGTGCTTTTCCGGCAGCATGGAGGGCCGGGTGATCGAATTCGTCGATCATCTGCATGAGCATTTCGTCGATCCGTGCGTCATCAAGCATGCGGCCTACATGCCGCCGACACGGCCCGGATATTCGATCGAAATGAAGGGGGCATCCCTGGAAAAATACCGCCGCGGCCAGTATTGAGCCACGAGTTTTCCGACCATGCGCCGCAGAGGGGTGATGTCTTGCCGAGCCTTGAAAAAATGACTTGTACCGAGGATTTTCGCCAGTTGGCCAGGCGAAGGGTTCCCCGGATGTTCTACGACTATGCGGATTCGGGTTCCTGGACCGAAAGCACCTATCGGGCGAATGAAGCGGATCTGCAACTGCTGAAATTCTGCCAGCGGGTCGCCGTCGATTTTTCACAGCGCAGCACGGCTTCTTGCTTGCTGGGGGAACCGGTCGTCATTCCGGCGGCGCTGGCGCCGACCGGGTTGACGGGCATGCAGCATGCGGATGGGGAAATCCATGCGGCCCGGGCCGCGGAGCGATTCGGCATCCCTTTCACGCTGTCGACGATGAGTGTCTGCTCGATCGAGGATGTCGCGGCCCATGTCACCAGGCCCTTCTGGTTTCAGCTCTATGTGATGCGCGACCGGGAGTTCATCAACGGGCTGATCGACCGGGCGCGCGCGGCGGGGTGTTCCGCGCTGATGGTGACCCTCGATCTGCAGGTATCGAGCCAGCGTCACAAGGACATCAAGAATGGCCTCACCACGCCGCCCCGGCTGACATTGGCGAATATCGCCGACATGATGACCAGGCCGTATTGGTGCCAAGGGATGCTGCGGACGAAACGGCGCAGCTTCGGCAACATCATCGGGCACGCCCGGGGCGTGACGAACATCCGTTCCATGGCCGCCTGGACCGCGGAACAATTCGACCCGACCCTGAGCTGGCAGGATCTCGCCTGGATCAAAGAGCGCTGGGGCGGGAAGCTCATCGTGAAAGGCATCATGGATGCGCGTGACGCGCGTCTCGCCGTCCAGGCGGGCGCGGATGCGCTGGTCGTTTCGAACCATGGGGGGCGCCAGCTTGATGGCGCGCCGTCATCCGTCGCGGCGCTGCCGGCCATCGCCCGCGCGGTAGGCGATGAGATCGAGGTCTGGATGGATGGCGGCATCCGCACGGGCCAGGACATTCTGCGGGCTCTCGCATTGGGTGCCCGGGGCGTGCTGATGGGGCGCGCCTTTCTCTATGCCCTGGGCGCCTATGGCGAGGCGGGCGTACGTCGGTGCCTGGAACTGATCGCCAAGGAACTGGACCTGACGATGGCCTTTTGCGGCCGGACGCGCATCGAGGACGTGGATCGTTCCGTCCTCGTGAATCCAGGGCTTTGGGATTGAGTGCCTGCGTCCGGTCGATGTGGTGTTTTGAAGAATGGGGTTGATGATGGTGATTGAGGTGACGGGCTGCCTGCTGATCGGGGCGGAAGAAGGGTGGGGAGCCGGTGCGGGATTTCGCGCAGTGGACCCGGCGCGCGATCAGGAAATCGAGCCGGAATTCCGTTGCGCGGATGATCGCCAGATCGATCTGGCCTGCGACCGGGCGGCGGGGGCGTTCGACGCGTATCGCTCGCTGCCCGTGGAACGGCGAGCGGATTTCCTGGAGTGCATCGCGCTTGAATTGGAACGGCTGGGCGAGTCCATCGTGGCGCGCGCCATGCTGGAGACAGGCCTGCCGCGTCCGCGGCTGGCAGGGGAACTGATCCGCACGACCCGGCAATTGCGTCTGTTTGCCCAGGAGGTGCTGCGGGGCTGCTGGCAAGATGCGACCATCGATGCCGTCGAGCCCGGCGCGGCTCATGCGCCCGGGGTGGATTTGCGCCGGCGGAACATTCCCGTCGGGCCGGTTGCTGTTTTCGGCGCGAGCAATTTTCCGTTGGCTTTCTCCGTCGCTGGCGGCGATACCGCGTCCGCGTTCGCCGCGGGGTGTCCGGTAGTCGTCAAGGCCCATCCGGCGCATCCCGGGACGTCGGAGCTGGCCGGGAAAGCGATACGGAATGCCGTCGAGGCCTGCCAAGTGCCCGCCGGCGTGTTTTCCCTGGTCCAGGGCAATGACCACGTCCAGGGCGAACGCCTGGTGAAGCATCCGGCGATCCGGGCGGTGGGATTCACGGGGTCCCGTTCCGGTGGCATGGCCCTGATGCGGCATGCCGCGGCACGGCCTGTGCCGATCCCCGTTTTCGCCGAGATGAGCAGTCTCAACCCCCTGTTTCTGCTGCCTCAGGCGCTGCGAACCCGGGCGGTGCGGATCGCCGAGGATTTCGCGGATTCATTGACGCTCGGTTGCGGCCAGTTTTGTACGAATCCCGGGGTGGTGATCGGCATTGCCGGGGACGATCTGGAGGCATTCCTGGGCCATGCGTCGGCGGCGATCGGGCGGAAATCCCCGGCCACGATGCTGACCGGCGGCATCCACCGGCTCTATCAGGAAGGTCTGGCGCATTTGAATGAGCAGGAGGGGGTGGATGCGATCGCCGTGGGCCGGACGGGGGATGGTCCCAATCTGGGCGTGGCGCATCTGTACCGAACGACGGGCGCTCATTTCATGCGGGCCCCGGATCTGCGGGCCGAACTGTTCGGGCCTTCTTCCCTGGTGGTCGTCTGCGCATCGGCCGACGAGATGCTGTCCATCGCGGCCATGCTCGAAGGCCAACTGACCGCGACCCTCCAGGCCGATCCAGCCGACCATGCGCTAGTCATGCGGCTGCTTCCCGGGCTGGAGCGCCTGGCGGGGCGCGTGGTGTTGAACGGCTTTCCGACGGGAGTGGAAGTCAGCCATGCCATGGTCCATGGCGGCCCCTTCCCCGCGACTTCGGATGGACGGAGCACGTCGGTCGGCATGGCGGCAATGATGCGCTTCTTGAGGCCTGTCTGTTATCAGAATTTTCCTGACGCGTGGATGCCGGAACCCGTCCGGGACGGTAATCCGGAGCGGATCTGGCAGACCCGCAATGGGCAATTGATGACGCCGATGTCCTGATCCGGATGTCGGTCCCGCGTCGAATACTTTTATATGGATGGTGTCAAAAATGGATATCTTGCCTGAGGATGGTCTTGCGGGCGTGCTGATTGGACGCGCATGGGTGCCGGGTGATGTGCCGGGGCCCGCGCCCGTCGTGGTGCGGGAAGGCGGAGTCTTCGACCTGTCCGCGCTGGCGCCCACGGTCAGCGATTTGCTGGATATGCCCGATGTGGCACTCGCGGTGCGCCGCCATCCCGGTCGCCGGATCGCCTGTCTGGAGGAAATTTCCGGGAATGCGGGGGAACATCGCGATGTGTCGCGGCCCCATCTCCTGGCACCCTGTGATCTCCAGGTCATCAAGGCGGCCGGTGTGACGTTCGCCGCCAGCATGGTCGAGCGTGTGATCGAAGAGAAGGCGAATGGCGATGCCTCGAAGGCCGAATCCATCAGGAACGAGATCGCTTCGCTCGTGGGCGCCAACTTGCGCGGCATCGTGCCCGGCTCTCCGAAGGCGCTGGAACTGAAGCATCTCCTGATGGCGCGCGGGATGTGGTCCCAGTATCTCGAAGTGGGCATCGGCCCGGACGCCGAGATCTTCACCAAGGCGCCCGTCCTGGCCGCGGTCGGCCATGGCGCCCGGATCGGCATTCATCCGGGGTCCGAGTGGAACAATCCGGAACCCGAGGTCGTGCTGGCGGTGACGAGCGATGGCCGCATCGTGGGCGCGACGCTTGGCAACGATGTGAATCTCCGCGACTTCGAGGGTCGCAGCGCTCTGCTGTTGAGCAAGGCCAAGGACAACAACGCGTCCTGCGCGATCGGACCCTTCATCCGGCTGTTCGATGATACATTTTCCCTGGATGACGTACGCAATGAAACGGTCAGGTTGCGTGTCGAGGGTCTGGACGGCTTCGTGCTCGAAGGCGAGAGCTCGATGCGCGAAATCAGCCGGGACCCCGCCGATCTGGTGCGGCAGACCCTGAACGACAACCATCAATATCCTGATGGCTTCCTGTTGTTCCTGGGAACGCTGTTCGCGCCTGTCGTGGATCGCGCCGCGCCCGGCGCGGGGTTCACCCACCATCTGGGGGATCGCGTCGTCATCGAGAGCGCCCGGCTGGGCGCTCTCGCCAACGAAGTGACGCACTCGAATATCGCCGAACCCTGGCGTTTCGGCGTGCGCGCGCTCATGGACAATCTCGCCCGGCGGGGGTTGTTGAGCGGATCACTCGCCTGATCAGGCGTACGAGACCAGCCCCTTGATCTTTTCCTGGTCGTAGCCCGACCAGGTCTCGCGGTCGGTCTCGATCACGGGCGCGCTGCGGTGGCCCAGTCCGATCAGGCGTTCGAGCTGGTCCTGGCGCTGGGTCAGGTCCACGGTTTCGTACTCGATGCCCAGGATGTCCATGTCGCGCTTGGTGAGTTCGCATTGCGGGCAATTGGGCTTCGAATAGACGGTGATGGACATGTCGGATCCTTTTTTGTCGGTCGGGGTTTGATCGGGAGGTATGGCAGGAGGCGCGGATTCAGAAATCCACGTCGAACACTTCGTTCTCGTCGTCGCGCTTCATCACGCCGACCTTGTACTGGGCGGTGTCCTCTTCCTGGTTGGAGGCCTGGACCTTGCTCATGTTGAGCCAGCTTTCCATGTATTTCAGGGGGTTTTCGGTGACGATCGGGAAGGACACCCGGTCCTGGACGTTGAAGAAGCGGGCCACGTCGGTGGCGCTGAAATGGACCCAGTCCTTCATCATCTGGCAGGTCACGCCGGTGAGCTCGCGGCCTTCGGAGAAGGCGTAGTCGGTCCATTCGACCTCGCTGGCGGTGACCTCGTCGATCATCTGGACGATCTTGTCGCGGCATTGCTCGAAGGCGGTGCGGCCGCGCTCGGTCTTGACCATGGCGCGCAGGACTTCCTTGCCGTACTGGACGTGGACCTCGAATTCGTCCTGGGCGATCTTCTGGACCGCCTTGCCGATGGGCTGGAACAGGCCCGTGCCGTCGCAGATGCCGAAGGTGACGGCGAACGAGGCGAGGAACTGGATGCGCTCCATGCACAGCACGGCGACGATGAACAGGTAGATGGCGTTGTAGGTTTCCTGGTCGTTCTCGCGCTGGCCGCGGGCGTAGTCGTAGCTGACCTCGAAGGCGCGGTTGAAGACCTCGCTGACGACGCGCAGGCGGCTGATGGCCTCCTTGACCGAGAGGATCTCGTTGAGGATGTCGTCGGGATTGTCGAAGCTGTTGCGGACGATCTCGGAATACGTGGCGGCGTGGACGATCTCGTTCTTGGTGATCTCCACCCAGCCGGACCAGGCCTCGCTGCTGGTGCAGACCGGGGCCAGCACGGCGGCGATGGAGCGCGAGGCGACGCTGTCGGCCTCCCATTGCCACGCCAGGGTCTTGACCATCATGTCGTAGGTGTGGCGGTCGCAGGTCTTGAACTGCACGTTGCAGGTGGAATAGTCGAACTCGTTCTCGTCCCAGTCCTGGTTCTTCAGCGTCTTGTAGAGCTTCCAGATCTCGGGATAGAACTTGTTGATCGTGTCGAACAGGCCCAGGTCCTGGCCCAGGATGATTTCCGGGAAGGCGTAGTCGGACTTGTCGGTGTTGAAGATCTTGGTGGGCAGGGCTTCTTGGGTCATTTTCGGGTCGTGCCAGGGGTGGGGGGCGGTCGGAGGCCCCGGAACGGTCGTCCGGGGCCGGGGTCGTGCGGGCCGTGCGGCGCGGGCGGCCCTGATGTCGCGGAAGGGCCTACATCGTGCAGCTTTCGCAGACGACTTTTTCTTCCACGCCGTCGTGGATGCTGCCGGCGTTGTCCAGCGTCTTGTCCGAGGCCACGTTGGAGTTGTAGTAGTAGCGGGTCTTCATGCCGTACTTCACCATGGCGAAGTAGTGGGTGAGCAGTTCGCGGCTGGAGACCTTGTCGTCGTCTTTGATCCGGCGCCACAGGTCGGCGGAGATCCCCTGGTCGGTGAATTTCTGGAACACCGCGTAGGCCTTGATCATGTCGACTTCGGAAATGTCCCAGGCCGACTGGTAGAAGTAGGCCGGGTTGTCGCTGTCGGGCGCGGCCCAGCGGATCGTGACCGAGCCGTCGGTCTTGTTCAGCGTGACGTCGCGCACGGGATAGAGCGAGTTGGGCTTGCCCAGCGCCTTGGAGGACGATTCTCCCGGCATGTACGCCACCAGGCAGGAATGGGCGATGCCGCCGTTCTGCATGATCTCGGTGCGCAGGGCTTCCCAGTCGTAGCGGTTGTGGAAGTCGCCCAGCTCGTCGACGTTGCGGTTGTAGGTGTCGATCGGCAGCCAGCCGTCGGGCCAGCGGGTCTTGTGCATCCAGGGCGCGACGCCGCGTTCCTTGCTGATGCGCAGCGAGGCCCGGATGGCGTGGTACATGTGGCGTTCGGCGATGCGGTGCAGTTCCTCGCGGCCCTCGTCGGTGTCGTAGCGCAGGCCCTTGCGGGCCATGTGGGTGGCCACGCCCATCAGGCCCACGCCGGCGTTCATGCGGGCCTTGGCGGTCACGGCCACGTGGGGCAGCACGTAGTGCGAGTTGAGGATGCAGTAGTCGATCATCTTCAACGTCAGGTACATCGCCTCCTGGTAGGTCTCGTCGTCGTCCTCGCCGATGGCGTCGTAGGCGATGGCGCCCAGGGAGCACAGGGCGATCTCGGGTTCCTCGTGGATCTCGACCACGCGGGCGACCCGGCCGCCCTTGCCCGGCTCGTCGGACAGGATGTCGTCGCCCGCCTTGAGTTCGCCGGCGAAGATGACGCGCGGCAGGGTGGAATCGGCGACCGCGACGGTCAGCGGCGCGTTGAAGTCGAAGGTCTGCGTCGTCCCGTCGGCGAGCTCGACGGTGATGTGGCCCACTTCCCGGTCGGAATACAGGTCGCGCATGTCCTGGTAGGGACGGTTGGGCTCGCAGATCTCCAGGCACAGGTTGCTGGAATGGATGGGTTCCTTGAAGGGCGTGTGGCGGTTCATCTCGTCGATGTTGGCCAGGTAGGCCACGCCGGTCTCCAGCGCCTCGTTCAGCGAGGTCAGGATCAGGTCGCGCGGCTTGAAGGTTTCCTTCTTGAAGGAGGGGTCGCGCTCCAGGCGCTCGTATTCGCGCTTGAAGGCGGCCGAGTCGGGGCCGAAGAACAGCCGGGTGAGCTCGGGCGCGGTGCGCACGTTGAACGAGAAGGCTTCCTCGTTGCGGGCGACCTTTTCGGCGAAGAGCTTGTTGGTGACCAGCGCGTAGTGCAGGTCGCGGTTCTTGCGGTCCTCGGTGCTGCGCGGGTTGCGCAGGTAGGCGATGACCTCGGCCTCGGGGTCGAAGCCGGAATAGTAGGTGGTGCAGGCGCCGCCGCGCCCGGCCTGCATGTTGGCGTGCACCGCCTTGCCCAGCGAGGCCAGGTAGGGCAGCTTGCCCTGGTGCTGGATCAGGCCGCCGCGCACCGGGTCGCCCTTGCTGCGGGTGATCAGGTGGCTGCCGATCCCGGCCGAGGCCGCGGTCATGCGGTAGGCGATGTGGTCGCCGATGGCCAGGGACGCCTCGTTGTCGTCCACCACGTACAGGCAGCACGAGGCGAAGCCGCGCAGTTTGGTACCCAGGTTGACGTAGTTGGGCGTGGGGGCGGAGATCCGCTTGGCGGAGAATTCGGTGTAGAAGCGCCGCACCAGGTCGATCCGGCGCTCGGCGGGCTCGTTTTCCGACAGCGCCATGGCCATGCGCATGTAGACGAACTGCTGCGTTTCGTATTCCTGCCGGGTGACGCGGTTCTGCAGGCTGTACTTCTTGCGGATGTAGTGCAGCGAGAAGTGCGGCGTGTCGTAGTCCTGCTCGTGGTCGATGAAGGACTCGATCTCGGCGTATTCGGCGTCGGTGTAGTCCAGGCGCACCATCACCCCGTCGGCCACCATGCGGTCGTGCAGGGCCTTGACGGTGGGGATACTGGGGCCATGGATGATCTTGTGCAGGTGGGACGCGTACAGCCGGCCCGCCATCAGGTAGTAGGACCAGGTGCCCTTGTCCAGGCAGTTCTGGATCAGCTTTTCCTGCAGATCGGCGGTGGAGACCGTCTCGGGCATGGTGCTGACGGCCTGCAGCACGATGCTGCTCCAGTCGACCTTGTGGCCCAGGTTGGCGGCGGCCCAGCGGCCCCAGCCGTTGAGCTTGCTGGGGATGTAGGGTTCGATGCGTCCATCACGCTTGACGATGTTCTTGATCACGGCCGGCAGTCCTTGGTGGCTTGGGGTTCTCCTGCAGAAGACCCCTTTGATTTTCTACATGTAGTGCGGCTGGAAATGATAAACACAATATATGGTGTAGGCAAGCGCGGTTTCAAATTCGTCCGTTGAAACATTTTGAGGGTTTCGGCGGCCCCCCGCGTCGTGATACCCTGGAGCGCTTTGGGGGATTTCGCGGCGGTTTTCGCGCCGCGCGATCCCTGGATTTCATCGCCCGGGCCCGCGCGGCCCCGGCGACCCTGCGTGTCATCCCATGAATGGAATCGTCCGGCTGCTGGCCGTGTCGGCCCTGCTGGGCGGCGCCAGCCTCGCGCCGGCCCGGGCCTGGCAGGCGGCCGACCCGGATGCGGCGCTCATCGACCTGGCCCCCCAGCGCTATGCCGTCCCCGACGTGCCCCGCGACGTCCCGTCCGACGTCCCCTCCGACGCGGCCGAGGCCGGCGATGCCGCCGACGTGCCGGATGCGTCCGGGGCGGTCGCCGTCCCCGGGCTGCGCTACGACCTGCTGTTCCTGGATGAGCCCGGACACGGGACAGTCCTTGCGGACTGTGACGTGCCTGGCGGATCCGGGCCGCTCGCAAGCGGCGAGGTGGAGGGATGCTTCCGCCTGCGCTGGTTCGGCTCGGCCGCCGATCCGGCGGCCGGCGCGGGGTCGTCCGGCGGATTCGGGCCGCTCGCCTCCGGCGGCCTGGACGCCTGGACCCTGGGCGCGCGGAACTGGCGCTATCGCAGTTCCGCCGGCTACGGCGTGACGCTGGGCAGCACGGCCACGGGCGCGCCGGACTGGGGGCGGCCCGTGCGTCTCGCGGGGGTGGGCGTGGCCCGCTCCGTCTCCCAGGGGCGCCTGCCGGCCGGGTCGTGGGACTACGCGGTGGCGGTCGGCGCCGTGGACACCGGCCGCACGCCCGCCGAGGGCGATCTGGCCTACGGACCGGTCGCGCTCGATGCGACCACGCGCTATGCGCCGGACCGCGACCTGATCCTGGCCTCGCGGCTGCAGAGCGCCCAGGGCCTGACGGCGCTGGGGCTGGGGGGCGACTATTCCATGGGCGGCGCGGGCGCCTGGCGGTTCGGCGTGTCCGGCTCGCGCCAGCCGCTGGCCGAGGGCTGGCGCCGGCAGCTGGGCTATACCCTGGGCCTGCTGCCGGGCTGGGACCTGTCCTGGGTGAATGCGCGGCAGGGCGGGGGCTATGCGGACCTGGCCGCGTACGGCGGCGACCCCGGCTGCGACTGCGTCAGCAACCAGTGGCAGCTGGACCTGGCGGCGGGCCGCTGGGGTTCGTTCAGCGGCTCGTTCGAGCGGCGGCTGGACGCGGCGGGCGGCGGGCTGGACGAGCGGGTCGGGCTGGCGCACGGCTTCCGCTATGGTCCGTACCTGCGGGTGCGCCTCGAAACCAACCGCAACCTGACGTCCGGGGACTACGGCCTGGGCGCGCGGTTCTCGCTGCCGCTGGACTGGTAGGGCGGCGGCGCCGCTTGCAGGCGGCTCCGATTCGTCCGGCACCGATCAGTCCGCAGGGACTGATCGGTGTCCGGCCTCATCCACGTGGTTCATGAAGACCCGGCACAGGGCTTCCATCCCGCGCCGGTCGTCCTCGTCGAAGCGGTCCGTGACGGGGCTGTCCACGTCCCAGACGCCCAGCAGCGATCCGTCCGCGCGCACCAGCGGCACGACGATTTCCGATTGCGAGGCGGAATCGCAGGGGATGTGCCCGGAGAACCGGCTGACGTCGCGGACGACCTGGGTCCTCCGGGTGCTCGCGGCCGTGCCGCAGACGCCCGCGCCCAGGGCGATGCGGATGCAGGCGGGCTTGCCCTGGAAGGGGCCGACGACGAGCTCCGTGCCGTCGTACAGGTAGAAGCCCGCCCAGTTCAGCTGCGGCAGGCTGTCGAACACCAGCGCGCTGAAATTGGCCGCGTTGGCGATCAGGTCGGGTTCCCCCGCGATCAGGCCGCGCGCCTGGGCGGCGAGGTCGGCGTAGTGTTCCGCCTTGCTGGCGTAGGCGCGGGGAGCGAATGTGAACATCGGGCATTCCAGGAGACGATCTGAGGAAATCCCATTGTAGGGCGGCCGTTGCGGGCCGGCCGCCGGCCGGACCGCGGCATGATGATCGTTATAATCTTGTATATATAGCGAATGTGTGCCCGACTGGCTTATGCTGGGCCGGGGGACGTTTGCGCGGCATCAAGGCCGCGTGTCCGATCTCCGCATGACAATGTCGGCGGCGCGGCATGGCGCCTGTCGCCGCCGGATCCGACGCCAGGAGAACCGCCCATGATCACGCTGCCGATCGCCGCCATCGTCCATGACCACGAGGACGGGGCCGATGCGTTGATGCGCGCCTTCGCCGAGCGCCAGTCCCGCGCGGGGCTGGACGTGCGCGGCCTCGTGACGGAGCCGGGCGGCGAGGAGGCGGGCCGGTCCCGGCGGCGCCTGCGCGACGTCCGGACCGGCGAGTCCTTCGAGATTTTCCAGGACCTGGGCGCGGGATCCCGGGCGTGCTGCCTGGACGTCTTCCGGCTGGCGGCGGCCAGCGCCGCGCTGCGCGTGGCCGGGAATGACCGCCCGGACCTGGTGGTCGTGAGCCGATATGGCCGCCAGGAAGCGGGCGGCGGCGGTTTCGCCGCGGAGTTCCTCGCCCTGATGGCCGAGAGCATTCCGGTGCTGACCATCGTCGCCGGGGAATTCCTGGAGGACTGGCGGCACTTCACCGGCGGCCTGGGCGTGGAGCTGCCCGTGGATGCCGATCTGTTGAACGAATGGGGCGCGCGGGTGTGCGCGATGCCCGCGCGGAACCGATGGATGATGGCATGAATGACGACGCCTTGACGATCGAGGACCTGGATTTCGCCCGGCTGTACCGCAACCACATGGCCCGCAGCGGCCGTCCGCCGAAGCAGGCGGGCGAGTGGGACGCCCGGGTCAGGAAGAACGGCATGCCCCTGGCCGGTACGAGCGGCTATGCCGGCGAATTCCTCTCGCGCATGGACCTGGGCGGCGCGCGCACGCTGCTGGACGTGGGCTGCGGCCCCGGCACCATCTGCCTGCCGCTGGCCGGGCGCCTGGAGCGCGTCTACGGCCTGGACTACAGCACGGCCATGCTCGACGCCCTGCGCGAGCAGGCCGCGCGGCAGGGCGCCGGCAACGTCGCGGCGATCCATCGCGCCTGGGAGGACGACTGGTCCGACGTGCCGGTCTGCGACATCGCCGTGGCCTCGCGGGCGTCCAACGTGGCCGACCTGGACGCGGCGCTGGACAAGCTCTCGGCCCATGCCCGGCTGCGCGTCTACCTGACGCATCTGGTGGGCGGCCATTTCATGGATCCCGCCATCGCGGACGTCGTGGGGCGCGGCCGCCAGGGGTTTCCGGACTACATCTACGTCGTCAACTTGCTGCATCGCAAAGGCATCCATCCTCGCGTAGACTATATCCAGGTCCCCAGCCGCCTGGCGGGGACGGCTTCGTTCGAGGCCTTCGCCGCGCGGGTGTCCTGGACCTACCCGGACCTCGGCGAACAGGAGCTGGCCCGCCTGCGCGCCTGGCATGATGCCGATCCCGCGCGCGCGGCCCGGGGCGGGGCGCCGATGCGGTGGGCCTTCATCCATTGGGAGAAAACGGCATGAAAAAAAGCGCGCGCAACCTGGGCCTGGCCGTGGGCGACTCCGTGCGGGCGATCTTCAAGGCCTCCAGCGTCATCGTCGGCGTGCCGGGCTGATTTTCCGCGGGTCGATTCCCGCCGGTTCCGTGTATTGTATATTTCCTCCTTTCGGCACTATTCCTGGCGCCGGACATGACACGCAGGGAGGCACGGATTGTCCGAATCTCGCGGCACGGGTCCCCGCACAGGATTGCTCGACAGCCTCCGGGCGCGCCTGTTCCTGGCGGTGCTGGCGGTCATCGTGCCGCTCCTCTGCGGCCTGGGCTACTACGTCTGGCACCAGTACCGGAGCCTGGTGGCCAACAGCGAGCGCGCGGCCGAAAGCCTGGTCAGCGTCACGGCGGCCTACGACCGGGCGCTGATCAACGACGCCAGCGACGTGCTCCACACGCTGGCGAATTCCCCCATCCTGCGCCATGAGCGCTGGGCCGAATGTCGCGGCTACCTGGCGTCGCTGCTGGCGCGCCTGCCGCGCTACCTGAACCTGGGCGTGACCGACGCGCGCGGCTACCAGGTCTGCTCGGGCCTGCCCGACCCCGATCCCAACGGCGTCTACCTGGGCGACCGGCCCTATTTCCGCAAGGCCATCGAGCAGGCCGAGGTCACGCTGGGCGGCTTCATCATCGGACGCATGTCCAACCTGCCCACGCTGGTCCTGGCGGTGCGCGTGCCGGGCGATTCCGGCGTCAACGGCGGGGTGGTCTTCGGCGGCATGAACCTCGGCTACCTGCGGGCCGGCGCGGCCATTCCCGACCTGCTGCCGGGCGGTCGCCTGTGGATCCTGGACCGCGAGGGACACGTGCTGCAGCGCGTGCCGGGCGACACCAGCCACCTGGGCGAGCGGCTCGATCCGCATCCGCCCCACGAGGACGGGCTGGTGCGCGGCACCCACCTGGACGCCGACGGCCGCCGCTGGGTCACGATGTCCATGACGGCCGGCCCGCGGGGCGATCCGCACGGCCTGTCGGTGCGCTACGAGGTGCCGGAATCGGTGCTCTACGGCGAGGCCCGCCGCGCCCTGTGGGTCGGGATGTTCATCGTCGCGCTGCTGCTGTGCGTGGCGGTGCTGGCGGCCTGGAACCTGATGCAGCTGGCGGCCGGGCGCAGCCTGGAGCACCTGCGCGAGGCCGTGCGGCGGCTGGCGTCGCAGGACTTCTCCGGGCGCGTGGCCGACCGGCTGCAGGGGCGCGACCTGCGGGAGATCGGCCAGCAGTTCGACGACATGGCCGATGCCCTGCAGTCGTACCAGCGCTCCCTGGCCCAGTCCGAGCAGAGCTACCGGCTGCTGTTCGAGGGCAGCCCCAATCCGATGATGGTGCTGAGCCTGGACAGCGGCCGCTTCCTGGCCGTCAACGACGAGGCGATGCGCCGCTACGGCTACGGCCGGGACCACTTCCTGCGCCTGGGCCTCGACGACCTGCGCATCGAGGTGCTCGAACACCAGCCGGACACCGCCTTTTCCTACGAGCGCCACCGCCGCCGCGACGGGCAGCCGCTGTTCGTCGAGGTCCGCAGCCTGTCGCTGATGTTCACCGGCCAGCTGGCCCACGTGCTGGTCATCCGCGACCTGACCGAGCGCGAGACGCTGAGCCGCGGGCTGAAGGAACGCGAGCGCCTCATCAGCCAGCTGATGGACGTCACGGCGGAAGCCATCTACGGGCTGGATGCGAGCGGCTGCTGCATCTTCGCCAACCAGGCCTGTTCGCACCTGCTGGGGTACGACCACCCCGACCAGCTGGTGGGCCAGCACTTCCACAGCCTGATCCATGACCGGCACGAGGACGGCAGCCCCTATCCGCTGGAGGAATGCCGCATGCACCTGGCCCTGCGGGAGGGCAAGGGGATCCACGTGGACGACGAGGTCCTGTGGCGCCGCGACGGCACCTGCTTCCCGGCGGAATACTGGTCCTATCCGATCCTGCAGGACGGCCGGCTGGAGTTCTGCCTGGTGACGTTCCTGGACATCAGCGAACGCCGCGCGCAGCAGCGGGCGCTGGCCTACCAGGCCACCCACGATCCCCTGACGGGGCTGCTGAACCGCGGCGACATCCTGCGGCGCCTGCAGGCGCGCTCGGAACAGGCCCCCGAGGCGCCCTGGACCCTGGTCATGTCCAATCTGGACGGCTTCAAGGAGGTCAACGAGGCGCTCGGGCACGACGCGGGCGACCGGCTGCTCCAGGCGGTCGCGCAGCGGCTGCAGGGACTGCTGGGCCCGGCGTGCATGCTGGCCCGGCTGGGCAGCGACGAATTCGCCTTCCTGCTCGACACGGGAGACGAACACCTGGCGCAGGAGCAGGTCCACGTGCTGCTCGCCGCGCTGCGCGATCCGTTCGCGCTGAACGACCTGCAGATCCGCATCAGCTGCAGCTTCGGCCTGGCCGTGCATCCCGGCCATGCGCGCGATCCGGACGAGCTGGTCCGCTGCGCCGACACCGCGATGCGCCGCGCCAAGCGCGACGGCCTGGGGATCGCCGTGTTCAATCCCCAGGACCGCGCCAGCGTGCACGACCACCTGCTGCTGCGCGGGGAACTGCGCACGGCGCTGGCGCAGGGCCAGTTCCTGCTGCATCTGCAGCCCAAGGTCTTCCTGAACGACGGCCTGCGGGCCTCGGGCTCGCCGATGGGCTTCGAGGCCCTGACCCGCTGGATGCACCCGGAACGGGGCCTGATCCCGCCGGGCCGGTTCATCCCCATCATCGAAGTCAGCGACCTGATCCATCCCTTCACCCTCTGGGTCGTGGACCAGGCGGTGGCCTGCTGTTCCCGGCTGCAGGCCGTCCATCCCGGCGTCGGCATGGCCGTGAACGTGTCCGCCCGCAACCTGCTGGACGGCCATTTCCCCAGCCAGATCAGGGACGCCCTGCTGCGCCACGGGCTGGATCCCGCGCTGCTGGAGCTCGAAGTCACCGAAAGCGCCATCATGGCCGACCCCACCCGGGCGCTGGACACCCTGCACGCCCTGCACGCCCTGGGCGTGCGGCTGTCGATCGACGATTTCGGCACCGGCTATTCCTCGTTCGCCTACCTGAACCGGCTGCCCGTCGACGCGCTGAAGATCGACCAGTCCTTCGTGGCCGGCATGGCCGCCGATGCCGACATGCGCGCCATCGTGCGCTCCATCATCGAGATGAGCCACACCCTGGGCCTGATGGTGATCGCCGAGGGCATCGAGACGCAGGAAACGCTGGACCTGCTGTGGAACATGGGCTGCGACGTCGGCCAGGGCTACTTCATCGGCCATCCGGCGCCCGAGTCCAGCGCCGAGGCCTGGCTGCGCGGCCGCTGACCGCGCGGCTGCCGGCGCCGCGCGCGGCGGCCGCGGCGGGGCCCGTCCATGTCCCGGCGGGACCCGCCCATGTCTTGATGCGGGTCGTCTGGCGCTCCCGGGAAACGTGGTATGAATGAAATATCGAAGACGGGCGCGGGAGCGTTTCCATGTCAGTTTCCATGTCAGACAGAGCGGATGCGGCCGACCGGGATGCCGTGAACCAGAACGTGCAGGGACTGATGCGGTTCCTGCGGGAATATCCGCCCTTCGACCAGATGGAGCCGGGGCACGTGCGCCGGCTGGTCGAGCGGATGCGGCTGCGGTTCTTCGAGGCGGGGCAGGAGATCGCGTCCCCGGACGACGGGCCCGCCGATGCGTGGTACCTGATCCGCCAGGGCGCGGTCGAAGGCCGCCGGCCCGGCCCGGACGGCGCTGCCGGTGCGACTGCGGGTGCCGGTACAGATACAGGTGCGGGTACGGGCGCCGGTGCCGGCGCCGGTACAGAGACGGGGCCGGATGCCGGGGCCGGCGCGGCGGGGAAGTCCGCCGCGGGCGCCGATCCGGGCGGCGGCTTCGTCCTGGGGCCGGCCGACGCCTTTCCGGTGGCCGCCCTGCTGGAGCATCGCCCCACCCGCACGCGCTACCGCGCCCTGCAGGACACCTTCTGCCTGCAGGTGGACCGGCCCGATTTCGTCGAGGCCCTGGAATGGTCCGAGCCCTTCCGCGCCTACGCCCTGCGCGGCGCGGGCAGCCTGCTCGGGCGGCTGCACCAGCGCACGCGGCAGGAGGCCGCGGCGGTCCAGGGCGAGGGCTATGTCTTCGACCAGGCGCTGGGCTCGCTCATGGCGCGCGACCCGGTGGCCTGTGCGCCGGATCTGCCGCTGTCCCGGGCGGTGCAGCGGATGCACGAGCGGCGGGTGGGCAGCATCGTCGTCACGGACGAACAGCGCCGTCCCGTGGGCATCTTCACTCTGCGCGACCTGCGCCGCGAGGTCGCGGCCGGCGCGATCCGGCTGGACGCCCCCATCGGGGAATTCATGACCCGTCATCCGGTCTGCCTGCCGCCCGACGCCATGGCCTTCGAGGCCATCCTGCTGATGACGCGCCATCGCATCGGCCACCTGTGCATCGCGCAGGCCGGCGTCCTGGCCGGCGTGGTGTCCGAGCGCGACCTGTTCGCCCTGCAGCGGATCGGCATCGTGCACCTGGCGCGGGCCATGCGCCAGGCCGAGGACGCCGAGACCCTGGCCGGGCTGCGCACGGACCTGGCCCGGGCGATCTCGGGCATGCTGGCGCACGGCGTCGATGCGCTGCAGGTGATGCGCCTGATCGCCCAGATGAACGACCACACCACGCATCGCGTGATCGAGCTGGCGCTGCGCGACGTCGGCGATCCGGGCGTGCCGTTCGGCTGGCTGGCCTTCGGCAGCGAGGGCCGGCGCGAGCAGACGCTGCTGACGGACCAGGACAACGGCATGCTGTTCCAGGCGGCGAGCGACGCCGAGGCGCAGGAACGGCGCGAAGCGCTGCGGCCGCTGGCCGAGACGATCAACCAGGACCTGGACCGCTGCGGCCTGCCGCTGTGCCGCGGCAGGGTCATGGCCAGCAATCCGGCCCTGCGCCTGGCGGCGCGCGAATGGGAACGCTGGTTCGCCGACATCATCCGGCAGCCCACGCCCGAGCACCTGCTCCAGGCGGTGATCTGCTTCGACCTGCGGCTGCTGTGGGGCGAGGACAACGGCTTCGCGGCGCTGAGCCGGTTCCTGCTGGAGCAGGTGGCCGATTCTCCCCAGTTCCAGCGGATGCTGGCCGAGACGGCCCTGCGCAACCAGCCGCCGTCGGGCGGCCTGTTCGAGATCGCGGGCGGCGCCTGGAAGGCGGGCGCCTCGGGCTTCGACCTGAAGACGCAGGCGCTCACGCCCTTCGTGGATGCCGCCCGGGTCTTCGCCCTGGCCGCCGGCATCGCCGAGACTTCCACGGTGGGGCGCCTGCAGGCGCTGGCCGAGCGCGGCGTGCTGAGCGGGCGCGACGTGGGCGCCTACGTCGAATCCTACCGCTACCTGCAGCTGCTGCGGCTGCGGCAGCACCAGGCGCGCATCCATGCCGGCGAGGCCCCGTCCAACCACGTCCTGCCGGGTTCGCTCAACGCCCTGGACCGGCGCATCCTGCGCGAGGCCCTGCGCCAGGCCGCCGACCTGCAGAAGCTGCTGCGCTACAGCTACCGCCTGTGAAGGAGGACGGCGTGGTGAGCGGGAGCAGCGTGGTGAATGGAGGCCGCATGGCGAATGAGGGCAGCGTGGAGGACGGGGGCCGCATGGCGAACCAGGACGGCGTGGCGAACGGAGGCGGCGTGCTCCGGCTTCGGGCAGACCGCGCGGCCGCGCGCCGGAGGCGGCGATGTGGATGAGGCGCGAGGCCTGGCGCGCGCGCGACTTCCGCAGCCAGCCGGCCGTCGTCTTCGACCTGGAGGCCAGCGGCCTGGATCCCCGGCGGGACCGCATCCTGTCCATCGGCGCGGTCCGCATCGAGGACCTGGCGATCCCGCTGGGCCGCCAGTATGCCCGGATCGTGCGCGCCACGGGTCCGCTGGGGCTCGCCGGGCGGCTGTTCCACGGCCTGACGCGCGCCGACCTGGAACGCGGCGTGGCGCCGCGGGACGCGCTGTCCGGCCTGCTGGATTTCGCCGGCGACGCGGTGTGGCTGGCCTTTCATGCCGGCTTCGACCGCGCGCTGCTGGCGCGCGCCCTGAAGACGCACCTGGGACTGCGCTGGGACGGCGAGGTGCTGGACCTGGCGGTGCTGGCGCCGATGCTGTTCCCCGACCGGGCCGGTCCGCATGCCGGGCTGGACGAGTGGGCGGCGGCGTTCGGGCTGGCCGCGCCGGCCCGGCACGCGGCGGTGGCCGATGCCATGCTGACGGCGGAACTCGCCCTGGTGGCGCTGCGCCGCGCACAGCGGCAGGGCCTGCGCACCTGGGGCGAGCTGGCCGCGGCGGCGCGGGACTGGCGGGCCGGCCGGATGGGGCCGGGCGGGCCGGTCTTCTGAGCCGGCGCGCGTCCGCGCCGCGCCGCATGACGCCGTATGATGAAAGATGCGGGCCCGCTCCAGGACGGCACACCTTCGGACGGCCCGCCGTGATCCGCCGTTCCGGCCCATGCCGGCCTTGGTCGGCATGGGCCCGATGATCGACCTTCCCGATACGACCCTTCCTTCCGATACGACCCGCCTTTCCGCCATGACCGACGATTCCGATACGAACCTGACCGAGACCCTGATCCGCAGCGAGCCCCTGTGCGAGGGCAATTTCCTGAAGGCGCGCCGCGACACGGTGCGCATGCCCGACGGCAGCGTCTCGACGCGCGAATACATCGTGCATCCCGGGGCGGTGGTGGTGATCCCCCTGCTGGACGAGCGCCACGTCCTGGTCGAGCGCCAGTTCCGCTACCCCGTGGGCCGCATCATGACGGAGTTCCCGGCCGGCAAGCTCGATCCGGGCGAGGACCCCTGGGTCTGCGCCCGGCGCGAACTGCGCGAGGAAACCGGCTACGCCGCGGAGGAATGGGCGCTTGCCGGGCGGATACACCTGGCCATCGCCTATTCCACCGAAGTCATCCACGTGTTCTTCGCCCGCGGCCTGAAGGCCGGCGAGCGGGACCTGGACGTGGACGAGTTCCTGGACGTCGGCACCCTGTCCGACGAGGCCCTGCTCGACGCCTGCCGCGATGGCGCGGCCACCGACGCCAAGACCCTGACCTGCCTGCTGTGGCTGCAGAACGTGCGCAGCGGCCGCTGGACGCTGGACTGGCACCGGGCTCCGAATGCCGGGGCGGGAGATCAGGATTCGGCGTAGGGCTCGAAGCGGCCGGTCTCCGGGTTGCGGATGAACAATACGCCCGTGGCGACGCCGAAATACGCGCCGTGGATGGCGAGCGTGCCGGCCTCGACGCGTTCGCGCACGGCGGAGAAGGTCATCAGGTTGCGCATGCTGTATTCGACCACGCCCCATTCCATCCGGCGGATCCAGTCGGCGTAGTCGTCCGTGCGGGGGCCGACCGCCTCGGCCACGGGCCTGATCTGGGACATCCACTTGCCGATGAAGTCGCGCTTGGACAGGGGCGCGGCCTGGTTGGCATAGGCGGACACGCCGCCGCAGCTGGCGTGGCCCATGATCACGATGTGGCCGACCTCCAGGGCGTTGACGCCGAACTCGACACAGGCGCTGGTGCCGTGGAAGGCGGTTTCCGGATCCTCCTCGCAGGGCGGGACGATGCCGGCGATGTTGCGCACCACGAACATCTCGCCCGGGCCCGCGTCGAAGATGGTTTCCGGCGCCACGCGCGAATCGCCGCAGCTGATCACCATGATGTCCGGGTGCTGGCCCTTTTCGGCCAGTTCGAGGTAGCGCGCGCGTTCGGTGGCGAGCCGGCCGTGCAGGAAGGAGCGGTAGCCGTCGGTCAGTCGTCGAGGGAGCACGATGGGGTCCTTGTGGGTTGAATGGGGTCGGATGCGTCGGTGAAGATGTCCCCGGCCGCCTCGCGCGACAGCAGCCGGCTGAGCGGGCCCGCCAGGTGGCCGTGGCGCACCGTGATGGCGTAGAAGTGTTCGGTCAGCTGCGAGGACTGGCCGACGTGCACCAGCTCGCCCGAGTGCAGTTCGTCCTGCACGACCACTTCCGGCAGCACCGTGATCCAGCCGCTGTCGCGCGCGATCAGGCGCAGCATCGTCATGTCGTCGATCTCGGCGCGCAGCCGTGGCTGCACCCCGGCCGAAAAGCACAGGGCGTCGAACTGCAGGCGCACGCCGTGGCGCACGCTGGGCATGGCCATCTCGACCCCGTCCAGGTCCTCTGGAACGCGCAGCGCGGTGCCCGACCAGCGATCGGCCCGGCCGACCAGCGAGATGACCTGGCTGCCGAGGAAGCGCGAGGACGTGGGGCGGGTGGGGTCGGACGGCACCGGCTCGTTGGCCAGCACCACGTCCAGCTGGTGGCGCAGCAGGCGTTCCACCAGCGTCTCCAGCGAACCCGAATCCACCGACAGCACGATCGTCGGGTCGCGCAGCAGGGGGCGCAGCCAGTTGACCTGGAAGTTGCGCGACATGGTCGAGACGCTGCCCACGCGCACGCGGGTCGCGCCCTCGTCGCGGCCTTCGAGCCAGCCGAGCATCTGTTCGCCCAGCCCGAAGATGCTTTCGGCGTAGGCGAAGACCTGCTGACCCGTCGCGGTGAGCTCCAGGTGGCGGCCCTGGCGGTCGAACAGGGGCGTGCCCAGGCGGTTTTCCAGCTGCCGTATCTGGGTGGAGAGGGCCGACTGGGACGTATGGATCTGCTCGGCCGCGTGCGTGAGGGAGCCCTGCTTGGCCACGCGCCAGAAGTAGAACAGGTGCTTGAAGTTGAGCTGGTTGATGTCCATCGTTCTGTTTTAGAGAACCGTTCAATATTATAAATGTAATTTACAGAACATACGAAAACTTCAAGAATACGCAGGTCGTTTTTGCCGCCGGGCCGCCGCGACGCAGAAGCCTCCTCCGGCGGGGGAGGCGGGTGGCCGCGGGCCGGGCGGCGGGGGCCTTTTCCTGGAGTACGTGTTGGATTCGTCATTCTCATCCGAGTTGAATTTCATGCTGGCGCTGGCGCCGGCGTTGCTGATGTCGGCGGCGGCGCTGGAGGCGTGGCGCAGCCGGGAACCGGTCGAACGCCTGTGGCGCCGGTTCAACGCGCTGACCTTCGCCGCCCTGGCCTTGGCCCTGGCCGGGCTCGTCGCGCAGCTTGCGCTCGCGCCGGCGGACGGCGCGGCGGACGCCGGCATGGACGGCTGGCTGGCCGCGAACGCGTTCGGCGCCTGGGTCAGCCTGCTGGTGCAGCTGCTGGGCGCGGCGATCGGCGTCTATTCCTCCAAGCACCTGCGCGGCGAGCCGCGCCAGCCCGTCTACGCGACCGCCCTGGCCGCCGTGCTGGCGGCCGTGCACCTGCTGCTGCTGGCCAACCACTGGGTCGTCCTGATCGCCGCGTGGGCGGCCATCGGCGGCGCGATGCATCCCCTGCTGTGCTTCTACGGGGACCGGCCCTTCGCGCTGCTGGCCGCGCACAAGAAGCGCGTGACCGACCGCGCCGCCGACCTGCTGCTGATCGCCGCCGCCGCGCTGGCCTGGTCCGAGACGGGCAGCGGGTCCTTCCCCGTCCTGTGGGCGCACATCGCGGCCGGCCAGGCCTCCGCGGCCCTGGCCTGGAGCGGCGCCTGCCTGGCGCTGGCGGTCATCGCGCGCACCGCGCTGATGCCGGTGCACGGCTGGCTGGTCCAGGTGATGGAAGCGCCGACGCCGGTCTCGGCGCTGCTGCATGCGGGGGTGGTCAACCTGGGCGGGTACGTGCTGGTGCTGTTCGCACCCCTGCTGGGCGTGTCGCTCGCCGCGCGCTGGCTGCTGGTGGCCTTCGGGCTGGTGTCGGCGATGGTGGCGGGGCTGGTGCTGCTGACGCGGGTCAGCCAGAAAGTGCATCTGGCCTGGTCCACGATCGCGCAGATGGGCTTCATGCTGCTGGAATGCGGCCTGGGCCTGTACCTCTTCGCGGCGCTGCACCTGCTCGGGCATTCGCTCTACAAGGCGCACAATTTCCTGAACGCGTCGAGCACCGTCGGGGAGTGCGGGCGCACGCTCGTCACGGGCGAGGCGCGCAATTCGGGCCTCAGCATGGCGCTCGCCGTGCCGGTGGCGCTGGCGGTCGTGTTCGCCGTGCGGGCGGCCCTGGGCGGGGGCGCCTGGCCGTGGTGGTGGAGCGCGGTGCTGGCGCTCGCCTGGGCGCCGATCCTGTGGCTGCCGGCCGCGCCGCAGGGACGCGCCGCCGTGCCCGTGCGCCTGGCGGCGGCGCTGGCCATGACGGTCTTGCTGACGCTCGCGGCCGGCCTCGTCGATCATGCGCCCCTCGGGGTGGCCAACGATCCGCTGGCGCCCGCCGGCCTCGTCGCCCTGGCCGGCATGGCGGCGATGTACCTCGGCATGGCGGCGTTCCAGCTGCGGCCGCGGGCGGTCACGGCCATCCGCCGCTGGGTGTATGCCGGTTTCTACATGGACGAGGGCTATACCCATTGGGTGCTGCGGCTGTGGCCTGTGCGCTGGGCCGGCGCCGGGCGCGCGGCCGCGCCGGCGGCCTGGGGCCTGCGCGGCTCGGCCTGGGGGAGGTCCGGATCGTGAGCGCCGTCCTTTCAGCCACGGTCTCCGCGGACGCGGCCCCCGCGCCGGCCGCGCCCTGCGACGGCGCGGCCCTGCGCGACGCCGTCGCGCACGCCTGCTCGGGCATCATGCCGGCCTGGCCGCTGGACCAGGCGGTGGCGGTCAATCCCCACTGGCGGCGCATCGGCATGCCGATCCGCCACGTGGCGGCGCGCCTGGCGGTGCTGGGCGACTTCCGGGTGTTCCCCGCGCGGGACTACATCCGGCGCGAGTGGGCCGCGGGCCGCATCCTCCCCGCCGACCTGGAGGCCGCGCTGCGCGTCCACGCGGGCCGCGAGGGCGGCGCCGCGGCGGCCGAGCGCTGCATCGCCGAGCTGGCGGCGGCGCCCCGGGTGCGCCGCGCGCCGCTGCTGGTGGACCTGCTCGACGACGCGGTGCAGAAGAACCGGCGCTGGCCGTGGCGCGAGGCCATCGTCTTCCAGATGAGCCAGGCCTGCGCGACCTACTTCGACCGCCACCAGGCCGACTGGCGCGCGTCGGGCAGCCCGGACCTGTACGGCTTCTGGCGCGAGAGCATGGTCGGCGACCATGGCCTGGGCGCGCGGCTGGGCCTGCCCGGGCTCATGCGGCACCTGCGCGGGCTGCCCCTGCGCGCGCAGGACGCGATGGCCTGGGCGCTCGCCGAGCTGGAGCTGGAATCCGCGGCCTGGAAGGATTATTTCGAGGCCCTGCTGCTGTCGATCAATGGCTGGGCCGCGTGGTGCGCGTACGTCGGCTGGCAGAAGGCCGCCGCCGGGCAGGACGACGCCCGCCTGAGCGACCTGCTGGCCTGCCGGATCGCCTGGGAGGCGGTGCTGGCGCGCGCCGTGCCGCCCGCCGCGCGGAGCCCGGCGGTGGCCGCGCTGGGGGCGGCCTGGCTGGACGTCCCGCAGCGGATCGCGCGGGCCGAGGCGGAGCTGGCGATCGACGAGCTCTGGCAGGAGGCGCTGGAGGCGAGCTTCCAGCGCGAATTCGCCCGCACCCTGCGCACGCCGGCGCCCCCGCCGGCCGCGGCCTCCGCCGCGCCTGAAGTCCAGGCCGTCTTCTGCATCGATACGCGCAGCGAACGCATGCGGCGCGCGCTGGAGGCCCTGTGGCCGGGCGTGGAGACGCGCGCCTGTGCGGGCTTCTTCGGGCTGCCCGCGCACTACAGCCCGCTGGGCACCGAGGCCCGCCGGCCGCAGCTGCCGGGGCCGGCCTATCCGAGCATCGCCCTGCGCGACGTGGCGACGGCGCCCGGGCAGGCGTGCGCGGACGAAGCGCGCACGGCCCGCCTCGGTGCGGCCCGCCGGCGGCGGCTGGCGCGGCTGGACCAGTGGCTGGGCGCCGTGCGCTGGCCGAACGCCACCTTTTCCTTCGTCGAGACCCTGGGCGTGGCCTACCTGGGCAGGATCGCGCACTGGATCCGGCCGCCGGCCGCGCCGCGCGCGCCGGCGGACCGCCTGGGCATGCCGGCCGGCGGGCGCGAACCGTGCCGCCCCATGGTCGTGGGGCTGGACGCCGGGGCACGCGCCGAACTCGCCGCCGGCATCCTGCGCACGATGGGGCTGGGCGACCGGCTGGCGCCGCTGGTGATCCTGTGCGGCCACGCCGGGCACAGCACCAACAACGCGCACGCCTCGACGCTGGACTGCGGCGCCTGCCACGGGCGCTCCGGCGAGGCCAACGCGCGCGCCCTGGCGCATCTGCTGAACGACCCGCAGGTGCGCGCCGGCCTGAGCGCGCGCGGGCTCGACATCCCGTCCGGCACGGTCTTCATGGGGGCCCTGCACAACACGACCACCGACGAGGTGACCGGTTTCGACCTCGACCTCCTGCCGCCGGCGGCGCGGGCGCGCTGGGACCGGATGGAGCGGGTCTTCGCGCAGGCCGGCGACCGCGTCCGCCGCGAACGCGCGCCGGCGCTGTGGATGGACGCCGGCCTGGCGCCCGGGGCGCTGCTGAAGGCGTTCCGCCGCCGGGCCAACGACGGCGCGCAGACCCGCCCGGAATGGGGGCTCACCCGCAACGCCGCGTTCATCATCGGCCCGCGCGAGCGCAGCCGGGGCCGGGTGCTCGACCGCGTCTACCTGCACGACTACGATGCGCGCGCCGACCCGGATGGCACGGTGCTGGAGGCGCTGATGACGGGGCCGATGGTGGTCACCCACTGGCTCTCCTGGCAGTACCACGCCTCCACCTGCGACCCGCTGCACTACGGCGCGGGCAACAAGGTGCTGCACAACGTCGTGGACGGCCATGTCGGGGTGTTCGAGGGCAACGGCGGCGACCTGCGCATCGGCCTGCCCAGGCAGTCGCTGCACGACGGCGACGGCTGGTATCACCAGCCCGTGCGCCTGACCGTCGTGATCGACGCGCCGGCGGCCTCGATCGAAGGCGTCATCGCGCGCCATGCCGAACTGGGCCGGCTGTGCGACAACGGCTGGCTGCTGCTGTGGCGCTACGAGGGCGACGAACTGCGGCGCTACGAGCGCGGCCGCTGGCTGCCGCTGGCGGTCTGAACCCGCCAGGACGCGCGCGGCGGGGCGGTGGCGCGCAGGTGCGCCGGGCCCCGGCGCGGCTTCCCCGATGCCGCGGGGGCGAACGCTCCTAGCGCTCGGCGCGGGGAATGCCCCAGGGATTGTCCTGGCGCAGCGCCGGCGGCAGCAGGCCGTCGGGAATGTCCTGGTAGCACACGGGGCGCAGGAAGCGCGCGATCGCCAGCGTGCCCACCGAGGTCGAGCGCGGGTCGGAGGTGGCGGGGAACGGCCCGCCGTGGACTATGGCGTCGCACACCTCGACGCCGGTCGGATAGCCGTTGGCCAGGATGCGGCCCGCCTTCAGTTCCAGGATCGGCAGCAGGCCGGCCGCCAGGGCGTCGTCGGCGCCGGCTTCCAGGTGCAGGGTGGCCGTCAGCTGGCCTTCCAGCGCCCGGGCGACGGCCGCCAGTTCCTCGGGGGATGCGCAGCGCACGACCAGGGCGCTGGCGCCGAACACCTCGGCGCCCAGGCCGGCCGGGTCCGCCAGGAAGGCCTCGGCCGTGGTCGCCGCCAGGCCGGCCTGGCAGGGCGCGGGGCCCTGGCCCGCCGCGCCGCGCGCCAGGGGCTCGACGCCCGCGTGGCCATGCAGGCGCTCGACGCCTTCGCGGTAGGACCGGGCGATGCTGGCCGTCAGCATGGTGGCGGCCGGCGCGGCGCCCACGCCCTCAGCGGCCAGGTGCACGAAACGGTCCAGGTCCGGCCCGTCCAGGCCGATGATCAGGCCCGGGTTGGTGCAGAGCTGGCCCGCGCTGCCCGTCAGCGAGGCGACGAAGCCCCGCGCGATGGCCTCGGCGCGCGCGGCCAGGGCGCCGGGCAGCAGGAACACCGGGTTGGTGCTGCTCATCTCGGCGTAGACGGGGATGGGCACGGGGCGCGCGGCGGCGGCCCGCATCAGCGCCAGGCCGCCCTGGCGCGAGCCGGTGAAGCCCACCGCCTGGATCGCGGGATGGCCGACCAGCGCCAGGCCCAGCTCGTGGCCCGGACCCGCCAGCAGGGAAAAGACGCCTTCGTGCAGGCCGCAGCGCTGGACGGCCCGGCGGATGGCGCGGCCCACCAGTTCCGAGGTGCCGGGGTGCGCGGGATGCGCCTTGACCACGACCGGCGCGCCGGCGGCCAGGGCCGAGGCGGTGTCGCCGCCCGCCACCGAGAAGGCCAGGGGGAAGTTGCTGGCGCCGAAGACGGCCACCGGTCCCACCGGGATGTGGCGCAGGCGGATGTCGCCGCGCGGCAGCGGTGTGCGCCCGGGCAGGGCGCGGTCGATGCGGGCGCCGACCCAGTCGCCGTCGCGCACCACGCGGGCGAACAGGCGCAACTGGTTCACGGTGCGGCCGCGCTCGCCTTCCAGGCGGGGCCGCGGCAGGCCGGTCTCGCGCATGGCGCGCTCGATCAGCGCGTCGCCCAGATCCAGGATGGCTTGGGCGATGGCTTCCAGGAAGGCGGCGCGGGCTTCCAGGCCGGTCTCGCGGTAGGACGCGAACGCGGCCTCGGCCAGCCGCGCCGCCCGGTCCACCTGGCCGGCGTCCGCGCCCTGCCAGGCGGGCGGCAGCGCCTCGCCCGTGGCGGGGTCGATGGCGTGGAATGTGGCGCCGGTGCCGGGGATGTCCTGGCTGCCGATCAATTGGGTGCCGGTGATCTGCATGATGGGGTCCTTCGTGTCAGGGGTCTGTCGGGGCCGCGCCGTCCGCGCGGCGGCCCGGGTTCGGGCGGACGTCGAGCCGCAGGCCGACGTCCAGGGATGCGCCGGGCGCCAGGACGCGCAGCCCGGTGCCGGCCCGTCCGTCCGCGCTCAGGTTGACGGCGTCGCAGACGTGGGTGGCGGGCTCGACGCACAGGTAGCGTCCGGCGTTGGCGTGCAGCACCAGGTGTTCCAGCGGGCCTTCGGCGCGCAGGTCCAGGCCCGGTCCCCGCTCCCAGTCCAGCCGGGCCAGGCCGTCCCAGCCGCCCAGGAACGCGGTCCAGGTGCGCGTGCCGCGCGGCCAGTCCGCGCGCTGGTTGGCCCGGGGGAAGCGCGCCAGTTCGTCTTCGTGGGTCCACTCGACGGCGGCGTTCAGGCGCACGCCGGCCGCGGTGAAGTAGGGGTGCAGCCCCAGGCCGGCGGGCATGGGGGTGTCCGACCGGTTGCGCAGCGACAGGCGGACGCGCAGGCCGGCGGGCTCCAGCCGGACCGTCTGGCGCAGCCGCCAGGCCCAGGGCCAGCCGCCGACGCCGGCCGGATGGTCCAGCGCCAGTTCGGCGTGGGCGGCGCCGGCGTCCAGGACCGTCCAGGGCATCGCCTGGGCCTGGCCGTGCAGGGCGTGGGGATGGCCGGGCAGGGCTTCCAGGGCCAGCGTACCCGATCCCCAGCGCAGCCGGGCGTCGCGCACGCGGTTGGAAAACGGCGCCAGCGGAAAGAGGCCGCCCTTGGGCCAGGCGTGGGCGGGCCAGCCCTCGGCCTCGACCGGCGCCAGCCAGTCGCGCGGCCCTTCCTCGGGCAGGTCCGTGGTCCAGCGCAGGATGCGCCCGCCGGCCGCCGGCGCGAGCACGGCCCGGTGGGGGCCGCAGCTCAGGGCCAGGCGGGCCGGCCCGGCCGCGTCCATCCAGGCGGCGTACATCCCGGCAGGCCCCTGCGGCGCGCCCAGGGGGCCTTCTTGGCGCTGCGCGTTCATGCCTCGCGGGGCGCTTCCTTGACGCGGCTGACCAGTTGCGTCGGGCTGACGAAGCGCAGGGCGATCAGGACCCACAGCAGGGTGATGGCCATGTAGATCATCGCCATCGCGTCGATCGCCTGCGGCGCGCGCACGCCGGTGGAGAACACCGCGTAGTACAGCGCCACTACCAGGGTCTGGGAATCCGGTCCCGCCGTGAAGAAGGTCAGCTCGAACATGCCGATGGTGCGCACCAGCACCAGCAGGCCCGCCGCCAGCATGCCCGGCACCAGCAGGGGCAGCAGCACGTGGCGGAAATACTGGTAGGTGTTGGCGCCGAAGATGCGCGCGGCCGATTCCAGGCCGGGGTCGATCTGCTCGATGAAGGGCGTCATCACCAGGATCACGAAGGGCAGGGCGGGCACCAGGTTGGACAGGATGACGCCCGTCAGCGTGCCGCCGACGCCGAGCTGGTACATCGCCGTGGCCATGGGGATGCCGTAGGTGACCGGCGGCACCATCATGGGCAGCAGGATCAGCAGCATGGCCAGGCGCTTGCCCGGAAACCGGGCGCGGGCCAGCGCGTAGGCGGCGGGCACGCCCAGCAGGATCGACAGCAGGACCGTGGCGGCGACGACTTCCAGCGTCACCACCAGGACGTGCGCGAGCTGGAAGTCGTCCCAGGCGCGGCCGTACCAGGACAGCGTGAAGCCTTCGGGCAGGGGCGTGCCGAACCAGCGCGTCGCCACCGAGTTGACCACCACGGTGGCGATCATGAAGACGACGTTGAGCAGGAAGAAGCCCATGACGGTCCAGATCGTGGCGCGCCACAGCCAGCCCCAGCGCCGCGAGGGCGCGGCGGAGGCGGGCAGGCCGGTCCGGGAAGTCGGGAGTGTGTTGGCGGTATCCATGATCATCAACCCTTGCCGCTGGTGGCCGGCCCGCTGTAGAAGGCGCGCCGGAATGCGAAGATCGCGCAGACGATGAGCAGCTGCACGAATCCCATGACGATGGCGATGGCCGAGGCCATGCCGTAGTCGTACTGCTCGAAGGCCGCCTCGTAGGCGGCGATGGAGATCACCCGCGTCGGCCCCGCCGGGGCGCCCAGCAGGATGGCCGAGGGGAACACGGCGAAGGCCTGGACGAAGGACAGCGCGGCGGCCATCGACAGCCCCGGCACCAGCAGGGGCAGGTAGATCAGCCGGAACTGGTTCCACGGGCCGGCGCCCAGCGTGCCCGCCGCCCTGGCCAGCGTCGGGTCGATGCCCGAGATGTAGGACAGGGTCAGCAGGAAGGCGAAGGGAAAGCCCGAGATCACCAGGGAGATCAGCACGCCCCAGAAATTGTGGGTCAGGCGGACCTCGTCCATGTACAGGTGCAGGCCCTGCAGGAATTGCGGGAACCAGCCCGCCGGGCCGTAGAAGGTCAGCATGCCGTCGGCGACCAGCACGGTGCCCAGGGTGATCGGGATCACCAGCAGCGTCGTGACGATGCGCTGGGCGCGGCTGTTGCGGCGCAGGGCGAAGGCGACCGGCACGGACAGGCCGACGTTGATGAGGGTGGCGGGCACGGCCAGCTTCAGCGTCACCCACAGCGTGCTCCACTGCGACGGCGTGGTGAAGAAGTGCGTGTAGTTGGCCCACAGGCCGCCGCCTTCCAGCGGCTGCGTCGAGATGACGACGCCGTAGACGAAGGGGTAGACGAACAGGGCGAGCAGCACCAGGACGGCGGGCGCCACCAGCCAGCCGCGCCGGTCCCCCGTGGGCGCGACGCTCAGGGCGGTCGAGCTCATGCGGCCTCCGCGTAGGCCAGGACCCGGTCGGCCGGGATGTGCAGCCGGATGCGGTCGCCCGGCGCGAAGGCGCCCGGCAGGCGCACGTACAGGTCGCCCAGGCCGGTGGCGACGGACAGCAGGGAGTCGCGTCCGCCGAATTCCAGGGTCCGGATGGTGGCGTCGAAGGCGTTGGTCTGGCCCTGCGCGGCGATCTCGAAATCGTCGGGCCGCATGGCGACGGCGACTTCCCGGCGGCCGGCCAGCTCGCCGATGGCGGTGCCGGCGAGCTGGATCTGGCTGCGTTCGAGCGTCAGGCTGTCGCCGGCCTGGCGCACGGTGCGGAAGTCGAGCACGTTGCGGTAGCCCATGAAGCGCGCCACGTGCAGGTTGCGCGGGCGGCCGTAGACTTCGCGGGGCGCGCCGATCTGCTGCACCGAGCCGGCGCGCATCACCACGATCCGGTCGGCCATCGAGAGGGCCTCGTCCTGGTCGTGGGTGACGTAGATGGTGGCGCGTTCGAGCTGGCGGTGGATGCGGCGGATTTCCGCGCGCATCTCGATGCGCAGCTTGGCGTCCAGGTTCGACAGGGGCTCGTCCATCAGGATCACGGGCGGTTCGATGACGATGGCCCGGGCGATGGCGACGCGCTGCTGCTGGCCGCCGGAGAGCTGGCCCGGCAGCTTGTGTTCGTGGCCTTCCAGCTGGACCAGGCTCATGGCCGACTGCACGCGGCGGGCGATCTCGTCCCTGCGCACGCTGCGCATCCGCAGGCCGAAGCCCACGTTGTCGCGCACCGACATGTGGGGAAACAGCGCGTAGTTCTGGAACACCATGCCGAAGCCGCGCCGCTCCGGCGGCAGCACGTCGATACGGGTATCGTCCAGCCAGATGCTGCCCTCGCTGAGCGAGGTCAGGCCGGCCAGGCAGTTCAGCGCGGTCGATTTGCCGCAGCCCGACGGCCCGAGCAGGGCGATGAACTCGCCGCGCCGGATGTCGAGACTCAGACCGCTCAGGGCGGCGACGGCCGAGCCGGAGGCCGTGTCGAATTTCCGGCCCACGCCATCCAGACGCAGCTGTTGAAAAGAATGATTCATGATCCTTGATCCAGGAAGGTCGGGCCGCCCGCGCGCCCGGGGCGGGCAGGCGGGCGGCCGTTCACGGGAATGCGACTGCGTTACTTCTTCAGGGCGCCGACTTCGGCGTCCCACTTGCGGAAGGCCTCGACCATCGCCTTGGCGTCCAGCGGCACGGCGTTGGGGCGGCGGGCGATCATCTCGTCGTATTCCGGCCGGCCGAACTTCTTGATGACCTCCTGGCTTTCGGCCGGCGCGGCCGACAGCGGCACGTCGCGGATGGCCGGACCCGGGTAGAAGTAGCCGGAGTCATAGGTCATGGCCTGCTGCTTGGGTTCGAGCATGAACTTCAGCAGCTGGAACAGGACTTTCTGCTTTTCCGCCGAGACGCCCTTGGGGATCACCATGTAGTGCGCGTCGTTCACCCAGGTGAAGTTGTCGAAGGCCTGGATCTTGAACTCGGCGGGCACCACGCCCAGCGCGCGCGGGTTGATGTCCCAGCCCGTGACGGTCACCGTCATGTCGCGGCTGCCTTCGCCCAGCTCCTTCATCACGGCCGAGGTGCCGCCGGGGTAGTAGGGCACGCAGTCGTTCAGCTCCTTCAGGAACTGCCAGGTCTTGTCCCAGCCGTTGATCGGGTCGTAGGGATCCTTGTCGCCCAGCAGGTAGGGCAGGCCCATCAGGAAGGTGCGGCCCGGGCCCGAATTCGCCGGCCGCGCGTAGATCAGCTTGTTGGGATTGGCCTTGCACCAGGCCAGCAGCTCGGCCGGCGTCTTGGGCGGGTTCTGCACCTTGGCCGGGTTGTATTCCAGCAGCGGGCCGGCCGGCATGAAGGTGACTTCCAGGCCGTAGCCCTGGGCCAGTTCCTGCATGCGGGCGGGGCCGCGCGCGTACCGGGTGAGGATGTCCTTGAACTCGGCCTCGTGGTCGGGCAGCAGCTTCAGCCACAGGCCCTGCTCGATGCCGGCGGCCAGGGCGTCGGTGCCGGTCAGGACCAGGTCGATGTCGGAGCGGCCGGCATTCTGCATGGCCTTGATCTTGCCGGGCAGCTGCGGCGAGGGCGCGTTGGTGAAGGTGATGTTCGAGACCAGGTCCGGGTGCTGGTCGCGGAAGGCTTCCAGGGCCTTCTGAGTCAGGGCCAGGTTGCCGGCCACGTCGACGACGTTCAGCGTGACGGGGGCGGCGTGGGCCGACAGGGCAGCGCCGGCCAGGGCCAGGGCGCCCGCCAGCGCGTGGAATCGTCCCAGTCGCGGGGACTGCTTGATGCCTTTCATGAGTTGTCTCCTAGGGTGTTCGCCAGTGCGCGGAAGAGGCCGGCAAACGGAATGTCCAGTTCGATCGCGGCCCGGATGTCCAGCCGTTCTTCTCGTAAGTCATCATATAAGTTCATGGGTCCGGAGGACAACATTTTTTTGCATCTCGCGGGCCCGTGGACGCGGTTCCATAAAATGAATAATAGTCCTAGTATTATGATTTACATGGACTAAATTCGGAAATTCCGCTTCTTGTCAGTATATTCCCTAGTAGTCCAGGATTTCCCGCTGAATCTACAGTCTGCATGTCATACGACAACATGCAATCTCACCGTCCCCGCAAGGCCTCCCATGAAACTCAAGACTGTCAAGATCACGCCCATCGCATTCAAGGATCCCCCGCTGCTGAACGCCGCGGGCATCCACGAGCCCTACGCGCTGCGCACCATCATCGAACTGGAAAGCGACACCGGCCGGATCGGCCTGGGCGAAACCTACGGCGACGCGCCCATCATCGAACTGCTGCGGGCCCTGCAGCCGAGCCTGATCGGGCTGGACCCCTTCGACCTGAACGGCCTGCGCCGGCGCGTCCAGGACACCGTGGCGCGCACCCAGGTCAGCGCCAACACGGCCTACAAGCTCGCGCCCGGCACCGATCCGGCCAAGAACGTCCAGAAGCTCTATTCCGCGCTGGAAGTCGCCCTGATGGACATGCAGGCGCGCCACCTGGGCGCGCCGCTGGTGGACCTGCTGGGCGGGCGCGCGCGCGACGCGGTGCCCTTCAGCGCCTACCTGTTCTTCAAGTATGCCCGCCACGTCGATCCCTCCTATCCCGACGACGCCTGGGGCGAGACCCTGACGCCCGCGCAGCTGGTGGCCCAGGCCGAGACCATGATCGGCCGGTACGGCTTCCAGAGCATCAAGCTCAAGGGCGGGGTGCTGGAGCCCGAACAGGAAGTCGAATGCGTCAAGGCGCTGGCGGCCCGTTTCCCCGGCATGCCGCTGCGCATCGATCCCAACGGCAACTGGTCGCTCGCCACCGCGATCGAGATGGGCAAGCGGCTCGACGGCCTGCTGGAATACTACGAGGACCCCTGCCCGACGCTGGCCGACATGGCCGCGCTGCACCGGGCGACCGGCCTGCCGCTGGCGACCAACATGGTGGTCACGGACATGGCCCAGTTCCGCGAGAACGTCTCGGCCAACGGCTGCCAGATCATCCTGTCGGACCACCACTACTGGGGCGGGCTGCGCGATACGCAGCTGCTGGCGCGCATGTGCGAGGTGTTCGGCATGGGGCTGTCCATGCATTCCAACTCGCACCTGGGCATCAGCCTGATGGCCATGGCGCACGTGGCCGCCAGCGTGCCGACCCTGAGCTACGCCTGCGACACGCATTACCCCTGGCTGGATCCCGACGAGGAAGTCGTCGCCGGCGGGCACCTGCGCTTCCATGATGGCGCCATCGTGCTGGGCGACGCCCCGGGCCTGGGCCTGGAGATCGACCAGGACGCCCTGGCGCGGCTGCACGAGCAGTACCTGAGCTGCGGCATCCGTTCGCGCGACGACGCCGCGCAGATGCGCAAGTACCGGTCCGACTGGAGCGGCAAGGCGCCGCGCTTCTGAGCACAGCCGGGACGGCCTGGGCGGGAAGCCGAAGACGGTGCAGATTGCACGGCGGGGCGAACCAACAACGCGATCCGCCCCCAGGCCGTTCCGGTCAAGTCACGGGGCCGGGGTTGAACAGCACCAGATCGTTGACGATGCCCCAGTGCTCGGCCCAGGTCTTGCGGCCGCTGGCGACTTCCAGGATGCGCTCGAACAGTTCCTGGCCCAGTGCCTCGATGCTGGCCTCGCCGCTGGCGATCCGGCCGGCGTCGATGTCCATCAGGTCGTGCCAGCGGCGCGCCAGGTCCGAGCGCGTGGCGACCTTGATGACCGGGACCTCGGCCAGGCCGTAGGGGGTGCCCCGGCCGGTGGTGAAGATGTGCACGTTCATGCCCGCCGCCAGCTGCAGGGTGCCGCAGACGAAGTCGCCGGCCGGGGTGGCGGCGTACAGCAGCCCCTTGTCCCGTGCGCGCTCGCCCGGGGGGACCACGCCGCGGATCGGCATCGTGCCGGACTTGACGATGGAACCCATGGCCTTCTCGACGATGTTCGACAGGCCGCCGCGCTTGTTGCCCGGCGTGGTGTTGGCGCTGCGGTCGGCCTGGCCGCGCCGCAGGTAATCGTCGTACCAGGCCATCTCGCGGATCAGGTCGCGGGCGACCTCGGGCGTGGCCGCGCGCGCCGTCAGCTGGTCGATGCCGTCGCGCACCTCGGTGACCTCGGAGAACATCACGGTGGCGCCCGCGCGCACCAGCAGGTCGGCGGCGTGGCCCACCGCCGGATTCGCGGTGGCGCCGGAAAAGGCGTCGCTGCCGCCGCATTGCACGCCCACCACCAGGTCGGAGGCGGGACAGGTTTCCCGGCGCCGCCGGTTCAGGCGCTCCAGGTGGGTTTCCGCCATCGCCAGGATGTCGTCGATCATGCTGCCGAAGCCCACGTGCCGCTCGTCCTGCAGGCGCACCAGGTCCGGGTGCGTCTCGCCGCGGTCCTTGAAGCGCTCGGGCATGAGGCGCTCGGGCTGCAGCTTTTCGCAGCCCAGGCTGACCAGCATGACCTCGCCGCCGAAATTCGGATTCTGCGCGATGTGGCGCAGGGTCTTCACCGGGATGGAGGCGCCGGGGGCGTCGATGGCCACGCCACAGCCGTAGCCGTGGTGCAGCGCCACGGCGCCGTCCACGTTCGGGTAGCGCGGCAGCAGCTCGCGGCGGATGCGCTCCAGGGCGATGTCCGCCACCCCGGCCACGCACTGCACCGTCATGGCGATGGCGAGGATGTTGCGCGTGCCCACGGAGCCGTCGGCGTTGCGGTAGCCCTGGAAGGTGTAACCGGCCAGGGGTTCGGGCTCGGGCACGGGGGCGGTGCAGATGGGCAGCTCGTCCAGGGACGGCGCCGGCGGCATGCGCATCACGGCCTCGTAGACCCAGCTGCCGGCGGGCAGCGGGCGGGTCGCGTGGCCGATGACGACGCCGTAGCGCACGATGGCGCCGCCCTCGGGAATGTCGCACAGGGCGACCTTGTGGCCCTGCGGGATGGCTTCGAGCAGGGTCGGGCCGTCGGCGATGCGGGCGCCCGCGGGCAGCCCCCGGTCGTTGGCGACGATGGCGACGTTGTCGCCCGCGCGCATGCGGATCATGCGGGGGACCTGGACGGTCGGTCTGGGGGAATGCACGGGGAGTCTCCTTGTGATCATCTCATCATACAACTAGAGATTTGCACTGACAATCGGCCGTGTGCGGCCGGATCGAGATCATTGCCCTATGCAGTTCGCTGCCGGGTCCGGCGGGAACAGGGTAATCGATAATGTGTCATCGTATGAGTTATCTCTTCGGGAATGCAGTATCATGAATCGGTCCGAACTCACAGACCCCGCCCATGGCCTCCGTTCCCGCCCGCCGTTCGCGCAATCTCACCCAGAATGTCGTGGCCGCGCTCTCCGAGCGCATCCGCCACGGCGAATTCCACGTCGGCGAAAAGCTGCCGACCGAGTCCGCGCTGATGGAGTCCTTCGGCGTCAGCCGGACCGTCATCCGCGAGGCGATCTCGCGTCTGCAGGCCGCCGGCCTGGTCGAGACGCGGCACGGCATCGGCACTTTCCTGCTCGAACCGCGCAACGAACAGCAGCTGCGCATCCGCACGGAAAACATCCTCACCATGCTGGACGTGCTGGCGATCCTGGAACTGCGGATCAGCCTGGAAACCGAGGCGGCGGGGCTGGCCGCGCTGCGCCGCACGGACGCCCAGCTGCAGCAGCTGCGCGTCATCCTGGACGAATTCGCCGAACACGTGCGCAAGAAGACCGGCAACGCGGTGGTCTCGGACATCGCCTTCCACCTGATGGTGGCCACGGCCACGGGCAACCGCTATTTCCACGACATCCTCAAGCAGCTGGGCAAGGCCATCATTCCCCGCACGCGCGTCGATTCGGCGGCGCTGGCGGAAAACGACCGCACCGGCTATCTCGGCCGCGTCCACGTCGAGCACGAGGACATCTACAACGCCATCGTCCGCAAGGACCCGGACGCGGCGCGCGCCGCGATGCGCACGCACCTCACCAACAGCCGGGAACGCCTGCGCCGCGCCCAGGAAGCCGCCGCGCAGGACGCCTGAGGGCGTCCGCGCGCCCGCCGCCGCCCGGCCTCCTGACCCGTTGACCCGTTGACCCGTTGACCCGTTGACCCGGCACCGGCGCCGTCCATTTCCAACGCGCCGCAGCGCCTCGGCCTCTTATAGGTATGTCATCGTATAAGATGATGGGGTCCGGCTTCCCGCACGGATTCCTGGCGAAATCGCCACACAAACCATCCAGATGTAAGGGTATACGCTAATCCGGCAGGATTCCGCTTGTTGCCCATCGCCCTATGTCATATGATAACGTACGACATGAACGGACGAGAGGGCGTGACGCGCGCCTTCCAGAATCAGAGGACACCACGCATATGACGACTTGCCAGGAATTGAAGGACATCCTGAGGGACGGACTCCTGTCGTTTCCCGTCACGGATTTCGACGCCCAGGGGGATTTCGACCCCAAGGGCTATCAGGCCCGCCTGGAATGGCTGATGCCCTACGGCGCCCGCGCGCTGTTCGCGGCCGGCGGCACGGGCGAATATTTCTCCCTCACGCTGGACGAGTTCTCCCGGGTGGTGCGCACGGCGGTCAAGACCTGCCAGGGCCATACGCCCATCCTGGCCGGCGCGGGCGGGCCGACCCGCACGGCGATCGCCTTCGCCCAGGAGGCCCAGCGCCAGGGTGCGGCCGGCCTGCTGCTGATGCCGCACTACCTGACCGAAGCCCCGCAGGACGGCATCGCCGCGCACGTCAGGGAAGTCTGCCGCTCCGTCGAGATCGGCGTGGTGCTCTACAATCGCGGCCAGTGCCGCCTGTCGGCCTCCATCCTGGAGCAGCTGGCCGACGAATGCCCGAACCTGATCGGCTTCAAGGACGGCGTGGGCGACATCGAGAACATGGTGCGGGTGCGCCGCCGGCTGGGCGACCGCTTCGCCTACCTGGGCGGCCTGCCCACGGCCGAGGTCTACGCCGAGGCTTACCGCGCCCTGGGCGTGCCGGTGTATTCTTCCGCCGTGTTCAATTTCATCCCCGCCACGGCCATGAAATTCTACGAAGCGGTCAGGGCCGGGGATCACGAAACCACCGGCCGTCTGCTGGACACCTTCTTCCTGCCGATGCTGGAGATCCGCAACCGCAAGCAGGGCTATGCGGTCAGCATCGTCAAGGCCGGCGCGCGCATCGTCGGCCATGCGGCCGGCCCGGTGCGCGCGCCGCTGGTGGACCTGCAGCCGCAGGAAGAAGCCGCGCTGCGCGAGCTGATCGAGGCGCTCTGATCGACGGAGGCGAGCATGGCGACTGAAGAGTCCGGCATTTCCCGGCCATACGGCCGCATCCTCCTCACCGGCGCCGCCGGCGGCCTGGGCAAGGTGCTGCGCGAGACGCTGCGGCCCCATGCGCGGGTCCTGCGGCTGTCCGACATCGCCCCGATGGCGCCGTCCGAGGGGCCCCATGAAGAGGTCGTGGTCTGCGATCTGTCGGACAAGGACGCGGTCGACGCCCTCATGGAAGGCGTCGACGCGGTCGTGCACCTGGGCGGGATCTCGGTGGAGCGGCCCTTCGAGGAGATCATCGAGGCGAACATACGGGGCACGTACCACATCTACGAGGCCGCGCGCCGGCACGGGGCGCGCCGCATCGTGTTCGCCAGTTCCAACCACGTGATCGGCTTCCACCGGCAGGGCGTGCGCCTGGACAGCCGGTCGCCGCGCCGTCCCGATGGCTACTACGGTCTGTCCAAGTCCTTCGGCGAGGACCTGGCGTCCTTCTATCACGACCGCTACGGGATCGAGACCGTCAGCGTGCGCATCGGCTCGTCCTTTCCGGCGCCGCGCAATCGCCGGATGATGCACACCTGGCTCAGCTACCGCGACCTGACGGATCTCGTGCGGCGCGGCCTGTTCACTCCGGGCGTGGGCCACACCGTGGTCTACGGCGCCTCGGACAACCGCGACGGTTGGTGGGACAACTCCGGCGCCGCCATCCTGGGCTATGTCCCGCAGGACAGTTCCGAGCCCTTCCGCGCCGAGATCGAGCGCCAGCCGGCACCGCCGGCCGACGATCCCGACCAGGTCTACCAGGGCGGCGCGTTCACCGCCGCCGGACCCTACGAGAACATGCCGCCCGTGCGCCGGGCCACCCGCTCGGCGGGAGACGCCGAACTGGTCCTGCACCTGCGCAATCAGACGGGCGAGAGCCCGGTCTGGCATGCGGGCGAGCAGGCCCTGTACTGGGTCGACATCCAGGCGGGCGCGCTGCACCGCTGGCGTGTCGGCGACCAGCAGCACGCCAGCTGGCGCGCCGATCAGCAGCTCGGCTGCATCGCCCGCCTGCCCGAAGGCGGCTGGATCGGCGCCATGGAGGACGGCATCCATCGCCTGACGCCGGGCGCGGGCCAGATCCTGACGACGGAGCGCTGGACGGGCGTCGATCATGCGCGGCCCGGCATGCGCTTCAACGATGGCCGCTGCGACCGCCAGGGACGCTTCTGGGTCGGCACCATGCTGATGGACATGTCGCGGGCCGCCGCGGTCGGCGTGCTGTACCGCATGACCGGCCGCGGCGACGGGCTGCGCCTGGAGCGGATGGCCGGGGACCTGATCGTGCCCAACGGCATGGCGTTCAGCCCCGACGGGCGCACCATGTACCTGTCGGATTCCCATCCGTCGCGGCAGTGCGTGTGGGCCTACGACTATGACGCCGACGAAGGCGTGCCGGGCCGGCGCCGCGTGTTCATCGAAGCGCTGGCCGGCGGCCGGCCCGACGGCGCCGCCATCGATGCCGAGGGATGCTACTGGATCTGCGGCAACGACGCGGGGCTGGTGCATCGCTACACCCCGGACGGCCGGCTGGACCGCAGCCTGCGCGTGCCCGTGGCCAAGCCCGCCATGTGCGCCTTCGGCGGCGCCGGGCTGGATACCCTGTTCGTGACCTCGATCCGCCTGCCGGATGCGGCTCCGCATGCGCTGGACGGCGCGGTGTTCGCCCTGCGGCCGGGGGTGAGCGGAATCGAGGAATCCCCCTACGCGCCCTGATTCACCCTGGCGGCCCGTCTTGACGGGCCGCCTTGATTTTGCGGCACCCGCGGTACCCCCTGAAGTTCCAAACACAAAACCATCCTTCGACAGGAGAGAGGAAGACATGTCCTATTCAACTCTGAAGCGCGTCTCGCTGGCCATCGCCGCCGGCATGCTGCTGTCCACCGGCCCGGGGCTGTCCCAGGCCCTGGAGCTGCGCTCCGCCGACATCCACCCGGAAGGCTATCCCACGGTGCTCGCCGTCCAGAAGATGGGCGAGCTGATCAAGGAGCGCAGCGGCGGGCGCATCACCGTCAAGGTGTTCTCCGGCAGCGCGCTGGGCAGCGAAGGCGATTCGATCGAGCAGGTCAAGCTGGGCGCGCTGTCCATGGCCCGCGTCAGCAGCGCGGCCATGCACAACATCTGCGAAGTCACCCGCGTGCCGTCCCTGCCGTTCCTGTTCACTTCCAAGGAGCACCTGCACAAGGTGCTCGACAGCGACATCGGCGAACAGATCCTGAAGTCGTGCGAGCAGGCCGGCTTCGTCGGCCTGGCCTGGTACGACAGCGGCGCCCGGTCCATGTATTCCCGGGGCAAGCCGGTCCGCAGCGTGGCCGATGCCAAGGGCATGAAGATCCGGGTGCAGCAGTCCGACCTGTCGGTGGCGATGATCGAGGCGATCGGCGCCAACGCGACGCCCATGCCCATGGGCGAGGTCTATACCTCGCTGAAGACCGGCCTGATCGATGCCGCCGAGAACAACTACCCCAGCTACGAGAGCGGGCACCACTACGAGGTGGCGAAGTTCTTCTCCAAGACCGAGCACACCATGACGCCCGAGATCCTGCTGTTTTCCAAGCGCCAGTGGGACAAGCTGCCCGAGGCCGACCGCAAGATCATCCAGGACGCGGCCCGCGAGTCCGTGCCCTACATGCGCAAGCTGTGGGCCGAGCGCGAGGACAAGTCCCTGGCGATCGTCCAGCAGGCGGGGGCCCAGGTGGTCGAGGCCGACAAGGCGTCGTTCCAGGCCGTGATGAAGCCGGTCTACGACCGGTTCGTGACGACCGACGAGATGCGCGATCTGGTCAAGCGCATCCAGGCGGTGAAATAAAGTGCGGCGCGCCTCCGGAACCAGCCTGGCCGCAATGGCGGCGGGCGGCGGCCGCGCCGCCGCCCCGGCGGGCTGGTGGATCCGCCTGTCGGATGGCTACACCCGGGCCTGCGCCCGCCTGGCGCGGCTGTGCATGATGCTCAGCGTCGCGGGCATGATCGCCTTGCTGGCGGCGGTCGCGTTCCAGGTCTTCGGCCGCCACGTGCTCAACGACACGCCGACCTGGGCCGAGAGCCTCTCGCTGCTGCTGGTCCTGTACGTGACCATGATGGGCGCGGCCGTCGGCGTGCGCGACGGAACGCACATCGGCTTCGAGTCCCTGCTGCTGCTCGTGCCCGCCGCCCGCCGCCGCTTCCTGCTGCTGCTGGTCCATGCCCTGGTGCTGGCCTTCGGCCTGCTGATGGCCTGGAACTGCGCCGTGCTGGCCGAGTCCGTGCACGCCTACAAGATTCCCAATTTGGGCGTGTCCGAGGGCTGGAAATACATGCCCGCCACGATCGCGGGCGGATTGATCATGATCTTTTCCGTCGAACACATCATCGCGGTCCTGCGCGACAGGAAGGTGGAACCCTCATGGCGCTGACCATTCTTTCCCTGGCCTTCACGGCCTTCCTGGTGATCGGCGTGCCGGTCGCCTTTTCGATCGGGCTGGCGTCGGTCACGGCCATCGTCTACGAGGACCTGCCGATCGCCGTGGCGTTCCAGCAGATGACCTCGGGCATGAACGCCTTTTCGTTCCTGGCGATCCCGTTCTTCATCTTCACCGGCGAGCTGATGCTGTACGGCGGCGTGGCCGACCGCATCGTCGCCTTCGCCAAGGCGGTGGTGGGCCACGTGCGCGGCGGCCTGGGCATGTCCAACGTGCTGGCCTGCACGCTGTTCGGCGGCGTGTCGGGCTCGCCCGTGGCCGACGTGTCGGCCATGGGTTCGGTGATGATCCCGATGATGAAGCGCGAAGGCTACCACGCGGACTACGCCGTCAACGTCACCACGCACGCCGCGCTGGTCGGCGCGCTGATGCCGACCAGCCACAACATCATCATCTACACGCTGGCGGCCGGCGGCAAGGTCTCCATCGCCGCGCTGATCGCCGCCGGCGTGGTGCCCGCGATCCTGCTGACGGCATGCAATCTGGCCGCCGCCTACCTGGTCGCGCGGCGGCGCGGCTATCCGGCCGGCATCTTTCCGGGCTGGCCGGCGGTGCTGCATTCGCTGGCGGCGGCCGTGCCCGGCATGCTGGTGATCGTGCTGATCATTTCCGGCATCCTCAGCGGCGTGTTCACCGCGACGGAATCGGCGGCGGTCGCGGCCCTGTACGCCCTGCTGCTGACCGCGCTGGTCTACCGTTCGCTGAGCTGGCGGCAGTTCGTCGCCGCGGCGGCCAAGGCCGTCCAGACGACCGGCGTGGTGCTGCTTCTGATCGGGATCTCCGCGACCTTCGGCTATCTGATCGGCTTCTACGGCGTCGCCGAAAAGACCGGCGCGCTGATGGCCGCGGTCTCGGACAGCCCCTGGGCCATCTTCCTGATGGTGAACGTCGCGCTGTTCGTGCTGGGCACGTTCCTGGACATGGCCGCCACGATTCTGATCTGCACGCCGATCTTCCTGCCGATCTGCATGCAGTACGGCATGGGACCGGTCCAGTTCGGGATCGTGATGCTGCTGAACTGCGCGCTGGGCCTGAACACGCCGCCGGTGGGGACCACCCAGTTCATCGGCTGCGCGATCGGGCAGGTGTCGGTGGGCACGGTGATGCGCACGATCTGGCCGTTCTACGGCGCCCTGCTGGTGGCCCTGGCGCTGGTCACCTACGTGCCGGCCTTTTCCCTGTGGCTGCCCGGGCACCTGCTATCCTGATCCCCGTCCGGAGTCCGACCCATGACATCTTCCGCCGTCCTGCCGCGCCGTTCCGCCGTGGCGATCCTGCTCTGCGTGGGTGCGCTGTTCGCGGCGAACCATGTGGCGGCCCGCCTCGCCTTCGACGACCGGGCGGGCCTGCTGCTGGCCATCGTCTGCCGTTCCGGCCTGACCCTGCTGGTCCTGGCGGGCTTCGTGCTGTGGCAGCAGCCGCGCCTGCGCCTGGCGCGCGGCCAGGCCAGGTGGCAGCTCGTCCTCGGCGTGCTGATCGCGCTGCAGAGCCTGTGCCTGTATTCCGCCGTGGCCCGCATCCCGGTCGCCCTGGCGCTGCTGATCGGCAACACCTTTCCGATCCTGCTGGCCCTGCTGACCTGGGCGCTCGGCGGCTCGCCGCCCACGCGGCGCGCCAGCCTGCTGATGGGGCTGATCCTGTGCGGCCTGATCCTGGTGCTGGATCTGCCGGCCTGGCTGTCGGCTGCGGGGCCCGCGGCGCCGGGCTGGCAGGCGGGCATCGGCTTCGCGTTCATGGCGGCTTGCGCGTTCGCCTGCGGACTGTGGATCACCGAGCACCGGCTGTCGTCCCTGCCGGGCGCCGTGCGCAGCCTCTACACCATCCTGATCGTGTTCTGCGGCATGCTGGCGGCCGGGGCGGCCGGCGTGGTGCCCGGGGGCATGAGCCCGCCGTCCGGCGGGCAGGGCTGGGCCGCCCTGGCCACGCTGTCGGTCCTGTACGCCACGGCGTTCACGGTCCTGTTCGTGTTCGTGCCGCGCCTGGACATGGCGCGCAATGCGCCGGTGATGAACATCGAGCCCGTGGCCAGCCTGCTGTTCGGCTGGCTGCTGCTGGATCAGGTCTTCGGCGGCCTGCAGCTGCTGGGCGGCGCGGTGGTGCTGGGCGGGATCGTGCTGCTGGCGTATTCGAGGCGGCACTGAAGCGGTTCCCACCTCGCCGCCTGCAGGCGGCTCCGATTCGGCAGGCACGGATCGTCGAGGATTGGGACATCCCCCCACGTCGCGGCCTGCAGGCCGCTCCGATTCGGCAGGCACGAAATAGTCCGCAGGGACTATTTCGTGTCCGGCCTCATCCCGAGTTCCTCAGCCCCGCGGCGATGCCGTTGATGGTCATGTGGATCGCGCGCTGGTCGCGCGATTCCTGCTCGTCGGCGCGGCGCGCGGAGGCGTGGCCGGAGCGCACGCGGCGCAGCAGCTCGACCTGCAGGTGGTTGAGCGGGTCGATGTAGGCGAAGCGCTCGGCCAGGGCGCTGCGCAGGGGCTCGTCGTGTGCCAGCAGGTCGTGGCCGGTGACGGTGCGGAAGGCGTCCAGCGTGGCCTGGTATTCGGCGGCGATGCGCTCGAAGATGCGCTTGCGCAGGGCCTTGTCGGGCACCAGTTCGGCGTAGGCGCGGCCGATGGCGAGGTCGGTCTTGGCCAGCACCTGCTCCATGTTGGACAGCAGGGTGCGGAAGAACGGCCAGTCGCGCGCCATGGCCTGCAGGCGCCGCAGGCGTTCTTCTTGCGGCAGGGCCTGGTCGGGGCCGCCCTCGGCCAGGTAGCGCCGCAGCGCCGTGCCCATGCCGTACCAGCCGGGCAGGGGCAGGCGGCACTGGGCCCAGGAGAACGACCAGGGGATCGCGCGCAGGTCCTCGATGCGCTGCAGGGCCTTGCGCGAGGACGGGCGCGAGCCGATGTTCAGGCCGGCGATCTCGCGGATCGGCGTCGAGGCGAAGAAATAGTCCGTGAAGCCTTCCGTGCCGTAGACCAGGTCGCGGTAGGCGTGCCGGGCGGTCTCCGACATCCAGGCCATGGCCTCGCCGTAGCGGGCGGCGTGGTCGTCCTCGGCGCGGCTGGCCGGCGATCCGGACGCCAGGCTGGCCTCCAGCGTGGCGGCGACGAAGAGCTCCAGGTGCGAGCGCCCGACCTCGGCGTCCTTGTAGCGGCCCTGGATGATCTCGCCCTGTTCGGTGAGGCGGATCTGGTTGTTCACGGTGCCCGGGGGCTGCGACAGGATGGAGTCGTAGCTGGGGCCGCCGCCCCGGCCCACGGAGCCGCCGCGTCCGTGGAACAGGCGCAGGCGGGTGCGGTGCCGGCGGAAGACTTCGACCAGGCGCCGCTCGGCCTGGTAGAGCGACCAGTTCGAGGTCAGGTAGCCGCCGTCCTTGTTGCTGTCGGAATAGCCCAGCATGACTTCCTGGATGCCGTGCTGGGCGTGGCGCACGCGCGCGGCGACCTCGGGCAGCGACAGCCAGGCGTCCATGATGTCCGGCCCGCGCTCCAGGTCGGGGATGGTCTCGAACAGCGGCACCACCATCAGCCCGCTGTCGGGCTCGGCGTCGTTCGCCGCGGTCGGCGCGATCAGGCCGGTTTCCTGCTGCAGCACCAGGACTTCCAGCAGGTCGCTGAGAGTCTCGGTATGGGACACGATGGTCTGGCGCAGGGCGGCCTTGCCGAAGCGGCGGCGGCAGTCGGCGGCCATGCGCAGGATGGCCAGTTCCTTGGTGGTCTCGGCCGAATATTCGATCCAGGGCGACACCAGGGGACGCGGCTCGCGCAGTTCCTGGCGCAGCACGCGGACGCGGTCGGCCTCGGGCAGCCGGGCGTAGCGCACCGGCTTGCCGTCCAGGGTCACGCGGGCGTGGCGCATCAGCTCGTCGAGCACGCGCTCGTGCACGTCGGAACTCTGCCGCAGGTCCACCGTGGCCAGGTGCAGGCCGAAGATCTCGACCGCCTGGCGCAGGTGCGTCAGGCGCAGCCGCGCGACCAGGGCGCCGTGGTGCGCGTCCAGCGACTCGGCCACGATGCGCAGGTCCGCGGCGAGTTCGGCGGCCGAGCCGTAGGCCGGGGCGTCGTAGATGGTGCGCCGGGCCAGGCGCCGGCCGGTCAGGGCCTGCGCGGTGGCGGCGAGCCGGGCATAGATGTGGATGCAGGCGCGCCGGTAGGGCTCGTCCTGGCGGTGGGGCGAGGGGTCGCGGCTGGCGGCGGCCAGCTCGGCCAGGGCCGGGGTGACGTGCATCAGGGACTGCGAGACGGACAGCTCGGCGCCCAGGGCGTGGACTTCGGTCAGGTAGTGGCGCAGCACGTGCGCGCACTGGCGCAGCAGCGCCTGCTCCAGCGTGCCGGCGTCCACGTTCGGGTTGCCGTCGCGGTCGCCGCCGATCCAGCTGCCCATGTGGACGAAGGGCGGCAGCGGCGTGTTGTCCACGTCGAACACGGTGCGCGCCGGCTTGCGCAGCAGCGTGCCCATGTCCAGGTGGAGCTGGGGCAGGGTGCTGAAGAAGGTGCTGGTGTAGTAGGACAGGGCGTTGTCGATCTCGTCGAGCACGGTGAGCTTGCTCTGGCGCAGCATGCGGGTCTGCCACAGGGCGGCGATCAGGCCGGCCAGGCGTTCCTGCAGCCGGGCGGCTTCCAGCGGCGCGTGCGGCGTGTCCAGCTGGCGCAGGTGCCCGGCGATGGCCTGGTGCAGGTCCAGGGTGCTCTTGCGCTGGACTTCGGTGGGGTGCGCCGTCAGCACGGGCACGATGCAGGCCGAGGCCAGGTGCTGGCGGATGCGGGCGCCGGACAGGCCGGCGGCCTGCAGCAGATCGACGGCGTGCCGCAGGCTGCCCGGGACGGCGGGGCCTTCGGCCTGCCACTGCCGGCGCTGGCGGCGGGTCTGGTCGCGGTCCTCGGCGATGTTGGACAGGTGCAGGAAGTAGCTGAAGGCGCGCGCCACGGAATTGGCCTCGCCGTCGGCCAGGCGGCGGATCTGGCGCTCCAGCATGCGGCCGTCGCGGTCCAGGCCCTCGCGGCGGAACTTCACCGCCGCGCGGCGCAGTTTTTCGATCACGTCGTAGACGGCGCGCCCCTCGCAGTCCCGGATGACTTCCCCCAGCGTCCGGCCCAGCATCCGGATGTCCTGTCGCAGGGGGGAAATGGCTTCGTTCGGGGTTGCGGGCTTCACGGGGTCTCCATCGTCGGAATCAGGGCGTGCGAGGCCTGCCCGCCCCATCGTGCCAGGCGGGAGGAACCGTTTATCATAAGCGCTTTTGCCCCTTCCGTTTCCAGGACAGCCGCCATGCCGCACTATCGTTCCCGCACCTCGACCCACGGCCGCAACATGGCCGGCGCCCGCGCCCTCTGGCGCGCCACCGGCATGAAGGATGCGGACTTCAGCAAGCCCATCATCGCCGTGGTGAACTCCTTCACGCAGTTCGTGCCGGGCCACGTGCACCTGAAGGACATGGGCCAGCTGGTCGCGCGCCAGATCGAGGCGGCCGGCGGCGTGGCCAAGGAATTCAACACCATCGCGGTGGACGACGGCATCGCCATGGGACACGGCGGCATGCTGTATTCGCTGCCCTCGCGCGAACTGATCGCCGATTCGGTGGAATACATGGTCAACGCGCATTGCGCCGACGCCATGGTCTGCATCTCCAACTGCGACAAGATCACCCCGGGCATGCTGATGGCCGCCATGCGCCTGAACATCCCCACCGTGTTCGTGTCCGGCGGGCCGATGGAGGCCGGCAAGGTCATCGCCAAGGACGGCAAGACCGTGGTGCGCAAGCTGGACCTGGTCGACGCCATGATCGAGGCCGCCGACCCCAATATCACCGACGAGCAGGCCGAGACCGTGGAACGCAGCGCCTGCCCGACCTGCGGATCCTGTTCCGGCATGTTCACGGCCAATTCCATGAACTGCCTGACCGAGGCGCTGGGCTTGTCGCTGCCGGGCAACGGCACGGTGGTGGCCACGCACGCCCGGCGCAAGGGGCTGTTCGAGCTGGCGGGCAGCCTGATCGTGCAGCTGTGCAAGCGCTGGTACGAGCAGGACGACGCCTCCGTCCTGCCGCGCAGCATCGCGACGTTCGAGGCCTTCAGCAACGCCATGACGCTGGACGTGGCGATGGGCGGCTCCACCAACACCGTGCTGCACCTGCTGGCCGCCGCCCAGGAGGCCGGCGTGGCCTTCACCATGGCCGACATCGACCGGATCTCGCGCCGCGTGCCCTGCCTGTGCAAGGTCGCCCCGGCCACGCCGGACTACCACATCGAGGACGTGCACCGCGCGGGCGGCATCATGGGCATCCTGGCGGAACTCGCCCGCGCGGACCTGCTGGACCTGAACGTGGGCAACGTGCACGCCGGCACCCTGGGCGAGGCCATCCGCCGCTGGGACGTGTGCGGCGAGCACGGCGCCGGCGTGGCCGACTTCTACCGCGCGGCGCCCGGCGGCGTGCCGTCCCAGACCGCGTTCAGCCAGGACCGCTACTACGAGACCCTGGACCTGGACCGCGAATCCGGCTGCATCCGCGACCGCGCGCACGCCTATTCGCAGGACGGCGGCCTGGCCGTGCTGTACGGCAACCTGGCGCCCAACGGCTGCATCGTCAAGACGGCCGGGGTGGACGAAAGCATCCTCACCTTCACCGGCCGCGCGCGCGTCTACGAAAGCCAGGAAACCTCGGTCGCGGGCATCCTGGGCGGCGAGGTCGGCGCCGGCGACGTGGTCGTCATCCGCTACGAAGGCCCCAAGGGCGGCCCCGGCATGCAGGAAATGCTCTACCCCACGTCCTACCTGAAGTCCATGGGCCTGGGCAAGTGCGCGGCCCTGCTGACGGACGGCCGATTCTCCGGCGGCTCGTCGGGCCTGGTGATCGGCCACGCCTCGCCCGAGGCCGCCGAGGGCGGCAACATCGCCCTGGTCGAGGACGGCGACACCATCGAGATCGACATCCCCAACCGTCGCATCCACCTGGCGATCGGCGAGGAAGCCCTGGCGGCGCGCCGCGCGGCCATGGAGGCGCGCGGCGCGCAGGCGTGGAAGCCGGTGGACCGCCAGCGGGAAGTGTCCCAGGCGCTGCGGGCCTACGCGGCGCTGGCGACCTCGGCCGACCGGGGCGCCGTGCGCGACGTCGGGCAGCTGATGTGATGCGCCCTGGCGGCGGTTTCCGGGCCGCCGCCCCGCTTTTCAGGGTAATTCCCGATTCATAGTTATACGATGACGTATCACAATACCTTCAAACTCGATCCACTCGATCGCATGGAGAAAAGGCGTGGCTGAAAACAGGTTTGAACGGCTCCTGCTGACCGGAGCGGCCGGCGGAGTGGGGCGCGTGCTGCGCGAAACGCTCAAGCCGATGGCGCGCATCCTGCGCCTGTCCGACGTCCAGCCGCTGGGCGAGGCCGGGGAGGGCGAGGAACTGCGCCCCTGCGACCTGGCCGACCGGCAGGCCGTGGACGAACTGGTGCGGGGCTGCGACGCCATCGTGCACATGGGCGGCGTCTCGGTCGAACGGCCCTTCGAGGAAATCCTCGAAGCCAACATCAAGGGCGTCTTCCACATCTACGAGGCCGCGCGCCGCCACGGCGTGCGCCGCGTGATCTTCGCCAGCTCGAATCACGCGGTGGGCTTCTACCGCCAGTCCGAACGCATCGACGCCGCCATGCCCACGCGCCCCGACGGCTATTACGGCCTGTCCAAGGCCTACGGCGAGGGCATGGCCAGCTTCTATCACGACCGCTACGGCATCGAGACGCTGTCCATCCGCATCGGCTCGTCGTTTCCGGCGCCCAGGGACCGCCGCATGATGCACATCTGGCTCAGCTACCGGGACCTGACCGAGCTGATCCGCCGCGGCCTGTTCACGTCGGGCATCGGCCACACCATCGTCTTCGGCATGTCCGACAACAAGGACGCCTGGTGGGACAACCGCCTGGCGGCGCACCTGGGCTACCAGCCGCAGGACACCTCCGAGGCCTTCCGCGAGCAGATCGAGCGCCAGCCCATGCCGGCCGCCGACGATCCGCTGATGGTCTGGCAGGGCGGGGTCTTCACGGCGCAGGGGCCTTTCGATCCGGTGACGCCCTCGTCCTGAATTAAATATACGATGTCTTATCATTAAGGCGTGAGGGGAGGCCGGGCGTGCGCTACACCTTCGATTTTTCCGGCCTGGCGCCGTATTGGGCCATGTTCCTGGAAGGCGCGGTCACCACCCTGGAACTGACCCTGGCCTCGACCGTGTTCGGCCTGATCCTGGGCATCCTGTGCGCCATCGGCCGGCGCGGCCGCAACCGCTGGCTCTCGGGGCTGTGCGGCGCCTACATCGAGACCGTGCGCAACACGCCGTTCCTGGTGCAGATCTTCATCTTCTACTTCGGCCTGTCCAGCCTGGGCTACACCATGCCCGCCGCGGTGGCGGCGGTGATCACCATGGTCATCAACGTGGGCGCCTATTCGGCGGAGATCATCCGCGCCGGCATGGACGCGGTGCCGCCCGGCCAGATCGAGGCGGCCGAATGCCTGGGCCTGTCGCGCCCCCGCATCTACTGGCACGTCGTCATGCTGCCGGCCTTCGAGAAGGTCTATCCCTCCATCACCAGCCAGTTCGTCCTGATGATGCTGATGTCCTCGGTGACCTCGCAGATCTCGGCCGAGGAGCTGACCGGCGTGGCCAACAACGTGCAGTCCATCACCTTCCTGTCGCTGGAAACCTATATCGTCGTCGCCTTCCTGTACCTGTGCCTGGCCGTGCTGCTCAAGGCGCTGTTCTGGCTGGGCGGGGTGCTGCTGTTCCGCCGCCGCCGGGTCGTGGCCCGGGCCGCGCGGGCCACGCGCGCGGCCGGAGGGCGCCTCGGGTCCGCGGCGCGCCGCCAGGCCGTCGCGCCGCGCGGGACCGCCTAGGAGATCGCCGTGGATGAATTCAGTCTGGTGCAGTTCGTCTATCTGCTCAAGGGCCTGGGCTGGACCCTGGTGCTGTCGGCCCTGTCCTTCGTGCTGGGTTCCCTGGCCGGCTTCGGCGTGATGCTGGCGCGCGTCTCGCGCCTGCTGGCGGTGCGGGCGGCGGCGGCCCTGTTCATCCAGACGATCCAGGGCATCCCGCTGCTGGTGTTGCTGTTCGTGGTGTATTTCGGCGTCGGCATCTTCGGCATCGACGTGCCGCCGCTGTTCGCCGCTGGCGTCGCCCTGATGGTCTACGTCAGCGCCTTCCTCGGGGAAATCTGGCGCGGCAGCGTGGAGTCCATCGAGAAGACCCAGTGGGAAGCCGCCGAGTGCCTGGGATTCTCCCGCTGGCAGTCGCTGATCCTGGTCGTCATCCCCCAGGCGGTGCGCCTGTCCCTGCCCGCCACCGTGGGCTTCCTGGTGCAGGTCATCAAGTCCACGTCCCTGGCCTCGGTGGTGGGCTTCGTGGAGCTGACCCGCGCCGGGCAGATCATCAACAACTCCCTGTTCCAGCCGTTCCTGGTGTTCGCGCTGGTGGGCGGGTTCTATTTCCTGCTGTGCTTCCCCTTGTCCAAGTGGAGCCGAACCATGGAGAAGAAGCTCAATGTCGGCCGTCGTTAGTCTGCAGAACGTCCACAAGTCCTTCGGATCGAACCAGGTCCTCAAGGGGGTGTCCTTCGACATCGCCCGGGGCGAGGTGGTGGCGATCATCGGCCAGAGCGGTTCGGGCAAGAGCACGGCGCTGCGCTGCATCGACCACCTGGAGTCGATCGACGAGGGCCGCATCCAGGTGTGCGGCCACCAGCTGGACGGCGGCAAGGTCGATCTGGGGCAGCTGCGCAAGGACGTGGGCATCGTCTTCCAGAGCTACAACCTGTTCCCCCACCTGACGGTGGGCCGCAACATCACCCTGGCCCTGCGCCACGTGCGCAAGCTGCCGCGCAAGGCCTGCGAGGAGCGCGCCCGCCAGGTGCTGGAAACCGTCGGCCTGCTGGAAAAGTACGACAGCTATCCCGAGCAGCTCTCGGGCGGCCAGCAGCAGCGCGTGGCGATCGCGCGCTCGCTGGCGATGGAGCCCCAGGTGATGCTGTTCGACGAGGTGACCTCGGCCCTGGATCCGAAGCTGACGGGCGAGGTCCTGAAGGTCATCGAGAAGCTGGCCGAGGGCGGCATGACCATGGTCCTGGTGACGCACGAGATGGCCTTCGCCCGGCGCGTGGCCGACCGGATCGTGTTCATGCACCAGGGCCAGGTGTGGGAAACCGGCGGGCCCGACATCCTCGTCCACCCGCAGACGCAGGAACTGCAGGATTTCATCGGCAACGGCCTGTGAAGAATTGCCCCCGCGCTGCGCAGGCTGCGCCTGCGTGCGTCCACCTCGCGGCTCGCATGCCGCCCGGATGAACCGGGAGCCGCACGGCTCCGGAACCATAACCAGAAGGAGACTTCAATGATGCTCAAGAAAACCATGCTGGCCGCCGCCGTCGGATTCGGGCTGTGCGCCTTCGGCGCGGCCGCCCGGGCGGGCGACCTGGACCAGATCAAGAAGGACGGCGTGATCCGCGTGGCCATCGCCATGGGGGTGCCCATGTTCAGCTACGCCAACGCGCAGATGCAGCCCGAGGGCTCGGACGTGACCACGGCCGAGATGCTGGCCAAGGACCTGGGCGTGAAGCTGGAGCTGGTGCCCATCACCAACGCCGCCCGCGTGCCGACGATCCAGACGGGCAAGGCGGATCTCGCCGTGGCCAATCTGTCGATCACGGAAGAGCGCGCCAAGGTCATCGATTTCTCGGTGCCCTACGCCTCGCTGCAGATCATCGTGGCCGCTCCCAAGGAGCTGAAGATCGCCGGCTACCAGGACCTGAAGGGCGTGAAGATCGGCGTGACGCGGGCCACGGTGAACGACACCGACATCACGAAGAACGCGTCCGACGCCAACATCCGCCGCTTCGAGGACGACGCGACGCTGGTGACGGCGGCGGCCTCGAAGCAGGTGCAGGCGATCTCGTCGCAGTGGCCCAACGTGGCCGAGGTCAACAAGAAGCTGAAAGCCGACCCTTACGAGACCAAGTTCGTGCAGCACGAATTCATGCTGGGCATCGCCATGCCCAAGCAGACGCCGAAGCTGAAGGAGTGGGTGGACGGCTGGGTCCGGACGAACCTGAAGAACGGCCGCCTGAACGAGGCCTACAGGAAATACCACGGCAACGACCTGAGCCCCAAGGTTCTGGCCAACGGGGCCTGAGGGAGCCTGAGGCCCGGCGGAAGACCCGTCAGGGAACCCACCGGGCGGGGATCAGGCGGACAGGATCAGAACCTGTAGTTCACGCCCGCCGTCACGCTGCGGCCGTTGCCGGGCAGGAAGGTGGGCATCGCGGTCGTGCCGGTGTTGCGGATGACGAAGGCGCTGGCGTAGGTCTTGTCGGTCAGGTTGTCGCCCTGTACGTAGGCCTGCCAGTGCTTGTCGATCTGGTAGTCCACCTTGAAGCCGAGCAGGGCGTAGCTGTCCTGCTGGGTGTCGGGCGTGTTGGCGTGGTTGGTTTCCGTGGCGGCCGGCATCCAGCGCACGTTCGGGCCGAAGCGCAGGCCGCCCACGCGGTACAGGACCTCGGCGCTGACCAGGTGGCGCGGCACGCCGGCGATGCGGTTGCCGGCGTATTCGCCGCCCTTGAAGCGGAAGTCGCTGAAGGTGTAGGCGACGCGGTAGTCGAAGGCCGCGCCCTCGCCGAAGGCGGGCAGGCTGCCGTTCAGGCCCAGCTCGATCCCCTGGTGGCGGGTGCCGCCGCGGTAGTTGTAGGTGCCCGCCGCGGTGCCGTTGGCGGTGCTCACCGACATCAGCTCGTCCTTCACGTCGCTGTGGTAGAGCGTCAGCGCCCAGTGCGGCGCGTAGGCGCCGGCGCCCAGCAGGCCCTCGCCGCCGATCTCGACGGTGTCGGCGCGCTGCAGCTTCAGCTCGCTGAGGCTGGAGGTGCCGACCGCGTCGTTCAGGGGATTGGGCAGGCTGCCGCCGCCGATGATTTCCCAGTACGTCGGCGCTTCGTTGCTGCGGCTCACGTTCACGAAGAAGCGCTGCGACTCGACCGGCTGCCAGACCAGGCCCAGCTTCGGGCTGACGTAGTTCCAGTCCTGGTCCAGCGATTTGCCGGTGAACCGGTCGCGCGCGTCGCGGATCGCCTGGGTGAACTTGGCATCGCCCACGACCGTCCACTGCGGCGCGACGTGCCAGGCGAAGCCCAGCAGGGCGTTGCGGTTTTCCGCCTGCAGGTCGTAGTTGCCGTAATGGGTCTTGCGGCTGCCGGTTTCCTTGTTGACGGTGTACAGGTCGCGGTCCATGTCGCTGCGCGACCAGTCCAGGGCGACGCGGTAGTCGATGGCGCGGAACTTGCCCGCGAGCTGCCATTGCGCGCCGTAGGTCATGCCCTTGGTCGCGGTGGCCGTCAGCGGATCCTGGAAGACGTCGTCGATGTTCTGCGCGTAGACGCCGACGGTGTTGTTCAGGGTCTCCGTGCCCCAGTAGGTGCGGTTGGCGGCGCGGAACTGGCGCGACGTGCGGTGCGGCTGGCGCTTGCCGATGTCGATCTGGTTGAAGGGCGGGTTCACCTTGACCCCCTCGCCGTTGGTCTGGCGCGGATCGTGTTCCATCTGCTCGCGCGTCACGACGAATGGGATGTCCACGTCCAGGTCGGTGTACGACAGGTAGGTGCGGTTCTCGAAGCCGTCGCCCTGGATGCCGAAATTGCCCTGCACGCTGGTGCGCTCCGAGCCGGAGTAGTGGCGGTAGCCGTCGTATTTGTCGTGGGTGACGCTCAGGCGGCCGTCCAGGTTGTCGCTGCGCAATCCCTTGGCGGCCTGGGCGCCGAAGCGGCCGAAGCTGCCGCCTTCCACGCGCAGCACGTCGCCTTCCGTGCCGGTCAGGGACTGGAAGTCCAGCTCGCCGCCCAGGGTGGTGGCGGCCGGCGACAGGGCGTTGGCGCCCCGGCGCGCGCTGATCAGGCGGGCGTTGCGCGGCTCCAGGAAGCCGATCACGAAGGAGCCGTCGGCCTCGTTCAGCGGCAGGCCGTCCTGCAGCAGCATCACGCCCCGGTTCACCGGATTGCTCTGGATGCCCGAGCCGCGGATGTTCAGGCGCGGCTGGTCCAGGCCGCCGAAGAATTCCTGCACCACCAGGCCGGGCTGGTAGTCCAGGGCGTCCTTCAGCGTGACCAGGCGGGTTTCCTTCTGCGGCTCGATCAGGTTGGTGCCGCCGGCCACGCCGTCCAGGCGGGCGCGTTCGGCCTTGACGCCAGGATTCAGGGGGGTGGCCTGGGCGTCGCCGCTGACGGTGATGGGGTTGAGGCTCTTGACTTCCTGGGCGTGGGCCGGCGTCAGGCCGGCGGCCGCCAGGGCCAGGGCCAGCGCCAGGGGGGTGTGGGCGTAGGGTGCGCTCATCGGGGGTCCTCGGTCGAAGGGGATGTGGAGAAAGGGTCTTGAAATCGGGCTATGGGCCGGCGGGCGGGCTCGGCGGGGCGCCGGCGGCGGGCTCGTCGGGACGGCCGAAGGGGGCGGCCTGTTCCCGGACCCGGCCGTCGGCCACGAGCAGGATGCGGTCCACCAGGCCGGCGAGCTCCCAGGGCTGGTGGCTGATGCAGACCAGGGCGGCGCCGGTGGCGCGGGCCTGTTCGGCGCACAGCCGCCCCAGGTCGGCGCGCAGCGCCGGGTCCAGCGCGCTGAAGGGCTCGTCGAGCAGCAGCAGGTCCGGCTCCAGCGCCAGGGCGCGGGCCAGGGCGGCGCGCTGGGCCATGCCGCCGGACAGTTCGCCCGGCCAGGCGCGCGCCGCGCCGGCCAGGCCCACGCGGGCGAGCCAGCGCTCGCGCCGCGCGGCGATTTCGCCGGCGGGGACGCCGCCCGCGCGCAGGGCGATGTCCAGGTTGTCGGCCACGCTGCGCCAGGGCAGCAGGCGGGGCTCCTGGAACACCAGGCGGGTGCGCTGGAAGGTGTTGTGGCAGGTGCCTTCGTCCGGCCGCAGCAGGCCGGCCGCCAGGCGCAGCAGGGTGCTTTTGCCCGCGCCGCTCGGGCCGATGACGCCGATGCGCTCGCCGGGGCGCACGTCCAGGCCGATGCCGTCGAGCACGGTGTGCGGCCCGAAGGCCAGGCGCAGGTCGCGCATCTCAAGCATGGCTGGGCTCCTGCCAGCGGGTCAGGCGGCGCTGGATGGGCTGCAGCAGCAGGAATTCCAGCAGGGCCACCAGGCCCAGGATCAGCAGCACCCAGGCGTACAGCCGGCCGCTGTCGAAGGTGCTGCGCGCGTTGGCCAGCGCGTAGCCCACGCCGCTTTCGGCGCCCAGCACCTCGGCCATGACCACCAGCCGCACGCCGCCGCAGGCGGCGATCAGCAGCGCCGCCGTCAGGGGCGCGGCCAGCGCGGGCAGGTAGATGTGGCGCAGCCGCGTCCAGGCGCCGAAGCGGTAGACCTGGCCCATTTCCAGCAGGCCGGCGTCGATCATGCGCATGCCCTTGACCGTGTTGACGTACATGCCGGGCGCCATCATCAGGATGGTGATGAAGATCACCATGCCCGAGCCCAGGCCGAACCAGAGCATGGCCAGCACCACCACGACCACGGGCGGGATGGCCATCAGCAGCCAGCGCAGCGGCTCCAGCAGGCCGCGCAGGCGCGCGTCGTGGCCGGCGAGCACGCCCAGCGCGAAGCCGATGCCGCAGCCCGTGCCCACGCCCACGGCGATGCGCGTCAGGCTGTCGCGGCTGTGCGCCCAGAAGCCGGGGTCGCCCGCCAGCACGCCGATCGAGCGCAGCGCCTCCAGGGGCGTGGCCATCAGCATGGGCCCCATCAGGCGGGCGGCGAGCTCCCAGCCGGCGAAGATCAGGACGACGCCCAGCGCGGACCAGAGCCGGGAGGTGCGCTTGGGGCGGCCCGGCGCGCTCATGGCCCGTAGAACCCCGTGTCGGGCAGGCGGCCGCCGACGGCTTCGGGGTTGTGCTGCAGGATGAGGCCGTAGAGGGCTTCGAGGGCGGGCCGCACGGCCCGCGCGTCGCGGCTTTCCAGGCGGGTGACGCGGATCGAGGCTTCTATGGCCTCGACCGGCAGGAAGTCCAGGTGCTTGTGCACCAGGCGGGCGCATTCGGCCGGCTCGGCCTTGCACCAGCGCGTCGACCGGTCGTAGGCGCGCGTGAAGGCCTCGCCCAGGGCGCGGTCGCCGGCCACGCCGGCGTTGGCCATGATGCCGGCCTGGGGCAGGTCGGGATGGGCCGGGAAGGTGCCGCGCCAGGCCTCTTCCAGGCTCTGCACGCGGTGCAGCGCCGCGCCGCCCCGGCGGGCGTTCTGCGCCAGCAGCAGCGAGACCGAGGGCTCGGGCAGCAGGGCGCTGCGGGCCTCGCCGGTGAGCAGCAGGGCGATGGCGTCCTGGGCGTCGCGCGCGTAGCGGATGGCCGGCGCGCGCGCGCCGGTCAGGCCCTGCGCGTCCAGCAGGCGCTCCAGCAGCAGGGCGGGCAGGTCGCGCTGGAAGGTCGTCAGCAGCGGCTTGCCGGCCAGGTCGGCGACCGTGCGCACGTCCGGGTCGGCGCTGACGAACCACAGCAGCCCCCAGACCGAGACGTTGAGCAGGCGCACGGGCATGCCGCGGTTGGCCATGATGGCGGGCAGGTTCACGGGCGTGGCGCTGAAGTCCACTTCCTGCTTGGCGAGCAGCACGCGCAACTGGTCGGGGCTTTTCCAGTGGCGGAATTCCACGGTGCCGGCCCAGTCCGCCAGGGCGCCGGTCTCGACCATGTGGATGAGCGGGAAGCTGACGGCCGCCGTGGGGCCGGCCAGGACCAGGCGCTCGCGCGGCGCGGCCGAAACCGACAGGCCCATGCCCAGCAGGACGGCCAGCAGGCCCAGCCGCGCCAGGCGGTATGATGCTCGAAGGGATTCCCACATAACTGAATGCGAATTATTATCAATCTCGCATCGTCGCATTCCGAATCGCTCAACGCAAATGACAAAAGTCAATCCGACCGAGGATTCTCCCGCCCGGGTGCTGGGGCACCCGCTGTTCCGGGACGCGCCGCCGGAGGTGGCGCGCCTGCTGCTGCGCGACGCCGCGATCCTGCACGTCGAGGACGGCGACCTGCTGTTCCGGGAAGGCGAGGACGCCGTCGAATACCTGTACGTCGTGAGCGGCGGCATCGAGGTGCTGCGCCACACCCAGGACGGCCAGGAGCGCGTGTTCCACATCTTCCGCGTCGGCCAGCTGCTGGCGGAGACGGCCATGTTCATGACCCACGGCCGCTACCCGATGCATGCCCGGGCGCATGGCGACGCGATCGCCCTGTGCCTGAAGCGGGCCGGCCTGCAGGCGGCCTGCCGCGCCTGGCCCGACCTGGCCATGCGGCTGCTGGCGCGCCTGAGCGACCGGGTCTACCAGCGGGTCAACGAGGTGGAATGGTTCAGCGACAGCACGGCCGCGCAGCGCCTGGCCGACTACCTGCTGCGCCTGCGGCCGGGCGAGGGATCGTCCGTGCGCCTGCCCCTGACGCAGCGCCAGCTCGCGGCGCACCTGGGGGTGCGCGCCGAGACCCTGAGCCGGCTGCTGGCCGACTGGGTGGCGCAGGGCCGCATCGCCGGCGCGCGCCGGGAATGGGTCCTGCTCGATCCGGCCTTCCTCGACGATCTGGCGCAGCCCGCCCGGCGCAGCTTTTGACCGCGCGGGCCGATCCGCGCCCGGCGCGCCCCAATACCCGCATTCGACGTGCGCGTGTCCGGCCCGCCGGCGCGGAGTAGTTTTAAACTGGAAGATTCCCCACCGACTTCCCGAAAGGATTCCGCCATGGCCAAACCGCTGCGTTCCTCGAACATCACCCAGGGCGTCGCCCGGGCGCCGAACCGATCGATGTATTACGCGCTCGGCTACACGGAGGCCGATTTCGACAAGCCCATGATCGGCATCGCCAACGGCCAGAGCACCATCACGCCGTGCAACAGCGGCCTGCAGCCGCTGGCCGACGCGGCCGCCGCCGCCATCAAGGAATCGGGCGGCAATCCCCAGATGTTCGGCACGCCGACGATCTCCGACGGCATGGCCATGGGCACGGAAGGCATGAAATATTCCCTGGTGTCGCGCGAAGTCATCGCCGACTGCGTGGAAACCTGCGTCCAGGGCCAGTGGATGGACGGCGTGCTGGTGATCGGCGGCTGCGACAAGAACATGCCCGGCGGCATGATGGGCATGCTGCGCGCCAACGTGCCGTCCATCTACGTCTATGGCGGCACCATCCTGCCGGGCAGCTACTGCGGCCAGGACCTGAACATCGTCAGCGTCTTCGAGGCCGTGGGCGAACACGCGGCCGGGCGCATGTCCGAAGTCGAGCTGCACAACATCGAGACCCACGCCATCCCCTGCAGCGGCTCCTGTGGCGGCATGTACACGGCCAACACCATGAGCTCGGCCTTCGAGGTCCTGGGCATGAGCCTGCCGTACTCCTCCACCATGGCCAACGTGCACCAGGAAAAGATCGATTCGGCCGCCGAATCGGCCCGCGTGCTGCTCAAGGCCGTCGAGCTCGACCTGAAACCGCGCGACATCGTCACGCGCGAGTCCATCGAGAACGCCGTGGCCGTCATCATGGCCACCGGCGGCTCGACCAATGCGGTGCTGCACATCCTGGCGATCGCGCACGCCGCCGGGGTCGAATGGACCATCGACGACTTCGAGCGCGTGCGCCGCCGCGTGCCGGTCATCTGCGACCTGAAGCCCAGCGGCAAGTACCTGGTGGTGGATTTCCACCAGGCGGGCGGCGTCCCGCAGGTCATGAAGCTGCTGCTGAACGCCGGCCTGCTGCACGGCGACTGCATCACCATCACCGGCAAGACCATCGCCGAGACCCTCGCCGGCGTGCCCGACGCGCCGCGCGCCGACCAGGACGTGATCCGCCCGCTGGACCAGGCCCTGTACCCCGAAGGCCACCTGGCCATCCTCAAGGGCAATCTGGCGGAACTCGGCGCCGTGGCCAAGATCACCGGCCTGAAGAATCCGGCGATCACCGGCCCGGCGCGGGTGTTCGACGACGAGCCCTCCGCCATGGACGCTATCCTGGCCGGCACGATTCATGCGGGCGACGTGATGGTGCTGCGCTACCTGGGGCCCAAGGGCGGCCCGGGCATGCCGGAAATGCTCGCGCCGACCAGCGCCCTGGTGGGCGAAGGCCTGGGCGATTCGGTGGGCCTGATCACCGACGGCCGCTTTTCGGGCGGCACCTGGGGCATGGTCGTGGGCCACGTCGCGCCCGAGGCCGCCGTGGGCGGCACCATCGCGCTGGTCGAGGAAGGCGATTCCATCACCATCGACGCCCACCGCCAGCTGCTGCAGCTGAACGTGCCCGACGACGTCCTGGCCGCCCGGCGCGCCGCGTGGACGCCGCCCGCGCCGCGCTACACGCGCGGGGTGCAGGCCAAGTTCGCCTTCAACTGTTCCGACGCCAGCACCGGCGCGGTGCTGGACCGCTTCGAGGATCGCTGAAACGAGGACCGCCGGAGAGAACCGCCGAGGATGCGCTGAATGGAAGACCGTTGGATCCGGAACCGCCGGATCGAGGATCGCCAAGAACCGCCGGATCGAAGACCGTCGAATTTCAAGGACCGCCGCATGAATGACGAGCAACGCGCCCTGCAACTGCACATCCGCCTCGCCCTGGGCGTGGCGGACGCCTTCGACGCCCAGGCCGAGGTCGAGCGGCGGGTGGAATTCCTGGCCGAACTGCTGCGCGCCACCGGCGCCCGCGCCCTGGTGCTGGGCATCAGCGGCGGGGTCGATTCTCTGACGGCGGGCTGCCTGGCGCAGCGGGCCGTGGAACGGGTGCGCGCGCAGGGCGGGGACGCCCGCTTCGTGGCCATGCGGCTGCCCTATGGCGTCCAGCTCGACGAGGCCGACGCCCAGGCGGGCCTGGCGGTGATCCGGCCCGACGAGACCCTGGCCGTGGACGTGCGCCCGGCCTCGGACGCGATGCTGGATTCGGTGCGGGCTTCCGGCCTGGCCTTCCGCGACGCCGCCCAGCAGGATTTCCTGCACGGCAACATCAAGGCCCGCCAGCGCATGATCGCGCAGTACGCCGTGGCCGGGGCGCGCGGCGGGCTGGTGGTGGGCACCGACCACGCCGCCGAGGCCCTGATGGGCTTCTTCACCAAGTTCGGCGACGGCGCGGCCGATGTCACGCCGCTGGCGGGGCTGAACAAGCGCCGCGTGCGGGCGCTGGCCGCCGCCATGGGCGCTCCCCATGCGCTGGTGTTCAAGGTCCCCACGGCCGACCTGGAACTGCTCAAGCCGCTCAAGCCCGACGAAGAGGCCTTCGGCGTCAGCTACGAGCAGATCGACGATTTCCTGGAAGGCCGGGACGTCGCGCCGGAAGCCTTCGACATCATCGTGTCCACCTGGCGGCGCAGCGCCCACAAGCGCGCCCTGCCCATCGCCCCCTGAGATCCCGGCCCCGGGATCCCGCTCGGGCGTCCCGCGGGGCGGCCGGCGAAGCGGGGCGGCCGGCCTGAGGCTGGACGCGGCCGGCCCGGCGGCCGCTCAGGCGGACGTTCAGGCGGCCGCGGCCATCGCCCCGGCCGCGATCTCGTAGGACCGCAGGCGGGCCGCGTGGTCGTGCATGTTGCAGGTGATCATCAGCTCGTCGGCCCCGGTGCGCGCCACGAAGGCGCCGATCTGCGCGGCGACGGTGTCCGGCGAACCGATGGCGGCGCAGGCCAGGATCTGGTCCAGCAGCGCCCGGGCGGGCGGCGGCAGGGATTCCAGGTAGCCCTCGACGGGGCGCGGCAGCAGCCCCGGCCGGCCGGTGCGCAGGTTGACGAAGGACTGCTGCCAGGAGGTCGCCAGGAAGCGCGCCTGATCGTCCGTGTCGGCGGCGAACACATTGAAGCCCAGCATCACGTAGGGCCGGTCCAGGTGGCGCGAGGGCCGGAAATGGCGCCGGTACAGGGCGATGGCGTCCATCATCTGCGCCGGCGCGAAATGCGAGGCGAAGGCGTAGGGCAGGCCCATCAGGGCGGCCAGCTGCGCGCCGAACAGGCTGGACCCCAGGATCCAGACCGGCACCCTGCAGCCCGCGCCGGGCACGGCGCGCACCGGTCCGCGGCCCTCGAAATAGTCCATCAGCTCGGCCACGTCGCGCGGGAAGGCGTCGGGATCCGAATCCAGCGTGCGGCGCAGCGCCCGCGCGGTGGCCTGGTCCGACCCGGGCGCCCGCCCCAGGCCCAGGTCGATGCGGCCGGGATACAGGGTTTCCAGCGTGCCGAACTGCTCGGCGATCACCAGCGGCGAATGGTTGGGCAGCATGATGCCGCCCGCGCCCACGCGGATGCGCGCGGTGGCCGCCGCGACGTGGCCGATCAGCACGGCGGTGGCCGCGCTGGCGATGCCGGGCATGCCGTGGTGTTCCGCCATCCAGTAGCGCCGGTAGCCCAGGGATTCGGCGTGGCGGGCGAGGTCGGCGGTGTGGGCGTAGGATTCGGCCGCGCCGCCGCCTTCGGCGATGGGGGCCAGGTCCAGGACGGAGAACGGGATCGAAGTGCGCGTCATGCGGGTTCCGGCAGATTGATGAGGGTTTGCTGCATCAGCGCCACCGGCGTCTTCTCGCCCGCGCTCAGGGCGTAGACGTCGATCTGGGCGATGGTCAGCGTGCGGCCCGCGCGGACGACCCGGCCGACGGCCTCCAGGGATTCGCCCTGCGCGGGGGCCAGCAGGTTGATCTTGAATTCGACCGACAGCACCGTGTGGCCCAGCGGCGCGCGCGTCATGGCGGCGAAGCCGCCGGCGGCGTCGGCGATCGCGGCCGTCGCGCCGGCGTGGAAATAGCCCAGGTGCTGGGTCAGGTCGGGGCCGTAGGGCAGGTGGACGTGGACCCGGCCCGGGGCGACGTCGCCCAGGCGCGCGCCCAGCTGGCGCATCAGGCCGGAGCGGTCGAAGCTGTCCCGGATGCGGGCGTGCAAGGCGGCGGAGTCCGGCGTGTCGGGCGCGGCGTTCTGTGGCGTCATGAGCGGTCCTGTATAGTCGTCAATCGCAAGAATCCAGAGATCGGAAGCAATCCCCGCAGTGTCCTACGATAAGCCATTTTCTCCCATGTCCCAACACGACCCGGCCCGCGCGCGCGGCCGCGCGTCCGGGCGGCCCGGGCCGGGCATCGGCCTGGCGGTCGGCCTGGCCGTGGCCGCCATGGTCAGCGTGCAGACCGGCGTGTCGCTGGCCGTGCCGGTGATCCACGACTACGGCGCGCTGTCCACCTCCGGCCTGCGCCTGTGCTGGGCCGCGCTGGCGCTGCTGCTGTTCGTGCGCCCGCCGCTGCACCGCTACGGTGCCGCCCAGTGGCGGGCGGCCCTGGTGCTGGGGACGGCCATGGCCGTCATGTCCCTGGCCTTCTTCCTGGCGATCGAGCGCCTGCCCCAGCACTTGACGGTGGCGCTGGAGTTCTGCGGGCCGCTGGCGGTGGCGGCGCTGGGCGCGCGCGGCTGGCGCGCCCTGGCCTGGCCGCTGCTGGCGGCCGTCGGGATCGGGCTGCTGGTGTCGGGCGACGCCCACGCGGCCGGCGGCGCCGATCCGGCCGGCATCGCCTACGCCCTGCTGGCGGCGGCCGGCTGGGGCGTCTACATCGTCATGATGAAGAAGATCGGCCCCGCGTTTCCCGGCCTGCAGGGCCTGACCGTCTCGCTGGCGGTCGCGGCGCTGCTGTCCCTGCCCTTCGCGGCGGCCGAGGCCGGCACGATCCTGTTCCCCTGGCGGCAGCTGGCTTTCACGGCAGGGCTCGCGGTGCTGGTGCCCCTGGTGCCCTACATCTTTGAAATCACGGCCCTGCGGCGCATGCCGGCCGCCATGTTCGGCGTGCTGATGAGCCTGGAGCCGGCCGTCGGCGCCGCGTCCGGCTGGATCTTCCTGGGCCAGGGCATGGGCATCGGGCAGATGCTGGGCACCGGCCTGGTGGTCGCCGCCAGCGTCGGGGTGGTGCGGGCGCGGCGCTAGTGTGGTGTTTTATTAATACGATTATTTATACCCAGCTGTGGCCGCTCTTGCACGCGCGACTTTCGCGAGGATGGCCTCGGCGCTCTTGGTCCAACGAAATGGCTTGGCGCT